>Ga0066256_1000014_pt1:580000-996478 | contig 996478 bp, 979 predicted proteins | sample ThiBio_1000_biof_FD_87107 | JGI IMG/M metagenome (GOLD analysis project Ga0066256, IMG submission 87107) | Wastewater bioreactor microbial communities from Cape Town, South Africa - Thiocy_expt_1000_biof (version 2) | ecosystem: Engineered > Bioreactor > Thiocyanate-remediating >... | reverse complement strand
ACATGGTACACAGCAGGTAGAAGAAGCCCAGTACCATACACCACAAAGAACTAAACTATCAGATATAGGAACTTATTAATTGGTATAATTCATGACTTGTAAAAACATTGCAATTGTATTGCTGATAGCGACCCTTTGTTGGCCCAAATATTCATTTAAGGTGGCGGATAGCATGCTTGTACTATCAATATGTAGTCTATAAATACGTCCTAGGGCAGAAATAGATATCCTTTATCGGCAAAAGTGGAAAATAATAGTTTCGCTCCCAATTGTCGCAAAAAAGGAGTTTAGAGTGCGTATAACGTGCTGCGATGCCATCTGTCATGATTGCTAGAAGCCTAAAAAGAAAGAATATACGACTATCTTAAATAAACCTCAATTTAAAGTACTTTTTTAACCTTTAAATATTCACTAAATGAAGAGAAAACTAATAGCACTTAGTGCTGCCGTATGTTGCTATATTGGCAGCATTGCACAAACCGCTCACTATTCTATCGGAACAAGCCGGAATGAAATTGCCCGTAGTATCAAAACTTTGCCGGATGGCTCCAGCGTAATTGCGGGCTACATCTACGATCTTGATTCCAGTAACAATGTAACAAACGCTGACAACCTATTGCTAAGGATAAATCCGGATGGCAATATCCTCTGGCAAAAGCAATGGGGCACAAACGGCGATGATTTGTTGTATGATATGATCATTACTAAAAATGGCGACATTGTTGCGGTTGGTACGGCAAGTCGCAGCTCCCTTTATTCTGGAAACAACGCTGCAATATATAGGTTTGACGCAACAGGCTCTTTGCTATACCAGGCATTTGTTCGGGATACAAATACTAATAAAGCCGGAGAATTATATAATAGTGTTTGCGAAACGCTTAATGGTAACCTGGTTGCAGTAGGCAGCCACAACTTTACGCCTGGTAGCGTAGATGCCTTTTTAAGTGTCTTCAGCTCTTCACTTACCAATACCTATAATCAGATGCTGCCGTTGAGTAACAATAGTGATGTATTCACAAGTGTCGTATCCGATAGCAATAGCGTATATATCCTGGGATATACATATAGGACAGCACCACCAACTACTACTTATTACGATCAGGTTGTCATGAAATATAATCCATTCAGCGGAAGCTATGGTAGTATCGTTTGGACTAAGTACTACGATATTGGATATAACACTTTTGGAAAGGAAGGGAATGTACTCATAAATAGCGAATGGCCTACTAAAATATTTATGAAGAATAGCAAGCTTTTGGTTAGTGGTTATATATTAGATGGTTTTGTTGGAGGTTCAGGCACTAAACATTATATTTTTAGAAGTGACCTGTCAGGCAATAATGCAACCGTCAATGTTGTAAAAAGCGGCACCCCGATTTCGCGCTATTATGCAAATATCTCAACTGCCATACCTATTACTTATGATAACATCTATATATCTGACGTGCCATCAAACAGCATTTATAATCCAGAACAGACTGGAGTTGTTACCGGTATGGATACTTGGGTAGTCCATGTGTCTTCTCTTACTACAAATTCCATATCTGCATCCACAGATTTTAACCTGCCCGGTAATGAGTCTGTTATGAGTATGGATATTTATAACGGTAGTGGTATGCTGAACGGAAATCTTTTTATGGTAGGTAATTCTAATCCTGTTGCATCTTCTGATAATGACATTTATTTCGGGATTGTAGCAGCATCGCTAAAGGATTCTACGGCTAACTGTCCGTTGGATTCGACAACGTCGTTGGATTCAACTGGTACTTATCCTCAAACTCTTTATGTACCACGAGATTCCTTTGTTTCTAGTTCAGTGATAGAAGTAACATTTACTAATATTAACATGATCAGTAGTTTAAACTGCGGGAGGATGCTAAACAATAAAAATGGTACTACGGGAATTGATAAAATTGACGAGAATATAGCAAGTCTGCTAGTTTCTCCAAACCCTGCAATTGATAATTTTAATGTCTTTTATGCACTCACTAGTGATATTGAACAACATGCCGAATTATCTGTCGTAGATATTGCGGGCCGTAAGATCATAGAGAACATACCAATCAAAGAAAAATCAGGTATCCTAAACGTAAGACTTCCTGAAGATACCAGTCCGGGGCTAGTTATATGCTACCTGTCTGTTGATGGTAGGGTAGTCGTAGAGAAAAAGGTGTTGATATCAAAATAATGTGTTGAGCTAGCGATTTCATAAATAGTAGCCGCTTACAAAACGGCTACTATTTTTCTTGAGGATCATTTACTACCATTAAAAGCGCACGTCTGCTGATCGCCAGAACTAACTTCGACCGCAATTAGAATAAGAGAAAGTGAATTCCCGTTTAAGGTTCCGTTACCCTCCACCGAGTAATAATTGCCGGCCCCATCATCAATCGTTTGTTTAGAAAAGGCAAGGGGCGTTACCACTCACAGAAGCATGCATACTACCGGGTAGACCTGGCACCCTTAGGTTAACTGTAGTGTTGGACGCTGCAGAAAGGGTATAGGTAGCAGTATCATCACAGTCTGCACCAATATATGTGCCAACAAATTTGTCTGAGAGTCTGCTTTCGCAGGAATTCCCTTCGTAGCCCGTTGGGCATTTACATAATCCATTGGCACAGGTGCCCCCATGCTGACATTTTACATTACCGCAGGCGTCTTTTTGACAACTGAATAAAAAGGTGGTAAAAACTGCCACGCAGGAGATGGTCGCTAACAAGATTAGCTTTTTCATTTTGGTCGATTTTGGAGTATCCTGGCCTCTCCGGACAGTTTATAAAAAAGCGACGTGAGGCACATCTTACCAGCCTCCAACGTCCGACCAAGAACGCATACGCCTAATAAGCAGCCCCACGCCTGAACGTGGCTGCGTCTAATAATGGCGTATATATGCTGCTTACTGCTTGGTTGAATTGGTCGGTTCTGGAGGCAGAAAAGAACGCAGCTTAATATCTTGCCGCTAAAATACAAACTCCAAACATTAAAAGAGATATAGAACTGAATAAATAAATTATTAAAGCCGGATTATTCCGGAATTGGCTGATACTTCGATTCATTTAATTGGATACTTCCATTTGTATCAGAACAACTTTTAATAAATTAGTATGGCAGATTCCAGAATATTCTGATAACCATTGAAGACTATATTATGCAACAGGAAAAAACTACGACTGAGCTATTTTATGAATTATTACAATTGGATAGTATCGATTTTTTTATTGAATCATTGACTGATCTATTGGAAATAAACACAATTAATGTGCGTGTTCCTGAATCAATATCTGCCGATCAGATCAATAGTCCTGGGAATAAATTGCAAGTCGAGGAACTCATTTTTCCTATCGGCCTGAATACATTACATGCCTATGGAACAGAAATTATCGATTTAGGTAATTCGCTAATTGAGCAAAAAATTCGAACTGTAGATAAGATAATTGATCAGCTTCAATTTTTAGATACGTTAGAATATAAATTAAGATTGGCTGTTCAGAAATTCGATATGCATAATCCCGTCTCATTCATGCAGAACATTGCATTCAAACTAGTAAAGAATAGAACCGATGTTTTGTATGATATTAAATCGTCTGGTGAATTAGAATTCACCGAACAACATTATAACCAGATACACGACGAACTTTCTTATCGTACTAGTTTGCTAAATATATTATCCGAATTTGTCGCTAATAAGCTGAATAATGCCCGATATGATGAAATGAGAAAATACAAGTTCAATTGGGATTCTAAAGAGGCTCATCTGGAATTAGCCGAAATAGGATTTGCCATTACTTGTATGTGGCAATTTGGCCCGCAAGATCCCCAAGCTGAAATTAATTTTGTAAAGAAATTTCTAAGTTTATTTGAGCTTCCAGGGGATACAGTGGCTAAAGATAGATCAACATTAATGATCAGAAGTAATGAAAGTCAATTGACAAAGGATTTTTATAAAGCGCTTAAAACGCAACATAAGCTAGATCTCCCAATCAATACGAAAAAAAAGTGACATAAACCAGAATTCGACATTTCTGGTTACAAAATATTCTATTAGAGAAATTGCATGGTAAATAAAACATCATGCGATTGCCAAAGTATTGTACATATTGCAATAAATTAATTCCAGCCAATAGGAAATCATCTGCACGCTATTGCAGCGACGCATGCTATTACGAAGCGAAGAAAGAAAGATCCGCGAAGCAATATAATTCAAAGCAAATATTCATCAATAGATTCCGGGAGAATGAACAAATACTTGCGAATTTCTATCCATTATATCTAAAAGGCCAGGTAATTACCTACGATGTCCTCGACCAGCTTCAGTTTGATTGGGGCATTGCAAATGGAGAATTACAAGATAGCAGATTGTGTGTCTGGAAGGTAATAGGTAAATACTGCTATTTAATTAATACTGATAAAACAATATCCATTGAGCTATGCAACAATTCGAACAAGTAACACAGAAAGTGAGATTTCGGTTAATCGGTTCAGGTGGAGAAAAAAGCAATACAACTAGGGTAGAATCAAATTACCAAATGTTCTTAATTATTGTAGGAATGATTGCAATCGCCGCTACCTGGTATCATATAATCGAAACAAATAGAAAGACTTTAGTAACAGAAAACAAGGGAAACAATGGATAATAAGACGCCTTTTTTGATTCCTATGTCACAAGAAGAACTATGGGAAAAAATGAGACAATTAATTCGAACCGAATTAGCAGATATGAAAAAAGAGCATTTAGATGGCAGGGTAGAATTTTCAGTAGCCGGATTTACTCAAAAGCCGATTTTTAAATCAGAAGAGGTATGCAAACTGCTACAAGTTAGCCGTCAAACGCTACATCAATGGGCAAAAGAGGGCGTGTTAAAACCTTATAAAATAAAGTCCAGAGTTTTCTATTTATGGGCAGATATTGAAGGCCTTATTAAACATGAATAGTATACCGTTATAATATGTCTCATTGCATTTCAAAAGTCGTGATTATCGGCTCACGGAATAGTTATATTAAGATAAATATTAAGTTGTTTTGTGGCTTTCCTTAATGTATTTTTATGGTTATAGTACTATCCCTTGGGAACCGAAAAGCATACTAGAAAAGAGATAATCGACAAAAGGCTATCAGAAGCAGGCTGGAGTGTATCTGACCGAACGCAGGTTATTGAAGAGTATGATATTGAGGTAGGACTTCCTGACGGAGTGACAGAACCTCAAACAAAATACCATGGTCGCCAGTTTAGCGATTATACCTTATTGGGTAAAGATGGAAAAATTATTGCAGTAGTAGAAGCTAAAAAGACATCAGTAGATGCTGCATTAGGAAGGGAACAGGCTAAACAATATTGCTACCATATACAGCGAAAACAGGGAGTATTACCATTCTGTTTTTATACCAATGGAAATGATATTTTCTTTTGGGATTTAGAAAACTACCCACCACGTAAAGTGCATGGTTTTCCTACTAGAGATGATTTAGAGAGGTATGAATATATCCGCAAAGCAAGAAAGTCTTTAGCTGGTGAGTTAATCAATACAAAAATTGCTGGCCGAGAGTATCAAATAGCTTCAATAAGAAGTGTAATGGAAGCCGTGGAGAAAAGGAAACGAAAGTTTCTTTTAGTGATGGCTACTGGTACAGGTAAAACCAGAACTTGTATAGGATTGGTAGATGCCTTAATGCGTGCCGGTTGGGCAGAAAGAGTGGTGTTTTTGGTTGATAGAATTGCTTTGCAATCGCAGACATTGGATGCTTTTAAAGAACATTTGCCAAATGAGCCCAGATGGCCGAAACAAGGAGAGAAAACAATTGCCAAAGACAGGCGGATATATGTTTCTACTTATCCAACGATGCTGAATATTATTAGAGATGAGAAGAATGGCCTATCTCCCCATTTTTTTGACTTGATAATTGTGGATGAAAGCCATCGTAGCATCTATAATACATACGGTGAAATACTTGACTATTTTGGTGCTATTACCTTAGGGCTTACAGCTACACCAACTGATGTTATAGACCATAATACTTTCCAGTTGTTTGAGTGTGAAGATGGAATTCCAACATTTGCCTATTCATACGAAGAGGCAGTAACCCACGTGCCACCATATTTGTCAGATTTTCAGGTAATGAAAATCAAAACAAAATTTCTGGAACAAGGCATTAATAAACGCACTATCAGCCTCGAAGACCAAAAGAAATTATTGCACGAGGGAAAGGATGTTGATGAAATAAATTATGAAGGTTCAGAAATAGAGAAGACTGTTGTTAATAAGGGTACCAATGCACTTATCGTCAGAGAGTTTATGGAAGAAAGCATCAAAGATGCTAATGGTGTATTGCCTGGTAAAACTATCTTTTTCTGCATCAGCAAGGCGCATGCAAGGCGTATAGAAGAAGTTTTCGATGCACTTTATCCTGAACATAAGGGAGATCTGGCTAAAGTAATTGTTAGTGATGACCCTCGGGTACATGGTAAGGGCGGATTGTTAGATCAGTTTACCAACAAAGATATGCCTCGTATTGCTATCAGTGTAGATATGCTGGATACAGGTATAGATGTAAGAGAAGTGCAGAATCTTGTTTTTGCAAAACAGGTGTTTTCGTATACCAAGTTCTGGCAAATGATAGGTAGGGGAACAAGGTTGCTGGAAAAAGATAAAATAAAGCCTTGGTGTACAACCAAAGAGGGCTTTCTGATATTAGACTGCTGGGACAATTTTGAATATTTCAAGCTGAATCCTAAAGGCAAAGAATTAAAGCCACAAATACCGTTACCCGTCAGGTTGTTTGGAGTAAGGCTGGATAAGATTGAAAAGGCAATTGAGTTAAAAGATGAAGCAATTACCCGAAAGGAGGTCGCCAAACTGCAGGCTCATATTGCACAATTGCCGCAAAATTCTGTTGTCATAATGGATGCCAAATCTGATTTGCAGCGGTTAGATGACCCCGGATTTTGGTTGGCGTTAAATGATGATAAAATTGCGTTCCTGCGAAATGTGGTAAAACCTTTGATGCGAACTATTGTCGGGGTAGATTACAAAGCCATGCGATTTGAGAAGGATATTGTAGAAGTTTCTTTGGCATATCTCAGTAATGATAAAGACAAGTTTGAAGCTTTAAAAGACAGCATTGTTGAAGAAATAGGAGAATTGCCATTGTCTGTAAATATTGTGGCGAATGAAAAGGACATCATACAACGAAGCCAGACCAATCATTTTTGGTCTGCCATTTCAGAAGAAAGTATGGATGAGCTTATTGAGAAGCTGGCACCTCTCATGAAATTTATAGATTCTTTTGTTGCGCCACTGAGCCCTGAAAAGCTAAACCTGAAGGATGTTACGATAGCCAAAGAATATGTAGAGTTTGGTCCGCAGCACGAAAGGCTGACGGTTGCCAACTACAGGCAACTGGTAGAACAGAAGATAAATGAAATGGTGCTATCCAGCCCTATATTGCAAAAACTAAAACAGGGCGGTACGATTACCGAACAAGAAGCCGAAATGCTCGCTGAGGAATTGCACCAGCAACACCCCCACATAACGGTACACCTGCTTCGCAGGGTATACGATAACAGAAAGGCACAGCTCATTGCCTTTGTAAAACACGTATTGGGGCTTGAAATACTGGAAACATTTGCCGAAACGGTATCAAAAGCTTTCGATAGTTTTATAGCAGAACACAGCTATCTGTCTGTAAGGCAACTGGAGTTTCTGAGCCTGCTTAGGAATTTTTTGCTGGAAAAAGGTTCAGCTTCCAAAAAAGACCTTATCAATGCACCCTTTACACGTATTCACCCGGATGGGGTACGTGGTGTATTCTCTCAAAAAGAAATTGAAGAAATAATAAACTTTATACAAACAATAGCAGCATAATGCTTACACCTTCCTTAAAAAGTAAAGTATCATCTCTTTGGGATAAATTCTGGAGCGGGGGTATATCTAACCCCCTCAATGCCATAGAGCAGATAACCTACCTGCTGTTTATGAAACAGTTGGATGAGAACGATAAAATAAAAGAGAGCAATGCAGCTTTTCTGGAAGAACGTTTTGAATCTGTTTTTGACGGAACGTTTCTGCCACCGGGTGCTAAAGAAGGTAGCGAGCTGGATAAGCAAACACTGCGCTGGAGCTATTTTAAACGTATGCCTGCCGAAGAAATGCTGGTATTTGTGCAGTCTTCGGTATTCCCGTTCATCCGTCAGCTGGATGGTGATGAGAACTCTTTCTTTACCAAGCATATGGCCAATGCGGTGTTTCTGATACCCAAGCCCAGCCTGCTGACGGAAGCCATAAAAACCATAGACGAGATATATGACGAGCTGAAGACCGAAAACAGGTTTATAGATGCGCAGGGCGATTTTTACGAATACCTACTCAGCCAGCTAAGCCAGGCAGGTAAAAACGGACAATTCCGCACGCCCACGCATATTATAGAAATGATAACCGAGCTGGTGCAACCCAAGCTGGGCGATAAGATAGCAGATCCTGCCTGTGGCTCTGCAGGTTTTTTGCTGGCAGCATACAAATACCTCATTACAGAATTTACCAGCCCGCAATACAGGGAAAAAGACGACAATGGTTTTGTGCGTGGCACAATGGCCGATAAGCTGGTGAGCGATGACGCAAAAAAAATACTGAACGAACAGTCTTTTTATGGCTTTGATATAGACCCTACCATGATACGCATAGGGCTTATGAACCTGATGATGCACGGTATAGCCAAGCCAAGGATAGACTATATGGATACCCTGAGCAAGAGCTATAACGAAGAAGGGGTGTATGACATTGTAATGGCCAACCCGCCCTTTACAGGCAGTGTAGACAAGGGCGACCTGAACCCCAACTTCAGCATCAGCACTACCAAGAGCGAGTTGCTCTTTGTAGAGCGTATATACAGCATGCTGCGGATAGGTGGCACAGCGGGCGTAGTGGTGCCGCAAGGTGTGCTCTTTGGCAGCGCAAAAGCATTTGCAGAGCTAAGGAAGATACTGATAGACAAGTGCGAACTGAAGGCAGTGATAAATATGCCGAGCGGTGTTTTTAAACCCTATGCGGGTGTGGCAACGGCTATACTGGTATTTACCAAAGGGGGAGAAACCACCAATGTATGGTACTACGATATGGAAAGCGATGGCCGCAGCCTTGACGATAAGCGCAACGAGCTGCGCCTGCCTAATGGTGAACGCGACTATGGCGATCTGCACCGGATAATAGCTGCCTACCATGCGCGCCATACCGAAGACCAGACAGACCGCAAAGCACAGCACTTTTTTGTGCCGAGGGCAGAAATAGCTAATAATGACTATGACCTCAGCATAAACAAGTATAAAGAAGAAGAGTATGAAGAGGTAGTATATGAAAGCCCCAAAGTTATCATTCAAAGGCTAAAAGAAATTGAAGGACATATTAATGCTGGAATATTTGAACTTGATGAAATAATAAAATGAGGTTAGAAAGATTAGATAAAATTGCAGAAATAATTGCTGGGCAATCTCCGCCATCAGAAACCTACAATAAAGAGGGTATAGGACTGCCATTTTTTCAAGGTAAAGCTGATTATGGCGAAATGTATCCCAAGGTTAGGTATTGGTGCAGCGTACCCACAAAACTTTCATACCCTAATGATATTTTAATATCTGTTAGGGCACCAGTAGGGCCAGTCAATATTAATAATGTTAAAGCATGTATTGGGCGAGGTTTAAGTGCAATACGTCCTATATATGAGAATCAAACATTGTATATATATTACTATTTAAAGGCAATCGAAAGTGACATTGCACGACTTGGCGTTGGTTCAACTTTTACGGCTATTACACAAAAAGACTTATCAGGAATAAAAATACCAATACCCGAAGATATCAACGACCAAAAACGCATAGCCTCCATACTTGGCAAAGCAGAAAAACTGATAGCGCAACGAAAAGAAACTATCAAGCTGCTGGATGAGTTTTTGAAATCTGTGTTTCTGCATATGTTTGGTGACCCAGTGAGGAATGAGAAGGGATGGGAGATGGAAAGATTAGATAAATATATTCATGATATTAAGTCTGGCTCAAGTTCAAGTGACAACCCGAAAGATAAAAATTGGGAAGGTATAGAAGCTAAAATACTTAAGGTTAGTGCAGTGTCTAGCGGCGAGTTTAACCCATTAGAATATAAAACGATTGATTGGTCTCAGCTAGGTAACAAATTATTGTCTCCTCAAGAAGAAGATCTATTATTTAGTAGAGCTAATACAAGAGAATTGGTTGGCTCAACGTGTATCGTTGATAAGAACTATCCTGATTTATATCTGCCAGATAAGCTCTGGATTATTGTTCCGTATGATTATAGATTGAAGTACTATTTACACTATCTGTTACAAAACAAAGGGTTTAAACAAAGACTTACAAGCAACGCTACTGGGACTAGTGGTTCGATGCTCAATATTTCTATGGCTAAGTTGAGTTCTTTACTGATTCCTGTTCCAGATGAAGATTTGTTGATAAAATTCACAGCCATAGCACGAAATGTCAAAACATTAAGAAAACAATACAAAGCCAGCCTGCAAGAGCTGGAGAATCTATACGGCTCGCTCAGCCAGCGTGCCTTTAAAGGAGAGTTAGACCTAAGTAAAGTGCTCATAGAAGAAGAGTTCGGAGGAAATGTTCAGCCAGAAACATGGCCAGAGTTTGATGACCGAAAAAAGAAGAGTGATGAAAAGGATGAAAATTATGTTCATGCCGATGGTGCTAACCCTAAAGAGGAACAACCAGATAACTTTACAGGGCCAGAAACTGAAGAAGATAAACGATATGGAGATCCGTTTGAGGGTAGAGAATTGCCAAAGGGAAATAGAACACTTACAAAAGAAGAAGTAAGTGATTTGTTAGGAATTGACTTTGATAAGGCTATAGGTCAGATTGAAGATGAAATGACAAATTCTAGCCCAAAGCGGGTACAACTAGAGGTTTATGATAGGTATAAATGGAAGGAAACATCTATAGAGCAGGTTTCAAGATGGATAAAAGAGCGCTATACTAATTATCATTTCTCGTTCGATATGTTGTACAGGTATTTGTCTACTCGTATAGCAGACCTGCCATATTATTCCACTATAGACCTTATTAAAAAGCCCGGCATTAAAGAAGAAAATACATTCAAAGGGTTCTGGTTCAAAGTACTAACCGGTGAAATAGAATATCTGAGCTTGAAACAGTTTTTTTACAATGCCGAAACGGAACAACCACTATTAACCATTACTCCGGATGACTATAGTCTAATAAAAGACAAACCTGCAAAACTGCGTTCAGGAGTTTATTATGAAGTAGTACCATGAGACTGATATCAGTACAAGTATTGGGCAATGAAGATTTCAGAAGCCTGAAAGTAAACAAGGTTTATAGATTCTATAAGCCGAGTGAAGAAAATGAAGATATAGAAGACTATAGTACACACACAGGTACACAGTTAACAAAGACTGTTTTTACTGGTGTGAATGGAAGTGGTAAATCTAATTTTCTGCAACTGTTATCTGAAATATTTGCCTATTTAGAAACTTGGCATCTTAATGTTACAGAAAAGACAGTAAAGCAAGGCCTCAACTTCGGCTTCGAGATTTATTACTCCCTGTATTTTAATGAAGCAAGGTTGTTTTTTCTGAAAATTGAAAATGCAGGAGATATAAACCTTAAAGTACGTGTTACAAAACGCCTGAGTGAAGAGCCGAAATTTGCGGTACAACTACCAAACGGTGTCTTTAGGGAAATATCAGAAGATACCCACTTGCTATTACCGAACAAGGTAGTCGCATATAGTTCGGGGCAGAATGAAATGCTTAGTAACCCTTACTACAGGCTGAAACACTATGCATTTCAGGAGCTTGCTAAGGTTAAAGGTAAAACACTGTTTGATGACAGGATGGTTTTTATAGACTATACCAACAGTTACAGTCTGTTTATAGCAAACTTCTTACTGGCCGATGAGGCTAAACTGAAAATCATAAAAGACCATTTGCAGGTAAAGGCGTTTACATCTTTTCGTATCAGTATAAATCTTAAAAACTACAGAAAGAATCCTTTGCCAATGCATGATGAACTCCGGCAGCATATAGAGTCTCTGAAGCAATGCGCAACAAGCTGGGTAAATAAGAAAAGCAAGACAGACGATTTGCTTATTCTGGACTACAGTATAAGGGAATCTGATGCTGTGAAAGATGCATTCAGATACTATTTCCCCTCTGCGGCAAATCTATATAATGTGCTTTTTCAGTTGGAAATGCTTAATCTGCACCAGATAGGTTCAGACACTATTACTCGGGTAATGAGAGCTCCTAAGTGGGTCCATTTTAGTGATGAAATGGGCAAAATCGAATCTTCAAAACTCACGTTTCGTATTGAGCATATCAAAATAGAGAAAATAACGGGCAATGAAAAGTCCAAAGACACAAAGGAAGATAAAATAATTACGAAGGAAAGGTATTATAGGGCTCTGTCAGATGGAGAACATCAGTTCGCTTTGATGTTGGGCGCGGTAATGTTATTTGAAGAGGGGAATGTTTTGTATCTGTTTGATGAACCAGAGACGCACTTTAATCCTAAATGGAAGTATGATTATCTATCATTAGTTGACAGTGTTTCTCCTCAAACAGACTCTCATATATTATTAACTACACACGACCCTGTTTTATTGTCCGGTTTGAAGAAAGAACAGGTAATGAAATTTAAGAAGGCGGAAGATGGAGAGGTGTCAATAAATCAGGCAGAAGAAGACCTTATTGGTATGGGCGTTGATGGAATATTGACAACCGATATTTTTGGTTTTGTAAGCACTTTGGACAAAGAGACAAAGAATGATGTTATAGAATTCAGAGAACTGGCATTGAAACGTTACAACAAAACCATGAGTGATGGAGATAGAGACCGGTACGTTTATTTGTATAGAAAATTAGACGGTATTGACTATGCAAAGCCATTGTTCGATCCTATGTATCGTGACTATTTGAATTCTATGGAGAATTTGGATTTGTATAAAAAAACCTCCTTAACAAAAAAGGAAACAGAAGAACGAAGACTGATTTCTGATGCAATCTTAAAGAAACTAAATGAATCGGAATAATGATTTATATAGACTACAGCAACTTCAGACCGAGCTCCAAATGGAAATATGATACTAAGAAAAGGTATAAACAATTATGTCAGTTATTTGACGCGGGAAAAATTGTCGAGCTAAAAGTTGAGATAGATAAAAATCAAAAACATTGGACCAAACTAAAAGAAGGAATTATAAGATCCACTGTGAATAAATGTTGGTTTACAGAGGGTAGTTCGGATGTGTTTCACTTTCATATTGAACATTTCAGACCTAAAAAGAAGGTTGATTTACTTGGTTCCAAATATGCTTATACTGAAGCAAGACATGTTCAAGCTGATCCAGGGTATTGGTGGCTAAGCATCAATTATCATAACTTTCGAATTGCTGGTCAAATAACCAACTCTCCTAAAGGGAATTATTTCCCTTTAATCACTGGTTCCCCAATTTGTAGTAGAAGAGTTGATAATTTTAATAACGAGCAAATACTTTTATTAGACCCAACAAAAATAGGCGACGCGGATTTAATTAAATATGATATAAACAGTGAGCCTTATCCTGCATTTAACATTGGCTTAAATCCATTAAACTTTCATCGTGCAAGTGCATCTATAGAAATTTATGGCTTAAAAGAGAAGCTTGTGTCTGATGCAAGGAAAAGATATTTACAGCAATGTAACAGACTAATAAAGAGAGCTGAAAAATATTATGTTGAATGGAAAAAAGACCGTTTAAACTCTGTTCTTAAGGAGCATTTTATTGATGTATGTACAGATTTGAAAATGATGACAAATAAAAACCATCCATTTTCTTCTATGCTTAAATGTAGGCTGCTATTAATACCAGATGAGTGGGCAACTAGATATTTAATACCTTTTCTTTAGTACTATTTGCGAACTTCGTCCCAAATCCGTCTGATTATTTAAAATATTCAGAACCCTTTCGGCACAGAGGTTTTTTAATGTGTGGTTTTGGTGCCTAGAACTGGAATCGAACATGCAATCCCTCACGAAAACCAGATTTTGAGTCTAATGCCCGCAATAGAGTTACTTATCCGAAACAATAGGTGACTAGGAAAATGCCTTCATGTTATCCCTGGTACTCCAGACCTCCTGGATGCGTTTCGCTGCTTCCTCTTGGCTCACTTTAATATATTTAAAGAAGTCTTTAAACGTTTTATGCCCGGTGATTTTCATAATTAAGTTTATGTCAGTTCCGGCAAGATATTCATTTGTCGCAAAAGAGCGTCTGCATGTATGAGAAGTGACAAATTGCGCTTTGGATTTCGTAATAATAACGTCCTTATTACCCTTTTTGTAGCTAAAAGTTACTTTTTCTGTAATCCCAGCCATCGCCGCTATTTCTTTAATTTCCCTATTGAAAATAGGATTTGATATTCTTTCTTTTCCATTTTCAAACAAACGTATAAATACCTCTTTTGCTTCTTGCCGCAAGGGGATAACAACCCAGTTATCCTGTTTATTTGTCTTTTTAAATAACATGCCTTTTCTATAGTCTTTAAATTCTAGCGTAGAATAATCAGAGAACCGCAAGCCTGTTAGACACCCTAGTACAAACAAGTTTCTGCTTAATTCTAATTCTGGATGATTAGTAAGATCTAACTTGTACACGGCTGCAACTTCTTCATAGGACAGATATACCGCATCTGCTTCTTCATCCAATATTTTGAAATCGCCCAGGTCAATTGGTGGAATTATTTTTCTTCTTACTCTATCGTTAACGAAGACTCTAAGGTTTTTTATTGTCGAACCAATTGTACTTAATTTAAGTCCATATTCAGGAATTTTCTTTCGTTTTAAAACGTAGTCATAAGTAAGGAAGTCGACAAAATCTGAGTAGAAGTTGAAATCAAGATTAGAAAATGTTACTTCTTTCTTTGCATAAGTTTGATATTGACTTAGTCGGTCTCTTAGTGCGTGGAATGCTGCAGTACTAACAACTTTCTTTTCCTTCGATTTAATGTAATCATCTATTTGTTGAAAAAGATTAGGTAATTTTTTAATCAGCGTATGGGAATTTGCCTCTGAAATTTGTAGGCTTTCCAATTTCAACGATGGCTCAAATCTATCCTTTAGAAATTGCCCTTGATTTAACGAATTAGATTGATTGGACAAGCCAATGAGTGCTTCAATCACTTTTTTCATCCGTGCAAGATCACAGTTTAGATGTTCAGCAATTCCAAACTCTAACGGAAGAGATTTAGAAATCGACTGTCGTTTACTATTCCAAAATTGCCTGGGGATAGAAATCTCGGTGTTTAATAAAACGCGTTTTTCAGATGAATAGCAGTACTGAAAATAGATGACATGTGTACCATCCTTTAATGGTCTGTTAAGCATTACGGCTTTAAGAGGTAACAGCATAATTTGCTCGATTAATTGCTCGATTAAAAATGTGTAACCCTTTGTAAAGGTAGGATGCCAGTTTAAACTATATCTGTTATAATATTCTGAAAATCATACAATTATAGTAATCTTGCGTAAACATACGTAAGGGTTACTCAATCGAGTAACCCTTATAAGTGATCCGGATTGGATTCGAACCAATGACCCTCAGCTTAGAAGGCTGATGCTCTATCCAACTGAGCTACCGGACCAGCGACTCAGTGTTTGCTATTTAAAGCGGTGCAAATCTAATAAAAAATGCCCGCTTATTTAATAAATCCATAAAAACTAATACCGAATCAGGTTTCCTTCTGTAAAATTTGTTAAAAATTGGTACCAAATTTGCAGTATAATTCCTGCTGAACAAATTATTATTCCCAATGGGATACTTTTTGAGAACTGTTAATAGCAGGGCTCCGCATAGCAAAAACATCTTCGCAACCTACTATGAAAAGCTAGTTGCCACTGTCACACATCTTCCTTTCGTTTTGAATGAAGCAATGGTGAACCATAAGAAGATGGTGCATCCTCCTTGTACACTGTAGCGACGCTATAGCACTTGCATGCAGCTATAGCCATTCCTTTGCTGTCTCCACCGGGGGGCGGTTAAGCCATGCTATGCAACATATTCATCACACAACATCAAATTTTTATAATAATGACAAACATCACTCAATTTTGGTGGGCAGTTCCACTGATCCTTAGTATTGTATTTTACAAATTTATCCTGCGCCTGATATTTGGTATGGTTATAGTGCCCGAAAACAGGATAGGACTCGTTACTAAAAAATTTGTGCTATATGGCAATAAGCGCTCCTTGCCCGATGGCCGCATTATTGCCACTAATGGCGAGGCGGGTTTCCAGGCGCAGACATTAGCTCCCGGCCTTTACTGGGGTTTGCAGATATGGCAATACCATGTAGATATGGTGCCCTTTACTGTTATTCCCGAAGGTAAGATCGGCCTTGTGCTGTCGAGAGACGGCGCAGAGATACCAACCGGTCGTATATTGGCAAGAAAGGTTCCCTGCGATAATTTCCAGGATGCTAAGCTATTCCTGGAGAATGGCGGGCAAAGAGGTAGGCAAACTGCTTTTATTACCGCCGGTTCTTACCGTATTAATAATTACCTGTTTGAAGTTACCATTGTAGATCAGACCGTAGTGCATGAAAGCAGGGTAGGTGTGGTCACTACACTGGATGGCGAACCCATCACGCAAGGGCAGATAGCAGGTAGATATGTGGAAGGCCATAACAACTTCCAGGACATAGATACATTTCTGAATAACGGTGGTAATCGTGGTTTGCAGCCACAGGTAGTGCTGGCAGGTTCTTATTATATCAACCCATGGGCTGTGCAGATAGAAGAGCGTATGATGACAGAAGTGCCCATTGGCCATGTCGGGGTGGTTATTTCATACATCGGCGAAGAAGGAAATGATGTAACGGGCGAGCAATTTAAACATGGTAATATCGTAGAAAAAGGTTTCCGTGGTGTATGGCTGGAGCCACTTGGCCCCGGCAAGTACCCCATCAATTCTTATACCATGAAGGTAGAACTCGTACCGACCACCAACCTGGTGCTCAATTGGGCCAATGCACGAAGTGAATCGCACATGCTGGATAAAAATCTATGTACCATCACGGTACGTTCGCGCGACGGTTTCCCATTCAATCTTGACGTATCACAGATCATACATGTGCCGGCAAATGAAGCACCAAAGGTAATAGCACGTTTCGGTAGTATGACCAACCTGGTGAGCCAGGTGCTGGAACCAACTATCGGTAACTACTTCCGAAACTCTGCACAGGATAGTGATGTGATCACCTTCCTTACATCGCGCAAGGAACGCCAGGAGGCAGCACGCTCACATATAAGGGAAGTACTGGAAGAATACAATGTGAACGCAGTAGATACCTTAATAGGTGATATTGTTCCGCCTGAAGCACTGATGAAAACGCTTACCGACCGCAAGATAGCCGAGGAGGAACAAAAGACCTATCAAACACAACGCATGGCACAGGAGCAACGCCAGGGCATGGAAAAAGAAACTGCCATTGCTGATATGCAAAAGGAAATAGTAAAAGCACAGCAAAGCGTAGAGATCGCACAGCGTACTGCCGATGCAACGGTTAAGAAAGCCGAAGGTGACGCCGCGAGCCTTAGGTTGCAGGTACAGGCAGAAAGTGATGCCACCAGGTTGCGTGCAGGCGCCCAGGCAGAATCTACCCGTTTAAATGCCAGCGCAGAAGCGGAGCGTATTGCCAAGACCGGTAATGCGGAGGCCGAAAAGATACTTGCTATAGGTAAGAGTACTGCAGAAGCTTACCAGTTACAGGTATCTGCAATGGGTGGCGATAACTTTACCAGGTTCAAGATCACGGAAGAGATCGGTAAAAACAGCATTAAAGTAATACCTGATGTATTGATTGGCGCAAATGGTAATAGTACTGACGGTAGTATGAGCGGCCTGCTTGGCCTGAAGCTCATGGAAATGATGGACGCCGATAAAGGAAAGAAAGAAGAATAGCAAACAAAAAGGTGGCGTTAATTAGCCACCTTTTTTACGTTTATTCGGATTAACCATTAAATAGTTTATTGCGCTTAATAGGTAAATTGTTTCTTATCAATATTGCGTGATACACAGATGGTACGTCAGCCGTCCATTTCTTCAGTAGAAGGAGAATTGCTATAATCTCTAATCTTGTTACGATTCCTAAGTAAAAGCAAATTTGAAATAGAAGGTGTGAATTAGAAGTGTAAATTAATTCGATAAGTGTAGCCGCTAATACAAGCGTCCATATTTTAGATGCTATAGCATGGGTGGCTACTTCTTTTCTAAACTTCAAATAGCTGATTGCATAGATCATTAGTTCTGACAAAACAAGCAGGATGATAAAGTTTATATTATCACTAAAGAAAATAGGAGATAATAAATAGCATGCTATCGCGATGAGTATCCAAAATATTTGATCTGCTAATGAATCTAACCTTCGCAGCTTTTGACTTGAAATATTCAGCCTCCTGGCTATAATACCATCGAATATATCTGATACCAGTCCTATACCAATTAAAATGGACATTGCCATTCGGTAAGACGGAAAAACAACGGCAAGAATTAATACCAATAGGCCTGTCACTAATCTGAGGTAAATTAGTAGAATAGGTACTTTATACTTCATAGTATCGGGAGTTTGCAGCGTTTCAATTTATAACTTGATCAACTTACTGGTCCATATCGGGTTTTGAAAGCGATTGTAGACAACCACTTCGTACGCACCCGGTGCATAGCTGTCAATATTTAGCACCTGGGATGATTGGCCTTTTGGATACGTTCCATTCCTGCTATAGAGGCATCTTCCCACAACATCAAATACATTTATTTCCAGGGCCGTGATCTCTGAGAAGTTGAATCGCAGTGTTGTGAAATCGTTCGCCGGATTAGGTATCAGACTAATGTCGAAATTAGATTGCGTGCCACTTTGTTGTCCACCACCCGGATTTACTGCCCCCGTATCATCTGCAATTGTGTATTTAAAAAGCTCGACTCCGTATTTGTCTGTAAGGGCACTCATATAAAGAGATCCGTTGTAAACTAACTTCTCGGTTGTAGAAAAGTAATTGCATCCCTCGGGGTGATATATCTCGGTTAACGCGCCCGTTGTTGTGTTATAAATAAAGTTGTCAGAATAGTAAAAGTTTTTTGTAGTGGCTGCGGAGAAGACTATATTATCTTTATAAACAGCAAAATAACGCAGGCTGCTATACTTTTTAGTATCTAAATATGCTGCCACTCCGGTTTGTTTTGTTCTATCGTCATAGTAACAAAGGTTATATGTCACGCCATCGGTAGTTCCGGAAAAATAAACCCTGCCATTATAATATGCAATAGCGTCTTTAAAAGCGCTGGATAAATAGTCTGCTCCTATAACAGGCCCATTGCTTTTTATTGTGATCTGTTCAGTGGAATGATTACCGTCATAACGACACAGCATCTGCGTACTGACGTCTGGCTTGGCCAGAAAATAAAGGTAACCATTACACTCTGTTATGGACTGTACATTTGAGCTCTCAGCGCCCTTATTTATATCTGTGGCATTGCTTGTTTTATTTGTTACGGGATCGTATACAAAAAGCTCTGTGCCTGTTTCCGGCGTCCACCCTACAAAATATATTTTGTTATTGAACGCAGTTATGTATTCAAGTGCGCTACCACCGTAACTGCCGGACTTCTGAGAGAATTCATGCGTTAGTCTCTGAGTAATACCTGTTGCAGGATCATAAACAAATAGTTCGTAGTTATATTGGCTATCACCGCCTCCGAAATATATTTTGCCATTGAGACTTGTAAAGGTATTGTATGTGTAAGGCTGCCGGCCAACATCAGTTGGAATAATATTACTCAAGAAAACAGGGTTTGAATTACCATCCCATTTATAAAAATTATTTTTACCAAACATATTGGAATATCTATTTGGAAAGTAAATGGTGTTTCCTGAAATAGCATAACAACCCGATTCCATGATTATATGGGGATATGCATATTTTACAGGTGGATTAATTCCATCATACATCCAGAAGCTAGTGTCATGCGTATCTTCAGCAACAAAGAGCAGTTTGCCATTGTAGACAGAGAATCCGTGCGGTTGCCCATTATTTTGGTTAGTACCTATCTGACCGGCTGGTACTGGATAATTATTAGAGCCGTTGTTAATGTCTGCAACTAATACCGGAGTGCGCGTTTGAGACTGAGCGTATGAAAAGAATCCAGCGAAGATGAGTGTGTAGATGTGGGGTTTCATAAAAGGTTCGTTTATATGAAAGTATAAAGCCTACTCTTAATGCATTGCTAAAGGTACGTTGACGAAATGTTAAAACGATTAGCCTAAAAAAAAGACTCCCTGCGTTAACAGGGAGCCTAAAGAGATACCAGATTTTTAAATTAAGCTAAATCAAAACGATCCAGGTTCATTACCTTATTCCATGCTGCTACGAAGTCTTTTACAAACTTGGTTTTAGCATCTGCGCAGGCATATACTTCTGCAACTGCACGCAGCTCGCTGTTGGAGCCGAATATCAGGTCTACGCGCGTAGCTGTTTTTTCTACAACGCCTGTTGTACGGTCGCGGCCTTCGAAGATATTTGGATTACTTTGACTAGCAGTCCATACCGTGTCAATATCCAGCAGGTTAGTAAAGAAGTCGTTGGTGAGTGTGCCTGGGTGATCAGTTAATATGCCATGTTTAGAATTATCATAGTTAGCGCCCAGTGCACGCATACCACCAACCAGTACTGTCATTTCAGGTACGGTCAGGTTCAGCAGTTGTGCTTTATCCACCAGGAATGCTTCAGCCTTACCGGCGTAGCGGTCTTCAATATAGTTCCGGAAACCATCAGCAACAGGCTCCAGCGCGTCAAATGATTCTACATCGGTTTGCGCTTCCGTAGCATCACCACGGCCCGGTGTGAATGGCACTTTAATATCCTGCCCTGCATTTTTAGCAGCCTGTTCGATAGCAGCGCATCCTGCCAGCACTATAAGGTCGGCCATAGAGATTGCTTTGCCGCCTGTTTGTGCAGCATTGAATTCTTTTTGTATCTCTTCCACTTTAGCCAGCACTTTAGCCAGTTGTGCAGTGTTGTTGGCCGCCCAATCTTTCTGTGGTGCAAAACGTATGCGTGCACCATTAGCACCGCCACGTTTATCTGATCCACGGAAGGTAGATGCAGAAGCCCATGCTGTAGATACCAGTTCACTGATGGTCAGGCCGGAGTTGATTAGTTTATTTTTCAGAGTAGCAATATCCTGTTCATCTACCAATTTGTGTGTTACAGCAGGTATAGGATCCTGCCATATCAATTCTTCAGTCGGTACTTCAGCACCAAGGTAGCGTGCACGAGGGCCCATATCGCGATGTGTTAATTTGAACCATGCCCTTGCAAATGCATCTTCAAACTGCTCAGGATGCTCATAAAAACGTTTGGATATCTCTGCATATATAGGATCGAACCTTAAAGAAAGGTCTGTAGTGAGCATAAAAGGAGCATGCGTTTTGCCGGCTTCATGTGCATCAGGCACCGTACCCACGCCTGCATTATTCTTCGGCTTCCATTGTTTGGCGCCGGCAGGGCTTTCGCTCAGTTCCCATTCGTACTCAAACAGATGCTTAAAGAAGTCATGGCTCCATTTTGCAGGAGTAGTGGTCCATGCACCTTCCAGGCCGCTGGTGATGGTATGGCTGCCATTGCCGCTGCCGTATGAATTCTTCCAGCCGAAGCCCTGTTCTTCTATACCTGCAGCTTCCGGCTCTTTCCCTACATATTTACCCGCGTCGCCTGCACCGTGTGTTTTACCAAAGCTATGGCCACCGGCTATCAATGCTACTGTCTCCTCGTCGTTCATCGCCATCCTGCCGAAGGTTTCGCGGATATCGTGTGCTGCAGCCAGAGGGTCAGGGTTGCCATCGGGCCCTTCCGGATTTACATAGATCAAACCCATTTGCACAGCAGCCAGTGGATTCTCCAGCTCGCGCTTACCTTCATAACGTTTGCTGCCCAGCCATTCTTTTTCAGAACCCCAGTAAGTGTCTTCCATTGATTCCCAAACATCTTCGCGGCCACCGCCGAAACCAAATGTTTTGAAGCCCATAGATTCCAGGGCGCAGTTACCTGCAAGTATCATCAGATCGGCCCAGGAAAGCTTCCTGCCATATTTCTGTTTCACCGGCCAAAGCAAACGACGTGCTTTATCAAGGTTCACATTATCAGGCCAGCTATTGAGCGGTGCAAAACGCTGCATACCCATGCCACCGCCACCGCGGCCGTCTGAAATACGGTAAGTACCTGCACTATGCCATGCCATACGGATCATAAACGGGCCGTAATGGCCATAGTCTGCAGGCCACCAGCTTTGAGATGTAGTGATGACATCGGTTATGTCTTTTTTCACTTCATTAAGGTCGAGCGTCAGGAATTCTTTAGCATAGTCAAAATCCTTATCCATAGGGTCGGATAAAGATGAATTCTGCCTGAGGATCTTAAGGTTCAGTTGGTTGGGCCACCATTCTTTGTTTTGTGTACCGCCACCTGCTGTTTGTTTTAATTGTCCGCCTGTAAAAGGGCATTTACCTGTCGCCGCCTTCGGATGATGCTCCGATGCGTAATGAAGCGTATTGTTTTCCATAACCTGAGTTGTTTTGCGATTTTACGAGGTCAAATATAGTTCAAAGTTTGTCGAGGAGCCAGTGGATAATACCAATAGGGTAATAGGGATAATGTATTGATGTATTTACAGCCCTTCTGGTAATATAAAGTCTGTATGTGATGCTTTTTGTAGGTAAACAGTAACGAAATAAGGAATTCTTATAAGTATATAAACTGAACGCTTTTGTATGTGATGTTTATCACATATCGTGTGAGGCATGTTCCGGAATTTTACGCCATAAAATAATAAGACATGAAAATTGAACAAATTTATACAGGCTGCCTGGCACAAGGTGCATACTATGTAGAAAGCAATGGCGAGGCAGTAATCATAGACCCGCTAAGAGAAGTAGATCAGTATGTACAAAAAGCCAATACAAATGGTGCCGCCATTAAATATATTTTCGAAACGCATTTCCACGCGGACTTTGTATCCGGGCATATAGACCTTGCTGATAAAACCGGGGCAGCTATCGTATATGGCCCTAATGCAGATCCTTCCTTTCCGGCGGTGATAGCTAAAGACAAACAAAGATTTAAAGCAGGCGATATCAGCTTTGAAGTGTGGCACACACCAGGGCATACGATGGAGAGCACCTGTTACCTGCTAAGGGACGAAACAGATAAGCCGGTAGCATTGTTTAGCGGTGATACCCTTTTTATAGGAGATGTGGGCAGGCCCGACCTGGCCCAAAAAGCTGCACATCTTAGCCAGGACGATCTTGCCGGGCTTTTGTACGATTCCACAAGAAAACTCATGGCCTTACCTGATGATGTGATCGTATATCCTGCTCATGGTGCCGGCAGCGCCTGTGGTAAAAACATGAGTAAAGAAACCTATGACACATTAGGACATCAAAAGGAGGTAAACTATGCATTGAGGAAGGATATGACCAAACAGGAGTTTATTAAAGAGGTGACCACAGGCCTGATGCCCCCACCCGGATATTTTGCAATGAATGTGACGATGAACAAACAAGGCTATGAAAGCATAGATGTGGTATTAGCGCGCGGACAGCACGAGTTGAACCCGGAAACGTTTGAGGCAGCAGCGAATGAAACGCAGGCTTTGATATTAGATACCCGTGCACCCGAAGATTTTGTGAAGGGATTTATCCCAAACTCTATCAACATTGGCATTGACGGCAATTTTGCACCGTGGGTAGGAGCGTTGATCCCAGACATTAAACAGCCTTTGCTCATCGTAGCAGACGAGGGTAGGGAAGAAGAAGTGGTTACCCGGTTGGCTCGCGTTGGATATGATAATGCGATAGGCTTTTTGAAAGGTGGCTTTAACACATGGAAAGCAGCGGGCAAAGAAGTAGATTACATCGATACCATAACAGATGAAGAACTTGCATCGGTAGCCAAGATAAAGCCTGTGAATATACTGGATGTAAGAAAGAATAGCGAGTACCTGAGTGAGCATGTCGCAGATGCGGAGAACCTGCCGCTGGACTATATTAACAATGCTATGCAGGCTATTGACAAGGATAAGCAATACTATGTGCATTGTGCATCCGGCTACCGTTCGGTTATATTTATCTCTATACTAAAATCAAGAGGATATGAGCACCTGATAAATGTAGTTGGTGGATTTAAAGCCCTGAAGGCCGGGGGTAGATTCCCGGTTACCGATTATGTATGTCCTACGACCTTGTTGTAATCGTTTTAGATTTGCAGTGTACTAAGATAGCCTTTGCCTTAAAGATGAAGGCTATCCCGTTTTAAACGCAATTGCTAACCTTTGTTAACCATTGCTAACGCGATGCTAACCTGTTGCTAACTGTTAAATGAGGGATATTAGCCTGAATTCGGGGTTGTTTTGCTGACAATTGCTAACTTTTGCTAACCATTGTTAACCTTTGCTAACCTGTTTTTTGCTAATGTATTCTGAGTGAGAATTTTTGTATTGGGGTTTACAGTATGTCAAAGAACAGTAACAGTACAAATATACGATAATTGGTAAAGGTGAACAAATAAAACAGACAGTGAAAAGTATAAGTATTACCCTTAAAAGTATAAGTCCGGCGTAACATTCCATCGGAGTTTTGCATGGTCAAACTAAAAAAATAAGATCATGCAAGTAAAAGAAACATGGAACATCAGCGAACAGCAAAAACCTATTGATACAGGTTTCGGCTATACCAGTACTTCTTATGAAGTGATGAACGGAGTAAGCCTGAAAGGGAAGAACATAATTGTAACAGGTGGCTATTCAGGGATAGGGCTTGAGACTGTAAAAAGATTACATGAGGCCGGTGCTCACCTTGTATTGCCCGTGCGAAGTGTAGATACCGTTAAAGAACTATTCGGGGGTTTTGACGATAGGATAGAGATAGCTTATATGGACTTGTTGAAACCTGCGTCGATAGACGCGTTTGCGGAACAATTTATTTCATCGGGCAGGCCGCTGCATTTACTTATCAATAATGCGGGCATTATGGCCAGTCCGCTAATGAGAGATGAGCGTGGTTATGAACAACAGTTTGCCACCAATCACCTTGGGCATTATCAACTAACCGTGAGGCTATGGGATGCATTGAAGAGATCAAATGGCGCCAGGGTAGTGAACCTATCTTCTATGGGGCATCGCTATTCAGACATCAGGTACGATGACCCGCAATTTCTGACAACGCCTTATGAACCCTGGAAGGCATACGGGCAATCAAAAACAGCGAATGTATTATTTACGCTGCAACTGGATAGCATTGGTAAAGAATACGGTATCAGGTCTTACGCAGTTCATCCGGGCAGGATACTGGAAACCAACCTTACCAAGTATATACCTAAAGAGCAATTAGATGCCATACTGGAAAGGATGAAAGCAGATAATAATAACAGCAGTGCTGAGATCGTAAAAACGATGGAGCAGGGTGCAGCTACTACCTTGTTCTGTGCCACCAGTCGATTGCTGGGAAATATTGGTGGTGTTTATTGCGAGGATTGCAATATATCTGAAGTGCTGCCGATAGAAACCGATGTTATGAAAATGCTGAATGGGGTACTGCCGTATGCCGTTGATAAAGACAACGCAGCCAGGTTGTGGGAACTAACATATCAGCTAACAGGTTTAACTTTGTAATGATGAACATGTTGCTATGATAGAGTACATGGATATAGACACAATAACTGACTTGCTGGAATTTTACCGTTGCGGCAAGCCGGTTCATCCTTTGATAGCGATCGTGGATCTTGCAAAGGTCGACAGATCGCACCGCAAGAAAGGGGATATTTATTACAGGCTTGGTTTTTATGCCATATCGTGCAAGAAGTTTAAGAAAGGGCAACTGCGTTATGGACGTTCCAGCTATGATTTTTCTGAAGGCTCATTAATGTTTACTGCTCCCTACCAGGCTATCTCCCCGAGTGAAGATATGGAATCCATTACAGGCTGGGGGCTATATATCCATCCTGATTTTTTGAATGCTACACCTGAAGGAAGGGCACTGACACAATTCTCCTTTTTTGGCTATGATGCCAATGAGGCGTTGCATATATCAGATGCAGAAAGGCAGATACTGGAAGATTGCCTGGAGACTATTAACAGGGAAATATCCGTGAGCCCTGACAGACATTCGCATGAATTGATCATTAGTACACTGAAACTATTCTTTGGTTATTGCACCCGGTTTTACGAACGCCAGTTCCTAACCCGTGTGAAAGTGAGTAATGATATTGTACAATCTTTTGACAGGTTGCTGAATGATTATTTTGAAAAGGATACATTAGTAGAAGACGGCGTGCCTGACGTGAAATATTTTGCGTCGCAATTGCATCTGTCGGCCAATTATCTATCGGACCTGTTGAGCAGGTACACCGGCAAGACAACACAAGAACATATTCACCTGAAACTCATTGACAAAGCAAAAGGGCTGTTATGGAGTACTGAAAAATCTGTAAGCGAAGTGGCGTATGAACTTGGTTTTGTGCATCCTTCGCACTTTACCAAACTGTTCAAACAAAGAACAGGCGTGTCGCCTAGAGATTTCAGAAATCTCAATTGAGATCAGGATATTATTAAACTGTTACTATGAACACAGTTCGTTGTAATTGGCTTATATTTATAGTTCAACTATAACACTAAAAATATCAGACATGAGTAAAAATCCTGTTGTACATTTTGAGATGGGCTACCTTGACAGGGAGCGCATGAAAAAATTCTACGAATCGGCCTTTGGCTGGAACATGCAGCAACTTGGTGCAGAGATGGGCAACTATGTGGTGGCGCATACAGCTGAAACGGATGATAAAGGAATGGTGAAGACACCCGGCACTATCAATGGCGGATTTTACCAGAAGACCGATGATCCGAAATCGCAGGCACCATCTGTGGTAATTGCCGTGCAGGATGTAAAGTCTGCCATGGATGCGGTGAAAACAAGCGGAGGAAAGATACTGGGTGCTATGGACGAAAACGGAGGCACCACTATGGAACCGATGATGATACCGGGTGTAGGCCTATGGATGTCTATTGAGGACACTGAAGGCAACAGGGTGAGCCTGCTGCAGCCCAATGAGATGTAATGAATATCACTTAATTATAAACAGGCCGCTTATTACAGCGGCCTGTTTTTTTGCTACACCACCGATATGAATAAAGACACCTGGAAAGGTGTCTTTGCCCTGTTATTAAAAAGGCCCCTTTCTATTACAATACATAGTATTGGTTATGGTTAACGGGCTCTGCGTCCTCAATAATGTGATGATCGTTCAGCATCTGCCTCAGATCGCGTTCTATATTCTTGGATATTGTAGTCATAGGTGCGTCTGTAGGCTTATTCTCAAACGGATCCTGCAGGTGTATCGCCATTTTCTCTATCAGCATAAACGATGCAGCTACAGCTATTACCAACGGTATTTCCATATACCCGAAGTATTCTATAACCCCGAACGGCAGTAATGCAATAAAAAGATTCATCGCAAAGTGCATATACAGGCTGTAAGTAGCAGGAAATACGGTATTCTTAATTCGCTCGCATTTACCCATAGAGTCGCACAGGCGGCTAAGGGTACGATCCAGCTCTACCTGCTGGTATTGATTGATCCAGCCTGCATCCAAAGCATATTGAATATCCCGGCCGTGCATCTCCAGAATGGCGTTTGGGATATTGCTATATTTAGAAACCTGGGCAATTTCATCCTCCGTCATGTAGCTTTTACTACCAGTTAAAGGCTTTTGCTTGCGCAGATGGCGCGATAGTGCAAAGCACCAGCCCATTTGCCGGCGTATGAAGCGTTCTTTAAATTGCTGCGCCTCTGAGGGAGCATACCCATTATCCACAAACGTGAGCACCTGCCTTGCCAATGTGCGGGAATCATTTACGATAGCACCCCATATAATGCGGGCTTCCCACCAGCGGTCATAGGCCTGGTTGGACCGGAAGCCTAAGAGAAAAGATATGACCGTACCCAATATCATTGGGATACTCAGCGGTATGGTAATGCGGGTAACGTGAAAGGAATCGTATAATATAGCTATTACCACGGCGTAGATAGAAACGCCTATCAATCCAACCTTTATCTTACCCAGGATATATTTCAATGGTATTTTACTTCTTAGTAGCATAGTTTTCTGTTTCTTGTTTTAATAATCGGATCCCTCTTTCGCGCAACATACAGATGGTGGTGGTATCGAGGCTTTGGTATCTTGCTTTGGATGAAATGCTGATGACGTTATACCCGGTGTTTTTTAATAACGGCAGCATTGCTACACTTTTAGGCGATGGTAAACCGAGCGGTATATCAGGACATGTAAGTATATCCGTTACCTGTTCGCCATCCAGCCAGTTTCGCAAATATGAAACCGTGCTGCCGAAAGCAAATTTTACCTTCAGGCTGTACAGAGCTGCGCCATAGCGATTCTCCAATATTTCGCAACCCTCCTTAAACTCGTCTGTAATAAGTGAATAATGCTTGTTGCGCATAGCACGGAATACAATACCCGGCAATTCATCCGGCATTCTCAGCAAATGGAACAATGTGATCCTGACAGGAGCATCATTAAAAACGGACATTGCCGAGTGTACCGCATTCAGAGACGGAATGCTAAAGTCTGTTGGAATAAGAATATGTTTCATTGCACATCGTTTTATTACTGCAAAATGCACTGCCCATGTTAGGATGCGGTAAGCCCCGGTAAAGAATGCAATAAGAAAGAAGTAAGAATTTGGTAAGAAATGTTGAGAAGTCGTTAAAAACGGGAGGAAATTCAACAATTATAGGATTATACAGGTTATTTTTAGCTTACCTGATATGAACAATATACTACTGGTGGAAGATGAAGCCTCTGTAGCGTCGCTGATAATAAGAAGCCTGGCGGAAGAAGGCTATGAAGTGAGCCTGGCACCCGATGGGCAAACCGGGCTGGATATGGCTACGCAAAACAGCTTCGACCTGCTGATACTGGATATTATGCTACCCGGCATCAATGGGCTGGGCCTGTGTAAAAGAATACGTGCTAACGGCGATACCACACCTATATTAATGCTGACTGCCCTGGGTACCACGCAGAATATCGTTGCAGGGCTGGACAGCGGAGCCGATGACTATCTTGTGAAGCCCTACAAGCTTGCAGAGCTATTGGCACGTGTGCGCAGTATGATACGGCGTGGAAAAGGAAGCGCTGCGGCATCTGATACCGAAAAGATAAAAGTAGCCGACCTGGAACTAAACCTGCAGGATAAAACTGCCACACGCAGTGGGCAAAAAATAGACCTGACCGCAACAGAATACCGCCTGCTGAAATACCTGATGACCAATGCAAGGCGGCTGGTATCGCGCATGGATATGCTGGAGCATGTATGGGGTGTAGATTTTAATATGAATACCAAAGTGGTAGATGTATATGTAAACTACCTAAGGAAGAAGATAGATAAAGACCACGAGCAGAAACTGATACATACTGTGGTGGGTATGGGGTATATATTGAAACCGGAATAGGCAATGAAGATACAGTACCGTATAACACTGATATTTGTATTGCTGACCATAGGCATGATGCTGGTGGTGACCACAATAGAGTATTATTTTGCCAACCAGGATACCTTTGAAGACTTTTATAAGCGGCTGGAAATACGCGCAGTTATAGCATCAAAAATACAGTTTGAAGAAGCGGGCATGACCAAGAGCGCATTTGAAGATGTGCGTAAACAGCACCTTGAAAAACTACCCCGTGAAAAAGAATACATTCTGCCGGTAAAAGATATACAGCAACATCTTGCAGAAAACGGATTGAAACTGCCAGCCAGCTTTGTAAACGAAGCCATTACTAAAGGGACTGCACGCTATAGGAAAGGACAAGTGCTATACCTGGCACACCTATACAGGGGCAGTCCACAGCACATCATCATCGTATCGGCCAGTAATGAGTTTAGTGATACGTACCTGTATAACCTGCGGCGTGTGATCATCTTCACCATCCTTGCCGTCGCTATTATCTCGGGCATTATAGGGCTATGGTTCTCGAAAGTGATATTGCGGCCGGTAAGTATGCTTACCAGGCGTATGAACGAGATCAGCGGTACGCAACTGCACCTGAGGCTGGAAAGTGACGGAGGAACGGATGAGATCAGTAAACTGACAGATACCTTTAACGATATGCTGAACAGGCTGGAAACTACTTTTGAAACTCAGAAGAATTTTATCAGTAACGCATCGCATGAGTTGAATACACCACTTACTGCCATCATCGGCGAATCTGAATTTGCCCTGAACAAACCCCGCACACAAGAGCAATACCAGGCCTCTATGAATACTATACTGGCAGAAGCAGAGCGCCTACGTAAAATAACCGGTAGCCTGCTGCACCTGGCACAGACCGGCTATACAACCCATAGTCCGGAATTTGAACCCCTGCGTGCAGATGAAGTACTATATATAGCCAAGGAAACGGTGGAGAATATCATCCCCGGTTGTAAGATCATGATACAAATGCACCTGATGCCTGAAGATGAAAGCAAATTGTGGATAAGAGGCAGCAGCCAGTTGCTGGAGATAGCATTTGTAAACCTGCTGCTGAACGGCTGTAAGTATTCGATGAACCAGCCAGTGAGCGTAACACTTGCCGCAGCCAATAAAAAGGTGATCGTAATAATAGAAGACAAAGGGATAGGCATACCCGCCAAAGAAATACAGTATATATACGAGCCCTTCTTCCGGGCATCTAATACAGGCAAATTCAATGGCTATGGTATAGGATTGCCCCTTACGAGGAATATCATCCGTATACATCATGGCGAGATGGATGTAAGCTCTGAAGAAAATGTGGGCACCCGCATCAAGCTAACCTTGCCACTGTATAGCGTGGATATGTGGGAGGCGTAGAGGAAGCTTATATATTTTGAGGTTACCTTGTATCAAGCCTCTATTTAAGCCGCTCTAAAACGCCCTTACGTTTTACAATATTTTTATAATCCCACTGAATTTTACGTGCCTTCTTCAGCCATTTAGCCAGGTGTTTTTTATTAACCTGGTTTATGTCAGTATATCGTATTTCTGCAGCTTTGAAGCTGCCTTCCGGTTGCAGAGCGGGCTCATCGAACGACTGGCCGCTCCAGAACATAAGCCTGATGCCGTCTTTTAATTTACTGTAGCCAACGATTGGATTGCCCTCGAGGAACCAAACCGGGTGACGGTGCCATATTTTGTTTTCAGCATCGGCGAGGTTGCTGTGTATCTCTTCGTAAAGTGCATTGCAGATCTCCTGATCAGATGGAGAAAGAGATTCGTGATATGCAGATATTTCTTTATTCATTTGCTTCTTGTTATACCAGTTAGCAATATATCGAATAGTGGTAAATATTACATCGGCTACTGAATGCTATGGCTACAAGATATAAATGGAACCGTAGCTGAAATAAGCTGCAAAAAATCCTTTTTAGATAGGCGACAATTGAGTAATTATGTATCCAGATAAATACTCCGTTTATGTCGTTTCCATATCAAATCAAAACAAAGGAACAGTATATAGCAGCCTGGGAAAAAAGTGTAGCTGATCCCGAAGGTTTTTGGGCAGATGTAGCTTCGTCTTTTCTATGGCGGAAGCGCTGGGATAATGTGTTGCAATGGAATTTTACAGAACCAAATGTAAAATGGTTTTCGGGCGGAAAGCTGAATATTACAGAGAATTGCCTGGACAGGCACCTGGGATCGTTAGGTAGTAAACCTGCACTAATATGGGAACCAAATGACCCCGAAGAACACCATAGGCTGATCACTTATAGTGACCTACACCATAAAGTAGTACAATTTGCAAACGTGCTGAAGAACAATGGTGTTAAGAAAGGGGACCGTGTATGTATCTATATGGGTATGGTGCCCGAACTGGCTATTGCAGTACTGGCGACCGCAAGGATAGGGGCTATACACTCCGTGATATTTGGAGGCTTTAGCGCACAAAGCATAGCAGACAGGCTGCAGGATGCACAGGCCAATTTTGTGATCACCTGCGACGGTGCTTACCGCGGTAATAAAGAAATACCCCTGAAGAGTGTGATAGATGATGCCCTTGTGCAATGCCGGTTTGTTACCAAAGTGATCGTGCTGACAAGGACGCATACGCCTGTGAGCATGATAAAAGGACGTGATGTGTGGTGGGAAGACGAAATAAAGAAAGTAGAAACCATGGGCAACCCGGATTGTCCTGCTGAGGAGATGGATGCTGAGGATCCGCTATTCATACTATATACATCCGGCTCCACAGGCAAGCCTAAAGGTGTGGTGCATACCTGCGGTGGCTACATGGTGTACACCACTTATTCTTTCGTAAATGTATTTCAATATAATCCCGGCGACATTCATTTCTGCACAGCGGATATAGGATGGATCACCGGGCATAGTTATATACTATATGGCCCGCTGAGTGCCGGCGCTACCAGCCTGATATTTGAAGGCGTGCCTACATGGCCCGATGCAGGACGTTTCTGGGATATTGTGGACAAGTATAAAGTGAACATATTATATACAGCCCCTACGGCAATACGCAGCCTGATGGGTTATGGACTGGGCCCCGTAAAAGATCATGACCTGAGCAGCTTAAAAGTGCTGGGTTCGGTAGGCGAGCCTATTAATGAAGAAGCATGGCATTGGTACGATGAAAATATTGGTAAAGGCAGGTGCCCGATAGTAGATACATGGTGGCAAACGGAGAATGGGGGCATCCTGATATCAAACCTGGCGGGTGTGACACCGGCTAAGCCCTCTTATGCAACCTTACCATTGCCGGGTGTGCAACCTGTATTGGTTGATGAGCAGGGTAATGAAATAACAGGTAAAGACGTGAGTGGTAACCTGTGTATTAAATTTCCATGGCCATCCATACTAAGAACTACTTACGGAGACCATGAGCGTTGCAGAACTAATTACTTTGCAACCTATCCCGGGTTATATTTTACAGGTGATGGTTGTTATCGTGATGCAGATGGTAATTATCGAATTACCGGCAGGGTAGATGACGTACTAAATGTAAGCGGCCACAGGATAGGAACGGCAGAAGTAGAAAATGCCATCAACATGCATACAGGTGTGGTAGAAAGCGCTGTAGTAGGCTACCCGCACGATATAAAAGGGCAGGGTATCTATGCCTATATTGTGTATGACAGCACCCACCAGGAGGAACAAAACCTGACGAGGCAGGATATTGCGCAAACAGTGACCCGTATTATTGGTGCCATTGCAAGGCCGGATAAGATCCAGTTTGTTAATAGTTTGCCAAAGACACGAAGCGGCAAGATTATGAGGCGTATCTTACGTAAGATCGCTGAAGGGGAGACTGATAGTATAGGTGATACATCCACTTTGTTAGATCCTTCTGTGGTCGAAGAGATAAAAAATGGAAAAATATAGTACTGCCGCCAGGGGATATTCTGAAATATATGAGCAGTTCAGAACTGCTTTTGACCCACATAAAGATGCTGTAGCATTACCGGACCTGGAAACGACCATCACCATGCACCCGTTTACGAGTGATGGCAAGTCTATCTTGCCGGGGTTGGAGGTGTATGAATGCGAACATCATGGTACCGTGTTTAATAAGGAAGAACCGCATCATATTGATGATAATGCGCTACCGCTACATGCACCGGACTGGTCTATAGAAAATAATATCCATTTTAGTTACCCGATCATTTCCGGAAGGGATGCAAGCAATGGCGTGATCATTATGCTGCATGGCCTTAACGAAAAGAAATGGGATAAATACCTGCCCTGGGCTTATAAACTGGCTGAGCTAACTCGGAAGCATGTAATACTGTTCCCGATAGCATTTCATATGAATCGTGCGCCGGAGGAATGGTCTGATAAAAAGTTGATGCAGATGACTGCAGATATGCGTCAGCATGATAATGTGAATACATCTTTTGTGAATGCAGCCATCAGCAGCAGGATAGAGCAGAATCCTCAACGGTTTTTCTGGTCGGGCCTGCAAACATTTATGGACATTCATAAACTGTTGAAAAATATCAGGTCCGGGTCTATTGCCGGTATTGATAAAGATGTATCCATAGATTTCTTTGGTTATTCTATCGGCGCATTTTTCTCGACCATATTGTTTATGGCCAACCCTGATGACCTGCTGACAGAAAGCAGGCTGTTTGCATTTTGCGGGGGCACTACTATGGACAGGATGTATCCGTCATCGCGCTATATCCTTGACTACAATGCGAGCCTGGCACTACATGATTTCTTTGCCAAGAAGATCAATAATGATTTTGCAGATGAAGAAAGGTTACTACATTACCTCGGTGACCAGCATACTGGTGAAGGCTATTTTAAAACCATGCTATTGTATCATCATTATATTGATGAACGGGAAGCAAGATTGAAAGAAATACAAAACAGGGTGAAAGCAGTAAGCCTGAAGAAGGATACTGTCATTCCACCGGTTGAAATACTGAATGCCCTGAACGGTAGGTATAGGGATATACAAATACCGGTAGAGGTATTGGATTTTGACTATCCATATAGTCATATAGCACCTTTTATAGCCATGCCTAAGTATGATAAACAAGTGACTAGGGCTTTTGACGAAGTAATGGGAAGAGCAGCAATGTTCCTTAATTAAGCACGGCTAATAGTACTTTTCAATTATAATACCGTAGGTAAGCAGCAGGTTTTCCTTGTTCGTTCTGCTGAACTTATTGTAGCTGAGTGTTGCGCCGAGACTTAGCCATTTTCTTATTTTAACGGAAACGTTGTTGTTCGACTTTAGGATATAGTCGCTGCCATTAGTCAGTGAATTTTGATAATAGCTGGTGCTGGATATGGTGATAGACTTTCTGATGATAAACTTGAAGGACAACCTGAACGAATTTCTGAAAGTGCTGTACACATCTCTTACTGAATCTAACTGCAGATCGCTGTTTTCGTATAGAATACCATCGCTTAGGTTAACGGTGTACTCCGGCTTATCGAAAATACTATAGGCAACACCTGCTCCAATCTGTGCCTGGTTATTGATCTTTAACGAATAGCTGGTGGTATAGTTTGCCAGGCCCCAATAATTAAAATGTTCAAATGTCTTATACAGGTCGAAATCGACTGAAGAGTTGACATCGTTGTTTGTTAGGCTACCATTTGTTTCGCCATATACCCAGCCGCCATTTGCATTCAGTGTTACGCTTTTTTTTCTGATACCGAATTTAAGGGCATTGCTTAGGAGGTACACATCATTCCCCTCCGTTTTATTAATATTTCCCGTTGAAGTAAACCCGATCATATAGTGTGTGCTATCACTATACTGTGCATTTGTCTTAAAAAAGCTAAATAGAGTCAGCAGGAGTAGTACGATAGTCTTTAGGTTCAACATGAGGTTTTTAGCAGATTGATAAATGCCCGCAAAGTTACCAGCTATTTTATAAGTGCATTTTTTGTTCAAATGATAATATCTAAATAGCTGGTTCATAAAATGGTATATATTTATTTGAGCTACTGAGGGCTCCGGAAAATATTTTTCAAAAACGGAGTAGGGGTAAAGGGTACGGTTGCCGTCTTACTATAAAAGTATTGGAAGGAATTATCTTTATACCGGGTAGCCAGCTTTTGAAAATGGATATGGAAATACATCATTCGCCTGCAGCGAATGCCAACAAGACAGTCATATTTGAAAAAACTTTTAAGCAACATTTTAAAGGTTTACATGCCTACGCATGTACTATAGTAAAAGATGAAGCCGAGGCGGAAGAAATTGTGCAGAATGTGTTTTTCAAGCTTTGGGAAAAAGATGGTTTGATCCAGACCCTGCAGTCCGTTTCGGCTTATTTATACCGGGCCGTGTATAACGAAAGCATCAACTACCTGCGGCACGAAAAGGTAAAAGCCTCCCATAGAGTGTATGCTATGCGGATGACGGAAGAAACAAACAATAAAACAAGCAGGGCTTCAGTAACAGAGCTGGAGCGGAAACTGGAAGAGGCGCTTAATGAACTGCCTGAAAAATGCCGGACGGTATTCCAGATGAGCAGGTTTGAAGAGCTGAAATATCATGAGATAGCAGCGAAGATGGATATCTCTGTAAAGACTGTAGAGAATCATATGGGCAAGGCATTAAAACTATTGAGACTGAAACTGGTGGATTACCTGCCGGCATTGTGGCTAATATTATTTAACCTGTAAAACGATAGATGTGAATCAAGGAATGGGAAATATGACAGATGAGTTGCTGGTTAAATACCTGCTTGGCGAAGCGGATGCCAATGAGATAGCAAAGGTGCAGCACTGGATCGACGACAAAGAAGATAATAAAAAGTATTTCGAACACTTTAAGCTGATATGGGAGCATAGTAAAGAACTGGCAGCCAAAAGCAGTGTGGACGAAAATGCAGCCTGGGCCCGTTTTCAACAAAGGGTTGCTAAGGCAGAAGAACAACCACTGGCAAGGACCATTCCGCTAAACAGGTATTTTGGTGGTTGGATGCGAGTAGCAGCGATCTTGATATTAATGATCGGCGGAGGCTGGTTTTACTATTATAATTTTGCCAACCGGATGCTGACGCTGAGCTCTAACGAAATAGTGCTTACGCAGACGCTGCCGGATGGTACCCTGGTAACACTCAATAAACATTCCAGCATACATTATCCTAAACGTTTTAAAGGCAATACAAGAGCCGTAGAACTGGAAGGGGAGGCATTTTTCGATGTAGCACATGATAAATCGAAACCATTTATTATTACTGCTGATGAGGCCAGCATTAAAGTAGTAGGTACCTCCTTTAATGTAAAGACCAGTGCTGCGAAAACGGAAGTGATTGTTGAAACCGGTATAGTGGAAGTGAGCAAACAATCTGCAATGGTAAGGCTGAAGCCTAAAGAGAAGGCAACGGTAACAAGAGGCAACGAAGCCCCGGTAAAAGAGACCATCCACGATGAGCTCTATAGTTACTATCGTACCAAAGAATTCATTTGCAATGCAACACCACTTTATAAACTGGTAGATGTACTGAATGAAGCGTATGGCAGCCATATTGTTATTAAAGATGAGCAATTGAAACAAATGCAGTTGAATACGACATTCCACAATGAATCATTGGATGGCATATTATCTGTCATCACCGGTACTTTCAATATTAAAGCAGAGAAGCAGGGAGATACAATTTTATTAAAACCGTAGTAATACAGGATGAACCATTTTTATAAGGCGACTTATATCATCATATTTACATTGTTCCTGGCATTGCCGGGACTTTGTGTTGGACAAGGCCTCCTGGAGAAGAAAATATCCATCAACGCGAAGAACAAACCGGTATCTCAAGTGCTGAAAAGTATAGAAGCACAGGGAGGATTTTATTTTTCTTACAACAGCGATATCATTGGCAGGGACAGCCTTGTGACCTTAACCCTGGCAGATAAGACCGTAAAAGAAACGCTGGATATGCTATTTGGCAATGCTTATGAATATAATGAGACCGGAAAATATGTGATCATACAAAGATCAAGCGGGCAATACTGGTATGCAAGCGGATATGTAGTGGATGGGGTGACGGGTGAAAAGGTTATAAATGCCAGTGTATATGAAAAACAGCAACTGGTAAGTACGCTTACAAATGAGCAGGGCTACTTCCGGCTGAAACTAAAAGGTAAGTTACAGGCATTAACCTTATACATTAGCAGGCATCTGTACTTTGATACCTCTGTTGTGGTGCGAAGTTCCAATATACAGGAAATATCTATTGGCATACTGCCTAAGCCGGTGGAGCTGGACAGCTTTGTAGTGCGCAATAACGAGGTAGAAAAAAGCTGGTTCAGTAAACTGTTCCTGTCATCGAGGCAGCGTGTGCAAAGCATTAACCTGGGGCAGTATTTTGTAAATAAACCTTACCAGGGATCTATACTACCGGGCATAGGTACGCATGGCAGGATGAGCGCACAGGTGGTAAACAAATTTTCCTTTAACCTGATAGGTGGATATACGGCCGGGGTTAATGGTTTTGAGATAGGTGGGGTATTTAATATTGTAAAGCATGATGTGCATTATGCACAACTGGCCGGTGCTGCCAATATAGCTGGTGGCGATGTAAATGGCGTGCAGATAGCGGGCCTGTATAACCAGGTGCTGGAAGCATCTAAAGGATGGCAGTTTGCAGGCTTGTGCAATTTTGTAAACGATAGCCTCTCCGGCTTACAAGTAGCAGGTATATATAACCATATATGGGGAAGTACTAAAGGCGCGCAGCTATCGGGTGTGGCTAATTTCTCTAAAGAAAGTGTAGAAGGATTACAGATAGCAGGCGTAAGCAATTATGCCGGAGGCGAGGCAGACGGAGTGCAGGTGGCGGGTGTCAATAACTATACCAATGATGATGTTGATGGCGTACAGGTTAGCGGAGTGTCGAATTTTGCAGGAGGCAAACTGAGTGGCACACAGGTATCGGGTGTAGTCAATTATACGCATAACCTGGAAGGGGTGCAGATAGGGTTGGTGAATATTGCAGATACATCTTCGGGCATTGGTATAGGTCTTATCAACTTTGTATGGAAGGGTTATCATAAGCTGACGATATCTACCAATGAAGTACTGAATGTAAATGCAGCATTAAAGCTGGGAAACAGGCGGCTGTATAATATATGGTTTGCAGGCCTGAACGCCGGCAGCTTCCAGAAAGCTTATTCGTTTGGCTACGGCTGGGGGCTTGAAGAAAACTTGTCCAAACATTTTACAATAGATCCTGAAATAACTGCGCAGCATGTGTACCTGGGCAATTGGGATCATTCAAATCTTTTGTTTAAAGCACAGATCAATCTTAACTATAAGATCAATAAATACATTTCCCTGTATGCAGGTCCATCGTTCAATGTATATTATTCTGACCAGAAGACGTTTACAGATGGGTATAAAAAAGACGTTCCTGATAACGGGCTGTTCCTTACCCGGCATGGTAATGATTGGTATAGCTGGGTAGGCTGGAATGCAGGGATAACTTTTTTCTAAAAAATAAGCATTTGGAGTAGGGGTATAAAGCCAGCAGTGCGTCGTAATAGCAAACAGCAGAAATTATGACGTACAGAGTATTAAGTCTTATTGTAGCATTAGCATTATTATCTACCAATTTATTTGCACAGCATAGCAAAACACGCATCGCGCACATCGGCCTTGTTTACCCGTTAAGCACTAACGGCGTTGATGCAAAAAAATATACCAATGTATTTTCGTTCCACGCTATAGCAGGTGTATCGCGTTCAGAGACGGCGATCTGCGCCTCCGGTGTATCTAATATCATATATGATCGTGCGGATGGCGCTATAATGGCCGGTTTCTCCAATCATATACTCAACAGGGCATCGGGCATACAGTGCGCCGGTTTTATGAATACGGTGAGGAACGAAGCGAAAGGATTACAGGCAGCCGGGTTTCTTAACCTTTCGGGGAGCATCAGGGGTATGCAGGCAGCAGGTTTTTGCAATCTTATCTTACGGGATGTAGTTGGATACCAAACAGCAGGATTCTGTAACCTGTCTAACGGAAATGTTCGTGGAGCACAGACTGCAGGGTTCCTGAATATGGCAGATACTGTGCATGGCGCGCAGCTTGCAGGTTTCATAAACCTTGCGGAGAATGTAAATACCCAGGTGGCGGGTTTCATCAACGTTGCAGGTAAGGTGAAAGGTGTGCAGGTAGCAGGTTTTATCAATATAGCAGATAGCAGCGATTTCCCTATAGGGCTGGTAAACATTGTGAAGAATGGTTATAAAGGAATCGGTGTAACGGCTGATGAAAGCGGGACGGTATTAGGTGCATTCCGTTCGGGCGGACGAGTATTGTATGGTATTGTTGGTACAGGGTACAACTTTAAAAGTGATAAAGAATTTTATGTAATGGAAGCCGGTATGGGTGCTCGCTTTACGATCGTTAAACAGGTGTTGAACCTGAATGTGGAAGCCGTTACCGATGCCTTCACCAATTTCGATCGCGAAGATTACCTGCGTTCTTCATTACGGATATTGCCTGCAGTTTCGCTGGGTAAGGTAGAGCTTTTCGCAGGGCCTGTTATCAGCCATGTAATATCTGATGAGTTTGATGGCTCTGATATTTCTAACCACTATGTATGGAGCCACAATGGACGATATACGTTCAATGGTATATACATAGGTGCAATTGCCGGTGTTCAGTTTCGTTTCTAAAAAAATATAATCAACTAATAGGGGTATTTATCACTCAGTTTGTCTTTTAAGCAAAACAACCTAATTATGTCATTTATCCATAAGCTTGTTACCTGTTTAACGCTGACGGCAGTGCCTTGTGTATATGTACGTGCACAGTCGCAAACAGATACGGCTAACACTAATCAGAAAGTAAAACCTGTACTTAGGCAAAATGTTCACGGTGTAGTAGTAGATGCAGAATCAAAACAACCGCTGGAAGGTATATTGGTTATCGTCGTTTCTAATCCGCAATTAAATGCCACTACAGATAGCAATGGCCGATATACTATCAGCAATGTACCAGTAGGTCGCCAATCATTTCAATTCAGATTTACAGGTTATGATACTTATACTGCATCAGAAATACCTGTCATAACCGGTAAAGAGCTGGAGCTCAATGCCGTGCTGACCGAACGCCTGAATAAACTGAATGAAGTAAGCGTAGTAGCAGCAAAAGATAAGATCAAGCCCATTAATGAATACGCTACCGTTAGCGCGCGCACTTTCTCTATGGAAGAAACAAGACGATATGCGGCATCGTTCTCGGATCCGGCAAGGATGGTAATGAACTACCCCGGTGTATCCAGCAGCAGCGACGGACAAAACAGCATTGTAGTACATGGTAACTCACCTAAAGGTGTGCTGTGGCGTATGGAAGGTATAGAGATACCTAACCCTAACCACTTTACATCTCAAGGGGCAAGTGGTGGCGCCATCAGTATGCTGAATGCTAATACGCTGGGCAATTCCGATTTCTATACCGGAGCTTTCGTGCCAGAGATAGGTAATGCACTTTCCGGTGCATTTGATCTGAACCTGAGAAATGGTAATACAGAACATCATGAATACACAGTGCAGGTAGGGGCGCTTGGTGTAGAGCTGGCAACAGAAGGGCCATTCAGCAAAAAGAGTAATGCATCCTATATAGTTAACTACCGTTATTCTACATTGGCACTATTACAGTCGTTCCTGGATCTCGGTGGAGTATTGCCTAAATACCAGGACGGATCCTTTAAGGTGAATCTGCCTACAAACAAAGCAGGTACGTTCACGCTATGGGGATTAGGTGGATATAACATTGCGTACAACAATCCGGAAGCAGATAGCAGTAAGTGGACCGATGATAAGCCTAATGTGAAGTTCAACAACAAGAACTATATGATGGTAGGCGGTATCTCTCACCAGTACTTTATTAATAAGAATGGATATATCAAGACCATTATCTCTGCATCCAAATCGAGGGGAACTAACGAAGCAGATACACTGAATCCCGGAGATAGTTATAGTAAAGTGCCCGTGCAGTACGAAGCACTTACCAATACCGCCATACGTGCTACGGTAATGTACAATCAAAAGCTAAGTGCGCGCAATAGCTTTAGAACAGGTGTTATTGTCAGCAGGATAGGGTATGATCTCAGCGAACGATATTTTGATGATAACGAACGTATATGGAAGGATATATTAAACGGAAATGGCAGCACTCAGTTTTACCAGGCCTATATTCAATGGAAAACAAGGGTTACGGATCGCCTGTCAGTAGTAGGTGGGTTACATGCATCTTACCTGGCATTGAATGGCAAATACAGTATAGAACCTCGCCTGTCTGCATCTTATCAATTAGGTAAGAACCGGTTTACCGCTGCAGCAGGTATACACAGCAAGCCTGAAGAAATATCTACCTATCTTTTTCAGAATGCACAATTGGGACAAGCCATTACTTATCCTAACAAGAACCTGGACCTGGAGCATGCCATGCATACCGTATTGGGATACGAAACAACCTTGCCCGGAAGAGTTCGCCTAAAACTGGAAGCTTATTATCAATACCTGTATAAAGTACCTGTAGAGCAGGATAATGCCAGTGGGTTCTCTATTATCAATGCAGAGGATGTGTATTCACTCTTATCTGTGAACAAACCGTTGGTGAGCGAGGGTAAAGGGCATAACTACGGAATCGATATCAGCTTTGAGCGGCCGTTTGCAAACAACTATTATATACTGGCAACGGGATCTATATTCAAATCGAACTATACGACCTATGGCGGTCAAACTTACGATACACGTTATGACAGGGGTGTACAGGTAAACCTGATAGGTGGTAAAGAATTTAAATTAAACACGAGCGGCAGGAAACTGATAGGCTTGAATGGTAAGGTGGTATATACCGGTGGCCAGAAAGAATCGCTGATAGACCTAAACCAATCGAGACAAACAGGTAAGACTGAATATGTTGCCGGCCAATACTTCACACAGCAGGGACCTGCTTACTTCAGGTTAGACGGTGGTATCTATTATAAGATCAATAACAAACGTGCTACGCATACCATACAACTGGATATACAGAATATCACTAACCGTCAGAACTATTTCATATCCTATTACGATAACAAATCAGGAAGCATAAAAACAATAAATCAAATTGGTTTCTTCCCCAATATCCTGTACAGGGTTGATTTTCACTGGTAAATAAAATATTGTAAACAATTAAACATAAATATATATTAAAATGAAACGATTATTTTTCTTAAGTCTTGCTATTGTAACCATCACATCTGCCTCTTGTAAGAAACTCCGACTGAAAGGCGAAGGCCCGGTAGTGTCAGAGACACGTTATGTTTCTCCATTCAATCAAATAAACGCTGATGGCGATGTAGATGTGGACGTGTATCCATCATCGGAAAATAAAGTAGAAGTGAGCGGTTATCATAACCTGGTACCGGTTTATAAGACGGAAGTGTCGGGTAATACTTTGAAATTGCATTTCCAGGATGGCTATATCAACGTTCGCAACAACAATATCCATGTAAGCGTTTATACTACACAGCCGGCAGGTGTTAAGATCAATGGCTCCGGCAATATCAATGTTAGTTCCGGTTTCCAACCCGGCAGTATGAGTGCAGATGTTAACGGCTCAGGCAAAATATCTATAGCTAATAACCATTTTGGCAATATGGACCTGCGGGTAAATGGTTCGGGTGAAATTGATGCATCGTCCTGCACAGGAGATTATGTGACGGCAAAGATCAGCGGATCGGGTAATATTAAAATTACAGTTGGCAATAGCCTGGATGCTCATATCAGTGGTTCGGGTGATATTGATTACTGGGGTAATCCCGGAACTGTGAACACAGATATTTCAGGTTCGGGCAAAATAAGAAAGCATTAGACAAGGGCGATGTAAAACGAAGGGCGTCTATATAGGCGCCTTTTCTTATTTTAGTGGCGATGAGGTTTGCAGACCTGAACTACTATGCCAATAATGACCTGACTGATATCCGGGCTGCAATAAGCAGATTCGGAACATCGTATGGATACCTATCCGTTATGCGATCGATTGCTGATGTCCGGGGAATATTGCATCTGAACTCAGAAACTGCAACCGAGATATCCGGTGTTCCATATTCAGGATTCAAAAGCAGGAACAAATTCTTCCATATTCCTTTCGGTACGCATAGATTTATTAAGTCTAAAAAGCCAGATGTAGTATTGGTGCAGGGAATTGTTTTTCCTGTACAAGTGATCGCATTAAGATTTGCTCTTGGTAAAAAGGTGAAGATAATTGCACAGCATCATGGCGAGCAGCCTTTTGTTAATACTATTAAGAGAAGATTACAAAAGCTTGCGGATAAGTATATTGATGCTTATCTCTTCACCGCAAAAGGCAATGCACAGAATTGGGTGAATGAGGGTGTTATCAGTGACATAGATAAGTGCTATGAAGTACTGGAAGCTTCGACAGATCTGAATAGGCTGGATAAGAAAACCTGTCGCGAGCAATTGGGAATACCAGGAGGTCTTAATTTTTTGTCGGTTGGGCGATTGATACCGGGCAAAGATCCGCTTACTGTATTGAGTGCGTTTGAGCAGTTTGCTTCAGAGAACCCCGAGGCACGACTATACATGATCTACCAGGATGATACGATGCTGGAACAGGTGAAAATGAAAATTGTACAATCAGCCATTTTAAAGAATACCGTTCACCTGGTTGGTAAAGTTGATCATAGAAAATTGGCATCATGGTTTACCGCATGTGATTTCTTTGTTAGTGGCAGCCATCATGAAGCGGCGGGCTTTGCACTGATAGAATGTATGGCCTGCGGATGTATCCCTGTTGTTACGGATATTCCGCCGTTTTTATCTATCACTGAGAATGGCAAGCTGGCATTTACATTTAAGCCCGGAGATGTAAATGGATTATTACAGGCAATGCAAAGAGCTGCATTAAGCGATCGTAATAAATTAACAGCAGATGTATTGTCTCATTTCGAGGAACATTTATCCTATAAAGCTATTGCGGATGGGATTTACAATGTCTGTCGCGAGCTGCTGCGATAATTACAGCCCGTTTTATATTTTTGCGCATTGATATTATGCTCCCCGAAAGAAAAGAAAAAGTAGTAAGTGTACTTAACCGCAGGCAGCCCGATATAGCTGTAGTACTGGAAGATGTGCAGGATGTCCATAACATCTTTGCCGTAATGCGCACCTGCGATGCTGTGGGTATTCAGAATCTATACATTTTAAATACACGTATTGGCAGGCATACTAAATTGGAACATCATGGTAAGCGTAGTTCTTCAGGCGCCAAACACTGGCTTACAGTGCACGAACATGATAGCATAAAAGACTGCATGACGGAAGTAAGGGAACGTTATCAAAATGTATTTGCTACGCACCTGAGCGAAGAAGCTACTTCTTTATATGAGTTAGACCTGGCGGCGCCTGTTGCACTGGTTTTTGGGAATGAAGTGAACGGGCTTACTAAAGAATGCCTGAGTTACTGCACCGGTAATTTTGTGATACCACAGGTGGGGATGGTGCAATCGCTCAACATATCTGTTGCATGTGCGGTTTCTGTTTATGAAGCATTCAGGCAACGTTCGCTGAAAGGGTATTATAATGGGGAAGCAAGGATATCTGCAGAGGAGCGGGCTGTGTTATCTAAGAAGTGGAAACTATATAGGGAGTTTGAAGATTAAGAATAACTATCAACATAAATAAAGCCCGCATTGCGGGCTTTATCAATTATTACAATTTAGTTCAATAGTATTAGTTTCCTTCGCCACGCTCGGGCCTCATTTGCGGGAAGAGTAGTACATCCTGTATGGATACTTGACCTGTTAGCAGCATCGCCAGGCGTTCGATACCGAAGCCTATACCTGCTGTTGGCGGCATACCGTATTCCAATGCCCGCAGGAAGTCGTGATCTATATACATGGCTTCTTCGTCGCCTCGCTCCATCAGTGCAACCTGTTCTTCGAAACGTTCGCGCTGATCGATCGGATCGTTCAACTCACTATAAGCGTTCGCTATTTCTTTACCGTTTACTATTAGTTCAAAACGTTCTACCAGTCCCGGTTTGCTCCTGTGCTTTTTAGTAAGCGGGCTCATTTCAATAGGGTAGTCGATAATGAACGTCGGTTGTACATAATGTTTTTCGCATTTGCCACCGAATATTTCATCTATCAGCTTACCCTTACCCATAGATGCATCAGTTTCGATGTGTAATTGCTTACATACACCGCGCAATCCTTCTTCATCCATTTCACTGATGTCGATTCCTGTATGTTCTTTGATAGCATCATAGATACTAATGCGTTTGAAAGGCGCTTTGAAATCTATCTCTACACCATTCACCACAGATTTTGTGCTGCCATTGGTAGCTATTGCTGTTTGTTCCAGCATTTGCTCCGTTGTCTCCATCATCCAGAGGTAGTCTTTATAAGCTACGTAAAACTCCAGGATGGTAAACTCAGGATTGTGCGTGCGGTCCATACCCTCGTTGCGGAAGTTGCGGCTGAACTCGTATACCCAATCAAAGCCACCTACTATCAGGCGCTTCAGGTACAGTTCGTTTGCAATACGCAGGTATAACGGTATGTCCAGTGCATTATGATGCGTGATGAAAGGACGTGCTATAGCGCCACCGGGTATGCTTTGCAGCACCGGGGTATCTACCTCTAATGCACCACGATCGTTCAGGAAGGTACGGATGGCGTTTTTCATCTTCGTGATCTTGATGAAAGTGTCGCGTACACCCGGGTTTACGATCAGGTCGGCATAACGCTGGCGGTATTTGAATTCCAGGTCGGTAACTGCATCATACAATTCGCCGTCTTTTTCCTTTACTACTGGTAATGGACGAAGCGATTTTGTAAGCAACGTGAATTGCTCTACGTGTATAGAAGTTTCACCTGTTTTGGTAGTGAATACATAACCTTTCACACCAATAACATCACCAATGTCTATCAGTTTTTTCCAAACGGTATTGAAAAGTGTTTTGTCCTCACCGGGGCAAATATCATCGCGCTTGATGTATAGCTGTATGCGGGCTGTGCTATCCTGTAATACGGCGAAATTGGCTTTACCCATATCGCGCACGCTCATTACACGGCCGGCAATAGATATATTCTTAAATGCTTCCTGCTTATCGTCAGTGTACTCGTCCTTTATCAGTTTTGCAGTATGCGTTATTTCAAATAAAGGGGCAGGGTATGGGTCTATGCCCAGTTCGTGTAACTCTTTGAGTTTCTCCCTGCGAACTACTTCCTGTTCACTTAACGTGGCTTGCATTATTTATTTATTCGATGTAAAAAAATGAAAACGTGTGCAAAGATAGCTATAAGTTGCTTGTATATCAGCTTATTTTTAACGTACCAGCTTATACAAAGCGCCATTGTCGCCGCATACAATCAGGTTGCCATCAGGCAGCTGGCAAATGCTGCGTAAAGGATCATCGGTAAAGTGTTCGTACTCTTTCCATTTCTTGCCGCCATCGCTGCTGTAGATCACCACGCCTTTATCTCCCACGGCCCATCCATTGTTCTGGTCAATAAATAGTATATCGTGCAGATAATACTTTTTCTCCGTAAGGCTGTTACCGTTTCTTTGCTTGTCCCAGGTTGCACCTGCATCCGCCGAATGGAAAATGCTTCCGTTGCTGCCGCATATCCACATTTCGGCGGCATTCAATATACTTATTCCGTTAAAATCATCATTCACCACGTTCAATACATTCCAGTTTTTGCCGCCATCTGTTGTCTTGAGCATTGTGCCATATCCTGCAATATAGCCGGTATAGGCATCGCGCATCTCAATATCATTGTATTCTACATCTGTAGAGTCCCAATGGTCAACTGCGCCGTAGGCATCAAAGTAAGAAATGCCGCCGCTATTAAAACTATTGCCGCTAATACCTATAGCATGGTTATCGTCGAGGAATGCCAGGTCTTTATACGATTGCCAGTTGGATATCTGGCTAAAGCGCCAGTTATAACCATTATCGGTAGTGGTGAGCATTTTGCCATCGTAGCCACAGGCCACAATATTGCCGCCCGGTGTTTCTGTAATGCCGTAGAGTGCTTTACCTGCTTCGGGGAAATCCTTTTTCTCCCAGGTAGCGCCGGCATCATGGCTTACAAGGATGGAGGTATTATCGAACCGATTGCCGCCGACCACAAAACCATCATTGCCCTTGAAATAAATTGCGTTATATCTGTCAGTACCGTGACTATCCAGCTTCACCACATCGTTGAAATGCAGCCTTTGTTTTTTGCAGGATGTTACTGAAAAGGTTATTAAAGCAGCGCTTAATAAAACATATAATCGATCCAATCTCATTGATCACCAATACTATCTGTTTGGCAAAATAATGTAAATACTGTTTTGCAAAAAAAATCCCGTAAATATGTTTTATAAACTTTACAAAATGTAAAATATACTTTACATTTGGTAAAAAATAAGCGACATGAAAAACAGTCTTTTATTACCTCATATCTGCAGGAAGATCGGGTGGGTGCTAATATTTCCCTCCATAATATTTATGATAGCAGTGATCATGTACGATTACTCTGTACCATTTCTTAAGCTGCCTCCGCCAACTGTGCCGGCTAAAACGTTTGATATCAGGGATAACGATATGTCGAACGAGGTGGCTATTTTTCTTGTATTCGCCAGTTTGTTTATGATTGCCTTCTCTAAGGAAAAAAGAGAAGATGAATATGTAGCATCCGTGCGGTTAAGAGCATTGCAAATAAGTGTATATGTAAACTACTTCGTACTTGCTGCAGGGCTATTTAGCTTATACGGACTCGGCTTTTTGATGGTACTATATGCTAATCTTTTTACCATACTTGTGATATTCATTGCGATCTATTATTTCAAGCTGCATTTTAAAAAGGTGGGTAAGGAGGAGCTTGCATGAAAAATTATATAAAAGTAGAACGCGCCCGGCATAACATGACCCAGGCCGACCTTGCCGAAAAGATAAATGTATCGCGACAGACCATTGTAGCTATTGAGTCGAACAAATACGTTCCGTCAGCAATACTGGTGCTAAAGATCGCCCGCTTTTTTGCAAAGCCAGTAGAGGAAATATTTCAACTTGAAGAGGAGGACTAGTTATTGATACTCCATAAAACGTTGTATTATTACAGTCACACATTCATTACAACTTATGAAACTCATAATGCCCCTTGCCTTACTGGCAGTACTCAGCCTCGGTACCTCCTGCAAAAAAACATGGACCTGCACCTGCCAGACGGCTACATCTTTCCAGGATTCTGTGCTGACCACTGGAACCAATACACAAACATTTAAGGCCAGTCGCAGCGATGCGCACAGCCGTTGCGCCAACACAGTAACCACACATAACGTATTAGGTTTTACCGTGAAGGAAACCAGTAATTGCACGCTTGATTATTAAACCTTAGCGAAGTTCCAGCAGCGCTACATTTTCTATATGGTGCGTATGCGGGAACATATCTACAGGCTGCAACTTTGTTACCTTATAAGCCTCGTCGAGCAATTTAAGATCGCGGGCCTGGGTGGCAGGGTTGCAGCTTACATATACCACCTTTGGTGCACGCATACGTAGCAATTGCTGTATCAATTTTTCGTGCATACCTGCCCTTGGCGGGTCTGTAATGATCACATCAGGCTTGCCGTGCTGTGCAAAGAAATCGTCCGTGCATATATCTGCCACATCTCCGGCATAAAAGAGGCAATGATCCAATCCGTTCAATGCTGCATTTACCTTGGCATCTTCAATAGCATCCGCTACTACTTCAATGCCTATTACCTTTTTAGCGCCTTTGGAGCAGAAGATTCCTATGCTACCTGTACCGCAATAGAGATCGTATAAGGTTTCGGTACCTGTGAGCCCGGCAAACTCGCGCGTTACGCGGTATAGCGCTTCTGCCTGGTAGGTATTGGTCTGGAAGAACGATTTCGGAGATATTTTAAACCGATAATCCTCCAGTGTTTCTTCTATATATCCTTTACCATAATAGCAATGCACATCCAAGTCGTAAATTGTATCATTTACCTTGGGATTGATAGTATAGTGAAGGCTGGTGATGCCCGGAATGTTGGCTAATATATGATCGAGTATAGCTTTGCGTTCGGCATTATCATGTTGCAGTACCAGGTTGATCAATATCTCGCCCGTACGCGCTACGCGCAGTATGATATTGCGCAGCCAGCCCGTATGCTCCCTGTAATCGTAGTAAGGCAAGTTGCGCTCCGTAGCATACTTTCTCAGAACATCTAATAGCAGGTTGGTAGGTTCCTCCTGCAGGTAGCAGGTATATATATCCACCACTTTATCAAACAGCCCCGGGGCATGGAAACCAAGTGCGGGCTCATCCGGAATAAGGCCATCGCCTGCGGCTTCTATTTCCTCTACGGTTTTGTATTTGCGCTGGCTGAAGGTGAACTCCAGTTTATTCCTGTAATAGCGTTCACGCGGGCTACCCAGTATGTCGTTCATTGGTGGCAGCTCTACCTGGCCAATGCGTTTCAACTGGTCGAGCACCTGCTGTTGCTTATATTTTAATTGCAGCGGGTAGGGCAGCATCTGCCACTTGCAGCCGCCACATACACCAAAATGCTGGCAAAATGGTTGTACCCGATCAGCAGAAGGCTGCAGCAGTTTGGTCACCTTACCCTCGGCCCAGCTTTTCTTGTCCTTGGTAACGCGGACATTTACAATATCGCCGGGTATGGCATTTTCTACAAATAATACTTTGCCGCCATCGAGGTTGGCGATGCTTTTTCCTTCCGCAGCGTAGGCAGTTACCTGCACGCTTTCAATCGGTTGTCTCTTTTTCCGGGCCAATGATAAGTGCTAAAAATTAGTTAATTAGGCGCAAATTTACAGCCATTAGTTTAGGATACGCTGTCTATAACATTTAAATTTGAGTTTTACCGAACTTTAAACAGACCTAAACTACAGTAATTGTAAGAAAACAATTACTTTCCGTAATTATTGCATATATGAAAAGATTTTTATTTGCTTCTCTTTTTATCCTTTTGAGTACGGCGAGTTTTGCCGGTGATGGTTATAAGCTTACGATCAAATTCTCTGACCTGAAGGATTCTTTGGTTTACCTGGCCCATTATTACGCCAAACCTTTACCAACCCTGTATAAGCAAGACTCAGGCCGGATCGACAAAAACGGTGTGCTGGTATTGCAATCGAAAGAAAAGGTGCTGGGCGGTATCTATATTATACTAGTGCAAGGCAACCAGCGCTACTTTGAAGTGTTGCTGAATAATGGCGATAACATGAACATCACCGCCAATTCAGAAAAGCTTCCGCAAAGCATTAAGATAACGGGCTCGCCGGAAAATGAGCGCTTCAATAAATATTCTAATTACCTGATAGATTTTGGAGCAAGAGGTAAAAAGCTGGAGGATGAGTTAAAGGCAGCAAAAACAAAAGCGGATTCCGATGCAGTATATGCGAAGGGCAAAGATATGTCTAAAGAGCTGATAGACTACCGGATGAACTACATCAAAGAATATCCGAACTCTCTACTAGCTAAGATATTCAACGCTATCCGTACCCCGCAAGTTCCCGAAGGGACGCACTACCTGCCAGATGGAAAAGTGGATAGCAATTTCGCATACAATTATTACAAAAGCCATTTCTGGGATTACTTTGATTTTACGGACGACAGGCTGATACACACACCTGTGTATGACCAGAAGCTGGATGAATATTTTAATAAACTGCTGATACCAACACCTGATTCTGTAGAAAAAGAAGCAGATATTTTATTAGCCAAAACACGCGGACGTACCGAATTATTTAAATACACGCTTCACTGGATAACCAACTGGGCGCAGAACAGTAAGATAATGGGGCTGGATGAAGTGTTTGTGTACCTGGTAGAGAACTACCATATGAAAGGCGATGCCTACTGGATGGACCATGAAACACTGAATAAATACATAGACCGCGCGCGTAAAGTGGCGCCGAATGTAATAGGCAACGTAGCTCCTGAACTGAAGATGAAAGATGTGAAAGGAGTAGAGCACAGCCTGTCTGAACTTAAAGCAAAATATACACTCCTCATATTCTGGTCGCCCGACTGTGGCCACTGCATGACCGAGATACCTAAGATGGATTCTGTGTATAAAGCAGTACTGAAGAAAAAAGGAGTTAAAGTGTATGCCGTACGTACCGAAGGCGACGAAGCCAAATGGCAGGACTTCATCAAAAAAAATCCGGGAATGGAAGAATGGGTGAACGTTTGGGATCCGGAACACCATTCTGATTACCAATCTCAATACGATGTTTATGGTACGCCAACCATTTACCTGCTCGATGAAAAGAAGATCATCCGCGGCAAGCGGCTGGACTATGAGAATATTATTACCCTACTGGATATTTTAGAAAATAAAGAGAAAAAAGCTGCTAAATAGTCAACAGGAATGCTGAGAAAAATTGCTTCAAACCTACTTCCGGGCTTTGTACTGTGTTTGCTTTGCGCATCGCAGGTGCAGGCCCGCGATGGTTATAAGATACAACTGAAGTTTACCGATATTAAAGACAGCCTGGTGTACCTGGCGCATTACTACGGAAAACCACTGCCTACCATCTACAAAACAGACTCTGTAAAAGTGGATAAGAATGGAGTAGGAGTGATGCAGAGCAAGGAGAAGATATTAGGCGGCATCTACATGATATTGCTGTCAGACAAGAAAACCTATTTTGACTTTTTGCTGGATAACGGCGATGATATAGGCATCAACATTACTGTAAAGACACTGCCACAAAGCCTTAAGTACACAGGATCACAGCAGAACAATGATTTTATAGCATACGGCGAGTTTCTGAATGGCTACGGCCAAAAGCAAGAGCAGATCTCTGAAGGGTATAAGAACGCAAAAACCAAAGCAGACTCTGCAGCGCTGGAAAAGCAAGTAAAGGATGCTGCAAAAGAATTGTATGACTACAGGGAGAACTACATAAAGAGCCATCCGAAGACCCTGCTGGCAAAGATATTTTCTGCATTAGAGCTGCCACAGGTACCTGAAGGCCCGCATTATACAGCAGATGGTAAAGTGGATAGCGCCTTTGGCTACCTGTACTATAAAGCGCATTACTGGGATGGTTTTGACCTTCGTGATGACAGGCTTATCAATACACCCTTATATGATGCCAAACTCGATGAATACATCAATAAGCTGACGCTGCAATACGAAGACAGCATCAATAAAGAAGGAGATTGGCTGCTCGCAAAAACAAGAGGTACGCAGGAACTTTTTAAATACACATTGTGGTGGCTTACCAATAATGCAGGTAACAGCAAGATAATGGGTATGGATGCCTCGTATGTGCATTTTGTAGAAAACTACTATATGAAGGGCGATGCTACCTGGCTGAAACCTGATGAACTGCAGCAATACATTACAGCCGCCCGTAAGATAGCCCCCAACGTTATTGGCAATGTAGCGCCTGAATTGAAAATGAAAGATGTAAATGGCAAAGAACAATCGATGCACGCTATAGATGCAAAATATACTTTGCTGGTATTCTGGTCGCCTGATTGCGGACATTGCCAGGTAGAACTACCCAAACTAGATTCAACCTACAAAGCAGTATTGAAAGCAAAGGGTGTAAGAGTATATGCAGTCTCTACCTACGACGAAGAGAAAATGTGGAAGGATTTCCTGAAGAAAAACCCCGGTATGCAGGAGTGGACCAATGTATGGGACCCTGAGCATCAGAGCCGTTTCCGCGAGCAATACAATATATATATGACGCCTATTATATATTTGCTCGACGATAAAAAGATAATTAGAGGGAAACAAATTGATTATAGTAATATTGCAGGTCTTATAGACATGCTGGAGAGAAATAAGAAAACTAAATCCAAGTAACCAACTAAAACTATTTTTAAACGATTACCACATGCGCAAGCTTGTTCTGACTTTTTTTGCCTTTGCAGCCATTACAGCCCAGGGTTATGCACAAACCCTTTTTGAATTTGGCAACACCCCCGTAAGTAAAGAGGAATTTCTGAGGGTTTATCAAAAAAACAGCCTCAATAAGAAACCCGAAATGAATGAGAAAGCGCTCCGGGAATACCTGGACCTTTATTCGCTCTTCAGGATGAAAGTAAAAGAGGCGGAACTGCAACAGATAGACACCATACCATCTATACAGAACGAACTGGATAACTATCGTAAGCAACTCGCAAAAAATTACCTGACGGATGACCAGGTAACAGAACAACTGGTGAAAGAAGCATACGAAAGGATGAAACAGGAAGTGCATGTACAGCATATTCTTATTTCATCATCTATCTATGTGCCGTCTGCAGATACAGTAGCGCCATATAAAAAGATCGATAGTATATACAACGAGATCGTGAAAGGCAAAGCCGATTTTTCGAAAATGGCGATGCAGTATTCTGAAGATCCCGGATCAAAAGCACAGGGTGGCGACATTGGTTATATGACAGCATTACAAACGGTATATCCTTTTGAAAATGCAGCTTATAATACGCCGGTAGGTAAAGTGTCCAAACCATTCCGCACACAGTTTGGTTACCACATTGTAAAAGTGCTGGATAAGCGTCCAGCATCAGGACAAGTAACGGTACAGCAAATAATGGTAGCATCACCAAAATCGAAAGGTGAGGAAGGACTGGTTGCTGCACGCAAAAGAATGGATTCTATACAGGCAGACCTGAAAAAAGGCATTGCTTTTGACAGCCTGGTGCACAGATATTCTGATGATAAATATTCCATGCCTGAAAATGGCGTGCTGAAACCATTTGGCATTGGTGAAGTAGCTCCTGAATTTGAAAAAGCCGCTTTTGCTTTGAAAAAACCGGGTGATATTTCTGCTCCTATACAAACAGAATATGGCCTGCACATCATTAAGCTCATCGCCAAAACAGAAACTAAACCTTTTGACAGTGTAAGAACTGCTCTGAAACGTAAAGTAGAAAACGATTCCCGCGCGCAGGTTGCAAAGGAAGCGTTCTATGCTAAAATAAAACAGCAGAACGGGTTTAAAGATTACCCAGCTAATATGTCAGAGCTGGAAGCAAAAGTGATGAAGATACCTGATACGGGTAAGGCAGCCAATTCGTTCCGTGCTACTGATTTCGCGAGTATGAACAAGCCTGTATTCACCTTTGCCGGCAAAGACTACCTGCAAAGCGACTTCATGAAATACGCGGAAACAATGACCCGCGGCAGGCTGATGGGTGCGAGAAACGCAGTTTTGCGCGACCTGATGACTTATTATCAGAAAGAAGTGCTTACAGATTTTGAAGAGCAGAAACTCGTGGATGAAAATCCTGATTTCAAATCGCTGATGAAAGAATACAAAGATGGCATCATGCTGTTTGAACTGATGGACAGAAATGTATGGAGCAAAGCATCGAAAGATACCGTAGGGCTGAAAGAGTTTTATGAAACCCGCAAAAATAAATATATGTGGGAGCCGGGCTTTATCGGTTCTATCTATGTGTTCAAGAACGAAGAAGCGCTGAAAGAAGGCCAGAAAATGCTGGCTAAGAAAGGCACTAAAGATGAAGACGTGATGAAAAAGCTGAACTCAAAAACTACACCTGATGCAGTGGTAGTGCAGCATGGCCATTATGAATTCTCTAAAATGAAAGATATGCAGCCTGCCAACGTTATCAAGGGCAAAGTAACTGAGCCTAAGAAAAATGATAATGGCAGCTATACAGTGATAAAAGTGGATGATGTATTTACAACACCAACACCAAAAACACTGGAAGAAGCAAAAGGATATATTGTAGCTGAATACCAGGATTACCTGGAAAAAAGCTGGAATGATGCTATACGCAAAAAATATCCTATGCACGTAGATGAAAAAGTTTTTGGATCTATGGTGCAGCAATAAAAGAGTTTAACAAAACTTACATAGCCTCCTGAACGGGAGGCTATTTTTTTAATGGTATAAGCCCGTTACATTTACACCGTAATTAACACAATGAAGATATCTTTTCACGGCGCAGCCAGGACAGTTACAGGTTCTAAACACCTTTTGCATTTAAATTCGGATAAACAAGTATTGCTGGATTGCGGCATGTTCCAGGGAATGGGACGCGACACCATAAGGCTCAACCAGGAATGGGGATTTAACCCTTCAGAATTGACCTATGTGATCATTTCTCACGCACATATAGACCACATAGGCTTGTTGCCCAAACTGGTAAAGGATGGGTATAAAGGCACCATCTATTGCACACCTGCTACTGCAGACCTGATGCGGATATTACTGCTGGATTCGGCAAGGATACAGGAAGGCGATGTGCAGCATATCAATAAGATCAGGGAAAGGGAAAACAGGGAACTCGTAGAGCCGCTATACACAGAGGAAGACGTGCAGCAGGTATTCCCGATGATATTTACAATAGATTATAACACACCATACCGTATAGATGAAGAAGTAGAACTGATGTACACCGATTGCGGACATATACTGGGAAGCGCGGCTGTGAATCTAACTATCACGGAAGATGGTAAAACATCCCGAATCACCTTCAGCGGCGATGTTGGGAGGTATGGAGATGAGATATTACGCAGTCCGGCTACCTTTCCGCAAGCCGACTACATACTCATAGAATCTACCTACGGTAACAGGCTGCATGACCGTATCAGTTCTTCCACAGAAAAGCTGCTGAACAATATTGTGCATACCTGCCTGGAAAAGCGTGGTAAATTGATCATACCGGCATTTAGCGTGGGCCGCACGCAGGAGCTATTATACCTGCTGAACAGGCTGGACCTGGAAAGAAGGCTGCCACCCGTTAACTATTACGTAGATAGCCCTTTATCGATTGAGGCCACACAGGTTACCAAACATCATCCCGAATGCTTTAATGACCGTGTGCAAGCCCTGCTAAAGAAGGATGAAGATGTATTTGACTTCAAGGGCCTTTTTTATACCAAAGATGTAGAAGGGTCCAAAGCATTGAACGAAATAAAAGAACCTTGTGTAATCATCTCGGCATCAGGCATGGCCGAGGCCGGAAGGATCAAACACCATATAGCGCATAATATTGAGGATAGCAGAAATACGATATTAATAGTGGGGTACTGTGAACCTCAATCGTTAGGTGGCCGCTTGCGTGCCGGTGCTAAAGAGGTGGGAATATTTGGTACGAGATACCCGGTCAATGCAGAAGTAGCTATCATTGAAAGCCTGAGCGCGCACGGCGATTATAATGACCTGAGCCAATGGCTGGCATGCCAGGATCCTAAAGACGTTAAAAAGCTATTCCTGGTACACGGTGAATATGATGTACAAATAGAATTTAAAGACAGGCTGCTGAAAAAAGGCTTTACCGATATCGAGATACCGGATATGCACCAGACTATAGGGTTAGGTGATTAATCCCCGTCAATACGTTTTAGATTGATATCCGATACGTTGGTAACAACTATCGGGTATTTTTCTAATGTTACATCTGATGAGTCGAGCCCGAAACCACGTTCTTCCGAAAGGCTTACCTTTTTCAACAGGAAATAACCACGCATCAGCATTCTATCCCACAGAGGAAGTTCATTATCGCGAGACAGGAATTTCTCCATTACGATGAAACGGAAATCTCCTTTTACATTGTTCTTACTAAGAGATTCGTAGCGGCTCACCACGTTTACCTCTTTGTTCAGCACCATTTCTTCCACCACCTTGCGGAACATGAGCTGTATGCGATGCTCTACCCGGAAACCTAATCGGAACTCAATACGGATGATCTCGTTAGGAACAATCGTCTGCACAGAATACTCCATAGTATATGGGTCATCTAATACATCTACGTGTACAAACCAGTAAATATCCGCACGTTTGGGCTTGCGATAAAGTATGGAAAATATGATCTTATGTTCTATTTCCTTCGGATTATTGGCACTGGTGAGATATACAAGGTGCGTTGCGTATTTAGGAATGCTCTTATCGTTACTTAATTCCTGCATGATAGGCACATAATCCTCCAGCCGTACAAATTCTACATACCTGTTTTTGATCTTGCGTGCACGGAACCATACGATCATCACCATGAACAGGATGCCCGCCACTATCAGGGCTACATAACCACCGTGTGGGAATTTCTCGAGGTTGGCAACAAGAAATGAAAATTCTATGGTCAGGAATACTATAAGATAAGTTGCTATCCAGGCAATAGGCACCCGCCTGATGAACATATAATAGCTAAACAGGCAGGAGGTCATGATCATACACAAGGTGATTGCCAGGCCATACGCCGCACCCATGTTAGAAGACTTCTGGAAGATGAAAACCACCGCTGTGCAACCAGCAAAAAGAACAAAATTGATACCCGGAATAAACAACTGGCCGCGCTCGTTCGACGGGTAGTTGATCTTCATCTTAGGCCACAAGTTTAGTTTTATGGCCTCACTGATAAGCGTAAAGGAGCCCGATATCAATGCCTGGCTGGCGATAATGGCAGCCATTGTGGCGATTGAGATACCGATGATGAGGAACCACTCGGGCATTAATTCATAGAACGGGTTAGCAGCTGTAGCATCCCATATTTTACCCTTATGGTTTAGCAGGTATGCTCCTTGCCCCAGGTAGTTAAGTATCAGGCAGCTTTTTACAAATATCCAGGACACCCTGATATTGCCGCGGCCGCAGTGGCCAAGGTCTGAATAGAGCGCCTCCGCACCCGTAGTACATAGGAATACGGCACCAAGTATCCAGAAACCTTTAGGGTATTGCGTCAATAATTTGATGGCATACATCGGGTTGAATGCCTTAAAAATGCTCCATTCATCGTTGATATGGTAGAGGCCAAGGGTCCCCAGCATCAGGAACCATATCAGCATGATAGGCCCAAATAATTTGCCAATGCTTGCCGTACCAAACTGCTGAAAAAAGAACAGGGCCGTAAGAATGGCCATAATGATATTTACCAACGTCCAGGTGGTGATATGGCCCATGGAAGGTATATTCTGGAGTCCTTCAACGGCTGAAGCCACCGAGATGGGTGGGGTGATCATACCATCGGCCAGTAAGGCTGCGCCGCCTATCATAGCGGGAAAGACGGTCCATTTACCATGCCGGCGTACCAGGGCAAATAACGAAAAAATACCACCTTCGCCTTTGTTATCTGCTTTTAAAGTAAGTAGCACATATTTAACCGTAGTTTGCAGAGTAAGGGTCCAGATGATACAAGACAGTCCACCTATAATAAGTAACTCGCTGATTGGGCGTCCGTTACAAATTTCATTGAATACGTAGAGCGGGGAAGTACCGATATCACCGTAAATAATGCCTAAAGCGATCAGCAAGCCCGCAAGGGATGCTTTATTTTGATTTTTGCCCACAGTTGCAAGCGATTATTTTAGATACAGCGCGCAAAGTTAGCGCATAATTATGATATACCATATAACGTGCCGGCGTTATGAATTGTTCACTAATGGAGCAGTTGTGCTGCAAAAAAAATCCCGCTGACTGTAGCGGGATGTATAAAAATATTGTTTTGCGAACTAAGACGCTTTAGCGCGGCTCAATTCTGTATATATCTTTAAAATATCTCTTTTTACCATTAAGTTGGCTGAGGCAAAGAACCCTGTTTTCAGGATCGTTTTCAGATCGGTTGCCTTTGGCAGGTTTGATAATGCTTTCTTTCTGTTGAAATAGTTGACTGTTCTATAGTTCATGAGCTGGCAATTAATTTGTTAGTTTCTTAAATTTAGAAGTTAACAGCCGAAATGTCAATAGTTTACTGGTTTTTTTTCAGCAAAACGTCAAAATCCGTCTGCTGTTCGTGCATCCTTTCGTATGGCGATCGCAATGAACAACACCGATGTTGTAATTAATAAACTAAGTACTATCCAGTTAGCTGGTTTAAAGCCGCCGGAATTAAAAGAAACATTCACTGCATAATAAATGGCAGCTATTGCAGATATAATTGATAACAGCACAAACCCATAGATGCTGTTATTTGGCTGGTACGTTGTATTTTCCATAGTACTTACTTTTTTCCTACAGCCAATAATTTTTGTGCCTGCACCTATAATAACTACCGATTTTTACATTTTTTTAATGTGAATGAACGAATTAGCCTCGAAAAGGTGTAAATACAGTAACTTTGCGCCTCATTTGTATGGTGAAGATCGGCAACATAGAATTGGGGAATTTCCCCCTGTTACTCGCCCCAATGGAGGATGTAAGTGATCCGCCATTCAGGGCAGTGTGCAAAGAACATGGTGCCGACCTGATGTACACCGAATTCATTTCCAGCGAAGGATTAATACGCGACGCTATCAAAAGCCGTCAGAAGCTGGATATTTTCGACTATGAACGCCCTGTAGGCATCCAGATATTTGGTGGTGACGAGGAAGCTATGGCGCTGGCGGCTAAAATAGTAGATACCACCAACCCCGATCTTGTAGATATTAACTTCGGTTGCCCGGTAAAGAAGGTAGTGTGCAAGGGTGCAGGTGCGGCAGTACTAAAGGATATAGACCTGATGGTAAGGCTTACCAGGGCTGTTGTAAATGCCACAAAACTGCCCGTGACCGTAAAAACACGCCTTGGCTGGGATCATGATAACCGCAATATAGAAGAAGTGGCCGAACGCCTGCAGGATGTAGGCATCCAGGCATTAAGCATACACGGACGTACCCGGGTGCAGATGTATAAAGGAGAAGCAGACTGGACCCTGATAGGAAAAGTGAAAGAAAACCCACGAATACACATACCAATATTTGGCAATGGTGATATTGATAGTGGCGCCAAGGCTTTGGAATATAAGAACAGGTATGGCGTTGACGGTGTGATGATAGGCCGCGCTGCCATAGGCTACCCGTGGATATTCAGGGAAATAAAACATTACATGGCAACAGGGGAGCAGCTGGCACCACCCACAATTGATGAAAGGATAGACGCCTGCATGAAGCACCTGAACGGCAGCATTAAGTGGAAAGGTGAGAAACTGGGCATACTGGAAATGCGTATGCACTACGGAAACTACCTGAAGGGTTTATCGCATATTAAAGAGTACCGCATGAAACTGGTGACTGCCGATAATGTAGGAGCCATAACTGAGATATTTGAAGAGATAAGGCAACGGTACAGTAATCCTGAATTGATAATAGCCTGATAACGGGCTAGCCCCAGATCCTTTGGATATTGGCTATGCTCCAGAATTCGTCCAGTGCTATAATCCTTGGTTTTAAGAAAGAAATGATCGTGGGCCAGTCCTCCATCCGGTGGATATTGACATTGGTGATGTTGTTACTGATGGTACTTACCATACTTCCGTATTCATTGGGTTGCAATAACTGCCAGTCCCATTCTTCCCCCAATATTTCGTGTAATATGTTCTTTCGCTGCAGGAGTTCATCGTAATACATTCGTTGTATGTTGCTATCATTTTGCGATAGCTCAATAGTAATACTCGCCACCTTCGTATCGGCATCCATGCGAAAGTATAAGCCGGGTATACCTGTTTTATAATTCACCCAGTTTACCTCCATACCATCCGCAGAAAGTATAGGCTGCATGTATTTGCCGAAGGTGGTCCAAAATGCCTGCTTCTGCCGCGATGTCTCCTGTTTGGTGTACATTCTCCGGCTAAGTTACTACTCGGCATTAACATATTAGCCCGGCAGCACAGCGCTATGTGTATTGTGCATTACCTTCATTAAGGATCGCGCCCATTCTTTTGCTTTCTCTATTTCACCATCTGCTAACGGACCTGCAGTTGCCTTTACATAAAAACCCTGCGGCGCTGTAACAATAATAGCACCGGCTTTTTTTAGTCCCGAAGCTATTCTTCTTGCCGCGTTGCCGCTAAAAATGGAATCGATACGTGTATCGAAACTGGCGGCACTGACGCCAGACAACTGTGATGACGAAAGACTTTTTAAAAATTCGGTGACTTTAGGTGTAGGATGCCATGCATTAATAGGACAACCAACGATCAGGAGGTCATCATTTAAGTTTACCTTTTCTATATCGTCTATGAAAATGCACCGGGCACCAGCGCCGATAGTTTCCGCGATTGCCTCTGCAATCCGTTTTGTATTGCCGTAGGCAGAATCATATATTATCAGAGCCATAAAAAGTGTTTTTGTATTTGAAGAGATTTGTTCATTTATAAATTGCTTGCCACACTGGTGGTTTTTAGATCGTCATAGAACTTGGCCATGGTGATGTGTATATAAGGTATCAGCCAAAGAAAGCCAATGCCAAGGGTAAGTATGCATAACAAAGCCAGCAAAAGGAACCACATAAGTAGCGCAAACAATTTCCATTTGTAACCATACATCATCAGCTTGCTTTTATCTAAAGCTTGCTGCGGTGCCAGGGTTGGCTCATCAACCAGGATATAGAAGGCCATAGAATAGGAGAGCGCTGCAATAATGCCCGGTATGATCAGCAACAGAGACCATAGAATAATATACAGGACCATCAGTAAATGCGTTGCCAAAGCCGTTGCATACGTGCGAAACCCATCAAATATTTGTTCGAGCCGGGCATCGCCGCCTCTTGATAGCGTCAACGAAAAACCAGCGGCGCCCAGCATCATAGGCCCTGCCACCAGCAAGGCTACAATGCCGGCCCTTTGCAGTGCGCCAAATGATCCCATAATAATGCTGTAAACAAGAAAGGTGCCTATAGCTAATGCCCATTTCCCCCGAAGGGATTGACGGGCCATTTCCATTAATACGGAGTTGTCTGTTTTCATTGGTCTTCTTTTACTACAAAAAGACCATCTTCTGATCTTGTAAAAAATGATAATGCAACATGCGCTGACTGATTGATGTCAGGAATGGAAAAGCATGGTATATGGATAAGACAATAGATAGTATCTTTAAACAATACAGTACAGCATCTATGTTTGAGCTATTGCATAAAAAGATAAACGAGATCATTACATTAACCGACGAGGAATTTAACTATTGCCGTACTGCTTTTACACCGCGCAAACTGCGTAAACGCCAGTACCTGCTGCAGGAAGGCGATGTAGGCAAATACCAGGCATTTGTAGAAAAAGGCTTGCTGCGATCGTATAAAATAGATGATAAAGGAGTAGAGCATATCCTGCAGTTTGCACCGGAAGGATGGTGGGTTGCCGATCTGTACAGCTTTTTTACAGATGAGCCCTCCTCTTTCAATATAGAAGCCCTGGAAGATTCTGAAGTGTTGCTCATCAACAAATCATCGTGGGATATGCTTTTGCAAAACGTTCCCAAATTCGAAAGGTATTTCCGGGTATTATTACAAAATAATCTGGTAGCTACCCAAAGAAGGCTCATGGGCTCGCTTTCGGAAACTGCCGAAGAAAAGTACCTGAAATACACGCAAACCTATCCTGATTGTATGCAACGCGTTCCCCAACATATGATAGCATCGTACCTTGGTATTACCAGGGAAACGCTTAGCCGTATACGCAAGCAGTTATCTGAGAAAAAATAATTGATCTAGATCACACTTATTTATTATCATAGAGCAATGGAGCTGCCCTGTGCCTCATAGTAGTTTTGTATTACAAAAGACAAAAACAAAACAGTTATGAAAAAGCAATGGAAAATAGATGCAGCACACTCAGAACTCCAGTTCAAAGTGAAACACTTGATGATCACTACAGTGACTGGACATTTCAGGAACTTTGACCTGCAGGTAGAAACTGAAAGCGATGATTTTGCTACAGCAAGTAGAATTGAATTCAGCGCCGATATTCACTCGCTTGATACCAACAATGCGCAGCGTGATGCACACCTGAAATCAGCCGATTTCTTTGATGCAGATAATCACAGCCAATTACATTTTACAGGTACTAAATTTGAAGGCAATGGTGACGAAGCTAAACTGCATGGCCAGCTGACCATAAAAGGCGTTACCCGCCCGGTAACATTAAATGTAGAGGTAGGTGGCATTGTAGTAGATCCTTACGGACAAACAAAAGCAGGATTTACCGTTAGTGGCAAGATCAGCCGTAAAGATTTTGGACTTACCTGGAATGCAGTAACAGAAGCAGGACAAGTAGTGGTAAGCGACGAAATAAAAATTCATGCAGAAGTGCAATTAGTAAAACAAGCTGAACAGGTTGCAACATCTGAATCAGCAGCAGCATAAAAAAGGAGTAATTATGAATAACAGGATTTTAGGCCTTCACCATATAACCGCTATAGCAGGCGATGCACAGAGAAACTATGATTTCTATAGCAAAGTGCTGGGGCTAAGGCTGGTAAAGAAAACAGTGAATTTTGATGACCCCGGTACCTACCATTTTTATTATGGTGATACAGTTGGCACTCCTGGTTCTATCCTCACTTTCTTTCCATGGGAGGGAATACAAAAAGGACGTATAGGTACGGGAATGGCTACCGAAATAGGGTATTCCGTTCCGGCAGGCAGCCTGGACTTCTGGGTGAAAAGGCTGGATGCATTAAATATTAAGCACACACCAATCAGTGAACGGTTTGGTGAGCAATACATACAACTGAAAGATACTGACGGACTGATATTAAACCTGGTGGCATCTGCCAAACCTGATGAAAGAAAACCATGGGCCACTGATGAAATAAAAGAAGACGTGGCAATAAAAGGCTTTCACAGCGTAACGCTGATGCTTAAAGACAGCAAGGCAACCGCAAAAGTGTTGACAGACATCTTCGGCTACCAGCAAACAGCGCAGGAAGGCAATATGCTTCGCTTTACTACCGATGCTATTGACACTGCTAACATGGTAGATATCATTGAAGCACCAAACGGGCAGCATGGCATCAATGCGGGCGGTACCAATCATCATGTGGCATTCAGGGTAAAAGATGATACGGTATTAATGGACTTTCGTAAGAAAGTGGTGGCGGCAGGGTTGCATATAACCGAAAAGATAGACCGTAATTATTTCTATTCATTATACTTCCGTGAACCCGGTGGTGTTTTGTTTGAGCTGGCATCTGAGAATCCCGGATTTGTGACAGACGAAACGCTTGAAGAACTGGGTACGCACCTGATGCTGCCTGCTCAATACGAAGCGATGCGCAAGAGGATAGAAGAAGTACTGCCAGTATTAAAACAAAACTAAACAAACAAACAAGGTTGGGCATATACAATATGCCCAACCATTACCTTATTTTTTATTTATAGGAGATTTCTTTATGATCACAGGTATTCATCATGTAACGGCAATAACCAGCAATGCTCAAGACAATATAGATTTTTATGCAGGTGTGCTGGGGCTGCGATTGGTGAAGAAGACAGTCAACTTTGATGCGCCGGAAGTATATCATTTTTATTACGGTGATACCACAGGGACTCCCGGTACAGTGCTTACATTCTTTCCATACAAGGGACTGGTAAACGGAAGACACGGTAAAGGAATGCTGAATACTACCACCTTTTCTGTGGCCATGTCCTCTATGGATTTTTGGTTGAAAAGGTTGGAGCGGTTTAATATTAGCTATAAGCAACCGCAGGAAAGATTTGATGGCGAGGCAGTAGTATATTTTGAGGATGAGGATGGGCTGGGGCTGGAACTGGTATTTAACGATAAGGACACAAGAACAGGTTACACGAAAGGGCACATACCCGCGAAGCACGCAATCAAAGGTTTTTATAATGTAGAGATATGGGAAGATGGCTATGAACGCACTGCGGGTTTGCTGACTGAACAACTGGATCATAAACTGATAGCAGAAAAAGGGAATCGCTTCCGCTTCGCGGCTAAAGATGCACCGGGCAATTATGTAGATATATTATGTATGCCCGATAGCCTGAAAGGGCTTGCAGGTAGCGGCACCGTTCACCACATAGCATTTGCAACAGCCGACAGGCAATCCCAGGAATTAGTACGAAGAAAGATCGCGCAACGGATGCTGAACCCCACACCGGTATTGGATAGGAATTATTTTACATCCGTGTACTTCAGGGAACCGGGAGGTGTGCTGTTTGAGGTGGCTACAGAGGGGCCGGGTTTTGCTATAGATGAAAGCCCCGAGCATCTGGGAGAAGCATTAAAGCTTCCCCCGCAATTTGAACCTAACAGGCAGCATATTGAAACTGTTCTGGAACCCATTATCATGAACCCGGATAAATACAGATAATCATGCATCAAAAGAATATAATTTTTTCAGGTAAAGAATTGACTAAAGACAGTAAAGTGCTGATAATGCTTCATGGCCGTGGCGGCAGTGCAGAAGATATACTCACCCTTGCACATCACCTGGATGTAAAAGACTTTACATTGGCAGCGCCACAGGCAACCAACCATACATGGTACCCATTTTCGTTTATGTTTCCGCCCGCGCAAAATGAACCGTGGCTGTCATCAGCATTAGATGTTTTAAAAGGCTTGCTGAATGATCTTTTAGGAATGGGCATACCCTCCGATCATATCTATTTTCTTGGTTTTTCGCAGGGTGCATGTTTAACATTAGAGTTTGTAACACGCAATGCTGCCCGGTATGGTGGGGTAGTAGCTTTTACCGGTGGATTGATAGGCGATAAAATATATAGCGAAAACTATAAAGGAGATTTTGCAGGTACACCTGTTTTTATAGGCACCAGCGATCCTGATCCTCATGTGCCTGTAGCGCGTGTATATGCCACATCTAATATATTGCGAAGCATGAATGCGGATGTGCATGAAAAAGTGTATACTAATATGGGACACACCATCAGCCATGATGAGATAGATAATGCTAACAAACTTGTCTTTAATCAACAATAAAAGAGTATGTTTTCTATAACAAGAATATATAGCGATGCAAATGGCGATAGCCGTTTTGAAGATCTGTTGATAGAACTGCAAAATGGGGGAGAGATAGGAAACCTATCAGAGATGATACCCGCAAATGGCATCATCTTTCGCGAGGTGAAACCTACTTATGATTACGATTTCCATAACGCACCGCAAAAGCAATACCTTATTTTGCTGGATGGTGAAATAGAAATAGAAACTTCGCTGGGAGAGAAAAGAAGCTTTATAGCAGGTGATATACTGTTACTGGAAGACACCACAGGAAAGGGTCACAGGACAAGGAATGTGAAGCAGGCCCTGAGAAAATCTATATTTATACCAATACCATAAAAAGTGACCGAGCTACTTACTGCTTTAATAGCAAGGTGAAATCTCCATTTATAATTTTTTTACTTTTAGAATCATAAATGGTCAGATCTAACCGCCTTTTTGTGTTACTTTCCATTGCAAAAGCGATGTTTAGACTGTCTGATTTAAACATGTATGTACTATCGCATTGGTATCCTCTGAGATCGTCTGGATTATTGTAATCTATTCTATTTGTACCTTCCGGAATTTTACCATCTACAGTTATTAATTCGGGCGTTCCATCCAGGTTAATGTTGTTAAGCTTGCTGTGTAGTTCGAACCTAGAGACCAAATTATTCTTATATAGCACAGTGAATTTTAATTCTCCATGTTCATAGCATATAACATCTAAAGACTTGGGTGATTTTGTTTTTGCATTTGTTCCGGCAGTATTATTTGAGCAGCTTAATAATACAATTGTAAGTAATGAAAGAAGATGCTTCGTTATTGCTATTTTCATCAGTGCAATGGTTCTACTGTCAAAATACTAAAAAATTACATTGCTTTTTTAAACTGAGTAATTATAGTCATAAAAAGAGCGCAGTTTACATCTGCGCTCTTTTTATTAATACCTGCTCATCAGTTTGTAAGCCAATCATCAACAGTGATCACCTCTGCCTGGCGTGGAAATACCTTTGTGGTCAATACACGATGCACCTCTTCATCGCCATCAGCACACGCATCAGATAATATAGTGATCCGATAATCTTTATCAGCAGCTTCGCGGGTAGTAGATAGCACTACACCGCTCGTAGCGATACCCGTAAGTACTATATGTTTGATGTCTTTGGCGCGTAGCACAACTTCCAGGTCACTGCCTGTAAATGCACTCACCCGGCGTTTTATCACGATGATATCTTTTTCATCGTGCAATACTTCAGGATGTATCTTCATCCATTCTTCCATATTGGCATTGGCAAATCTTTCCTTACTGACACTAAAACCCTTATTGTTGGCACTTATTTCCGGGCTGCCCTGCCTGAAACCTACGACAACATAGATGACCGGGATATTATTTTTGCGGGCAGTAACTATCGCTTTGTTTACTTGCTTTACTACCTCTTTAGCATCGGGGTACATATTTACAATACCTGCCTGCATATCCATTACAAGCAGCGCGGTGTTTTTTGTAAGCTCTTCCATTAATCTTAGTTGTTTACATTTTTATATTTTATCAGCTACGGTGGCTTCTACTTCCTCCATCTGCGTTTTTTCATCTTCAGTAAGGCTTTCCCTTCGCAGCATTGGGAAGAATATGGCAGCTATTATCAATGAGATAATGCCCTGTACCAGCAACGTATTTTGTGCCCCTATCTGCTGCGATACAGTACCGATTAACAGGCTGCCTAGTGGCAATGTACCGAAGTATGCAAAGGCTATATAGCTCATCATCCTGCCGCGCATATGCTGTGCAGAATGTACCTGTACAATGGTAATACAAGCCGTATTTTGCGACATGGCTCCAAACCCAATCAGCACAGCGAATACCATAGCAAGGGGAAAATAGCTGATATGGGAAAAAAAGCATAGCCCAATGCCTAACAGGATACCCGTAAACATGATCACCGTCTTCAGGCTGTCGCCTTTTTTTAGGGAGGCAAGGAAGAATGTACCTGCTATTGCACCGAGGCCCATAAAGCTGCTGATATATCCAAACGTAGCTGCATCGCCTTTAAATACTACATTGGCAAATATGGGTATCAGCGTATCGTAGGGTAGTACAAACATACTAGCCAGCATCAGCAGCAATAAGGGAATACTTATTTCCCGTGTCTGCTTCATATACTGAAAACCTTCGTGTATCTCCAGCAAGGCTTTCTTTTTTACAGAAGAGGGTGTAAAAGACGGCAATTTCATCATCAGCAACGACGTTAATACTGCCATAAAGCTTATGGCATTAGACAGGAAGCAAATACCAGCACCAAATTTTTGCAGCACGATACCCGATAACGCAGGGCCGAGCAACCGGGCAAGGTTTACCATCGCTGAGTTAAGCGCCAGGGCATTGGGCAGATCTTCTTTATTATCGATCATCTCATGGATCATAGGTTGCCGTGCGGGCACATCGAAGGCATTAATAATACCTAACAAGATACTTAGCCCCAAGATCTGCCATACTACATAATGGCCGCTAAGCGTAAGGATAGCAAGCAGTATCGCCTGTATCATAGACGCTGTTTGGGTGATCAGTAATATTTTGTATTTACTGTAACGGTCTGATATAATGCCTCCGTATAACGATAGTATGAAAGAGGGGAATTGCTGGGCAAATACGGTAAGCCCCAGCATAAAAGCCGAATGCGTGATAGAGTAAACAACCCAGCTAACAGCTGTTCTCTGCATCCACGTACCTATCTGCGATATGGATTGTCCGCCGAAAAAAAGTGCGTAATTCCTGCTCTGAAAGTAATACGGAGAGAAATAAAACGAAAAATCGGTTATTTACCGGGAATGACTATCGCTACCTATACGTGAAGATACCGATAATATTACATTTTCCAATTTTTTGTTTTTTATCAGGTTAGATATATAGTATTTTCGACAATAATAAATACTAATGGATAACGAAGCAGAACAACCTGAATTTTGGGATACGGCGTTTAATGAAAAGAAGGAGATGTGGGGATTTGAACCCGCAAAGTCGGCAGTAATAACAAGGGATTTTTTTGTTGCCCAATCTATAAAGAATGTTTTGATCCCGGGTATTGGTTACGGCAGAAATGCCGCTGTTTTTGTAGAGGCGGGTATGTCTGTTACGGGAATCGAAATATCCAAAGCAGCCATTGATATGGCAAAGAAGCACTATGGTACAGACATGACGATCTACCACGGTTCTGCAACTGATATGCCATTTGATAATTCCAGGTATGACGGCATATTCTGCCATGCATTGATCCATTTATTAGGTGAGGAAGACAGGAAAAAATTAATCCGGGACTGTTATGATCAATTAGTTGACGGAGGCTTTATGGTATTTACCATCATTTCAAAGGAGGCTTCAACTTATGGACAAGGTAAGTATATCAGCAAAGACCGCTATGAAATGTTTGGCGGTGTTACTTTGTTCTTTTACGACAGGGAATCGATAGCCGATGAGTTTGGCAATGCCGGGTTATTAGAAGTGATTGAGATAGAGGAGAACTATCCATTTTATTTAATTAAATGTAAAAAATAGAACATCCATTACAATTCCTGAATTTAAATTTTATTCACTAGTATAATAAAAAAGCGCTGTCTTTCGGACAGCGCTTATACTTATAGTACAGATTATTCCTAAAACGGTGCATCGTCATCCGGTGCGGGACTGTTAGGCCTTTTGATGAATGGGGACGGAGGTAATGGCTCGTCATCATCAAAACTATAATTGCTTGCCTTTGATGGCAGCGTCTGGAATCCGCCGGGGATGAACATCTTACTGCCGCCAAAATCGCTGGTATCCCGGTCGCGCCTGATGCCTGCACTCGGGTTGTCGCCGGGGCCTGAAGGCATAAAGCCTCCACCACCGCCTCCGCCAAAATTATTGTCACCGCCGAAGCCGAAATCATCCGGCATGTCAACGAACTTCTGATATTCTTTAATAAAGCGCACTTTTACTGTGTCGGTACTACCGTTACGGTGCTTGGCTACGTGTATATGTGTTTCACCCTCAATGGATTGTCCCATCGCATCGTTGTTAATGCCATAGTATTCAGGGCGATACAGGAACATAACCATATCGGCATCCTGCTCGATGGCACCCGATTCACGGAGGTCACTCAACTGGGGTACTTTACTCTCCTTACGGGTTTCCACAGAACGGTTTAACTGCGAAAGTGCTATAATAGGTATTTCCAGTTCCTTTGCCAACTGTTTGAGGTCACGCGAGATCTTGGATATTTCCTGCTCACGATTACCGCCACCATTAATAGTAGCCTGCATCAGCTGCAAATAGTCTATTATAATTAATTGAATATCATGTTTTTGTTTCAGCCTCCTTGCCTTTGCGCGAAGCTCAAAGATGTTCAAAGCTGCCTGGTCATCGAGGAATATCGGTGCTTGTGCCAGCTTCGGCATCCTTTGGGTCATTTGCACAAACTCATGTTCCTGCATCCGGCCTTTGGTAAGGGCTTCCATACTTACCTCGGTAACGGCGGCCAGCATCCTTTTTACAAGCTGGCCAGAGCTCATTTCCAATGAGAAGAAGGCTACGGGGAATGGTTTGCCGGTATGAGTGGCCGCATTCATTGCCAGGTTAAGACAAAACGCCGTTTTACCCACCGCAGGACGGGCAGCCAGGATAATAAGATCGGTTTTCTGCCAGCCACTGGTAAGCTTATCGAGTGGGGTAAAGCCTGATGGCACCCCGGTCATATCATCTTTCTTGTTCTTGGCTTCCTCAATTTCCTGTACGGTGCGTACCAATACATCTTTCAGGCTGGTAAAGTTTTTACGCAGGTGTTTATCCGTGATCTCGTACAGGTTACTTTCCGCCTTGTCCAGCAGGTCGAAAACGTCTGTGCTGTCCTCATAAGCGTCACCGATCACCTGGCCGGATATGCGTATCAGCTCCCGCTGGATGAATTTTTCCATCACAATACGGGCGTGTGCTTCTACGTGGGCGCTTGATACTACGCTCATTGTCAGGCGCGTAAGGTAATAGGCGCCGCCTATTATCTCCAGTTCATTCGATTTCCTAAGTTCTTCCGTAACGGTCAAAAGATCCACGGGCATACCCTTATCGAATAGCCTGCGGATAGATGCATATATTTTTTGGTGAGCGTCAACATAAAAGCAGTCTTCACTTTGGATGATCTCGAGTACCTCCGCCAGTTTATCCTTTTCCAGCATAATAGCGCCAATTACAGCTTCCTCCAATTCGGGCGCCTGGGGAGGAACTTTGCCATACACAAGATTGGTAATATCCGGTTTCCGGTTTCTTGTGTTTCCAAAGTCTTTTTTAATGTTTACTGCCATCGTTTGGGTTAGTCTTTTAGTCTTTATGTAAATCTGTTATTCTAAATCCGCTTCCGGTGCTGTTTACCTTATTTTAACACCCGGGTAATATTCGCTTAACATTTTCCTAATGCAAAACCATCATTTCCGGGCCGTAAAAATTGGGGCGGAGGACTAATGTAAACTTGAAAATTGACTCGTCAATAGCCTCTGAAATAAATAATTATCAGCGTATAACTCACCTGAATCCAACAGTTTATCCACTTGTGGAACATTAATCCTCTACGTTACCAACAAAGTTACGGCTGAAATCACATCTATCCACACGGTACACACATATAATTGTGAATAAATGTTTTTGAAGCATCCCCTTTTTAAAATGATGCGATTTACTATAAAGATGCATTTTCGGGGCTATCTTTACAACAAAATTTATACAAAACAGATGACCATTTCTTATCAATGGCTATTGCAATACCTGCCGGAACCCTTGCCGGTAGCTGAATTAAGTAAAATATTGACTTCCATAGGTTTGGAAGTAGAAGCTATAGAAAAAGCAGAAGCAGTGCCGGGAAGCCTTGAGGGGCTTGTAATTGGCGAAGTATTGACTTGTCATAAACACCCTAATGCCGATAAGCTGAGTGTTACAAAAGTGCATTTAGGCAACGGTTTGGAGGCAAATATTGTATGCGGTGCGCCTAATGTAGCGGCAGGGCAAAGGGTAGTAGTAGCCCCTGTAGGCACTACTGTACACCCGGTATCCGGTGAGCCATTCCTGATAAAAAAGGCTAAAATAAGAGGAGAAGAAAGCGAAGGTATGATCTGTGCAGAGGACGAAATAGGGCTTGGAAGCAGCCATGCGGGCATTATGGTATTACCGCACGATGCCCCGATAGGCATGAGTGCAAAGCAATATTTCAATATCCCTGATGCGGACCAGGTAATACATATCGGGCTAACACCCAATCGCAGCGATGCTATGAGCCATATTGGGGTGGCAAGAGATGTTTGCGCTTATCTTACCCATCATAAAGGGCGTAAATACGAGGTTTTAATGCCGCCGACCATGTTGCCGGAAAAATGTAAAGACCTCCTTGAAATCAAAGTCAACATTAAAGCACCGGATGCTTGCCCGCGCTACACAGGTATTTGCATATCGGGTATAAAAGTCGCTCCATCGCCTGAATGGCTGCAGCGCAGGCTGACTGCAATAGGCGTAAGAAGCATTAATAACGTGGTGGATATCACCAATTATGTGCTGCACGAGTTTGGCCAGCCCTTACATGCATTTGATGCAGATAAGATAAAAGGACAAACTATTAATGTTCAGTTTTTGCCGCAGGATACAAAATTTGTTACGCTTGATGGCAACGAACGAAAGCTGAACGATAATGACCTGATGATATGTGATGCATCAGAGGGATTATGCATCGCGGGCGTTTTTGGCGGATCGGGTAGTGGTGTTTCAGATACTACAACTAATATATTCCTGGAGAGCGCCTATTTCCACCCCATGTTTGTGCGCCGCACATCTATGCATCATGGGCTGCGTACAGATGCAGCCACGCATTTTGAAAAAGGCGTAGATATCAATAACGTATTACCCGCCCTGCAACGTGCAGCGGCATTGATCGTAGAGATAGCAGGCGGTGAAATTGCATGTGATGTTGTGGATGTTACAGCCAGGGAACTGGTACCGGTAGAAGTGGAAGTAAGTTATGACTACATCACTAAACTGGCAGGTAAAAACTATGGCAAGGATACAATAAAAAATATACTTCTTGCATTAGACTTTGTTATAGACAGGGAAGATAAGGATGGCCTCATTCTTAAAGTGCCTACCAACAAAGCAGATGTAAAGCAGCCTGCTGATATTGTAGAGGAAATATTGAGAATTGACGGATTGGACAATATTTCCATTCCGCAGAACCTGAGTATCTCCCTGACGAAGCCAATGGTAAACGACAGGCAGGAACGTAATCGTATTGCCGATCTGCTGACAGGCAGGGGCTTTACAGAGATCGTTACCAATTCTATAGTAAACAGCAAATACTATCCTGAACGCACCGATCTGGTAAAGATGCTCAATAGCCTTACCAGCGAACTGGATGTTCTGCGTCCATCTATGCTCGAAAGCGGCCTGGAAGTGATTGCCTATAATTGCAACCGCAAGAATACTGACCTGGCACTGTATGAGTTTGGAAAAGTATATTCGCTGGCAGATGGCAAGTATGTAGAAGTACACCAGCTTGCGCTATATATTACAGGTAATGTAACACCTGCAAACTGGGATGAAAAGCCGGTAAAAGCAAATGTATTTTATCTGAAAGGCATGATACAAAATCTTCTTGCTCACAGCGGCATTACCAAGGCATCTATAGTTTATGATGAACATGGTACCTCATGGAAATGGAAAAATGAAGTATTGTGTACCATTACAGAGGTAGATGCGGCAAAACTGAAGAACTTTGATATAAAGCAGGATGTGTTCTTTGCAGCTATCAATTGGGAAACCTGGCTGAAAGCTATGGCAGCAAATAAGATCAAATACGCAGAGGTGCCTAAGTTCCCTTCTGTAGAGCGCGACCTGGCGATAGTGCTGGATAAATCAGTGATGTATAACGATGTGCAGCAGGTGACAGAACAGCAGAAGATATCTTCCCTGAAAGGATTCGGGCTGTTTGATGTATTTGAGAACGAAAAGCTGGGAGCGGGTAAGAAATCCTATGCGTTAAGTTATACTTTTCAATTGCAGGATCGTACCTTAACGGAAGGTGAGATAGAACAGGTGATGCAACAACTGATCAACGCATATAAAACCAAATTGCAGGCTCAAATACGCGAGTAATGCAGGAGTTGACCTTATTGAACGATAAACTGGATGCCTTATTGAGAAAATACGCATCATTGAAGTCGGAGAACCAGCGGCTACAGGAAACTATTGCGCAGCAGGTTGAAGAAATAGGAAAGCTCCATGAAAAGGTAGCCGGTATGGAAGAGAATGTACTGGCATCGCAGATCAATAACACCGCCATCAGCGATAGCGAGAAAGATGTAATGAAGAAACAACTGGATACCGTAATTGGTGAAATAGATAAAATATTGTCTACACTCAATGATTAATAAAGGCACTAATTTATCTCTGATCATATTACTTGTATCCGTATTGTGGGTTTCCTGTAAGAGATCTTCAGAGCCGTGTTTTCAGCCGAAGACTGTCAATATGATTATAGGAACCTATAAGCCTGCTGATACAGGCACTGCCGGGGTAGATTCTACTTTACCAAAGGCATTGATCACTATACCCGATAGTAATTTCGCCTTATATAAGGGTGCTAATCAAAGCAAATTCGTACTGTTGTTGTCCCCTAAGAGCGATAGCATCCGGTATTATTTCAGTACTGATTCTACTTTCCTGGGGTCAGATACAGTTACCTTTTATTATCAGCGAAACCTAACCTTTTTATCGACATCCTGTGGGTACACTTTTCATTATGTACTTCAAAGTGTGAAAAATACCTCTTATAATATTGATTCTGTAAAAATCGTCAACGGAAATATAGACGGAACTGCGAATATAGAACATGTCAAAATATTTTATTAGTACGCTATTATTGTTATTATTTAGCTTATGCGTACAGGCGCAGGTAGCAAACGATGATGAAGACGACCAGGATAATAAAACCGTGGTAGTGGATAGCGTGCGCCAGTTGCGTTTTGGTTTTGATGTTTTCAAGCCCATCCTGTATGGATTTGACAAACAGCGTAAAGCCTATGATTTTGAACTGGATTATTATTATAAAAAAGAATCGTATTGGGTGCTGGAAGGAGGTTGGGGCAGCGGCCAGCAGGATTCTCTTTACCTGAGTTATAAAAGCAGCAATGTTTTTTTCAGGGGCGGTTATAACAAAGGCATTCTCACCCGCTTATTTCCTAACGATTGGGATATGGCATTTATAGGTCTACGGTATGGGCTCGCCTTCATCGATCGCAGCCCTGCTACCTTTACCATTATAGATCCGATATGGGGCAATACCAGCGGTACCATACCCGGTAAAAATATTTTCACGCATTGGTTTGAAATCACCGGCGGTGTAAGGGTAGAGCTGTTTAAAGGACTTTTTACAGGGTGGACTGTAAGGGGTAAATTTATATTTAACGGTAAGCAGTTGAAAGAATTACCACCATCTTATATAGCAGGGTATGGCCGCGGAGATAAGCCAAGTATTTTCGACTTTAACTTCTATGTAGATTATGCAATAAGGTGGAAAAAGAAAAAGGTGCATTAGCACCTTTCTACTTTTTAAACATTCCTGTTATGTCCGATAAATCTACATCGCCATCTTTGTCTTTATCAAGGCCAAATTGATTTCCTACTGAATTGATGATGTCCTGAACGCCACCGCCATTGCTAAGTGAGGCGAAGATATTTTGCATGTTCATACCACCGAAGCCTTGAGTTACAATCTGCGATTTTAAAGACCCCAGCACTTGTGGTATCAGGCTGCCCGCGATATTGGTCGCTGCTGATGGCTCAATACCAAACTTCTGAGAGATATTTTGTGCAAAATTGTTAGATATATCGTTGGTTACCGTATGGTCAGTACCCTGGAACATGCCAATAAGCTGACTGAAATTGCCGCCTGCTACCATTTGCTGCAATCCGCCGAGTATAGAACTGCTCGCTTCCTGCAATACACCTTCGTTGTGCTCATTCGGCACCGCAGCGTTTTCTACAACAGTTTGCTGGCCATGCTGGTTGATGATATTCATTATTTCGTCTAACATGATATTATAATTTTAGAATTTAAAAGTACTGAACCTGTTTTAAGGTTATATTAATATTTACAAAGTTGCATTTATGGCAGCTGTTTTTTGCAGCATTGCATCTATAGCCTTTTCGCGTTTCAATAACTGTGGCCTTAATGGAGAGAATACCCATCTTGCCCGTAGCTTATTAAGCCTGTCCTTCGGCGGTAAGAATATTAAACGTTTCAGCCATGTCCAGGCAACAAATTGCCTGAATACACCGGAAAGCTTTACAAAGTAGATGACCGTACTGGCATCGCATTGATCCAGTAAGGTTTGCAGTTCTTCCAGGTCGGTCAAAGATGAAATACAAAGAACGGTACCATGCCTGGGGTTAAAATACTGTGTTAACGTCTTATCGTTATTCCAGCTGCTGTTACTGATAATGCGCGATGCTTTTTCGCTATCGCTTAGATGCTCCGGTATATTAAAGCTTTGGTCGGGTATATACCTCAGCGCCCATTCTTTCTTTGATAAAGTATCATATACCGTCCATACATAGTTCTTATAATAGTTGAGCATCTCCTTCATATACCCCTCGCCGGCCCACTGAGCTTTGATGGTAGCATTGAATGAAGCATAGAAATATAGATGTGATGCATAAGGTTCATATAGCTCAGGCACGCGCACTACCAGGTCCCTGTTCTTGGCATATACCTTCCATACTATCCTGCGCACATCATCGCCGGATTCAAAATCCTTGTAGTTTAGATATTCACCTTCTACCCTGCGGAGCTGATCTATGCGCACATCCATGCTTTCGGTTTTCTTCGGATATACATCCCGGTCATCATCTTCAGCCAGTACCGGTGGCTGGTAGAAGTGTCCGCCTAATGGCTGTGATACTGTGAGCTTGCATATCTGCAGCATGTCTTCAAAAAACAGGAAACTGCCTTTAAGCTCATATTCTTTAATATCGGGTAGTTCCATACGGCTTTTACCGGTTATTGCTTCGCGCCAAATGCTTTTTTCCTTCAGCTTATTAGAGAGTAGGGTGAAGGTTTCTGTAAGTGTATTATTATCGTAATAGAGGCGTGCTTTTACAAAACCAAGTATTGGGCGCCTGATCTTTTCAATGACAGCGTGCAGGTATAGTTTGTTCTTCTTACCATTGCGCGTTTCTGTAGTAAACGATATTTGCAATTTGTTTCGTTCATCACGTTTCAGCCACAGGTAGTGCAACCAGCTGGCAATGGTGCTGAGTACAGATAACAGAACCAAAGCTATAAAGAACCAGAAAACGATCTTGCCCATTAGCAGTATAAACGGGCGAAAGGGGGCCACCTCGTCCTTTTGTAACGGCCTGTAGAGTATCTTATAGCTTACGTAGGCAACTACCGCGCATACCAGGGTATTGATAGTAAAAGGGAAGTATTGAAGATAATATCGTGTCAGCCATTTTATCTGTTTCCAATTCATAGTCTTTGTCCGTAGTGTAACCGGCTATGGTAGCATTTTTCCGGAGTTGAAAATAAGAAATAGTACTGCAAGATTGTGTTAAATACGTTAATTAAATTAATAATATTCAAATGTTATTTTACTAATTTTATTTCGGCTTAAATCACCCAAACATGAAAAATTTACTCCTTACGACAGCAATTGTATTTAGTTGCGGTTTACTGTATGCACAGCCCGGCAGCAGCTATGCCCGCGATGCCGTAGAACGCAAATACGAAAAAGACAATGCAGGCAACAAAGCTAAGGGCGAGGCCTGGCTCCAGGGCATGATGAACGGAAAGACGGAATCGTCTTATCATTTTACCGAGGATCTTACCATGCATGTTACTACCTACAAAGGTGGCGAGGTAAAGGACGAGAATGATATAAGGTATTATTTAAGCCCTAAGGAAAAGTATTTTGGTATGAAGCCACAGGGCTCCGGCAGGCGAAAGAGTGAAGATATGTTTATGATCTATGATAATAAGAATAATAGCATGGTGACACTGAATGAAGATAAGAAAACGGGCATGGCTATTAATATCAATTCGTTCATGAGTGCCGAAGCGCAGGCAAAAAGGAATGATCCTTCGGGAGCTTCCAAATCTATAAAATGTAATAAAACGGGTAAGACCAAAACGATACAGGGTTATAGCTGCTTTGAATTTGTGTGCACAGATGAGGATAGAAATACACGCACAGAAGCATGGGTTACTACTGCCGTGAATATTGACATCAGCAGCAGCTTTTCACGCGGGCCGATGGCGTATTTCGGCAATACTAAAGCGGGTGGCTTTTTGATGGAAGGCAATTTTTATAAGAACAACGAGCTACAGACTAAAATGGAAGTAACATCTATAAATACAAAAGCCGATGTTACCAAGAACATCAGCGATTATAAAATGGGTGGAATGCGTTAAAAACTATTCTTCCAGCAATTTGATGCCGGTTTGTGTAAACTCTATTTTGTGCTGCTTGTATAGTGCGCCGGTAGCCATTTTAAATACTTTCTTACTTACCCCGAAGAACTCGTAGATCTCTTCGGGGTTTGTTTTATCGTTATACGGCAGGTAACCGTTATGCTCCTTTAATAATTCAAGGATCCTGTCTGTTTCTCCACCTACCTTTTTATAACCGATCTCGCCCAGCGATACATCAATTTTATTATCTTCTCTTACTGTCTTGATAAACCCTTTCACTTTATCACCTATCTCCAGTTCCTTAAACACTTCGTTATAATGCAGTACACCAATATGTTTGTTATTGATGATTACTTTATAGCCAATATCCGTACGTTGATATACCACAAGATCTACTTCATCTTTCTCTTTAACGGTAAGCACATCGTTACTTAGGTAGCGCTCAATTCTTTGTGTTGCAGCCAGCCTGCCGGTGCGCTCATCGATATAAAGCATCACCAGGTAGGGTGTACCTTCCACAATACGTTCTGCTTGCTGCGATAAAGGCAGGAATACATCCTTCATCAGTCCAAAATCAAGGAAGGCGCCTTGTTTATTGGTAGATACCGCTCTCAGCAGAGCAATCTCCCCTGCAATGGCGTATGGTTTTTGCGTAGTGGCAATAATGCGATTGTCAGAATCGTGATACAAAAATACCTCTACCTCATCATCTACCTTCAGCTCTTTGGGAACAAAACGTTTAGGCAATAATATCTCGCCGGCTTCTCCACCATCCAGGTACATGCCGAAGTCTACTTTCTTTACTACTTTCAGCGTATTGTATTGGCCTATTTGTATCATTGATTATGCTTAACTAAGCTGCAAAGGTAATTTATTTTGCCGCTGCCTTCTGTTTATTACCTATAATGCCCAGGTGCGTGTAAGAAAAGCCCGTTAAGTACTTAAGCCCATACCCCATCATCCTGTCGAAAGCGGAATGTGCAAACAGTATGAGCCCTGTAAATAACCAGTACGTGTTACCGCTGATAATACCAATAGCGACAACTGTAATAGCAACGGCCTTATGGTGAAACAAATTGTAGGTAAATGCCCCTATTGTATTATTGACAGCGTATCCCAGCATACTGATATCAGGACTGAGAAATAGAATAGGGTAGAGCCACCAGCTGATGTGTATAGGTAATAGAGAGATACCGTAGATTGCTATGGCCATCATAGCCATTTCTTCGATGCTGATCAGTTGTTTCATTGCTTTGAATTTTATGATACAAAGCTCTTTATGAAACACGCGCGCAGAATTGATAAATATCAAGAATTTCAGCCAATTGCTTTTTTGCGCAACCTGCTTAATGTTTCGGGTGTCATGCCCAGCATAGATGCGAGAAATTGTAGCGGAACCTGGTTAAATAGCTCCGGCTGTTTTGCTACCAATTGCTGATAGCGTTCTTCTGCGGTCATAAACAAATGGCTGTTCACCCGTTCTTCCAGTATAATAAAACATTTGGCAATGAACAGCTTTTCCAATTGGTGCCATTGAGGAACAGCTTCTCCCAGCTTGTTATACTTATCGCGATCTATAGTATAAAGCTCGCAGTCTGTCAAGGCCTGTATATTCCACCTGGCCGGTGTGCCGAAGGTAAAGCTGGCCAGATCCGTAACAAAATACCCCGGCGTTGATATCCATTGAGTCACTTCCTTATCTCCCTTAATAGCATATATGCGTATCAACCCGGAATGAATGAAAGATAGCTGATTACAGATGCGCCCCTGCTTCAGCAGGTAGTCTCCTTTGCGTACCTCGTTAGGAACAAAACAGGAAGCAATCGCAGCAAGGTCTTTGTCCTCACCAACGTCAAAATAGCTCTGTATGTATTGCTCCAACTCAGTCATGTATATTGGAAATAAAAAAGCCTTACAAATGTAAGGCTATCTATTATTAAGCATGTTCTAAAGCTCCGAGGTACCGCTCCGCATCCAGCGCTGCCATACAGCCGCTGCCGGCTGCAGTTACCGCTTGCCTGTATATTTTATCCTGCACATCGCCGCAGGCAAATACACCTTCTATATTGGTTTTAGAAGAGCCCGGCTGCGTTATTAGGTAACCGGCATCGTCCATATCCAGCAGGCCTTTAAACAGGTCTGAATTTGGTTTATGGCCAATAGCTACGAAGAATGCCTTTACCGGTATGGTAGTTTCTTCGTTGGTTTTATTGTTCAATACTTTTATAGCATCTACTTTGTTATCACCCAATACTTCCAGCGTATCGGTGTTCCAATGCACTTTAATATTTGGTGTTTTCAATACACGCTCCTGCATTACTTTACTGGCACGCATTTCTTCCCTGCGTATCAGCATGTGTACATTAGCGCATATTTTAGACAGGTAGAGGGCTTCCTCACAAGCCGTATCACCTGCACCTACGATTGCTACATCCTGACCTTTGAAGAAGAAACCATCACATACAGCGCAAGCGGAAACACCGTGGCCATTCAGGCGCTGTTCTGATTCCAGCCCAAGCCATTTTGCAGACGCACCGGTTGCTATTATGATTGCGTCGGCTTCTATCCATTTTTCCTCATCGATCTCTACTTTATAAGGACGCTGTGAGAAATCTACCTTCGTAGCATATCCCCAGCGTATATCTGCGCCCATGCGTTGTGCCTGTTTCTCAAAATCTATCATCATCTGCGGACCCATGATACCTTCCGGGTAGCCGGGATAATTCTCTACATCTGTAGTAATGGTTAACTGTCCGCCCGGTTGCAGGCCCTGGTACAGTACAGGGTTCAATCCGGCACGGGAGGCATATATAGCAGCAGTGTAACCTGCAGGCCCTGATCCTATTATCAGGCAATGAACTTTTTCTATATCAGACATTATCAGTAATTGAAGATTGCAAATTTGCAAAAAAAATCCGAGCTCTTATGTCGGCTATTGTACTTAGCTATTCGATTATCAACGTTTTATACACAGAGCCATAGCCCGACCATACGCCCAGTGCGCCGTTGTTGATATTGGATTTTACCTGTATTGGGCTCGAAAACGGATTGCCAACCGTCGTTAGCGAAAATTCATAAGTACTCCAGAAATCGTACACGTGGCGATCTATTGCGCACCATTTCAGTGTTACTGTATCGCCGGGATAACATACCCCCAGGGAATCCCTGCCCCCTGATGAAGAACGTGGGTATCCTAATTCCAGCGTCGTCTGGAAGGCGATGCCGTTTATAATATCATCGTTGTAAACCGAATTAACCCCCGGGAAATAAGGCTCGCTGTTCTTCTTGGTAAAATACCGAACGAAATTGCCGGTCGTATCCGGATCTTTGAAGAAGATGCGTATCTGGCGGGCGGTTGGATTTTTTTCCCGATCAAACGGAGGATCGGGCTGCACACTCGTTACGGAATCCAAAGAGGTAGGAGTAGGTATTTTAGTATAAGCCTCGTAAGTTTTACCACCATATTCTATATGGAGTTTATATTGCTTTTCGACCTGGCCGATGAAATAAGGCTTTACGCTGGTATCGATGCTATAGAAGTAAAACTTATTCCCGTTTACGCCTGTATCTATACTATATTCTTTCAGGTTGATAGTCCTGTTGCCATCAGACACCGTGATCACAGCATCGTGCAGGAAACTGTTTTGCAGCGTATTGATATCGATGGTAGAAAAATAACTGATGGTGCTGGTAAGGATCACATAAGGTGGCAACCCGGTTTCAATGGCGCCATCTACTACCACCTTCTGCTCGCTGGGCGGCAAATTGATCTTTACTTCTTTCTCGCAGGATGTAAGTGTGAATATTACTATGACAAAAAAAGCAATAAAGGCGCTCCACCTTGTATTGCTTTTGCTGAATATGTTGCTCATAAGATTAATGCAGGAATAGCTTAGTTGGTGTGTATATACCTTCCTTCCGGATTATAAATAACAGGTTCCAGTTTCTTGTAATGCTCAAAATAATCGTAGCCCTGTTTCAGGTTCACCCAAAAACGTTGTTTTGTAGTATCTGTTCCATACTCCTTACCGAGGAAGTTAAGGCCTGCCTGGTTGAAACGGGTAGGGAAGATGTGCACCGGTATATAGTTTTGCCCGGCAAATTTCGCATTCAGGCAAAGGGTATATATCTCTTGTATTACAGGATCGGTCATGGGCATACAGCCAACGGTTACACAACCACCATGTATATAGATATCGCCACCAGGCTTTTTCTTATCGCCCACCACCATATCCGAATAGTTAGGATAGTTTAGCAACAGGGAAAGGAAATAGTCGCTCTTGGGGTTGAAATCTTCAATGAAATAATAGCCTTCCGGTACCTGGCGGTCGCCTTCCGTACGTTTAGGGCCCAGTATGCCCGATAAGGCACAAATACGGTATAATTTGATGAGCTTGAACTTGTCTGATGTGCTGTCTTTTGCCCATAGTTCCATCTCATTTTGAGCCTTGAAGGTGCGCAGGTATATCTCAGAAGGTGGATAAGCGACCCCCTTTGATGCAAATACACGCTGCAGGGTATCATTGCATCTTACCCATGCCTGGGATACACGGCTGAATGATAACTGGAAATTCCTAAAGGTTTGCACCTCGTCCTGCGCCTGCGATGCCAAGCTCCCCAATATCATTAACACGCTCAAGAACAGCTTCCTCATTGGTAACTAGTAAAAAGTATGGTTAGTAAATAATCAGGTAAAGATAAGACTATAAGTTTAAAGAAATCCTTAAAACGTATATAGGGTGCGTACATATAAATATTTATTTAAACTATTAATCTGTAGTAATAATAAATACAGACTTATTAACCTGCAATTGCTAAAATAAATACAGACAGTTTAATGACAAGATTACGCTATCCATAACATTTTTGCTACTGTCATTATTGATAACTAAAACTATTCGCCATGCACCCACTAAGGATGGATACGGCCGGCGCCGTACAGGAGAAACTATTTCCAACACTCAACACAGAGTTTGACCAGGAAGAATTTCACAACGCTTACCCCGATGGAATTGAAAATGATTTCTGGAACACTGCCCGTAACAGGCTGGTACACCATTTTGCAAAAAAATACGGACTGAAAAACATACTGGATGTAGGCTGCGGACGCGGCATTGCTACCAATTACATTTTTAGCAGGGGTACCATGATCACAGGCGTCGAATTAGGCATTTGTGAGCCTATTGCAGGTGATGCTACCATTCATTACAATACCAATGCTATTCATCTGCCGATACACATAAGGGAGAATATACAGTCTATTATTTTGCTGGATGTGATAGAACACATTAAAGATCCGGAAGCATTTATTGGCGAGCTTAAAGAATATTATCCCAGGCTAAAACATTTGCTCATTACTGTACCTGCCTGTAAAGAGATATGGAGTAACTACGATGAGTTTTACGGGCATTTCAGGCGGTACGACCTGCCGATGATGGAGAGCACGATGCGTAATACCGGTTTCTCTATTGTAAAGCAGCAATACTTTTTTCATCCGCTTTATATGATGCTTCGGCTACAATCGATATCGAAGAAAGACAGGCAAATCAAATTATCTGCTCCATCATCACGGTTGTCAAAGGTGCTGCACAAGTTCATTGGAAATATGCTGTACCTGGATGCACGGATTGTGCCCGGCAAGCTTAAAGGATCATCATTAATATGTGTGGCAACATTAAACGACCGGATATAGCAATACTTATACATTAGGAAACATTAAGATAATATTGAGATAACACTGGCGTAACGTAGTGCTGATACCTTGCGCCCGATGAGGAAAATTGCTGTACTGTTATCTTTTTTGCTGGTAGCTGCCTGCCAGAAGGATCATACAGTAAACATACCGTCGGGCATAAGGGTACGCTATGCTGATGACAGCGATTATGTACCGATACAGCGTATAAATGCTGAATGGGACTATAACAGGGGTGTTGCTACTATACTGGCAGACGGATATAAAGGAGAATCCTTTTTATTGAACCTGACAGGCGTTCATGATACCTGCACTATCACGAAACCCGGTATCGAAACCATTGATTATAGCGATGGTACCGTCGCTGTTCCTGATGTGGTGAAGGATGGATATATACACATTTCGCACTTAAGCGAGCATGCCATCAGTGGCGAATTCAGGTTTTCCAGCTCGAGCAACGGCGCCAATATACGGCTGGTGGTAGGGGGCTTTAATATTCAGAATCCAAAGACAAGTAACTAAAAAAAACGGGGCTAAAGTTTAGCCCCGTTCTTATATTGTCTTACTTATTTATTAAAGGTTGCCCCTTTTCGCCTGTTCTCTTTCAATAGATTCAAACAATGCTTTAAAGTTACCTGCACCAAAGCTCTTGGCACCCTTGCGCTGGATGATCTCAAAGAACAACGTCGGGCGGTCTTCTACAGGCTTGGTAAATATTTGCAGCAGGTAGCCTTCTTCATCGCGGTCAACAAGGATCTTCAGTTCCTGCAATGGCGCTACATCTTCGTCTATTTTACCAACGCGCTCAAACAACTCTTCATAGTATGTATCCGGAGTATCCAGGAACTCTACGCCGCGGGATTTAAGGTCGCGCACCGTGGCGATGATATCGCTGGTAGCAACAGCAATGTGCTGCACGCCTTCTCCTTCATAAAAATCGAGGTATTCTTCGATCTGTGATTTCTTTTTACCTTCTGCAGGTTCGTTGATCGGGAATTTCACATAACCGTTACCGTTACTCATCACCTTGCTCATCAGGGCAGAGTATTCGGTGTTGATCTGCTTATCGTCAAACGTAAGAATGTTGGCAAAGCCCATTACATCTTCATACCATTGTACGGTTTCGTTCATACGGTTCCAGCCCACATTACCTACGCAATGATCTACATACAGCAGGCCTGCTTCTTTAGGCTGGTATTCTGTAGTATAAGGTTTGTAGCCCGGCATAAAGATGCCTTTGTAGTTCTTACGCTCAATGAACATGTGCACGGTTTCGCCATAGGTATAGATACCGCTCATGCGCACTTCTCCATGCTCATCTGTAAGGGTTGTAGGCTCCATGTATGGTTTAGCGCCACGTTTTGTAGTTTCTTCAAAAGATTTGTAGGCATCGTCTACCCACAGGGCCAGTATTTTTACACCATCGCCGTGCTTGCGAACATGGTCTGCTACAGGATGATCTGATTTTAACGCGGTTGTGAGCACCAGGCGTATTTTGCCCTGCTGTAACACATAAGATGCGCGGTCGCGTACGCCTGTTTCAGGGCCTGCATAAGCTACAGACTGAAAGCCGAACGCCGTTTTATAATAATGGGCAGACTGCTTGGCATTGCCAACATACAGTTCCAGGTAATCGGTACCGTTAATTGGCAGGAAGTCTTGCGCTGTTGCCATTTTCTCGCTCGCGGTCATTGTTTGCATAACTACTATTTTTAGGATTTGTTACTTTTCGTTTATCAATTAAAATTTATTCTGCCCAGCTCATAATATAGCCTTCATCTTCTATGCCATGTGCTTCCATGGTCATCTTCAGCGGGTGGAAGGTATCTACCATTACTGCCAGTTCTTTTGTTTCCTTGGCGCCTATGCTCTTTTCTACAGCACCGGGGTGTGGCCCGTGCGGTATGCCGGCTGGGTGCAGGGTGATCATACCCCTTGTTACATGTTTACGGCTCATAAAATCGCCATCTACATAATACAGCACTTCATCGCTATCTATATTACTGTGGTTGTATGGTGCCGGTATGGCCTGCGGATGGTAATCAAACAACCTGGGGCAGAAAGAGCAGATCACAAAGTTGTGCGCATCAAACGTCTGGTGTACCGGTGGTGGCTGGTGTACGCGGCCTGTAATAGGCTCAAAATCGTGTATGCTGAACGCGTAAGGGTATTCGCAGCCATCCCAGCCTACTACGTCAAACGGATGGTTGGCGTAGGTAATAGGGTAGAGCAGCCCTTTCTTTTTGGTATTGATCAGGAATTCGCCCTTTTCATCTATGGTTATCAGGTCCTGCGGCTTGCGGATATCGCGCTCGCAATACGGAGCATGTTCCAGCAACTGGCCGTAGCGGCTGAGGTAGCGTTTAGGATAGGTTATAGGGCTAAAGGATTCAACGATGAATAAACGATTGTTCTCGTCGTTGAATTCTATTTGATATATCGTACCACGAGGTATTACCAGGTAATCGCCGTAGCCGAAGGGTAACTGGCCGTATTGTGTCTTTAATACGCCCGTTCCTTCGTGTACAAATATTACCTCATCGGCATCGGCATTTTTAAAGAAGCTGTCTGTAAGCCCCTTGCTTGGTGCGGCCAATGTTATCTGCACATCATTATTAAACAATACTATCTTCCTGCTTTTCAGGTAGTCGGCTTCGGGCTTGATATTAAAACCCTGGAAACTGCGATGTTTTAGAATATTATCATGTGCCGGCTTTGGCGATACATCTATCGGTTCTTCGGCCTTAATGATCTGTGTTGGTGGATGTATGTGATAAAGTAGCGAATAATTAGAGGAAAAACCTTCTGTGCTGAAAAGCTGCTCAGAGTACAAGCCACCATCAGGTTTGCGAAATTGTGTATGGCGCTTGTGAGGGATTGTCCCCAGCGTATAGTAATGTGCCATTGAAACGGTCTGATTTTGTTCAAAGGTACAATATTGCCCGGCTTTGACAATGGCGGAATGTTAAGGCGGCGATAAATAGTACCGGGTGAAATGAAGAAAAAATCAATAGGGGCAGGCGCAATTTTTAGGGGCGAATATGCCCAACAGCGGAAGAATGGGTGAGTATGTGGTAGGCTTGCTTTGTTTTTGCAAATCTGGAGATTTGCTACCTTTCAAAGTGTATTCAGGGACTATGCCGACCAGAAAAGACCTCAATGCATTCATTAAGTACTCATGAATATTTATCCGGGAGAAACAACTATGATCAAAAATGGAATGGCTTTTATTTTAATGCTATGCTCATTATATACGTATGGACAAAAAAGTGAATCTATCTACAATAGCTATTTTGATAGCGATGTAGAACATATATTAAGCGATACTTTAGCACCTCAGCAAGTAAAACAAAAAAATCTCGATGGGTACATTATTGATTACAGGTACATCTTTGACAGCGATGTAAAACTATGCACCAAATACCTATTTTTCTTTCCTGGTAAAATCGATGTGAATGACAGTCTAATTGACGTTTTTAAACGTACCGTTACCGGTTATGTAGAAAGCAATTTTGTTTATGATTTAATTGCTGGCTTTAAGAACAATAATACGGACAGTTTGCAAAAGCTGGCGGTAACGGAATATCATGAAGTATCAGACGCATTGGATAAAACGACAGGCGGGTATGGCAGCTTTTACTACAAAATATCGCATGACGAATACATTAGGGTCTACAAGGTAAATGCATTGATTGATGTATATTATGGCAGCAAGCTCACAGCAAAACGATTCAACCCGCTTTGGGATGTGCATGCTATAAGTGGAGATCAAATGGTACCGGTATTTTATGCTTGCAGGAAAATAAATAGTGCTTCTTTTATTACATACCCAATAGTGTTCAAAGCAGTATTGAAAAAACATAATTTACTTTATCCGTGTGATTAAGAGAAAGTTGGCGCTGTTGCCTAGACGATATCACCTCACCAAAATTACCCTTCTAAAACCTCATCCCTCCCGCGGCCGACAGGCTGCAACAGCGGTAGCTGTTCTTATGGGTTAAGTTTCTTTTTTAAATCCTTTCTTTATATCTTACTGTATACCTTTATTAATACCTTATTTAAGCTGCTGTACTGTTGCATTGGGTGTTGCAGTATTCCCGGCGTTATTTCTTCACTGCAGGTTGCAGCGTAATGTGTTAGTGCTTATTTAAGCTGTCGTTTCTGCGTTTTCTCATTTCTTCCATCGCTTCCGCTACACCTTCAGAAATATGCCAGTATGATCGTTCCGTACCGTGTGATGACTGGTAATGCCCCGGCTGCGTAAATGGTGCTGCCGGTGGCAGGTGATCAGCAGGTGGTGGTACAGGATTGTTATCACCGGGCGGGGTAGCAAGCTCGCGGTTCAGTTCTGCGCGGGCTGCATCCAGGGCTTCTTTCTTTTGCTTGCGGAGGGTTATCTCTTTTGTCTTTATCTTCCGCTCTTCGTGCACGCGGGCAAGGGTCTTATAATCTACCTTGCCAAAGGCTACATACATACCCCGGCAGTGGTCAGAGAAGGTCTTCAGGCCCCAGTTATGCTCCAGCTCGCGTATCAGTTTATCCATATGCCATCTTTTTCTATATTTATCGCGGTAAGGGCAGGGGAGTTCTGCCTCCATAGCCTTGATGGTGTTGTAGCCAAACATACGGGCCAGTATCAGCGATTTGTTGGTTTTGCAATGGGCTTTTACCTGCAATATGGACCGGATGGCAGCAAAGGCGAGTAAGGATGCCAGCTGGAATTCTGTCTTCTCATTGTTCCGGTAGTCCCAGACGATGGTGGTGGCCATACTGGTTTTGGGGTCGAATTGGTGTTCCTCATACATCTTCCTGCCGCTGCTGACAAATGCATCCAGCTTGCCGGGAGATACACCCAGGTATTTTGCAGCCTTCCGGGTACGGATCAGGTCGTCTCTGCCATCGAGGCTAAAGCCCAGGTTGTAGCACGAAAAGCAAATAATGCGGAGCATAACGGTACGATGATCTGTAAATACACCGCGGAGCAGGGTAACGGGGAAGGTGAAGAACCGGGATTCGTTTTCTGTTTCCATAATCAATAAGATAGATTTTATTTGGATAAAAGTACAAATACTTGTACATTTGTACAAATAATAAAATACAGATCTTATGCCGAAAACAACAACAGTAACAACCCTGATCACAAACGAAGATGGGGAGATCGAATGTTTTCTAACCAACAAGCACCAGATTTTTGTGGGCATTAACTGCGAGCACCACCAGGTAATGAACAGTGCCTCCATAGTACTAAACCTGGAAGATGCCCGGGAACTGCAGGAGGAATTGGATATTGCCATAGCAAGACTTGAAGAATACGAAAACGCTGACGAAACAGAGGAAGAAGAATATGATGATGAAGAGGAGGAAGAAGACGATGAGATCTATGAAGTGTACCCGGGGAAGAAGGAGTAGCTTGGTTTTGTATTTGTAAACATACCTTCGCAAATCAGGAGATTTGCCATCTTTTACAGCGTAGTCAGAGACTACGCCTAGCAGATTAATCGTTAACAGGTTACTTACTTTCACTGCCATGCATCAAAGGCAAATAAATATTCCATAGTTGCAAACTTTAAACTAAATATTTTTAAAAATATATGAATTATATATGGTAAATATATATTAATTTTACCATTGAAAATGGTAAAAAAATCAAATTCAAACTACACATATCATGAGTATGATATACATTCTTGTATTGTAATATTTTTTTTTATACTATTACAGGCAACCTACTGTACCAGTAACGCTATGCCTCTTAAGTACCAGAAAGAAATTGACGGGCTGAATTTGCAAAATTTATGTCCTACTGAAACGGTCTCGCCTTTAGGTGTGGAAGTCTTTAGATGGTCCTACAATCCAATAACACACGAAAGAAATTTTTTACCAAACGTAGTTTTTGACAGGATTATTAATCATCCTTACCCATATCATATAAAAGATAATCCTACAAAATGCAAGCGTTGCGGAGCATCTTTTTTTACTACAATTAAATCGGCGGTAAACGCTTGGGAAAATATGAGTGCACAAAATAAAGCGAACTTAGGATATACTCATATAGCATCTGGGATACTTGACGAAAAAGATGGCCTGATAAATAAACCAAGCGTTACAGGGCATTTTGGTTTTTATGAATTTGACACTGCGGATTTAACCAGGAAATTTAAAATATTAAGTGAATTAAAAAATGCTTGAAGTTAAGGGCATACAAATAGCAAATGGGTTACCATTTGACCAGTTAGAGTTAATAACAGAGTTATTGGACTTTGACGGCGAGCCTATGCTTTTGCACCTCAAGGATGAAAGGGGTAGTGACTGGGTATGCTATTGGGTGGATTTTGACGAGTCTCATAAAAGATGGGTTTATGGGAAGGTAAGCATTGAAGAGCTTTACTACTATTTAATAGGCAGTAAGTCTTTAAAGTCTCTTTTTCAAGACTTAGCAGCAGATTATGTTTTCTTGCTAGACTTTGATATTAATGGGCAATGTACATCGGTTATAATGCTTAATTCTTATGCAATTCCTGAAAAGTATTTAGCTGGTGAAAATAGCTATTACTCATTGGGGATTAATGAATACTATCAAGTATACCTGAAAGACCATCTTTATATTGATAGATTGAGACACGAGTCTTATAGACTTATTGCAAAGCCATCAGATGACTCTCATGGGCCAACGGTTAGTGCCAAAGATGCTGCAATGGTTTTGCATGGCGCATCAAAATCAATGGAGGGTTTTATTGATGTTACTGGCGCAAAAATGTTAGAACAAAAGCCCATTACAACTACTAAAAAAACAAAGAAAATCAATCGATTTAAGAATGATCTATCCCCGAGAGTAGCCAATAATTTATTTCATAGTTTTGAAGTTTGGCTTACAATGGACGTTATAACCTTGGAAGCTGATGATGACGAAGAAAAAGTTTGGAGAAATACTTTGATTGAAATGTATAAGAATGAAGTATTGAACGTTGATATTTCGAATGAGACTGATGCAAAAATCATTGCTAATAAATATACACCTGAAGAAAGAAAAAAGATTTTTGAACCGTTGATACGTATTTATGACAACGATAATATTTCTATTAAGATAACAGACTATAAAAATACCTTTGAAAGAGATTTTAAGAAAAAGCCACTATCGGAAGAATTTAAACAGATAGTAACACCAAAGCCTACAAAAGAACAAGCTGAGGAAGAAAAACAAAAGAGGCTTAAACTATTTCAATTTGTTGTTGCATTGGAAGAGGGGCAAGATATTTCAAGTATAAAGATTAAGGATTTAAAGGAAAATCTATTGTTTGGCGATGAACAACCAGAAGCACCATATACAATCCACTCACCAATGATTTATAATAATATTTCTTACGTTTTTAGAAAGGATATTAAGGGGAAGTTCCTATTATATCCAGATGGCGTAAAAAAAATCTTTCATCCGGAACTTGAAATTGAGGTAGAGGGAGAAGATGTTAAAGAGATAGATAACGCTTTTAAAGGTCGTCTAGTAGACTTAATTTTGGAATACACCAACTCATCCGATCAACGGAAGGCTACAGAAGAAAGATTTATAGAACTGGCAAAATATATTTAGGCTTCATCATTCTTATCTTTTGGACGTACTGGTGTCTTTTCTTATTCATACCCAAAGTTACAACCCCAAAGATAAAAATCCAGTTAACATTCAAACTGAAACACTACCCAAGTTTGGCCATGCGCAATCTTCAACTTCTGATTTTATTATATTAAGTCTTGCAGCTAATGCTTTTTGGGTTTCTGGTACCATATATTTTTCATTTAACATGAATGCCAATTATGGTAACGATCCAGGATTGTACTATAATTTATATTATGTTAAGTAGAAAAAGAACATAGTTTCATAGATATTGTAGATAATAGCAATTCGTGGCACAGGATTAGCATTACCTATTAGTACAGGTGACACCCCTACCAGGTACCACTTCAAAAACTAAATGCTATGAGAAGGAATAGAAATTATTCGAGCGAGGCTTTTACAGAATTCTGCAGCCACTATACCGCACACGATTTTGACGGTGCTGCCAAAATACTCTACGAGCTGATCAAAACAACTATGAACGGCCGCGTGGTGATGAACCCGCTGATAAAACCCGACCTGAGCTATGCCCTGGCAGTTTTATCGCAACAAGACATACCGGAACCATCGTCTGACCTGTTTGAACAGACCATCAACGAGGTGGTAAAATATGTGATGCAAAGCCAGGAAACCGACCCTAGAGCTGTCCTTAATTAAATTAGATCATGCCTTCAAACTGTAAGGCGTTCAGGCTGTGGTATAGTCCGTCCGGTATGGCCATCAGTTCTTTATGAGTGCCCGTTTCTTTAACTACACCATGCTCCAGCACCACTATCTTATCCGCATTACGAATGGTAGAAAGCCTGTGCGCTATAACAAATGAAGTCCTGTTTTTCATTAAGTTATTCAATGCGTCCTGAACCAATGCTTCAGATTCAGAATCCAGCGAACTGGTAGCTTCATCCAGTATCAATATAGCAGGATCCTTTAATATAGCCCTTGCTATAGCTATACGCTGGCGTTGTCCCCCCGATAGTTTTACACCACGCTCACCCACCACCGTTTCATACCCCTCAGGGAACCCGCTGATGAAATTATGGGCATTGGCCTTACGGGCAGCTTCCATTACTTCTTCCAGGCTGGCACCCGCCTTACCGTAGGCAATATTCTCATATATCGTTCCGCCAAACAGCAGCACATCCTGTGGTACCAGCGCCATTTGTTTACGCAATTGCGTCAGCGGTATCTGTTTTGCTTCTATATTATCAAATAACAGCTTGCCTGCTTCGGGCTCATAAAAACGCAGCAATATAGATGCCAGCGTACTCTTACCCGCGCCGCTAGGTCCTACAATGGCTATCTGCTGGCCGGGCTCGGCCCGGATGGTCACATCTTTCAATACCTGCACCTCGGGGCGACTCGGATACCTGAAGGCTACATGCTCCAGGGTAACCCTGCCGGTAAGCCTGTATTGATCCAGCAATGGTTCCTCGTCTATAGATACCGCTTCCGGTTCTTCGCGCAGCAGCTCGCGTACACGCTGCGTAGCGCCCAGTGTTTTCTGCAACTGGCTAAACAGATCTGCAAAGCCGGCCATGGTACCACCCACAAACGCCGTGTACACCACAAAGGCTGTAAGATCGCCAAAAGATAGCAGCCCCTGCTGCATCATACCGGCGCCATACCATACCACCAATACAATAGCGCCAAACACGCTGAACAGCATAAATGAGATAAAGAAACCACGAAACTGCCCGTTACGGATGGCGAGCTTCACCACATCATTGATGCTTTTGCTATACCTCCGTATCTCGAAATGCTCGTTGCCGAACGCCTTTACGTTGCTGATACCTTGTAATGTTTCCTGCACAATGGTACCGGAATCGGCCAGCTGGTCCTGCGCGGTACGTGCCAGTTTGCGTATATACTTGCCAAATATCAGCGCTATCACTATGATCACCGGTACTACCGACAGCATAATTAAGGTAAGCTTTGGGGATATATACATGATCAGCCCCATACCTATCAATAAGGTAAGTATACCCCTGAGTATCTCTGCCAGCATGGTGGTCACAGCATCCTGTATCTGCGATACATCGGTACTAATGCGGCTGGAAAGCTCGCCCACGCGCCTTTGTGCAAAGAAATCCATAGGCATGGTAATCATCTTCTTGTAGATGTCCTTACGCATGTCGCCCAGGGCGTTCTCGCCCACGGTGGTAAACAGGAACACACGCATAAAGGAAATAACCATTTGTATAGCCAGCAACCCCACCATCATGATGGCAATGCCCGAAGGTGTCTGGAAATAGGTGGCAGGATGGGTATTATGCGCGCTATCTATTAACCCTTTGAGCAGGTAAGGGAATGCCATGGTGGTACCTGCCGACAGCGCAATGAACAATAACCCGGCAATGAACTTGCCCAGGTAAGGTTTAATATATTTGAAAATTAATAACCCTTCTTTAAAGCTCTCTTTATTCAGTTTTGCCTTTGGTAATTCTGCAGGTAAACTTCCGTTGCTGTTAGCATTAGGACGCGCCATAATATAAAAATCCCGTTAGTAGTGCTGCAAAGTTACGCACAGACGGGCCGCCGGAAATGTTATTTCGGTAAATAAACAAAAACAGTCGGTAAAGCCGACTGCCTCTGGGGTAAGCTAGTATTTGACCAATAACAGCCTGGCCGCCTCGAATATCGAATCTACCCCGGCATCTTCATCGGCTTTTTTCATCGGCACATAAAAGTCCGGCGGTATCGGATTTTCCAGCCCGGTGCCCACGCCATCCCTCATTCGGGCAGATGGGTAAGTAAGGATCCAGCCGTTAGACAGCTCGAACGATGAGGTCATTGCTCCCCCGCCGCCGGTGGTATCGCCCATTACCTTTACATTATTAAAGCTTTTGGCAGCACTGGTAAACACATTAGCAGTGCCCGATACCCCACGGTTGGTAAGTACCACGATGCGGCCGGGAAACTTCAGGTTGCTGTTCTTCTCGGTATAAGCGCCTTTATAATTCTCAAAATCTTCGTGTCCGGGGCCTTTTTTATAGGCTATCTCGTAGAGGAAGGTAGTGTAGTCATACCCTATATTACTATCGAGCCCCATATGGTCAAAGAACACCTTCATGTTGGCGGGGTCTCCCCCGGCATTATCTCGAATGTCCAGGATCACTCCCCTTTTGGCGCCATTCCCCTTTAGCCTGCGTATGACCACCTGCATCTGTTCGTCGCTTACTACATCGTTGAAACTGTGATAGTAGATATACCCTACCGAATCAAATACTTTATATAGCAACCCACCTGTTTGCTCATAGCCCGGCCAGTATTTTTGTTCCAATAAGCCCTTATTGAAGTTGGCAGGATACTTCCATCTCTCGGAATAATAAGAGGTAGCAAAGCCCGAATTGAGGGAAACGTTTACATCCTGCAGCATAGTATTGAGCATGGATACCATACTATCGTACACCTGCTGGGTATTGATGCTATCAGCAAAAACGGGGGTGTATATCTTCTTTACACTATCCCAGGAGATGGGTACCTTATTAAAATGAACATAGCCTTTATCTAAGGCCGTCCACACCTCGTTAAATATCGCACCGTTATGATCAGATGGCTTTTTAGGCATCAGCAGCTTTTCGCAGGATGCAAAACTGATAAGTATAAATGAAAATAATATTAGTTTTTTCATTGATGTTGCTTAGTAATTCAACAGAAATGCTGCGGTGAGTGTATGCTCTGCACTATACACTGTGGTAGCACCCTTCATTTTATAATAATCCCATGTGTAGGAGAACCGTATTTTATTACCATTCTTCAGCGGGTATTGCCAATGCACCCTGGATGTAATGCGGAAGAACTTACCAAAAGTGGCGATCTCGTCCTTGCCAAAGAATCCTTTTAATGGTTTGTAGCTCGGGTCATATTCGCCATTGGTATTGTTGTATGGCGGCCTGCCAATTTCTGAAACGAAGGGTATGCTCAGGTCCCAGATAATGCTGCCGTTCCGGCTATTCATATTTTTAGAGCGGGCTATCTTGCCATGAAAGCCCAGGCTGAAAGCATGTTCGTAAGACTGAGCCGAATAATTGAGCTGCGGCATATTGCGGATATCTACCAGGCCCGATAGCACGGCGCCGAGGCGTACATCATATACATTCTCGTTCAGTACATTGATCTTATAAGTATGGCGATAGTCTATTACACCTTTAAAGCTTTTGGCCTCGCCGGGTGTAAGATCATTGGTTTTGCGCTGCATGGTAAGATAGGAAGCCTGTATCGACAGGTCGGTAAACTTCATATCATCGGTCTTCAGGTTTTCGAGGTAAACGGTGGCACCCGGCTTGCGGTAAGTGAGGTTTGATAAACCCTGGTCTAGAAAACTGCGGTAGGTAGCCCCTACTCCTACACCCAGCAAACGGTTGTACCCACCGGGTGAAAGAATGCCTTCGTCCTCATCAATATTTTGTGCATGGGAAGCAATGGCTGCAAAAAAGAAACTGAGCAGTAATAAATACTTACTACAGTATGGCTTCATACTATTTTAATTGAAACGTAATATTAACAAATAAAGCGGTGTAGTAAAAATTAAAGCCCATCGCGTGGACAGGCTTTATTCAAAAATTCGATTCTTAAACAATTATAGTTTCACGATCCAACCATGTGTATCAGCTTTGCGGCCGTAGCGGATATCGTTCATTTCTTGTTTTACCCAATCAGACACTTCCCAGTTTTTCTCTTCAGGTAATACAATGTGCAGATCATGATAAGTAAGTTCTGCTATATGCGATATTGAAGCAGCAGTACCGGTACCGAAAGCTTCTTTCAGTGTGCCATTTTTATAAGCACCTACTATTTCGTCAATACTCAGCGGGCGTTCTTCTACCGTAACGCCTTTTTCGCGCAGCAGTGTGATAACGCTATCACGTGTAACGCCTGCCAGGATAGTTTCACCCAGGTTTGGTGTGATCACTTTATCACCTATCACAAAAAATACGTTCATAGTGCCGATCTCCTGAACATATTTATGCTCCAGTCCATCTGTCCACAATATCTGGTCATAGCCCATTTTGCGGATCTCCATAGTAGGATACATGCTCGCACCATAGTTGCCGGCAGCTTTGGTGAAACCGATACCACCGGGGAAGGCACGTACATATTGATCTTGCACGAATATATTGACAGGGCGTGCATAGTACGGGCCTGCAGGGCTTGTAATGATAATGAAGCTGAACTTCTCAGCAGGTTTTACGCCAATGAATTCATCGGTAGCGATCATAAAAGGACGGATGTACAAAGAAGTACCCTCGCCTGTAGGTATCCAGTTTTTATCCAGTTTCACCAGCTCGCGCATACCTTCTATGAACAATTCTTCCGGAACATCGGGCATACCCATACGGTGTGCAGAACGGTTCATACGCTTCCAGTTGTCCTGCGGACGAAAGATCACCGCGTTACCATCAGCATCTTTATAAGCTTTTACACCTTCAAATATTGCCTGCCCGTAATGCATGAATGTTGTAGCAGGACTCAGGCTTAAATTTCCAAAAGGAACGATCTCGGGTTGTTTCCACTCGCCATCTTCGTAATTAGCGATCAGCATATGATCAGCATAAAGCTTACCGAACTGGATGTTGTTTGGATCTAATTGGTTGATTCTGCTCTTCTCTACTTTCTGCACATGTATATCCATAGTAGAAACACTCATAACAAAGGATTAATTTCGCACAAAGAAACGAAAAAAATCGGTAACCTGCCTCTCAGATATAATCGGCGCATATATGAACATCTTTAACGTAGATATAGTAAGGAATGAATGGGACGCATTTTGGAACGATGCAACCGATATAAAAAAAACACATGAAGATGCGAATGTGCTGATAGTAAGTATGCCTTACAATACAAACAGCGCAGAGGCCACACAGCTTGAAAAAATGATGAGTGCCTGCAAACTGGACGGTACTAAATATAATATTGTACAGGTGCCTGCAACGGAAAAAATAGCCTGGCATAAACTGAAGAGCATTTTCGCACCACAATATGTGATACTGCTGGGCATCATGCCTGCACAATTGGGTATATCTGCCAGCTTCCGTTTGTTTGGCCCCAACAGGTTTGATAATGCGATCTTTATTGCCTCTTTATCACTTACCGAAATGGAGCAGAAACCCGAGGCCAAGAAACAACTGTGGGCAGAAGGGCTGAAACCTATGTTTGTTGACAATATGCAATAAGTGCTACACTCTTGCCATCAGCAGAAGAAATACTAAAACAATACTGGGGCTATGATCGCTTTCGGCCATTGCAGAAGGATATCATAGACTATGTGTTATCCGGTACAGATACACTGACACTGCTGCCTACGGGCGGTGGTAAATCGCTCTGTTACCAGGTGCCTGCGCTGATGATGGAAGGAACGTGCCTGGTAATATCTCCGCTCATCGCACTGATGCAGGACCAGGTGCAATACCTGAAGGAATTAGAGATACCAGCGGCCTGCATTCACTCCGGTATGCACTACCTGGAAGTGAAACAAATATTGAGTAATGCTATGAACGATGCGTATAAGCTATTATATGTATCACCCGAGCGTTTGCAGACAGACCTCTTTAAACAGTTCCTTCCTGCATTCAACCTGAACCTGCTGGCGATAGATGAAGCGCACTGTATCTCTCAATGGGGGCACGATTTCAGGCCCGATTATACACGCATCATCACCGTACGCGAAGAATTCCCGGACATACCAATACTGGCACTTACCGCCACAGCTACCGAGCATGTGCAAAACGATATAGCACTACAATTACAGATGCGCACCCCGGTGCTGGTAGTGCAGAGCTTTGAGAGAAAAAACATACAATATGCGGTAAGCTATACAGAGAACAAGAACCAGGAACTGTTATCGCAGCTATCAGCCAATGATGCCTGTACCATTATATACTGCCGCAGCCGCAGGCAAACAGAAACATTGAGTAAACTGTTGGCGCAATACGGTATCGCATCGGCGGTGTACCACGCGGGTATGCCCAAAAAAGACAGGGATGAGGCGCAACGGCAATGGATGATGGACGAAGTGCCCGTAATGATAGCCACTACAGCATTTGGTATGGGCATCAATAAACCGGATGTAAGATTGGTGATCAACTACGATGCACCGGAACACCTGGAAGCCTACTACCAGGAAGCAGGCAGGGCAGGCAGAAACAATATGCCAGCACTATCCGTTATTTATTATAATGGTGGAGATATTAACCGGCTGGAAAGCAGCATAGAAACCCAATATCCTGAAGAGCCTTACCTGAGGCATATTTATCAATGCTTGGCCGAATACCTGCAGATACCTATCAGCGCAGAGCCTTATACTTATTACAATTTTGACCTGAAAGAATTTTGTCAGCGCTTTAAACTGGACACGGCGCCGGCAAGCTATGCGCTGAAACTGCTGGAACAGGAAGGTTTATGGACGCTGAGCGAATCCGTATTTATGCCGCCTACCCTTTACTGCCCGCTCAACCGTGAGGAGCTGGACTTCTTTATGAATGGTTATCCGCAATACACATATCTTATTACAAGTATATTAAGACTGTACGGCTCCCTGTTTCAGTACCCTACCCCTGTGCGGCTATCTGCCATAGCAAAGCAGGCCAAAATGAACAGGGCAGATTTGGAACTGGCTTTAAAGCAACTGGACTACCTGGGTACTTTTGAATATAGGGCGCAGACAGAAGGGCCGCAAATATTCTTTCACCATTACCGGGTAGATAGCAGGCAACTCATCATCAACTATAAACGTATACAGGTACTAAAGCAGCGACATGCAGAGCGTACGGCTGCGATGGTCAGCTATCTATACAATAAGGATGTGTGCCGCACCAAATTGCTGCTTGCCTACTTTAATGAGCAAAAAGCAGAAGACTGCGGGCATTGTGATGTATGCAGGCGAAAGATAAGAACAGCATTGCCTACACAGGAGAGTATACTGGCCATCGTAAAAAGAACCGGGAAGCTCAGCCTGCTTTCGCTGGCGGAACACTTCCCGGATCATCCTAAAGAATATATTAGCGGCATTGTAAGACGTATGGCTGATGAGCGTACCATCCTGCTCGATATCTACGGCAACATCAGCATCGCCTAACGCTATTTAATTATGCCATATTATGGAACACCTGCTGCACGTCGTCGTCTTGCTCTACACGCTCTATCAGTTTAAATATATCTTCTGATTGCTCATCTGTTACCTGTACCGTGGTGCCAGGTATCCATTCCAGCTCCGAAGATATAGGGGTGATCCCTTTTTCTTCCAGTGCTTTTTGCATCTTTCCGAAATCTTCGAATGCACAACGTACTATCAGCTTACCTTCGCTGTCTTCACCCAGTTCTTCCAGTCCTGCATCTATCAGTTCCAGTTCCAGGTCTTCGGTGCTAAGACCTTCGGGGTTCAGTTTAAATACACCCATGTGCTTAAAAAGGAATGCTACAGATCCACTGTTACCCAGTGTACCACCGCCTTTATTAAAATGAGAGCGAACGTTGGCAACGGTACGTGTAGTATTATCAGTGGCAGTAACTACCAGAATAGCCACGCCATGCGGGCCATACCCTTCGTACAGTACCTCATCATAGTTGCTGGTATCTTTTCCTAAAGCATTTTTGATAGCATTCTCAATGCGGTCCTTCGGCATGTTGAAGGATTTGGCATTCTGGATCACCCGGCGCAGCATAGGGTTGGTGTTAGGGTCGGCACCGCCTTTTTTTACCGCGATGGCTATTTCCTTACCCACACGGCTAAACTGCTTTGCCATACGGTCGTAGCGGGCAAACATGGTTGACTTCCGTACTTCAAATATCCTACCCATATATTAATGTATTTTCGGTTGTTGGTTCAGGGCGCAAAAATAATAAACGTCTTTACTAAGCTGAAATATTTTATTCAAAGAACCGGCATATTTCCGCATCATACGGTAAAAAATATACATATCCTTTACTGTAAAGGCTTTCAGAAATCATTTCTTAAACGGTCGTTAACAAGTTGTATTTATTGGCGTTAACCGGTTTTAAATCGGTCGTTAAACGGGTCAAAATGTTTGGAGACGCAGGCACGATGCCCCCATATTTGTGTCATCAAAGCAAAAAACACTAACACAAACCAACAAAACAAAAAATAAAAAACACATTTATGCAACACGCCCTTTCTATCACCCAACCACAAGTTCAAACCCTGCATATCCGCAAATCAGAAGCAATGATAAAAATCGTTCTATTTGTTTCTATTCTATCATGCCTGGTATTGGCAGTAAACCTCTAAGAAGGCATTTTTAATCGTTCTCTCTTATCCTCTATATGTAATGGAAGCCCCGTTTTTACGGGGCTTATTTTTTGTTTATACACGCGTCAAATAACAAGGAAAAATCATTTCTTAATCAGTGGTTAACCATTTGCAACGATGGTGGTTAACGAGTTTTAAAGAAGCGGTTAAACGGCCCTGATTATTTGGCAACGGGGCTTGCATGATAGCATCTTTGTATCACAAACAACGAAACAAAAAATAAACACACACAACACAAACAAAAGATAAAAAACACATTTTATGCAACAGGCTCTTCATCTTACCCCGGCACAAGTTCAAACCCTGCATATCCGCAAATCAGAAGCAATGATAAAAATCGTTCTATTTATTTCTATCCTATCGTGCCTGGTATTAGCAGTTAATCTGTAAACAGGCATTTTAATCATTCTCTCTTATCCTCTATATGTAATGGAAGCCCCGTATTTACGGGGCTTAATTATTACATATATTGAATACACTTTAGCGGGAGATGGAGAATTGCCTGGCAAGATCTATATCTGTACCGGACAGTTTTATTACATAATTGCCTGGTGAGAGATCGGGTACGGGTATAGTACGGGTGTATGTTGTGGCCTGTGGTTGTTCTTCCCATTGCCTTACTATCCGTCCCTGCATATCAAATATCGCTACGCGGAAAGGCTTTGAAGGTGTATTGTCTGTCCTTATGATCAATATATCAGATGCGGGAACCGGGTAAAGCATCAGGGAGCTATTATTTTTTTCTTTAACTGAAGACACTGTAGTAGGAAAATAAGGTTCGTAGTAAAATTTAAACGTCTGATCGGATTGTATAGCAAGTGAATCGTTCCCTAACTGCTGCCAGGAACCATTATACCAACTTTTGGAAACTATGCTATCAGTTAATCCGAACCAGTTATAGTAAAATGAATACAGTTCGCTTGTATCCCATTTGTTATGCCAGGCCGCATACATTTCGCTTGTCAAAACATGATTGGCATCGTATTCAAAATATCGCTGATCGTAGTTATCCCAATCTGTAGTTAGGTTATTCCATTTCTGAGTGATCTGGGATGCAAGGTTCCATGCAGCGTCGTAGCTGTATATATGCTTCATTTCAATTATAGTTGTGCTATTCACTGTAAAAGTGACACTGTCTTGGGTAAGCACACCATTTGAATATAAGTAATCCGTTTCTGTATAACTGTTGGATGAGTATATATTTTTAACACTTGTCAGATTATTATTAACATCATAAACATATTTAGAAAAGCCGCCTGAAAGCAGGTTATACATGGTATCTAACGACCCATTGGGGTTGTACGTGTACTTATATAACCTGTTGGTAGGTCTGCTCCGGTATTCTAACATGGTATTACCGTTGTAAACAAATGTATCACGTCCGGCATAAACAGGTGGTCCTGACACAACATTGTAACGTGAAATAGTATCTATATTCTTATTTGCATTTATATGCTGCACATTTATCCTAAATGGCTTCACTTTCCCTGTATCAGTACGATATACGTAAACAGAGTCGCAATGCATTTCGGGCATCATAATATTCAGTTCTATTGATAGCGACAATTTACTAAGAGCCTGCATCCAAAAGCTTGTAGGAATATAGCCTGACTTTCCGCCGCTATAGATATAACTGAATGAGTCTGTAAGATGGAGTGTAGTATCATAGTTGTAGGCATAGTTATAACTGTAGCGAGACATAGCCTTTAGACGATAGTTCGTTTGGGCATTAGAAGGTTTAGAAAAGCTAAAAAGTAAAATACAGATGAATAGATAATGTAAACGCATAGTAAAGGTCTTTAAGTGGTTAAAGAAGGAATATCTAAGATACATCACCGGTAACACGAATAAAACTTGCCAGACATATCCTTACAATCTTTTTACAAAAATAGAAAGTGAACAGTTCTTAATAACTGGTTAATCGTTTGCAACGACGGTCGTTAACGAGTTTTAAAGAAGCGGTTAAACGGCCCTGATAATTTGGCAAAGGGGCTTGCATCATAGCATCTTTGTAGCACAAACAACGAAACAAAAAATAAACACACACAACCCAAAACAAAAAATAAAAAACACACAAATGCAACAGTCAAACATCCTCCGCAAAGCAGAAGCTACTAAAAGAATTGTTCTTTTTATTTCTATCCTTTCGTGTGTACTACTGGCTGTTAATCTTTAAAAAGTGTAGCGTGTCGCTTCGCGCTGCACTTTTTTAAATTTGTCCACTCTCTTATCCTCTATATATAAAAAAACGCCCCGTGTTTACGGGGCATTTTCATTATCGCTGCACATAGAGTATATACTTATCTTCAAATGCAGGTTCCGGAAAAATATCATGTACTTTCCATCGTTTAGGATTTAAGCCTGATGCTTTTATTTCTTCACGCAGATCGCCACCCTTCAGGCAAATAAGCCCGTTATGAAATTCTTCGCTTTTATAGCCGGCACGCAATGCAGGTTTTATCCATTTCCACAGATCGCCGAGCGGAGCAACAGCACGGGATACCGCAAAATCGAATGAACGTCCTTTTATCTCCTCTACTCTTTTATGCACGGCAGTTACATTTTTAAGGCCTATGGCATCGGCCACGCCCTGCACCACCTTTATTTTTTTACCAATGCTATCTGATAACAGAAATTCTACCTCGGGAAAGAATATAGCTAACGGAATACCGGGGAAGCCTCCGCCTGTACCTATATCAACCACTTCTGCACCTTTGCTGAAGGTGCAAACTGCAGCTATGGCAAGAGAATGTAATACATGGCGCTCGTAAAGCGAGTCGATATCCTTTCGGGAAATGACGTTGATCTTTTCATTCCATTCTTTATAGAGCTCTTCGAGCTGGCCAAACTGTTGCAGTTGAGTATCTGTAAAGTCGGCAAAGTATTTCAGGACTATTTCCACTGAGTCTTATTTTTCAAAAATATGTAAGGCGAAAACGCAAAATTATAAAGCAACCAGGCAAAGTCCATCACAGGAAACCATATTACCAGGTCTTTTTCTCCAAGACGTTTGGCCGTATAGGCCCATATCAGCCAATAAATAAAACAACGGCACAGCATTACAACCAGCGCTGTTTGATAAAAAGATGTGAACAGACTCATTAAAAATAGTAACCATATCAACGCATGAGTACTGGCATAGCAGGCCAATAATAGCTGTATGCTTTTTTTATAATATTTACCGGTGGACAGGTGGCGCTGTTTTTGTTTTACCCATTCGGCCCATGTGTTTTTCGCGGGCGAAATAGTGAAGGCATGTTCATCACAAACAATACTCATATTGCCCGCATTGGCATAAGCCTCTATCAGCAGATCATCATCTCCGGAGGGCAAAGCACCCCACGCGGGTGTTGCACTCGCCTTCACAAATGCATCTTTATGATATGCAAGGTTCCTGCCGGTAGCCATATAGGGCTTACCCGCAAGTGCATACCCGCTGTATTGTAAAAAAGTATGCAGTGTTTCCCAACGAATAAAACGATTGAGCAAGCCCGGTTGCTGAATGTACTTGCCATAACCTGCTACAATGCCCTTGCCGTTTAGAAGAGGTGCTACCATTTTGGCCAGCCACTGGTCAGAAGATGGCTTACAATCTGCATCGGTTACCACAATCAGGTTCGTTTCAGCAGCAGCAATTCCCTTACCCAGGGCATATTTTTTACCCGGTACGTCGCGCACTTCATTAGTAGCGATGGTGACTACCTGCAATTGCGGGTATATTTCCCGGAAGCCTGCCAATACTTTAGCTGTATCATCCTCAGATGCATCATTGACCACTATTACTTTAAAAAGAACAATACCCGCATCATTAATATATCTTTGCGCCATTACAGCGGGGAGGTTCTGCAACAGGTTTGCGGCTTCGTTTTTGGCGCAGATAATCACAGAGACCGGCTTTTGAGCGGATGAAGGCTCGGCAGCTATTGGTATCCTGAATACCTGCACAAAGAAATAGAGCGCGTAAGCCACCTGGATAGTGACTGATAAAAGAAAGATCGCAGCTATTACCTCGTTGAACACCGCGACAAAGAAACAAATTATTAGCAGATAGTGAGGGCAATAATGCCTGAACTGACAGATATATGGAGTTTGAATTAAAAGCAAGGGATAGTAACAGTAAGGCAAGGGCCGGGGTCATCACTACGGCGCATGGCGCTATCGAAACGCCCATTTTTATGCCTGTTGGTACAGTCGGCAGTGTTAAGGCCGTTACCCAGCAGCAGTTGGAGCAGGAAGTAAAAGCCCAGATCATATTAGGCAATACCTACCATCTATACCTGCGCCCCGGTACGGATATACTGGAGCAGGCAGGTGGCTTGCATAAATTCAATGGGTGGAATAAGCCCATACTTACTGATAGTGGTGGGTACCAGGTTTTCTCTCTTGCCAATAACAGGAAGCTCAAGGAAGAAGGTGCCGTATTTCAATCTCATATTGACGGATCAAAACACCTGTTTACCCCGGAGAATGTAATAGATATACAGCGCAGCATAGGTGCAGATATCATCATGGCGTTTGATGAATGTCCGCCCTACCCGTCCGAATACGGATATGCTAAAACATCTATGGAACTAACCCACAGATGGCTTGCACGCTGCGTAAAGCAAATGAGTGAAACCGAACCTAAATATGGATACGAGCAATCGTTGTTCCCGATAGTACAGGGCAGCACGTACAAAGACCTGCGCGAAGCATCTGCAGACTTCATTGCCTCTATGGAATGTGATGGCAATGCCATAGGCGGGCTTTCTGTTGGTGAGCCCGAAGAGATGATGTATGAAATGTGTGCGCTGTGTTGTGATCGCTTGCCGGATGCGAAACCCCGATACCTGATGGGTGTAGGTACACCGTGGAATATATTAGAGAATATTTCACTGGGTGTGGATATGTTCGACTGTGTGATGCCTACCCGTAATGGCCGTAATGGTATGCTGTTTACTTCAAAAGGCGTTGTTAATATTAAGAACAAGAAATGGGCAAATGATTTCAGCCCTATAGATGATGGTGTAGACTGCGAGACCAGCAATTACTACACAAAAGCTTACCTGCGCCACTTGTTTGTTGCCGGTGAGATACTGGGTCTGACAATCGCCAGCATACACAACCTTGCATTTTACCTGCATTTGGTAAAACAGGCGCGTACCCATATTTTGCAGGGCGATTTCAACAGCTGGAAGAATGAAATAATACCGGTTTTAAAACAACGTTTATAGTACAGCACGGATGAAAAAACTGGATTGGTATATTGTTAAGAAGTTTATCGGCACATTCTTCTACGCCATTATGATACTGGCAGTGATAGCCTGTGTGATAGACTATTCTGAGAAAGTAGATGATTTTGTATCTCATAAAGCGCCTGCCATCCAGATACTGTTATACTTTAAGAACTTCATCCCCCATATAACAGCCCTGTTGTTTCCGCTGTTCATATTTATTGCTACTATCTTCTTTACATCAAAGCTTGCCTATAAATCAGAGATCATTGCCATGCTGGCAACAGGTGTTTCGTTCCAGCGGTTCCTGCGTCCCTATTTTATTGGTGGTGGATTTTTATGCCTTTTATCACTGGTGTCCAACCACTTTATAGTACCCAATGCCAATAAGCAAAGGCTGCGATTTGAGGACACATATGTACATAACAAAATATCATCGTCTGACAGGAATATACATTTAAGGTTGTCGCAGGATCTGTATGTGTATATGCTGTACTACGACTATGTAGCCAACACCGGCTATTTCTTTACTGCAGAAACTATTGATGGTACCGACCTCAAAAAAAAGATAAGTGCTGACCACGTTAATTACGACAGCATCAAACATGAATGGAAACTGTTCACAGTGAAGATCAGGTATAATAACGGGCTGCAGGAATCATTGCGGCAGATACCTGATACGATCATGAAGTTCCCTTTTAAACCCAGCGACCTGGAAGATGACGAAGAGGTGAAGGCTGCGCTTACCACACCCGAGCTTAATCGTTACATCGCAAGGGAAAAACTTCGCGGGCGGGAATCGCTTAATTTCTATTATGTAGAAAAGTACCGCAGGTCTTCAGAGCCATTTGCGGGATTGATATTGACGCTTATTGGCGTATGTATTGCCAGCAAAAAAGTACGTGGAGGCAGCGGCTTGCATCTTGCTATAGGTATCATTATTAGCGCGCTATACATCATGGCCATGCAATTCTCCACTACATTCTCTACAAAAGCCGGGTTAAACCCATTGCTGGCGGTATGGATACCTAATATTATATTCGGCAGTATTGCTTACTATCTCTACCGGAAACAGATAAAGTAAAAGAAATTAATGTGGTACAGGGACGCTCAGATGGCTGTAGCTGTTATTACGTGTACTTAGCACCAGCTTTACAGTACGGAGGAAATCCTGGGTAGATTTATCGATGATCTTTTTGCAGCCTTTTGTAAATCTTGGTGAGCGGCGGCCACGGTCTTCTTTATAATCTTCCCTGATCCATACGCTACGTCGGGTAAGGTCGTCATGCAGGGCACGTACCTTATCCATTAACTCTTCAAAAGATGGTGTGATGCCTGTTTGTTCTATTTGCGCATATACCTCTGCAACGTAAGCGTTGGTTACGTTTTCTGCCACTTTGGTGAAGATGTCTACAAAGGGTTTCTGGCCTTTTATATATTCGGCTAATGCTTCAAACATTGTATTTACAATGATTACCTACACAAATATAATCAATTATATGTAATATTGTCATATCCCACTGTTAAATAGGTAACAAAAATGGATAAACAGCTCCTTAAAGCCGTTTATCCATTGATTATTACTGCTTTATAAATAAAGCTGCACGTGTATCTGTTTTGGTTTTGTACCATAATTGATAGGTTCCGGGTGCCAGGGATTGCGTATTCACAACCACACCGCGCGCCTGGGTACTTACGGGTAATATAATCTTGTTACCCGTAATATCATATACGGATACCACAGCATCCTGCGGCGCATCGTTGTCATCAATATAGAGGGTGTTCTGTACAGGGTTAGGATAAAGGTGAAGGAGTTGTCGAGGGGCTGGATTTGTTGTAGCAATATTTGTGGAAGGCATATATCTGTAGTTTGCCCATGCCGTATCACTCACTTTCCTGATGCCGTCATAGGTCAACCCTGGGCATGTGTTATGGGTGCTGGTATCTGCGATCACCAGGGCAAAATCAACTTTTGCAGTAGTGCCGGCGTTGAAATTATAATCATTGGTTGCAAGCACAAAACGTACATCAGTTGGCACGTTACTGCTGCTGCAAAAACTCCACTGGTTATTATCAGCCACATCACCGGGATACACATAGTTTGCTTCAGGGCCTGCTCCCCTGCCGTTAGTGTTGACAGTAGGGCCGGTAAAGTCGTTTTTCAGGTGCACACCATCCCTGAATTTTGAACGCATGTAATTATTGTATTGCGTATCACAGTCGGGCACACCCATTATCGTAAAATCGGGGTTGAAATACATAAAGCTTCCTGTAGGCTCCAGGGTTGTACTGTTGTCTCCGGGACTGTGCAATAAAGTAATACCTGTAATTGGCGGACTGTAGCCATATTCATTAACACCACTGCCATTTCCGTCAAAAGACTTTCCGTTATATGCAATGCCTAGTCTGCGGCTTGAATCAAAACCTATAGCGTCATCTCCAAAGAAACCAATGTCCAGGTCGGCATGGAGCGCAAAACGGAACCTGTTGTAATTGACGCTTGATTTGTTTTGCAGCGTGTACTCGTAATAGATAACATTATCGAGCAAGGTACCCCTGGTATAGGTGTATGCGCAGGCATGTACTTCTATCATCAACGGATGGTTATTGGTAAGGCTGTCTATACGGTTATTATGCTTAGGGCCATTATCGCTAAATACCCACCAAAGCATCTGGTCGCCTTTCATATCCGGATAATCCCCGTCAATGGGGTTGTAATTTCCATCATGGTTTGCATCTACAAAGGGTGCCATATCGGTGGTGATCGTTAATGTATTACCGTTGTTCCCTTTTGCATACGGATTGTTTTTACCCGGCCATTCCAATATCGCTGCAGGTGTATTCGCTACTGTGTGACTCGATAAGTTTTTAAAGGCCGTGATATCAGATTTATTGATCTTCCATATCCGCGCCCACATTGCTGATGTGGTATAGCTAAGTTGCCCGTTATTGTCCAATGGTCCCGGCCACAGGTCGTTGCCCATTGTACGATAGGTTTGCGCAGATACGTGTAGCGTATTGGATGGATCATAGCCCGACATCCACGCAGTTGTAATGAACCCTGCATGATTTCCGGTACCTTTTGGAAATTCGCAGCTTTCACTACCGGTAACGGGATCCCAAAGCATATCTCCGTGTACGGAGGTTGCAGCCTTTATCTTGTTGGCATCAATATACTCAACAGTGTTGAACGCGGCCTGGGCATGCAATCTGTCGGCATAAAAAATAAGCGGAGTAAATAAACATAAACATAGGTGTCTTTTCATACGGTGCAATTTTGGTGAAGAAGAAATACTGATCTAAAAGTATTGCTCAAACATGCGTGTATGCAAGCTTTCAGACCAGATGTGACAAACAAATGAATCTGCCAAAACTATAGTGTGACAATACTAACTTAGAGTATATATTTAGTGTCGTAACTAACCTCTTAAATGTCGCAATTGCACCACGCAAGAGAGATGAATGCTGTTTAGTTTTGACCTTATAAAATCACCGGATTATATATGAGTAAGATCACACCTTTTTTATGGTTTGATGGCCAGGTAGAAGAAGCCATCAACTTTTATACTTCTGTATTTAAAAATGCCAAAGTACATAGCATCAACCGCGCCGGCCCTAGTGGACCTGTGTTCTCTGCAACGTTTGAGCTGGAAGGGCAGGAATTCTATGCCTTAAATGGTGGCCCTATGTACAAATTCAATGAAGCCATCTCTTTTTTCATCAGCTGCAAAACGCAGGAAGAGGTAGATTATTACTGGAATAAGCTAACGGCCGATGGCGGTGAAGAAAGCCGGTGCGGATGGCTTAAAGATAAGTTCGGCCTATCGTGGCAGGTTATACCCGACAGGTTAGGAGAATTACTGCAACATAAAGACCCTGCGAAAGCACAGAAGGCTATGAATGCTATGATGGCAATGGGTAAGATAATTATAGCCGACCTGGAAAAAGCAGTGGAAGATTAAATGATAAGTCCCGCATGAAGCGGGACTATTTTTTACTTCTTTTTTAGGACGATGATATCAGTGCCATTATACAAACCAATATTTCGATCGTTGATATAAATGATCTGCAGCTTTCTTTCTTTATCGGCAACAGGACAAGACGTATAGATCAATAATGGCTGGCTATTGAGATCCTGGTCCATAAGGCGAAGCAGGTATTTACTGATCCGCTCTGTAGCCAGTTCTATACCGGGTGTTTTTTGATGTATATCGCCTGTGTTCACCACCAGCAGCCTTTTTACATTATAAGCTGAGAAAGGTTGTGAGCAGGTCATGAAATAACACACCTTATCCCTATCGAAATACAAACTATCAGCGGTGATCGTAAGTTCTGAAGCGGTGCATTTCAGGCTATCGAACTGTATATCGTTTTGCTCATCCGCGGTAAAAGTTTTGTTCATATTCTCAAAATTCACCCATTTCACCGCACGCCATTGCCCCGACAGCCCTTCGATGATCTTCGCTGCATCTAACGGCCCGGCATGTGTAGTAAACGATAAGCTCAATATTGATAGAAAGAGGAATAGTATCTTTTGCATAGGTTTTATTAATTAAAGAAGTCTTTTTGCGAGCCGCTCTATGGTGAGGCCCTGTACCAATATAGAGAAAACAACTACTATATAAGTTATCGCTACAAATTCATCGCGATGAAAAATTGTTGGCAGGGATAAGGCCATGGCAATGGATAGCCCACCGCGCAGCCCACCCCATGTAAGGATATACGTTGCATTCCGCTCTATATTAGTAATGCGTTTTAGAAACACAACAGGTAACGAAACGGAAAGAAACCTTGCCAGTAGCACTACTCCTATCATTACCAGGCCGATGATGAATATATCTATATTTATTTTTACCACCAGCATCTCAATACCTACCAGCAGGAACAATATTGCATTCAATATCTCATCAATCAATTCCCAGAATTTTGATACATAATCTCTTGTCACATCAGACATGGCAGCTTTTTTACCCTGGTTACCTGTTACGATGCCTGCTACCACCATTGCCAGCGGCCCGGAAACATGTATCAGGTCGGCGAAATAATAGCCTGCCATTGCCAGTGCAAGGGTTACCTGCACTTCTATCTTATAATTATCTACAGATCTTAATGCCCAGTAACCAAGGCTACCCAATGCAAAGCCATAGGCGACACCGCCTACGGCCTCCTGCAGGAATAGCATAATGGTTTTGGAGAACGAAAAATCTTCAATACCGTTTGCTGACACCTCGAATAGTGTAAGAAATATTACCACCGCTACCCCATCGTTAAATAAAGACTCCCCGGATATCTTAAGCTCCAGTGACGACGGCATTTTAGATTGTTTTAAAATGCCCAGCACCGCAATAGGATCTGTAGGTGATATAAGGGAACCGAATAAAAGGCAATAAACAAATGGTATCGGTGCATGGAATAGTTTAAAAGCAAAATAAGTGAGCCCACCGACGATGAATGTAGAAAGAATAGTCCCCAAAGTGGAAAGTACAAATATGGACAACCCCTGCTTTTTTAACTGCTGTGCGTTGATATGAAAGCCCCCTGCAAAAAGCAGGAAACCCAGCATGGCTTTCATCAATAAAGTATTGAAATCTAACTCAGATACTTTCTTGCCAAACTCCTGTAAGAATGGGAAAAACGAACCTGTAAACACAATGAGTATAGATACCAGCAGAGACAATGCCATTACACCAATAGTTTGCGGCCATTTCAATACCCGGTGATTGAAATAGCTGAAAACCGCAGCTAATAAAACAATAATGGCAAAAAGGTTATATAATCCCATACTTATATTCTTATACTCTATTAATTATCCTGCCTCCGGTGGCTAAAATAGTGAGAAATACACAAATGGTTTAAAACGGCCCTCACACGTCATTTCATTTCCTGAGAAATATCAGGTTTTTAGATAATGGCTGTCATATTCCTGCGCAGCAAATTGTAATAGACTTGTTGAGCTTAAAAATTGAACAAATAATGCCAATATACCATTCATTAGGAACCATACCCGAAAAAAGACATGTTGTATTTCGTAATGAGGATCATCAATTGTACCAGGAAGAACTGGTAGGTACGCAGGGATTCAGCAGCCTTTCTTCCCTTGTGTATCATATCCATCCGCCAACATGTGTAAAGCAAAAAGGCAAGCCCTATTCTGTAAAACCCGAGGTAGCCATAGAAAATAGTCTCAATGCCATGAGCTTTAGCGGCTTTGATATAAAACCTGCTGACGACTATTTAGAGAGCAGGAAGACATTGTTTGTAAATAGCCAATTGACTATTGGCCTTGCGGCACCTACAAAATCACCCGGCTACTTTTTTAAAAATGCAGATGCAGATGAATTGTTGTTTGTTCATAAAGGCAGCGGCACCCTGCATACCATGTTCGGCCAGCTACCATTTAAGTATGGCGACTATGTATTGATACCACGCGGTACAGTATATAAAATAGAATTTGAAACTAAAGAGAACCGGTTATTGATCGTAGAATCATTTAGCCCGATATATACACCCAAACGATACAGGAATGAGTTTGGACAGTTGCAGGAACATGCGCCCTTCTGTGAACGGGATATTAAGAGGCCACAGAATTTACAAACAATAGATGAAAAGGGAGAGTTTGACATTCTCATCAAGAAAAAAGGAATGATATTTCCTTACGTCTACCTATATCACCCGTTTGATATTGTAGGCTGGGATGGTTATCTCTATCCTTACACATTCTCCATCTTCAATTTCGAGCCGCTCACAGGCCGCATACACATGCCGCCACCCATACACCAGAGCTTTGAAGCCGCTGGCTTCGTAGTGTGTTCGTTCGTGCCCAGGTTATATGACTACCATCCGCAGGCAATACCTGCCCCATACCACCACAGTAACATAGATTCTGATGAGATACTCTATTATGTAGATGGTGATTTTATGAGCCGAAACAATATACAAAAAGGGCAGTTGACGCTGCATCCCGGTGGTATACCCCACGGTCCGCATCCGGGTGCTATTGAACGCAGTATTGGCCAAAAAGAAACGAAGGAAGTAGCCGTGATGATAGATCCCTTCAGCCCGGTAATGATAACCAAGGAAGCGCTGGATATTGAAGTAAAAGATTATTACAAATCATGGTTGCCGCAGGAAGCATAAACAAATATTAATTCTAAAACATATTATATGTCCACAACTGCTTTAAAAGAAAATACCAATTACAACTACGGGCTTGAAAAAATATTTGATAAGGCCCAGGATTTCCTGCCCATAAATGGTACTGACTATGTAGAGTTTTATGTAGGCAATGCCAAACAGGCTGCGCACTTTTATAAGACTGCATTGGGTTTCCAATCGCTGGCTTATGCAGGGCTCGAGACCGGTGCCCGCGACCAGGTATCTTATGTATTGGTACAGGATAAAATAAAACTGGTATTGACCACACCACTTAAATCAACCAATGCTATATCAGATCATATACACCGCCATGGCGATGGTATTAAAGTAATAGCCCTGTGGGTAGATGATGCGCGCAAAGCATATGATGAAACTGTAAAGCGTGGTGCCATATCTTATATAGTTCCCGAAGTAATAAAAGATGCACATGGAGAGATCGTGCGTTCGGGCATACATACTTACGGAGATACCGTGCACCTGTTCATCGAAAGAAAAAACTATAATGGCATATTCCTGCCGGGATATATTGCATGGGAATCAGATTACAATCCCACACCAACGGGTTTAAAGTATATAGACCACATGGTAGGTAATGTAGAGCTGGGTGGTATGAACAAGTGGGCGGAATTTTATGAGAAGATCATGGGCTTTGCCAACCTGGTAACATTCGACGATAAAGATATCTCTACCCAATACACTGCCCTTATGAGCAAGGTGATGACCAATGGTAATGGCCGAATCAAGTTCCCCATCAACGAGCCTGCACATGGTTTAAAAAAATCTCAGATAGAAGAATATCTCGATTTCTACGAAGGCCCCGGTTGCCAGCATATTGCAGTGGCTACTGACGATATTGTATTTACTGTATCAGAAATGCGCAAACGTGGTGTGGAATTCCTGCATGTGCCGGGCAATTATTATGATACCGTAAAAGACCGCGTAGGAGAAATAGCAGAAGACCTGCGTCAATTAAAAGACCTGGGTATTATGGTTGACAGGGACGAAGAAGGTTACCTGCTGCAGATATTTACCAAACCGGTTGAGGATCGCCCTACCCTTTTTTATGAGATCATACAACGCAAGGGAGCCAAGTCTTTCGGTAAAGGCAATTTCAAAGCATTGTTTGAATCTATCGAAGCTGAACAGGCAAAACGCGGTACACTATAACATTATTAAAACCATTGATTATGGATCAAGTTCAGGATATAGTATCAAAAGACCGGGCGATGCTTGCCAGGTTTGAAGAACGCGTACAGGCAGGCGATGCTGTAGAGCCACGGGATTGGATGCCGGAGGCGTACCGGAAGCATCTCATCCGGCAGATATCGCAACATGCACATTCGGAAGTAATAGGCATGCAGCCGGAAGGCAACTGGATAACACGCGCCCCTAGCCTGCGGGCAAAACAAATATTGCTTGCCAAAATACAGGACGAGGGCGGTCATGGATTGTATTTGTATAGCGCAGCCGAAACACTAGGCATTACAAGAACGGAGATGATCGGGCAACTGCATACGGGCAAAGCAAAGTATTCCAACATATTTAACTACCCTACCCTTACATGGGCCGATATCGGCGCTATTGGCTGGTTGGTGGACGGTGCCGCCATAGTAAACCAGGTATCGCTGCAGCGAACCTCCTATGCCCCATACAGCAGGGCTATGGTACGCATCTGCAAAGAAGAAAGTTTTCACCAGCGCCAGGGATATGAGATCATGGCGAAGATGATGAAAGGGACAGCAGAACAAAAAGAAATGGCACAGGATGCTATGAACCGCTGGTGGTGGCCATCACTAATGATGTTCGGTCCACACGATAGCGACTCTCCGCATGCGGCAGACGCCTTCCGCTGGAAGATTAAAAGGCATACAAATGACGAGCTTCGCCAAAAATTCATTGACAAAACAGTTCCGCAGGCAGAACTAATCGGGCTTACCGTTCCTGACCCCGATCTGAAATGGAATGATGAAAAAGGCGGTTACGACCATGGGGAGATCAACTGGGATGAATTCAAACAGGTGATCAACGGTAACGGCCCTTGCAATAAACAAAGGCTGCAACACCACAAACAGGTGCATGATAATGGTGCCTGGGTAAGAGAAGCCGCGGAGGCTTATAAAGCAAGAACAAACAATCAATCATCCAATTAAAAACTAAACTTATGGCTCATAATAATCAATTAGATTCCTGGGAAGTATTTATGCAGGCAAGGCCCGGAGCTAACTATATACACCAGGGCAGTGTACATGCATCTGATAGAAAGATGGCATTGCAAAATGCAAGGGATACCTATTCCCGCAGAGGTGAGGGCACCAGCATTTGGGTAGTACCTACGGATGAAATAGCAGCATCCAATCCGGATGATGCAGAGATGCTCTTTGATCCTTCTAATGATAAGATATACAGGCTGCCAACATTCTATACCATGCCGGAAGGTGCAAAACAAATATAGCTATGACACAACAGGAAGCTTTATTTAAATATATACTACGATTGGGTGATAATGCGCTCATACACTCGCATCGCCTGTCTGAATGGTGCAGCAATGCGCCTTTCCTCGAAGAAGACCTGGCGCTTACCAACCTTGCGCTGGATATGATAGGCCGTGCACAGGCATTGCTACAGTATGCCGGCAGTGTAGAAGGAAAAGGACGTACAGAAGATACACTTGCTTACCGCCGGTCTGAAAGGCAATATTATAACAACCTGCTGGTAGAGTTACCTAATACAGATTTCGCCTATACGATCGCCAGGTTGCTGTTTGTATCTGCGTTCGAAAAAGAGTACTACGCAGCCTTACAGAACAGTGCGGACAGCACATTGGCTGCCATAGCTGCTAAAACACTTAAGGAGATTAAATATCATTTTGCACATGCACATGATTGGGTTGTACGTCTCGGTATGGGTACCGAAGAAAGTAAGCAACGGGTTCAAAACGCTGTAAACGATTGGTGGATGTACACTTCTGAATTGTTCGAGATGGACGAAACTGATGAGCAATTGGTGAAGGACGGCATTGTACCTGATCTGAAAGCGCTATACCCTGCCTGGCTGCAAGCAGTAACTGATACACTAAAAGCTGCAAGCCTGGATGTGCCTGTAAGCGGCTATATGCAAACAGGCAGCCGAAAGGGCATCCATACAGAACACCTGGGTCATTTATTAAGCGAAATGCAGTACCTGCAACGCGCATATCCTGATGCAGAATGGTAACGGAAACACATACTAAAGAAGAGATACTGGCGCTGCTGCAGGAAATCAAAGATCCTGAAATACCGGTATTGAGTATACAGGACATTGGTATGCTGCGCGATGTACATATAACTAATAATGGGTATGAAGTGATATTAACGCCTACCTACACAGGTTGCCCCGCCATGGGGATCATTGAGGCGGATATCAAAGCTTTACTGGAAACAAAAGGGATATCTCCTGTGAAGGTATCCCTTATCTACAGCCCTGCATGGACAACCGACTGGATGACCGAAGAGGCAAAGCTGAAGATGCAGCGTTATGGTATTGCTCCGCCCGAACATAGCTCTTGTGGAAATATTGCAATTGCAGAAATGCATGTGCCTTGTCCCTACTGCGGATCGAAACACACCGAACTCATTAGCAGGTTTGGCGCTACTGCCTGCAAATCGTTATATAAATGCGAAGATTGTAAAGAGCCTTTCGAATATTTTAAATGTCACTAAATAATTATCATCATGAGTAATCCATTAGAATTATTCCAAAAAGAAGCGCCCGAAGTAGCACAGGCTTTCAATGGCCTCATCCAATCTATTGTTGCATCTAAAGGTTTAGATGAGAAGACTAAGCAACTCATCTACATAGCATTGAAAACCGTAGAAGGTGATAGCCTGGCGCTGCAATATCATATACCTGCTGCGAAGGAACTGGGAGCCACAAAAGCAGAAGTAATAGACGCGATACTGGTGAGCCTGACTGTTTGCGGTATAAAGGGTGTAGCCAACGCCATTCCGTTAGCTGTTAAGTTCTTTGAACAGTCTTAATAGATTTAATAACATGACGGTTATATAAAGTTTATATCTTCATGTTATAAACTTGACGGATGACACAACACTTGTCCATTTTCCTCATACAACTGATAGTCATCGTTATCGCTTCCAGGATATTTGGCTATTTGTTCAAGCTGATGAAGCAGCCGACGGTAATGGGCGAGATAGTGGCAGGTATTGTACTAGGTCCTTCCATGCTGGGCAGTATGTTTCCCGCATACCTCAATTTCGTATTTCCTCCCAATTCGCTTGGGAATATGCGCATACTTAGCCAGATAGGTTTGATCCTGTTCATGTTCGTAATAGGGATGGAACTCGATCTTTCCATCATCAGGCAAAAGGCACGTACTGCTATTACTATAAGCAATGCCAGTATTATTTTCCCTTTCCTTTTAGGCATCGCACTCTCCTATTTCCTTTATGAGGATTACGGGTTGCCGCATACACCCTATTATGCGTTTGCCTTGTTTATGGGTGTTGCCATGAGCATTACGGCCTTCCCCGTATTGGCAAGGATCACTAAAGAGAGGGGGTTGTCGGGTAACAGGCTTGGCTCTATAGCACTGGCCAGTGCCGCCATTAATGATGTGACGGGATGGTGTTTACTCGCTTTTGTAGTAGCAATAGTACAGGCAGGCTCTATCAGCAGTTCTTTCATAGTATTGCTGGAAACCCTTGGTTATATGTTAGCCATGGTGTTCATTGTGCGCCCTGTATTAAAGAAACTCGTCAATCACCAACAAAACCAGATCATCAAGCAATCTACCACCGCAATTATCTTCATTACATTACTTATCAGTGCACTTGCTACAGAGCTTATTGGCATACATGCTTTGTTTGGCGCCTTCATAGCAGGTCTCGTAATGCCGGCAGAATGGAGTATCCGGAAAGTTATTATAGATAAGATAGAAGATGTGGCATTAATTCTATTACTGCCCCTATTCTTTGTGATCACAGGTTTAAGAACGCAAATAGAAGCACTGAATACGCCGATGCTTTGGGGTATATGCTTACTCATAACAATTGTTGCTATTATTGGCAAACTGGGCGGCGGGGCACTTGCTGCCAAATTCTCAGGGGAGTCTAACTACAATAGCTTAGTAATAGGAGTATTGATGAACACCCGCGGATTGATGGAATTGATTATCCTGAATATAGGATATGAACTAAAGATATTGAGCAACGAAGTATTTACCATGATGGTGATCATGGCACTGGTAACTACTTTTATGACCGGCCCGTTATTAGACCTCGTGGAGCGCATCTATAGTAAAAAAGCAATACCTGCCGGTTTTGGCACAGATAATCGTATATAACCCATTACGAACGTCATAGTTATTAGTGATAACGGTCATATAGTTTACTAAGTTAGTTTTCATAGATTTGCACCTGTGACAAGGTTTATTGCCATATTAATGCTCGGTACCGTACTGATGATACAGACACCTGTACACCAGTTCCTGAAGCTTGGTACCTTGGTAGAGCATTATTATGAGCATAAAAACCTGAACAGCGAGATAAGTTTCTGGGGATTCCTGGAAATGCATTATGCGCACGATGATGTGAAACATGCTGATTACAACAGGGACATGCAATTACCATTCAAACATTGCAGTCATTTAGGCCTCCTGTTTACTTACTTTGAGCATACCACGGTTTACAACTGGAAGCAGCCTACGTACTTTCCCGATATTGTAAAACCACTTTCCGCCTACAGCACACCTTTTCATACCGCTGAGGCCTTATCCAATATCTGGCAGCCGCCGCGCTATTAATCTATCCTGTTAGCCCTAAGTGGCTTAGATCCTAATTTCATTTACTGATTTTTTGATAACACGCATACTACACGCTGGTATCAATAAGATGAACGCATATTATGCTCAATAAGATCATAGAGTTTTCCGTAAGGAATAAACTCATCATATTATTATTTATTCTTGCACTGATAGGTTATGGTAGTTATGAACTCACGCGCCTGCCTATCGATGCAGTACCTGACATTACTGATAACCAGGTACAGATAATTACCGTCACACCATCATTAGGCGCCCCTGATGTGGAGCGGCTCATCACCTTCCCAATAGAACTCGCCAATAGCAACATACCGGGCATAAAGGAGATACGCAGTTTTTCCAGGTTTGGCTTGTCATTGGTTACTGTTGTATTCAAAGACGATGTAGATGTGTACTGGGCAAGGCAGCAGGTATCAGAAAGGCTGCTGTCTGTGCAAGACCAGATACCCAAAGGTATTGGTTCCCCATCGCTGGCGCCGGTAACTACCGGGCTGGGAGAAGTATACCAATATGTGGTTAGGGCCAAACCCGGCTACGAAGGAAAGTATGATGCCATGCAATTGCGTACCATACAAGACTGGATCGTCCGCAGGCAATTGCTGGGGGTAGCAGGTGTAGCAGACGTAAGCAGCTTTGGCGGCTATCTGAAACAGTACGAGGTAGCCGTAAATACTGCAAAGCTTGCTGCCTTGCACGTAAGCATCCGCGAGATCTTTGATGTATTGGAAAAAAACAACGGCAATACAGGTGGCGCCTATATCGAGAAGGGGCCTACGGTGCTGTATATACGCAGTGAAGGGCTTACTAAAAGCATCGACGATATAGAGAACATTGCGGTAAAATATACGGCAAATGGCACGCCCATATTTATAAGAGATGTTGCAGAAGTGCATATAGGTTCTGCCATAAGATATGGCGCCATGTGCTATAACGATAAAGGAGAGGTCTCGGGCGCAGTAGTAATGATGCTGAAGGGCGCCAATAGCGGCCAGGTGATCAAGAACATCAAATCACGTGTAGCGCAGATACAAAAGACCTTACCGGAAGGTGTAGTGATAGAACCTTTCCTCGACAGGACCAAGATGGTAGATCATGCAATCGGCACAGTTGAGAAAAACCTCCTGGAAGGATCGCTGATAGTCATATTTGTACTCGTATTATTCCTGGGCAATTTCCGTGCAGGTTTGCTGGTGGCTTCCATTATACCATTAGCGATGCTGTTCGCTATCATCATGATGAACCTGTTTGGCGTAAGTGGCAACCTGATGAGCCTGGGTGCGCTGGATTTCGGCCTGATCGTGGATGGTGCGGTGATCATTGTAGAAGCTGTAATGCACCGGCTGCATGAGAAGGATAGGTTCAGTGGGATCTCAAAACTATCTCAGCCACAAATGGATGCCGAGGTAAATACATCTGCATCTCGTATGATGAATAGCAGCGTATTTGGCCAGGTGATCATTCTCATTGTGTACCTGCCCATCTTTTCGTTAAGAGGCATAGAAGGTAAGATGTTCCGCCCGATGGCTGAGACGGTAGCATTTGCCTTGTTGGGGGCATTTATATTATCGCTTACTTATATCCCTATGATGAGCTCTGTGGTATTGAGTAAGAAGATAACAGACAAAGAAGGCTTCTCGGCAAGAGCAATGCGCAGCATAGAACATAGGTACAAACGTATGCTGGAAAAAGCACTCCACTACCCTAAAATTGCCATCGCTACGGCAGTAGGCTTATTTGCTGTTGCAATGGTGATATTGTTATCGCTGGGTGGCGAATTCATTCCGCAATTGGAAGAAGGTGACTTTGCGGTAGATACCCGTGTGCTTACAGGCAGCAATCTGCATACTACTATTAATGCTACACAAAAAGCATCTTCTATATTGCTCAATAGATTTCCTGAGGTAGAAAAAGTTGTGACCAAGATAGGCAGCGGCGAGATACCAACAGATCCCATGCCTATGGAGGCCTGCGATATGATGGTAATATTAAAAGACAAAAAGGAATGGACCAGTGCCCGCACCTTTCCTGAAATGGCAGAAAAGATGGGAGCTGCATTGAATGAAGTACCCGGTATCACTACAGGGTTTCAGTTCCCGGTGCAAATGAGGTTTAATGAACTGATGACCGGGGCAAGGCAGGATGTGGTGTGCAAAATATTTGGCGAAGACCTGGATACCCTCGCCAGCCTTGCTAATAAACTGGGCAGGCTTACCACCACTGTGCAGGGTGCAAAAGATCTGTATGTGGAAGCTGTCACGGGCCTGCCGCAAATAGTGATCGATTACAACCGTGCAATGATCGCCCAATATGGATTGGATATAGAAACAGTAAATAATATTGTCAACACAGCATTTGGCGGGCAAAGTACCGGACTGGTATATGAAGGCGAAAAGAGGTTTGATATGGTGGTGCGCCTGGCAGGCGATCAGAAAAAGAATGTGGCCGATGTGCAAAATCTATTGATCCCTACTGCCCGCGGCGCAGAGATACCACTAAGCCAATTGGCAACCGTTACTATCAAAGAGGGGCCTAACCAGATACAAAGAGAAGATGCGAAACGACGGATCATTGTAGGTTTCAACGTGCGCGGCAGGGATGTACAAAGCATTGTGAAGGAGTTACAGCAAAAAGCAGCATCTATAAAGCTGCCTGCCGGTTATTATATCACTTACGGCGGTGCATTCGAAAACCTCGAAGCTGCAAAGAAAAGATTATCGATTGTAGTGCCTATAGCGTTGGGCTTGATATTCCTGATGCTCTACTTTGCATTCCGTTCTGTGAAGCATAGCCTTATCATTTACACGGCTATTCCATTATCGGCAATTGGCGGCACATTTGCACTGGCTGCAAGAGGTATGCCTTTCAGCATTAGCGCAGGTGTTGGGTTCATCGCCTTATTTGGTGTGGCTGTATTGAATGGTATTGTGTTGATTTCTGAGTTCCGGCGTTTACAAAAAGACGGGCTTACAGATCTTAGGGAAATCGTTCTAAAAGGAACAAGCGTTAGGCTGCGCCCTGTATTAATGACCGCTGCGGTAGCCTCTCTTGGCTTCCTCCCTATGGCTTTAAGTAATGGCGCAGGTGCAGAAGTGCAAAGGCCATTAGCTACTGTAGTGATAGGAGGTTTACTCACCGCTACCCTGCTTACCTTGTTCCTGTTGCCAATATTATTTACCGTGTTCGAAAAAAGGAAGAATAATATGAAAGCACCAACTGCTCTCCTCCTGCTGTTACTGGCACTGCCCTTTGCATCTCACGCGCAAACAAGCATTGGCCTGGATGATGCGATAGATTCTGCCAGGAAGAACAACATGAAGCTGAGAACCGCAAGGCTTACAGCAGATTACTACAAAAAAATGAAAGGTACTGCTTTCGATCCCGGGCAAACATCTGTTACTGCCGAATTAGGGCACGTAAACAGCGCCTATACAGATAACAAGATCGGTATTACTCAAAGCATCTCCTTTCCGCTTGTATATAACCGGCAACATGCCGTATTACGCACAGAATGGAAATCTGCAACGGCACAGGCTACACTCATAGAAAAGGAACTGGAAAAACAGGTAAGCGTTTTATACAATGAGATCAATAACCTTTATCAAAAAAGAAAATTGCTGACAGATGCTGATAGTATGTATGCAGAGTTTCTCAGGAAGTCGGAACTAAGATTGAAACTTGGAGAATCGAATGTGCTGGAAAAAATAGCGGCAGAAAACCAAAGCCTGCAGATAAACCTGCAATTACAGCAAATAGAGACAAGCATTCAGCAGCTAAACGACCTGTTTAATTATATATTGAATACCAATGCCACCCTGGTGCCTGATACCAGCCTGCTAAAACTAAACCCCGGCAATTTGCAGCAAGACGGACTAAGCCTGCATCCTTTTATACAATATATGCAGCTACAGCAACAACTGGCGAAGACGCAGTACCAGCTCGAAAAATCGAAACTGTTGCCTTCACTCATGGCTGGGTATTATAACCAGAGCTTTGCAGGCTGGCAAAATGTAAACAATGTAGAGCGTTACTATACTACTTCAGACAGGTTCAATTCTGTGCAGGTAGGCGTTGGCATACCTATACTTTTTACAGGGCAGCAGGCAAGGATCAAGGCAATGTCCATAAACAGGTCAATTGCAGCATCGCAGTTGCAGGATGCTAAAAACGATCTTGCCATGCAATATCAGCAGGCACTGGCCTCCTATACACTTGCGGCTAAGGAGTTGAGTTATTATGAGCAAACAGCGTTACCAAATGCATACTCTATAAAAGATGTTGCATCACAGCAATACTATGGTGGCGAGATAGGCTACCTGGAATATATTATGCTCATCAACCAATCGATCACCATACGCAGCAATTATTATGAGGCATTAAGGAAATTAAATGAATCCGTATTACAATTGAACTACCTGACAAAAAACAATAATTAATGAAATATACATTCGTCATATTAAGTCTTTTCATTGTTGCCTGCAGCCAACCTAAAAAGCAGGAAGCAGCAGTACAAAAAGACAATGGCAACACAGTAGTGCTTACCGATCAGCAGTATAAAAACGCAGGCCTTGAAATAGGACATGCAGAAAAAAAGACCATCACCAATATCATTAAAGTGACGGGTAAAATAGATGTTCCTCCGCAGAACATGGTATCGGTAAGCTTTCCGCTGGGCGGATATCTGAAATCTACCAAGCTGCTGCCGGGCATGCATGTAAGCAAGGGCGAGGTAATAGCCATTATGGAAGACCCGCAGTATATACAGCTGCAGCAGGATTACCTAACTGCTAAAGCGCGGCAGGATTACCTGGAGAAAGAATACCTCAGGCAAAAAGATCTCAACAAAACCAAAGCTACCAGCGACAAGGTGTACCAACAGTCAGAGGCGGACTACCGTAGCAATAAAATATTGATCAGCAGCCTGCAGCAAAAGCTACTGCTCATTGGTATCAATCCCTCGCGGCTGGATGAGAATAATATATCACGAACGGTCAATGTATTTTCACCCATAGACGGATTTGTATCGCAGGTGGATGTGAATATTGGCAAATATGTTACCCCATCTGATGTATTGTTTGAACTGGTAAACCCTACAGACATTCACCTGGCGCTCACGGTTTTTGAAAAAGACCTCGACAAACTTTATATAGGTCAAAAACTGGTGGCCTACAGCAATGCCAATCCTGATAAGAAATATCCATGCGAGATCATTTTGATAGGCAAAGATGTAAGTGCGGAGCGGTCTGTACAGGTGCATTGCCATTTCGAGCAATACGACCATACGCTGGTGCCGGGTATGTATATGAATGCAGAGATCGAAACAAAATCGGACGACGCGATAGCACTGCCGGAAGACGCCATCGTAAATTATGAGAACAAGCATTACATATTTGTACCTGCAGGCGATAAACGCTTCGAAATGAAAGAAGTGACTACAGGCGCTACAGAAAACGGGTATGTGGCCGTTACGGCTAATGGCATCGACCTTATTAATGCCAACGTGGTGAAGAAAAACGCTTATACATTATTAATGAAGTTAAAAAACACAGCAAATGAAGACTAGGATAATCATATTGCTATTGACAATAGCTGCGTTTAGTTCCTGCGAGAAGACAGGCATCAATAATAACTCAATATTGGTACATGTAATATATAATAACGCGGCCCTGCCCTACGCAGATATCTATCTTGATGTGGACAGCATTGGCAGCCCTTTGGATCAAAGAAAGGCCGATGCTAAAGGAGAGGCCTACTTTGATGAACTTGCCCCCGGTCGTTATTATTTAAAAGCAGAAGGAAATGTAGCAGACAATAAGCCGGCTCGTGGCACTGCCATCGTTGATATTGGCAGAACGGGCGGGTTTGATCATAGCGACATCACTATTTATACAGAATAGTGATGCCGCTGTATCAGTTTCAATTATTCCATTACTTGTTCCTTAGGTAGTGGTTTGGTGCAGAAGAACCAGTCGTGGCAGGTCATGCCATCCTGGTGTTCCATCCTTTCCTTAGCAACACCACAAGAGCCTGCCGTAGGTACGATCACATCATCACCGGGACGCCAGTCTGCAGGGGTAGCTATAGCAAACTTATCAGCGGTTTGCATGGCTATCAATGCACGCTTTAGCTCATCAAAATTCCTGCCGGTGGAAAGCGGATAATATATCATGGCACGGATCACACCGTTCGGATCTATAAAGAACACCGCACGCACCGCCTTGGTAGAACTCTCACCCGGCTGTATCATGCCATATTTCTTGGCCACCTGCATGGTAATATCTTCTATCAGCGGAAATTTCACTTCTATATTCTTCATCCCCTTATACTCTATCTTATCCTTTATGGTACGCAGCCAGGCAATATGGCTGTAAAGCCCATCTACAGATAACCCTACCAGCTGACAGTTGAGCGCTGCAAACTCAGATTCCATTTTGGCGAATGTCATGAACTCAGATGTACACACCGGTGTAAAGTCTGCCGGATGGCTAAACAGGATGATCCATTTGCCTTTATAATCTGCCGGAAAATTGATATCGCCTTGTGTGGTTACAGCTTTAAACTCGGGAGCCTTGTCACCTATGCGTGGCATGGGTATTATGTTTTCCATTGTTTCCATTATCTATTCTTTTTTAGTGGTTAACTAAGTAAAGTTGATAGATAACAGCAACAGCTTCAATGACAATCGCTATCAAGGAATATGATGTTCGTCAGCAAATCACTGAGCCTCCATTCTATGATGCGCCTCGATGCACCAGAGCAATTCATCTACAAAACGTTTAGCCCGTTTTTCCGTGGCCTCCGCGTCTGTTGCATTACCTTCTTCTGTAAATGATTGGTGTACATTAGGCACAGGAAACATAGCCGGTGCTATCCAGGAGCCTATTTTCCATAAAGAGAAGAGTAAAGATGTGATCACCTGCGTGCCACCGAAATTGCCGTTAGATACTGTAGATATAGCCAAAGGTTTGCGCCTCCATTCGCTGTACAGCAGATCTATAAAATTCTTAAGGCTGGCAGGATACCCGCCATTATATTCAGGCGTAACAATGAGCACGCCATCCGCTTTTTTTATCTTTTCTGATACTTCCAATACATCGGCCGAAGGATCGGGCATATATTGAAGCCTTTCCTCAAAGATGGGGAACTTGTAGGCATTAAGATCCAATATCTCCGTAGTAGCATCTGTATGAGTTGCGAAATACTTTTCGAAAAATAAAGCTACTCTGTGACTGGCCCTACCGGTTCGAACGCTTGCTGAAAGTATAACAATATGGGGCATGATCTTGATTTTGGCTCAAAATACAAAGATTTTGTGTTTGTAATCAGGCAGGTATAATCTATGCATCTTTAACCTCTATCCATACAGGCGCATGATCGCTTGTTTTCTCCCAACCTCTTACGTCTTTATCTACACCCGCGGCAACTAACCTTTTGTCCATTGGTTTATTCAGCAAAAAATGATCAATTCGTAAACCTGCATTTCGCTGGTATGCATTGCGAAAGTAGTCCCAGAAGGTATAGATGACCTCATCCGGATATAATTTTCTGATGGCATCTGTCCAGCCTTGTGATACAAGGGTTTTAAATGCATCTCTTGTTTCCGGGCGAAACAGGGCATCATCTACCCAGCGCTCCGGTTTATATACATCCAGCTCTGTAGGCATCACATTATAATCTCCGGCCAGTACTACCGGGTGCTTCTCTTTAAACAGTCCGGCAGCATGTATGGTAAGCCGCTCAAACCATTTTAGTTTATAATCAAACTTAGGCCCCGGTGCCGGGTTACCATTGGGCAGGTAAAGACATCCGATATGAACACCCGAAACCATAGCCTCTATATACCGGCTGTGTGCATCTTCTTCATCACCCGGCAATACCCTTCCTATTTCTTCTATATCCCTGTCGCGGGCAAGTATGGCTACTCCGTTCCAGCTTTTTTGTCCATGCCATATAGCATTATAGCCGGCATCAGCAATTGCCTTCTCAGGAAATTTTTCGTTCGGTGCTTTTAACTCCTGCAGGCACACAACATCCGGTGCAGATTCCCCGAGCCATCGAAGCAGTACGGGCAATCTGCCATTAACCCCGTTTACATTGTAGGTTGCAATTTTCATAGATGCATAATATTGTAGCAAGATTACTAAAACCAAGCCACAAACCTAATACTGCAAATATCATCACCACGTCAATTAGCATGATTACAATAGCGTTTTTTGTCATTATCTTAGTTCTACAAACCTCCATCTATATGACCGAGTTAATTACAATGATCGCCAATGTGGCGCTTACACTTTCTTTTATTGTGGCTTTGATCTTTGGTATAGCCCAGGTTAAAACCGCTGAGAGAGACCGGCGGGAAAGGCTGACGCTGGAAACACTCAGGACTTTTGATTCACGCGAGTTCTCAGAGATAGCCCTGTATATCAATACCACTACACTACCCGATACACAGGAAGGTATGCGTGCGCTGCCTGTTAATGAGCAGGTAATGCTATTTCAGTTTGCACAGCAAATGGAAGCGCTGGGTATGCTGGTGGCCGAGCGGCATATTAATATGGACCTGGTAGATAAAACGCTGGGCATCTTCGTTACCTCTACATGGAATAAGTATAAAGCTATGTTCGAGGATATCCGCATGAAGCAGCCTGATCCCTACCTGGGAGAATACTTTCAATGGCTGGCAGAACGTATTGAGAAAAACATGAAAGAAAACCCGAGGAAGCCTTTCTTTATGGATCCTAAATTACGTTGATCCGCCTTGTTATGAACATGCTTTTCATCTGCAGCAGGAATAAGAAACGCAGCCGTACTGCGGAAATGATATTTCGTGATGTACTGGGCCACAAAGTATGGTCTGCGGGTACAGAAGCCAATGCCGTTGTGCGGGTAAGCGAAAAAATGATCTCCCATGCAGATATGATCTTTGTAATGGAAAAAGTTCACAAGGATAAATTACAATATCAGTTTGGCGATTTGCTCGCAGACAAGACTATAATGATACTGGATATACCGGATGAATACGAATACATGGATGAGGAATTGGTAACCATGCTCAAAGACATGATGGAACCATATTGGTAATGCTGATGGAGTCCAATAAAATGAATAATGCCCGGCAAAACCGGGCATTACTATTATCAGTATGTTATTGCTAATTATTCAGCGCCAACTTTCTTGCCGCCTTTAGCTTTTGCTACTACTTCTTCTTCGATGTTACGAGGAGCAGGAGCATAGTGGCTAAACTCCATGGTAGAAGATGCACGGCCTGAAGACAGGGAACGAAGCTGAGTTACATAACCGAACATTTCGCTCAGTGGAACTTTAGCTTTGATCACCTGCAGGTTGTTACGGCTATCCATACCTTCCAGCATAGCACGACGACGGTTCAGGTCACCTGTTACATCACCCATGTACTGGTCAGGAGTTACTACTTCTACCTTCATGATTGGTTCCAGGATGATTGGCTTAGCCTTACGGCCGGCTTCACGATAACCTGATTTAGCACACAATTCGAAAGACATCGCATCAGAGTCAACCTGGTGGAATGATCCGTCGAATATACGCACCTTCATGCTTTCTACAGGGAAACCTGCAAGAACGCCGGTAGTCATTGAAGTTTCAAAACCTTTTGCAATAGAAGAGTGAAATTCTTTCGGAATAGAACCACCAAAGATATCATTGATAAACTGGAAGTTACCTTTACCTTCTTTCAGGAATTCTTCATCAGCAGGTCCGATCTCGAACTGAACGTCAGCGAATTTACCGCGACCACCCGTTTGCTTTTTGAATATTTCACGGTGTTCTACTTTCAGGGTAAATGCTTCTTTATAAGCAACCTGGGGAGCACCCTGGTTAATTTCTACTTTAAACTCGCGACGCATACGGTCAACGATGATTTCCAGGTGCAATTCACCCATACCGCTCAGGATAGTCTGGCCGGTATCTTCGTCCGTTTTAACGCGCAGTGTAGGATCTTCTTCTACCAGTTTAGCAATCGCTTTACCCATGTTCTCTACGTCTGCCTGAGTTTTAGGCTCAACAGCTAACGAGATAACCGGTTCTGGTATGAACATGTTTTCCAGGACGATCGGGTGTTTCTCATCACAAAGAGTATCACCTGTTTTGATGTCTTTAAAACCAACAGCAGCACCGATATCACCTGCTTCGATGAAGTCGATAGGGTTTTGCTTGTTAGCGTGCATCTGCATGATACGGCTGATACGCTCGTTTTTACCACTACGTACGTTCAGTACATAGCTACCTGCATCCAGGTGGCCAGAGTATGCACGGAAGAACGCCAGGCGGCCTACGAAAGGATCGGTCATGATCTTGAACGCCAATGCTGCGAATGGTTCTTTTGCATCAGGTTTACGGATCAGTTCAGCGCCTGTATCAGGATCTGTACCTTTGATTGCCTCGATATCTACCGGGGCAGGCAGGTAACGGATAACTGCATCCAGGGCAGTTTGCACACCTTTATTTTTATAAGCGCTACCGCAAAGCATTGGGATAATGCTCAGGTCGATAGTTGCTTTACGTACTGCTTCGTGTATTTCTTCTTCAGAAATGCTGTTTGGATCTTCGAAGAATTTCTCCATCAAATGATCATCGTATTCAGCAACAGCTTCTACCAGCTGAGCGCGCCAGTGGTTAGCTTCCTCTACCATATCAGCAGGGATCTCACCTTCTGTATAGGTCATACCTTGTGTAGCGTCATCCCATATTACTGATTTCATACGGATCAGGTCAACCACACCTTTAAAGCTGTCTTCAGCACCTATTGGTAATTGCAGAGGTACAGATTTAGCACCCAGCATTTCGCGCACCTGCTGTACTACCATCAGGAAGTCAGCACCGATACGGTCCATTTTGTTTACGAAACCGATACGTGGTACACGGTAGCGGTTTGCCTGGCGCCATACAGTTTCAGATTGAGGTTCTACACCGTCAACCGCAGAGAACAGGGCAACAAGGCCATCCAGTACACGCATAGAACGCTCTACCTCTACGGTAAAGTCCACGTGGCCCGGAGTATCAATGATGTTGAATTTGTATTTTTTAGCATCAGGTGTTGGCTTACCCTGTACTGTAGGGAATTGCCAGAAGCAGGTTGTAGCTGCTGAAGTGATGGTGATACCACGCTCTTGCTCCTGCGCCATCCAGTCCATGGTAGCAGCACCTTCGTGTACCTCACCAATTTTGTGGTTTACGCCGGTGTAATAAAGAATACGTTCTGTTGTTGTGGTTTTACCCGCATCAATGTGCGCTGCAATACCGAAGTTGCGCTGATAGCGTAAGTCTGCCATTGTTAAGAATTATAAATTATACTATTAGTTTTCTTCAAATGAGCGGCAAAGGTAAGTAAATATTGTCAAAATGGGAAAATTTACGCATGTGAAAAAAGCATTAACAAAATAGAAACATTGACATGTCAATAACGTTATACATCTGCTTTTTTAGAACTATTAAGCTACTTTTGCGCCATGAAGAAAACACTGCTGATAACAGGAGGCGCCGGCTTCATCGGCTCGCATGTAGTGCGCCTGTTTGTAAACAAATACCCTGATTACCGGATACTGAACCTGGATGCGCTTACTTATGCCGGCAACCTGGAGAACCTGAAGGATATTGAAAACGCCCCTAACTATACCTTTCTTAAGGCAGATATCACAGATGCTGAAGAAATAAATAAAATATTTAACACATATAATATTGATGGAGTAATACATCTGGCAGCAGAGAGCCATGTAGACCGCTCTATCACTAACCCTAATGCATTTATACAAACCAATGTAATGGGCACGGCTAACCTGCTTAACGCAGCAAAAGAAAGCTGGAAGGGGAATTTTGAAGGAAAGCGCTTCTACCATGTATCTACAGATGAGGTTTATGGCTCATTGGGCGAAACAGGCTTTTTCCTGGAGACTACGCCTTACGATCCCCAATCGCCCTACTCTGCGTCCAAAGCTGCTTCAGATCATTTTGTAAGGGCTTATGGCAATACCTATGGCTTGCCTTTTGTGCTTACCAATTGCTCTAACAACTACGGCCCTAACCATTTTCCCGAAAAACTGATTCCCCTTTTTATTAATAACATCCGCAACAATAAACCGTTGCCTGTGTATGGTGACGGTAAATATACCCGTGACTGGTTATATGTAGTAGATCATGCGCGTGCTATAGATATGGTATTCCATACCGGCAAAAACGGCGAGACCTATAATATAGGTGGCTTCAACGAATGGCAGAATATAGAACTGGTAAAGCTGCTTTGCACTAAGATGGATGAGAAACTTGGCCGTGAGCCGGGCACATCTGCACAACTGATTACCTATATCAAAGATCGCCCGGGCCACGACAGGCGTTATGCCATCGACGCTACTAAAATTAAGACGGAGCTTGGATGGGAACCATCAGTAACTTTTGAGCAAGGTCTCGAGATTACCATTGACTGGTATCTGAACAACCAGGAATGGCTGGATCATGTAACTTCAGGTGATTATCAAAATTATTATGTTACGCAATATAGTCATGAGTCTTGAGGCTTGAGGCATGAGGCTTGAGGCTTGAGGCTTGAGGCATGAATGAGTTTAACTACACCCTAGCGAAGTTATATTATGGGCGGAATACAAAAATTTGAAGATATCATCGCCTGGCAAAAAGCGCAGGATCTGGCAATAGATATTTACCAAACGTTCAGGGAACTAAAAGACTTTTCGTTTAAAGACCAGATATGCAGAGCCTGCGTATCTATATCTAATAATATTGCTGAAGGATTTGACAGAAATACAGATGCAGATTTTTCACGATTTCTATATATAGCTATCAGTTCTTCCAGTGAAACCAGGTCGATGCTATACCTTGCAAACAGGCTTGGCTATATTGATGACCTGAAAAAAGAACAGTTTGTGAAACAATCCAATGAAGTTTCGGCCATAATACGAGGTCTAATTAAATCATTAAATTAATTTCGCAACTCACGACTCATGACTCACTCCTTAAGACTCAAATAAAATGAAAGGAATTATCCTTGCCGGCGGATCCGGTACACGCCTGTATCCACTTACTATTGCTGTAAGCAAACAGCTGATGCCGGTGTACGACAAACCAATGATCTATTATCCTTTGTCAACCCTATTGCTGGCAGGCATCCGTGAGATACTGATAATAACCACGCCCGAAGACCAGGCAGGTTTTAAAAAGCTGCTGGGCGACGGAAGCCAGATCGGTTGCCGGTTTGAATACGTAGTGCAGCCAAGACCTGAAGGACTGGCGCAGGCATTTATATTAGGCGAGGAATTCATCGGTAATGATAGCGTAGCCCTGGTATTGGGCGATAATATATTTTATGGTTCCGGCATGGGCACTTTGCTGCAAAAGAAGGTAAACCCCGACGGTGCTGTAGTATTCGCTTACCAGGTGCACGACCCGGAAAGATACGGTGTGGTGGAATTTGACAAAGACTTTAAAGTACTCAGCATTGAGGAAAAACCGGAGAAGCCAAAATCGCACTATGCGGTACCGGGCTTATATTTTTATGATAACGAGGTGGTAGCTATTTCTAAAGCCATGAAACCATCCCCACGTGGCGAACTGGAGATAACCGACGTAAATAAGATATACCTGCAAAATGGTAAACTGGAAGTGGGCGTGCTCGACAGGGGAACAGCCTGGCTCGATACCGGTACTTTTGACTCGCTGCAGGAAGCCGGCAACTTTATAGAAGTAATAGAAAAACGCCAGGGATTGAAGATAGGCTGCATCGAAGAGATTGCCTACCGCATGGGCTATATAAATAAGGAACAACTGCTGGGCCTTGCCGATAAATATATGAAGAGCGGGTACGGTGCCTACTTATCGATGATAGCCAACGAACAATAATCAAAATAACAGTTTACTAATAATGGGTTTTGACCTGAAGCTTTTATTATTACCAATTATCTCAGCCTTTATTGGTTGGTTTACCAACTGGATAGCTATCAAAATGCTATTCCATCCAAGGAACCCTGTAAAGATCCTTGGGTTCACCATACAGGGTATTTTTCCTAAAAGGCAGCAACAATTCGCCCAAAAGCTGGGCGTGCTGGTAGCGAGCGAGCTGATACATTTTGACGAGATCGCAAGTAAACTAAAAGACCCGCAACAATTGGCTGCGGTGAGCCCGGTAATAGAAACGCATATTGATACATTCCTGAGGGTTCGCCTGGCAGAGAAGATACCCATGATAGCTATGTTTGTGGGTGAAAAGACCATCGGCCAGCTGAAAGAAGGCATGATGGAAGAGATCAATACGCTCCTGCCCCAGGTAATAGGAAAATATACCGAGGGCCTTGCTGAGAAAGTGGATATTGAAAAGATGGTGACAGAAAAGGTCGCTAACTTCTCGTCCGACAAACTGGAGCAGATACTGGTAGCCATCATGAGCAAAGAATTCCGTTTTGTAGAGATAATAGGTGGTGTGCTCGGCTTTATGATAGGCTTGCTGCAGATCCTGTTAACTCAACTGTAAAATGCTTACTATTTTAAGGCAGCAAATAAACAGCAGCTTAAATAAGCGATAGCACACTCTGTTTAAACCTCCTATGAAAATGTGTTGCTACAAACACTGCAACACATAGTGCAACACTACGACAGCTTAAATAAGATACTTAATAAAGGTATTCAATAAGATATTAAGAAAGGTTTTAAAAAAGAAACTTAACCCATAAGAACAGCTATCGCTGTTGCAGCTTAGCAAGCTGCGAGGGTATGATAAGAATACTTGTTACCACCGTTGGCCAACTGAAGATCATTGGTTCGAATCCAATTTGGCTCACTTTATATTTAAGCCACTGAAATTCAGTGGCTTTTGTTTTGCTATTAATTTATTGACTTTGCAAACTGCTCATTTTCAGTGTTAGGTGGTTCGAATCCAATTAAGTTAGTTTTTTCAGCATCATAAGAAAACGAAACCAGATAACCGTTTTCGTGGTGCTCGCCCGGCTGGGTAATCTGTCCGATCCATTCAGGAAAACTCATTGCGTATTTTGTGTTGCTGACGGTTCAAATATTGTGGGCAGCTTTGATCCTTGACTGGAATGGTTTGTAAGGTAAAACAGCCATATTACAGACTGTTAACATTCGTTGCGTATATTTGAGAGTTGGCGGCAAGTGAACCCGGCTCTCAAAAAACAATTACTCATACCAATTTTATGGAAGAAAATCATTTAAAGGAAAATAATGAAGCCGACACAGGCTTAGATAAAGCAGACGAAGAAGTAAATTCACTTGTTAATGACACCGAACAGTCTAAACGTCGACGGATTGAAATAGTGCATTCTTGGCCGTCCAAAGCTCAGTTTGAAATAGAGAAAATTTTTTCAGAAAAACTACAATCGCTAAGTATACCAGAAGCTTTCAGGCCAGTTTCTTTAAACTATTCAAACGAAAAATTTTTCCAACGTTCAATTGCTTACATGCTGGACGCTCTTGATTTCTTGCCGTATAGACCTGACTTGGCTTTCGACTTTATTTGGAGAGCGATTGATTTCTTGACAAGTCAAACTGTTTCTGAACAAGGCATTAGTTGCAATAATGATAAGGATATCTTGAGAGCTTCTGTGGATACACTATGGACAAATTATTTTAAAACTAATCCAATCTTGAATGCTTGTTTTCTTAAGTTAATTCAATGCGTGCCTGTCCAATCTTGTGAATATTTGTTTAAGAGATTATACGCAAATTATGACGCGTCAAAACCCAATAACCCCAACAAGGAAATATCACGACTAATAGCGTTTGATGGTGGTGCAGCGAGAAACTTAGAAGCAAAACAGGTAATCGAGTTGATTAGACAGAACTATCCCTACGACGGTATGATATCAAGAAGGAAAGGAAGTAGATTTTTGTTTAGATATATTAAAGGAGATGAACTTACTGTTAGTGATGGAGCGTTAAGTAAAACGATATCTGCCAATCTTGCACAGCAATTGAATTTTTGCATTAATGGCATACTGTATACGCTTCGTAATGACAGGGCACACGGAGGAGTATTCTCGCCGTTTCGAAGCAGCAAAGCCACTCTTAGGACATATGCGCATTGTGGTTTCAGTTTTCTTTTAGCCTACTACTTACTATTGGCATTAATTGATATCAGAGACGATAAACTAATAAACAAGGAATTACTGATTAACAATTATCACTTGAATATTGAATTATTCACTGACTTGTATGGGCGAAATTTAAAAAGGTAAGCCACCTGCTGCCAAAAGTGTATTGCTGCAATGCGGGCTAAAGAACAGGTGCTGAACTTCTTAGTTCTACCAAGCTGTTGTACATTGGTGGAGCTGAAGTGCAATAAACACCCGCACTGACAGCAATACGTTTAACGTTCCCGCTGATCCAACACATGAGACCGTTTATTCTTTAAACAGCCAAAATCTTCAGATCCTCAACAACCTGGTTCGAAAAAGGTCCAATCCGGTTCACAGAAAAAGAAAGCCGCTACAGTAGCGGCTTTCATCGTTATATCCCGATTGGATATCGGACCAAAGTCTACTTTCATTAATGAGTATTGGTTTTATTAGCTGAAGATGAGCACGTATTTTCTACAATGCACTAAATCCACTCTAAATAAAAACAATGAAATATCTATTTTTAATACTCATTAAATTTCAAACGAATCATCAATGGCTAAGAAGAATATTGAAACCGGATCAATAATAAAGATGATAGAATTAGATAGTTTTTCTAACAGGACAGCATTCGAAATGGCTTCAAGGATTATCGACTTAGCAAAAAAGCGAAATCAACATATAGCTGTTGAAATATGCAGGCTCAACCATACGGTGTTCCTTTACGTTGATGACAACCTTCCTGCAGACAAACATAATTGGCTTAGACGGAAAGCGAATGTTGCGAAGCAATTTGAAGAAAGTTCTCTAAGTGTAAAAAATGACTTAAAAGAAGGTAATATGACCTTAGAAAAGACTTTTGGTCTCGATGATAAAGATTTTATTGCTAGAGGAGGTTCAATACCTATACTTATAAAGAACGTAGGAATGGTAGCGACAATTACGGTTTCCGGTCTGCCTGATGAAGAAGATCACAAAATAATTGTTGAAGCTTTAAAAGGGAAATTTCTTTAAAAACTGGTATAAAAACACAATAACTCAAACAGCTAATAGTTTCAATTCATCAAAAACTTGGTTCGACCTAACTCCAACAGACTTCACAAAACAACAAAAGCCACTGATTATCAGTGGCTTTTGTTTTTGGTAGTATTTTCGAGCTTTTATAAAGTGTTCGTTTTCAATTATTAAGTGGTTCGAGTTCGAAAAGATTTCTGCAAGTTGCTTGTCAGGCGACTACCAGTGACACTATCCCGAACTAAGTCTTTCTTCATGGAATTTTTGAGCTTTTATAACAACATTGTCCTCTGTAATACCATCCCAAGAAATGTAAAATAATTTCTGGTCATCATTTTTAATATAACTTAAAGTGATTTGATTATCTTTTATTCGTGCTGATGCCCAATCAAATTTGTAATTGTCTTTTGTTTGTGAATCTCTAAGTATATTAGTTACTAAACGTTCGACTTTTCTTTTGAGATCTTCCCAACTATGATCATTTCTAGCCTGATGAATGGAGGCCACGTATTCACTTTTGTCAAATGATAGGTTAAGTCCGTCATTATTCGTCCACAATATTGTATTATTTATATCACTGACTGTTAAAGAGAGATCACAACAGCCTTCTACACCACAAGTGCAACGTCCTACAAGGATTTCTCCATTCTTCTCAAGGGTTTGAGCAAAAAAAGATACCGGGTCTACTCCTAAATAATCTTTACCTAAATAATCTTGCCCATCAATTAGAATTCTAGCCTCATGGTCGTTAGTTTCTTCACTAGGTAATATTTTAAACGAAAGTTTATTCATTATCTCGACAAGTGGTTAGTCTACCAAATTATAGAATGCAATTTGGGAAATATTTCCTTAAACAAACTTTTATGCAGCCAAAATCCTCAATAATCCGGTTCGATGTAAGTCCAATAGAGTTCACAAGCAAATAAAACCCGCTTTGAGAACGGGTTTTGTCATTCAGTTTGCGATAATAGGTACAGCAACATTATCGCCTAACACGCTAAACGAAGGCGGCATGCTTTCGCCAACTAAGGAAAGCAGCTTCCCTTATTTGCCAATAACTTCTTTGCGATGTGCCAAACCCCAGAAATGAAGTTCATCCAGGACTTTTTCCAGGGACAAGCCATGTGATGTTATAGAATACTCGACCGTTGGCGGAAAAGTATCATGAACAGTTCTTCGCACCAGTTTATTGGCCTCCAGGCTTTTCAATTCTTTGGATAGTGTTTTATCAGTAATTCCACTAACTTCCTTTGCTATCTGCCCAAACCGCTTGGGCGCTTCTGCAAGTGTAAACAAAATAAGTAGCTTCCATCTTCCTTCCAATGCATCAAGTGCATCCTTAATAGAAAGCATGGTCTTTGGGCAACCGGCTTTTGACAACATATCTTGTGGTTTACGTTACTTCCATTTGGGATAGTGCTTTCCAAATGGGAAGTACTATCATTTGGATAGCAAATCTAACTACTTTGCACCGCAAAATCATTATCGCGATGAGCGCACAACGAAGAATATCTAAAACAATGAATATCCTCATTTGGGTAACACAAGGGATTTTAGCCGTAACTTTCATTTGGGCAGGAGCCATGAAACTATTCAAGCCTGAAGATCTGCCGTTCCCATGGGTAAAAGACCACCCCGATCTTGTTGTCCTAACCGGGGTGGTTGATCTCTTGGGCGGACTGGGAATAGTATTGCCGGCAATGCTTCGTATACAGCCGAGGCTGACGGTTTTTGCCGCCTATGGAATTATTGCTTTGATGACCCTGGCCACGATATTTCATATTTCACGTGGCGAAGCCAAAGACATTGGCTTTAATATTTTTATGCTATCGCTTGCCGTCTTCGTTGCATGGGGAAGACCCCGCTCAACATAGTCTCCGACTATGCCACACACGTAGCAGATCTCCTGATTTGCAATTATACATACACCTATCTTATCACTCACCCACTTCCATATAATAATACACTCTATTTGCACTCACTTCCTTTTGCGGTTTGCCGGGTTTAAAACCATTCTTCACCAATAGCTTAGCAGATGCAATATTCTCCTGATGCGTATAGGCATCTATATAGCGCAACCCCATTACATCCAGCCCATAATTAATGATCCGGGCCAGCGCCTCGTTCATATATCCCTTACCATGAAATTCAGATAGTAAGGTATATCCTGTTTCTGCAGTATGCGCTTCTTTGTATATCCGCCAGAAGCAAACGGTACCCATAAACCGGTCGTTTTCCTTCAGGCTCAGTACCCACATAATAGTCCGGCCTTCGGCTGTTTCCCGCTGCACACGTTCTATAAATGCTATACTATCTTCTATGCTTAGGTGCCTGAAGTTGTCCAGGTATGTGTTCACCACCTCGTCGTTCCGGTGGATGAAGATATCCTCTGCATCACTGATTTTCAGCGGTCTTAATATCAGCCTTTCGGTGGTGAGGATGGGAAACGGGTCAAAATTGGTTTGTAGCACGAAGCAAGATTAATTTTTACAATCAACTGGTTTATAGCCAAAAAGGAACAACTACCAAAACAATAGCTTCAGTAATTACTGTATTTTATTTACCTACTGCGTAGTCTCCAGATGTCATCGCAGAGGGTAACAATTTTCTGGGGTTGCCGCTCGGCGTAGTCTCTGACTACGTCGTACAAGGTAGCAAATCTTCAGATTTGCGAGTATAGTTACGCTACCAAAAATAGCTCATTATTAGCAATAAAACAGACCCCTACACGCCAAACCAAGGCGACATACTGAGCCAAACTTAAGGATGACTATATAGAGTCTTCTTACTCTTCTTTGTGCCTATGAAACGGAAAATACGAAACACCCACATTAAAAGTGTACATAATATTATGAGACGGCGGACGTTGGGCCCTCACAATAAAGAATGAAGGATTAAAATATCTATTTCTTTGGGTGGTATGTAAACTGCTCGATTCGTTTTCATTATTTGTCAATCCATAAGAGATGTTTATTCCGGCATTCATTACAAAATGTTTGCTAAAACGCTTCTCCAGGCCTATTCCCAAGAGCACTCCTATATCATTTTTATTAAAGTACGGATCTGTCATGGTGCCCTCTACTTTATACTGCGCTGTAAATTCGTTATAATAGCTTTTGTTATGCACCCTGTAGTTAACATCGTTAACCTGCGATAGATAACTTTTTGCCGTCATTTCATCTTTAGCATCTAATAGATATCCGTAATAACCTCCAACTGTTACTAAGGGTGTCATATTTAAAATACGTGGCAGGCTGAAAGATAGTTTTACCGGTATTCTTAAATAGGTCAAATTGGTTTGCGCCGAAAGATCACTTACCCGGCTCTTACTACTACCTACATATTTTTGCCCGATGGTTACGTAGTCAAAACCCAGCTCGATAGTATGCAGGCCCAATGGCTGTTTAAAAGCATATCCAAGAGCAATACCTGCATTAGGTTTATATGTCTGCACATACTTCAGCCAGCTGGAAGAGCTTTTATCCTCTTTACTCGCTATCGTGGTGATGCCGTATCCAACATGTGCGCCGAGGTACCAGTTTTCTTTTGCATTTGCCGCCAGTTGTGTGCAGCAACAGAGTAATAGTGTAGTGATTATTCTCATATAGTTTTCAATAATGTACTCGTCGGTGCTTTTGGTGAGCCCAACAAGGGTTAAATCAGGTACCGCCCACAGATTTCACTTCCTGCAGCCAACTCGTTATACAATATAAGGAGATTTTATTGCAGCTGCATAATACCTATCATCTCCAGGAATTCTTCAAGCGGATATTCTGTAACGATCGGTTCTTCCTGGCCTATCAGCTGTATCATCGTGCCCACAAAATGGCGGGTCTTATAAGCTTTCACCGTCGCTATAGCATCCACATTTAGAAACTGTTCTGTATTAGGGATTTTTATAAACCTTGCCATAAAATGAGCTTTTAACAAATCTATAACATTTAAATGCTAATTCATAGTACCTGAGTGTGATGAAATCGTCATTTTTTCTACTAATAATATACATCAATGACAGAACTATGTTTTTCAGGAAAAAGAAACCCGTAGAAGAAAGAAAAAAGAAATCCCTCCTTCGCGAATGGCTCGATGCCGGCCTGTTTGCCCTGATAGCGGCCAGCCTGCTGCGCGCCTTTATCTTCGAGGCCTACGCCATCCCGTCCGGCTCTATGGAGGGCAGCATGCTCATTAATGATCACTTGTTCGTAAACAAGCTGGCTTATGGGCCACGCATTCCCAATACGCCCCTCGCCCTGCCTTTAGTCCACAATACCCTGCCGCTGGTCAATACCAAATCTTATACCGATGCCATACAATGGGGTTATCACCGCCTGCCCGGTTTCGGGTCTGTACAACGCAATGATGTGGTGGTATTCAACGGCCCGGACGGAGACACGGCTATTGCCGAAAACCCGGAGCTGAATTATTACCAGGCTTGCCGTGCTTATGGGCGTGATGTTATATTATCTAATTATACCATCGTTACCCATCCTGTAGATAAAAAAGAGAACCTCATCAAACGTTGTGTGGCTATTCCGGGCGATGTGCTGGAGATCAGGGATGCACGGGTATTTATTAATGGTCAACCGGAAACCGACTATCCACATACCAAGAAAAACTACCTGGTTATCACCAACGGCAGGGCACCAATGATAGATGGCGACCCGGAATTATTAAAGACGATCAACAACAGTACTTACATATACAACTTGCAGAACGATCAGCTATCAGAAATGCAACATGATGGTAATGTGCTTTCTGTAAATGTTTATTTAACTGATAATAAAGGTCAGGCACCGCAGCACCCTGCTAATTGGGTCTTCCCTTTAGATACGGTCAATTATAAATGGAACCGCGATAATTACGGTCCGCTTACCATCCCAAGAGCCGGTACAACTGTGAGGCTCACCTCGCAGAACATAGCTCTCTACCGCCGTATAATTCGTAACTATGAGCATAATGCGCTCGATGAAAGGGATGGAAATATTTTCATAAACGATAAAGAAACAAATAGTTATACGTTTAAGATGAACTATTACTTTATGATGGGTGATAACCGCGATAATTCTTTAGACAGCCGTTACTGGGGTTTTGTACCGGAGGATCATGTTGTTGGCAAAGCCTGGTTTGTATGGCTGAGCTATGGAGATGGTGGTATGCTTACAGATATGCGTTGGGGTCGTCTGCTCAGGGGCATCCATGCGCTGGAAAATTAGAAGTCAATACTCCCCGGTCTTACAAACATATACAGCAAAGGGCTATGCATGATGCATAGCCCTTTAAATATTGTTCATTCGTTTGTGGTTGAGCTTGTTGCTTCCGTGGTGCGAGTGTATAAGCTCTTTAATAAGTTGGTTGATTTCTTTGTACAAACTGATCCATGTACTTACGGCACAATCCCGATATCTCCTGCTTGATTGCTTCTGCACCGGCACGTGCCGTCATCACAAAATACTGCGCCTGCTCTTCCAGTTGCTTGCTTAAGCTATCCAGGTGGCTTTTATAGGCCGCGCTGGTATCATCCACTCCAAGATCGTTATAGACCTGCTGGTTGCTGAAGTATTCAGCAGAATGCTCATCCACCAGTTTCTTCGCAATACTGCGAAATCTGTCCAATTTGTTTTGGTAGCTCTTCATAACAGGAAAGTTTTTTATAGTTTGTTGTAATGGAATATAATATTCGTACACATAAACTATGTTTTCACCAATAGCAATAAAACTGTATGTGATTTGTCTTATCCCTTATTTCTTATCTATCCCAAACGCCTACTGTGTATGTATGTAAATCTAAGCCTAAACTCACGCATTAGCAAATTTTTTTTATTAAAATTTTATGACATTTCTAAGATTTTTTTGACGCTTATTAGACAATAAAAAACAGATTTTTTATATTCGAAAAATCGTTCAACGTAAATCATTGCCCCTTATATGTTACGTTTCAGCATTAGGCATTATTTGCCCTTACTTCTATTGTTACTACAAGTGTGTTGCCCGCAAAAACTATTTGCACAACGCCGCATCATTGACAGCATTTTAACAGTATTGAAACAGCCTGTTCCGGATAGTGGGCTACCCTATCTTTATTATCGCTTGGCTAAGGAATACCTGCACATATCCACAGACTCGTCTGGCATGTACGCGCAGCGTTCTATGCCTTATGCTCGAAAATATAATAAGCCTATATATCTGGCAGAAGATTATGGCATACTGGGTGCCATAGAGAAGAACAAAGGAAACTATACCAGGGCGCTGGATTATCAGCTGAAAGGCAAGGATATAAAAGAAAAATTTCATGACGAAAAGGGCCTCCTAAGTTCTTATAATGACATCGGTATCGTCTACAAAAAAATGAAACGCTGGGATGAGGCGCTGATGTATTATAAAAAATCGAACGCTCTCGCTCAAAAGCTAAATAACGCCCGCGCACTTGCAAATACTTATAACAATATCGGTACCATTTACGAAGAAAAAGCAATGTGGGATTCTGTTACAGTCAATCTTGACCGCGGACTCGCAGTGGCGGAAAAACTACAGGAGCCCGATTTGCTTGCTACCCTGCTTACAAATATTGGTGACTGCTATATGAATACGAAACGTGTACCGGAAGCACTGCAGATATTTAAACGCTGCCTGGGCTATGATAAACAAAATGAAGATTTCTATGGCATGACTGCCTCCTACTTTCATATAGCGGAAGCCTTGGATATATTAGGAAAAGCAGACGAGGCTGCCTTGTACATGGATTCTGCCGATCGCATAGCAATCAAGGAAAATCTGAGGCGCGAACGCATGGATATCACTTACCGTTGGGCGGTTTTAGAGGAGAAAAGACATAACTACCCCCGTGCCCTTGAATTGCAGCGCTTATCCATGGCTATCAAGGATTCTATTCTCAATGAAGATACCCAGCAGCAACTATCAGAATTACAAACGAAGTACGAAACCAGCAAGAAGGAACAACAGATAGTGCTGCAGCAGGCAGATATCACACGCAAAAATTATATCATAGGTGGTGTTAGTGGCATAATGGCTTTGGGCCTTTTACTGGGAGTATCCTCCTATCGCCGCTACAGGCTGAAACAACAATCCGTATTACAAAAAGAAATTATCCGTCAGCAGGAGTTGGCTACCAAAGCTGTGATAGATGCAGAGGAAAACGAGCGCAAACGCATTGCCGGGGATCTGCACGATGGCGTAGGCCAGCTAATGAGCGCTGCCCGGCTCAACCTGTCCGTAATAGGCAACGAACTGCGGTTTAGCGACGAACAGCAAAAACAATCTTTCGATAAAGTGATGACCCTGGTAGATGAGAGTTGCAAGGAGGTACGCACGGTTTCACATAACATTATGCCAAATGCGTTATTGAAAGCAGGACTCACGTCGGCCATCCGGGAGTTTATTGATAAGATAGATCACCGGGTGCTAAAAGTAAACCTGTTTACCGAGGGCATCAATGAACGCATGGAGGGTAATACCGAGTCGGTATTATACCGGGTAATACAGGAATGTGTTAATAACGTGATCAAACATTCAGGTGCCAACCAATTAGATATTTCTTTGATAAAAGATGCAGACGGTATCAGCGTTACTATAGAGGACAACGGCAAGGGTTTCGACACCAGGGACAGATCCAGGTACGATGGCATAGGCCTGCAAAACATCCGTACCCGGGTAGAATATCTTAAGGGAACGGTAGAATGGGATTCATCACCCGGCAAAGGAACCGTAGTTACCATTCAAATCCCTTCGCAGTAAAAATAAACATCATTACAAACTGGTTATCAGAATATTAAAACTACTTACTTAATCAAAAAATTTACATACTGACAAACTGTCTGACAAGCTCCCTAAAACAACGGCAATTGGCTGTTTTTTATACGTCTAAAATCATTGATATTCAATGGTTTGGTAGTCTCATTTAAACCATATTTCTTACAATAAATAGCAAATTGGGTCTTGATGAGCTCAGCAAACTTGCCATCACCCGTCATACGGTTACCCCAGCGACTGTCATTCACCTTCCCTTCGTGGCAATTACTGATCAGGTTCCATACTTTTTCTGCCCTGTCGGTATAGGTCTTATATAGCCAATCTTTAAATATAGGACCTATCGCACCATTCAGTCGCACTATGGTGTACCCTGCCCATTTCGCCCCTGCCTCTGATGCTGCCTTTAGCACATCGTGCATATGGGTATCGTTCAGTCCGGGTATCAGCGGAGCATTCATAATGCCGGTAGGTATCCCTGCCTTCGACAGGGTCTCCTGCACTTTCAGCCTGCTGCGGTAAGATGCCGTCCTTGGCTCCAACACCCGGCGCAGGTCTTCATCCAGCGATGTGATGGACGAAAATACCCTTACCAGGTTGTGCTTGTTCAGCTCCTGTAATATATCAGTATCTCTTAATACGAGCGCATTCTTGGTAAGTATCCCCACAGGGTTGCGGTATTCCAGGCATATTTCCAGCAGCTTCCTGGTGATCCTCATTTTCCGCTCTATTGGTTGGTAACAATCCGTATTGCCCGATAAGGATATGACCGCAGGCTCCCAGTTCTTGTTCTCAAAGAATTTCTTCAGCAATGCGGGCGCATTTTTCTTTACCACTATCCTGCTTTCAAAATCTATCCCCGCGCTATACCCCCAATATTCATGGCTGTTGCGCGCGTAGCAATAGATGCATCCGTGCTCGCAGCCCTGGTAGGGGTTGGCACTATACATCATGCCCACATCGGGGCTGGTTATCTTATTTACAAGGGTCTTGCTCTCGTCATATATATACTCGGTCTTTCGCTCTTCCTGTTCCCAGTCGTCTATACCTTCCGTATGCTCCTGTACATATTCGCCCTTCAGAAATTTGTTTTTGGGGTTAAACTGTGCCCCTCTTCCTTTTTCAAATCGCTCATTGCTATGTTGTATGATCATGGCCGGTTTGTGTTAATTGTTCTGCTATTTTTTGTTTTTGTTTTCGTGCTCTTATTTCCAGTACGTGTTTAGGAACAGGCCTCGGCCCATCATTTTCCAGCAAATATTGGTTCATGCTACCTGCATCAGGGGCACCCACCACCCCGTTAAAATCTTTTACGGATCCAAAGCCAATTGCATCGCGCATCTCGTGTGCCCGTATCGTTTCCGATGCCTTACGCACTACATCGCGGCCATATTTATCTTTTATATGATAAAGTGTTTTGCGGGCTTTATCCTGCTTCATCTTATTGTCAAAAAGACTAAACTGTACACGGTCTCCTTTGATGAAGCCTGTAATAATGACGCCCATGCTCTGCACCTTATTATTGAAAATTTTAAAGTTTCTTGATTGCTCAAACTGATCTACCTGCTGCATAATATACAGGCGCATCTCTACCGCATCCTGTGTAGCATCGTTCAGGTGGATGGTGGTTTCCCATGTAGGTATATCGTGGTAACGCATGTAGAAGCTCACCGTTTTGCAATACACATTTTGTTTCACCATCCTTTGCTCCAGCCTGGTGCATAATGATATAAACAATGACTCCAATGCCTGCGGGTCTTCCCGCTGCAGTCTTGACACCATACGTGTGGCGCTCATGGCTTTGTAATCGCTCTGGTAAAAATCCACTTCCCTGAAGTTGAGCCTGCGGTGCCAGTAGTTGCCCACTACGCCCCCAAATGCTTTACGTAACAATGCCTCTGATGAATGGCGCATATCGTATGGGGTTTTGATGCCTATCATCTGCAGCCGGCGTTCATTGGCACGGGCTATACCGGGCAGGTCGGTCAGCTTCATGTTCTTTAGGTAGTCGTCTATATTGTCGCGGGTTATTTCTATCAGGCCATCGGGCTTTTGTATCTCGGTGGCCAGCTTCGCCAGGAATGAATTAGGCGCTATGCCAATGCTGCATTTTACAAAAGGGCCACAGCCTTTTTCTGTATCTGCAAGATCAGCCTTGATTTTCAGGGCTACTTCTTTCAGGTCTTTATATACCAGCCTGTAGGTGGTGAAGTTGAGTACCGCTTCATCTATACTCTTCGGTATCACATCATCGCAGTAAGATTTCAGCACGTTCAGTATCCGCACATGGTATAGCCTGTATATATATGGCCGGGCTACTACAGGTATCATCTGCGGGCACAGTGCTTTACACTCCGGCAGCCGCATTCCTGTTTTCACGCCATATCGTTTTGCTTCTACAGAGGGGGCTATCACACAGGCAAATTTACTGGGATGGGTAATTACTCCTATAGGCTTTCCCCTCAATTCTTTACGTTCCTGCTGTTCGCAACTGGCAAAAAAGCTATTCATGTCCACATACATGATGGCCGCTTCAATGCCGCTTTCCGAGGTGTTTTGGTTCATCAGTGCCATAACGCTACGCTTATTTGTTATGGCAAATTACCCATTTTAGACAATTGTACAAATTAAAATTGCACAAACGTTCATCTACGGTTCTTTATCTCCGACTATTTTCTCCGATACAGCACTTGGCTTTTTGATGCGTCTGTACCACAGTTGCCCTTTGTGGCGTGTAGGCACCTGGTCACCCAGCAGCCTGCCCCATGGCTTTAACTCATCCACGCGGTCAAATACAATTTTCAGGATACCAATAAAAGGTATGGACAGGAACATCCCCGATACACCCCATGCCATACCGCCCAGGAACACGATCACAATAGACATCAGGGCATTGATACGCACTTTGGATGATACTATATAAGGGACAAAAAAGTGATTATCTATAAATTGTATTACCGCGTAAGAACCCAAAATTCCTAGTTGCACTTCATAGCCTCCCTTGGTTATCAGGGCCATTATCATGGGCATGGCAATGGCTATTATACCGCCTATGTAGGGGATCATATTCAGCAAAGCCCCCAGCACACCTATCAGTATCGCGTATTTTACACCCAGTATCAGCAAAGCGGTAGAGTTCAGTACGGCTACAAGCAATGCCTCCAGCAGCAGCCCTATCATATAGCTTTGTATGGCCGATTTTGTTTCTACCAGCACTTCCGTTACTGCCGCCGACTTTTTATTGTCAAATACATCATAGAGAAAATTAAGGATCAGGTTTTTGTAAAACAGGAACAGGAAGGTGTACACCGGCAGCAAAAATATCATGGCAATAGACCCCACTACCGTACCTACGGCATGTGTGGCCATAGGTTCCATGTTTCCCTGGGCGCGCTGTATCACACTATGCTGCTGCTGGCGGGTAATATGCATTTCTCTCGATAGCATGTTCTGAAATGCGTTGGAAGACTTGGCGAGTTGTTGCCTCAGCACAGGCGCCTGGTCGCTGAAGCTGGCTATCTGCTTCGTAAAAAAGTAGCCTATTAAACTAAGCAGGATAAAGGATAACAACAAGGACACGACAATAGCCCATATTTTTGACATATGCCATTTTTCAAACCTGTTTACCAGCGGGTTTAATAAAATGGCCAGTACCAGCGACAGGGAAAGAGGCACTAATACTTCGCGTAGGGTCACTATTGCCAGCACAAATAAGGTAAGACCCAGTAACACGGTGGTAGCCTGGATATAGAAGGGATATTTTTTTTGCATGTACAGTGTTTTATAATTGCTTATTTTAAAGCCAATTACAAAACAATACCAGCAGCATAAATAATTTTTTTTCGATTTCCCATCCGCATGGCACGGTTTTAATTTTAGCGTAATCAAAAACCGATAGTTATGAAGAAGAGAACACTTGCATATTTCAAAAAGAACCGCGCATTAAAAGTTTTTTGCAACGCAGCAGTAGCAGATCTTTCTACACTTTTAACTGCTTCAATGGAGCTTTCACGCAGCAATATAGTACGTCGCCATATTTCAGCAACACTGCAAACACTTAATGCAGCGTAGGTTATATCATTTCGCACTTGCTGGCACAGCATTTTAATAATTATCTGTAAAACAGAACCGTTATGGAAAATCAAAAGAATCAATCACAGCAAGAGCAACAACACACACCACAACAGGCACCATCCCGCCAGGAAGGTGTTGACCAATCAACACAGGCTGCAGGCGGTGCTAACGGATACGATCCCAATCGCGAACAACAGGAAGTGAACAGGGAACAGCGGGAATTGAACACGGAATCGGAAGAAAGCAACGACAGCAAAAATCCCAATCCGTCCCAAACTCCCGGACGTGGTATCTAAAAATCTATGATCCGGTTTTCGGTTATAACAGGAAGTGTGCTGTTCTGTTTCAGATAGCACACTTTCATTTTTTTATCTTCTAAAATCAATGGACATGGTACTCGCATTGCTGATAGGGATATTTGTAAGCTCAGTGACCTTTACTATCCAACACATCCAGGACATGGAGATATAATACTTAATTGACGGAAGTATGACAATCACCTTATGACCTTACCTGCAGCATTCTATAACTTTATAGAAAGGCTGTTTTTTTGATCTATTTCTTACCCATAGCGACCACTTTATTCTCTGCCTTCTTCTTTATTGAGTTATGGCAGCATTGGCGAAATACGCCCAATTCCGCACACATCCTTTGGTGGATGGTGGGGATTTTCTTTTATGGTGCCGGTACTATTACAGAAAGCATTCACGCAGTTGCCGGGTATATCCCGCTTAACTTCAGGTTATGGTATATTTTTGGCGCATTACTGGGTGGTGCACCACTGGCGCAGGGTACTGTGTATCTTCTGCTATCGCGGCGTATCGCTAATATATTATCCGTTATTGTGGGCCTGGCAATAATAGTAGGGGCTGTGTTGATACTGTTATCCCCTTTAAGGCCGGTTACAGACCCGGATGCAAAACTCAGCGGGCAGATACTCGAATGGGGCTTCATCAGGGCTATAGTCCCTTTTATCAATATCTATGCTTTTCTATTCCTTTGTGGCGGAGCAATCTATTCTGCCGTACTTTATTATCGCACGATGATAGATAAGAGCCGGGCATGGGGAAACATACTCATAGCCGTTGGGGCATTGTTACCCGGTATTGGGGGCACGGCTTCCAAGTTTGGCTATATACAGGTATTATATCTTACAGAGTTTATTGGTATATGCCTGATGCACGCAGGCTACCAAATGATGAAGGCTAGTGCTATACCTTCTATCTATCCCAATCAGCGATAAAGATAAACGGCTGCACATAATGCAGCCGTCATCTATCCGTTCTCGTTGTATTTTATTTAATAACACTAACAAGACAGTCCAGTGCTATCACCATTTCTATACCTGCCAAAGCAAAGTATAGGTTCTGCAACTGGTGCAGTGCTTTGATGTCCCAGAAATGTATCAGCGCCTCACGCTTTGCATTTTCCAGGATGATGTAGTGGTCTTTTTCCGGTGTGTATTGCAGATACATATCTTTTGCTGCAATCCGCTTGTCGGTTCCAAAGCCACAACATTCTATCAGCACATTTTTGTTCAAGGAGATAGATTCAATTTCGTTCGCTGGTATCGTAAGGATATCATTGGTATGATTCCTCACGTGTACAAAACTGATCTCATCTTTGGATATGGCCACTACCTCGCTGATAAATCCGCCAGCTCTAATGTAGTTACCTACCCTCAATGTCCTTGCATTCATAACTCCTCCTTTTTTTAGTTCGTCAATCAACATTGTCAACTAACTACAAATAAATTGGTGCCATAATGCATAAAGAAATGCAAATAGATAAAATATTTAATTAAAATAATTAAATATATAACAGTATTATTGCGGCTTCCGCCACTGTCGGGTTATATGCAAAAGTGTATCAGCCACTTACAGATATGTAATATCAATGCATACGATCGCCTCGGGGAGTCAGCTCTTGCAATATTCGTTCTTCGGTTTTTAACCACTGCTGCCAGGCTAGTTTTACTTCATCCTCAGCATAATAGCTGTTGGCAAGGTCTATGAACAGGCGGTAATGACCGGCTTCTGATATCATGAACTTGTAATAAAACTTTCGCAGCCCCTCATCTTCCAGGTTCTCAGACAATAGTCGGAAACGCTCACAGCTACGCGCTTCTATCAATGCGCAGATCATCAGTTTATGCAGCAGCTTTTTATCACCGGGGATGTTCTTCGGTTCGTTTTGCAGTAATAAGTTCACATAATCGTCCTTACGTTGCTTACCCAGCGAAAAGCCGTGTTTCTTCATCTCTGCCCATACCATGCGGAAGTGCCCCCACTCTTCTGTAACGATGGGCGATAGCGCATTTACCAGTTCGGGTTTATCGGGGTAGCGCTGTATCAGGCTGATGCATTGTGTAGCGGCTTTTTGTTCACAAAAAGCATGGTCGGTAAGTATCTCTTCCAGCGATATAGATGCAAGATCTACCCACCTTGGGTCTGTAGGCATTTTAAGGCCCAGTATAGAATTATCTGAAGTGCTCATGAAAAACTATGAAGGTGCAAAAATAAAAAAAGACCGTACAGGACGGTCTTTTTGCAATCTGAAACTCTTTTACTTATCGTATAACACGAACGTTTACCGCGTTCATGCCCTTTCTTCCTTGCTGTAATTCAAACTCTACACGATCATTTTCTTTAACCTGCTCTTTCAGTCCCGTCACGTGTACAAAAGTCTCCTGGTTAGAGTCGTCGTGTTTAATGAAGCCAAATCCCTTGCCTTCATTGAAGAACTTTACAGTTCCCGTTAATTTTTGTGTTTGCACTCAAAATGAAATTTAAAGATTAATTATACCCAAAGGTAATATTTCATAAATATAATCAAATACTTAAAGTATTTTTTATTCGTTACCTAACTTTTTCAGCATTTTGCCGTGGTTAATAAGCGCATACACAAAGTTCTTTTGCTCCTGGTAAGGAAGCCCGTATTCATATGCTGTCTGCTTTACTAAACCGGCTATCTTTTTATAGTGTACATGGCAAATGTGAGGAAACAGGTGGTGTTCTATCTGCCTGTTCAGCCCGCCGATGAACCAGTTCATTATACGGCTCTTTGGTGAGAAGTTAGCAGTATTCATCAGCTGATGCACTGCCCAGTTATTCTCCATTTTCCTGTCGTCAGATGGCATAGGGAATTCACATTCTTCGATAACGTGTGCCAACTGAAAGATGCAGGACAATGCCAGCCCGGCAACAAAGTGCATGATCAGGAATCCTATCAATACATTCTGCCATGGGATACCGGTAATAGCTATCGGTATTACAAACAGCATTATATAGTATAGTACTTTGTAAAGGCTTAATTGCAGCATCGCCTGGCGCAATGTAAGTTTCTCTTTTTTCAGCAGGTCTTTTTTATGATAGTCATACACCTGGCGGAAGTCTTTGATGGTAGCCCACTGCAATGTCAGCAGTCCATAAAGGAACCATGCATACCAATGCTGAAAACGGTGCATTTTATATTTCTTTGAATGCGGAGAAAAACGCAGGAATACGCCCGCGTTAATATCATCATCCAGTCCTTCTATGTTAGTATAGGTATGGTGCAGTATGTTGTGCTGTATCTTCCAGGTTACTTCATAGCCGCCCACCATAGCAATGATCTTGCCCAGGTATTTGTTCAGCACTTTGTTATCTGAATAAGATCCGTGATTGGAGTCGTGCATTACAGAGCATCCTATGCCTACCATGCCCACGCCCATCATCAGCCACAGTCCGTAGAATACCCACAGGTTAGTAGCCACACCAGATACCATCACCAGGTAAGGCAGCAGGTACATAGATACCATGGCAACTGTTTTTGCTACCATAGAAGCATTACCATGCGGATCAATTTTATTTTCAGTAAAATAAGCGTCTACTTTCTTTTTTAGCGTATCGTAAAATCCTTCACCATTACGCGGTGCGAAGCGTACTATATCAAGCTTTTTAATTTGTGACAATTGCAAAAATATTTTTTGCGAATTTAAACTATTATGATGATTTTTTTGCATTGTATGAGAATAATCATATATCTGCTGCACCAATATTAACAAATAAAAAGAGCAGCCGTAATAACGACTGCTCTATAAAAAACTAAGTGACTTGTTATAACTATTTACTTCTCAGCGCTTCAATCTTCTTTTTCATTTCCTCAGATTTATCCAGCTGGTTCTTACGTGCATAAATTTCTTTCAATGCTATTAATGAAGATTGGTAAGAAAATTTATCATCTGCGTTCAGTGAACCTACGTTAGCACCAAGTGTACTTACTGTCTTTTCAAAATAAGGTACAGCCTTATCAAACAGTACGTCTCTTTGTGCAGTCAGTTTGTTGTAGGCATCTTCATGCTTTTTCTTTTCTGCAGCCACTTTCGCGCTGTTAGACAGGTCAGCTTCTTTATTCATTTGCTTATTCAGCTCCGTACCTTCATTATAATACAATACACCTGCGTTATAATTATAGCCACCGTTGTTACCGTCTATAGCTATCGCTTTAGCATACGCGGCTTCTGCTTTTGCTAACAGGTCCGTATAATTATCTGGCTTTGGCAATTCTTTACCATTCGCGTCTTTAGGTATGGCCATATTAGCATAACCGTTAGCAAGGTTAAACTGCAGTTCTGCATTATTAGGTTCTTTCGCTGCAGCTTCTTCCAGTTTTTTCATCAGCACGTCTTGCTTGCCGGTGCGTATATAATAGTTCAGTTCCTCATTTCTCAGGTTAGCATTGTCAGGAAACTGTGCGCGGCCTTCTTCCAGCATCGCTATCTGCTGATCCGGTTTGCCTTGCCTGTTGTATATATCAGATAGCGTCAGGTACACATTTGCGCTTTTACCAATAGGGTTATTCTTCAGCGCTTCCAGTACAGGTTGTGCCTCATCATATTTCTTGGCATAGTATGCACTGAATGCTTCCATAACCATCGCCTGCGCAGCTACCGTATCAAAAGATTTATTGCCTGCAAAGCGTTTACCACCTTCCAGGTCGTGTATATCTACGGTTCCTTTTGCAAGTGTGTATGCTTCATCATACATCTTTTTATTATAGTTAGCCACCGCATCGTTATAGAAATTGTAGGCACAGATGGTTAATGCTGTGTTCACATCTTCTTTCTCATACTTGGTATCCAATTGCACTACTTTCATCAGCGATGTAGCAGCCTCGCGATACGGATTGTTTGCTTTCTTGGATGCATCTTGTTGCATAGCCATGTAAATACGGCTTTTTACATACCATGCTTTAGGATTATCTTTTGTAGAAGGATCATTGACTGCCATGTTAATGTATTCAACTGCCTTGTCATAATCCTTATCGTTCAGATAATTACTTGCAGTCTGGATGTTTTGCTTTTGTGCCCACGCTGTAGTAGTAAAGGCAAATGCCGCTGCAACCAGGATGATCTTTTTCATTCAGTTACTTTTTTAAAAATTTATGCGAAGTTATTTAAAAGAAAACACCCGAAGATAATTTCGGGCGTTTCTTAATGTTAATATTGCTTTCCATTTACAATTTATGCTTCCGTTGCAGGTTCAGTTGCATCATTTGCATTATCTGTATCTAACTGGTCTTCACCTTCGTCCTCTTGCTCTTCGATACGTGCAATAGCTGCTATTTCATCGCCTTCATCCAGGTTTATCAGCCTTACGCCTTGTGTAGCCCTGCCTGCTTCGCGGATGTTTTCCACCTTCATACGGATGGTGATACCTGATTTGCAGGTGATCATCAGGTCATCTGTTTTTTCTACAGCCAGCAAACCTACCAGTGCGCCGGTCTTCTCGGTAATGTTGATGGTCCTTACACCTTTACCACCGCGGTTGGTGATGCGGTAAGACAGTTCAAACAATTGCTCGTTACCTTCAGCATCCTTCAGGCGGATGGCTTTCGCTTTATCTTCTTCGGTAGCAGTGTCACTCAATGGTTCGAGGAACTGTGTACGCTTACCCAGGCCTTTTTCAGACACTACAAGTATCTGTTTGGATATATCTTCTTTCGGCAGGCATATCATACCTATTACTTCGTCACTGTCACCTTCCAGCTCTATACCAAATACGCCAATAGCGCCACGCCCTGTTGTACGCACTTTGTTTTCTTCAAAGCATATAGCGCGTCCGCTGCGTACCGCCATCATGATGTAGCTTTCCCCATCTGTAAGCGATACGTCCAGCAACTGGTCGCCGTCTTGTATGGTAATGGCATTGATACCATTGGTACGCGGGCGGCTAAAGTCTTCTAATGAAGTTTTTTTGATGATACCTTTCTTGGTGCAGAGTACAATGTTATGTCTTTCTATGTACTCCTTATCTTCCAGGTTTGGTATATCTATCACCGTACGTATCTTATCATCCGGTGGTAATTGTATCAGGTTCTGTATCGCGCGTCCTTTAGCGTTTTTATCTGCTTCAGGTATCTCGTACACTTTCAGCCAATAGCATCTTCCTTTTTCTGTGAAGAACATCAGCGTATGGTGTGTAGATGCTATGAACAGGTGCTCCAGGTAATCTTCGTCGCGTGTGCGGCCACCCATAGCGCCACGGCCACCGCGCCTTTGTGCACGGTATTCTGCCGCAGATGTGCGTTTGATATACCCCAGGTGAGAAATAGTGATCACCACATCTTCCTCTTCTATCAGGTCTTCAATGCGCATTTCATTGGCCAGGTATTGTATTTCTGATTTACGCTCATCACCAAACTTCTTCTTCACATCCAGCAGCTCTTCTTTGATGATGTCGTAACGCATGCCTTCGTTTGCCAGTATCTCTCTCAAGTGGCCTATCAGCTTCATCAGCTCCGCATGTTCTTCGCGTATCTTATCGCGCTCCATGCCTGTAAGGCGTTGCAGGCGCAGTTCCAGCACTGCTTTTGCCTGTATCTCGGTCATGCCGAATTTTTCTATCAGGCCTGTCTTGGCTTCTTCCGGGTTGATCGATTGGCGTATCAATGCGATCACTTCATCCAGGTGATCCAGCGCTATCAGGTAGCCTTCCAGTATATGGGCGCGTTTTTCTGCTTCCCTCAATTCAAACTGGGTACGGCGTACCACTACTTCGTGGCGGAAGATGATAAACTCAGATATCAGGTCTTTCAGGTTCAATATACGTGGGCGGCCATTTACCAGCGCTACGTTATTGATACCATAAGATGTCTGCAGTTCGCTGTACTTATATAGCTGGTTGATAATAACCTGTGCTACCGCATCCCTGCGGAGCTCTACTACTATACGGGTACCATCTTTATTAGATTCGTTGGCAACGTGTGTGATGCCTTCTATGATCTTATTATTTACCAGGTAACCTATTTTTTCTGCCAGTGCATCACGGCTCACCTGGTAAGGCACTTCCGTTATCACGATCATCTCCTTACCGCTCTTGGTAGTTTCTACATTCACGCGGCCACGCAATACTACACGTCCCCTGCCGGTATGCATACCTGCTTTGATGCCGTCAATACCGTATATGATACCGCCGGTTGGAAAATCAGGAGCTTTCACATGCTTCATCAGCTCATCAATAGTGATGTCCCTGTTATCTACATACGCGATACAGCCATCCACTACTTCAGACAGGTTGTGAGGCATCATGTTGGTAGCCATACCTACTGCGATACCTGATGATCCGTTCAGTAACAGTTGCGGTATGCGGGTAGGCATTACTGTCGGCTCTTGCAAAGAGTCGTCAAAGTTCAGGGAGAAGTCAACAGTCTCTTTGTCCAGGTCTTCCATCATGCTTTCTGCAAGGCGCTGCAGGCGTGCCTCTGTGTAACGCATTGCGGCCGGTCCGTCACCGTCCTGGCTGCCATAGTTACCCTGGCCGTCTACCATCATATAACGCATGCTCCATGGCTGGGCCATACGCACCATTGCATCATATACAGAGCTATCGCCGTGCGGGTGATATTTACCCAGCACCTCACCCACGATACGGGCAGACTTTTTATAAGGTTTGTTATAGTTGATGCCTAATTCATGCATTGCGAACAACACCCTGCGGTGTACGGGCTTCAAACCATCTCTTACATCCGGCAGTGCGCGGCCTACGATAACGGACATCGAATAGTCGATGTAGGCCGTTTTCATTTGCTCTTCGATATTTACCTGGATGATCTTATTGGTTTCCTGGTTACCGTCCTGCGGTGTTAATTCGCCGTTGTTTTGATCCATATCTGGCTATTGAAAATAGAATGGCAAATATACGTTTTTGGGGTGGAAGTTTTTGGGTGAAATAGCTTGTAAATCAAGGTTTTTAACATCTTGCAACAAATTGTGGATAATCTTTTTAAACAGGCTTTTTCAATATCGCAACGGTAAGCCTGCTCGCGCATATCAGGCGCTGTTTTTCATCATGTATTTTTATATCCCATACATGTGTGGTAGCGCCTATGTGCAAGGGTTCCGCGGTAGCTACTACTATACCCTGCCTGGTGCCACGTATATGGTTGCAGTTGATCTCGATACCTACACATATTTGCTTTTCTATATCTATGCATAGAGAAGATGCAACACTTCCTACTGTTTCTGCAAGCGCCGCAGATGCCCCACCGTGCAGCAATCCATATGGCTGGTGTGTTCTGCTATCTACCGGCATGGTAGCTTTCAGATAATTATTGCCAATTTCGGTAAACTGTATATCTAATATTTCTGCCATTGTATTGATACTGCGTGCGTTAAGTATCTCAATGGTTGTTCCATATTGTTTCCAGATTGCAGACATAATCTAATGATAATTAAATAATTATTGCTCAAATATATATTTATTAATCTTTGTATATACCAACTTTCCTATTACTTTTGAGGTTGAAAGTACATTATTACGGGTTTAATATTTCGGGGTTATGCAGACAATTTTAGTGGCCGGCGCTGGCAAGTCATCAATATACCTTATTGAGTATCTGATAAACAATGCGCCTAAACACAAATGGAAAGTAATTGTAGCGGACGGAAGCAAAGAAGCAATTGAAGAGAAAACCAATAATAGCCCATACGCAGAAACTGCGGTTATAGATATCACCAATATAGAAGAACGCGAACCATTGGTAAAACGCGCAGATATAGTTGTGTCGTTAATGCCGCCGCATCTTCACATCCACCTGGCGCACGACTGCCTGAAACACAAAAAAAATCTTATTACATCGTCCTATGTTTCTCCGGAAATAAAGGCAATGGATAAAGACGTGAAAGATGCAGGCCTGATGTTCATGTGCGAAATGGGCCTGGATCCGGGTATTGACCACATGACTGCCAACCAGATCATTCATAGCATTCAGAAAGTAGCGTCGAGCATTCTTTCCTTCAAATCTTACTGCGGCGGGTTGATAGCTCCCGGATCGGATGACAATCCATGGCATTATAAATTTAGCTGGAACCCAAAGAATATTATTACTGCAGGCCAGGGCGGGGCTCACTACCTGCTAAATGGCAAAGAGGTATTTGTACCGTATGAGAGCATCTTTGACAATTGTAAAAAGATAAAGGTAGAAGGGCTTGGCAATCTCGCCTACTACCCCAACCGCGATTCCCTCCGCTACCTGGAGTTGTATGATGTACCCGATATCAAGACTTTCATTCGTGCTACATTAAGGCACCCTATATTTTGCAGGGGATGGCAGGCTATTATACAAATGGGGCTTACACAGCCTGATGAGTTGACGAATGGCCATCTTACTTACGCAGACTGGATCAAGTATAAAACCGGTTATACCGATACTTCGATAAGTATTAAGGAGCATATCACCAGGTTCCTGAAGCTGGAAGATGATAAGGTGATCCCAATGCTGGAATGGCTCGGGCTTTTTGATGATACACCAATTAAGGACGATCTCCGTTCTTCTCCGGATATACTGCTGGATCTGCTATTACAAAAATGGGAAATGAAGCCGCACGATAAGGATATGGTGGTAATGCAGCACGAGGTAGAATATATGCGCAAAGGCAGCCGTATAAAATTAACCAGCAGCATGGTGCTGGAAGGCGAAAGCAGGCATCACAGCGCTATGGCAAAAACAGTAGGCCTGCCTATGGCTATCCTTGCGCGCTTTGTACTTAGCGGCAAGGTTGTTCCTCCTCTTGGTGTCCACATTCCCAATATGCCATCGGTGTACCGCCCTGTGCTAACGGAGTTGAGACATCACGGTATCGAGTTTGTTGAAGACGTGGAATAATGTTATTCTAATAGTCGTCGAAATTAGAGAAGCGCGGGCAGGTAAGTCCATTGCTCACGGGTATATTCTTACTGTTGCCGTTTACATAGAACGATATCTCGTAGGATGCAAAAGTTCCTGAGTGTAGTATTTTGGCAGATGATGCATAATCGTAAGAGAATGTCACTGCACAATGGCTATAGTCGATTTTTATGGTTGGTATGATCGCATCCTGAAACCGGTAAAAGGCCCCTGCCGAAAAGATCATCTTTTTATCGCCACCATCTTTATATCCCACCCAGCTAAGCATACCACCGGTTACTATTTGCTGATGCGGATTTTCTATCTGCACATCTGTATGATAAAGCCAGCCTACCCTTTCAGTAATACGTCCTACAAAACCCAGGTTAGCCGACCAGCGAACGCTTCTTTTTACTGCTGTATTGGAATAAAAACTTGAGTATGGCCTCAGCAGGTGAAAGGCAGCAGCGCCAATATAAAACGCGTTTTCGTTTTTTGCTCCAAAAGATGTGTTATAACTCATCCCGGCGCTTAGGTCTATATAAGAGATCTTGTTACTCGTAAAGTTTTCGCCCGAAACCAGGCTGTTATCAAACCCGCCATTGATAAACTGGTTGTCAACGGTCATTTTGCTGGGGTCGAAGGAGTTTTGTTTATAGGCCGCGGTAAATCCCATTGACAAGAAAGAATGGTGCCTGTCCTCCAGCGATTTGTTATAGTTGATACCGGCATATACATCAGTAGAGCTGTAATCAATACTTCCTGCTTTATCACTGTTTACGCATAAGCCAAAACTCAAATAATCATGCACTTCTTTATTGATCATTACCTTACCCTCCGCCGATGCCATAATGGTATTGAACGCAGTACCCAGGCTATTCCATTGCGAGCGATATATTACACCCGCGCTATAAGAACCTCCCAGCACGCCAATCAGTGCCGGGTTTCGGTATAATGATGTTTGATAAAACTGAGAAAAATAAGGGTCTTGAGCACTAGCTTGTTCTGCGCTTACGAGGAGCAATATGCCCAGGACTATTTTAATATGTAACACTCGCCTTTTCATGTTCACTTTGTTCATGGGTTATCGTAATAATGTAATATTTCCTTTAATGATACTTGTAGTGTTATTCGGGCAACCAATTTCCAATACATATACATACACTCCCGGTGTCACCGGCGTGTTATGATAGGTTCCATCCCACCCAAATGCCTTATCGTTGGCAAGAAAATTATTAGCTGAAAAGAGCATCTCTCCCCACCTGTCTATCACCCTGAAGTTCATGATGGTTGTGAAACCATCACCCCTTGGATAGAATATATCATTTTGTCCGTCACCGTTTGGTGAAAATGTATTGGGCAGATATGCGGTATTACCATCACAGGCTATTCGTGCTGTCACGGTATCTGTTGCATAGCATCCACCGGGGCTTATAGCTTTTAAAGTATATTTCTGCGTGGCTTTAGGTGTCACTATTGGGTTAAGGCAGTCTGCACAACCAAGCCATGTATTAGGGGTCCATTCATAGCGCTCTGCGTTTAATGCAGTAGCGGTAAACTGCATAGAAGCACCGGGAACACCTACTACATCTGGCCCGGCATCTACTGTTGGGTATGGATAAACGGTAACCTGCTGCAGCAGGGTATCGGTAAAGCATTTGTTCTCCTTTATGATCACCCGGTATATCGTTGTGCTATCCGGTTTTGCTATTGGGTTACTACTATCCGGCGCGTTTAGTGTTGTCGCCGGAGACCAGTTATAAGTGATACCTCCATTAGCACTCAACTGCGCTTTGTCGCCTACACATATTTTCACTTCATCACCAACAGAAGCTGCAGAACGGTTGATGACCTTGATGGTGGCGGATGCAGTGTCTTTACAACCGAATGCATTATAGCCTGTAAGTGTATAAGTAGCGGTATTGGGCAGTGTAAACACATTCGTATCGCAGGTATCGCACAGCAAGTCTGCGGGTGGTGTCCATTTATAGTGTATACCTCCATTTGCAGTCATTACTACGGCAGTGCCTGCACATACCACCGTATCTGATAGTTTAATAGATAATACAGGCGACGGCAGCAATGGTATGGTCAATGTATCTTTCAGTACACAGCCGTTGGAGTCAGTTATTACTACCCCATATTTTCCTGCATTCAGCTTTGCAATAGCAGAGGTGGTAGAATTGGCCGGATCACGCCACATTATCTTATAAGGTTTTACACCACCTGATACATTAACATAACCTGATCCATTTGCATTTTCTCGACAGGTACCGCTGTCTGCACGAACAATGGCAGATAGTTTGGCCGGCTGGGTAAGGCTGTAACTCTTTAATAATGTACAATTGTTGGCATCTGTCAGCGTTACGGTATATGAGCCGCTCTTCAAACCTGTTAGCGTCGTCGTTGTTTGAGGCGGTATGGTGTTCCAGGAATATGTATATGGTGCAATCCCTCCTGATGCTTTGATATTGATATAACCATCATTTCCACCATAGCAGTTAATGCTTTTTGTACTGTCTGCAATTGTCAGAGCGGCGGGCTGTGCGATGTTCACCCTCGAAGTACTGGTACAGCCATTCGTATCGGTAACGGTCACCGCGTAAGAGCCGGGCCCTATTCCCGTAGGGTTTGCAGTTGTTTGCACGGGATAAGTATTCCAGGAATATCTATAAGGCGTAGTACCCCCATTTGCGGTTACAGAAGCAGTACCATTATTGGCACCAAAGCAGGTAACGTCGGTACTTGTCGCGCTTGACGTGAGCTGCGCCGGTTGGGTAATAGGGACTGATATCGTAAGGTTGCAGCCTTTTGCATCTGAAACCTTTACAGGATAAGTACCTACTGCCAGGTTAGTAGCTGTTGCGGTAAAATTAAGTGGCGAAATAGTTGTCCATAGATAATTATAAGGAGAAGTACCGCCGGATGCTGTTATGACTATAGAACCGTCTGTCCTGCCATAGCAGCTAATATTCTTAACAGTAGAAGGTGTAACAACCAGGGCAGTTGGCTGGCCTATCGTTACCGTATCCTGGTAAGTACATCCTTTGCTATCGGTTACCATAACATTATATGGACCGGCATTCAGCGAATTGGCATTAGCAGTCGTTTGCACAGGTGACGAATTCCACCTATACGTATAAGGACTATTACCACCTGTAGGCGTTACCGTAGCTGTAGCATCTGATCCGCCATAGCAGCTTACATTCGTATGTGTAATAGAACTCCGAAGCACTGCAGGCTCGGTGATCGTTGTGCTGGCTGATGCAGTACAACCATGGCCATCTGCTACAGAAACTGTATAGGAAGCAGGAACAAGGCCGGAGATGCTTTGTGTAGTCTGCACGGGCGTTGTATTCCAGCTATAGCTATAGGCTGCAGTACCACCTGTAACATTTGCAGTAGCTATACCATCTCCCTTTCCATTGCAGGTAACATCTGTTTTAGCAATGGTGGCAACAAGTAAAGCAGGTTCTGCTACTGTTATCGTTTTTGACATGATGCAGGATTTGCTGTCAGTTACTGTTAAGGTGTAGTTGCCTGCAGTTATATTATTGATATTAGTAGTTGTACGAACAGGACTGGTGTTCCAGCTATAAGTATAGGTTGGCACCCCACCTGAAACACTTGTACTAATAGCGCCATTATTTTCTCCATAACAATTCGCATCAGTTACAGTTGGCGTTATTGTAATTCTGCTATTTTGATTTAAAGTAACATATCCATAGGAATTAGTGCAGCCTTTTGAATCTGTAACTGTAACATTATAGAAACCTGCATGAAGGTTTCTTGCAGTATCTGTTGTTTGGGCCGGAGTACTATTCCAGCTATAGGTATAAGGCCCCGTACCACCGGTAGCCACTACTACGGCCATACCCGTACTGGAATCGTAACAATCAATATCCTTTTTGTACGTGATTGTTGTGGTGAGCCATGCTGGTTCAGTTACAGTATAGGTGGCACTAACAGAACAACCATGATCGTCCGTAATAGTAATCGTATAATTCCCTGCAGTTAATCCGCTAATACTACTTGTTGTTTGAACGGGTACAGTATTCCAGCTATAGGTATATGGCGCCGTGCCGCCGGTAGCACCCGCGATTATGGCTCCATCGTTACCCGAATGGCAACTAACATTCGTGATGCCGGGATTGACCGTTGTCAAAACCTGCGGGCCCGAGATCGTATCAACATGGATTGCAACACATCCGTGAGCATCAGTAACAGTTAATGTATATACACCCTCAAAAAGGCCGGTTATGTTTGCCGTAGTCTGGGCAGGGCTCGTATTCCAGCTATAAGTATAAGGTGCTACGCCACCTGTCACCGTAGCACTGATAGAACCGTTATTTAGGCCATGGCAGGTAACATTGACTTTTGTAGTGGATATTGCTATAGCTGTAGGCTCTGTTAAGGCGACTGTTTGCGTATCCTTACAACTGATGCTGTCAGTCACTATCACCGTATAACTGCCTATTTTAAGGTTTGATATTGTCGCTGTAGTTTTCGGAGGGGTGGTATTCCAGCTATAAGTAAAAGGACTTATGCCCAACACATTGGCTGTGACAGACCCCGTAGAGTCTCCAAAACATGCCACATCGTTTTTGGTTAGTGTTGTGTAAGGAGAAGGAATAACATGTACTGTGTCTTTACGGAAGCAGCCGGTGCTATCGGTGACGGTTATATAATAATCCGTTGGTGCCACGGGAGTTACATTGGTCGTGTCGCAATTGCTGCAACTCACAGTTGCAGAAGGTGTCCAGGAGAATGAGTATGGGGCTATACCACCGGTGTGATTGCTCATTAGTTTGATGGAAGCATTCCGGCAGATCATAGTATCATTAGGAGCCTTAATGGCAAGATCTGATACCGTAATTACGCTGGTAAGCGTATCTGCACAACCAAAACCCTGATATGGTGTGAGTATAAGTTTATATTTTGTCGTAACGCTTGGGGTTGGTATAGAGACCGTTTGCCCTGTTGCAATAGTGGTTGTAAAACTGGAATCCATCCAGGTATAGAGCCTGAAACCGGGAGGAGCAGAAAGGGTTGTATTGCCTCCAAGATTGCACTCCTGGTTGCTTATAGAAAAAAGGCCGCAGCTAATATCAATATATCCATAGCCAAAGTGGCCACCAAGTGCGCAGTCGCCCGAAGCAAAATCTACGGCTATGGTTTTACCGGCACTGCCTGATAAATTAAGTGACGATATTGTCCAGGGCAAATACCAAACAGTAGCATCTACTGTTGATTGTGTAAAACCCGGAAGACTACTCGATGCAACATAACTACGCACTGTACATGGTATCGGGGTGCCGGTAGCAGAATCAAAAGCCGAAACCTCGAAACGCGGCTGCTGCGCGGGTGTGTGATTAGGATCCTGGAATACTACTGCGTAACGGTAAAAGACACTATAGTTATTGGCATTAGCCGGTATGCGTATATAATAGCGCGCTCTTTCAGCTTCAGAATTAGTACTGGCATTACCAAGCTTCATGGAATAAAAACCTACAGCAGGAGATATTACCGGGAAGCCACCGTAGAAGTCTGTAGCCGTACCCGATGTGATGGTATGCCTGCCACTGACTGCACCGGGAGTAGGCGTACTGATGGGACAGCAACTGCCGGTATACAAGTTCCAGTTAGAGAGGTTACCTAACTCAAAATCAATGTTAGATGGGCAAGAAAAACTTTGCGCTGCAAGATGGCCTTGTGCGAATAGGAGCGTTACAATAAAAAATAATAAGGGTTTAAGTCTCATCATACGCGGTTACACAAGCAGCGAAAAGCCGCTCAAAATTTTAACACAATATTGTATGATAAAAATAGAATGATTAGTTTTTATTTTCAACTATTTGGGCATGATATTCACGTATTTTAATGTGAAATGCCCAAAACTAATCAACGGTTAAAACCGCAGATTGATTATCAGCGGTTTTTGTATAGCTCCCTTTTAATTTCCCGATCAACATCACGCGATTTGATAGTCTCGCGTTTATCGTGCAGTTTTTTACCCCTGCCGAGGCCTATTTCTATTTTAGCAAAGCCATTTTCATTGATAAAAACGGCGAGTGGAACAATCGTATAACCCTTTTCTTTTATTTTAGTTTCCCATTTGCGCAGTTCGCGCTTATTTAGCAGCAGTTTGCGTTCGCGGGTGGGGTCATGGCCGGCATAACCCGCATTGACATACTCAGATATGTGCAGGCTTTTTACCCAAAGCTCTCCATGACTGAAAAGACAATAACTATCATTAAAGCTCACCTTGCCGGCACGTATGGACTTGATCTCGGAGCCGGTAAGTACCATACCGGCAGTGAGTTTGTCCTCTATCGCGTACTCGAAAGTAGCAGAACGGTTTTTAATATATACTTTGTCCTGGGCCAAGTGAGGGTAGGTTTACAATAGTTATTTATTCTTCATGTACCAGTCGATCACCATAGTCAGCTTTTCCTTCAGGTTTTGACGCTGTACTATAAAATCGAGGAAGCCATGCTCCAGCAGGAACTCTGAGCGCTGGAAGCCCGGCGGAAGATCCTTTTTGATGGTTTCTTTAATAACCCTCGGGCCGGCAAAACCGATCAATGCTTTTGGCTCTGCGATATTGATATCGCCCAGCATAGCATAGGAAGCGGTAACACCACCGGTTGTAGGATCTGTAATAAAAGATATATAAGGCAGGCCGGCTTTTGCTAACCTTGTTAACTTCGCCGAGGTTTTTGCCATCTGCATCAGCGAGAAGGCGCTTTCCATCATACGGGCACCACCTGATTTGGAGATGATCATAAATGGCAGCTTATGCTGGATAGCGTATTCAATACCACGGGCAATCTTCTCCCCTACTACACTACCCATAGAACCACCAATAAAGTTAAAGTTCATACAGGCGATGACAATCTTGCGGCCTTCTATATCGCCCACACCTACGGTCATAGCATCTAATAAACCTGTAGTTCTTTGCGCATCCTTCAGCCTTACTGCGTATGGCTTCAGGTCTACGAAGCCCAGCTTGTCTTTAGGCGCTATATTCTCGAACAGGAGTTCTGCAGAATCATCATCGAAAAGTAAATCGAAATATTCGGGAGCGTTGATGCGGTTATGATAATTGCATTTGGGGCAAACGTACAGGTGTTCCTGTAATTCCTTAACCGTGATGGTTACCTTACACTCGGGGCATTTGTGCCATACCCCATCCGGAGCTTCCTTCTTTTCATGCGTACTGGTAAGAATGCCTTTCTTAATACGACGAAACCAGGTAGAGGACATGTTGTTGATATTAGTTAAAAATAAGCTTTGACAATCTTTCTATCTAAAAAAACGGCAAAACGGTTACAAAGATACGATTTGTACGCAAAGCGGAAAGCAATGTGGGTAACCCGCTATTCCAGCTCTCTTTTACCGGAAAGCAGGTAGATGACAGCCATACGGATGGCTACGCCATTTTCTACCTGGTTGAGGATGATAGACTGCTTGCTGTCGGCCACATCTGAGTTTAACTCTACCCCACGGTTGATAGGACCGGGGTGCATGATGAGTATCTCTTTCTGCAGGTCATCCAGCATTTGTTTATTGATGCCGTAGTATAATGAGTATTCTCTAAGTGTTGAAAATAATGGTTTATGCTGGCGTTCCAGCTGGATGCGTAGCACGTTGGCTACCTCGCACCACTTGAGGGCTTTCTTCACATCATACTCTACCTTCACGCCCATCTTTTCTATATGCTTTGGTATGAGGGTTGGCGGGCCTGCCACCATTACCTCTGCCCCCAGCTTACCGAGGCAATATATATTACTCAGTGCCACGCGGGAGTGCATGATATCGCCGATGATGGCGATACGCTTGCCTTTGAGCTCGCCGAGGCGCTCGCGGATGGAGAATGCATCGAGCAGGGCCTGTGTAGGATGCTCATTGATGCCATCACCTGCATTGATGATGCTGGCATCTGTATGGTTGGACAGGAACCAGGGCGCACCGCTGGCCGAGTGGCGCATCACGATCATATCCACCTTCATGGCCAGGATATTATGAACGGTATCTATCAAGGTCTCCCCTTTGGAAACAGAAGAACCGGAAGCTGAGAAATTGACCACATCTGCACTGAGCCTTTTCTCTGCAAGCTCAAAAGAGATGCGGGTACGGGTAGAATTCTCAAAAAATATATTGGCTATGGTAGTATCCCTGAGTGCAGGTACTTTCTTTATCTGCCTTTGTAATACCTGTTTAAAATTATCTGCCGTGCGGAAGATGGTCTGGATATCCCCCGGCTGCAGTTCTTTAATGCCTAACAGATGTTTTACAGATAGCGACATTTCAATTTTTTTAATCGATCAATACAACTTCGTCTTTACCGTCTTTTTCCTTCCAGTGCACTTTTACCTTTTGGGTGATGATGGTGTCTACCGTCTGGCCTACGTAATCGGGTTGTATAGGAAGCTCGCGGCTAAAGCGGCGGTCTATCAGCACCAGCAGCTCTACGCTTTTGGGCCTGCCGAAATCGATGAGGGCATCCATAGCGCTGCGGATGGTGCGGCCGGTATGCAGCACATCGTCTACCAGTATCACGTCCTTGTTCTCTATGCTGAAATCTATATTGGTGGATGAGGGCACATTCATTTCCTGGCCTGCCTGGTGCACATCGTCGCGGTAGAAGGTAATATCCAGCTTGCCGTATGGGATGTCCTTCGCTTTGGTAATACGGGATACAATGGCCGCAATACGGTCTGACAGCCAGATGCCGCGGGGCTGTATACCAATGATCACAGTATCTTTAAATTGAAGGTGGTTCTCAACTAATTGATGAGCCAGGCGTTGCAGAGTAATGTCGAGTTGCTTATTATCAAGCAGGGTCTTCAACTGTACGTGGGATTTTAGCAAAAATAGTATTTCGGGGCGGAAAGTCAAAATGGGTGTCGGATGCTGGATACTGGATACGTGATGCTTGATGCTGGATACTAGATTTAGGATTCCGGGATGCTGGATGGTTGATACTGGATATTTGATGCCAATTGCATACTGCATACTGCCTACTGTAAACTGAATTGCTAACTTTTGCTAACCTATTGCTGACGGGTTGCTAACGGGGAGGTTAGCAGCAGGGCTACCGTCATTACTGCATTACAGCAGCGCTACTGCTAACCTTTGCTAACGTTTGCTATCTTTTGCTAACCTTTGCTAACCTAATCGAGCGCATCATAGTCTTCGAGGCTTTGGTAAGGATCATCGAGGATGTTGAAGAGGTTCATAAGCTGGGGCAGTTGCCGCTCCCATTTAGCCTCGAGTTTTTCGTCTGCGGTGATGGCGCGGATGCGCTCGTCGAGACCGGGCTTTACTTTGATGACCTGCTTCTCACCGAATTTGTCGATCACTTCTTTTTCTATCATAATATCTCCGCGGATGATGCGGGTGAGCACAGAGCGCTTCTCCGAAATATCGGCAAACTTGGCGAGGCACCGCTGACGAAGGAATTCACCGATCATGACCCGGGCCTTGTTGCGCCCTTTGGTGATGCACTCTGCAATTACGGGATCAGCCATGAGGCGGCTGGCGCTGGACTTTGCTGCGGCTGCGGAGCAATTGGGGTAAGCAGTTTGGTAAGCAGCGGTATGATTGCCATGAAGTACTACCTGGTCGATAAAGAGTTGCTTGCGGGGAGATAGCTTTTTGTACTTTTTAACTGCTTCGTTGTAGGCTTTGTCGCGCGCGGCGGGATCCTCTTCTGCGAGGATGGTTTTGATGAAGGGTGTCATATGTGTAGGGTTTGTTGAACATTTGTACAAAGGTAGGAATTCGAAAGTAAAAAGTCAAAATTAAAAATTGGTTGATTGGTTGATTTGTTGAGTAGTTGATTAGTGTTTTATGGGGTACCTTCTGTTTAATCATTTTTCAGAATAACCAGGGTAATGATGCAGATCGGTAATGCCAGCCATTGTTGCAAATCGGGAGATTGGCTTTTCTAACTGAGGAGGTAAGGAGGTTATGCTGAGCTGATATTTATTTTATCAGAGTTATATCACCTTTCTTCATTTCATTTTTACCACGATACCTGAATTTCATATAGTAGTAATAAGCTCCCATTTCGGCCGGCTTTGTCTTAAAAGTTCCATCCCAACCCGCATATACATCTGTACCGCCATAGACTTCCTGGCCCCAGCGATTGAAGATATGTAGTTCGAAGTCTTTGACATTGGCAATATCACCCATAAGATGGGCTATATCGTTTTTTCCGTCACCATTGGGCGAAAATGCTGATGGGAAGAAAATATTACATGGATTTACTGTTATTTCTACTGTATCTCTGGCTATTTGGCAATGGCCGACTACTTCTACATAATATATACCTGTTTCTGCTACAGTAAAGCTCCGTTCTGTGCTACCATCCTGCCATATATATTTATCATCATTTGCAGATGTGTCATTTACAGGCAGACGCATTAATTCTCCATAACATATTTCTGTATCGTCTCCTAATTCTATTTTAGGTGTAGGATATTCAGCAACTCCAATACTATCACTAATCTTACACCCATGATACACGGCATCAAAAAGGTAATTACCACTATTATAGGCTTTGGTAACCATTCCTGTATCTCCGCTACTCCAAAATATTTGCGTGCCATTAGGGAAACTACCGGCAAGTAAATTTATGGTATCCGCAGGACAAATGATAGTATCTGGCGCTAAAGTATAGCTTGTGAATATGCCTTTTATGTCGAATGTATCTATAGCCGTGTGGCAGGTTTTGTTGTTCATAATAACCCAATATTTCCCTGGTTTCGAAATTGTAAGACTATCGTTAGTACTACCTGTATTCCAATGCCAGCTTGCACCTGTTTGATCCAGATCTCTATAATGAAAAAGTATCAAAGTTTTATTTGGACAAATACTATCCCTCACTGTGTGGTTTTCATAAGACGAATAACCTCCCACTGAAATAGTATCAATAAAAATTGCACATCCATCGTAGGCTGTAACCCAAAATACACCCGAGCTATTTGTTACAAAGCTATCACTCCTACTTCCGTCCTGCCATCGGTACCAAGCCATACCTTCCGGGCCATGTATAACAGTTGACTGGTTCAGACAATCCACCTTATCCTTAACGCTAACAAAAGCACTATCGGCTCTTTGAAATATTGCACGAGGTACTCTTTGGGGGAGTCCCCATAGAACAACACTGGAAGCATTTAAAGGTACATCCTGACCATAAACACAGCCTGGAAACAAGTCGTTAGCATTAGTAATTCTATCTACTCTTTGCGTGTTGATCAATGCGACATATACATTTCCGTCAGGGCCTAACTGCATACCACCAGGGGCAAGTGTATCATGATGAACAGTATTCCTGGAAGCGATCACTGCATTAGTGGTAACCTGCGTCAGATCGTATTGGTAAATATCTTTTTTATTGAATGCGGTTGTGTAAAATCGTCGGCTGTCGGGAGAAAATGCGCATCCATAAAACCCGGCGGCACTGCTCATGCCTGTATCGATCAGCCTGGCATTTATAATGGATCCAGTTTTCGTATTAAAATCATGCATTGCGACAAAACTTCCAGTCATAGCCGCCAGTCCTAAAAGCCTTCTATCAGGTGATATTTTTATTGAGACTACACTTCCCGGTGGTTGGGGATAGGTAGCTGCTGAAACTACAGGGTTAAAATCAATGCCAGACGAGGTGATTTTATAAGAATAAAAACTGGCGTTAAGTTTATTATAAACAATAAGCCAATAACCTTTACATCCTTCTGTAACAGTCATAGCTTCAGAAAAGCCGCTATCGATCTTGATAAACTTTTGGCCAGGTACAACATCACCCAACCCGCTGCGTAATGCTGTATCAACGACCGAATATGCGAGCAAACCATTTGCACCACCCAATGTAAAAACATAGAATTTCTTGGGATCACGAACAACAGGTACGATGCAAGAACCTTGTGTAGTGTTACCGGTTGTATCTGCACTTACAGCTTTACCGTTGGGCATAGGTGTATAGTTCCGATCATACAAGTCTCCTTTATTGAAATAGAATAGTAAGTTCCCTGTACTTGTGTGGCTTACTGTTGCGCCTCCTCCTATAGTATTGATAACGGGATAAAAATTGAAAGGCCCAAAAATATTAGCCGGCGCTGTACCTGAATTGTTTCCGAGGAATATCAATCCTGAATTTTTTCCGAAACACCAATGAGCGTTATTCCTTTGCGCAAAACAACTTAGTGATATCAGGGATACCACAAAGAATAAAATAACTCGCATGATTTTAGTTTTACAGTAGTATTATCAAGCGCATCAAATCAAACGTATAGATTTCTTTAACCATAAACTATGCCATGTTCTGTCATTAACCAGATCATTGTGTAATTTTTTTATGACAGTACAGGTGTAAAAACGACTAGCTAAAGGTTGTCATATGCGTAAAGTTTATCGAACATTTGTACAAAGCCAGGGATTTAAAAGTAAAAAGGCAAAATTCAAAGATGGGTTGATTGGTTGGTTTGTTGAGAAGTTGATTAGAGTTTTATGGTTTAATCATCTTGGTTCTTTTTGCAGCATAGTTGAGGAGACTAGGCTGAGCAAGGTTGATATATGTTAGACGACTAGTATCTTTACAAGAACCTTCGCTGGCAAAATGAAAAAACTACTTATCTACACTTTAACCGTATTACTAATTGCAGGATGTTCCCGAAGCAAAAGTAAATTGTATAAAGAGACGGATTCTTTTGTGGAGTCTTTATCAACAACGTATGAAAGCTATGGGCTCTTCGGCGGTACAGAACATTCCAAAACGACGGAAGACGGAAAATATAAAATAACACCGATCGGGCGATTGATCAATGTAAAAATAATGGAGGCAGCCGGCGACGGTGAATATGAAGACCTGAAAGATGACCTGGAAGGGCATTATAAAGGCGATGCAAGGGTAAATAAGGTTTATATATGCCAGGCAGGAACGATCATGATTGATTGCAGGGATTGATACAGATTGTATTGCTAAACATTATCGCAAATCGGGAGATTGGCTTCTTTTAGACCGCGAGGGTGTTTTAGCGGTTGTCTGATGGGGAGATTTTCGTTTATTTTATTGCGGCATTTGAGGATTCGCAAATCGGGAGATTTGTGTCCTTTTACCACGTAGTCAGAAGAGTACGCCGAACGGGTTTGCTACCTTTTGACAAATAAAAATAATTCTATTTTCAATTAACGGATATATTATGTCACTATTCAATTTGCGGGTAGGCTGTTATTTATTTTGCTTGTTTTTAATTACTTGTGCTAGTTGCAAGCCCAATCAAATGGACGTCAGTAAATTAGACAAAGCCTATTTTGTAGGCGAATATGAAGTAAATTATGAAAATGAAAAAGAGAAGTTGATTTTAAAGGATAATAACTATTATGATTATATTTATGTTCCGAACAAGGACACTATCATAAATGCAGGGGAATGGTCTTTTCTTAAAGATGATTGGGTTACAGTTACACTTAAGAATTATCCCTTAAAGTTAAGACGGGAAAAAGTATTTACAGAAGATAGTAATGAAACAGCCAATTTGATGTTGTCAGTAAATACAAACTTGGACAATGAAATGGGTGATTTAATTATTGGAGTAAATGGCGGTGAAGGTGAATATGCTTTTGTCAAGCTTAATAAGGACAAAAATAAAAACTATATGAAGAATTAGAGTTTAAGTACTTAGTTGTCGTAAGCATGCAGTTTAGCTTCAGAGATTAGCGTGCTTGTGCCTTATCTTATTTTGGTTATTTAATACCTCACCACCTTACGGTGCACAAGATTAAAATGGTAACCGAGGTCGATACCGAGATCGTAGTAATAGCCAATACCAAGTTGCTTGTACTTTAGATCCTTGACGAATATCTTTAAGCGTAATGAGACTATTTATCGCGGTGCTGTTAGCCGGTTTAATATATAGCTGCACCCAAAGCCATAAGCGCAGCACCTATAAGGTAGATACATATCCCAGGCTTATAGATTCTTTATCATTGAGAAAGTATTATGATGATGGAAAATGGCTGATGTCGTGCTATTATTGTGATGATACTGTAATACCTGATGTGAAGAACAAAGGTTTAATTCCTAAGAATATTACCTATGGAGAATTAAAAGTTAAACCAATATACATAAAATTGATTGGGTCTGACACGTTAGAATTAAATTTTGCTCATTTTTACAATGATACAGTCCTATGCAGTTATCAAACAATTAGGTCACATCTTACAATTTGGGGATTGGCATATGATATTAAACATGATTCAGTTTTGTATTATGCCAATGAAATTATGAACCTAACTGAATGGTGTCCGTCACCTTGTGGGAGTAGACTAGGTAATCCAATCCAACCGGAGGTTGTGAAATATATAGAGTCTCATAGAGATGTTTTAGATCCCTGGTTTAAAGCTGAGGCTATTAAGCGCAAGGTGTTGAAATAGAATGAGCGGACATAGAAAGATTGCCAACCATTATCGCAAATCTCCCGATTTGCCTCTTTTCGGGAGCATTGTTTTGGGCGTTAAAAACGCTGTGACATGGCATCCTCGTTGCAAACGAGGACGAGGATGGGGCGATACAACAAATCCAATTTTAACTTACCAGGATATTAAAAACACCCCGTAAGATATTGAAGATGAAAAAGTCACCGCACCGAACCCTGAAGTGTGCGACGCAACGGACGATGATAGACAGGTGAACGCTTACTGCAAAAAACCTTCCACTTTGCAAAGCATACACGTTGGTTATGTTGCTTACTTACCAACCAGCTCTTCTGCCAGGCCGATGAGCAGCCCCTCAACGCCGCGGATGTAGCAGAGCCGGTACACATTTTCGTAGTTCATTACTTCAGCCTCGAGCCTGGCGCCATACTTAGCAAGCCTTGCCAGGGTATCGTCGAGATCTTCGACGGTGAACATCATGCGCAGGTAGCCAAGGGAATTGACCGGCGCCGTGCGGTGATCGGCAATGACAGCAGGGGTGATGAACCGTGAAAGCTCTATGCGGTTGTGGCCGTCGGGGGTAGCCATCATGGCAATCTCTACCGACTGATTGCCCAGGCCGGTGACACGGCCGGCCCATTCGCCCTCTACCATGCCACGGCCTTCGAGGGCCATGCCGAGTTCGGAGAAAAAAGCGATGGCATCATCGAGCGAGGCTACTACGATGCCGATATTGTGCATCAGGGGCAGTTTATGTGTTGCCATGGTTGTATCTGTTTATACGTTGTTAATAATAACGCATCCCCAAACGAGGGGATGCGTATAAGTATGTTGTTATTGCCCATCTACTGAATAGGACAACCCTGTAACGCCATTGGTAAATTGTTGGCTGCTCAGCAGGTTTAATTTTACCTTGTCTTTGATGTTTGTAAACAAAGGAATGCCCTGCCCCAGGATGATGGGATTAATAAACAGCCAGTAGCCATCTATTAAGTTGTGCTGCATGAGCGCATGTGTAGCCGTGGGGCTGCCGAAAAGGAGTATCTCGCTGCCGGGCTGTTGTTTTATTTCGTTGATGCTATCGGCAAGGTTATCACTGATAATAGTAGTGTTGGGCAAGTTCTGCCCCTTCATGGTGTGTGAGAGCACGAGCTTATGCGCTTTGTTGTACCAGGCGGAATGTTCTACATCGTGCTTGCTGGCATTGGGTTTGCTGCCGGCATAGGGCCAGTAGTTTTCCATCATTTCGTAAGTAACCCGGCCGTATAATGCGGTATCGGTTTCGCCGATGCGCTTGCCTACGTGATCGAAGATCTCCTGATCGACTTTGATCCAGTTCATTTCTCCATTGGGCCCTGCTACAAAACCATCGAGCGAAATGTGCATGAAGGAAATTATTTTTCTCATTTGAATTTTTCTTTTTTGTGTATGGTTATAAATGAAAATAAGTTTTTTAAGACTATACCTCAATAGATCCGGTTTTTACATCGCCGTCGCGTTTGTAGTTTGCAATGATAACGCCCTTGGTGGTAACGATGCTCTCCGTGAGCCTGAATGCAGCCGGGATGGTGCCATTGCCAAACAGCTTCTTGCCCTTGCCCAGCGTAAGCGGATATATCTTTAACCGGAGCTCATCTACAAGATCGTGCTTGAATAATAACTGGATAAGCTCGCTACTACCCCATACCTGTATATCGCTACCTTCAGAGTTTTTGAGCTTTTTTATATCTGCGACGGTTTTGAGGACCACAGAGTTTTTCCAGCCGGTAACCATTGGATCTTTCTTGCCAAGGGTTTTGGAAAACACATACTTAGTACCCTCATTGATGCCGGGCCAGAAATCGCCATGCTGCGGCCAGTAGCCGGCCCATATCTGGTAAGTATTTCTGCCGAGCAAATAATCTGCAGGCTTCAGCTCTTCCTGCATTACTTTGCCAAATAGCTCATCATTATAAGTAGCGCTCCATCCACTGTATTTGAAGCCACCTGATGTATCTTCCTTCGGGCCGCCCGGTGCCTGTAATACGCCGTCTAATGAAATCATGGATATGACCGTTATTTTTCTCATGTCAATGAAGGTTTGTTATGACACAAATCTCGGCAACAAATAAGATACTATTGCGGGGGAAATACGACAATATTGAGGGCAAAATGCGCAGATGCCGCGAATCAATGATATCAGCAAAAACTAATTAATGATCTCGCCTTTACTCTGTACCAGTTTTTCGCGGAATTTCTGCAGGTCTTCGTCTGACAGCCGTACCCATTCTTCTACTTCGCCAACGATCTTTAACGGGTCCTTTGTGCGATAGGAGCGTGTGGGATTGCCGGGGAATTTTTTATCGGTAACATTAGGGTCGTTCTCGAAGCTACCGGTAGGCTCTACTATATACACACGTTCGCGGCCATTACCTTTGGCTAACGCGGCAGCAAATCCCGCGCCATTGACCTGGGCTGTAAAGTAAATATGGTTCATAATGACATCTGCGTGGTAATTGGAAAGGCGGCCTGCAGTGAGTAGATCACCTACCTGCAAATCGGCACGCGTGCCGTGATAAAAAGGGCCATCATCAGCAATGTTATCAGTAGCCGATGCGGCCAAGTCATAATGTTTCTTTGCATTAGCAAGATCACCAAGCGCTTCGTAGCATTTGGCAATATTTGAATATATAGAAGGAAATGCACTGTTAACCGTATTATCATTCACTCTTAATGCATGCTGCAAAGTTGTTTCGTGCCAGTTTAATTTGTCGGCCACATTGGTTTGATGCCGAGCAACATAATGAGCCGCGGTGAATTTTTCGAAATCGTCTGTAGCTTCATTCCATGCCTGCAGGAACAAGCCATGTGCTTCTGCGTGTTTTCCTTGTTCTTCCATAGCCATACCCTGGAGGCAGAGCTTCACCACATTGTTGGCGGGGTTAAATTCCATAGTTTTATTTTTTCCTGTTTACAGCAATTTGTATGCCTGAATGGCGCTTAAAAAAAATACTTAGCGGATATGAACATTAGTAGATTTTACTCTGTTACATAAATACGCAGACCAATCTTAACTCTTTTTGTCCCTATCAAAAAAATCAGGCACTTCACCAATAGCTGTTCTAAGACACCTCATTTTATAGAAAAAGTAAAAAAATAAAAATCAGATACAATTAAGCGTTGCTAAAGTGCTATGTTTGCATACAACTCTTACTTGCTATCCAGATATTTTAAACCACTCATCTGAGTGGTTTTTATTTTATGCGTTTCAGCATTTCGGTAACATATTTTTTATAGGTCTTACCAATGGGTAAAGTTGCATCTGCGACCCGGAGCTGTGTATCATTGGCTGACGTGACATATTTTGTATTAACAGTGTAGGACTTGTGTATGCGAATGAAAGACATGGGCGGCAGCTGGGCTTCCATTTCGGCCATTGTCATGTGCACCATGTATTTTGCGTTTCTGCAGCAGATCTTTAAATAATTGCCCAGGCTTTCTATATAATATATATCTGACAACAATACGCGCCGGGTAATGCCATCTGCTTTAACGGTGATATGCTCAGGTTCGGGTTCCTCCGTGTTATCGGCTTTGTTCCATCTAATAGCTTTTTCTATTGCCTGTACAAAACGCTCGAAACGGATGGGCTTTTGCAGGTAATCGATAGCATTATACTCGAAACCTCTCAGTGCAAAATCTGAATAGGCAGTTGTAAATATGACCATTGGTTTATGGCTTAACATATCTATAAGGCTAAAGCCGTCCACCTCAGGCATATTGATATCAAGCAGTATTATATCGACCTTATTGTTTCTAAGAAATTGGAAAGCGTCTACAGCATTGCTAAACTTATGGAGCAAAGAAACATGCGGGAGCTTACTGATGTAGTTCTCCAGTATAAGCCTTGCACCGGGCTCGTCATCTACTATGATGCAACTAAGCGACATTGACATTTTGTAATTGAAGAATGGCTGTATATTCTTTTTCGTTTCCTAAGATGCTAAGGTCGTACTTATTGGGGTACACCAATGATAGCCTTTTCCTTGTATTATCCATACCTATCTGCATAGATGCGGAGCTGTTATTCAGTATGGGATTCGACACTTTTAAACTGAGTAAATCTTTATCCGTGGTAACATCAATGTAAATATCTGACCTGCTTAATGACGCGGTGCCGTACTTAAAAGCATTTTCAATAAAATTAAACATGATGAGCGGAACGATATTGAAGTCTTTCGCATCGATAGACTTAGTATAATGTACCCGGCAGCGCTCCCCCAGCCTTTCTTGTTCGAACGCAATATAATGCTCTATAAACTTTAGCTCGTTTTGCAAAGAAACCGTTGTATGCTTGCTGCTGTCGAGGATATAACGCATCAGCTCACTTAATTTCAGGATGAGTTCTTTACCGTCGTTGGTATTATCAAGCAGATGGCTATAGATATTATTCAATGCATTGAACAGAAAATGCGGGTTCAACTGTTCGTTCAGCTGCTTTAATTCCAGTTCCTTTTTCAGGTTTTCTACCTGCAAAAACCTGGTACGTTCCTTAAAATACTTAAATGCCAGGTAAACGCCCAATGCAAACCAAGAGTACACAAAATCGGCCCAATAAATAAACAGCCAGAACAACCAGTTGTAATTCCTGAGCTCTTCTATTTGGTAAACAGTTTCACCGGCTGGCCTTGTGTAGAGCCAAAAAACATATTGAGTGCTTTCCCTCCACACAAACATTGTAACAAAGAACCCCACAAGGTAGAGTGCATATTTTTTTGTGGCGAACAGTTTTTCGTACAGCACCCGGCTGTGAAAAACAAAGAATATATAGAACGCTATATGGCCACCTACATCGGTAACAAGATGAGGTATGCCCATCTGCTCCAGGGCTGCGATATCCTGAAACATATCGGGGCTGACATATAAAAAGCATATTACGAGGTTGCGCAATAAAAAGCTATCGGCTATTCTTTGAATCACATACGTAAGTTAATAAATGCCAAATATTTGACGTGGATGTGACGATAAATCTTTGATGAAAGCCATTCGTCAAAATGTTCTGCATTTCGAGGCATTCTTAATAGTGGTTTAGTGGAATTATCTGTGTTTTGGGTATAAATAATCATTCAAATCATTAAAGTAATAGCGATGAAAAAAATTCTCTTTACGCAACTGTTTGTCCTTTTAGCAACCATATCGTTCGGACAAATCAACTATCATGATATTAACCCCGATACTACGGTTAATACCTGGAATGCCTTTGTGATACAGCCAACTCCCGGCAGTACTGATATCGTTATCTGGTGGCACCCGTCGCCGGAAGTGGTGATACAAACACATGGGAATGCAGAAATATTATTTGAGACCTCATCGGCCTTACCGGCAAAACTAAATGCCGGAGATAGCATCGCACCTTCCGGGCATTGGATCGCCGGGGATTATGATGCGCTAAGCAGCGGTGGTACCGGTAACTGGGTAACAAATGCAACTGATAAATACATAGGCTTTCGGTTTAAGAACAGCGGTAATACATGGTACTACGGATGGTTAAAAATGTCTGTAGGAGCCGGAGCCTCTTCATTTACCGTTAAAGAATGGGCATATAACACTACCGGTAGCAAGATAAATGCCGGACAGGTAGGTACTACTGGAATCAGTACTATGCAGGCGAAACTCGTAACCATTTACCCCAATCCAGCAAAAGACTATTTACAATTGAAATATGATGCGGACGAAAATACAACGATGATCATAACTAACGCGACGGGCGCAACGGTAACAAGAGGGGAATTTAGTAAGGGTACGTCCAATCCTATCATATCGTTAGGAAATCTCGCGCCGGGAACTTACCATATCGTTCTTAGCGGTTCTAACAGCTACTATACAAACACATTTATCAAGCAATAAAATATAATATCCTCGCATTTCACAAACCATCCTTTCCAGGGTGGTTTTTTTGTCTTTCAAAACATTCTAGATTTGCCTTTGATGAATAAGCGTCTTTTATTTTATGGTGTTCTATTCGGCCTCCTCGCAATCTTATTAGAAATTGCCAAGTATCGCTTTGTGATATTCGATAACCAGGTAGAGATCTATTCAGGGGTCATCGCAGCGATATTCATCATATTAGGGGTGGTATTGGGAAGAAAACTTGTAAACCCTAAAGAAATTATTGTCGAGAAGATTGTTGAGCCGGTTGCTATTCCAAGATTGCCGGTAGATGAACAATTGAACAAGCTTGGTATCAGCAAAAGAGAATATGAAGTTTTGCAATTAATGGCGCAGGGCATGAGCAACCAGGAAATAGCTGATAAAAGCTTTGTATCTGTAAACACCGTAAAGACCCATGTATCAAATATATTATTAAAACTAGATGCGAAAAGAAGGACGCAGGCAGTGACCAATGCGCGGGCTATGAAACTGATAGAATAGCTGGTACTTTAGTAGGAAAAGTGCGATTTCCGGTAAAATCATCCGAAAGTATGAGGCCAAATCCCTTGCCTGAACCTTATTTTGTCAAAAATTCAAGCACATATTTATGAAACGCATTGTACTTAATTACGGCCTTATTTCTGGCTTTATTGTCATCAGCGGATTTTTGCTGACGGTTATTTTCGGCATTCGTCCGGCGAACGGCATGGTGATCGGATACACCACTATGTTATTAGGGTTCAGCCTTATTTATTTTGCACAAACATCCTTAAAAAAACAGCAGGGGGGAAATATCAGTTTCGGACAGGCCTTCAAAGTGGGTATCCTGATAAGCCTTATTGCCAGCGCTATTTATGGATTGATTTGGGTAATATTATATAATACAGTGCTGACAGATTTCGCCGCTCATTATACAAATGCCACGGTAGCGGGCATGAAAAAAGCAGGTAAAAGCGCTGTCGAAATTCAAAAGGCGGTTGAACAAGCACAATGGTTTAAGGAGAATATCTGGGATAAGCCAGTTGTCAATTTCCTCGCTACTTCATTAATGGAACCTTTACCAATTGGTATCATCGTAACGCTGGTAGCTGCTTTAATTACAAGGACCCGCGGAAAACAATACCAACCGATACAATAAATCAGTACAGTGTCCTGGTATTACAACTAAACCGATAAAAAATTAAACGGGTAAAAGGAATAGGCGATTTTCTTTAAATGCCGAGACCCGATATTTGCAGTTATGAGCGAACGCAAGATCATACTTTTTATAGCGTGCAGCCTGGATGGCTATATTGCAAAAGAAGACGGAGATATATCGTGGCTGGATGTGGTAGGCACACCCGGTGAGGATTATGGATATAGCAAAATAGTAGAACAGACAGATACTTTTATTCTGGGACGCAAAACCTATGATAAAGTATTGACGTTTGGCGGCACCTTTCCGCACGATGACAGGCAGACTTATGTTATCACCCGTAATGGCAGGCCGTCTGTAGATAATCTGCATTTCTATAGCGCAGGTATAGATAAGCTGGTGCATGAGCTAAGGGCGAAACCAGGTAAGGATATTCACCTGGATGGCGGTGGAGAACTGATTGCTGCCTTTATGCAGCAAAACCTGGTAGATGAATATATAATTTCCATCATCCCGGTACTGCTCGGGCAAGGAATTCGGCTGTTCAAAACAGGTGATAAGCCAGAGATGCCGCTCAAACTGTTATCCTCCACTGCTTATCCATCGGGACTGGTACAGTTACATTATAAAAAAGTGTAGGTATTACTATGCGTTTTCTATTGTTTTACATACATTAGGATATAAAACAATAAAAGATGATCCGCTATTTACTTTTCGCCCTGGCAATTTGCAGTTTATCATCCTGTTATCAACATAACGATTATACATGTGTTTGTAAATCGAACAACCAGATTGTTGAAGAAAAGCCTTACCTGAATATTACTGAAAAGAACGCTAAGAAGAAATGCCAGGAACTGAATGATAGCTACCAGCCACCTGCAGGTTCTCAATACCTGGTGTACACTAGCTGTTCTCTGAGCCAGTAGTTTTGGGCACCCTGCTTGTTCTGCGTGCATTGTAATGACCTGCTTTCTCCTCGTTGTTATCTTCGGCCTCGTCGAGCGAATGAGTAGAAAACAAATCATTATTCTTTTTGGATAGCTCGGATAATTTTATGTAAAATTGCTTTAATGTAATTAACTCTTCCTCCGTTAAATCCTCGATATTAATAAGCCTGTTGCTGGCGTGCTGCGTTGATGCTATCAGTTCATTCATCTTAAGATGCAGGGCAACAGTATCCTTATTTTGCGCATGCTGTATCACAAACACCATTAAGAAAGTAACAATAGTAGTACCTGTATTAATAACCAGCTGCCAGGTTTCTGAAAACTTAAAAACAGGCCCCGTTACGGCCCATACTATCACCGTGATTAAAGCAAGAATAAATGCCCAGGGACTACCTGTAGCTGTTGTTACCTTATTGGCAAAGCTGTTGAAGTACTTTTTAAAACCCGTAGGTTTTACTGTCTTCACTTTAGGTAATTCGGACTGCATATAGTACAGTGTTGGTAAAACTCATGCCAATGGAACGAAATTTTAATTGATACCCTATCTGAACAATAATTTGAAAACCTATAGTTTTACCTAAACAGTTTATGTATGCTCTGGAAAGGCAGAAGAGAAAGCGATAATGTAGAAGACATGCGCGGCAGCGGGGGTATTGGCGGCAAAGTAATTGGCGGCGGCATTGGCACCATCATCATAGCTATTATTGTTTATTTTCTTGGCGGCGACCCCGGCCAGGTATTGCAGGAAAGCCCTACCATGCCCAAGGCTACCCAGAACGAACCTTACCAGGAAACACAACAAGAAGGCGAAGCACGGCATTTTGTAAAAGTAGTGCTGGCTGAGACGGAAGATGTATGGACAGATATATTCCGGAAGATGGGTAAAACCTATCAAAAGCCGAAGCTTGTGCTGTTTACTGATCCCGTGGAATCGGCGTGCGGTAATGCGATGGCCAGCATGGGCCCTTTTTACTGTCCCGCAGATGAAAAGGTCTATATAGACCTATCCTTCTACGACGAACTGAAAAACAGGTTTCATGCCCCCGGCGATTTTACCATGGCATACGTAGTGGCACACGAAGTAGGCCATCACGTACAGAACCTATTGGGCGTATCGGAACAAATGCAACAACTGCGCAGCAGGCTAAGTGAAAAAGAATATAACCAGCTATCCGTTCGGCTGGAATTGCAGGCAGATTTTTATGCCGGCGTATGGGCGCACTATACAGAAACAAAAGGAATTGTAGAACCGGGAGATATTGATGAAGCGCTAAACGCAGCAGAGGCTATTGGCGACGACAGGCTGCAAAAGCAATCGCAGGGGTATGTAGTACCGGATGCATTTACACATGGCACATCGGCCCAACGGATGAAGTGGTTTAAAAAAGGCTATGAAACAGGCGATATCAGGCAGGGCAATACTTTTGATACCGAAGACCTTTAATCTTTGTATTCTCCATATATCCACCTATGACGGTTGCTGATGGTTGAGAAACGATAAGCGAGGCCGGCTGCAAAAAAGCCCTCGTCCTGCCTATTGCCTATGACACCCATACCGCAGGATGCATGGATCATAAAATGATGCGCTACATGCGCGAAAACACCCAGATCGATATGGTTATAGAAGACACGATATTGGTAGGTACCATAGGTTTCTATAAAACTGCCCAGCCAATTGTTGAGCATAAAAGCCGATTGGAAACCATATATGCCTTTAGGATCATTGCTGACACCATCGTAATCTATGCCCACATTTGCCAATAATGAAACCTGCCCTGCCGGGTTATATTCTGCCAGTAATGATACACGAGGCGCCACCTTATCGGTAGGATAATCTGAAGATATATTCGGGATCTTAGCAAGCGCCTGCAGACCCAATGCAAAATTGTTTGACCTGGTATTGAAAATATTATACTTCAAACCCAGGGCAGCCAGGTTCCAGCCCGACACCCTGGAATCGACACCATTCACCAGGAATTTATCATCGCGCATACCGCCCAATGCCTGCACATCTAACCTATGAGAAATACCAAAGTACAGATAGCCGGTTGCTGATTGATATTTATTGTACGAGTCTACGACATCATCGCTTTTCTCTGACCAGCCCGTTTCGCCTGTAACACCCAGCTGAAAACAACTTTCACCTACTGTTCGTGGTGTTACACTTTGTCCGGGCCGCAAAGCACGCACCTCTTCGGCAAATTGCGCGTTAGCAGTATTCACAATAAAAGATAACGCAGGCAGAACGATCAAATATGAAATCCGTCTCATAATTCAACCGTAAATGTAAAACACTAAAAAATAATATGATGTTAGCCGCTGGTTAAAGAAATGCCTTTTTTGATAATTAAAAACATCAAAGCCTGCTGTAGAGCAGGCTTTGATAAATATTAGTTGGTCCCGAATCAGGATTGCGTAGCAGTATATACTACGTCAACTGTATAAGTACCGGCCGGATAGGTGAAACCGGGTGTAGCCTTATACTTTACAGAGAAAGTATTGTTGCCACCTGCAGTACCATTATTAATTACTTTAGCGCCACTGGTAGACATCGATTTGTAATTGTTATAACCTGAAGTCAATGTGCCGCCGGTATTATTAGCAGTTACTTTAAACTTCAAAACAGAACTGGTGCTCATATTAGGATTGCTGGAAGAGCCAACATAGGTAAACTTAGAAGATTGCACCTTTACGCGAACCACAAACCTTTTATTAGATTTAACCTGGAAGGTATGTTCGTCAGATTCTATACCATTTGCATAGTCGTTTACTGTATTAAATTCCATCGCTACACTGCTGCTGGTTAGCAGGCTCAATTCTATGGCATCAGACAACTGCAGGTTGGTAGTTTGCGAAGCACCCGCCCCCGCTGTTTGGGCAAAAGCCCCCGTCACCGTAAAGGTGAGCAGGATTGCGATGTAGATGATTCTTTTCATGAGTATGTTCGTTTGGTGATGTAAATATGCACCACTAAACGCAGGTTTCAGAAAAAACAGTCCGGGTTAACCCTGCATTTGCAACCCGTTAACCAGCGTTTAACAAGCATTACCAGGCTTTCGCTACGCATATAACAATAGTAGAATATATACCAAAGGGTAAAATCTCTATTTTTATGCTCCAATAATTTTCAATGAAAGACTTCAAAAACGCCATTATAGAATGCGTGCCCAATTTCAGCGAAGGCTGCAATATGGATATCATTAAGCAAATAACTGACGAAATAGAAAAAGTAGAAGGAGCCAAACTGCTGGACGTAGATCCGGGTAAGGCTACCAACAGAACAGTAGTGACTATCGTTGGTAACCCCTATGCTGTTGTAGAAGCTGCTTACCAGGCTATAAAAAAAGCAGGCGAACTAATAGATATGCGTACCCATAAAGGGGAACACCCGCGCATGGGCGCTACCGATGTATGCCCGCTAATCCCCATCAGCGGAATAACGATGGAAGAAACCGTTGAATTTGCCAAAATGCTGGGTAAGCGTGTGGGCGAAGAACTGAACATACCTGTTTACCTGTACGAATACGCGGCATCGGCAGATTACAGGAAAAACCTGGCAGATATACGCAGCGGTGAATACGAAGGCTTTGCAGCTAAAATAATAAAACCGGAATGGAAACCTGATTACGGGGCGGCAGCATTCAACGAAAGAAGCGGAGCGACCGTTATTGGTGTTCGCGATTTCCTGATCGCTTATAATGTAAACCTCAATACAACATCTACAAGGCGCGCTAATGCCGTTGCTTTTGATATACGTGAAAAAGGCCGCCAGAAAAAAGATGAGAAAGGAAAGCCTGTAAAAGATGCCAACGGAGAAGCGGTATGGGAGCCGGGATTATTGAAAAGCGTAAAAGGCATAGGCTGGTTTATTGAAGAATATGGCATTGCCCAGATATCAATGAACCTTACCAATATGAATGTAACACCTATGCATATTGCATTTGATACAGCCTGTGAAAGAGCAGCAGCAAGAGGAATGCGTGTTACAGGCAGTGAGCTGGTGGGCCTGGTGCCACTAAAAGCTATGCTGGATGCAGGTAAGTACTTCCTGGAAAAACAAAAGCGCAGTGTAGGTGTTGGTGATGCAGAGCTGATAAGAATAGCCATCAAATCTATGGGACTGGATGAGCTATCGCCATTTGACCCACAGAAAAAGATCATTGAGTACCGGATGCAGGACACGAATGTGAAGAAGCTTGTGGACATGACGGTAACTGCATTTGCAGCAGAAACTGCAAGTGAATCTCCCGCGCCGGGTGGAGGCTCTATTGCTGCCTATTGCGGGGCGTTGAGCGCGGCATTGAGTACCATGGTTGCAAACCTTTCTTCTCATAAAAAAGGCTGGGACGACCGATGGAAAGAGTTTTCAGACTATGCAGACCGCGGGCAGGCAATGATGAAAGAAATGCTGGCCCTTGTGGATGAAGATACCAATGCCTTTAACCTGATCATGGCGGCATTTGGATTGCCCAAAGGAAATGAGGAGGAAAAAGCCGCGCGTAAACTAGCTATAGAAGCCGCTACCATAACAGCAATCAAAGTACCTTATCGCACCATGGAGCTTGCGTTCCAGTCGTTCGATCTTGCTAAGGCAATGGCAGAAAAAGGTAACCCTAACAGCGTAAGTGATGCCGGTGTAGCCGCGTTATGCGCGCGAACAGCTGTAAAGGGAGCGTATCTGAACGTCATCATCAATGCCCAGGACCTTAAAGAGCATCCTGAGGTGAAACCACTTGTAGAAAAGGCAATAGCGATGAGCGAAACAGCAGATACACGTGAAAAAGAAATAATGGAGATCGTAGTAAGTAAGATCAAATAGCTGCTCTATAAAAGATAAAAAAGGCTACCCTTCCAGGTAGCCTTTTTCTTTACAGGAAGATTGCTTAAAATCTATAGCCAATATTAAAGCTGAAACGGAAGGCGAATTCAGCGCCCGCAATTGATCTATAATTAACATAGTTACTTCCCAAACCTAATTCTGCGCCGATAAACGTATGCTTACATGCCTGCACGGTCAGTGCATTATTAATCATTACACCAGCTTCTGTGCGTTTAGAAAATTGTTTATCGCTTGCCGGAGCAGTGGCATCCAACTGCGTTTTTTGCTTATCATCAGTAATGGCATCGCAATTACAGTTAGAAGAGCCAACGCCTACCACAGCAGATGCACCGATAGCATAGTTCACCCTGTGATCGTTGCCGGCGGGATAAAATTTTACACCGGGGTACGCCCTGAACATTCTTGTTTTTATAGTTGGGTCGCAAGGATTACTATTACCAAAAGAATAAGATACCGGCACAGTAAAGTTCCATTTGCCGGACTTATCAATGGAGCGGTCGTACTGGGCACCGAAGCCCAGTGGCGTGGTTTGGGTTAAAGTAGCCGCAGTAATAGCTATAGCATTCTTAGCTGCATTATGCGTTTGTGCAAACGTACTTGCTGATAACAGCAGCAAAACGGGAACAATCAGGTATCGCATATATTTCCAGGTTTTAGAAAATAACGGTAATGCGCGCCTGATATTGTATAGCCTATAATACGTGCGCCTGAATTAATAAGCTACATCCTATTGCTTTGCAGCCCACTTATCCATCTTTGCGGTGAGCACATCTAATGGCAGGCAGCCATCTTTCAGCACCTCATCATGAAAAGAGGCTATATTGAATTTAGCTCCCAGCTGCGTCTCATATTTCCTGCGCAAAGCAGCTATATGCAGCTGCCCCATTTTATACGAAAGTGCCTGCCCCGGTATTGCCATATATCTTTCTATCTCAGCAGTAGCGCCTGCTTCATCAATGCTTTCGTGCGCGCGCATATATGCAATAGCATCTTCTCTTGTCATGCCTTTGGTATGCATGCCTACATCTACAACCAAGCGTATGGCGCGATGTATGCCATCGCTCAGATGGCCGAAGTATTGATAGGGGTCTTTGTATAATCCCAGTTCTTTACCTAACGATTCGCTATATAATGCCCAGCCCTCGCCATAAGCTCCATACCATAGAAACTTGCGAAACTTAGGCAATCCGTCGTTTTCCTGCGCCAGGCTTATCTGGTAGTGATGGCCGGGAATAGCTTCGTGTAGAAAAAGCGTTTGCATTCCTACAGCGTTATACTTGGTTGCATCGAGGATAGGCACATAAAATACACCCGGGCGGCTTCCATCTTCTGAACCCGGATTATATTCTGCACTTGCAGAAGCTGCGCGGAAGGCTTCAGTCTGCCTGATGGTGAATGGTGTTTTAGGTGTGTGTTTAAACAAACGTTTTAGCTGGGGATCTTCTTCCTTTTTAATATTCCAGAAGCTATCCAGCACCTCCTGTGGTGTATGGAATGGAAAAAACTTAGGATCGGTAGTGGTGTATTGAAAGAAACTTTTCAAATCACCTGCGTAGCCTGTTTGTTCTTTTACCTTGTTCATTTCCGCTTCGAGGCGGTTCACTTCGGCAAGCCCTATCTGGTATATGCTATCCGGCGATAGGCTTGTTGTTGTCCAGTAGCGGGCGCAATACTCATAATATGCTTTACCATCTGGTAAATCCCCTACCCCTGTGGTTGTTCTTGCCTTTGGCATATATTCGGTTTCAAAAAAATCATACAACTTTTTATAAGTAGGGATGATCTCATTGACTATAGCTGCCTCGTAATCCGCCGTGAGTTTTTGCTTGTCCTCCGGTGAAAAGGTCTTAGGTATGTCATTGAGCGGGCCATAGAAAATACTTTCTTTCGCATCGTTAACGATCATCGCTTTTAGCTGTGGCAATATTTTCACTACAAGGGCTTTAGGCAATACCCAGCCTTTGGTTATGCCCACCCGCATATTTGCGATAGCCGTATCGCCCCAGGCCGGAAAAACAGATACCCTTTTCAAAAAATCTTTATAGTCTTTTACAGTCTTAAAAGGCTGATTGCCCTTACCTGAACCTAATTGCGGCAGATCTAATGTAGGCGACCAAAACTGGTTGATAGGAAGATAATGAGTTGGGAACTTCAAGCCTTCCAGGTTCATATTCATTTCGTAGCTGAATAAAGTATAGCTCAATTTTTCCTCTTCATTAAGCTTGGCTGTATCGACTGCCTCTATAAGATGAAGCTGCTTTTGATAAAAACGGTTGAGGCTATCGCGGAAGCTTTCTGCGATGGTTATAGTCATCCTATCGTTATACCTGTTATCGCCATTGGCAGTAGCCTCCAGCGGAAATAGCTGCATTCTTTCTTCCCAGTAATTGTCCAGTATTTTTTGAAAAGAACTGCGATTATCAGTCTTTTCTTTGTGGTTGCAGGCTGTAATAGTTAATATACAGGCTACGAATAATATATATTTCTTCATATAAGTGCGCTGGGTACAAAAGAACGAAAAGATAAGGATGCATATTCAATATGAAAAGGTTATTTATAGGGGGAATTAAAAAAAGATGTATCATTTTTCGTTATAGTATAATCACCACAGTTAGCCGCATAAATCTTAATTTTGCGTAACAAATTTTAATTGAAGATGTATCCTACAGAAATAGTGGCCCCAATGAAGGCTGAAGTTACAAGCAACGGTTTTGAAGAAATAAAGACTGCCGCTGATGCAGATAACGCAATGAAGCAATCGGGCACCAGCCTGTTGTTCATCAATTCTGTATGCGGTTGCGCAGCAGGTACTGCCCGTCCGGGTGTAGTGCTGGCTGTAAAAAATGCCACAAAAAAACCAGATCATTTATATACCAGCTTTGCAGGCTACGATATGGAAGGCGTTGCACAGGCAAGGCATTATTTACTGCCTTACCCGCCATCATCACCGGCGATAGCCCTTTTTAAAGATGGCAAACTGGTTCATATGATAGAACGTCACATGATAGAAGGCCGCCCTGCGCAAATGATCGCAGCTAACCTGATGCAGGCTTTTGAAGAGTATTGCTAATAATTTTTTGATATTGATGAAAAGGTGTGCGATAGCGCACCTTTTTTTATTATTATCTTGCAGCCCATTAATTATTTGTCTTGACAGAAGGTAAGATCATTATCATTACTGCTCCATCGGGTTCCGGCAAAACCACACTTGTAAAACGTTTGCTTGCCCGGTATCATCATCTTGCATTTTCCATATCTGCCTGTACGCGTAGCCCAAGGCCCGGCGAACAGCACGGTAAAGACTACTATTTCTACAGCGAAGAAGAATTTAAAGACCTGATAAAACAGGATGCCTTTGTGGAATGGGAAATGGTATATACCGGCAAATATTATGGCACGCTTAAAACCGAAGTGGAGCGGATTTGGAACCTGGAGAAAGCACCATTGGTAGATATAGATGTACATGGCGCTTTGTCTATACGACAAAAATACCCGCACAATTCGCTTACTATTTTCATACAGGCACCGTCGCTGGAAATATTAAAAGAGCGCCTGATGATGAGAAATACAGAAACACCGGAAACATTGCAGGAGCGGCTGGATAAAGCACGTTATGAATTGACATTTGCACCACAATTTGACCGCATTGTTGTGAATGACGACCTGGAAATAGCCACACAGGAACTCATACAAACAGTAGAGGAATTCCTTAACGCATAGGTCGGCAGCTTTTTACTATCTTTGGTTTAATATGGATACATCCCATTTAATACTATATATCATTGGCTGCATTATCCTGATGGGATTCTTTGCAGGTATTGAAATAGCATTCACCTCTGTAAACAAACTGAATATAGAATTGCGCAAGAAGCAAGGCACTATGTCGGGCCGCATCTTGTCTAAATTCATGGAAGACCCAGCCGAATTTATCGGTACCAGCCTGCTGGGTGTAAATATACTGCTGGTGATCTATGGCTTGCTGATGACCCAACTGGTGAAGCCCTACCTGGATATGCTTCCGCCACCGTTCGACTCTCAGTATGTGCATTTGCTGATAGACACCGTACTGGCTACCCTCATCATACTTGTGTTTGCAGAGTTTCTGCCCAAAGCCATATTCCGCAGCAAAGCAGAACAAGTGCTTACCTTATTTGCTGTGCCCATGCAGATCAGTTATTACCTGCTTTCGTGGCTGGCAAAAATATTCGTGTCGATCTCTGAATTCATCCTGAAATACCTATTTAACGTTCGCATCAAAGAGAACCAAAAAGTATTTAACCGTGTGGATCTTGAAGTATTTGTAAAGCAAAGCCTGCATGGCCACGAAACAGATACGGCAGAAGTTAATACTGAACTTTTTGAAAACGCCCTTTACCTGGTAAACGTAAAGATCAGGAAGTGTATGATACCGAGGAATGAGGTAGAGGCTGTGGACATAAATACACCTATTGCAGACGTAAAAAAGAAGTTTATTGATACCAAGCTTTCTAAAATAGTGGTCTATGAAAACAACATAGACAATATTGTAGGCTACCTGCACCACCTGGACCTGAACCGCAGGCCCAAACTGATAAAAGAAGTGCTGCACACGATCACTGCCGTGCCGGAAACTATGAGCGCTGTTGACCTGATGAACAGATTTACCAAGGAACGCAAGAGCATCGCCTGGGTGATAGATGAATTTGGCGGCACCGCGGGTATTGTTACTATGGAAGATGTACTGGAGCAAATATTCGGGGAGATCAATGACGAATATGATGAGCAGGAGCACGTAGAGAAACAGATCTCTGAAAATGAATACATTTTGTCGGGCCGCCTGGAACTGGAATACCTAAACAACAAATACGATTTCAATTTCCCTACAGATGAGTCTGAAACGTTATCGGGCTTCATCATCAACAACCACGAAACCATACCCAAACATAAAGACCGTATCATTATCAACCGTTATGAATTTGACATACTGCTGGTTAGCGACACCCGCATCGAAACGGTGAAAATGAAAATTTTAAAGTAAATTTAAACTACTAAAATATCAATAGCCATGGCAGTGAAACGCCCGTTCAACCTAAGTCAGTGGATAGAAGAGAACCGTCATTTATTAAAGCCCCCTGTAGGCAATCAGCAATTATATAAAGATGCAGGAGATTTTATTGTAATGATAGTTGGCGGACCTAATAGCCGTAAGGATTTTCACTACAACGAAAGTGAAGAACTCTTTTATCAATTGCAGGGCGATATCGTGGTACGCATACAAGAAGACGGGAAAATAGTAGATATACCCATAAAGGAAGGCGAGATGTTTATGCTGCCGGGTAAAGTACCCCACTCTCCACAACGTGGCGAAAACACCGTAGGACTGGTAATTGAGAAAAAAAGAGAACATTCGGAAAAAGATGCCTTTATGTGGTTTTGTGAAAACTGCCACGAAAAACTGTATGAAGAATATCTCGACCTGACAGATATAGTGTCACAACTTCCTCCGCTGATGGAACGCTTTTATTCGGACGTAGAGAAACGCACTTGCAAAAAATGCGGCACGGTAATGGAACCGCCTGCACCTAAAAAATAGCGGTGGATAAACAGGCCCGGCTATTTTAATAATCAGGGTAAACAATTACTTTTGCGCACAACACAAAAAAGCAACATGTCACACGAAGAACATACACACGATTCTCACGCAGCACCCAGGAAAGCGCCTTTAAGCGCGGCATTTTGGTTTACATTACTGCTTGCCTGCCTGTTTATTGCAGCAGTTAACTTTGTAAATGTAATGGGCAGTGAGCATGAAGGCGCTGAACATGCGGAAACACATGAAATGATGGGTGCTAAAGAAGCATCTCACGAAGAAGCCACAGCACCAAAAGAAGAAGCGCCTGCTGCTGCAGCAACTGTAGCAGATACAGCAAGCCACAAAGCAGAATAACCGCTTTGTTTTTATCATGTTTGCATGAATAATAATGATATTATAGCCATTACAGGGGCTGCCGGTTTTATCGGCAGCTGCCTGGTTGGATACTTAAATAGCAGGGGCTACAACAACCTGATCCTTGTAGACGATTTCTCAAACCCTGCCAAGCAGCCAAACCTCGAAGGCAAAAAGTTTCTTGAACAAATAGATCGTAATGAATTTATAGATTGGTGCGATCGTAAGCCCGGCTATATACAATACATGTTTCACCTTGGTGCCAGGACGGATACCACTGAGATGGATTATGCAGTGCATATAAAATGGAACCTGGATTATTCGAAAGCTATCTGGGCGGTATGTACGCAACAACGAATACCATTGGTATATGCGTCATCGGCAGCCACGTATGGTAATGGAGAGCTAGGCTATAAAGATGACCATAAGATAGTTTCTCAACTGCAACCGCTGAATCCTTATGGTGTATCCAAAAATGAATTTGACATCTGGGCTTTGGCGCAAGATGCTATGCCACCGTTTTGGGCAGGTGTAAAGTTCTTTAATGTATATGGCCCTAATGAATACCATAAGAGCCGTATGGCATCGGTCATCTTCCATGCATACAACCAGATAAAGGAGACAGGTACTGTAAAATTGTTCAGATCGCACAACCCGAACTATAAGGATGGCGAACAGCTGCGTGACTTTATATATGTACAGGACGTAGTATCTATCTGTACCTGGCTGATGCGGCAACAACCCGAAAATGGATTGTACAATTGCGGCACAGGACATGCAAGAACATTTAAAGACCTGGCAACAGCTGTGTTTAGCTCACTAGGGTTACCTGCGAATATTATTTTCGTTGACACCCCGGCTGACATCAGGGACAAGTACCAATATTTTACCGAAGCTGATATGCACAAACTAAAAGCTGCCGGTTACGGTAAAGATTTCCATTCGCTGGAAGAGGGCGTAAAAGATTATGTAGCTAACTATCTTTCGACACATTCTTACTATTAGTTGCACTTTATTGCAGCATTGCTGAAATTTCCGAATACTCATAAAAAATTAAGAGCTACCTGTTTGGTAGCTCTTAATAATTATAAAACATCTAAACTTCACTTTTATCGCAGCAAGGTGATATTGCCATCATAGCTTTCATTAGTATCATTACCGAACGAAACCTTGATCACATATATATATACACCTTCAGGTTGATCCGTACCGTTGAATTTACCATCCCAACCGCGTCCTTCAAGTGTATTTGTTTCAAATACTTTTTGACCCCAACGGTTATAGATAGTCATATCGAACTTGCTAACGTTGCGGGACAGGAACTGCCTTGGAAGGAAGTAATCGTTATACCCGTCGTTGTTAGGTGTAAATACATTAGGAATATCAATGTAGCAATTCTTCTTCACCACAATACTATCGGCAGCAGTACAACCATTGTTATCTACCGTTACAGAATAGGTACCGGGGTGGTGAACCATAATATTCGCGGTGGTATCCTTGGTTTCTGTATTCCACCTCCAATGATAGTTTGGATTAGATACCGGGCTATTGATAAGATCGCCTATTGATATTGGCTGGCCTCCGGGGCAAATTGCTGTATCAGGGCCAAGGTCAACATTCGGATATGCATTTACATATATGTTCTGATGATAAGTAGTATCCTTACATACCCTGTAGTGCGCATTCAACTGAACATCATAAATACCCGGATTATCGAAAGCGTGCTGAATGCTGAACTGATCTTGTATGGTATGGCCGTCGCCAAAATCCCAAAGGGCATAGGTACCACCGATGGTAGAATAGTCACCGGCAAATTTTATGGTTTCGCCTGCGCATATTACCGTATCAGAGAAGAAGCTCGCGGAACCTAAAGAGTCTACTGCGATTATTTTATAGGCAGTATCGTGACACCCAAGGTAGTCTGTTACGACCAGCCGAACATTATAAGAACCGTAATAAGTATATCCATGTTTAGGTTCAAAAAGATTGCTTGTATAGCCATCTTTAAAATCCCAGTCGAACGGTGTAGCTGTACCCGGTGTTACTGTAGATTGATTAGTAAAATAGATCGTATCTCCCTGGCAAATACTGTCATCACTGATCGCAAACTTCGCCTCGATCGGGTGATTGATCGAAAATGGTTTGGTCATACTATCTACACATCTTGCATTATTAACGATCAACCTCACACGATAGCTACCTTGCTGATCGTAAATATGCAATGGGTTAGGTAATGTATCTGTCTTGGAATCACCAAAATCCCAATGCCATTGCGTATTACCTAAGGACAGGTCATGGAACTGAACACTATCTTCTTTACAACCCAGCATCAGATCGAAAGAGAAATTAGCAACTGCTAAAGAATTTAAAGTGATATTAGCAGAACCGGTATCAGAAGGGCAGCCTAAAAGCGAAATAGATACAGCTTTATATATGCCTGCATTTGATATCTGTATGTTAGGAATCGCGTAAAAGTTAAATGGACTTATAGTACATGGATGCGCAACACCAAAGTTATCAAAGATAATATTGGAAACGTTCGGGCTTGTATTGACTTTAACCGTATCAGCTTCTCCTGCGCATTTAGGGCCTACCTGAGAAACTACAGGCTTTTTAGGTGTCAGGTCAACACTAATATCTTTACTGGCTGTATATGTACAAACGCCACGCGTAGCTACACAAGTATAAGTACCGTTAGAGGCCGGAAGCTGCAGGTTGGGGACTACAGGATCCGCAATTGTTGTTTGGGCAACAGGCATAGGGATGCTAGCAGTCGTCGTCCAGCTAAAACTAGTATTCGGAAAATTAGGAACGTGCAGATTCAGATTACGTCCTGTACAAAACGGTGAATCGGCAGTTACCTGGAATGGCTGCATACAACTATCTAACGCGGCATAAGTAGACCATACAACACCTCCGGAACTGGTATTTAACCTGTCGTGCACCAGTTCTATAGAGCTAATGGTACCGGGAGCAGACGCATAGGTTAATGTTACCCCATTATTACCCGCGCCAAGTGTGCTGGTAAGCTTGCCACCAATAGCTACATAAGAGCTGGTAGGAGCAGGTGTAGTACATCCCGGCAAATAGCCAGACAGCATGCCGGATGTAATAGGTGTCAAAGTACCGTTAACACGCATATACAACGTATCATCTGCCTGAAAGTCAGCAATCTCGAATTTCACATGCGTTACCGCGGGTGAAAAGCTATAATGGTACCCACCTGTGTGAGATGCATCGTAGGCTACGAAATAAGGCCCGGTTGCGCAATATGGTGTAGTACTACCGGGATTGCCAACAGGAGTTATGGTAACAGATATAGGTATTACCGGGGATGCAGTGTTATATACCTGCGTGCCAGATGTATGGGTAAACGCCGGTGTATAGTTTTGTGCAAACGCATTAATACCTAAGAAACCCAGAAAGGTTAGTAATAAAAGTTTTCGCATTTAGCAAACGTTTAAAAAAAATACAATGTTTGATTGGAGTGATTCAATCCTACATTTCTATTATAAGCTACTAATATAAAGACAAAATCTTAAATTTTTTAGTTGGGTAAATAATAATTTTTTTCTCTAAACCCTCATCAGAATAGCAATTATCTTCGCGAAATGAAATACCTGATCGTTGGTTTGGGCAACATTGGCGCAGAATATGATATGACGAGGCATAATATAGGATTTGAAGTGGCGGATGCATTTGTGATAAAACACGGGGGCAGTTTTGAGCTGGACAGGCACGCATTTGTGGCAAATGTTAAAATTAAGGGCAAGCAATTTGTGGTAATAAAACCCACTACCTACATGAACCTGAGCGGCAAGGCAGTGAAGTATTGGATGGATAAAGAAAAAATATCGATAGAAAATATATTAGTGATAGTTGATGAACTGGCATTACCCATAGAAGCCCTTCGGCTGCGTGGCGCAGGTAGTGCTGCAGGCCATAACGGATTGAAAAACATTGAATTGTTACTACAGACCGACCAATATGCACGGCTGAGATTTGGTATTGGTAACAATTTTGCCAAAGGCAGACAGGCAGAGTTCGTGCTGAGCCGCTGGAAGCCGGACGAATTACCTGTTGTAAAAGATAAAATAGTACGCTGCATAGATATTATAGAAAGCTTTGCCTTTCAGGGAATTGCCAAGACGATGAGCTTGTATAATAAATAGGGGTTGTAACGACCCTTTTATTGTCGCAACAGCACCTGCTGCTTATCAGTTTCCTATCCTTACTTTGCTATGTAAGATATTTTTACATAACAAAGTTTTTAGCATGGAATATTTCCTTTATTTTAGCGCATCATTTCTTCCATCCTATGGTGTTTTAACATTCCGCCTGACGCGTTCGGGCGATGATTCTCAGCCCAGTATTTCCGGCATACATCGCCGGAGATCATTCTATTTACATACATCAATAATCTGAAAATTAAACTGTTATGCAATCACGTGCATCATCACGTACTATATATTTATTACAACTGTTTAAACAAGCAGTAACCGGCGGCGAACAGGATTTCACCACCGGCAGTATCAAAAAAGCCATTTTCCTGCTATCCGTGCCCATGATACTAGAGATGGCCATGGAATCTTTATTTGCCGTAGTGGATGTGTTCTTCGTTGGCAAGCTGGGCGTAAATGCCGTAGCAACCGTGGGACTTACCGAGTCGATGCTTACCCTACTCTATTCCATAGCCATGGGCCTGAGTATGGGAGCTACGGCTATAGTAGCACGCCGCGTGGGTGAAAAAAATACGGACGGGGCTGCACACGCAGGCCTGCAAGCGCTATATATTGGTGCGTTCTTCAGCCTGCTGGTATCTGTAACCGGCATCTTATATGCAAAAAACCTGTTGATAATTATGGGCGCCGCACCCGAAGTGGCTAATGAAAACTATCATTATACCCAGCTACTAATGGGCAGCAATATGGTTATTGTGATGCTTTTCCTGATCAACGGTATCTTTCGTGGTGCCGGTGATGCGTCTATAGCCATGCGATCGCTATGGATCGCCAATACACTGAACATCATACTATGCCCCACGCTGATAAACGGATTAGGGCCGATACCTGCTATGGGATTAACGGGCGCTGCATTGGCTACTACCATCGGCAGGGGCATTGGCGTATGTTATCAACTGTATCACTTATTTGGTGGTAAGGGCATTATCAAATTTCACCGCAAGCATATAAGGTTAGATATACCTGTTATTACTAATGTCATTAAGATCGCGTCCGGTGCTACGGCCCAATTCTTAATAGGCTCTGCCAGCTGGATATTCCTGGTGAGGATATTATCTGGCTTTGGCAGTGACGCACTGGCAGGATATACCATAGGTATACGTGTGATCATATTCACGATATTGCCGGCATGGGGCATGGCCAACGCAGCTGCAACGTTAGTGGGACAAAACCTGGGCGCAAAACAGCCAGACCGCGCAGAACAATCTGTATGGAAAACAGCAAGATACAATATGCTATTCCTGGTATCGGTGGCGGTAATATTTTTTACTTGCGCAGAGCCAATCATCCATCTGTTTACACATGAAGATGCTGTGGTAGCCTACGGGGTGGCTTGCCTGCGCTTTGTGAGCCTCGGGTATGCCTTCTATGGCTATGGCATGGTGGTATCCCAATCCTTTAACGGTGCCGGCGATACGAAAACACCCACGATCATTAACCTCTTAGGCTTCTGGGCATTCCAGATACCTATAGCTTATGTGATGGCTAAGGTATTGAATATGGGCCCAACGGGTGTATTCCTTGCCATATCCATTGCAGAAAGCCTGATGGCTATAGCTGCTATTCTTCTATTTAGGAGGGGTAAATGGAAGCTGGTGAAAGTGTAATTAGTTCAGCTTTGTAAGAAAGATAGTATCGCCGGGCTGCGGTTCGGTGATACGTCTTGTATCATAATCCGGTTTACTGATGGTAAGTTTTAGCGTAGGGCATTTAGCAATCCCGCTTACGGAAAAGCTCGCTTCGAAACTACCTACGGAGTCTGTATAAGTGGTTTTCTCCTGCGTTTGATTACCACCTGTTGCCGCGACGCTGTACACCATAGCATTAGGGATGCCTTCATGCGATTTGCTATCTGCAACTATATTCTTTGTGTATTTGCTGCAGTCGCAACTACAAAGGCCGGCGAAAAGGATCAACAACAGGCTTAGCTTCCTCATGTATATCAAAGATAAGTGAACGCCTTAAAAACAAAAAGCCCATAGCGGATTGCTATGGGCTTTAATATTTACCCAGACAATTAATCGGCCTGGTGGAAAGGATACCTGTAATTTGTAACAGGCACATATGTTTCTTTAATAGTGCGGGCACTCAGCCAGCGATACAGGTTGAGCAAAGAGCCTGCTTTATCATTGGTACCTGAGGCACGCGCGCCACCAAATGGCTGCTGCCCTACCACAGCGCCGGTTGGTTTATCATTGATGTAGAAGTTACCTGCAGCATTTACCAGTTTGCGGGTCATGTACTCAATAGCTTCCCTGTCTTGCGCAAAGATGGCACCCGTAAGTGCATAGCCGCTGGTATGATCTACTGTATCTAATATATCCATCCATTTGTCAGCATCATAGGTATAGATGGTCAGCACAGGGCCGAAGATCTCTTCACATAAAGTAACATAGTCTGTCGACTTGGCTTCTATAACTGTTGGCTCTATGAACCAGCCTTTAGACTTATCGTAGCTACCACCATATAAAATGGATGCCTGGCCATTGCTGTTCTTAACACCATCAATATATTTTGTGATGCTGTTAAATGCTTTTTCATCTATTACCGCATTGATGAAGTTGGTAAAATCATCCACAGGGCCCATCTTCATGGTCTTCAATTCGGCTACCAGTTTTGTTTTGATCGCGTCAGCAATGTTGCTCGGCAGATATGCCCTGCTTGCAGCAGAACATTTTTGACCCTGGTATTCGAATGCACCACGTGCCAGGTTAGCAGCTACAGCATCTACATCTGCAGACGGGTGCACCATCACGAAGTCTTTACCACCTGTTTCGCCAACTATACGTGGATATGATTTGTATTTGGCAATGTTAGTACCAATGTTCTTCCACATGGTTTGGAATACACCTGTAGAACCAGTAAAGTGTACGCCCGCAAAATCAGGGTGCTCAAAACATACATCTCCTATAACAGGGCCGGGAGGATAAACCAGGTTGATAACACCTGCAGGTAAACCGGCTTCCACCAGGATCTCCATAAATACACTGGCACTATATATCTGTGTATTGGCAGGTTTCCATACTACCACATTACCGCACATAGCAGGCGCAGTAGGCAGGTTGCCGCCAATTGCCGTAAAGTTGAACGGTGTAACAGCCAGCACAAAGCCTTCCAGCGGACGATATTCCATGCGATTATGGAATGCCGGCGTAGAGATAGGCTGTTCGTTATATATTTTACTTAAGAAGTGTACATTAAAACGAAGGAAGTCGATCAATTCACATGCGCTGTCAATCTCCGCCTGGTAAGCATTTTTGCTCTGACCCAGCATAGTAGCAGCATTCATTTTGAAACGATATTTGGTAGCCAGCAATTCAGCAGCTTTCAGGAAGATGCCAGCGCGATGTTCCCATGGCATTGCAGCCCAGTTTTCTCTTGCGGCCAATGCAGCATCGATCGCCTGTTTCACATGGTCTGCAGTGCCCGCGTGGTAATGCCCCAGCAGGTGGCCGGTTTCATGTGGCGGACGGATCTCGTGTTTATCACCCGACCTTACCTCTTTACCGTTAATATACATCGGTATATCGCGGGTGGCAGATTTCATTTCTGCCAATGCTTTTTGTAAGGCGATTCGCTCTGCGCTTTTAGGTGCATAGCCTAATACCGGTTCATTCTTAGGTTGGTCGTAATGAAAATACGCGTTATGCATAAAATTATTTTAGAATTGGATGCGCAAAGTTAGCTAATAATATATATCCGGCAGAATCTTGTGGGTATAAGATAGACGGCACCTATCCATATATAAGTAATAGTCTATAATTATGATTTCCTGCATCTGCTCTGATATTAGGCTTTAGTATTTTACCTTGCAGTCTTATGTGGCAAACGCTGTTTCGCAGAAAAACACTTACACAAATAGAGAAAGACATTGCTGAGGGTGCATCAGATGCGGCCCATGCATCGGGCATGAATAAAGTATTAGGCGTGCGTGACCTTACCTTTATGGGCATAGCGGCCATAGTAGGGGCCGGAATATTCAGTACCATTGGCAAGGCCAGCCATGATGGCGGCCCGGGTATAATCTTCCTGTTTCTTTTTGTATCCGTAGCCTGCGGGTTTGCCGCGGTGTGCTATGCAGAGTTTGCCAGCATGATACCTGTATCGGGCAGTGCATATACATATAGCTATGTCGCATTCGGCGAGATCATTGCATGGATCATAGGCTGGGACCTATTAATGGAATATGCTATTGGTAATATTGCGGTAGCCATATCCTGGAGCGATTACTTCACTACCCTGCTGGATGGTTTTGGCATCCATATACCCGAATACCTGACCATGGACTACTGGACTGCCAAAGATGGACTAAGCGAAGCAGCCAAAATAGCCTGGAACAACGCCCCATCCGTTGGCAACATAAAGCTGATATGTGACCTGCCTGCGTTTCTTATCACTGTTATTATTACATGGATCATATATGTAGGCATTAAAGAAAGCAAACGCACCACCAATGCTATGGTGATCCTGAAAATGGCTGTGATCTTGCTGGTAATTGTGGCAGGTGCATTTTATGTGAAGCCGGGCAACTGGGTTCCTTTTGTGCCCAATGGCATGTCTGGCATACTTAGCGGCACGGCGGCAGTATTCTTTTCCTACATAGGGTTTGATGCTATCTCTACAACTGCTGAAGAATGCCGTAATCCGCAAAAGGATTTGCCGAGAGCCATGTTTAACTCCCTGGTGATCTGTACTATTATCTACGTTGCCATTGCGCTGGTATTGACCGGTATGACCAGCTATGTGCATCTTGATGTAGGCGATCCGCTGGCTTATGTTTTTAAAGCAAATGGCCTGGATGGACTGGCGGGCATTATTGCAGTGAGTGCCGTTATAGCAACTGCGAGTGTGCTGCTGGTCTTTCAGCTAGGGCAGCCACGCATCTGGATGAGCATGAGCCGCGACGGATTGTTGCCGCCAATCTTTTCCAGGATACATCCAAAATATAAAACACCTTCTTTCTCTACCATCCTTACGGGATGCGTAGTGGGTATACCTGCATTGTTCCTCAATCTTACTGTAGTAGTAGATCTTTGCAGCGTAGGTACTCTGTTTGCCTTTGTATTGGTTTGTGGTGGCATCATAAGACTGCAGCAGCAGCGAAAAAAAGCAATAGCAAATGGTGAGACGGTAGTGGAAATACCTAAAAGCAAATTCCAGACACCCTATATCAACGGCAAATGGATAGTGCCTGCTTTATTGATCATTAGCATTGCCGTATGGCTTAAAAGCACACCGGATGCATTATCATCTTTCTGGCATAATGATGACCAGGGCTGGGAAGGGATCCGTGAAAAGATACCGTATATAGCCTTTGGTATTGTGTTCTTCGTCACAGCGATACTCTCTTTCCTCCGCAGCTATTCTTTGATACCGGTGCTAGGCTTTTTATGCTGCACCTACCTGCTTTGCGAGAGCGGCACCAGCAACTGGGAACGTTTCCTGATATGGCTTGTAATAGGGCTGGTTGTTTACTTTCTCTACGGCCGTAAAAAGAGCAGGCTGGCCAACTGATGTTACCCACCTGTTAAAGCCAGCTGATTGCCAAAAACTTAACATTAAATAATTGTTAAGTAATCGTAACTTAGTATAGAACGCTTTGATAAGTGAAAGCATGGGGCTTCATATTATCCATTGTGGTTATACTAACCATTCATCCGCAGAGTCTATACAGCAGGGAAAATAATTCATTTACGCTTATTGATTTTTACGGCGACACTGCTTTATTACCAATAGGCAAATCGCTGGTAATCAACTTTGATGAGCCTGTTACCAAAGAAGCGGTTCAGCATTTTTATGACAAGGCAAATGCCGCAGCATACCAACCCGTCATAGATTCTTTATTGGCATTCAGGGAACGAAATCAATTAAATGATTGGTTTTACTATCAATTGATACGGAAAACTGCACAATCCATCAGCCCTAAGGAAGATAATTATCCGAGATATACTTTATACAAATGGTTTTTCCTTGCCAAATCGGGGTACGATGCCAACCTGGCCATAAGCGACGGGCAACTGATATTTTATGTAAGAAGCGAGGATAGCATCTATGATATCCCCTACTACACCAGGGAGGGCAAACATTATGTATGCCTGAATATGCACGATTATGCCAATAAAAGCTTTGATTTTGAGAAGGATGGAATTTATCCTACAGACATCACGGTACAGGAAGGAGTTCAATCCTTCTCGTACAAGGTAACGCGGATTCCCAGTTTTTCGCCCACATACTATGCCGAAAAAGACATCCAGTTCAAATTCGGGCATAAAGCCTACCAGTTTAAAGTAAAAGTCAATCCACAGATCAATACCATATTTGCTAACTACCCGGTTACAGATATTGAATCGTACTTCAACATCCCGCTGAGTGATGAGACTTATAATTCCCTGATCCCGGAGTTGAAGAAAAATGTAAGTAAAATGGATCAGCAAACAGGTGTAGATTACCTGATGGAGTTTACCCGTAATGCTTTTTTGTACAAAGACGATAAGGAAAACTTTGGCAAGGAAAAACGCATGTCGCCGGAGCAAACGCTGCTATATAATTACAGTGATTGCGATGACCGTGCAGCCTTCTTCTTTTACCTGGTAAAGGAAATATATAACCTGCCGATGGTGGCGTTATTGTATCCAACACATCTTACTATTGCAGTGAAATTTGATAATCCTCCTGCAAAAAGCTTTACCTACAAAGGCAACCAGTATGCTATCTGTGAGCCTACTTCTCCATTATTATCTATAGGAGAAACAAACCCGGAGTTAAGTACAACCTCTTACCGGGTAGCATATGAATATAACCCCGGCAGATAAATAACTAATTATTATCAACCCCTCTTGTAAACAAAGCAGCCCTACAGAGGCTGCTTTGCATTTATATTTTTTTAGAATCTATTACTTACAGTTGAGTTGCAGTGTATACTACATCTGTAGTATAAGTACCTGCAGGGTAGCTGAAGCCGGGAGTCGCCTGGTATTTTACAGAGAATGTTTGGTTACCGCCCCTGCTGCCATTGCTGATCAGGTTTTGGTTGCTTGCTGTTACATCTGCATAAGCAGTAGATGAGAACGGTGTGGCGATAGTACCACCTGTACCGTTAGCAGATACCATTACATCCAGTACAGATGCTACCGGCATTACCGGTGCAGGTGAAGTGGTACCGGTATAAGAAAAGTTGGTTGAGTTGGCTTTGATCGCTACAGTGAAGTTCTTGTTAGAACGTACTTTCAGTTCCTGGGCAGCAGAAGTTACACCGTTTGCATAATCGTTCACCGTATTAAACGCCAGGTTAACAGCAGCGCCAGTTGCGCTGGAAGAACCGGTAAAAGTGATCTCGATAGCGTTAGAGAGGTTCAGGTTTACAGTTTGCGTAGCTGTAGAAGAAACCTGGGCATTAGCTGCGTAAGTTGAAGTAAGGATAGCTGCGATTGCGATTAACTTTTTCATTTGGTTTGTTGTTTGTTGTGTGGTTATGGTTTGTTGTTATTGTTTGTTGTTGTTTGTTCGTTTGATGATGCAAATATGGGGGCAAGCATGGCGCACATGCAAAAAATGCAGCCCTGTTAACGCCGTTTTTGCAACCTGTTAACCGGTGATTAACAAACTAAAACCAGGTAAAAAGTAATGAAATGCGCGCCCTATAAGGATTCCAGCTTGCCGTCCTTGTATTGGGCCCAGTCTATATCCCGCCCAAAAGTTCCCCTAAGCCTTTTGAAAAAAGACTCTTGCTGGGTAATAGGCAGGAAACTGGTATCCTGTACCAACGCCGGCCTGGCATTAATATGCGGATTGAGATGATTATAAACCGCAAGTGTATCAGTAATAAATGGCAGACGATATATAGGAGTACCGAACCTGCGCTTTAAAAAGCCTTTTAACAGGAAGGTCTGAAATGGATCTGATGCAAGAGCTATAGACTTAAATCCCAGCTTTTTTGCGACGATGTAGGAATAATAAACATTTTCTGTACTATGCCGGGCATTGGTATCATAAAAAATGTGCTCTTTGGGAATGCCCAGTTTTTGCCCGTACAGCCCCATTACTATGGCTTCTTTATAAGGTGTATAAACGGCATCGCCTGAATAAATAACATTCTTTGCCAATCCGTTTTTATACAATATCCATGACCAGATGACACGTGCCTTCATTACAGAATCCCAGCTATGGCCATGATAAGGTATGCCCGGTACGATAATAGCATCGAAAGACATATTATTGGCTACTGCAGTATTATACAGCCTTTGCGGGCCTCTACGGGGAGTGATACAGGAAACCAGTTGCAGCAACAATGATGATAGCATCGTTATGGTTAGTATAAAAACAAGATTACGTTTCAATTTCGTTATTATTTTATTCCACAACAGTTACTGACATGGATTGTTTAATACCCCATAAAAACATGCCAAAAATATTTAATCTTAGCTATATTCCTTCACTATGTTTTTCAGCTCGTTCAGTTTCAATAAAGCTTCTACCGGCGTTAACGTATTGATCTCTGTTGCCACGAGTATTTCCTGTACTCTCCGCAGATCTTCCGTGACGCCATCAAAAATATTGAGCTGAAACTGAGGCAGTTGTTTGATATCCTTCACTTTCTTCGCAGCACTACCCGATTCCCCGTGTTTTTCTTCCAGTAATGCCAGTATCTCATCGGCACGATTTAATAGCGCCGGCGGCATACCTGCCATGCGCGCTACTTGTATACCAAAGCTATGCCTGCTACCACCTGGTGCCAGTTTGCGGAGGAAAATAACTTTATTGCCCGTTTCTTTATGTGTTATGTGATAATTCTTTACCCGCGGCAGCTGGTGTTCCAGTTCATTCAGTTCATGATAGTGCGTGGCAAATAAGGTCTTGGGTTTTGCAGCAGTATTATGCAGGTATTCCACAATAGACCAGGCTATAGATATACCATCGTATGTGCTGGTACCACGCCCTATTTCATCCAACAATACAAGGCTTCTATCGCTGATGTTATTGATGATGCTGGCAGTTTCATTCATTTCTACCATGAAGGTACTTTCGCCGCCGCTCAAATTATCAGATGCGCCTACACGTGTAAAAATCTTATCCGTCAGCCCTATAGCAGCCGAATCTGCCGGTACAAAGCTGCCCATGTGGGCCATGAGCGTTATTATGGCTGTTTGTCTTAATAGAGCCGACTTACCACTCATGTTAGGACCTGTAAGGATAATTACCTGCTGTTCCTCTTTATCGAGTTTTATATCGTTGGCTACATAGCTTTCTCCCGGTGGTAGCTGCTGCTCAATAACAGGGTGTCTTCCTTGTTTAATATCCAGGATGGCATCCTGCAATATCTCCGGCCTGCGATATTTATATTGGATGGCATTGTTAGCGAAGCACAGTAAACAATCTAATTGCGCTATGGCATGGGCATTTACCTGGATAGTAGCAATATAGGGTTCAATTTCGCCGAGTAATTGCTGGTAGATATTCATCTCAATCTCCAGCATTTTCTCCTCCGCGCCTAATATTTTTTCTTCATATTCTTTCAGTTCGGGAGTAATGTAGCGCTCTGCGTTAGCCAGTGTCTGCTTCCGTATCCAGTCTTGCGGTACCTTGTCTTTGTGCGAATTGGTTACCTCCAGGTAATATCCAAACACATTATTATAGGCAATCTTAAGCGACCCGATATTAGTGCGCTCAGATTCTTTTTGCTGAATCTGCAACAAGTAATTTTTGCCGCTGCGTGATATGTTTCGAAGATCATCAAGTTCTGCATGAATACCATCGCGTATCATACCGCCTTTGGTTGCTAAAGCCGGTGCATCATCCACTATCACCGACTTGATACGGTTGTACACATCTGTAAGCGGCCGGATAGAATCACCTAAGGTTATTAGCGGAGCAAAGGCACTATCAAGGCACATTTTTTGGGTGTGCTCTATGCATTCCATTCCTTTGGCGAGTTGCAACACCTCCCTGGGGTTTGCTTTTCGCAGAGGTATCTTACTGATAAGCCTTTCTACATCGCCCACCTGCTTTACGCATGTCAGCAGATTATGGCTGAGTTCCTGATCGAGGATAAAATGGCTCACCAGGTCTAAACGTTGCTCTATCCTTGCCATATCAAACAACGGAAAGATCATCCACCGCTTCAGCAAACGGGCACCCATTGGCGTTTGTGTATGATCTAATGCCTGAAGGAGACAACTGCCTTTTTCATCGCTGCTATTCAGCAGTTCCAGGTTACGAATAGTAAACCTGTCCATCCAAAGGAAATCTTCGGCAATGATCCTTTGTATGGTATTAATATGCTGCAGGTGGCTATGCTCTGTATCTTTCAGGTAATGCAATGCAGCACCCGCAGCAATGATCCCTGCACGCATCTCTTCTATACCGTATCCTTTAAGCGATGTAGTGTTGAAATGCTGCAGGCAGGTATCGTAGCAGTACTGTTCCTGGAATATCCATTCCTCCAGTTGAAAGGTATAAACACGGGAATCAAACTGCTCTTTAAATTGTTTCTGTTTAGATTTGGAAAGGATAATCTCTGAAGGCTGAAAGCTCTGCAGCAGTTTATCCATATACTCCGCATTGCCCTGGGCAACGTAAAACTCACCCGTACTGATATCGAGGAATGCCACCCCGCAAATAGCATCTGTGAGGTGTAATGCTGCAAGAAAATTATTGGTTTTGTTTTCAAGAAGTTTATCATTCGTCGCCACACCCGGCGTCACCAATTCCGTAACCCCGCGCTTTACAATTCCTTTTACTGTCTTAGGATCTTCGAGCTGATCGCAGATAGCAACACGGTAGCCGGCCTTTACCAATTTATGCAGGTAAGTATCTACCGAATGATGCGGAAAACCTGCCAGTTCAACAGCAGAGGCAGAGCCATTTGACCGCTTGGTAAGCGTAATGCCCAGCACACGGGATGCAATCAGTGCATCCTCACCGAATGTTTCATAAAAATCACCGACACGAAACAAAAGCACTGCATCAGGATATTTTGCCTTAATATCGCTGTGTTGCTTCATGAGTGGTGTTTCTGTCTTTGCCATGCATGGCAAACCTAACTAAAAAGCATCGAAACCGCGGCAGACAAAATTCACACTTGTGGAATAGTTATTGCTTTACGGTAAACAAGAAGTTTTGCGGAAAATCGACATTATAACGATGCCCCTTCCAGCTTACGCTCTGCCATTCACTCGTGGGATTGATTGAAATATCCTGATTACCACTGACAGCATGTAACGGCAATGAAAAGCCAGCCACAACATTATTGAACCTAAAGTATAACTGCCTGTCTTTGATATAATATTCCAGCTGTGGTATATCGGTTGTTCGCAAATACTGGTTGAATATCGGTTCCAGTTTTAATCCTGTATGTTTTATTATATAATTTTCAATCTCTGCTGAGGTAACCAAGCGATGGTAAAAATCTTTGTTTAGTCCCCGCAGAAGCTGGCGAAATTGCTCATCGTTATTCATCAACAAACGGATGGTATGAATTAAAGCGCTACCCTTGTCATATTTATCACCGCTACCTTCGTCCTGCACGCCGTAATCACCAATTATATTACGGTCATTACGGATATTTTTCCACTCGCCTGTGGTGTAGGCAAAAGCTTTCTCCTTCCCAAATGCACATTCGGCAAACAGGGCTTCAGAATATGTTGTGATACCTTCATGTATCCAGTTATCAGCAATATCTGCAGCCGTAATATTATTGCCAAACCATTCGTGCCCGCTTTCGTGTACAATAATAAAGTCGAAAAGAGTACCAACGCCCGTGTGGCTCCTGTCATCCCCCAGGTAACCCATCTTGTACTGATTGCCATAAGCAACAGCACTTTGATGCTCCATACCCAGGTAAGGAGCTTCTACCAGCTTGTATCCATCTTCGTAAAAAGGATATGGCCCCATCCAGTATTCAAAGCAATGCAGCATTTGCTTTACAACTGCAAATTGTTTCCTGGCCTTCGCCTCGTTATACCGCAGAGCATAAAACGAAAGGTCTAATTTTCCCTTTTCCCCCATGATCGTATCCTGCCATGATATATAATCGCCGATGTAAAAAGTAATATCGTAAGTATTGATAGGGTTCTGCACCTCCCATGCCCATATACTACTGGCGGTATTTTCATGAACCGGCGCAGCCAATTCACGACCATTAGATACTACCATCTCCTGCATCTGCCCCATATCAAAAGTCATTCGTGCACCACTATCCGGTTCATCGCCCTGGTAGTCTTTGCAGGGCCACCAAACACTTGCGCCTAAACCCTGGCAGGCCACGGCTATCCACGGCTTTCCGGTACTGTCATGAGCCCATATAAAACCACCGTCCCAGGGAGGCATTTTTGCTTTTCTCGGCGAACCATGATAATATAAACGCAGTTGCTGAACACTTCCGTTTTGCCAGGCCTTCGAAGGTGTATTGACCCAAAGAACGTTCCCTTCTCTAACAAATAATAGTTTACCGACGGCACTCATGATGCTGTCCATCACCATTGGTTCCTGTAGATCCAACTGCATACTATCTCCAGCATGCTGCACCAATTTGAACTTCATATCCACATAACCATGGATGCTCTGCGTAGCAGTATCGAAACTGATATTTAATTCATACTTCGTAACATCCCACCAACTCCTTCCACTGCCATTCGTACCGCGTAAGGTATCCTGCCGGCTATAAGCAAATGTGGTATTTGCTTTCAGCAAATACCACACCATTATTGTCACGAAAAAAGAGATCCTGTTCATTAACCCTTTTTCTTAGCTTCTGTTTTATTCATTTGCCTTGGAGCGCTATTTAATGCTTTTACATCCTTTAACTCCACATCAAAAATAAGAATACCATTAACAGGAATACGGTTTGGATCAGGGCTATTAGGACCGTAAGCTAAACCTGATGGTATGTAAATAGTTCCTTTAGTACCTACTTTAAAAAGCTGGAAAGCTTCGTCCCAACCTTTTATGACCATACCCATGCCTACCGGGAATGAAAAAGGCTGAACGTGGCCAAATTGAGGGTCGGTGTTTGAATCGAACGGCTTACCCTCTAATGTTTTACCCGTATAATTCACAACAGCAGTATCTCCCATATTAGCCTGAGCACCTGCGCCCTGCTTTTCTATGGTATAATACATACCAGATGCAGTTTTGCTGGGCTTCAGGTTCTTTTCTTTAAAATAAGCCTGCAGTTTCTCGTCATCTACAGTTTTTTGCTGTTCGGACTGCATTTTCATTTCCGCTTGTTTCTCTGCCTGCGTTTTTACAGCTACCAGTGTGGTATAATAATCGATCGTCTGACCTACACCGGTTTTCATCCATGGCTGCACCTGGAAACCCGGAAGCTTAGCCAAGCTATCTATATACACCTTGAAAATAGCACTATCGCCGGCAACCATATAGGTATAACCTTCCGCAATGTCGCCGGGTGTTATTGGCTGCATCTGTATTTCTGCAGGCTGGCCATTCATCATCTGCCTGGTGCTGAACAATACGCTGTCACCAAGTTTATACATCATATGTATGGAAATAAAATCGCTGGGAACAGGCTTTTTTGTACCGGTACCATGACTAACGATCTTATATAACATACCACTGGGAGCTTTAGAAAAGCCTTCGTTATCGTTTTTCTGAGTTTTGTTTTCTTTAGTGGCAGCAGCCTTTTCGGTAGGTTTCTTTTTCTGCGCATAACCTGTTGTTGTTACCACGAGAGATAGCAGGCATAATGCCTTCAGTGACTTATTCATCTATTTTAAAATGTTTTACTTCTGAAAATTATTTGGCATCGACCAATTCTACATCAAATATCATGATCGCATTGGCAGGCAAAGGGCCACGGGCCTGCGGGCCGTATCCAAGTGTAGAAGGCACGTACAGCGTTCCTTTAGCGCCTTTGTTATAATGGGCTATGCCTTCATCCCAGCCGGAGATAACCTGGTGGTTGCCTAAAGTAAATGAAAAAGGCTGCACGTGATTAAACTGCGGATCTACGTTAGAATCAAATGGTTTACCATCAAGCAGTTTACCGGTATAGTTAACTGTAACGTTTTGCCCCGCTTTAGCATTATCACCGCTACCTTTTTGATTGATCACGTAATACAAGCCCGAAGGTGTTTTTGTAGCCTTGATCTTATGCTCCGCAAAATACTTTTGCAGGATCGCATCATCTTTTTCTGCCTGTGTTTGCGCAAAAGACACAAACGAAATAGAAACAAGTGAAAGCAGGCCTAATAGTTTTTTCATTTTGTAAGCTTTTTAGTAAGTTATTTAATATCTAATAATTCTACGTCAAATATTAATATGGAATTTGCAGGTATCGCAGCGCTTGGACTATTCTCTCCGTACGCTAACGGGGAAGGAATATAAAAACTGGCCTTTGCACCTTTATTCAATAACTGAAGCCCTTCGTCCCAGCCCTTGATCACACGCCCCTCACCTACAGGAAATACCAGTGGCTCTACGTGATTGAACTTAGGATCAATATTGGAATCAAATACATTACCATCCATTGTATGTCCTGTATAATTGACATAGACAGATTGTGCTGACCTTGCGTTTGCACCGGAGCCTTGTGTATTTATGGTATAATACAAACCACTGGCGGTCTTCATAGGCTTAATGCCATGTTTGGCAAAATATTGCTGCAACTGCTTATCGTCAGCCGACATCTGCGCGGTGCTGCCCTCCCTTTCTTTCTTTTCTATTTCTTCTTTCGATAAAACAGAATACATGTGGATGACATAGGTAATGTTGCCGCCATCTTTCATCCAGGGCTGTGTGCGCTGGCCGGCAGCTTTCAAGGAATCAACAGAAACCATAGCGATCATACTATCACCGGGGCTCATTAACGCGAGGGCTTCCGCCAGGTCTCCGTTAAATTTAGGCTTATTCAACGGCAACTTTACAGGCTTGCCTTCGTTGATATTCTTTGAACTGAATACCAGGCTATCGTTAATGCTGGTCCTGATATCCAATTCCATCAAATCGCCAACCGCTGCATTGGAGCCGGGCTTATCGTACAACATACGATACCTGATGCCACCGGGAGTTGTTTTAAACGCCGCTTTAGAAGACGTTTTCTTAGCGGTATTACAAGCACCCAGCAATAGCAGCCCGGCACAGAATAGTATTATTCCTGTTTGTTTCATTGATACTGCAAGCAGCTAATGCCTTATTTAATATCTGTTACCTCTAAATTGAAAACCAGGATAGAGTTTGGAGGCAATGCCTGGCTACCTTGAGCACCATAAGCCAAAGGTGAAGGGATAAACAACCTTGCTTTGCTGCCTTTTTTCAGCAACATCACACCTTCGTCCCATCCGGGTATCATTTGTCCTTTACCGGCAGGGAATGTAAATGGCTCTACGTGTTTGAAAGCAGGATCTACATTTGAATCGAACGGAGTGCCGTCTAATGTTTTACCTGTATAATTTACAGTAACATTCTGACCAACCTGAGGTGTAGCACCTGTACCTTCTTTATCGATGATGTAGTATAAACCTGATGCAGTTTTATTAGGCTGCAGGTTATTCTTTGCAAAATATTCCTGCAACAGTTTATCATCTGTTTCTTTCTGCGCGGCAGACTTAGCTTCCTGTTCTTTTTTCATCTCCGCTTCAGGCTTGAATGATACAAGCACAACAGAAGTAGCTATGTAACCATTGCTCTTCATGAAAGGAGGCAACGGTTGTCCCTGCGAATATTTTTTAAATGTATCAACCGGAGTGCGGAAAATAGCACTATCGCCTGCTGTCATGAATTTCAAGCCTGAAGGCCAGTAACTTTTAAATGGCATTGGCATAGCAACAGGTATTTCCAATGGCTGGCCACCATTCATCTCTACCATGTCCTGCAGCAGAGAATCTTTTTTGCCAGGCTCCATGTAGTACATGCGCAGTTTTACTTTTACTATATCGCTATCGCCGGGATTGGTACCTTCTTTTACATCTTTTACGATCTTGTACTCAAGGCCGTCTTTGGTTTTTTCATAATCTCCGCTTCCGCCTTTGTTAGAACATGCGCTGAAACTGATAACTGCAATACTTAATGCTGCTGTTGTTAACTTATTTATCATTGATTTTTAAATTATCGGGGGTGAATATCGGATAAAATTTGCTTAAAATAAGATACTGTGTCAAGAAAAGAGGAAGTAGACCTTCCGCCGGACGCGTTAAAGTGTCCTCCGCCGTTAAAATGTTTTCGGGCAAAGTCGCTTACATCAAAGTCGCCTTTACTGCGGAAAGAGAGCTTTACCTCATCGCTACGCTCTGTTATTAAGGTAGCAAATCTTACGGAACCAATACTTAAAGGGTAATTAACCAACCCTTCTGTATCGCCCGTATTTACTTCAAAAAGTTTCAGGTCTTTGCGGGTAAGGCAAATAAGCCCTGCATTATATTTAGGAAATATCTCCATTTTCTCCAGCAATACATAGCCCAAAAACTGCATGCGCTTAATGCTCCAGGAGTCGTACACTTTTTCATGTATATGACTATGTTCCAATCCTTTAGATATCAGGTCTGCAACCATCAGGTGAACTGCAGATGTAGTTACCGGGAACCTGAAAGAGCCGGTATCGGTCATCACGCCGGTGTACAGGCATTCAGCAATCGGCACAGAGATCAAAGCATTGTCTTCGCACAGGTTTATAAAATCATATACCATTTCGCAGGTACTGCTCTTATCTGGTATACTGATGCCATAATCCCAAACCGGTTTTGGAAAAAGGTGATGGTCTATCAGCACTTTGGGTTGCGTTGCGTTTGCCAGCTGTTGCTCCAGGTGCTTCGTCCGGCTGAAATCATTAAAATCAAGGCCAAAAATGATCTCTGCATCATTTAAAGCCGCTTCTGCCTTTTTTGATTCTGCTTCGTAATTGATAATATGATCCTCTGCTCCCGGTATCCAGGTAAGGAAATCAGGCATTTCGCTGGTGATAACCGGCGTAGCCTTATGGCCTTTGGCCGTGAGGTAATGATACAGCGCCATGATACTGCCAATAGCATCGCCATCGGGCTTATGATGCGTTGTAATAAATATCCTGCGCGGTGTTTGTAATAATGGTAGTACGTCTTGTATTGGTAACATCAATAATCTTAAGTAACCCCCTATAATCAGGAAGGCGCTAATTTACAGTTAAACATTAGTAATACCCAGTGAAAGGCCAAAAAAACAGCGTTATCTAGTCAAATTTAACCTACCTTTGCGCCGTCAAATCAGAAATATCCAAGATCTATATGTCTAATCGTACTTTCACAATGATCAAGCCGGATGCAGTTAAGGCCGGCAACATAGGAAATATCCTGCAAATGATCAACGCAGCAGGCTTCCGTATCGTAGCTATGAAATATACCCGCCTTACCATGGACCAGGCCGGTAAATTCTATGAAGTGCATAAGGAGCGTCCTTTTTACGGCGAGCTTTGCGAATTTATGAGCAGCGGCCCCATCGTAGCAGCTATTCTTGAAAAAGACAATGCTGTTGCAGATTTCCGTACACTGATAGGTGCCACTAACCCTGCACAGGCAGAAGAAGGCACTATCCGTAAAAAATATGCTACTTCTATCGGCGAAAATGCAGTACACGGTTCTGACAGCGATGAAAACGCGGCTATCGAAAGCAGCTTCTTCTTCAACGGACTGGAACAATTCTAACCAGCAATTAAACTTCCTTTTAGAACCTCATCTATTACGGATGAGGTTCTTTTTTTTTAATGTTGAATCTAATATATATGTAAATGATAATTATTAAATTAGTGGCAACTAAGAGAGAGTCACATGAAATTCAGACACATCACCGCCGGTGACCGGGATGCTTTCTATCACCTGATCCAGAAGAATAAAGATCGCCTTGCCGATTATTTTCCTGTAACACTTGAGAAAGCAGCTACACCTGATATCACCGCCGAATCTATAAAGATGTACCAGGTGTTGCTGGAAAAAGGGGAGCTGTACACTTTACTGATAGAGAATGATGAAGCAAAAATCATAGGCCTTGTTTTTATTAAGAATATAGACCCTAAAAACCGTAAATGTGAACTGGGATATTTTATTGATAAAGATGAAGAGGGCAAAGGGATCATGAGCGAAGCTATAAAGGAAACCATCAACATTGCGTTTAACGACCTGGGCCTTCATAAGATCTACTGCAGGATAGGTATAGACAATGAAAAAAGCAATAACCTCGTGCTAAGGAATGGTTTTAAGCTGGAAGGCGTTTTGCGCGACGATCATATGAAAAGCGACGGCACATTAATAGATCTGAATTATTATGGACTGCTAAAATCCAATTGATTTCCGTATATTTATTACAACCGCTATGTTTACTACTGCCGTTTTCTAAAAAATCTTCTGTGTTCCTGTTAGCTATTAACAGGGATGGCGTACGATCAACAACAATTCAGGGCATTGACCGGCATCAGGGCTATAGCAGCCTTTATGGTTTTCTTTAACCATTTGCCACTACATCTTTATTTTCCATTTTTCCAGTATCTGCAGGCAGGTTTCAGCTCAGGGGTATCGCTTTTCTTTGTGCTAAGCGGGTTTCTCATCACTTACAGATATTACCCAAGCTTTTCGTTTTCAGAAGACTGGTTTTCAAAATATTTTATCAGGCGTTTCGCTCGTATTTACCCGGTGTATTTTTTCCTGGTAACGATCGTACTGATCGTATCCGCCCCGCATAACCTGGGCTATATTATTGAAAATTATACCCTGACACATAGCCTTTTCGATTACGGAGATATAGCTATCAGCCCCAGCTGGTCGTTAACTGTAGAGGAATGCTTTTACCTGTCTGCACCCGTCATTTTTCTGCTCATCAGAAAATATGGCGTGTGGAGTCCGTTGATGATCTACATAGTGTTACTAACAACAACCTTGCTTTTAAAAGATAATAAACCCAATGTTTTTGTTGCTAACCATTACATGTTCATGCTTACATACGTGGGCAGGTTCTTTGAATTTTATATGGGCGCAGTCCTGGCCATGCGCTTCCTAAAAGGCAAGACAAGTGGTCGAAAAACCGGCAATTATACTTACTACGGATCAGCCGGTATTTTGCTGGTAGTCCTTTGCGTTGGCGGCACGTTGCTATTGCATGGCACAGTAAGGCTGATGGCCACGCAAATGCTGTTTAACATTGTACTGCCCTTTCCCGTTGTGGTATTCTATAGAGGCCTGTGCACGGAAAATACAGTTGCGTCCCGTTTTTTATCAGGAAATTTAATGAACCTCTTTGGCAAAAGTTCTTATACTTTTTACCTATTGCACATGCTTATCATCGGGCCCATGCATACATTTACTAATCTCTTCGCCGGTACCAGGTATGACCTCCTTGTAGTGAGTGAATTCTTTTTAACGCTCATTCTATCTATCATCATTTACCTGCTTTTCGAGCATCCGGCCAACCTGCATATTAAAAGATTGTTACTAGCACGCAGAAACACTATGAAATATGAAAATATTTAAATATTTTGTTGGGAGTCAAAAAGATTATAGCTATGAAATTACTCATAACAATTTCAGTTTTTTTACTGACGGGTGGCGTTATGATGATTCCGTCGGCCACAAGCAATAATGTTGCCGGGAGCAATGCTTACTGCAAACATTGCAGGCATTTTCATTCCGTGAATATCGATTGCGCGAGGTACGCTGCGACAAGGATACAATAGTGCAACTGCAGTGATCGGTTTAGCCCGAAGTTTTGTAAATTGCTATCTATTCATTTACACAACTTGATCAACCTCTTCCTGAATGCCCCTTTTTACTAAACTTGGTAAATATACCAATACAGCATTGTTGCTACTTCGCATCGGTATCGGCATCATGATGATGCTGCATGGCTATCCCAAATTATCCGGCGGCCCTGAAAAGTGGGAAAAACTGGGCGGGGCTATAGAGCTTGTAGGCATACACTTTGGCTATACATTTTGGGGATTTATGTGCGCTATTACGGAAAGCATTGGCGGGCTGTTTCTATTACTTGGATTATTTTTCCGGCCTGTTTGTTTTCTGTTACTGTTTAATATGATAGTTGCTGCAGCAAAGTTATTATCGGGCGCACGCGGACTCTCAGATGCCACAGAAGCAATAGAGCTGGCAACAGTATTTCTTGCATTATTTATTATGGGGCCGGGCTCGTATTCTATTGATAAATCGTAATGAAGAAGGCATACTTCCTATTGTTCGCTGGTTTGTTTTGCAATGCTGCAATTGCACAGAATAAGGCAGACTCTATAACAAACGACCACATAAAGAAGCAGTCTATATATTCAATATCTGCTGATAGGAATTTTTCATTCACACCACTACCCGCAAACTATGCCACACAAAAGCTTCCGTTCTTTTGCAGGCAGGAAAATAAACTGGAAAAGATCACTAAAATACCATTTAGGTTAAGAGTGGGTGATGTAAGTGACTGTAATTACCTGGAGCAAAAGCCCGGATATAAAATACGCTAAGCTACATGAACGTTAGCCGGCCACAGGTCCACTTGCCTACCCAAGAGATTTAGCGGTTCTTTAGCGCGCTTGTCTATGGCAGGTGCCAATGACATTCTTATACCATCCATCACATTGTCTGTGGTGACATTCTTTTTACTACGCGAATTTCGCTGGCAACTTACGAGATAAAGATCGTCTTCGTTCAATGCGTAAATGACCGGGATATTTGCCAGTTCCTTATCTTTTAAAATGCTGTGATATACTTTGGTAATATGAAGATCCGGAGATTCAGGATTAATGAAAACAACATCCGGTTTTACCTCGGATATCATCCCTGTTACTACCGTGTCTGTGCAATTATATACCAGGAAGCCGCGTTCCTTGAGCATTTCAGCATCTGCGTATTGGCTTCCTTCTTTATTTGTTACCATTAAAATCCTGAATCGCATATAATACCTTTTTACAGGTTAACGTATATACATATACGGACAAAAAACTATGCCAGTTTTGATTAAAGAAATCATAAGACCATGTAAATCGATCTTTTTGACAAATGTGTGATAGATCAACCGGTAAGGTCTGCCCAGTCTTCGGTGCTGTTCTCATCCTTTTCTATAAACTCTAATTTCTATCATACATTTTGCTGATAAGTGAAAAATGTATTAATTATTTATTACCAACCCACACATAGAAAACTATTTTCATGTATTCTAAAAATTTATTAACTTAGAGTATGTAAAGATTAAAGCTATGTTAGTTCAAACCAAACGCACAATCATGCGTCCGTTTATGGAAAACGACTTCGGCTTGCTGAAGCAACTTTGCACTTCTATTAAGGTAATGGAGTTTATCCCACCTCACTTTGGTACAGAAACAGATCAACAAATACGCGAGAGGTTAGACACATATATTGCACACCATGACGAGCATGGTGTAGGATTTTGTGTAGTGACCGACAAAAATGGTAAATTTCTTGGACGCGCAGGTTATTGCTTTATCCCTGAAGTTAACTTATACGAGATCGGATACCTGCTGATGCCCGAATACTGGGGACAAGGACTGGCGACCGAGATCGTTAGCGAACTTCTTAATTATGCATTTGACAACCTGCTATTGGATAGCGTATGCGCCCGAACCGTAGCGGGGAATGATGCATCTGACAACGTATTGCAAAAAACAGGCTTTTCCTATATTGGCGAGCGGGCCTTTAGTATGGACGACCGGGTATTCATCTGGAATTATTATGAACATGAAAATGAAGCCGCACTTGCTAATACTTACCAACTATATAATACGCTTGTAGAAGATTGGGATATCTAAACTCATTCATAAAATTAGAGCCCGCTGTTAGCGGGCTCTAATTTTTTATCAGATTTTGACACCGGGCTGCCATTTCACTACTTTATTACTTCGTTTATCTACCGTACGGAGGTATGCATATATGGCAGACAAGTCACTTTCTTTCATTTTGCCATACATCATCCACGGCATAATAGTCATAAAATCTTTTGCGGGATCTACATGTGGGGGAACAAAAGAAGAATCGGTATAAGCTTTAAAGCGTGAAACAAACATGTCCTTAGTCCAGCTACCAATACCTGTTTCCATATCCGGACTGATATTAGGCGTAGTAAGAACACCACCCGGCATTTGAAACTGACGGCCACCGCCATATTCCGTACCCTTCACAAAATCACCTTTTTCAAATTTGGTGTGACATTCAGCACAGCCTGCAGCATTTACCAGGTACCTGCCATAAGCAAGTGTATCGCTTTCCGCAGGAAGTTTTTGCGGCTCTGCTTTCTTTGGTATCAGGCGCATGATTACGCTGAATGGGAAATCGGGCGCTGAAGACGGAACATCTTTTTTCACCTCGGGCAGGCTTCTTACATAAGCTATGATAGAATAAATATCTTCGGTATCCATTTTACCGTAATTATGATAAGGCATCACAGGCATCAACGGTTCGCCGTTCTTATCTACACCGGTGGTGATGGTACGATACAACTCTCCGTCTGTCCAGTTTTTCAAACGATATGGAGTGATGTTCCTTGAATAAAACACCCCGGGAAAACCCATTGTCTGATCAAACTTTTCACCGCCTACCCCTTCCGTACCAGCTACAGGCGGTGCAGAATATAATGTCCAATCACGTGTGGAATGGCAGTCCATGCAAAGCGTAACTGAATTAGCCAAGTACTTACCCCGCTCTACCCTTTGCGGTGTTATCTCCACTTTCAGGTCAGGGGCCTTACCTACATCAGGCTTAGAAAACTTAATATAGCCGACTATACCTATAATAAGTATGGCTATGACCAGGATAATATATCCCGTCCATTTCATGAACTTTCTCATACATAATTGGTTTGTAGGCGCAAATATAGTTAAGGAGTTCAATATATTATAATGTAACCTAATAATTAGCAGCATTAGGCCGCAGGTATTAGTTTTACGTCAACAAAATCCGTTATGATCCGTAGTATTCTTAATGATAAAGCAACCCGCCTTTTCATCTTCATGGCATCTTTCTTTGTTGCCAATGCATTGATAGCAGAGTGTATCGGCGGTAAACTATTTTCACTGGAGCGATTGTTTGGCATGGAGCCAAAGCCATTTAGCCTGCTGGGGGAAAATGGGCTCACTTACACACTTACATGTGGTGTGCTGTTATGGCCACTGGAATTTATAATGACGGATATAGTAAATGAGTTTTATGGCCCGAAAGCTGTTAGAAGAATTTCTTATATAGCCGTGGGCCTGATCACTTATGCTTTCATCATGTTCTACGCAGCTATAAAAGTACCTGCAAACAGGGAGTTTTGGATAGGTAGCCATGCCGCTGATGGCATACCGGACATGCAGGCAGCGTTCTCAGGCATATTCGGACAAGGAATGTGGATCATCGTGGGTAGCCTTACTGCCTTCCTGGTAAGCCAGGTATTAGATGTATGGGTATTTCATAAGATCAAAAAAGTAACCGGGGAGAAGAAGGTATGGCTGCGTGCCACCGGTTCCACCATTATATCTCAACTGATAGATAGTTTTGTAGTACTATTTATTGCTTTTAAAATAGGAAATGGCTGGAGCTACCAGAGAGTTTTAGCTATAGGGCTGGTAAACTATAGCTATAAAGCAACAATGGCGTTAATATTAACGCCATTGATCTACTTTATTGAACATCGTATCGTAGCCTATCTGGGGCCTGAGACCACAGCTGCTATGAAGGCCGCAGCTATGGGCGAGGAATAATTACCTCGCTTTCATCGGGCCATTTTTGTTACCTATAAAGCTATAAGTGAGGTTGAACTGTACACATGGAGAGCGATACATTTGTTTAGATACAAAGTATGCACCTTCGGAATGTACTTTACCATTATCCCAGAATACTTGTGTAGCCCTAAGATCAAGACCTATAACCGGAGAAACCTGGTAACCTACACCAAACATATAGCCCATGGAGAAACGACTTCCAAATTCAGCAGGTGTCAGCTTAGGATCGTTGTTGTTCTTCCAGTTATTCTGCAAGCTCTCTGTATTATTACCATAGTAATAAGAGGTATGCAACTTATCAAACCTTTCTTCTACGTTTACTGCAAAGTTGTAGGCGAGGTCAACGCCGGCAAAGAAATTCAATTTCTGTACCCTATATCTAACAGCAAGTGGTAATTCAACCAGCCCTGAAGAAGATATGTTAAATGAGTGCTCCTGAGAATCTACTGTGAAGCGGAAATAGTTTGGTGAAATATATTGTGGTGGTGCCTGGTCTATACTATTATAATTATTGGCAAGTGATTTACCATTACCAAAGCGATACAGGTATTTCAATTCTGCAAAGATTCCCCAACGCTCGCTTAGATTAAGCGAACCTGAAAATCCGCCTTGTACACCAAACATGTTATACTTACCCATTGTACTGCTTACACCGAACATCAAACCCGGGTGGAATGACACTTCATTGAAATTAACCTTAGCATTTTCCACCATTCTTTCGAAGATAGACTCGTGTTCGTATTTATTTCTTTCCGCACGTCTTTCAGCTCTTGTCAATTTTACATCTTCAATAGAGCTGTTTGCGGCAGGATTTACTTCTGCATTTGCAGCAGCATTGCCTGAAGCGGCGGATGCAGGTTCTATTTCGTTTTGATTAACAGCCATCAAACCTTTGTCGATCGTATCGATACGCTTTGCACCTCTGCGGCTCTTTTCCTGCACATAAGTAAAGTTGATAGAGTCCACATACCTCGGATTGGTTTTGTGGTAATCTAAAACCGGCCTTTTTTCGCGAGGCGTATTCACTGCAAAATTTGCAGGGTTAGTCACTCCATTATTGCCTGTGTTATAAACAGGGGGAGTATAGGTGCTGGATGGATTGTTTACAGGGGCTGTACCCTTACGGCTATTATTTTTATTTTCTTTATTTCCTTTAGCAATACCATTACCGGTACCATTGTTATTACCGGAATGTTTTGTAGGTTTATTTAAACCATTAGCAGGTAATTTACCTGCAGAGGCAAACACATTATTAGAATGATTCTTTTTAGAAGTTTTCGGTTGAGTGCCTTTAGCAGTATTGTTTACAATGGTATTTTCTCCTGATGTAGTATTACCGGTCGCGTCATTTTGACCAGCAATATTGTTAACTGCAACTGAGCCTTTAACTGTATGATGAGTGGTACGTTTCTCTGTGGTGCCTTTATTAGCGCCACCAGTAGCAGATGAAACAGCTATATGCTGTGGCTGATTATCGTGGCCATCGCCGGGCTCGTTATTGTTTATTAAAGTATTATTTGTTGATGCAGAACCGGTTGAAACGTTGTTATTTGCAGGAACAGAATTAGATGCAGGAGCATTGTTAATAGCATGCATATTGGGAGCAACTACCACCGGGGTGCCGGTATTGCTGTTTGTCTTTGCATTTCTATTATTGTATAACTGGTAACCACCAATGGTTACAGTACCCAAAGCCAGCAGCAGGGCTGCAGCGGAGAGTGTACGCCTCCAGTTAAATACTGCCGGCGGGGCCTGCACGGGCATCTCCTTATCCAGGAGCTCCCTCATTTGCAACCAGGCGCCGGGCCGCTCCTTCTCTTCTCCACCGGCTAGTTTTAGCCGCACCAGGTCATCAATATTTATCATGTTTTTATCCATCGGGATAAAATTTTATTTTTTTAAATGTAAGTTCAGTTTTTCAATCTTGTCTTTCAATATCCGTCGCCCTTCAGAAAGGTGCCATTTAGAGGTTCCCTCGCTTATTCCGAGCATTTTGCCTATCTCTTTGTGCGCAAATCCTTCCATCACATACATGTTGAACACGTTTCTTGTGGCTTCCGGCAAGCTTTGGACCATCTGCAATAACTCATTATAGTACAGGTTATCCGCATGGTCTTTGTGCACAAACTGATCTTTTTCTGCCAGCACCACCTTTTCATTATAACGTGCATTCTGCTTAACATAGTCTGAAACGGAGTGAAAAACAATTTTTCTTAACCAACCTTCGAAAGAACCTTGAAAGGTATATTGCTCGATCTTCTGGAACGCTCTTAAAAAGCCATTGTTCAACACCTCCTCGGCTTGTTCCTGGTGATCTATATACCTTTTTACTACTCCCATCATTCGGGCATAAAACAGGCTATACATCTTTTCCTGTGCACCGCGTTCATTGCGTATACACCCTTGGATCAGATCATGCAGCTCGCTCGCTTGCCCTTGTATATTATAACTCAACGCTATAGACAAGTAACGGGTATTAAAGATTTACAACATAATAGACTGAATCTATAAATGATGCGTTGGGTGAAAACCGTTACATTTTTAATAATTAACGAATAGAGGGTAAAGATAACTTAGTAAATGGTCTTATATAAACAAATATTGAATATTAAAATTGCTAATGTATTTGATAGCACGGTTTTTTAGCAAAATTTGAAAACTAATGCCATGCCCTACTACCGAATTGTTTCATTAGAAGGAAAAGTAATCTCCTGCAGGGAAACGGCACAGATGCTACCCCCAAAGGAGCATGTTATCATGTTCAACCCAAACAAAGACCATCTTGTCTTTGCACTGGTAAAAGCCCAAAGCGAGAAGGAGGCTAAATCTACTGTAAAACTTTTGTCTAAAGCACGCTAGCTTAAACTACATGCTGAATGATATACCCGCCAGCCAGTTCCTGCCGGGCATAGGGCGCCCGCTTACAACATAGTATCTTTCATTCCACAGGTTATTGCACTGAAGGCTGAATTGCAGGCTTGATCTGCTCAGTTTGAGATCATAACCCGCCGATACGTTTCCTGTATTATACGGCATCAGCCAGCTCGACTCATCTACGGTAATAAACCTGTAACCGGTATAAGTGTGATTGTAATTGAAATAAATATCCCTGAAATAAAAACCAATATTAAGCTGGCCATTGTAACGTGGCGAGTACGGAATTTGTTTGCCTATACTGCCATCACCGGCAATATAGCTTTGCTCTGTTGTAGCCAGTACATAAGCTGTATTTACACCTGCATGTATGGTCCAGTCTCCTGCTTTCAATTGTATCTTATTCTCGGTTTCCACACCCCTGCTATGTACTGTAGCAATATTATGAGGTGTCCATATAGAGCTACCAAACCAGATGATCCAGTCGTGCATGGTACGATCGAAGTACGAAAGGTCGTGTATTATGGAAAATCTTTTGGATGCATTTGTCTTTATTAAATACCCAATATCCTTACTCCATCCCTGTTCCGACTTCAACTGATCGTTGCCGCCCGGTACATAGTACAATTCGTTTAAGGTAGGCACGCGATAGCTTCTTTGAACATTGGCCCGGATACTGAACCATCTAGTTAATGCATAAGAAGCGTTGGCACCCAACATGGGTACCAGGTTACTATCTACAAGCATTCCCCTGACATTTACAGCCAATTGCAACTTGTTATTGAAAGCGACATAGGAATATGCGCCCGCCAAAGATATCCGGCTCTGTGAAACTATATCATTCATCAACTGCCTTCTCATCCAGCTATATTGGATGGGAGCAAATAACAGCAAGCGGTGATGCGTGTTGAATTGATACTTCCATCCCAGTTCTCCATACAACTGGTTAACCGCATTTTTGGTATCCTGCAGCACAGCGCTGTCCTGGTAATGCATATAGTCTTGCAGGTAAGCCAGTTTTGCATACCGGTGATCTTTGGCTGTAGTTCGATCCCAATTGAATAAAACACGAAGGCTTACATCCTTTTGTTTTTTTACAGACTGCTGCTCAAAAATTGTTTTGGGTATTTCCCTATTATAACCCTGACCCCATGCAGCGAATGAAATCGTATTTTTATCGTTTGCTTTATACGCTGCGGCTAACTGAGCACTTAGCCCTGCAAGCTCACTATTGACGGTTTTATATGTTTTATCGTCCGTGGTATACTCAAAATTGTTCCTTGCTGTTTGAAGGATAATGTTTGAGGCCATATACCAACGTTGCCGGCTTGCACTGCTATTTGCCTGTAACTGATGCTGACCAAAGCTACCTGCTGCCAATGAAACACCAACATGATATTCCTCCTCGTTTTTAAAAACGGGGGTTGCATTATTGAGCAACAAAGCACCGCCCACATTCCCCGATCCCCATAATGCGGAGGACCCACCATATACAATATCTACCTGGTTAAATGATGAGGTTTTTAGTAAGGATATATCGGTAATACCCAAAGCAGCATTCTGAATAGGTATACCGTTCCAATAAACCTGTGACTGTGCAGCGGAAGCCCCTCTGAAATTGAGTGTAGCCAGCCCATTGATGCCATAAGACTTAACAAAAACCGGAACTTGCTGAGATAGCAATGTACTTAGGTTTTGAAATTTATATTGCTGCAATACAACGCTATCGATATGCGTTATTTTTTGTCCCGGAGAAAAATGATCGATGCGCTCATCACCATACATATTCTTCTTCGCCGTCTTTATCCGCACTTCATTCAGTGTATCTCTTAGCTGCCCGTGCGCAGGAAAACAAAATAGCACTGCAATAAGCAATGCTATTTGTTTCTTCTTCATGATGGCGGGGAGTTGATACATTATCTTAAATACTGTAGTTAATCAAAATAAAAATGGCCGGGGCCCAGGCCTACGCTAAAACTATTTACCTGGGTGCCATCTTGATTATAAACAGAAACAAAACCTTTTTGTATAAAGCCTTTGGGGTCGCCTATATATATCTTACCGTCTTTAGGGTCTATACCTAACGCCCAAAAATATTGATAAGCCTGTGCTGCTATAAATGGAACAGATGGAATATTGGCATCATTTATAGACATTCTATAAATACCGTTGTAATCATTACCACCTGAATAATTAACTTCTATGAAATATAAACTATCCAGTGTTGGATTAAATACAGGCCTTATTACATCTGCTTTATCCGGAAAATGATAGGACCTGACAATGTTGCCTGCTTTATCAATAACCGTTAAGGAAGAACTTTTATTCTTTGAAACATTGCCTGACAACACCCAAAGCCTTCCCTGTGCATCTTCCAGGGCTTCTTGAGGGGCAGCACCGGAAACAGGTATAGAAGTTTCAACGGCATCAGTAGCGGTATTAATAGTATACACTTTACTACAAGCAGTATCCCAGGTGCAAACATAGGCTTTGCCGTTGTATAGCCGCATTCCTTCAGGGTTTTGATAAGGCATATCTATCGTTCCGGAAACTTGCATTGTTTGTGGATTGATGATATAAACTTTATTGCTAAACAGACCAGATACGTAGGCTTTTGTATCATTTATAGGCAAAATATACCTTGGCTTAGGTACAGATATATTTCCTACAACTTTTTTATCTGATCGGTTTAGCACCACGATCTTATCAGAATTATTGATGCAAAGAAAATACCGATCACCAATTCTTGTCATACTTTGAAATACATCGCCCAGTTTACCGCCTGCGTTAACAGAAGCGAAAACATCGCCCGCTACTGAGCTTGATTTTACATCGTACTGATATAAGCTAGCATCCCCGTTGCCCAGGCTGCCTTCACAAATCACGTACACCTGTCTTTCTGCAGTATCAATCACGACCGGGTTGCCGGCGGATGACGAATTTCCGGGCTTATCCTTTACACACGCCACCAGGCATGTGTAAAGGATAAGAAGGATTATATTTTGGATATTTTTTGTACCCATTTATTACCGGTTGCATCGCTTACTGTAAGATAATAAATACCTTTTGCAAGGGATGTGATATTAATAGAATTGTTGGTTGTAGTTATTGCAGACCTGATCAATGTTTTACCTGTTACATCAGTAATGTTTGCGTTAAGTGTACCCTGCGGCATCGTCGCAAAACTAATGTTGATGTAATCTGAAGCCGGATTGGGAACCACGCGCATATTTTCAATAGTGTTGACAGCTGCAATATTTGTTGGCCATTTCAGGTATAAAGCACCTACAGCATCCAGGTCAAAACCACCAGAAGGGATTGCAGTAGGATATGGGTCATTGATCTTCCTGCCATCTGCATCTGCTTGTCCGTGTGCACCAATAGAACCAACGGCATCCACAATACGTATAGCAATGATATTATCTATATCAAGCCCCGGGATGCCTGCCAGTTCCTGCAGGTCGAATGGAGTACCATATCCACCAATGTACTTACCTGCAAGATTATTCACTTCCCTTGCATTGCTATAAACACCTGCAACAGGTACCTGTGCGGTATCTATCAGGCAAGATGCGGGAAAGCGAAAGAAGTCTGTACCATTGGAGCTCACTTCTACAAATGCCAACTCAAGAAAACCCTCTTCCGGATTAGATGGATTTGGGAAACCATTTTCAAAAACTACGAAGTCGGCACCGGCACCATTATAAATGATATTATTGAAACGAACTTCTGCCACACCACTGTCTCCCAGGCTCACGGGAATATTATCCGGCACACCTATTGCGTTGCTGTCTGTACCAGATGTAACCTTTCCCAAAGAAGGATCAGCTATATCCATAAAGCCCCGATTTACGGTGCAGGAAGTGCCCCAGCCCATTATTTTACTACTCGTCTTTTCTATAGCAGTAGAACCACTAACTGTAGCTTGCGGCGCATAAGGGGCGATGATTTCCTGCGTAGTAAAATTATCTAAACAATACAAAGCAGGCGTATTCATCCCGAAGGCACCAACATCGCTTGAACTGAGCGACAGATCCAGGCTATCTACCTTGCCTAATGGCATGAGGTTTACAAACTTCCAGGTCTTTAATATATAATCTTTGCTATTGTCTGTAAATCGGAAATCGGCCAGGTATACTTCAACGCTATCTTGTTTCAGCACCCCTTCTTTATATCCACGTATCACCAGCTTGAACCAATCGGCATCATTACCAGTTGCACCACCAAACTTCTTGGCAAACGCATCTCCATCCCTCATGGAATTATAAGCATACGTACTATTAGTAACATAAACGCCTTTTACGAAACCGCCTTTACCGGCCGCTTTCAAATTGACATAATTGCTGCTTCCGGTAGATACCAGGTATTTATCAGAACCATTATAGCCTTTAGCAGTCTTTGCTGAATACTGGTTGCCAAAGCCGCTGGTAACACTATCCGTCATGTTTGAATAAGCAAAGCCACTGCTCCAGAACCCTCCCCAGGAAGAATTATATACACATGGAAAATGCGCGAGGCCATCATCAAAGCCTACATCATTGCCAGAGTTGGAATAGTTAACGTAAAAGGTGTCGGCCTTAGGCAGGCTAAGGCTTTCAAAAGTTGCCACGGTTTGGGCATGGGCTGCGGTAAGAGCAGCAATTGCAAAGATCGTTAGTGTAAATCTGCGCATAAAAATTGGTTTAAAACAATTAATAAATGCAGCTACGGAAAAATTTCAGATACAGAAAAAAAGCAGACATCATGAAGAAGCAGCGCCTTCTCTTACCTGTGCTTTTCTTCCCGAAAGCAGCGATAAGTTCCCGATATCATCGGGCTAAAGGCAGGTCTTCTGACTTACTTCACCTTTTGCGGCCTTCCCGTTGCAAGAACAGTGGCAATGAGGATACAAAAGGCTATAAAGAAGCTTACAGCATCGGGTAATGTCCGGGATTCACACCCGGTTCCCTTTTCATTCCGTTTTTAGGCGGAAACCTTCAGTGCCGCAAATGTATAAACTTGGATAAAGAAACCAAAATAAAATTTAAACAGAAAAGATGCTATTGGGTAAGCCTTTGTTTTGCAGCTTCATACAAGATCATTCCTGTTGCAACAGATACATTCAGAGAATCGAAGCTGTTTGCCATCGGTATGCGTATCAGCTGGTCGGCACGCTTCAGCACATCTTTACTAATGCCGGTATCTTCCGCCCCCATCACTATGCAGGATGGAATGGTGAGATCGCTTTCGAAAACAGGCACACTACCCTTCATCTCTGTACCCAGTACCTGCACGCCATTCAGCCTCAATACATCTATTGCCTGGGGAACAGATGGTATCCTGCACAGCATGATCTTATGCAATGCCCCTGCAGATGTTTTGATAGCTTCTTCGGTAAGTGATGCTGATGAAGAAGTGGGCAATATTATACCCTGCGCACCACAGCACCATGCTGTCCTGGCTATAGCGCCTACATTACGGACATCGGTAACACCATCCAGCAATACAAATAAAGGGACTTTACCCTGCTCTACCACCAAGGATATGGCATCCTGCAACTCTACATACTGTAATAAGCTGGCCCATGCTACTACGCCCTGGTGCTGGGCACGTGTCAGGTTATTCAGCTTTTCTACAGGTACCTGGCTGATAGGAATATGATGTTCCCTCGCTAATTTCTTTATCTGGTTGATCTCCTCGCCGCTGGCGCTGCGCAGCAGAAATATCTTTTCTATCGGCTTTCCCTGTTCAATAGCTTCCATCACCGGCTTACGGCCGATCAGTAAAGGCAACGAGCGTGTTGGTTTCATTGGCTGTAAAGGTAACTAATTGGCTGTGTTATTCGTAGCATCAATAGCATACCCCCGCAGACATTCCGGACATAAACAATTATCAAAGTTCTCCTTTAGGTGCTTTAATACATCAAGCGAAAGCGTGTATTGCTGGCACCAGCAACCATCGGCATCATTGGTACATGCAAAGGCCTCTCCGCACCTGGAACATTTCTTTTCACTCGGCATACTGCAATGATACAGCTATTGGTAAGGATATTCAAAATGAACGCTACCTTCCGACCAATGAAAAAGCCCCGTTAATAGGGGCTTAAAGATTATTAACTAATAATTATTACGCTGGTTGCAAACCGTACATTTCTGCACGTAGTGCTTTTACACGGGCGTCATTACGGTATTCATCAAAGCTCATCTCCCGGTCTATAGCGCCATTAGGTGTTATTTCAATGACCCTGTCAGCAACGGTTTCCGCCAGTTCATGGTCGCGTGTGGTAAACAGTATAGTACCCTTGAAATCTTTCATGCCATTGTTCAGCGCGGTGATACTTTCCAGGTCCAGGTGGTTGGTAGGTTCATCCAGCATCAGCACATTACCTTTCAGCATCATCATGCGGCTTATCATACAACGCATTTTCTCACCACCGCTCAATACGGTACATTTCTTCAGTGTCTCTTCACCTGTAAACAACATACGTCCTAAGAAACCACGGATGAAAGTTTCATCCTTTTCTTCAGAATATTGGCGAAGCCAGTCTATCAAGTTCAGGTCTTTACCTTCAAAATAGCTGGTGTTATCGTTAGGCAGATAGGTAGTGGTAATGGTAACACCCCATTTAAAAGTTCCCTGGAAATCAGTATCCTCACCCGCCAGTATTTTATAAAAAGCAGATGTTGCAAGGCCATTTTCTGAAAGGATAGCAATTTTCTGTCCGCGTTTCAAATCGAAGCTGATATCTTTAAACATCACTTCACCATTCAATGTCTTACCAAGGCCTTTCACTTCTAATATCTGGTCGCCGGCGTCACGTACCTGGTTATTGAATAATATCGCAGGATATTTACGCGTGGATGCAGTCATATCCTCCAGCTTTATCTTATCCAACGCTTTCTTACGGCTGGTAGCCTGTTTTGATTTAGATGCATTCGCAGAGAATCGGGCAATGAACTCTTTCAGTTCAGCGATCTTATCTTCTGCCTTCTTGTTAGCATCTGTGCGTTGTTTCAGCAACAACTGGCTCGATTCATACCAGAAACTATAGTTACCGGTAAATATGGTGATCTTTCCGAAATCTATATCCGCAACGTGCGTACACACAGCATCCAGGAAGTGACGATCGTGCGATACCACCAATACTATCTTGTCATAATCAGCAAGGAAGTTTTCCAGCCAACTGATTGTTTCCAGGTCCAGGTCGTTGGTAGGTTCATCGAGCAGCAGGATATCCGGGTTACCAAAGATAGCCTGTGCCAGGAGCACGCGTACTTTTTGGTTACCATCCAGTTCTTTTACCTGCCTTGTATGGAATTCTTCTTTGATACCCAGGTTACTCAATAATGTTGCTGCATCGTTTTCTGCATTCCAGCCGTCCATCTCTGCAAACAGTCCTTCCAGCTCACCCGCCTTGATGCCATCTTCTTCAGTAAAATCTTCTTTAGCATAGATAGCATCTTTTTCTTTCATGATGCTATACAGCTTATCGTTACCCATGATCACGGTTTCGAGTACAGTAAACTCATCGTAAACATAGTGGTTCTGTTTTAGCACACTCATACGCTGATCCTTACCTATCTCTACCTTACCGGTAGTAGGATCTATCTCTCCCGACAATATCTTCAGAAATGTCGATTTACCCGCACCGTTAGCACCGATAATACCATAACAATTCCCTTCTGTAAACCTTATGTTCACATCTTCAAACAACACGCGCTTGCCATACCTGAGCGATAAATTAGATACTGATAACATCGTAAAAATTAAATATCAAAAAACGAAAAATTATAAAACAGCTATATATAATGCTGTAAAGAGGTGCAAAGGTACATAAAATAGGCGTCAGTTTTGGCTTTTTTGCCGTTTTGAAGCATGTATGGTTACAACTTCACAGGAACTTAACAATAATTAGGAAAAGAACTGCAGATCATGAACCTGATGCCTTCTGCAGGTAATAGTATTCGATCCATGCTTTAAAACAATGAAAGGTATTACGTGCTACAGATATGACAACACCTTTCCCGGCATCCTCCAGCTCGTCAGCAAACATATTCAGTGATTGTACAAACTGACCCCATAAAACATCTGTATCATCCCCATAATAATTGAAAAAACGGATATCTGATGGTTGCTTCCCGAGATTTTCTGCAAGGATCTTGCTGATGATCTTGCCACCCATTGTAGAGCCTTCCAGTACATACATAGCTCCCAATGCACCGGCAATATTGTCTATACGCGGCAGGGGAACATCTTCATTTATGGCATGTAGGTTTTCATGCATAGACTGTAATTCTTCTTCTATCACATTTGACTTCCGCCTGCGGCTATATTGGGGAACAATATCATCATCGATATAAGCCGAGATCAGCGATTCAAGAGGATGAAAATAACCATAAAAACATTGTAGCAGATCAGCATATTTAGCAACTGTATTGCACCCTTTTATGTAAGGGATCAACAGCTTATCTAACTGCTGATGATCTTCCTTTGTCCGTGCCCTCAATTCTTCTATAAACATACTTTGCACGCACTAACTGTTAACGGGAAAATACACGGAAAATTCTGCTCCAACCCCTTCCACGCTTGCGGCTTCGATACTACCGTGGTGTATTTCCATAATCTTTTTGCAAATAGCTAATCCAATACCTGTACCCTGATACACGGATGCATCATTGAGGCGCTGAAACACCTTAAATACTGCATCCTCATACTTCTTATCAAAGCCTATACCGTTATCTGATACAGTGATTTTGTAGTGATCCTGCCCATCTATACTTACTTCTGCACTATTGATTTTTATAACACATGCCTCATCGGGCCTGGAAAACTTTATAGCATTGCCTACAAGGTTGATGAACAATTGGCGCACCTGGAACAGGATACCTTTTATTACCGGTAAAGGCCCTATTTCTATCACGGCATTCTTTTCCTCAATAGCATTGTCCAGGTCGATCATTACTTCCTGCATTAACAGATTCAGGTCTATTTCCGAAAAATGATTTTCCACATTAGACAACCTCGTATATCGCAGGATATCATCTATCAGCAACTGCATACGCTCTGCCGATCTGCGGATACGTTCTATCAAATCCGTCGTTCCATCGGCAAGGCTGTAGCGTTCTTTATCCAGCATACGCGAGGCGAAGACCTGTATCTTACGCAAAGGCTCCTTTAGGTCATGAGATCCTATCCAGTTCAGATTCGATAATTCTTCGTTCACAGCCTGGAGCTGTTCGGTAAGCTTACGCTGTTTTTCTTCTTCTTTCCTTGCATCTATTATGGTAAATTGTTTTTGCAAGGCGAATACACATTTTATGGCAGCATTGATCTCTATGTCCTCCCAAATACGGCTGTGCTCCTTTACGATCTGCTTCCAGCTAGCAAACGACTTTCTTGGAGAAAGTCCCTTTTGATCTTTAATGATCGCTTTATCCGGCTCACCCGCCCAGTTAATAGTCTTTTCAATTTCTGTCCTAAACCATATAACACAGTCATTTTTCAGCTTGTTGATGGAAAAAAACATGAGCCCCGCCGCATATTGTACGATCTCTCTTGCATTTGGATATACTGCAATAAGATTATCTGTTATCAGTTCCGGCTTATTGTATGAATGCAGAAACCTGATAAGTTTTAGCAGTTCTTCTTCAGGCGGCACAATGCCCTGGCTATATAGCCTGCCATTATAGACAATTGCAAAACCATCTGCGTCTACTAATGCCGACAAAACATGATGACGGATATACTCTTCTATGTTTTCAGTGCTATTGAATACGTTTAATACTTCCTGCAATCTGCCGTCTATTTCTTTAGACAGTTCAAATTTTTCGGATGCTTCCCTAACCTTTATCTGCGAAGAAAGGAAGTTACCTTCCAGCAAAGCGGTGTGCCGTAAAAAATGAGGCAGTTCCTTTTTGCTGTAATGATGGCAGGCGACAAGGCCCCATAGCTTACCGTCATTAATAAGGGAAATAGTGAGTGTAGCGCCTACTCCCATATTCTTTAGATATTCAATATGGATGGGAGATACGCTGCGAAGTATAGCATTACCCAGGTGTAAGCTTTGATGGTCGGCTCCCTCTACTGTTGTATATATTGGCGAGGGCGTATAATCTACATCTGCAATAATACGAAGTGGGTTTTGGAGGTATAGCATCCTCGCCTGTACCGGTATATCCGTATGCGGATAATGCAATCCAAGAAATCCTTCCAGGTCATCTCGTTTGGCTTCTGCAAATACTTCTCCGTTGTAGTCTTTATCAAAACGATAGATCATAACACGGTCGTAACCGGTTACATGCCTTATTTCTTCAGAAATAGACTGGCAAAGCTCTTTTAATGTAGTGGTACGCTGCAGCTCGTTCACAAACTTCTGCATCTGTATATACAGATTCGGAAGTTCCGGCATTTTTTCCGGGTGCGGTTCAAATTCAAGAATTAGCAGCTCCCCGGAAAGATGAACCAAAGTATTATAACCCACCTTATTATAATGGCATTGAAATGGCCTCGAGTCATTAAACTCATTACCGGCAGCGTAGTTTTCGAGCTTCAATTCATCCTCACAATCAAACAGATCGTGGAATCTTTTACCCAATACATCCTTAGGCTCGCGATCTAAAAAATCGCGAACATTGGCGCTGCAGTAAAGAATGACGTGTGTGTTCTTATCTATTGCCAGTAAAAAACCATGAGGCTGTATAGAGCCTGGGACATGTATAGGTTCACTTTCGCAATTATCGATATTTACAACATCCCTGTTTACAATATCTTTTATTCCCATTTACAGGTTATTATTGTTCCTTATAGAACAACATACAAATTACGTGCTAAGAACGGATTCAATGCAATTGCAAATAAGCGTCTTCAGATCGCCATAGCTTGTAGGTTTATTCAGGTAGCCGTTAGCCCCCAGGTTTTGGGCGGTTTCTACATTTTTTTCCGTTGCGGATGTGGATAGTAAATACACACTAATATCATCGTACATGCTCTTACCCCGTATATAGCTAAGGCATTCAAAACCGTTATATCCCGGCATGTTTACATCCAGGAATATTAATGTGGGTTGTTCTGCAATATTATCAAGCTCATTAATGAGCTCTTGCCCATTGGTAAGTGTATGCAGGGCAATGTCAGGGTCTATCTCACGCAGCACTTCCGTGAAAAGAAACCTGTCATCCACATCATCATCTACATACACGATCTTCACGTTTGTATAATTTTTAAAATGTTGCGACATAGAAAAGTTAAACAGAATATAAAAGTAAATAGATTATTGCTGTCAATAAAATTTAAATATCAGCATTTTGTAAATGCTTTGATAATGAATTGTTTCTGAGAGCGACGTCCTGTGTCTAAAAGCAGGATTTCTTTATTCTTAGCAAAAAATATAGGAAATCTATTATTCTTGATATATCGGCATGAACCTATATGGCTTTAGGTTTTCTGAAAGTAGCCAGCGACATATAGGCAATCAGGTAACTCAATAACCCGGCAACAATGGCAAGTACAGTGCCGCCAAGAAAAAAAGCCGCCCCCTCCTGCATAAAGCGCTGCAGGGTTAGATGGTCAAAGCTCACAAACCATTTATCCTGGCGAAGTAATAATTTACCTGTCATCAAACTAGCTACCCAAATGATAGGTGTAAACGGGAATACGCTAATATGTGCGGCAAGAATAAAAAGTGCCTTGTTCATCTTAAAGGCTATAGATAATGGAATACCTATGGCCAGCTGAAAACCCCAGACAGGAACAATACCCATGAATATACCAAAGCCTATGGAAGCAGCCTTGGTTTGGTTGCTTTCCTCAGGGTTGGCAAACACAGTCCGCCATATTTTCCGCCAGCCTTCTTTGTTGCTTAGTAAGCGGAAGAAATCCCGCGGTTTAATGTACAGCAGTGCTATCAGTACCAATACGGTATTGAGTATGCTAATGCGGGTAAAATCTTTAAATGGCCGGAAGTGCGAAACCCTTTCTTCAGGTTTGGGATAATATACGGATATGGGTACACTAATGATCGGTACACCACTCCACGATGCCCTTACCATTACCTCTATTTCAAACTCATATTTGCGTGTATAGTATTTCTTAGACGCCAGCTTCTGGACGGGATACAACCGGTAGCCGGATTGGGTATCGGGCATACGCAAGCCGGTATTTACCCAAAACCAAAAATTGCTAAACTTATTACCAAAGCTGCTTTTCTGCGGTACATTTTCCTCCTCACTAAGGTTACGGGCACCTATTATCAATGCACCGGGAAATTCTTCGATCTTATCCAGGAATACTTTCAGGTCGCTGGCATAATGCTGCCCATCGCTATCCATGGCAATGGCATAGTCATAACCAAGCTTTGCAGCCTCGCGTATTCCTGTTTGCAGCGCTATTCCTTTACCCCTATTAGGCTCATAACTCACCGAATTCACCTGCGGAAAACCATCGAGTATTTGTTGTGTATTATCTGTACTGCCATCATTTACTACAATTACATCTGTGCTATACTTTAATACATCCTTTATCACCCCCGCGAGCGTACCTGCATTATTATAGGTAGGTATCAGCACACAAGCTTTATTCTTCTTAAACAGGTTATCGTATAAGCCGGCTTCAGGCATTGATCTTCAGTATATTATCGTAGTAAGGGGTAAATTTAATGCTTTGCGTTTATTCTTCGTTTTTCTTCTGTTTTTCGCAAGCCTTAATTTTATTCAGGATCGCTTTACGTTCTGTAACAGTAGCTATCTCCAGGTGAAGCGCATGTTCATAATAATTTTCGGCCGCATCGTACCATTTCCTTTGCATGCAATAATCGCCCGCTATCCTGTAGGCATCATAAAACTCAGGATTGCTGTTTACCACTTCAGCAGTATCTACCGGCTGGTGCGCCAGTAATGCCAGTTTATTTTTCCTAAACTTCAGGAAATCCCTATACGTTTTCGAATAAAGAAAACTATCAGGTGCAATATTCAGGTTGTTAATTGATATGTCGGTATCGCGTTGCAAACCATGCATCGCCAGTACTTTTCTCATATCATAGCAAACATAGGTGCCCAATTGCCAGGGAGAAGTGCTCACCCACATGCGCAGGCTATCAGGCTGAAATATTACCGAGTGATGCGCTATCATCTGGTTCACTGCTTTTTCATTACCCTCACCTATATCTGTATTGCCAAGGCCGCGCCTGTCGCGCAGTATATTGGCAACCTTCTGTGGCGTCAGCGGATAGTTCTGCTGCATTAATTCCTGCAACCTCTGGTACCGATACACAGAAGCGCTGGTAGCCTTTTGCTCTATATTCAGCTTTTGGGTTTCAAACTCTTTACTCTGATAGTGGTTGGTGCATTCAATATTATCCTTATTCGGGTCGTAGATCGCTAGTTGCTTCGGTGTTTTCTCAATGATTACAGCTTTATGATCTGCTGCGCTGCCTACTAAAAAGCTCTCGCTTACAAACATTTTCCTTTTTTTCGCAATAGCAATGGCCTCTTTAATATTACCTGCATATTGCAGCACTTCGCGTGCCACCAAAGAAACAGGGGTGCAGGCACTAAATGGGATATCGGAACGTGCTGCGTTGATAGTTACCGTAAGCCCTTTGTCATTCATACCAGACACCACACCGGTAAAGCCGCCCCAGGTAACGAACATGAATTTATGCCCCTGGTCAGGGTTATAGAAAGCTACGATCTTCTCTTCTGCAAACTTATCTCCCACCCAAAAGTCAAAGTTCCGTCCTAAAAGCATGGATCCATCGGCAGTTTTGGTATCCCAGGCACCGAACGATGTACACCCTACGAGCATCAGGTTCTGTAAAGCGTGCCCGATATCATGCGCGGCATGATAGTTCAATATGCGTGCATAATTGTTGCCTATCCAGTTGAAAGAATCTGCTGCAGCATGGGAGATGCCATAGATCTCTTCTTTATACTCTTCCGTTACATGGTCTGGCAGGTCCCTGTTCATAAAGCCTACTATGTACTTCAGGAACTTCAGGTATCCCGGGGAGGGAATCATTTGCTTTATTTGCTGGGTAAATGCTATTTCCTGGTCTACGATCTGCTGTTGCGATAGTCTCCCATTCTTTACGCCCCGCTCAAAAGGCTTTCCGGACACATACATTTCATAAAGCCCAAATTCGTTTTTGCGGATCCAGTTATCGCCTATGGTGTACAAGCTGCCTTCTACATGTTGCTTTTTCAGCGCAAACGCAGAAGTATCTGCAACCTTTGGTGGCTGTATATCATCAGAAACACTATAAACGTAAGCGCTAAATACTATAAGAATCAACAGCAGGATGCCTATGAATATTGCCAGGCATTTTAATACCCACTTCAAAAACCTCATGTATGCAAAGATAGGCACACACTTATTACATTCGCACGACGAATACATACGATTATTTATCTATTTTGGTATCACCAACTCCCGTTTATGAAAGCTATGCTTTACATTGTTTGTGCCCTGATATTGATTTCATGCCATAAAAACCAAACGACGGACACAGCAATTGCCATCAAAAAACCGCTGCCTGTTGATAGTATTATTGGCACCTATAATTGTAACATAGTGGTAGATACAGAAATTTCTGTAGGAGGCCCGCCTACCATTTCGGACTCAACATATGCTGGGGTGATGACAGTTACAAAGCTGGATGACTCAACAATTCGTGTTTCGGTAGACAACTATCCCATATCACATGGCATACTCAGATATACTAAAGCAAACGAACAGCATACATCCGGCGACCCGCATGATGCGTTTACTGAATTTCATTATTTCCCTCCGTCAGATAGCGCAACATTGTCATGTCGTACCTACAGGGGTGGTTCAGGTGGCTTCGTTTTATACCAGGCATTTATTAACGGTAAAAAAAATTAACTGCACATACCGGTTATTTATAAATTATAGCTTTTCAGCCAGGAACAGGTATGGACCTATGAAATGGTGTATCCATATATTAGATGTATTATCCGGGTATTTTTTAAAATATTCGCTATCAGCATACAATACAATTGTATTCCCTGTCCTTACATAATTATCACTACTATAATAGTTCGGCGCTTCGAATCCCTTTAGCTGTTTCTTCACCATTTTAGAAACCATCCTGCCAAGGTATTTTTCATAGTTCCGCTGCGCCTTCAACGACGGTTTACTCAACCTGTTGTAGATATGACGCATCACCAGGTTTTTAGGGAACTTTTGTTGCTTTATGAGCTTCGGCGCCATTTTGAAGGCATTGGTATTATTCAGATCGTTTACTGTCTGCACCGATACGGGTGTTTCCGGCACCCAATCCGCAGAATTTACAACGGTATATGCCCAGCCACCATTTGTTGTATGCTCGTAACTGTAGGCGTAATACAAATTGCCCGGCTTAGGTGCCGCACTACAATAAGTTTTGAACCGTATATCCGCGGGCATGCGTCCTTTAGCCTGCAGGTCATACAGGTAAGAGGTAAGCAAAAAGCTGATGCCTGCACCCTGGCTGTGACCTGTTACAATAAAATCACGAATGCCTGATTTGTAGCAGGAATCGATGCGCGGCAGTATATCCCTCGATAGATATCCCATTGCCAGCAGCCAACCTACATGCACTGCTGCACGTGGATTATCTGACAGGGAATAAGTGAATGTATAGTTATGGTCCAGTTTCAATTGCCCGGTTGCCGGAACCATAGCTGCATAAAAATTGGCGAGCCAGCTTACCTGCGATGCAGTTGTTCCCCGGACGCTAATGACACCGGTATTTCCATCCTTCATCCACAGGTCCCAGATGTTTTCCAATCCCATAACAGGCGAACGGTACACCAATTTACTATGTGCCGGTGCAGGCAGTTTGCTGGTATCGAAAAACGATATATCTACATGTTGCAGATGGGCTATTTTGAGCAACTCTATATATTCTTCTTTGTCAAATCCGGGCTTCAGATGCTGGCAATAAGCGTGTATTGGCAGTAGCAAAGCTATTAATAGCATGATCCTCCTCATAACGGTAAATATAGGGATCAATTAAATGGTACGATATTATTCTGCCTTTATAAATAAGTACTGAAAATTGCTGTTAATTTTACCATAGAACGAATACTATATGCATCTGCTACTGATCAATATTCAACAACTCTGCCAGGTAGAAACCGGGGAGGCTAACAGGCAACGTGTGAGCGGCGCTGATATGAAAACCCTTCCTTCTATTAATAATGCATGGCTATATATAGAGAATGGGCGGATCCATAGCTATGGCAGCATGGACGAAGAACCCATGATAGATTGCAATGATATTATTGATCTACATGGCAAATTGGTATTACCAACCTGGTGCGACTCTCATACGCACCTGGTATTTGCAGCCCCTCGCGAACAGGAGTTTGTAGACCGCATCAATGGGTTGACTTATGAGGAAATTGCCCGCCGTGGTGGTGGCATACTCAATTCAGCCAAAAGGCTTAACGAGATAGACGAGTCTTTGCTTTACGATCAAAGCCTTAAACGCTTACATGAGGTAATAGCACAGGGCACTGCTGCTATCGAGATCAAAAGTGGATATGGCCTTAACCTAGAGGGTGAGCTAAAAATGCTCCGGGTAATACGTAAGCTAAAGGAGCAAAATCCGCATATCCTTATAAAATCATCTTTCCTAGCTGCACACGCATATCCTGTTGATTATAAGCAAGATCATGATGGTTATTTAAATCTAATAATCAATACCATGCTACCCAAAGTAGCGGAAGAAGGCCTTGCTGATTATATGGATGTTTTCTGCGAAGAGGGCTTTTTTAGCGTGGCAGATACAGAACGGCTGCTATCCGCCGGCCTTAAATATGGGCTTAAACCTAAGATACATGCCAACCAGTTACATCATTCCGGTGGCGTACAGGTGGGTGTTAAGTATAATGCCATAAGTGTTGATCACCTGGAATGTGTGGGCGATGAAGAGATACAAGCGCTAAAAAACAGCAATACGATACCTACCTTGTTGCCGGGTGCGGCTTTCTTTTTAGGTATTCAGTATCAGCCGGCCCGCAAAATGATTGATGCAGGCTTACCGGTGTGCCTGGCATCAGATTATAATCCCGGCTCCTGCCCTTCAGGAAATATGCCCTTACTAACGACGCTTGCCTGCACACAACTCAAAATGACCCCGGAAGAGGCAATCAACGCGATAACGCTTAATGGCGCTGCCGCGATGGAATTGCAAAATGAAGTCGGCAGCATTGCAGCGGGCAAAAAAGCGAACCTGATCATTAGTAAACCGATGCCGTCATTGGCCTATATACCATACGATTATGGAAACAACCCAATTGAGAAAATGATAATAAATGGAGTTGTTTTATAGGATTTTGGGCATAAAAACAACAAAAACCACTCTTTTTTATGGTAAAAGTTTAATTTTTAAAGCAAAACCTGATTTTGCTTTATGCCTTATTTGATTACTTTTGCTGTCCGTATCAAAAAACATTTATGGCTACAACAGCAGACTTTAGAACAGGCCTCATTATTAAATTAGATGGCAGCCTTTATTCAATAGTTGAATTCGGACAAAATAAGACAGCACGCGCCGCCGCCAAAGTATGGGCTAAGCTGAAAGGTGTTGACAATACCCGCTCTATAGAGCACACATGGAACTCCGGCGATACTATCTTCCCCGTACGTGTAGAACGCCGCCCTTACCAGTTCCTGTACAAAGATGACAGTGGCTTCAACCTGATGGACACGTCTTCTTTTGAACAAATTACCATTCCGGAATCCCAGATCGAGCGTCCTGAACTTTACAAAGATGGCCAGGAATGCTTCATACTTGTAAATACTGAAACAGAACAGCCGATGAGCGTGGAATTACCGCCAAACGTGGTATTACGCGTTACCTATTCAGAACCCGGTGTTAAAGGCGATACCGCTACCCGTACACTGAAGCCTGCTACAGTAGAAACAGGCGCTACCGTAATGGTTCCTTTGTTTGTCGACGAGAACGAGCTGATACGCATTGACACCAAAACAGGCGCCTATATGGAGCGCGTTAAGGAATAGTTGATTTACTCTTTACTTACTCAAAATCTTCCGACATGGAATTCAAGCAAATACAAGAGCTCATAAAAGCTATTAATAAATCTAACATTAGCGAATTAAGCGTTGAAGAAGGTGATTTCAAGATCACTATCAAGCAAGCCCAGGTTGCAGAAAGCCAGTTTATCGCAGTTCAGGCTCCTGCCATGCAAGCAATGCCCCAGATGATGCCGCAAACTATGCCGGCTCAACAGGCAGTTGCAGCGCCACAGGCTGCTCCGGCGCAACCTTCAGCCGCGCCTGCTAACGACAAGCTGATCACTATCAAATCTCCGATGATCGGTACTTTCTACCGCAGTCCATCTCCTGATAAACCGGTATTTGTGAATGTTGGGGATGAGATCAAACAAGGTGATGTTCTCTGCATCGTAGAAGCAATGAAACTGTTTAACGAGATCGAAAGTGAAGTGAGTGGTAAGATCGTTAAGGTATTGGTAGATGACGCTTCCCCGATCGAGTATGATCAACCAATGTTCCTTGTTGAGCCTGCTTAATTCTTAAAAAATAAAAAGGTCAAAATTCAAAGAAAGTATTACCGGAAACGCTGAATACATTTGAATTTTGACTTTTTGCTTTTTGACTTTAAAATCCAGAACGTGTTTAAAAAGATATTAATAGCAAACCGTGGCGAGATAGCTCTGCGTGTGATACGTACCTGTCGCGAAATGGGTATTAAAACTGTAGCCGTCTATTCCACTGCCGATAAAGAAAGTCTGCACGTGCGTTTTGCGGACGAAGCAGTATGTATTGGCAAGCCTCAGAGTGCAGATTCTTACCTGAATATACCGCATATCATGGCGGCAGCGGAGATAACCAATGCTGATGCAATACATCCGGGCTACGGTTTCCTTGCCGAGAATGCAGGTTTCTCTGAGATATGTGCGCAATACGGCATCAAATTCATCGGGCCTACACCTGATATGATCCGCGCTATGGGCGATAAGATCACGGCAAAAGAAACGATGATAAAGGCAGGCGTACCGGTAATACCGGGTTCTGAAGGCCTGTTACAAAGCCTTGAAGAAGCCATGTCTATCGCAAAGGACATGGGCTACCCTGTTATCATTAAAGCTACTGCCGGTGGCGGTGGTAAGGGTATGCGTGTAGTGTGGAGCGACGAAGAAATGGAGCGCGCTTATAATAATGCAAAAGCAGAGGCCGCTGCATCATTCAAGAATGACGGTATATACATGGAGAAGTTCGTAGAAGAACCTCGCCATATAGAAATACAGGTAGCAGGAGATCAGTTTGGTACTGTTTGCCACCTGAGCGAACGCGACTGCTCTATCCAGCGCCGACATCAGAAACTGGTAGAAGAATCTCCTTCTCCTTTCATGACGCCGGAACTGCGCCAGCGCATGGGCGAAGCCGCTAAGAAAGCCGCTGCTGCCATCAATTACGAAAGTGTAGGTACGATCGAGTTCCTTGTTGATAAGCATCGCAACTTCTACTTCATGGAGATGAATACCCGTATACAGGTAGAACACTGTGTTACGGAAGAAGTGATCAACTTCGACCTGATCAAAGAACAGATCAAGATCGCAGCAGGTATTCCTATCAGTGGTAAAGATTACGAACCCGTAATGCATGCTATCGAGTGCCGTATCAATGCTGAAGATCCATACAACGATTTCCGTCCAAGCCCAGGCAAGATCACGGAATTACATACACCCGGCGGACATGGTGTTCGTATAGATTCACACATCTATAAAGATTACAGCATACCACCGTTTTACGATTCTATGATCGCTAAGCTGATTGCCGTTGCACAAACGCGCGAAGAAGCTATCTCTACCATGGAACGTGCTTTGAGCGAATACGTGATCGAGGGTATTAAAACTACTATTCCTTTCCATCTTCAGCTGATGAAGAATGAAGATTTCAGGAAGGGCAATTTTACAACGAAATTTATCGAAAGCTTCGTACTGGAATAAAGGTTTTGTTAGTTTCTATTGTAATTAGGGAGGGTCTTTATACCCTCCCTTTTTCATATGTAGTTTTAACAGTTCTATAATATCGTATGGAATTAAATTTGTTCTAAACAGACAAGAAAGGTCATAATTATGAAATCAAGAATCATCCCCGTAATCCTGACAGCTGCCGCTACATCTGTAGCCACTCTGTTTGTAGCCGGTAAATTTGACAGTAATAAGCCATATTTTTCCGTACATGATGCTCCAACTGCTTCCAATATCCGGTACGCCAGTAACGACAATATGTCAACTGCACGCCTGGGATCTGCAGATTTTACTCCTGCGGCAGAATCGGCAGTAAAAGCTGTAGTGCATATTAAAACACAGATCAAGGCAAGGGCAGTTCCGGCAGATGATATCTGGGGCCAGTTGTTTGGTCAGCAATATATGCTCCCTCCGCAAATGGGTTCAGGTTCCGGCGTGGTGATATCTCCCGATGGATATATCGTTACAAACAACCACGTGGTTGCCAATGCCGACCAGGTTACCGTAACTTTTAATGACAGGTACACTACAAGCGCTAAGGTTATCTCGGCAGACCCTGCAACCGATATCGCGGTTATCAAGGTAAATGAGAAAAACCTATCCTATATGGATTTTGGAAACTCTGATAATGTTCGCCTTGGCCAATGGGTGTTAGCGGTTGGTTATCCGCTCTCCCTCGATGCGACGGTTACAGCCGGTATTGTCAGTGCGAAGGGCCGTTCTATAGGTATTAACCGTACACAGTCTCCGGGCGCAATAGAATCTTTTATACAAACGGATGCCGCGGTAAATCCCGGTAACAGTGGTGGCGCATTGGTAAATACAGATGGTCAACTGATAGGTATCAATTCTGCTATAGCCTCCCCTACCGGGTCTTACGCCGGTTATTCTTATGCAATACCTTCCAACATTGTTCGCAAGGTGGTGAACGATATGGTACAGTATGGATCGGTGCAACGTGGATACCTCGGTATCAGGTACCTCGACCGTAAAAATGCGTCTCCTGAACAGCTTTCTGCTTTAGGCCTCGATCGTACAGATGGTGTTTATGTAGAAGATGTAGTAACAGGCAGTGGTGCTGCTGATGCAGGACTTAAGAAAGGAGATTTTATAACAGCCATCAATTCAAAACCGGTAACCACAGCGCCTGAATTGCAGGAACAGGTAGCCCGTTATCACCCCGGCGATAATATCAGTGTGGCATATTTAAGAAATGGCAGTGTACATACCACAACCATCGAATTGAAAAAAGATGTAGCTAACCCTGTAATATTAGGCGCCAACCTTCGCCCACTTACAAATGACGAGAAAAAGAAACTCGGCGTAGAGAGCGGTGTATTGGTAACCAATGTGGGCAACGGTATCCTTGCGCAGGCGGGCATCAAAAACAATTTCATCATTATCTCTGTTAATGATTATGCGGTGAAGACCAGCCAGGATTTGGAGAAACTGCTTTCCTCACAGCAAAAGGTGCAGATAGCAGGCATCTATCCCGGTTACCGTGGCATGTATTATTATGGTATTGATGCCAATGGTAATGCCGAAGCACCTGAGTAAACAGTAACAGTAAATCTATTGTAGAATAGCTCTGCATAGATGTAGAGCTATTTTTATATGTATTATCATTACTTAATAACAAATTGGTTATCTGTACAGATTATGCACATTGCCCAACAGGCCTTATTTTTACCCCATCACCATAGTAAAGCGGTGATAAATAACTATTTTTGCATCCCAAATTGAAACATAGTAAGTGAAGCCCGTTTATATAACACGACTAGCCAAATTTTTGCCTAACGACCCCGTTTCTAACGATCAGATGGAATCGGTGTTGGGAATGGTAAACGGGAAACCGTCGAAAGCACGTGCCCTGGTACTTAGGAATAATGGAATCAAAACGCGTTACTATGCATACCGCGACGGCAAAAGCACCCATACCAATGTAGAGATGGCGGCTACTGCTATTAAGAGCCTGTTTGACGAAAAAGTACCACTGTCTTCTTTAGATATCCTGGCAGTTGGCACCAGCTCGCCGGAGCAGATTATTCCATCCCACGGATCTATGGTACATGGTGCCATAGGCAACCAACGGGTTGAATTAATATCCGCGGCAGGCACGTGCTGCAGTAGCATGCAGGCGCTCAAGTATGCCTATATGGCAATAGCTGCAGGCATGGCCAAAACTGCTGCTGTTTGTGGCTCAGAAAAAATGAGCACCTGGATGGAGGCTTCCCGCTTTCAGCCGGAAATAGAAAACCTGAACAAGCTGGAAGAAAATGGATATATAGCGTTCGAAAAGGATTTCTTAAGGTGGATGCTGAGTGACGGCGCCGCGGCTGCTTTAGTTCAGGACAAACCAAACGAAGATGGCCTGTCTTTCCGAATAGAATGGCTGGAAACAACTTCTTATGCAAATGAATTGGAAACCTGCATGTATGCAGGCGCTGTTAAAAAAGAAGATGGTTCGCTGACGGGCTGGAATGATATGGGTACCGATGAATGGGGTCATCAAAGTGTATTCTCGGTAAAACAGGATACACGCATTCTTGGCGACAACATAGTGCCAAAGGGTGGCTTATATCTTGCAGAGCTGATGAAAAAACACAACCTGACAGTGGATATGGTAGATTATTACCTGCCACACATGTCTTCTGAATTTTTCAAAAAACAGATATATGAGCACCATGCAAGAATAGGCATGGATATACCTTACGATAAATGGTTTTACAACCTGCCTAAGATTGGTAACGTAGGTAGTGCCTCTGCTTTTATGATGCTGGAAGAGATGCTGAATACAGGACTTGTTAAAAAAGGAGACCGTTTACTGGTAATGGTACCGGAAAGTGCACGCTTTTCGTATGCTTATATGTATCTTACGGTAGTATAACAATTGCATGAAGCAACGCATCCTGGTTTTATATTACTCTCAAAGTGGACAGCTTAGAGATATCATTGATAACATTACAGCAGACATCAGCACCCGTGCAGATATTGACTATGCTCAGATAGAGCCTGTAGTTTCTTACCCGCTGCCATGGAAAGCTTCGAAGTTTTTCGATACGATGCCCGAGACGGTGCAGCATATCCCAATTGCTTTAAAGCCGTTGCCTGCAGAGGTGATGAACAAGGATTATGACCTGGTGATATTTGGCTATCAGTCCTGGTTCCTGAATCCATCGCTGCCCATCAGTTCATTCCTTCAAAGCGAAGATGCGCGAATGCTAAAGGGGAAGAATGTACTCACCGTTATAGGCTGCCGCAATATGTGGCTGCACGGGCAGGAAAATGTAAAAGAATACTTCCTGAAGATAGGTGCAAAACCGGTAGGCAATATTGTTTTAACAGATACCAATCCTAATCTTATATCTGTCCTTACCATCATACGCTGGTCATTCAAAGGACGTAAGGAAGCATCCGGCTTGTTACCGGCTGCAGGTGTCCAGGAGCACGATATTAAACGCGCCAGCCGCTTTGGCGTGCCTATTTTAAGGCACCTGGAAGAGAATAAGCTGGATGAATTGCAGAAAGAATTATTGATGCTGGGTGGCATTCATCTAAAACCCGGCCTCATCATACTGGAAAAGAGAGGTGTTAAAAATTTCAGGAAGTGGTCTAAGTTCATACGCGAAAAAGGTGGGCCCGGTGCACCTGAAAGGCAAGGCAGGGTTACTATGTTTAAACGCTTATTGATCGTGGCCATTTTTATACTTTCCCCCATATCGTCTCTCACGGCTTTTATACAGTTGCAATTACAAAGGCGCAGCCTGTTGCGCGATGTAGAGTATTTTAAAGGGTTGGATTACGAGCCCGGCAAATTCTAACAATAATCATTAAGCTACAATATAAAACGGAGCCCTTTCGGAGCTCCGTTTCTCTCTCTGTTTCAACCGCAGGTAATATTATTTCTGCACCACTTGCGAACGGGTTGTATTTACAACCGCGCCTACTTGTCCTATTAATTGATCTGAAAGGCCCACTTTTTTAGCACCCACCACAAGGTCCGAAACAAACTGATCGAAATCGGCGTTAGATGCTTTACCATTCATTCTTTTGTTCTGTGCAGGATCGTGAGCTGCTACCATGCTCAGACCTGAATACTTAAAGTTCTTAGCACCTGTAGCCACACAAAAGAAATCGGTAAGGTTATTGCTCAGTTCTGTAAACCCGCTGGTGTTGCCTGATGTAACTTCTGACAGTAATACGGTAAAGAAGCCATTCAGTTTGGGATCGCCGGCTATAACAAAAATGGTACTGTCCACTACCGATCGTATGCCCAGCCTACCCTTTTCTATCATTTGACCCTGCATTGCAGGATCAGCAACCAGTTGGGTACCACCCAGCGAATCATACAACGTCATAGTAGTTGTGTTGTTAGTGGGTGTAGTCGTCATGTTGTCATCTTTCTTCTTGCACGATGTTCCTAATACGGCGAAACCCGCTACAACTGCAAGCAATGGTAATATTTGCTTTTTCATAAACATAATTATGGTGGTTAGATAATCTTTTGAAAATATTTGACTACACGGTAGGCGAATGAATTGGGCGCTACCGGGCATCCGCTTTTCATTGCGGCTTCGTCCGGTATATATCTATGCCCCTCGTAGTGAAATGTGCTATTGAGTGATTGTGTCAATTCATCTGCATTTACCTGTGCCGGGTAGTAGGTAAATACAACGTTGTTCACATCTGCATTACATACTACGTGGTCTATGCCTTTCTGCTGATACAACCAGTTGGTAATGCCCGCCCCTTGCTCTGCAGATATATCCTGTTTTATATCTATCCGCGTCATAGAAATAGTATGCTCGTCGATGTGCGGCCTGGTCACCAGGTAAATATGAACACCTAACACTATAATCAGCAGAGCAATCGTAACTGCACTGGTTATCAATACCTTTTTAAGTTTTTTACCCATACCATTTATTTTAAAGGTTCAACGATATGAGAGCATATACGACAATGCCGTGACAATGGTTTTCCGGTTTTGAAAAAAAATTATTGGCCTAAACCTATCCTATTAGAAGTCATCGGGGTAATTTTCTATTTTAGGTAACGTTATCTGTTATTCTATGACAAGCGACATACCTGTGCCCTGGTCAGTATTGCAAAAGCAATTGTTACGCTTTTTTGCGCTTTACTTTTTTATTTATTTCTATACACCATTTTTCGACTCTGCCTGGGACCCCATAGTATTACGGGCTGGACAAAGGCTTCATATCTGGAAGGAAATAACTGTTTACCCAAACGGAAGCGGCGATACAACTTATAATTATATCCAGCTACTATGTATGCTTGTTATTGCATTTGCCGGTTCTCTCATTTGGTGGATCGCAGATAGCAGGCGGAAAAGCTACAATACCCTGTTCTATTGGGTGATAGTATTAATACGGTATTGTATTGCGTATTACATGCTGTCGTATGGCTTCTCAAAAATAATGTACTCGCAGTTTCCCTTTCCAGCATTCCGGACATTAATAAAGCCTTATGGCGATGCCTCACCTATGAACCTCGCATGGACATTTATGGGCTATTCCAGGGCTTATAATGTATTTACAGGCTCTCTTGAGGTTGTTGGCGGTCTGCTTCTGTTATTCAGGCGCACCACTATGTTTGGTTGCCTGTTTACCATGACGGTGCTCTGCAATATCGTCGCATTGAACTTCTGTTATGATATCCCGGTAAAACTATTCTCCTCTCACCTGTTGCTTGCTACAATATTCATCTGCACGCCATACATTCCAAGACTTTGGTCATTTTTCATCTCTCATAAAAAATTAGAACCTCCTCCTGCAATAGCAATATACAATACACGCAGGCAGCGGTGGGCAAGAGGAATTATTAAAGGCCTTGTATTGGTATTGCTTGGTTGGGGGCAGCTGGGCACTATAAATGCATATAACGAGTTTTTCAAAAAACCACCGCTTTATGGATTGTATGAAGTTGATAGTCATATTCACAACCGCGATACACTTGCCCCGTTGATCACAAGCGATAAGGTATGGCATTACCTGGCGATAGACATGAATAACGCTGCATATACACAAACCACCAATGGAGAGGGTAAGCGATATATCTGCAGCATCGATACCATCAATCACACTATCCGTTTGTTAACTGATGAAGATTCTGTTGGAACGATTTACCGCTATACAAAAGCCAACGGGCAAATGACCTTATTATCCGCTAAACCGGGCGATACAACCAGACTCTATATACACAACAAACCATTAAGTTCATTCAGGCTTGCCAATACAGGTTTTCATTGGATAAATGAATATCCCAACAACAAATAGCATTGCTGTTGGGATATCAAGTATATTTTGGCACTGATTATACTCCGTAATACGCTATCTCTTCTTTGCCCTCGCTGTTACGCATAGCTCGATACATGCCTGCCGAATTAAAGCAGAAAGTATGGTTGCCTTGTGCATCCACACCTATCAATCCACCTTCGCCACCCATCTTCACCAGTTTATCTTTTATCACCACATTGCAGGCTTCCTGCAGGCTTAGTCCTTTGTATTCCATCAGGCACGATACATCGTGCGCCACCACGGCTCTCAAAAAGTATTCACCATGCCCTGTGCAGGAAATAGCACAGGATGCATTATTGGCATAAGTACCGGCGCCAATAACAGGGCTATCGCCAATACGGCCAAAGCGTTTGTTGGTCATGCCACCGGTAGAAGTACCTGCTGCAAGGTTGCCTTCGGCATCACATGCTACTGCGCCAACAGTACCAAATTTATGATCGGGGTTTGGCGCTACTGCACCTTTCAGATTATCGCCTTCATGGTCCAGTTGTGTAAAATCGCTGTCGCGGATCTTTACCCATTGCTCATAACGTTGCTTGTTAAAGAAGTAATCATCCGTTGCCTGTTCTATGCCACGGCTTAGGGCAAATTCACTGGCACCGCTGCCGCTAAGGAACACGTGGCCGGAATGCAGCATTACTTCTTTAGCCAGCGTTATAGGATTTTTGATACTGCGAACACCCGATACGGCGCCTGCTTCCAATGTCTTACCATTCATCACAGCCGCATCCATTTCATGCAATCCCTTTTTGGTAAATACAGAGCCGCGCCCGGCATTGAAGATCGGATTATCCTCCAGCACCGTGATCGCCGCAACGATTGCGTCCAGCGAGCTGCCACCATTTTTCAGAATGGCATATCCTGCATCAAGGGCATTCTTTAGTCCATTATCGTATTCTATTTCCTGCTCCCTGTTCATCATAGCAGGGGTGATATTGCCCGCGCCACCATGTATTACTAATGTTATCATTCTAAATTATTTGTCGTGAGTTTTGAGTCGTGAGTTTTGAGTCGTGAGTCGTAAGTCTGGGGTAGTTGGTTAGTCCGTCCAACATCAAGCATCCAGTATCAAGTATCAAGTATCAAGTATCCAATATCCAGCATCTAGCATCATTGCAAATACGCAGCCGTCACCTCATCCCCATCTGTTTCTACTTCTATATGTTCCTGCAGTGTAGTAGCTACAGAGTGGCCAACGATGTCAGGCGACACGGGAAAAGATTTATGCTTACGGTCTACCAATACTGCAATCTGTATCTTACGGGTTTCATAGTCCAGCACCGGGCGTAATGCATACAACAGCGTCTTGCCTGAATTAGCCACATCATCTACCAGCACAACAGATGTATCTGTAATATCTTTATCCAGTTTTATCTCGTTCCTTGGCTGCTTTTTATTCATATTCAGCGGAAGCACCTGTACTTTCAGCGGGCTTATTTTCTTCAGGTAGTAAGCAAGATTGTTGGCTACAACAAGTCCGCTGCCTTTTATACCCAGCAATGTTACACCCGTTTCATTGCTATTGCTTTCCCATATCTGGTAAGCCATACGTTGCAGCTTCTGGTCTATTCTTTCCTTATCGAGTATCAGTACTTTTTGTTTACCCATATATATTTTAGTTGGAGCGTATAGCAACTACAGGATCTAGTTTAGAGGCGGTGCGCGCAGGTATATATCCTGCCAGTATGCCTACCAATGCCGAGATACCTATACCCAAAGAAAAATTCTTGATTGACAATGTTACGGGGAAATCTGCACCATAGGTAAGTGCCAGGCTCAGCAACAATACGATCACGATACCTACCAATCCACCCGCTATGCAAAGGGTCACTGCTTCCGCCAGGAATTCGGTGAGTATGCTACGCGACCTTGCACCTAACGCTTTCTTCAGGCCTATTTGTTTGGTGCGTTCCTTTACGGTTACGAACATGATATTAGCTATACCAAATGCTCCAACAATCAGTGAAAAGGCACCAATGATACGTCCTATCATATTAATGCTGTCAAAGATAATATCCAGCCGTTCTGATACCTGGCTCAGCTGGTTCAAGGCAAAATCGCTTTTTTGTCCGGGCTTCACTTTTCGGACTGTCCTCAGCGCACCATCCACCTCATCTTTTACGTCCATGGCATTCCTGCCATCCTTTACTTTTATTATCAGGTTAGGATCAGAAAAAATGGACCGTGTATCCAGTATCGATGATGCGGTGTAATAAGAAAAGATAAGCCCTTCGTCAAAATTAAAACCGGTCATATCCTGCCCCACTTTTTTCATCACACCTATCACGTTGAACTGCCTGCCCAAAAAAGTAACTGTCTTACCGATCGGGTTGGTTGCTCCGAATAATTCTGTATATACTTTATCACCAAGCACTACCGAATTACTGGCGCCTTCCAGCTCTGATGCACTTAGATAACGCCCCTGTGCTATATCTATATTCTGAACCTTATCAAAATTATCTGTTACCGCGTAACCGGAGATTCCTTCGATCTCCTGGTCGTTGTGTTTGATGTTGAGATTACGTTTGGTAAAACACAGCGTAGTGTATTGAGCCCCGGTCACATTATCCTGCACCGCTTTTAGTTCTTTCAGGGTCATACTGGGCCTGCGCTGAAATTCCCACCATTTATAATCACCATCCTCTCCCATCCACGGCCACCGGCCTACATATATAACATCACTACCAAGTGATGAAAGGGATTGTTTGATGTTATTTTTCATACTATCCAGCACGGTAAGCACTGCTATAATGCAAAATATGCCGATAGTAACACCCAAAAGAGATAGGAATGTGCGCAGTTTATTAGCCCTGAGCTCGTGGAAAGCCTGCAGGATGCTGGTACCGATAATTTGCGCCGTACGGTTCATGAACAAGCAAATTTAACGTTTGGCTACCAATTTCCTGTATGTAAATTTGCGTACTACCAAAGCATCCATTTTGCGTCCTTATATATCGTTCCTGCTCAAAAACAGGACACTTCGTTATCCTGATTTCAAGAATTACCTGGGAATGAGGTTTGCCATTATTATGGCGCTCAATATGCAAACTACCATTATCAGTTATATGGTGTACCGACTTACTAAAGACCAGCTTTCGCTGGGTATGTTGGGGCTTGCGGAGGTGATACCGGCCATTGGTGTTTCGCTATTCTCCGGCCATATGGTTGATAAAAGAGAAAAGAAAGGGGTATTAATAAAATGTATCGCCAGCTACCTGGTGCTTACTTGTCTATATGTGTTACTATCCCGTCAATGGTTCCAGGAAAAGGCGGGCGTATCACTTACTGTATGGCTTATCTATGCAGGGGTATTTGTCGGAGGAGCCATTCGGGCTTTTATCAGCCCAGCAACCTTTGCCTTGTTCGGTACTATAGTCCCTAAAAAATTCTATTCCAATGCCAATGTATGGAGCAGCACAGCCTGGCAAATGGGTGCTGTTATTGGCCCGCTGATAGGTGGCGCCATGATAGCGATAGGCGGTTTCAGCATCAGCCTGGGTACTGTCTTTGCAATAGAGATAGCAGCGTTATTTACCTTACTGCGAATACCCAAACAACCGGTCTACTCATCTGAGAAGGAATCTATCTTAAAGAGCCTGGGGCAGGGTTTAAAATTTGTATTCAGCACACAGGTAATATTATCGGCTTTAGCATTAGATATGTTTGCCGTCTTGTTTGGCGGCGCAGTTGCCTTGCTGCCTGTATATGCCGATGATATATTAAAAGTAGGCGAAGTAGGTTTTGGATGGCTGAGGGCAGCGCCGGCCATCGGCGCGATCATCATGTCGTTCTTTCTGTCTTTCATACCGTTAAAGACAAACCCGGGCATTAAGCTGCTGTTATGTATCGCCGGCTTTGGTGTCTGCACCATCATATTTGGTATATCTACCAATGTGGTCCTTTCCTTTATGGCATTGCTTGTTGGTGGTATGTTCGATCAGATCAGCGTCATCATACGCGGAACGATTCTACAATTATATACTCCAGACAATATGCGCGGCCGTGTTGCCGCGGTAAGCACCATGTTCATTAGCTCGTCCAACGAATTTGGGGCGTTGGAAAGTGGTGCAACTGCCAAATGGATGGGCACAGTACCTGCCGTAGTGTTCGGTGGTATTATGACCTTAGTGGTAGTTGGTGTGACTTATGTAAAAGCCCCGATTCTTAAGGTTTTAAAACTGGAACCCGAAACGGATTAGCCGAAAGGTTTAGAGACCTAGCTCCCTACAATAGATATTATATTTATAATATAATATCTTTGGCTACTATGAACATAAAAACATTGTTTGTTTGTGTTTGTCTTGTAACCGCAAATTATTGCTTTGCAGCAGACACTATTACTGTTGATAAAACTCAACTTCTTTATCACAGGATCAATTCAATACAAGCTATCAAATCAGGCCTGGTGATTTATATGCATGGTGGTGTTAGTCAGTTTAAGGGCAAACAGGAATTAATAAACTTAACTCCCGAAGAATTAGTTGAGGGAAATGCTCAATTCCTCACGACGCTTAATGAAAATGGATATGATTTGATATTGCCTATAGCATACAATGAATATAACTGGCTGGAAAACGGTGGTGAGCAATTCATATCTAAGTTACTAGATAAATATGCTTCTCAATACAACAAAGTCTATATCTCTGGCTTTTCTGATGGAGGCACAGGTGCTTTCCGCTTTTTCAATAATCACCCGGAAAAATTCGACGGAACAATTATTTTCAATGGCTACCCACAGCTAAACAATTATTACAGAAAGGTCGATCATTTCAAAGTCATAGGCAAGAATATAGTTTATGCTTCTACCATTTCAGACAAAGTGATACCGTATGAATTTCTCCTAACGGAATTCAGGCGACAGCAGATGGTGAACGAGCATACCTATTTTATGTTAAGGGAAGGCAACCATGAATTCGGTGCCTACAAGAAGCAGGATTTTGAATTATGTCTTCAATTGCTGAAAAAGGAAAACCGCAATACCTCAACCGATGGTAAAATGTTCATCTATCCACCTGTTGATGGTTTAGTGATCGATGGCATACTAAAGGAAATATACCCCTTTAAGAAAAAGATCGGTAAAACATATAATATGTCTGAGCTTGAGTACGCGAGGGAAGATATTGATACAGACACTTATGCCAAACTATTATCCGGCAACACTACGATAAATTTCAAGCCCATTCTTGTAACAGAACAGGAAGCCCGCTCTTCAAAAACCTTAAACTTTAATATTGAAATTAACCATAAAGAGTCAACGGTATCATTGATCAATTGGCTTAATACAAAAACATGGTAACCTATTTTGTGGGATAAAACATAAAATACACTGCCCCTAATATCATTACAAACGCAACTGCATAATTCCATTTAAAAGGCTCTTTTAAGAAAACCAGCGCAAACACACAGAATACGCTTAGTGATATTACTTCCTGTATTGTTTTTAATTGAAAAGGAGAATAGCCTTCCTTCAGTCCAAACTTATTATTGGCAGGCACCATAAACAGGTATTCAAAAAACGCTATCCCCCAGCTGATGAACACCAACTTTAATAGTGGCATCTCCCCTGCCTTACGCAGATGGCCATACCAGGCATAGGTCATAAAACAATTGGAAACAAGGAGGCAAAGTATCGTCCGCATATGGGTTGTTTAACAACCAAATATAAAAATTGTTCCAAAAGGAAAAGCGGCCAGATAAATGGCCGCGTTTATTATACAATACTGATATATCTTAACCTTCGTTCCTAACTACCACTACCCCATCAAATACATCTATCAGTACCGGTTTTGTTTTATCTATATCGCCTGCTATGATCTTTTTGCTCAACAGGTTCACTACATCTTTTTGTATCACACGTTTCAGCGGCCTTGCACCATATTGCGGATCAAATCCTTTTTGTGAAAGATAATCCAGTGCGTAGTCAGAGAACTGCAGGTCTATACCTTGTTCCTTCAACTGGTTTTGCAGTTGCTGCAATTGTATGCGTATGATATTTTTTATTTCCTTACGCATCAACGGGTGGAACATCACGATATCATCTACCCTGTTCAGGAATTCAGGTCGCATACTTTGTCTTAGCAGGTCCATCACTTGTTCCTTAGTAGCATCTACTACATCCTCAATATTCCGGCCTTCCAGGTCTGCAAAGTTCTCCTGTATAATATGGCTGCCCATATTGCTGGTCATAATGATGATAGTGTTCTTAAAGTTCACTACCCTGCCCTTATTATCTGTCAATCGACCATCATCCAGCACCTGTAATAATACATTGAAGGTATCAGGGTGCGCTTTTTCGATCTCATCCAGTAATACTACAGAATATGGTTTGCGTCGCACTGCTTCCGTCAACTGGCCGCCTTCTTCGTAGCCTACATATCCCGGAGGGGCACCCACCAATCGGCTAACGCTGTGCTTTTCCTGGTATTCACTCATGTCAATACGGGTCATCATACTATCGTCGTCAAACAATACTTCTGCCAACGCTTTTGCCAGTTCCGTCTTACCCACGCCAGTAGTACCCAGGAATATGAAAGAGCCTATCGGGCGGCGCGGGTCATGCAAGCCTGCCCGTCCACGGCGGATGGCATCTGCTACTACTTCTATAGCTTCATCCTGTCCTACCACACGTTTATGTAGTTCTTCTTCCAGGTTCAGCAGCTTTTCACGTTCGCTCTGCAGCATGCGCTGCACCGGTATACCTGTTGCCTTGGCTACGCTTTCGGCAATATCTTCCGCATCTACTTCTTCCTTCAGCAAACGTTTGTGCTGGTTGTCCATTTCATCCAGTTGCTTGCTGTATTGCGCTACGTTTGCCTCTTCTTCTTTGATCTTTCCGTATCGTATTTCCGCAACCTTACCATAGTCACCTTCGCGCTCTGCAACTTCAGCAGCTTGTTTCAGGTTTTCAATATTGGTCTTGGCTTTATTTATCTTATCAACGATCTCCTTTTCATCCATCCATTTGGCCTTAAAGGTATCGCGCTGCACAGTAAGCATAGCGATATCGTTGTTCAATTCCTTCAGCTTCTGCTCATCATTTTCGCGCTTGATGGCTTCTCTTTCAATCTCCAGCTGGCGGATCCTGCGTTCCAGTTCATCTAGTTCCTCGGGCATAGAGTTCAATTCCAGCTTCAGCTTGGCAGCACTTTCATCTATCAGGTCTATAGCCTTGTCTGGCAGGAACCTATCAGTAATATACCTGTGCGATAATTCCACAGCAGCTATAATAGCTTCGTCTTTGATGCGTACCTGGTGGTGGCTTTCGTACCTGTCTTTCAGTCCGCGCAATATAGATATTGCATCTTCCGGCGTAGGTTCATCTACAAACACTTTCTGGAAACGGCGTTCTAATGCTTTATCTTTCTCAAAATACTTTTGGTATTCATTCAGTGTAGTAGCACCTATCGCTCTCAGTTCACCACGTGCCAATGCAGGCTTCAATATATTAGCCGCATCCATGGCACCTTCCATGGCGCCGGCGCCTATCAGCGTATGTATCTCATCTATAAAAAGAATGATCTCTCCATCGCTTTCTGATACTTCTTTTACTACAGCTTTCAGGCGTTCTTCAAATTCACCACGGTATTTGGCACCGGCCATTAATGCACCCATGTCCAGTGCATAAATGATTTTCGATTTCAGACTATCGGGTACATCTCCATTAATGATCCTGTGCGCCAGGCCTTCTACGATAGCTGTTTTACCAACACCGGGTTCACCTACCAATATTGGGTTGTTTTTGCTCCTGCGCGAAAGGATATGCAGTGTACGGCGTATCTCTTCATCACGGCCAATTACGGGGTCCAGTTTACCGTTGCGGGCAAGTTCATTCAGGTTCTTACCATATTTTTCCAGCGAATTGAATTGTTGCTCAGATGTCTGGGAATTAACGGTACTGCCTTTCCTTAATTCTTTAATGGCTGCTATAAGGCCTTTTTCTGTAAGGCCTGCATCCTTTAATATCTTAGACGTTTCATCGTTTACCTGTAACAAACTTATCAGCAGGTGCTCTTGCGTAACAAATTCGTCTTTGAATTCCTTCAGGTTATTGGCAGATTTCAGTAATACATTATTCAGTTCCCTGCTAATGTTCTGAGCCGGTTCACCATTTTGCATCTTGGGCATGCGGCCTATCAATTCTTCCAATTTGGCGTTGATCATGTTCAAATTGGCGTTGTTCTTTTTCAATAGGTAGGAGGTAGGCCCGTCCTGGTCGTCCAGTAATGCCTGGAGCAGGTGTACGGTATCAATGCTCGGGCTCTGATTGTTATAAGCGAGTTGCTGTGCTTGTTGCAGCATTTCCTGCGCTTTAATGGTAAAATTATTCAGGTTCATAATCTTTGCTTATCGATAACAATAGCATAAAAACCATTCCAGAATTTCGTAAAGGAATTATTGGCAGATTATTACATAACATGCGGACAATAAGTCTCTTATGCTCAAAAACAACTGTATTTATAACAGTCTATAGCCTTATAATATGCCATAATTGCTTAATTGACTATTTTTGATGAATGGCTACGAATAAAAATCAGCGAATAGTAAAAAGGATGAAGGTCTCGGCAAGCCCGGTAATAGATAGGAATGTACTTGATAAAGCCGTAATAGATACCGTTCTCAAAGTTCTTTATAATAATGCGGACAAGGATGCTTTGCATCTTGAGAACGAAATATATAAACCTAACCGCATCACCTTGCCAAAAAAAGAAGCCGAACGTTTGTGGGCGGTAATGATAGCATCGGGATGGGTTTCTCCTGTCATAGGGTTTGGTAACGCCGGCAAACTGGAGCTGACCCGCGAGGGATACCAGTTAATGGCCCAATATGGTGGTTATGCAGAGTATCTGAATGCCATCAACAACAGCCAGCAACAGCAAACACTGATATTGCCATTCCAGGTAGAGGAACAGAAGCCGGAGTCCACACCCATTACCCCGGAAACCACGAAAAAGGCAGCTCAGAAAGGAGATAAATAGTCTTTCGAAAAAATAAGAGAGGTGTATCTATTGCACTGTTAATTAGTATATTTTTGTGTATGCGTCGCTTATTACTGCCCGTATTCATATTCTTTACCGCTATCGCCAGTGCTCAGCAAAATGAGGTCTGGACTTTACAGCGTGCTATTCAATATGCAATAGACCACAACCTAACTATCCAGCAAAATGTTCTCAATGCACGCCTGGCCAAACTCAGTTTGCAGCAAAGCCAGCTGTCGCAGATACCAAACTTGAATGCTTCCGGATCTTATGGCCGCAGCTATGGCCGTTCGGTCGATCCTACTACCAACCAGTTCGTTAGCGGGGCCAGCTATGATTTCATGGGCTTAAATGCAAATGCGGATGTACTGGTATTTGGTTGGTTTCAAAAAAGAAACAACATTGCACGTAATAAATATAACTATCTCGCTTCCGAAGCAGATGCAGACCAGACGCGCAACGATATATCCTTAAATGTGGCCACCGGTTACTTACGTGCGTTATTGGCACAGGAACAAATAGCTGTAAGCCAAAAGCAAGTAGAGCTTTCCAAAGCGCAGATGAGCCAAACGCTGGAGTTTGCCAAGACAGGCCGCGTGCCGGAGCTAAATGTAGCACAGATGGAGTCGCAACTGGCAAATGATAGTGCTAATCTTATTACCGCGATCACCGATTATACATCCGCAATCCTGGATATTAAGGCACTCCTGAATCTTGATTTTACTACTCCTTTTGATCTCGAAGTTCCTTCCGTAGAGCTTACCGATAAATCCGCTGTGCTTACTATGTCGCCTGAAGAAATATATGCTGTTTCTTCAAAAACCTATGGCACTATACGCAGCAGCAATTATCGTTTAAAGGCGGCACAAAAAGGACTCGGAGCCTCTAAGGGTGCATTATTCCCGCAACTGGGACTTTCGGGCACACTGGGTACCAACTGGGCAAGCACCTTAAAAGAATATACCGGCTTCAATGTCACGGGCGTCAAACCTACAGGCACATTTATACCGGTAGGCGATACCATTGTAAACGTCTATCAGTATGATGGCACTTACACTACCCGCAACGTTCCGCTTGGCAAGCAATTGAATAATAACTTCCGGCAAACAATATCAATGAACCTTACTGTTCCATTATTTAATGGATGGCAGGCGCAATACAATGTAAAGCAGGCACGTATCAATATGCTCACCAGTGAGCTCAATAAGGACCAGGCGGAGCTGAAACTAAGGCAGGATATATACAAGGCATATAACGATGCCAAAAATTCCATCCAAAAATATTACGCTGCTGAAAGGGCTGCGGAGTCCGCTTCCCGCGCATTGGATTTTGCTCAAAAACGTTACGACCTGGGCCTTACCAATACTGTAGAATACCTCACAACAAAGAATACTTCTTATACCGCATCTTCAAACCTCGCTAAGGCTAAGTACGACCTGATATTTAAGCTGAAGGTAATTGACTATTATCTCGGTAAAGAAATCAAACTATGATAAATGGAGCAATTAAAACAAGTCTTACTGGAGGCAACCAAAGAAGCGGGCAAGATCATTCAGCAATATTTCCAGGGCAGCTTTAATATAGAAAATAAGGAAGGCATCAACAACCTGGTTACCGAGGTCGATAAACATTCTGAAAAAGCTATTATTGATATTATCCGTAAAAACTACCCGGAGCATAGTATCATCAGCGAAGAAGAGGGCGAGATGCTCCAGGAATCAGACTATCAATGGATCATCGATCCTATTGATGGAACGGTGAACTTTGCACATGGCATACCTATCTGCTGTGTAAGCATCGGCCTGAAGCATAAAGACGAATTGTTACTGGGGGCTGTTTACAACCCTATGATGAACGAATTGTTCTTCGCGGAAAAAGGTAAAGGCGCTTACCTGAATGATAAGCCCATCAGGGTATCTTCAAAAACCAATTTTGCAAAAGCCTGCCTGGTAACGGGATTTCCATACAAATGGCCTAATTCCTCAGAGCACCCTATTCGTGTATTTGAGCGTTTTATACTGGAAGGCTTGCCTGTAAGGCGGCTTGGTTCTGCGGCAATAGACCTTTGCTGGGTAGCATGTGGCCGTTTCGATGGATTTTGGGAATACAACCTTAGCTCATGGGATGTGGCTGCCGGGTACCTTATAGTACAGGAGGCAGGCGGGCGCATTACCAATTTCGATGGTGCACCTTATAGTGTTTTTGACAAAGAAACGTTGGCCACAAATGGCCATATCCACGAGGATATGCTGAGGCTGATACGCAATAAAAAATAAGCAGATCATGGATGAACAACGTACAGATGTCTCTTCTCTCGGAGAGTTTGGATTAATAGACAGGCTAACACAAAACAATGAAACCAGGCAGGCCGGTACCATATTAAGTGTGGGCGATGATGGTGCTGTTATAGACCAGTATGGCAAACAATGTGTCATCAGCACCGATCTACTGGTGGAGGGCATACATTTCAATATGATGTACACGCCGCTGAAGCATCTTGGCTATAAGGCGGTAGCGGTAAATTTATCAGACATATATGCCATGATGGCAACCCCGACGCATATTACTGTAAGCATAGCATTCTCCAACCGATTTTCTGTTGAAGCGATAGACGAGCTATATGAAGGTATCTATGCAGCTTGCGAACGCTACAATGTAGACCTTATAGGTGGCGATACCAGCTCATCACCCAAAGGCCTTATTATAAGCGTAACTGCCGTTGGTGAAGTCGCACCTGATAAATTCGTAACACGTTCCGGCGCTAAAAAGGGCGACCTGATCTGTGTTTCCGGGGATCTTGGTGGTGCGTACATTGGCTTACAACTACTGGAAAGGGAAAAAAGGATATTCCTCGATAGCCCGCAGGTGCAGCCCGATCTTCAAAACAAGACCTATACCATAGGCCGTATCCTGAAGCCGGAACCTCGTGCCGATATAGTGGAATGGCTGCAGGAACAGGATATTATGCCCACATCCATGATAGATGTCAGCGATGGGCTTAGCTCCGAAACCCTGCATTTGTGCAAGCAAAGTAACCTCGGCTGCAGGCTTTACGAAGACAAAATACCTGTCCATACCGAAACCAGGGATACAGCGCTTGAGTTCAATATCGGCCCAAGTATGTGCGCATTGAACGGCGGAGAAGATTATGAACTATTGTTTACCATTAATCCTTCCCAATATGATAAGCTGGTTCTGAACGAGAAGATCAGCGTTATTGGCCATATGACCGATATTTCTGAAGGTACTGTATTGCAAACGAAGGGTGGTAATACCCATAAACTCGTAGCACAGGGCTGGAATACCTTTGACCAAGAAAAATATTAATGGGCACTATATTTCCTTAATAATTTTTGTATTTTGGCGTAATAAACAATTATTATAGCATGAAGTTTTGGAGACATTCTCTGATAGCAACTATATCTTTCCTTGCCGTATCATTTTCAGTGGTTTATACATCGTGCTCCGATGATGCCTGCCTGAAACTGAAATGCCGCAATGGTGGCACCTGTGCAGATAACATTTGTAAATGCCCTACAGGCTACGAGGGTGGCCAGTGCGAAAGAAAAGCATCAGACAGGTATATCGGCGTTTATGACGGCACTACGATAATTGATAATAAGCCACCAACAATAGATTCTGCATATATCGCGTATACAGAAACGGATTATGGTTCCGCCACAAAAGTTCAATTTGTATTATATAGCCGCCTCACTGATGTAATAGTTTGCAACATCGGGTCAGATGGCAAAATATCTTATACCGACGATAAATTTGGGGGACGTGTTATTACGATCCTGGAAGAAAATAACCAGCTCAACTTTACATCTATCGAACATCCGGACGGTAAGGAACAAACGATTAAGTTTGTCGGCACAATCAGAAAGTAAGAACAATCAAAATATCAATAAGAAGGCCGGATGAACAGTCCGGTTTTTTTATGCCTGCTAATATCTGCTCAAAAATAAACCCGCTCGTTCAGGAGCGGGTTTAAATATGTACAGTTGAAAATATTAGATTTTCCAACCTTTGTTCTTAAAGCGTTCGCTTACCACTAATTCTTTACTGCCTGCAGTGTATTTATAGAAGCCTTCGCCGCTCTTAACCCCCAGGAAGCCGGCCTGAACCATATTAGCTAGCAATGTAGCCGGTGCATATTTTTGATTGCCGAAACCCATGTGCAATACATTCATAATAGAATAGCAGGTATCAAGACCTATGAAATCCGCCAGTTGCAGTGGCCCCATCGGGTGCGCCATACCCAGCTTCATGATCGTATCGATCTCTTCTACACCGGCAACACCTTCCTGCAAAGACAGGATCGCTTCGTTGATCAGTGGCATCAAAATACGGTTAGAGATGAAACCCGGATAGTCGTTTACAATACATGGCACTTTACCCAGGTAGGTAGACAATGCGTGTACCGTATTAGCCACCTCAGCTTCTGTAGCATAGCCATTAATGATCTCTACCAGTTTCATCACCGGTACAGGGTTCATAAAGTGCATACCTATCACTTTGCCCGGGCGTTTGGTATAAGAACCGATGCGTGTGATGGAAATAGAAGAAGTGTTGGTAGCCAGGATGCAATGTTCCGGGCACAGTTGGTCCAGTTGCTGGAAGATCTTTACTTTCAGGTCTATGTTCTCAGTTGCAGCTTCGATCACGATATCAGCATCCTTTACCGCCTCAGCCATATCTGTATAGGTAGTGATGCGGCCCAATGCCTGTTGCTTTGCTTCTTCAGTCATAGCATTCTTAGCTATCTGGCGGTCCATGTTTTTACCGATGGTAGCAAGTGCTTTATCCATAGCACTTTGGTTGATATCCATCATGTGTACATTAAAACCACTTTGAGCAAAAACGTGGCAAATACCATTACCCATGGTACCGGAACCAATAACCGTAACGATCTTTAATTTCTGTAACATAGCCTTTGTGTTTTCGTCCAATGCAGTATCTCCAAGCTTTACTGCATCAACGTTTTGCGTTTGAATCATTTTTTAATAAATATTTTAAAACGTGCCTAAGGTAGCATTTTATTAATAAATAAGATGGAAACATTCTGCATCAATACACATCTTTTACACAAACCTGAACATGCAGAATTTTCACATATAATTTCATTCACTGTTCGCCAGGTACTGCTGGCTATCGGCCATATTACAGGCCTGTTGATTTTTAACAATAAGGCAGTATTTTTTCTTCTAAATTTAGGCTTGTATCAATATGAGCATACAACGCGCTACACCTGTTAATGAATTCCTGGCTAAAGCCATCTTTCTGCTGCTACCTACTGTTTTTATCAGTTATTTTTTACTGGTAAATGCTAACGAATATTTTGCAGTTCCTCACAATGCCGCATTAGAGCAAACTATATATTTCGGTGCAGGAATGGGTATTGCCGCCTTGTTTTACTCCTTTCGCTTTCGCTTCCTGCCAACGTTCGCGTTGCTGGCTTTAGGATTATATACTATTTATAAGGGACTGGATAATTACGCTACCGGTGAGTTCGATGCTTTTTTCATCTCGGTTCAGTTCATGGTCTTTGCGGCATTGTTCGTTTCGGGATGGCTTATCGGCTGGGGTTTCATCAGGCTTAGATATTGGTCTATATTCATAGCGGCTGCAATACTTACCGGTTGCATCCTCATCATTGCCAAACAAAAAACAGATACGGTTACTGCCCTACTGAGCGCTTTCGCGCCTGCCCTACTCTACGCAGTTTACATTGTTTTCACTGCCGAACAGATATACAATTACAAGGATAAGTCGCAGAAATTCTGGTGGTTCCTTACGCGCAGGCTGGCATTGTTCGCCATCCTCGCCGGCGGTTTACTTGCAGGCGTCGTTTACCTGATGCGTGCAGAGATAAAAGAAACTGTAGCTAACTATGGCGGTGGCGGGCAGCAGGGCGAAAACAGTATGCTGAAGAAGAACAAGGATAACACCTTCGACTTAAAGGACTATTCGCGACTCAGCAGCACCCTTGGCCGTAATAACCAGCTCCTTTTCTGCGCCCATATCAATAATTTCTTTGCAGGCTCAGATATTCCAAACCCACTATATCTCACAGCATTCTATTATACTAAGTTCGATACATTAACAGAAACATTCGAGCGGGATAGCACCATACCTAAGAACGATTTGTTCGAGCCTAATCCTTCGGCGTTGCCTGTTTTCTTCACCAAATACGATTCTTCCGTTATCAAAAACAGCATGGCCACCAAGCTGCGCAAAACGGTAGAAATAGAGGTGTATAGCAAAGCACTTTCTCCAAGTACCTACCTGGCACCACATGTGGGTTTCTTTGTTCAGCCTATTACGGTAGAAAAGGACTTCAAGAAAGAATTTAAGACTGCGTTCCGGGCAAAAGGTTATGTATCGGAGTTGAATAGCGCCTATTTTGTCTATAATTCACCTGATACCCAGATAAGAAAATTCCAGGCTGCGCGATTTGCCGTGCTTAGACAGGCAGGGCCTTATACAGATATTGATAAGCGCTTCATGACTTATTATACTTATATGCCTTCTGATGCCAAGTTCAAAAACATCAGCGACCTGGCTCATAAGGTAACTGCAAACGCCAATACTACTGTTGATAAGGTCATTGCCATACGTGATTACTTCCTTTCGAAAGATGAGAATGGTGATCCGCTGTTCAAATACACAGACAACCCCGGCATTCCCGACATTCCGAGTGCCTCCAAACTAATGTACTTCCTGTTCGAGAACAGGAAGGGGTACTGCGCTTATTACGCAGGTGCTACCCTTTTCATGCTGCGCTCGCTGGGTATCCCATCGCGTATTGCAGTAGGTTTTCTTACTGTAGATCGCAGCGATAAGAATAAGGGCTGGTACTGGTATTATGCCGACCAGGCACATGCATGGGTACAAGTTTACTTCCCCGGCTATGGCTGGCTCGACTTTGATACTACAGTCGGCAACAGTGATGCACAGGAAAGTCCGAAGCCGGACGGCACACCACCTATGCAACCGCCACGTGCGTGGCTGGCAGCAGATGGCATTGTAGAAAATATCGACACCGCACAGAAACGCATGGTGCTGAAGGTAAAGCACATGATATTCCACGATAAGGAATACAATATTGATGAGCCGCAGGATATTGATATGGATCTGAAGATCGCTACGATTAATATTGATAGCATCGACGTACCTATTAGTACTATTAAAAAAGGAGATGAGGCTACCGCGGTATCTTACGCAGAGGCGATGAAAAAGCTGGAGCCCGGCGAAAACGAAAAAGGCTTATCTATAGTTAAAAGGTTCCCTAAACCGGCGCCAATAGATGAAGTTTACCTGAAACGTAAAGACACGTCTAAACCGGAACCTCAAAAACAAGCTGCTAAACCGGAACAGCCGGTGACCATAAAGAGCATCCTGTTTACAATAGCATCAATTGTCGGTATCATTATTCTACTATTACTGGCAATCCCTACCCTTGTATGGTGGTATTACAGGCTGCGATATAGTAATGCAAAAGGTGATGCAAAAGCATATTGGGCTTATCGTGCCGCGGGATACTACCTCCATATGTCCGGTATTGTCCGCGGCATTGAAACACCAATGCAATACGCACGCAACACGGTAGATCCACTGCTGGGCACTTCGTTTACTTCATTTATGAATATCTATCTGAAGAAAAAATATGCAAACCTTCCGCTCACGCAGCAGGAACAGCAATATATATCCGGTTTCCTGTCGCCATTTACTAAAACCGTGCGTAAAAAAGTGAAAACGGGAACCAGGATAAAAGGGTTTCTGAACATAGCGCATATGATTGCTTTCTTTTTAAAACCCCAGGAAGAAGAAACAAAGCAATAAATAATATAACTGACATAATCATTATTAATCGCCGGTTAGCCTACTGCCGATTAAGTTTTTAAATTAGCTTTGCCAAAGCCACAAAAAGATCAAATTGCCGAAGGAAAAGAATCAATATAGGACCAAGCGCCGGGTTAAGATATTATGGCGTGTTTTCTTTATAGGTGTTGTTGCCTGCAACCTGCTGATCATTGCAATGAACCTGGGCTGGTTGGGTTATATGCCTTCTATGAAGGAGTTAGAGAACCCCGACAGTGCATTGTCTTCAGATGTGTACGCGTCTGATGGTACATTAATTGGCCGCTATTATGTTACTGACAGATCTACTTGTAAATACCGCGATATCTCTCCTAATATCATTAATGCGCTGCTGGCAACAGAAGATTCGCGCTTTTACGAGCATTCCGGTATCGACCCCATCGCAACTGTAGCGATCCCGTTTTATATCATCACAGGCAAAAAGCGTGGTTCTTCTACCATTACACAGCAGCTGGCCAAAAACCTGTTTCCTCGGGAGCACCAAAACGCTATTACCTTACCCTTCCTGAAACTAAAGGAATGGGTGATGGCTGTAAAGCTGGAAAGAAATCTTACCAAGAACGAAATTATCACCCTATATCTGAATACAGTTCCTTTTAGTGATAACGTGTATGGTATTCGCAACGCGTCACTTACATTCTACAATGTCACTCCCGATAAAGTTACGGTAGAACAGGCCGCAGTGCTGATAGGTATGCTGAAGGGTAATACGATCTATAATCCGAGGCGCAATCCGAAACTGGCAACTGACCGCCGTAATGTGGTGCTCGATCAGATGGCGAAATACGATTACATCACACAAGAGCAATCAGACCAGTTCTCAAAGCTTCCTATAGTTCTTGATTATCACAAGCTTGATTACCATGAGGGTACTGCACCTTATTTCAGGCAGGTGGTAGAGCAGGAAGTAAAAAGAGTATGTAAAGAATTAAAGAAGCCCGATGGGACTAACTATAATATTTACAAAGACGGGCTCAGGATATACACCACGCTGAACATGCACATGCAACGCTATGCGGAGCAGGCTGTAGAGCAGCATATGCAGGATATTCAAAAGGTATTTGATGCGCAGCCGTATAATAAAAATGGCTCTGCATGGGTCAAGTTCAAAGATTTCTTTGATCAGTCTGTAAAAGATTGTGAACGCTATCGCTTGCTGAAAGAGCAGGATATGAAGCATGAAGATATCATCCGCGAATTGAGCAAGCCGGTAGAGATGCGTGTATTTGCATGGAACGATAAGCACTATAAGGACACCACAATGAGCCCTATAGATTCTATCAAGTACATGAAGATGTTCCTGCAGGCAGGCTTTATGGCTATGGATCCTTTTACCGGCGAGGTAAAAGCATGGGTTGGCGGTATTGACCATACCTATTTTCAATACGATCACGTAAACATCAACACCAAGCGACAGGTAGGTTCTACCATCAAGCCACTACTCTACTGTCTTGCGGTAGATAATGGTTTTTCTCCCTGCGGCACTGTATCTACCATGCCCCAGGATTTCCCTACTAAAAAAGGGTACGATGCCGGTGGCAGTAAATATGGCCAGCTACCGATGAAAATGGCTTTGGCATTGTCAGTAAACAATGCAGCACTATACCTCATTAAGCAAGTGGGCATTAATTCGTTTGCCGATTTTATTCATAAATGTGGCATTACCAGCAAAATAGATAAGGTGCCTGCACTGGCCTTAGGTGTACCTGACATCTCTCTTTACGAAATGCTGGGCGCGTATACTATGTTCCCCAGCGGCGGTATCAATGTGCAGCCTATGTTCATCACGCGTATCGAAGATAAGAACGGTACTTTGATCAAGAACTATGTACCTGCGCAAAAGGAGATCATCAATGCCAAGACAGCATTCAAAATGGTGAAACTGATGCGTGGCGTTGTAGATATGGGCACAGCCAAAAGGTTGCGTTACCGGTATGGCTTCAAGGAAGATATTGCCGGTAAAACGGGTACTACCAATAGCCAGGCTGATGCGTGGTTTATTGGTTACACACCGCAGATCATTGCCGGTGCCTGGGTAGGCCATGATGATCGTTACCTGCGCTTCAATAGTGAGGCTCTGGGCCAGGGTGCTGCGGCAGCGCTGCCTATATGGGCCTTATTCATGCAAAAAGTATATGCTGATAAATCTTTGGATGTGCGCACAGATGTTACATTCAAGGAACCCGATAATTTCGACGATTGCGATTCTTACGATCCTACCAGCCTGCAGCGTATGGGCACATATAATTCCTCTGGTTATGTTCCGGCCGATTCCGGCACTAACGGCGAACCTAAAGAAGAGTGGAACGGTGATTAAATAGCAGGCAAGCAACCATGAATATAAAAGGCAAGATCATTAACGACCCCGTTTATGGGTTTATAAGGTTTCCGGAAGATGAACTGCTGAGGGTCATAGATCATCCGCTGTTCCAGCGCCTGCGCAATATCAAACAAATGGGTATGGCGCAATTGGTGTATCCCGGCGCTGTACACACTCGTTTCGCGCATTCCCTCGGTGCCTGTCATCTTATGGGCAAGGCTCTCGATGAGCTGAAGGCAAAAGGGTTAGACGTTAGCCGCGATGAATATCTTGCTGCACGTATAGCTATACTACTCCATGATATCGGCCACGCCCCGTTTTCTCACGCTTTAGAGCATACATTGATAGATGGCGTTTCTCACGAAACCATTTCGCAGTTGTTCATGCAGCGAATGAACAGGGAATTTGGCGGCTTGCTCGACGAAGCGATAGCTGTGTTCAATAATACACACCCCAAGTTGTATCTGCACCAATTGGTAAGCAGCCAGCTCGATGTGGACCGTATGGACTACCTGAACAGGGATAGCTTTTACACCGGTGTATCTGAAGGAGTTATCGGTTACGACCGCATTTTGCAAATGCTTACCGTACAGGATGGGTCATTGATGGTGGAAGAGAAAGGAGTTCATTCGGTGGAAAAATTCATCATTGCCCGCAGGCTCATGTACTGGCAGGTATATCTGCACAAAACAGTACTGTCTGCAGAGATCCTGCTCATCAATATCCTTAAACGTGCAAGGGAATTAGCTTTATCTGGCTTACAACTGTTTGCCACACCGGCGCTTCATTATTTCCTTTACAATAATTTTGATGAGAATAGCTTTAAAGATAATGCGGAATTATTGAGCCATTACAGCAACCTCGACGATAATGACATTACTGTTTCCATTAAAATATGGCAATCGCACGAGGATGAAATACTGTCCACCCTCTGCAAAATGATGGTAAACAGAAAGTTATATAAAGTAAGACTTACATCAGATAGTGTAGCCGCATTATATACAGAAAAAAAAGAATTAATAAAAAAGCAATTAAACATAAAAGACGCTGACCTGTCTTATTTCGTTTCATCAGGTGTTGCATCCAACGACACTTACAATATCAGCGACGAAAGGATACAGATAGCTATGAAAGGTGGAAATGCAGTGGATATATCGGAAATCGATAACCCCATAGTTAATAAGGCCCTTGCCATACCTATTCATAAAAACTACATTTGCTATATGCATTTATAGATAATGCATTTGCAAATATGTACTTTGACAGTATTGTTTATGTAATTTACACTCCCGTTAAAAATTTAAGATGCAGTTTACGGCACTACAGATAGCTACATTAATAAAGGGTAAGATAGAAGGTGACCCGGATGCCAAGGTGAGCCATGTGGCCAAGATCGAGGAAGCAGGTGCAGGGTCACTGAGCTTTATCGCCAATCCTAAGTACGAAGAGTATCTCTATACCACCAATGCCAGCATCATTATTGTAAATGATACACTTGAGGTTCTGGAACAGGTAAAACCAACGCTAATACGTGTAAAAGACGCTTACAGTGGTTTCGCTTCCCTGCTCGAAAAATACAATGAGATTATTTCCCGCAAGGGTCGCAATGGCATTGAGCAGCCGTCTTTTGTGTCCAAATCTGCATCCATTGGCAAAGACGTATATATCGGCGCATTCACCTATATAGGCGAAAATGTGATCATCGGTGATAATGTAAAAATATACCCGGGTTGCTATATCGGTGATAATGTGGTGGTCAATGAGGACTCTCAGCTTTTTGCAGGAGTGAAAATATATGATGGCTGTTCTATCGGTAGCCGCGTGATTTTGCATTCGGGTGCCGTTATAGGTGGCGATGGTTTCGGCTTCGCACCACAAAAAGATGGAACTTACCGCAAGGTGCCCCAGATAGGTAACGTGATCATCGAGGACGATGTAGAGATTGGCGCCAACACTACCATAGACAGGGCGACGATGGGCTCTACCCATATACGCAAAGGTGTAAAGCTGGATAACCTGATACAAATAGCGCATAATGCTGAGATCGGCGAAAACACGGTTATTGCAGCGCAAACAGGTGTATCGGGCAGCACCAAGCTGGGCAAAAATTGTATCGTTGGCGGCCAGGTAGGTATTGTAGGCCATATACAATTGGCAGATGGCACACGCATCAATGCGCAAAGCGGTTTGTCAAAATCGGTAAATGAGCCCAACCAGGCATTGACAGGTTCACCTGCATTTGACTATAAAAGTTCGTTGAGAAGTCAGGCAATTTTTAGAAATTTGCCTGAACTGCAACAGCGTATTTATAAACTGGAAGAAATGGTAGCACAATTAAGCTCCCGGTTAAACAATCAAGAATTAAAGGAAAAGTAGTGAGTTTGGAAACATATACACATTCTGAAACAAAGAAAAAATCAACTATAGTGCCGGATACTTCTTCTGATTACCAGCATACGCTCAAGGGTTCGGTATCTATGCCGGGTGTCGGCCTCCATACCGGCGAAGCAGTTACTATGACCATGAAACCTGCAAATCCCGGATACGGTATCAGGTTCCAGCGCGTAGACCTGCCCGATAAGCCTGTAGTAAAGGCCGATTGCGATTATGTAGTAGATACTTCACGTGGTACCACGCTGGAACATAACGGCGCACGTGTAAGTACCGTAGAACATACCCTGGCAGCGCTGGTAGGTATGGGTATTGATAATGTACTAATAGAGCTCGATGGCCCTGAGGTACCTATTATGGACGGTTCTTCCAAAGAGTTTATTGAGGCCATAGAAAGCGTAGGCGTTCAAATACAGGATGCCAAGCGCATTGTTTATACGATTGACTCCAACATTCATTTTTACGATCCCGTAAAGAATGTAGATATGCTGGCTGTTCCGTCAAACGAATACCAGATCACTACGCTTATCGACTTCAACTCTCCGGTTTTGGGTACGCAGCATGCTACGCTGAAGCATATCGCTGAGTTCAAAGACGAAGTAGGCCCTTGCAGAACTTTCTGTTTCCTGCACGAACTGGAATATCTGCTGGATAATAACCTGATAAAAGGTGGCGACCTCAACAATGCTATCGTTGTAGTAGATAAAGTGGTAAGCCAGGGAGAACTGGACAGGCTTTCTGAAGTGTTCAACCAAAAGAACATACAGGTAAAGCAGGAAGGTATCCTCAACAATATACAACTGCGTTTCCCTAACGAACCTGCAAGGCACAAGCTGCTGGATGTGGTGGGCGACCTTGCCCTCATAGGCTATAATATCAAAGCACATATCATTGCAAGCAGGCCGGGCCATGCTTCTAATGTAGAGTTTGCTAAAAAGATCAAACAATTCATCAAAAAGAACAAGCATCTTTCTGATGTTCCAAACTATGATCCTAACCAAACGCCTATCTATGACATCACGCAGATAGAACGTTCGCTTCCGCATAAATTTCCGTTCCTGCTGGTAGATAAGATCATCGAGCTGACAGATAACCATGTGGTGGGCATTAAGAATGTAACATTTAACGAACACTTCTTCCAGGGTCACTTCCCGGGTAATCCTGTAATGCCGGGCGTTCTTCAGATAGAAGCGCTGGCGCAAACAGGGGGCATCCTGGCGCTGAACAATTACAGCGATCCCGAGAATTATGATACTTATTTCATCAAGATAGATAAGGTGCGTTTCAAACATCGCGTACTGCCGGGCGATACACTGATCCTGAAACTGGATCTGCTGAATCCCATCCGTCGTGGTATATGCGAAATGAGGGGAACTGTGTACGTAGGCAATAAATTGGTTACAGAAGCTGAGCTGGTTGCTCAAATAATACGAAAAGATAAAAAATGATTCACCCGCTTACGTACATCCACCCGGATGCCAAAATTGGGCCCAATGTAAAGATAGATCCGTTTACTACCATTCATAAGAATGTAGAGATCGGTGAAGGTACCTGGATAGCATCCAATGTGACCATTATGGAAGGTGCGCGCATTGGTAAAAACTGCCGCATATTTCCCAGCTCTGTAATATCTGCGATACCACAGGATCTCAAATACAAAGGAGAAGAAACACTCACCATCATAGGCGACAATACCACCATACGTGAGTGTGTCACCATCAACCGTGGTACTTTAGACAGGCGCCAGACAAAAATTGGCAATAATTGCCTGATTATGGCATATAGCCATATTGCACACGATTGTGAGATTGGTAACTATTGCATATTCTCAAACAATACTACACTCGCGGGGCACATTACCGTGGGCGATAACGTAGTGCTTGCAGGCCTTACCGCGGTACAGCAGTTCGTACGCATAGGTTCTCACGCTTTTGTTACCGGTGGTTCACTGGTACGCAAGGATGTGCCGCCTTATGTAAAAGCAGCACGCGAGCCATTGTCTTATATGGGTGTAAACTCCGTTGGACTCAAACGCCGTGGCTATGATATAGACCGCATTAACCACATCCTGGATATATATCGTATACTGTTTGTACGTGGCTATAATGTGTCCAAGGCATTGAGCATCATTGAAGCAGAGATACCGGTATCTGATGAACGCGATGAGATCATTTCTTTTGTTCGCGATACAGGTCGCGGTATAATGAAAGGTTATACCCGCAGGCACAATGAAGATATCTCTTAACAACATAAGCAGAAGATTTCAACGCCACTGGATATTTAAGGATATTTCCTATTCCTTTGATAGCCCGGGGCGTTATGCTTTATTAGGCGCCAATGGCAGCGGCAAGTCTACCCTGCTGCGCATCATTGCAGGGATGCAGGCTTCCAGCAAAGGCAAGGTTACCTATATGGCAGAGGGTAAAGACACACCTGCCGCCGCTGTATTTCCGCACATCAGTTTTTGTGCTCCGGGGCAGGAGATCGTAGAAGAGTTGATGCTCAGGGAATTCCTGGAATTTCATTTCGGATTTAAAAAGCTATTACCTGGTCTTACAATTGAGGAGGTCATCCGCCTCATAGGCCTGGCGAATGTTGCCGATAAGCCAATAGGTGAATACTCTTCGGGGATGAAGCAACGTGTAAAACTGGCGCAGGCTATTTTCTCTGATACTCCGGTATTGCTGCTCGATGAACCTTGTACTAATCTCGATCAGCAGGGCGTAGAACAATATACTTCCTGGATAGAACAATACACGAACAACAGGTTAGTGATCGTAGCATCCAACGATGTACGTGAGTACTACTTCTGCAAAGACACTATTTCAATAGAAGATTATAAATAACTATTTCTTTCCCCAAAAGGTATAGTAGCTTTCGGCAGATCCACCTGCACCTCCGTGATAAGTATGGTATTTCACTATCAAACTATCAGCCGGCGGATAAATATGTATGTCAACCTCTTCATAAAAATGAGATCCATAACCGCTGAAACGGTAATGGTTTGAATCCGCATATTTCATAGTCACATTATTCACCATGGGCGAAAGAAAGTTAATACGAAAAGTAATGCTGTCGTCCCGTCGTGTGATTACCGCAACATCGGTGTCGGTATAAGTCGTATCTCTTTTCTCAGGATTAGGTCTGTCAACATTTATATCTATTCCAATGATCTCAGACCTGCCATGATATTGCCCGGAAACGTAATCCGGCTCCTGATTTGTAGATGCATGTGTTACGGGAGTTTCATTTTTCCTGCAGCTAAAAAGAATGAGTGTGCCAAACGCAGCTAAATAAATTACTGGCTTCATAAAAGTTATATAGGTTTTTATTTATTCCACAATAATAATGCCTGATTGCTACAATGTATAAACATTCTACATTTGTGACATTCTCTTGAAACGAATAGCTACCCTATATCGCAATGCTTATGCAGGCCTCTCACCATCTACCTGGTGGTTATCTGTGGTCATGCTCATCAACCGCATGGGCACAATGGTATTGCCATTTATGACCCTTTACCTTACCCGCAGCCTGCATTATTCAGTAGCTACGGCTGGCATGGTAGTTAGCCTTTGGGGTGTTGGGTCTATATGCGGCGCATTCCTCGGGGGTAAATTCACGGATAAGTTTGGCTTCTATTATTTACAGATCATTGCACTGATCGGCGGTGGATTACTATTCATATTATTAGGACAGATGCATCATCTTACAACTATATGCATCACCACTTTTGTGCTCAGCCTGGTAAATGAATCCTTCCGCCCTGCCAACTCAGCAGCGATAGCGCATTATAGTAAGGTAGAAAACAGGACGCGTTCTTATTCGCTTAACAGGCTTGCAATCAACCTGGGCTGGGCTGCAGGTGGTGCTTTGGGCGGGTTCATCGCGTCCAAGAGTTATACCGCATTATTCTGGATAGATGGCCTTACCAATATCCTCGCTGCAACCATGCTTTGGCTGAAACTGGCGCCCTCTAAAAACGCCGCGACGTTAAAGAAACCACAGGAACACCCCAAACCGGCAACATCTGCCTACCGCGATAAGCTATACCTTGTTTTCATAGTACTGACAACACTTTTTGCCTATAGCTTTTTTCAAAGCTTCACTACCCTGCCGGTTTATTTCAGAAACAAGCTGCAGATAACGGAAACGCAGATAGGACTTATCATGGCTATGAATGGCATACTGATAGCCTTGTTCGAAATGGTGATCGTGCACAACCTGGAAGGGCGCCTGCACATTCTTAAATACATAAGTGTGGGTGTAACGCTTACCGGCATCTCATTTATGATATTCAATCTGCTGCCGGGTGCATTTGCAGTAGCGGTCATATCAGAAATAGTAATTACAATAGGCGAAGTATTGTCGATGCCGTTTATGAACTCTTTCTGGATAAGCAGGTCATCCGAATCTAACAGGGGACAATACGCTGCTTTATACAGTATGTGCTGGAGCGCCGCCCAGGTACTGGGGCCATCATCCGGTTCGCTGATTGCCGAAGAATGGGGATTTCATACCTTATGGTGGTTCATTGGCGGAATATGTTTGCTGGCAACGCTGGGCTACATATGGCTCTATAAGAAGGTACGCCCGGCAACTACCTAAGCGTTGGTATAATCCCTATGCCCAAACAACAGGCTGCCTACACGCACCATGGTACTACTCTCTTCTACCGCTATCTTATAGTCGCCGCTCATACCCATAGATATAGTACTGAAGTTGCTGTCTGCTATGAAATGGGTTTGTTTAAGATACACAAAGAAATTATGTAGTCTTTTAAACTCAGCCCTTACCTTTTCGGTATCATCCGTAAACGTGGCCATGCCCATTACACCACATATCTGTACATGCTGCAGGTCGGCACGCTGGGCTTCATAATAATCGAGTAGTTCAAGCACCGCGGCCTCATCCATACCATGTTTGGTCTCCTCATCTGCAATATGCAGTTGCAATAATACTTTTATGGTGCGGTTGTGTTTCGTGGCTTGTTTGTTTATTTCCAGCAGCAGCTTAAAGCTATCTACAGCATGTATCATATAGGTGTAGCCGGCAATATATTTTACTTTATTGCTCTGTAAATGGCCTATATAATGCCACCTGATATCAGTTGGTAATTGCGCTTGCTTTTCTTCGAGTTCCTGAACATAATTCTCACCAAAATCGCGCTGGCCAAGATCATAAAGGTCCTGTATATCACTGACAGGTTTAGTTTTGGATACCGCTACAAGTGTCACCTTATCCTTCGCTAACTCTGCACTGATCTCCTTCCACGCTGCTACATTCACCATGCGCTTAGTATTGTTCTTGCTCGTTAGGAAAATCCTGGTTTTTTACATCTGATATATATCGCTCGGTAGCTCCTTTAATATCATCATACAGATTCAGGTAGCGACGCAGGAACCTTGGCGAAAAATCTTTATTGATGCCAAGCATATCGTGCATCACCAACACTTGTCCATCTACATGCATACCGGCGCCAATACCTATGATAGGTATTTTCACAGCTTCAGCCACACGTTTGCCTAATGCGGCAGGTATCTTTTCAAGCACTATTGCAAAGCAGCCTGCCTGTTCCAGCAGGTGAGCATTTTGTACTAATTGCTCAGCTTCCTCTTCTTCGCGCGCACGTACTACATAGGTGCCAAATTTATAGATCGACTGTGGTGTTAAACCAAGGTGGCCCATGACAGGTACACCTGCACTTACAATACGCTTAACGGACTCTACTACTTCTTCACCGCCCTCCAGTTTTATAGCATGTGCACCGGTCTCTTTCATGATCCTGATAGCTGAGCTGAGCGCCTCTTTACTATTACCCTGGTAGGTACCAAAAGGCATATCCACCACTACAAGACACCTGTTGATAGCCCTTACCACGCTCTGCGCATGGTATATCATCTGGTCGAGCGTTATAGGCAAGGTAGTTTCATGACCGGCCATTACATTGGATGCGCTATCGCCTACCAGCAATACATCAATGCCTGCATCATCAAATATTCTTGCCATAGAAAAATCATAAGCAGTAAGCATGGATATCTTTTCTCCTTTCTGCTTCATTTTCTGCAAGGTATTGGTAGTTACCTTGGTGATCTCTTTGTGTACAGACATGATCTTATTTTTTAGAGGAGATGGAAATGCAAAGTTATAATTAGTATCAGATAAATATTCCTGCTGCCATTTGCCAGGCTTTGTCGAAGGCTTCCATATCCAGTTGCAATGGTATGTTCTTGCGGGCAGCCCAGTTAACGATGTTCTCTGTAGCGATATTACCTACCAGCTCATCTTCTGCCATAGGGCATCCACCTATACCTTTCATCGCACTGTCAAAACGCAGGCAGCCATTGTTGTAGGCGGTTTGTATCTTCTCTTCCCATGTATCTGCAGTACTGTGAAAATGCGCACCTATGTTTACATCCGTAAATTCAGGCACCAGGTGCTTGTAAATATATTCTATCGTTTCGGGCTTAGCAACGCCTACCGTATCTGCCATAGCGATGGTTTTGATACCCATACCGGATAGCTTGCCTACCCATTTGATGGCAGTTTCTGCATTGTATTCATCGCCGTATGGATTACCAAAACCCATAGATATATAGATCACCAGTTCTTTGTTCTTAGCCACACACAAGTTCTGAATCTCTTCTACCTGCTTCAATGACTCGGCTATGGTTTTATTTGTATTTCTTAACTGGAAGGTTTCTGAAATAGAAAAAGGAAAGCCCAGGTAATGTATCTCATCATATACCACTGCATCTTCGGCGCCACGTGTATTGGCAATGATAGCCAGCAGTTTTGTTTTATCGTTGAGTTGCAGTTGTGGTATCACATCTTTGGTATCCGCCAGTTGCGGAATGGCTTTTGCAGATACGAATGAACCAAAATCGAGCACATCAAAGCCTACTTTCAGTAACGCATTCAGATACTCCACCTTGCGTTCTGTAGGGATAAAATGCTTCCACCCCTGCATGGCGTCCCGCGGACATTCTATAAGCGTAATACCTTTTTGCATAAAACACTAATATGAGGGCTCAAAGATAGACCGAATAACCGTCATTCCACTATTGCCTAAAACTATTCGGCTATCATTTCAAGAAATGTTTGCAGTCCCTTCTTTTTGTTGTCGTCCAGCAGGTAATGGATATTTTCAGTGTAATATGTTTTCAGATCGTAGTATGGGAAAGGATTCTCAGCAACTACTTCATCTATATGCTTTAATCCCTCAGCGTTTGCCTTATTAAATGCGTCTTTGAACGATTGCGGCAATTCTTTATTAGCGATCCATGCAGCGAAAATAAATGGCAATCCTGTCATCTTTTTCCACTCTGCGGCAAGATCGTATATGTATTCAAAATTGGTGAGTTGCTTCAATGCGCGGTCTCCAATGATAACACCGGCTGTAGTACCGTTGATATATTCAATATAGTTTTCAGGAGCTTGTTTGAATACCACCTTCTTTTTCCAGTGACGTTCTAATAGCAATTGCGCCAAACGTACCGATGTGCGCGATTGGTAATCTAGATACACCGCCTCTACTTCTTCTATAGGTACCATGCTAAAGATGCACACAGATGCCACATTGCCATCGGCAGCAATGCCGTAATCAGAAACTATGTGCGCACCGGGTATGCCCGGCATGGCAGCAACGGGTAGCAAAGCCATATCAATGATTCCATCCTTCAGATCCTTCGCCAGGTTAGCAGGATAATCGAGCAGCAATTCCATGTCATTCATCACTTCACTACGCTCAATACCATACAATAAAGGTTTGGTATTCAAATAACTTACTGCTGCAACTTTTATTTTGACGCTCAACACTCTATTTTTAGGCCGTAAAGATAGGAGAAGCCAACGAATTCATGTCGCAACAACAATTAATTATTTACACAGACGGTGCAGCAAGAGGTAACCCCGGGCCGGGCGGATATGGTATTGTGATGCAATGGGGACAGACTGTAAAGGAGTTTTCGCAGGGCTTTAGGCTTACTACCAACAACAGGATGGAACTAATGGCAGTTGTGGTGGCATTGCAAAGCCTTACCCGCGAGGGGCTGGACGTTGTTATATACAGCGACTCATCATACGTAGTCAATTCAGTGGAAAAGGGCTGGGTATTTGGCTGGGTGAAAAAAGGCTTCAAGGATAAAAAGAACGTAGATCTGTGGCAACAATACCTAAAGTATCATAATAAACATCGCATAAAATTTGTATGGGTAAAAGGCCATGCCGATAACCCGATGAACAACCGTTGCGACCAGTTAGCTACCGCAGCGGCGGATAGCGGCAAATGGCTGGTAGATACCGGCTATGAAAGCGGAAATTGATTTGTCCACGAGTGTCCAAAGTGTCCAGGTTATTTTATCCTTGGACAGCATGGACAGTTGGACAGTATGAGTTTGCTCCACTCTGCTCCAATGCTCCACATGCTCCCGGATGGAGCAATGGAGCAAAAGAAGGAATATCAGTTTAGTATTATTACTGATAGTTATATTGTCCCATAGTGTCCCGGGTGTCCCATATTTTCTATTGTGGGACAGTGGGACAAATGGGACAGTAATAAAAATTGAGATAAGTATATTGTAGTATTCAAATCAAGGAATAATATCACCTATGAACTACTGAAACATAGAAGTCATATTGTTGTTTCACTTGACTTCTATCCAATGATGCTTAAGGGTGAGATACCATGTTTACCAACAGACTCCTAGATAAAGAAAAAGAACTGTGCTGGTGAATCAGCAGAAGCAAAGATTATTATTACTTTTTTCTCTCTGATCAAAAATAAAATTGCATTAGGAATGCCATTCATTTTATACAATAATGGCCCATTACAAATAGGAGAAGGTATTGTAAAAGAGATTATTGAATTGGATTGAGTTAATTAATTAAGTGTCCCACTGTCCCACCGGGAGAATATGGGACAACGTGGGACAGCTCATCTTGCTCCACTGCTCCAATTAATATTAATGGAGCGCTGGAGCAACTGGAGCAAAACTGTCCAACTGTCCACGAAAAAGAAACCATGGACACCTTGGACAGTCGTGGACGTTACTCCTTCCCGTGTTTGCTATCTAACAGCACGTTCTCTAAGGTCCAGGTTTGTAATTGCTTCAGAGGCTCCTGCCTTACATCGCAGGGGTCAACACTACACAGCTTGCATTGATAAGGCATACAACCATCTATATGTATGAACAGTTCTACTTTATCGCCATAATGTTGTCTTGCAAGGTCTTCCAGGGCGTGTATCTCTTTTTCTGCGTCACGTACTGTGTAGTACCAGGGCAGCGTCATATGGGTATCTATATGCAGCACATCCCCGTATTGTATCACGCGCAGGTTGTGCAGGTCTATCCATTGTGGTTTGCGATATTTATTTAAGGTTGCTATTACCTCTTCCAGTACTTTCTCGTCGGCCTCGTCCATAATGCCAGCCAGCGATCTCCTTACTACTTTGTAGCCGGTCACCATAATCACTACAGAGAATATCATAGCCACCACACTATCCAGCCATGCCTGCTTGGTAAAGATGATGAGCACCAACCCTACCACTATAGCAAATGTGGAATAGGCATCTGATTTAAGATGGGTACCCGCCGATTCTATGATCAACGAACGGTTCTTTTTACCCTGCTTCACTGCATAGGCACCCACAAAATAATTGATGATACCTGTTGCTACCGTTATATAAATACCTACATCTAATTTATGCAGCTCTTCGGGGTGCAATAATTTATCTACTGCTTCGTAGATGATCATCAGCCCGGCTATAAATATCAGAGAACCTTCTACTGCTGATGATACAAACTCTGCCTTGCCATGGCCATAAGGGTGGTTTTTGTCTCGCGGACGGGCGGCCAGTATAATGCTGTATAATCCAATAAAGCCTGCAATTACATTTACCGTACTTTCTAACGCATCTGTAAGGATGGTTACCGAATGGGTGAGATACCAGGCTACCAGTTTACCAATAAATAAAACAACAGAAAGAAGGGCGATATTACGTTGCAGCTTTATTGGCATAAGAAAGCCAAAAATACTATAAAATCATCAAAAACTATTTTCTGAATGCGCGATTCATCAATCCCGCGGTTAGCCCGGAAAGCCCGCCTATCAAGCCTCCTAAAACAATTGTTATAAGAATAAAGACAGTATAATTAGGCGAACCTAAAATTATAGTTGCCATTTTAGAAGATAGTATATGTTGGTTAGGAATATCACGCATGAGTATTACTACCAACCATAAAAGCATGATGCCCAAAGCACCTGATACAAATCCTTTACCGGCCCCAAGGTTCAGGAGTACGGGTATGATAAAAGCACAAACTGCAATCATCCACCACGGGAAGAACCATGTGGCAATGCCCGCAAGCACCGATATCGAAAATATGGATAACAATAATTTCATTTTACTTTCCGGGGTTTAAGTTCCAGCTATACTTTACATGTTCAGGCGCTTTCCCTGCAGGCGTAAAGTTCAGCCTGTAATATTCACCCTTTACCCATTTATCAAGGTAGGTTGCATAGTAGGGACTACCGGGGTTGCCCGATTGTCCACCGGGGTACACACCATAGGCTTCTATATCCTTACCCATCTGCACTACCATACGCCATGATGGCCCATGATTCCCTTTCGCTGCATTCACCGTATTACCCCACCCTCCTATTTTCAGATCTGTATAGCTAAATGCGGTCAGCTGCTTGGCAAGGTGATTTACAGATGTATTCTTGGCATGATACCATTCCAGTTTATTCAGCCTCTTTAGTTTATTCAGTGAGTCCACACTGTTCTTTAAACTCGCAACCAACAGCTCATCCATATTACCTAATATAGGGTCGTCCTGCTTCATCAACTGCATCGTACGCTCGGGCGATGGCATTAATTGTTCCGGCAGGCCTTTTATTACACGTTGCCATAGCAGGTTATAGAAATTGGTCCACCATATTTGAAATACGGTAGCACCAATACTTTCGGCACTCAATTTATAATCCCACCCAGCCAGGTATTGCAGGTAGGCACGTTCCCTGTCAGATATTGCAGCAACATTAAGATGTGTAAGCATGATGGGCAAAACATTGGCAGCCAGTACAGAATATACATCATTTTGCAGGGCAAACATATCTTCCACGGTTGCATAGTGTGTACCTCTCAATACTTGATTGATGCGCCATGCCCTGAATTCGTAGAAATAGCCGTTGTACCAATAAGGATAGGTAGAGTCCGTAACTGTTTGATTAGCGGAAGCAAGGTAACCTTGCGATGGGTTTAGCGAATGTGGGTTTTCAGCAACCGGTATCAATTGCCCCCATAATGTACTGCTGTCTGTGCCGTTCATTACATAGCGTCCTTGCTCTTTCCACTTATCAACGAATTGCCCTTGTCCCCACAAAGCTATATTTCCTTCCTTATCTGCATAGATCATATTCTGTGCAGGGCACAGGAATTGATGTATGGCATTTACATATTCATCATAGTTCGTGCTCCTGTTGAGCAGGTACAAAGCAAGCAATTCATTGCTTGGCCTATGTGCCATCCATGTTAATGCAAGGGGTTTCTTCAACCCATCCGGCCCATGAAAACGATCTTCGTAAATAAGCGGGCCGTGAATAGTATAATGTACTGTATCTAAATAATCAGCTTTGCCCTTAATGCCTATCTTCTCAATCCTATCAGTATAAGCAACCTCCTTACCATTAAACCAATAGGTATGGGGTGATGCTGGTTTGATAGCATAAAAATCTTTTACATCTCTATAGTTATTGGTAAAGCCCCATGATATATGATCGTTAAAGCCTATTACCACACCCGGTGCTCCCGGTAGGGATACACCATATACATTGATGCCAGGCGCTTCCAGCTGCACTTCGTACCATAGCGATGGTAAATTAAGGCCCAGGTGGGGATCATTACATAATATCGGTGCGCCCGATCTTGTTCTGCTGCCGCTCAATGCCCAGTTATTACTGCCCTTACCTTCATTGTCAGGTGTTTCAAAATCTACAGGCTCCAGGTGTGCCCATGCAATACTATCTGCAGGAGCGACTGGCATTTTTAGGCTTGCAGTTTGTGGCACGCTGTCAGAGGGTATTACGGTGTTACTACCCTGCAATCTTTCAGGATACAATGTTTGGAAGACATTGGGAGATAATGCATCTCGCAACACAGTAAGCGGCAGGTCTTCTGTATAACCCGTGAGGTCATCAGCCATATACTTCAGCAGTAATGCACTTTTTATATTGGTCCAGTCCTCAGGTTTGAAACCAATCAGTTTATATTCCAGCGGGTAATCCCTGAATTTAAGTTGATGGATGTACGTATTGATACCTGCCGTATAAGCATCGAGCATTTGTTTGCTTCGCGGGTCTGCTTCCATTTCCTTCAACGATTGCTCTGCACCATACACCATTCCCTTTCTTCTTTGGGTACGGTCAAACTTCAGTGCTTTATCGCCCAATATCTCGCTGACCCTGCCACCTGCTGCACGTGTTTGCAGGTCCATTTGCCATAGGCGGAAATTGGCATGTACATAACCTTGTACCATATACAGGTCATGATCGTTAGCTGCTTTGATATGGGCAACCATCCTATCATCGTAGTACACAGATACAGGGCCCTGCAACCCGGGGATATCTAAATTAAGGTCGAAGCTTTTATTGACTGGCTCTGCGCTCACCCAACATCCATTTACCGGATCTAATAACTTACCAAATGCCGGCACCTTACCCCCCATCAATGGCATATTCAGCAGGTACACAATTGCAGCCGTCAGGGCGAGGAACAGTATGGCGAGGAGCTTACGCAAGAGAAAAAGATTTCTCTACTAAGCTAACAAATCGCCCTCAATAAATCAATACGCTTACTGATTATCGTAAGGAAGCTCAATTTCGTAGGTCTTTCCTTTCTTTACAGGCAACGAATGAGAGCGCATCCACGGATTCAAAAGTTTCAGCATTTTGTAGCTGCTACCGTTATCCTGCGCAAATGCTGCGAGGTTATGTATAGTAGTATCGATGGTAAGTATGCGCGTTTTAATGGGCTTATATTCTTCGCTGTTCTGCAAAATATAGCCATATTTATGAGGCTCGCTCAGTAACACCTTTAGTGCCAGTATGCGGTATATATATCGGTTGGTCTCTTCAGGGAAGGCAAGATCATAATAATTGCTCTTACCCTGGTAATCAGCCTGCCTACTATACCCAGCCTGTCCGCAATTGTAGGACGCTGCAGCAGCCGTCCAGCTCAGGAACTTACCGTAAGCTTCTTTAAAATACATACAAGCAGCATCTGTTGCTTTCTTCACGTTATAGCGTTCATCCACGTCATCATTTATTTCTAATCCATACCTCGGGCCGGTATCTTTCATAAACTGCCAAAAGCTTGCTGCACCAACAGCAGATGTCTGGTGTTGCAAGGCACTCTCAGCAACGCACAGATATTTAAAATCGTCAGGTACACCATTCGCTTTTAGCTTCTGCTCTATCATAGGAAAGTAGCGCGACTTTAGCTTTAGTATATATAAGGTAGTGCCGTGCATGTAGTAGTTAATGATCATTTCACGTTCCAGCCGTTCACGCACATCCCATCTTTCCAGCGGCACACGTTCTCCTGCAAAGCTCAGGGTCTTAGGCATTTCAGGCTGATACCATCGGTATTGTATCTTACCATCTTCTTTTACGTCAACCGCCCCATCATTTTTACTGCCATCCCTGAATGCAAGCGTGGTGATGGTTACAGCCGCAATTGCTGCGCCACTAAAAAAATATAATGCTGTCCTGAGTTTATTGTTCATAATAGAGGTGTAAATATTCAATCTACTAAATATTGTGTAAAAATCGTGCTAAACCTTACTTAAACTCCGGAGTCAAATTGGCAAACGATTTGTTTTACTTTGTACTATGACTTGCAAAAGCCATACACTATACATCTTATTACTAATGCTGCTGGCAACATTAGATGCCCGAGCACAAGAGCAACTGGTACAAAATGTACGCGGCCAGGTAGTAGATGCGGAATCTAAAGAACCGATCACAGGGGTAACAATCGTATTAATCTCCGATCCACAAATAAATGACATTACAGATAGCGATGGTTACTACCTTTTAAAGAATGTGCCCATTGGCAGGCAGGCATTCAAATTCATCTTTGCCGGGTACGATACCAAAACAGTAAGCGAAATATTGGTGACAACAGGTAAGGAAACGGAATTGAACATGTCGCTAACGGAAAGCCTGCATCAATTAAAAGAGGTAAGCGTATCGGCAAACAAATATCGCTCGCAGGCACTAAATGAATTTGCCACGGTCAGTTCCCGCTCATTTTCTGTAGAAGAAACACGGAGATATGCAGCATCTATTGCCGACCCTGCACGTGCAGCCATGAATTTTGCCGGTGTTTCGAGCAATGGCGACCTGGATAACGACATCGTGGTAAGAGGTAATTCGCCCAAGGGCATTTTATGGCGGCTCGAGGGAATAGAAATACCCAATCCCAATCACTTTAGCGAACTGGGCAGTACAGGTGGCGCTGTAAGTATGATCAACGCCAATACACTTGCCACCTCAGATTTTTATACCGGCGCCTTCCCGGCAGAGATAGGCAATGCATTATCAGGTGCCTTTGACCTGAACCTGAGAAACGGCAATACTAATACCAATGAATACATTGCACAGGTAGGACTATTGGGTACAGAAGTGGCTATAGAGGGGCCATTTAAGAAAAGGTCAAGATCATCTTACCTTATAGATTACCGCTATTCTACCCTTGCTCTTGTGCAGGATTACCTGGATCTTAACGGGCTGATCCCCAACTACCAGGACCTTACGTTCAAATTTAATTTCCCGACAAAGAAAGCTGGTACTTTTTCTGTCTTTGGCATTGGTGGTATGAATAAAATACTGACTGACCCCGAAAATGATAGTACCCGATGGAATGATACAGACCCAAACTTAAAGTTAGACAATCGCTCCAAAACAGGTGTAGCAGGTATAGAACACCAATATTTCCTCAATCACAGGTCTTACATTAAGGCAGTATTATCTGGCTCCTACGAACAATCCGTTAATCGGACAGACACATTAAGCACGCTGGACAACTACGCGAACATACCCTATACCGGGTCTAACTATAGAAATACTGCATTTCGATTATCCGTAGTATATAATAATAAGATCAGTGAAAGAAGCACCCTACGAGCCGGTATCATCGCACAGCAAATAGATTACCATCTCGACAGGTATTATTATCACACAATCTATACTGATAGCTTTAACAATACCGGTAAAACTGGCTATTACCAGGCATTTGCACAATGGAAGAACAGGTTGTCTGAGCATTTCACATTCATTGGAGGAGTAAATGCATCTTATTACACTCTTAATAATAAATACAGCATAGAACCAAGGGCCTCCTTATCTTATGCAACTGGTCGTAATCGTTTTACATTGTCTGCAGGATTGCATAGCAAGCCGGATATACAAACCTATTTATATTCAGATACACCCGGCAAACAACCTAATAAGAATCTCGACCTGCTTCGTGCCGCCCATTCCGTTCTTGGATACGACGTATCGCTTCCCTTTAAGCTGCACTTAAAACTGGAAGCTTATTATCAATACTTATACCACATTCCTGTAGAAGCAGATACGGCATCAGGATTTTCTTTGATCAACAATGAAGGCGTAGCAGGATTATACAAGGTTAGAGACCTGGTAAGTGAAGGTTCCGGGCAGAACTATGGTATAGATATGGTATTAGAACGCCCCTTTACAGATAACTATTATGTATTACTAACTTCATCACTATTCAAATCCACCTATACAAACTATAAAGGAGATACTTACGAAAGTCATTTTGATAAGCGATACTTGTTCAATATTGTATTTGGTAAGGAGTTTTACTTTAATGCTAAAAAGCATAGCCTTATAGGGTTGAACGGGAAGGTCATATCCAGCAGGGGACAACGGGAATCACCAATAGATTATACCGCTTCTATAACGGAAAATAAAACCGTTTATGTATCAGGTCAGTATTACTCACTTAAAGATCCTGCATACTTTAGATGCGATGCCAGTGCTTATTACAAACTCAACAATAAACGAGCTACGCATACTATAGCACTCGACATTCAGAACGTTACTAATCGGAGAAATTTCTCTTATACATATTTCGACATGCGGTCTAACAGTATTAAAAATGTATTGGAGACAGGATTAATACCATCACTCAGCTATCGCATAGAATTTCACTAAAAAAAGAAAAGGCTTGTTTTACAACAGGCCTTTCTGATATATAAGTGGAAATTGTAGTTTAGTTTGATGCTGTATTAGGTATTCCATGTATCAGGTCCATAAGGGCATCAAGTTTAGGTTCCAGGATGATCTCGGTGCGACGGTTCAATGCCCTGCCCTCTTCAGTAGCATTCGTAGCAACAGGTTCATATTCACTACGGCCGCTCGCTTTAATCTTAACAGGCGGTACGCTATAATCATCTGTCAATACATGTGTAATGGCTACCGCACGCGCAGTACTCAAAGCCCAGTTATCAGGATACATCTTGGTTTTGATAGGCTTATTATCAGTATGGCCTTCTACCTCTACATTAATATCGGGGTTAGTATTCAACACACCGGCAACTTTAGCAAGGGCATCCTTACCACCTTTATTTACTACAGCACTACCGGATGGGAATAGCAAGCTCTCTTGCATACTCACATATACTTTACCATTCTTAATGGTTACTGTAAGTTCATTGGCTTTAAAATTCACCAGCGCATCCGCTATCTTTTTACGCAGAGCTTCTGTATTGCGTTGCTGCGCCATGATCAGGTCTTCCAACTGCTTAAGGCGTTGTTGCTGAGACTTTATCTGTTCTTTGCTATCGCTTAGTTCGCTATTAGTTACGTTATATACATCTCTCAGTATATCGTTGTTATTACCCAACCGTTGCAGACTATCCTGGGCATTCGCAAGATCTTTGTTCAGCATTTCATTACGGCGTGTAAGGTCTGCATTGGCAGATTGTGCTGCTAAATATTTCTTCTTAGCTACACAGGAAGGAAAAATTAACGCAGCCATGCTTAATGCTACGATTGACAGTCTTAAGTTTTTCATACTATAGTTTTTAACAATGCAGAATTTTAAAAAACCATGCCATTATTAACACCTAAGCAAAAACCAAAACTGTACACACATCGTTATTATTACAGAAAATAAAACATAACTCATGAAACTCATTAATAAAATCATTGCAAGTTTAGTAATTGCGTGTCTTACTATTAGCGTGTACGCACAACAGGATCCTAACCTGAAAGAGAAACAAAAGAAAAATCCTTATTACACGCACACAGATACAAAGCCGATCAATGTGCCTAACGCGCAATGGAAGAAGATATTATCAGCGGGAGAATATACCATAGCAAGGGAAGCAGGTACGGAGCGGGCATATACAGGGGCATACTGGAACAATCATCAGAAAGGCACTTATTATTGTGCCTGTTGCGGCAATCTTCTATTTACATCAGATACAAAGTATGATAGCCATACCGGGTGGCCAAGTTTCTATAAACCTGCAGCGGCTACCAGCATTAAGGAAAAAACAGATCCTGATGGAGAACGCACCGAAGTAGAATGCAAACGCTGTGGCGCCCACCTGGGCCATGTATTCAATGACGGCCCTCGTCCTACCGGGCTTAGATATTGTATGAATTCAGCCGTCCTGGATTTCGTAGCGGCCAAATAAAAAAATTTCCAATAATATAAGCTGTTAATATAATAATGTATTTACAGGTATATGATAATGAAGCATATCCATCGATGCTAAAAATCAGTATTTTGCGTCCATGTCAATCAGCGTTAAGGGCTTAACCAAAATATACGGCAGCCAAAGGGCAGTAGATAATATTGAGTTTGAACTGAAAAAAGGTGAGATCGTAGGCTTTCTCGGTCCGAATGGTGCGGGTAAATCTACCACCATGAAGATGATCACAGGTTACCTTCCGGCTACATCCGGAGACATCAGGGTATGTGGTCTGGACATAGCTGAAAAACCATTGGAAGTAAAAAAGGTGATAGGCTACCTGCCTGAATCTAACCCATTATATTATGATATGTATGTGCGCGAATATCTTGAATTCAGTGCGGGCATACACCAGATAAAGAATGCCAAAGCCCGCATCGAAGAGATGATAGAGCTTACGGGCCTTACCAAGGAAGCGCACAAGAAGATAGGTATGCTTTCTAAAGGATATAAGCAACGTGTAGGCCTGGCACAGGCAATGCTTCATAACCCGGAAGTACTGATACTCGACGAACCGACAACTGGTTTGGATCCTAACCAGATAGTAGAGATAAGGGAACTGATCACCAGGATAGGAAAGAAAAAGACAGTGCTGTTATCTACGCACATCATGCAAGAGGTACAGGCGATGTGCAGCCGCGTGATGATCATCAATAATGGCAAGATCGTAGCCGACGACAGCATCGATAAGATACAGCAGGCCAATACTGCACAAGGCGTACTCATCGTTCAGTTTGAGCAGACAATTGACGAACAATTATTGACACAACTTGCGAATGTTCATAGCAAGCAATCGATGGGAAATAACAAGTGGAAGCTATTCACCCAAAAGCCTGAAGAACTGCGTAAGGAAGTAATGCAAATGGCACTCAACCATGATATTAATATCAGCTCTATGCAATCGGAGGCACAGTCTTTGGAGGATATATTCCGCAACCTGACACAAAGCGCCAATTAGTATGCAAAGAATACAGACTTTATTACAAAAGCTCAGCGAATTATCCAACCAAAAAGGAGAGCCATCATTAATAGACGTAGACTTGATGATGGATTATACCCGCGTGATATACGCAGATCTCCATGAACTACGTAACAGGATCGGCTTCAACAGCAGCCTGCCCATATCTGAACCGGAGGCAACTGAACCGGACAATATTAGCCTGGAGAACATGGAGCCGGAACTCATTATCAAAGACACAACAAGCTATATACAGGAAGATGAACCGGTGCAGGAAATAGCCATCGGAACGCCGGAACCTATGCCTGCAGCTTCAGCGGAGCCTGAGCCTGTATTACCAATATCAACCACAGCAGAACATACAAGGCCGTCCATTAAAAACCTGGTAGGGATCAATGATACCTACCTGTTTATCACAGAGCTATTTGATGGCGACAGAAATGCGTATGAACATGCTATCAGCAAGCTGGATCATTTAGAACATTACCAGCAGGCAGTTGACTGGTTGCGGGAACACTATACATGGGAGGAAGACAGCCCGGCCACTGAAACGTTTTTCAGTATACTCGAGCGCTTCTATTTGGATGCCTGATATTACTCGAAGAAGAATTCTTCAGACTTACGCTTGAAGATAGGCAAGTACCATCCTCCACGGATACCAAATAACAGATCTAAACGGGAACCTGTATCAGGGCGCCTTACATCCCAAAGGAAGTCGCGGCGGCCTGCGGTGAAGCCTGCCATAACATCGAGGCCTATATGGAAATTGATCAGGCCATTGTCTGCGAAGTAGTTATAACAAACATACTCCTCTACATACAAACCATTCGCCAGCCTGTCGTAGCCCTTTTTGAATTCTGTCTTCAGCTCAGGGGTAGAAGCAGAGCGATCGAATATGTTTATCTTATGCTGGATGAACCCTACTGAAGTAAGGAACATTACCCCGTTATCGCTGCTTTTCTTACTGGTATTGATCAGCTTGCCTAACTGTACCCCTATCATATAACCACGCTCGAAGGTACCAACACCCTGGCGCTGGCCGCTGATATTGAGCACCATATTACTATTATCCTTCAGGTTGATCATCAGGGAATCTTCCTTGATCTTGCCACCGAATATCAGATCCAGCTTGGGGCCAAACATCCAGTTGCTCTTCGTTTTGTAGAAGACCTCGACCCCTACCCTGTAACTAGCCCCGAAGCGCTTTGCCATATCGGCACCCGGCAGATCATAATCACCATTGATGGAAAATACAAACCCTTTTCTCGCCGGCTTCTTTTGTTCGCCGAAAACGGGATCCTGGGCAAAAGCATGGGCGGAAAACAAACAAACGGAGAGCAATGACATTAAAGCCTTCTTCATATATACGGCAGCGGCTGATTTTGTGCGTGAAGATAGCAATTATCCGCCTTTGTACCGTTCCATGCACCTGATATACCGTTTTTTGACAATCAGATTATGCTTTGAGGTATGCCGGGTAAGGTGTAGGTTTGCACCACCAAAAAGGAGCTATGTTTAATTTACAGATGGTTGACCTGAAGCGTCAATACGAAAAGATAAAACCGGAGATAGATGCAGCGATACAAAACGTATTAAACTCCACAGCATTCATCGGCGGGCCAGATATACATGCATTTGCCAAAGAGCTGGGTGAGTACGTAGGCGTAAAGCACTGCATACCCTGCGCTAACGGCACTGATGCCCTGCAGATAGCACTCATGGCACTGGGCCTGGAACCGGGCGATGAAGTAATCACTCCATCTTTTACCTACATAGCAACGGTAGAAGTAGTAGCCCTGCTGCGCCTGAAGCCGGTATTCGTGGATGTGGATGCAGACACCTTTACCATGAACGTAGACTCCCTGAAGAAGGCCATCACCCCGAAAACAAAGGCCATTATACCGGTGCATCTGTACGGACAATGCGCCAATATGGAAGCCATACTGGCTGTTGCCAACGAGCATAATATACCTGTTATTGAAGATAACGCCCAGGCAATTGGCGGCAGCTATACCTTCGCGGATGGCACTACCAAGAAGACCGGCGCTATGGGTACTATCAGCACTACTTCTTTCTTCCCATCTAAGAACCTGGGCTGCTATGGCGATGGCGGGGCGATGTTTACCAACGACGATGAGCTGGCCGAGAAGCTGAAGATGATAGCCAACCACGGACAGAAGGTGCGTTACTACCACGAGATGGTAGGCTGCAACAGCCGCCTCGACTCTATACAGGCTGCGATCCTGCGCATCAAGCTGCGCCACCTGGATGAGTATTGCGATGCACGCCGTGCCGTGGCCGACTATTACGACAATGCTTTCAAAGGCAATGCATATATCATTACACCGTTCCGTGCGGCGTATAGCCACCATGTGTTTCACCAATACACGCTGCAACTGAAGAACGTGAACAGGGACGAAGTATCGCGCCTGCTGACGGAGCGTAAGATACCTAACATGCTGTACTACCCTGTGCCGAGCCATAAGCAAAAAATGCTGGAAGCATTTGGCGGGGCGGACTACCAACTGCCTACCACTGATATGCTGCAGGAATGCGTGATCTCTTTGCCGATACATACCGAGTTTACCGAAGAAGAGCTGGCCTATATAGTAAAGAACGTAAACGAAGTAATAGACGAACTGACCAAAGCATAAGGCATGAACGTTATTAAAACCCCGATAGAAGGCCTGCTGATACTGGAGCCTAAGATACATGGCGACGACCGCGGCTACTTCTTTGAAAGCTATAATGCAGGCACCTTTGAAAAAGTGACCGGCCTGAAGATAGACTTTATACAAGACAACCAGGCCCGCTCTGTAAAGAACGTACTGCGCGGACTGCACTACCAGAACCCTCCCACCCCGCAAAGCAAACTGATACGCGCGCTGGAAGGCGTGATCTGGGATGTGGTGGTAGATGTACGCAAAGACAGCGCTACCTTCGGGCAGTGGTTTGGTGTAGAACTATCTGCCGAAAACAAGCGCCAGTTCTTCATTCCGCGTGGGTTTGCGCATGGCTACTCTGTACTGAGCGATACCGCAGAAGTGTTTTACAAATGCGATAACTTCTACGACAAGAGCGCGGAAGGCGGCGTTAACTACAGCGACCCTGCTTTGCAGATAGACTGGAGGATAGACCTTGCAAATGCCATTGTATCTGAGAAAGACCTGGCACAGCCTATGCTGAAGGATGCTGTGATCCATTTTTAATCAACCCCTCTTTTATACGGCCCTCCTGCATTGCGGGAGGGCTTTTACTTTATACCCCTTCGTAGATGACGCCGGAGGTGGGTGTTTCATGCAGCTCTATCTTCTTCAACGCAGGGAGCTTGTCTTTTACACGGTTCCATATCCATACGGCGAGCAGCTCGCAGGTGGGGTTTTCGAGGCCCTCTATATTGTTGAGCAGCTTATGATCTATTATGGTGAGCACAGAAGCCACAACCTGCTTTACCTCTGCAAAATCGGCCACCCAGCCTAGTGTATCATGCACCTTATCCTCGAGATAGACGACGAGCTTGTAGGTATGGCCATGAATCTCTTTGCATTTATGACCCTCGGGCACATTGGGCAGGTAATGGGCAGAATCGAAGCTGAACTGTTTGAATATGATCATTGACGGTATATTAAGAGGCCGCAAAGTTGCACTAAGTAGACCTAATAAACTATGACCGGCATCATAGACCGCCGATTTTGCTAACAATTGCTAACCTTTGCTAACCCACTGCTAACCGGTTGCTAACCTAAAATGGGCAAAAAATGAACGGTTTATACGGGCATAATACTCCCTTTTGTTATCCTTTGCTAACTTTTGCTAACCATTGTTAACCTTTGCTAACCTGTTTTGTATGGACGGGTGGAGATGCTTTGTGGAAGCTGTTTTCATGTGATATCAAAGAACTGAACTAATAATTATAAAATTACGAATAAGTACGAAAGTTGCCAAAAATTTCTGTGCGCGTACGGCTTGAAATTTATACTAAACTCTTTGATAAGTATAATGCCCGCGAAGGGAGATAGAACTAACTTAGCATACAAATAAAACAATATGCAATTAAGCGGAAATAAGATACTGATAACAGGTGGCGCCAGCGGCATAGGACTGGGGCTTACCGAAAGATTTTTGGAAGATGGCAATACGGTGATCATCTGCGGAAGGCGCACCTCTGTGCTGAACGAGGTGCAGCAGCGCCACCCTGCCCTCATTACGAAAGTATGCGACCTGACCAGCGAGGAAGACCGTACCGCTCTCTACCACTGGATAGCGGAGCAACACCCCGACCTGAATGTATTGGTGAACAATGCAGGCATACAGCAATGGATGAATGTGGATGATGATAACTTCTACGAACGGGCGAAGGAGGAAGTGACCATTAACGTGATGGCGCCGATACACCTGACCTCGCTTTTTATACAACTGCCGAAGCTGACGACCATCATGAATGTGACCTCGGGCTTATCGTTTACGCCGCTTACCAAAACGCCGGTGTACTCTGCCACCAAGGCCTTCTTCCACTCGCTGACGCTATCGCTGCAATACCTGCTGCAGAAGAAGAATATAGAAGTGGTGGAACTGATACCACCTGCGCTGAATACTGACCTTGGCGGTAAGGGCCTTCACGACCAGGCACCACCGGTGAGTGAATTTATAAAAGCGGTGTTTGACCAACTGAAAGAAGGCAAGACGACGGCTACTTTTGGCTTTAGCGAAGCGATGAGCAAGGCGGGGCCGGAGGAACTAAAAGCTGCTTTTGCGAGGATGAATCCTTAAAGAGTTTTGAAGCCGCCGCAGGGCGGCTTTTTTATTGGGCGTTGCAAACGCTTGCGGTGGCATCCTCGTTGCAAACGAGGACGAGAGTGGGGTATTTTCTTTGAAAATGAGGACGAGTGTGGGCTACGGATTAGATCCTTTTGTGCCTTCAGGAAGCATAGTCACAACAAGATCTTTTCCTGCTTTCAATAATTTTTGATTTGTTGGGTTAGATAACCAAGTCATGGTCTTTGTAATAAAAGATTTAAACCACCCCGGCTTCTTCAGCGAAAAAATGGTTTGCTTCAGAACTTCTATTTCACTATGTAGCTTATTAATCTGCTTTTCAGCATCGCTAGCATCGGGGTTTTCTGTATTCAGTTTTTCAGTAAGCTGGCTTTCCAACTTATCAAGTCTACTTTTTAATTCTTCACCTTCTTCTACTGTAAAGTATTCATTAGGCATCCCATTAACCCTTTCTTTAATCTTCTCGATCTCCTCTTGTTGAGAATTAAACTGACGCAGTTCGGGCGCAATTGTAATATCTTCCCAAAGGTTTTTCAACCAAGCGTTGATTGCGCAAGCAATTCCATTTTCACCTTCATTTATAAAATCTTCGGAATGTGCAAGTATTCCAGGAGACATTTTGCCTTTTATTTCATAAACGGTATATTCTATTGTTTTTGTGGTCTGCTGACCAAATGCGTTTTGCGACGTTTCTTTTCTACTCTTCTCTGTTTTACTATTTGGTATACGCAACTCAATATTATATTTCTCTTCGTATTCATAAGTTATTGTAACTACTGCATCCCCATATTGTTCCTCAATTTCAATCTTAAAATCGCTCGCTTTGAAGTAGGTGCTCGAGTTAAGTACAGAATATATTTTACTATTAATCTTTGGTCGTAACATACGTATAGTTTAAGCTTCTTTTTTTAATTGCTCCGCATTTTCAGGTTCGATGTATATCTCTTGGGCATGAATTCTTATAGTGTTCATTTCGGTCTCAATACCTATCCTATCATAATACTCTTCCAATTCATCAAAAGAAAACCATCTTGACCCCAACATATTATAGACAAACATTTCTTCAAAAATTGAATGCCCAACCGATATATTCCTAATAGTATCTTTGGTAATTTTCTTTTCTTCACTGTTACGCACTTTCTGAATTCTGCAAACTGGGCAATGCAACCCTGATGTCACTAATGAACTATCGCTTCCTTGCTTTCTATCCGTCGCCTTAAAAAAGCCGAGCAAAAAGGCAAGCGATAGCCCTTCGTATAATTTACCCCAGCCTTGTTGACACACATATTATTGTTGCAAATATTATTAGATAATTTATCTAACTGGCTAGACATATTACCCTTACTGAAGTATAAAACATCTTTTTCGTCCCAAACTTTATATTGCAAATGGACAAGACGTACACGTTCATTTTTCAAATCATATTGTTCATACACTAAATCTGAACCAATAATATGCTCTTCATTATCCGGATGAAGCATTCTAAGTCTTAAAATTCTATCATTGCCTAGTTTGTAATCTATTCTCTTTTCATCTTTATATATAGGGTCATTAATTGCATAACTTCTAGTTGCTAGAAAGAAATCCTGATTTAATATTTTATGCTCTGACGGTGTACGTAGTTGAAAATACTCTTTAGCAGCTAATAGTTTACTTTTTTCTCTTTTTAACGGGTGGCTCTTAGGTTCTTTCTTTAATGCAGCTAGTATCGGATCTAATTTTCTATCCAATATATCCGTAGGTGTTACAGGCTCTTCGTCAGTACTAATCGCATTTGCCTCGGCTATAGCCAACTCTACTTCTTCACTCTTGTTCTTTTTAGTAAGCAAATCCGTTATATGACCATAAAGTTCTGGATCTATGTCATTAATTAAATCAAAAACCGATTCATATGCAACTTGTGTTGGAATTCTTTTTGCAACGCTGACAGCTTCGCGTATTGCAACAGTCGTTTGAAATGCTAAGTTGCGTTTTTCATCTTCTGTATAATCTTCAGAAGTATATAAACTCATAATCTCATAGGTGTTAGTAAGTTACATAAAGATAGTATAAATAGTTTTAATTTCTTAAAACCTTTAATACCCTTTAGTTGGCGCAAGCGTGCAGGTTAGATATGTGCATAGCGTGCTTGTGCCATAAGTCATATAAAGCCTTCTATTAATATTGCATATACTGTTAGTATCTTTAAAGTATGAGCGGAAGATTGTGCTAAAGAGGACGAGTGCAGGAACTCGCAAATCTGGAGATTTGCTGCCTTATCATAGCGTAGTCGGAGACTACGCCGAACGAAAAGAAAAATCATCAACTTAACATGTACAAAATAGCACGAATGTTAGTTATGATAATTGCTGTAGCTATTATCTTATTAATTGCAAGTCAATATAAAAAGAGTTTTAGGGAAAATCATAAGATGACCGTTGGGCAAATTTTTGCTAGCAAAAAAGGATATGGTTCACGAGGTAATTTTGGTGTGGATATTCAATATAAATATTTTGTAAACGGTCATGTTCAATATGCATCGACAAGAGATAGAAATTTACGATTTAATACAGGTCAATTTATGATTGGCAAGTATTTTCCTGTTCTATATAAAAAAACTCTCTTTGGTTATGATGAAACTATTTTAATAACTCCCTCTGAATTTAAATCTTATGGGTATGCGTTCCCTGATAGTCTGAGATGGATTATTAAGTATATAGAAAATTAATTCCTGTTAGGCGTAGGTTATACTACCCTCTTTTGGTGCAAGCATGCAGCTAAGGTATGTGCGTAGCGTTCTTGTGCCATAAATCATATAGAATATTCTAATAATATTACATCTGCTCACACTGTTAGTATCTTTAAAGTATGAGCAGAAGATTACGCTAAAGAGTACGAGTGCAGGAACTCGCAAATCTGGAGATTTGCTACCGGGGCAGCGTAGTGGGTAGACTACGCTGAACGAGAAGATGAATCAAGGATAGCAAATTCCAGTTGTTTGCTCAGCAAAATTCCACAGTTGCTTTGCCACCTGTTCATTCATTGCATTATCCTGAATAGATGCCCTTACAGGATAACCTCTTAATCCCCGATCTTGTGGTTCATACATATTGCCGCCTGAAGCTTCATTGGATGTTGCTGCAAATAATATTGATAATGCTCCCTGCCACGGCTCCATAAACTCGCCAAGTCTTTGCTTACCCATGGCGATTTCATCAGCGCTCATATGCCTGGTTAATTCAGTTGCATTTGCCCCAGGTTGCGCGGCAATTGACAATATTTGTTGTTTCGCATTCTTAATCCTTCTATCCAACTCAATAGCGAAAATTAAATTGGCTAATTTACTTTGCCGATATTCCCGCAAAGGATCATAGTCTTTCTCAGATCTTAAATTGTTGAAATCAATTGTTGCACCCTGGTAACCATTGCTGCTAACAGTAACAACTCTTGAACCACCTGCTACTTTAAGGATGGGATACAGGAGCCCGGTAAGTGCAAAGTGCCCTAAAAAATTAACGCCAAACTGCATCTCAAAACCTTCTGTTGTTTTGGATAATGGAGGAGAAGCAAGCCCTGCATTATTAATCAGGAGGTGTAACCTTTGGTTTTCCTGAATGAATCTTTCTGCAAATTGTTTTATACTATTTAAGCTAGACAGATCAAGTTGGCTGAATATTAATGTACCCTCTCCCCCCAAAGCCATCATCTTGCTTATCGCTTTTTCTGCATTGTCCTTACTTCTGCATGCTACAATAACATTTGCACCAGCTTGATACAACGCCAAAGCAATTTCATAACCTAAACCTGTATTACTGCCTGTAACTATAGCTTCCTTTCCATGAAGGTTAGGTATATTTTCTTTAGTCCACATAACATATTTTTTTTGTTAGGTGCAATATTAAATTACTTTGTGGTAGCATAATGGCCGACTTACCTATGAGAAAGTGGGAACTCTAAAGAATACAAATGACACATAAAAAGAATTGCACAGTAGAAGTTATTCAAGCCAATATCAGGCCAGTGCGAGACGCATTGGATGCATTGTATGGAAAATGGCGATTACCTATATTAATGTCCCTGGGATACGGGAAGAAGCGTTTCACTCAAATTCCTAAAGAAGTAATCGGGATATCAGATAAAGTTTTAGCCAGGGAATTAAAAGAACTTGAAATGAATCTACTTATAAAAAAAGAAATTCTTGAAACGTTCCCACCAACAATTGAATATTCTATTACAGAACATGGAGAATCGCTACGGAACGTTATGCGAGAATTGAAATATTGGGGGGAAAGTCATAGAAAAAAAATAATGGGCAGGTAAGGCTTTTAGTTGGCGCAAGCATTCAGCTAAGATATTTACGTAGCGTGCTTGTGCCATAAATCATGAAAGAGCCGTTTAGTAATATTGCATCTGCGTATACTGTTATTATCTTTAAAGTATGAGCAGAAGATTGCGCTAAAAAGGACGAGAGTAGGAACTCGCAAATCTGGAGATTTGCTGCCATGCAGCGTAGTCAGTGACTACGCCGAACGAGTTTATATCAGTAAAATGACAGATAATAAGCGGATAACAGTATTACAATTAACATACAGGCCATGATAAGGCTTTCTAAAATAGCATATATATGGGTGCTGATTTGTTTAGCACCTGTATATACCTACGCTCAAAATTTCAACAATATTTTTGATATTGATTCCAGCAACAATATTGGGAACGACATATTTCTGGAACAGGATGGCAGCTTTATCATATTGGGCGATAAGCTGAAGGAATTTAATTCATTTTCCGCAATAAAAGTCAATGCATCAGGAGATGCAATTATTAATGAGAACTCATTTGCTATTGATAGTGCTTCACCATATACAGGATATGTAGCTCGGAAAAAAAAGTTGTCGTCAGGCGGATTTTTGACACCGTTTACCGTCGTGTGGCGTCGGCTCTTAGTAAATGCTGAGAGTGGTGGATATGCTATATTAGATATTGATGGCAAGGTTGTTGAACATCATGAATACAATAATGATACATCAAATTACGTAACGGAAATATTTGATTGCGTATTATTGCCGAAAGGGGGATATCTCTGCGGGGGGGTATCGGTGAAACTATCAACATTTTTTTCTACAGCTATTCTAATAAGAACTGATGACACCGGCAAACTGCTTTGGCAAAAAAGCTATCCCTATCTTGGTTTTCAAACCCATATTAGTAGTTTACAGCTTATTGATGCAAATACTATATTGGCTGGTGGCAGTTTGGATGAACAACGCGTCATCAAATCTAACCGCGTTTTTTGGGGGCGTCCACGCTTTTTAAAACTCGATATTAATGGTAATATACTTAAAGACACTGCTTTTATTAAGGATTATGCCGGGATAGGAAAAATGGGAAATGGCAATATTTTTAAAGATAATAATGGTGGGTATTATCATTACGGTCAATTAGAAAAAATATATGATTCTTCACATGTTGATTGGGCTGAGAACTTTCCAGACTACTTAATGCATCTTGATGATAGTTTCAAAATTGATTGGGTTACCAAATTTGAAGATAGCCCCGGACATAAATATATCTGGACTGTTAAGCAATTGCGCGACTACAGTTATTTAGTATTTAGTACGACTATTAATGATAATGGACATTGGGGTTGGGCTGCTAAAGTGAGTACAAATGGTGTTATTTTATGGGATCAGCAATATTACCATGACAGTGCCGGGCCAAACTGTTTAACAGATGCTATAGAGCTGTCAGATGGAAGTATTGTGTTTACTGGTTATGCAGCTGATTATTCCCTTCCCCGATGGCACGCATATGATCTTTGGATGCTGAAAGTGGATGCAAATGGTTGCGAAATACCTGGCTGCATACCAACGAAAGTCAATACATCGATCAGTATGGGAAATATCACAATATATCCGAATCCGGCTAATGATAGAATTACTATAGAAGGTCTGACAAAAGGTAATAAGATACAATTGATAGACTTTATTGGCAGATATATATACGCTACTGTAGCTAAAAAAGGAAGTGAAACGATAGGTATGAACGCCTTTAATACCGGAAGTTATATCATTGTCATTACAAATAACGATGGACAAAGACTTATCCGGAAAATTGTAAAACAATAATTCTAGTTTCCTATTGCTCCATAATGCGAAACATCAGTAGTTGGTGCAAGTGTGTGCGACTAAGGGTAAGAGCTTATTTTATATGGAATGACTTAGATACCTAAAATCAGTTTTCTTGCGCAGGGAAGAAAAGGCTCATAGGCAGGTCTATCAATCTCCCGACCATTACCTTTGTAGCTCGTAGGTAAGCTCAACAACTCCGGATCTAAAAACTTTTGTTTCGGTTAGTTTCAACCCGATCCGTTCTTTCAGATCTTCGAACAAAGGTTTTCCGCTGCCTAAAACTACCGGGTGAACGGATATTTTATAGATATCAATAAACCCTAAAGCTATGAATGTCTTTATCAGGTTTGCTCCTCCGTAAAGCCATATATCTTTACCCCCCTGTTTTTTTATTTCTGCTATTTTGTTTTCTATATCAGCAGTAAGGAAGGTAGCCTTATCATCTGACCTATCGCGGCTTGAGAAAACGAACTTCTTCTTAGCATGTATATTGTCCCACATCAATTTTTCGGCAGCATCCGCATTTTCCGCGGGCTGGAAATTTCCCCAGGCATCATAGCTCACTCTACCATAAAATATAGTGTCGATACTATCGAGGAAGCCATCGAAATTCATATCATCGTCCATAATGCACCAATCGACCTCCCCATTTGGCCCTTCAATAAAACAGTCTAAGCTAACTGCCAGGTTTAAAATTATTCTTTTCATCGTGTATGCTATTGCTGTGCAAATTAAAGGGAATAGTTGTTTGCTGAGCGCTCACTGCAAATGAACACAAGGTGGCTTTCTATATTAATTTATAGATAAACTCTTCGATCTGGGCCTGCCGTGCGTTTGCAAATCCTTTGTCTTCGCCTATCCTGGTAAACCCACATTTCTCCAATACCCTTTGCGAACCGATATTGTCAAATGCTACCCGTGCAAAAACAGGCCTTATATCTACGATGGTTAAGAAGTTTTTAAGCGCAGTTGTAGCAATTCCCTTTCCCCAAAATCTTTTGTCGATCCAATATGTGATCTCTGTATCGCCATCGATCATAAACTTAGCCACACTGCCTGCAATAATTCCATCTACAAGTATAGTTTGCTGATTTATCGTAGGGTCGTCCAGGTGTTTGGTATATTTTTCGATATACGCCTTTTTGTTGGCAGGATCTTTAGGCGTAAATGCTGCCAGGTAATTAGCCTCTTCATCCAGTTGAAATTGAAAAAGGATCTCAAGATCTGATTTATCTGATCGTCTAAGTTGTACTTGTAAATTTTGCATACGGTGATGAGCCATTAATAAAAATAATAAAACACTATCATTTAATTGTGGAGATGGGCACTATGAGGTTGACTTGAAAAAACATCTCAAAAATACCTCTTAAAACGCATGAACCTCTTCTCAAAGAGATAGTAGCTGGCAGTGGCCACTATTAAAGAAGCAAAGAGGGCAATAACTATTTGCAATACAATATCCTGGTTTTTAAATATCCTGTGCGTAAAAGAGATACATAAAGGATGAAATATGAAAAAACCATAACTGATGGTGCCTGTGAACACGGGTATTCTCTTTTGTAGGCATCTTTTTAAGAAATGCCTCTGATCAGCCGTTACGAGGTAAGAAAGCGCAGATGCATAAAACAGGTTGAATAAAAGCGGCATTGCTATATTAAATACACTGTTTGTTGTACCAAAGAAAATAAACCACAGGATAATAGCCGGTATGCCGGTAATATACATCCATTGCCGTATGCATGCCCTGTATACCATAAGCCCGCCATAGTAACTGAGTATGCCTGCAATAGCGCCCACAGCGAGTGCATCGATAGTAGTAAATGTAAAGAAGAATACCGGGTAGCCATTAACCGCCAGCATAATGCGCATTACCAATGCAATACCAATAATACCAATGCAAACGCCTATTAGCTGCCGCTTATTGAGCCACAATACCAGCATAGGCCACAGGAGGTAAAAATGCTCTTCTACCGCCAGCGACCACAGGTATTTTGGCCCCGCATGTGGCCACCTGAACGTGATCGGCAGGTTTTGCAAATGCACCCAATTATACCATTGCAGCGAAAATGAGGGGATTGCCCTGCCATACAATATGGGTAAGCCAAAGAAATATATCAGTAACACCAGATAATATAGCGGGAATATGCGCAATATGCGGCGGGCATAATAATAGGAGAAGTAATTGTGCGTGCCTTTCGCATTTAGCAATATCTGTGTAATGAGGAAGCCCGATAGCACGAAAAACAGATTGGCCATGGTAGGGCCAATGGAAACCAGCTTCATAAAAACACCGGGGAGCAGACCGCTAAACGTTTGCCCGTGCAGGAAATGAAAAAAGAAAATGGTAAGCGCGGCAAATCCCCTGATCCCATCCAGCTCGGTATAATATTTCATTTTGCCAGTTGCCATTACGATTTCGCAGCTAAAGATATACGTTCGTTGTTGTATTGGAAATTCAGAACATATCTGAACTGAATGGATTTTTAGCCTTGCAGAACTGCAGCTTTTGCAGTGTGCCGATCTGCAAACTGGCCGCCCGGTTTTTGATCGGCGGCTGACGGAAGCAGATAAAGCAATACCAGGTAAGGATAGGTTTCGCCAAGTAAACGCCCGGCCCCAAACCCGCCAATAAGTAAAATAAATATTGCCGCAGCTATATAATTTATTGTTCGACGTTTGTCTTTTTTATAACAAAGTGTAAAAAGAAAAAATAACAAGCCCTGCGTAAGAAAAGCCTGGAATAAATAATCTGCTTTAGTAGCACTATCAAATGTCTTCCCGATCAGGTACAAAATCGAAAATTGTTTTTCCTGACCGGTTGTAAGATTGATGCGAAACAAAAGGAGCGTTACAAATAGCCCGAGTAGTATAAATGAAGTATTGAAGAAAAATGACGGTTTTCTTTTCGTCATATAAAGAACAACACCCGATATTATGCTTAATACCATGAAAAAAAGGACGGTTGTTTCTCTCGAGAAGATGCCTATCAATCCTCCGATTATTATATATCGATAGCGAGCACTGAAGATACCAATAGATAACAACACCGATGCCAGCCATCCGAACCCCTGTGACATTGGCGCAATGATATTGACAGGCACCATGAAGTATCCGCTACAGAGGGCAATGCATGAAAAATAGATAAAATTGCTTTTTTGCAGATGGCCATAGGTAACGACAAACCATATTATCAGCGCCACAGCTGCGATAAAAGCAGCATAATTAACCAGCAATAAAGCAAAGAAGTTTTTCTGCATATTCAGTCCCTTGTAGGTGACTGACCGGGCAAATGAGATGTCATTGGGATAATATAGCCGGGATTGCTTTGCCGCATACGCAAGCAATGTTGGCAATTGCCGTAACGCATGGGGAGCTACGGTGGCAGAAAGGTTCAAAGGCGCATCCACCATCTTGCTATACTTTAAGAAATCCCAATTGCCAAGGTCTGGCCGGCCATATTTGTAGCTCGTGTAAAATATACCGTAAGTAAAGAGGAAGGTTAAAATGCAATATTTCAGAAAAGACAAAATATGTTGTCCCATTTATATAATCTTATTAAGGTAACCTGAATATCGCCGCATCGCAGAAAAAGATAGATCTATCTTACGCGAAAAACTATTGATCACCAGGCAAACATACAAAAGCCATATGACCGATGCCACAGAATAGAAATTATTTTGAAAATCAACTTACTATATATTTTGCCTAAGGAGCAATAAAAAGTACCGTGAGGAGAAAAACCACTCTCTCTAATCCTCCATCTCCAACCCAAACCTTATAGCTGCTTCGAGTACTTCGAGGTTTATATCTGCAAGGGTTTTGAATTTGATGCAATAGCCGGTGACGCTGGCCTTACCGAGGTCTTTACCAAAGGTTTGGGCTAAGTAGGCCTTGTCTTTGATGCCGAGGATATACACAGAGATGCCTGTTTTGTTGGCGCTGATGCCAATACGAAAGGAGTCTTTAGTAGTGCCGTTGGTATATTTAATGGTATAGTTGCCATAGCCTATTGTGGGGTTGGCAACGGTTTTACCCTGTTCGTCTGTGCCATCGAAGAACCAAAGTTTGGTTTTCGGTGATATGTGGAGTATGCGCTTGTGCAAGTCCTGCAACTCGATGCGTTTGGGTTCGGGCTGTGTGGCGATAAAATTTTGTATCTGTTCCTGTACATTCATGTGCATATCATTTATGGCGGTCTTTTCAAATCTCGCCAATTTTATTGATACCCTCAAGATGCAAGTATCTCTACCGTTCGACCGTCTTTTTCCCCGCCAAAGAATTTATCCAGCACTTTTTGAAATATGGGGTTGGCGTTTGGAAGTGAGGAGAAGAGTGTCATGGATGATTTTAGCTTCACGCTGTCGATGCCTCCGAATATCTGCACGGCGTTGCTGCTGTTTAATTGCATTAGCACTTCGCTGATCTCTATTAGCCGCTGCCCGAGGATGGGATGTTGCAGATATCCCTGTGCTTCTTCCTTGTCTTTAATAGCATAGAACCTTGCCATATCACTATGACCAAGGCCTTGTATTTGCGGGAAGATGAACCACATCCAATGGCTGGCCTTCCTGCCATTCCGTATTTCGGAAAGGGCGGTTTTGTAAACGCCCTGCTGCGCTTTGATAAAACGATCGAGGTTGTGGGATGTTGGCATATGCTAACGTATTGGTATATACTTATAAATATCGCTCCAATACCTGTTTAACCGGCCAATTATATATAAAATATTGTTGCGGGCATCAATTTGGTAGCTATCCACAAAACAAGACAGTCATGAAACAGAGCAGTTATAAGAAAATGGCATTGATGCTAACCATATCGTTTGTGATCATGTATAGCGTAATGTTTATGAATGTGGATAGCGTAGATCATATTTACCTGAGCCTGACAAGAACGTATATGAGCCTGCTGATGGTAACCCCTATGGCCTTACTGATGCTCTGGCTGATGGGCAATATGTACCCGAACAAAAAACTTAACAAGGTTATCGGGTTATTGAGCGCAATAGTTTTTGTGCTGGCACTTGTGTTTTTACGTAATCAAACCTTTGTTTCGGACAGAGAGTATATGCAGGCGATGATACCCCACCACTCCTCCGCCATCATGACCAGTAAACATGCGACGATAACCGACCCGGAGGTGAAGAAATTGTCTGAAGGCATTATAGCATCGCAGGAACGGGAGATAGCAGAAATGAAGCAAATGCTGCAAAGGATGAAATAGTGCCGGTATTTAATGGTTGGTAACCACCAGGCAAAAGGCCCGAAACAAATTCAAAGCGGAGCGGAAGAAGAAAGCAAACGTGTGCAGACAAGCGGACTTGGAAACTAATGCATCCTACCCCACCATAACAGATAAAAACAAATGCGGTACTCCCGCATTTGTTTTTATGCATTCTCATTATAATGACTATTATCTTTAATATAACCTAATAAAAATAGTTAATATTACATTCAGGATAAGTTATTGAAAATGAAAGCGATACCCGTCAGACATCTTGCCAGTAAGACTGAAGATCAGCGCAATGCCGGACGATTCAGTATCCGCAGCATTCAACAGTTGTTAGATGGGCGCAACCTTGTGCATGATCTTCACAAACATGATTTCTACTTTGTACTTGCTATACAAAAAGGAAGTGGTATCCATGAGATCGATTTTGTGCAGTACGAGGTGCATGATCATTCCGTATTTATCCTCAGGCCCGGGCAGGTACACAGGCTGGAATTGAGCGCAGGCAGCGAAGGCTACTTAATGGAGTTTGACCTGGCATTTTACCAACCGAAAAACACCATCACAGAACACCGGTGGCGCAAGGCATCAAGCAAGAACTATTGCGAAGTAGAGACCGCACGATTTATGAGGTTGCATACTAACCTTGAAAATATATTTAACGAATTTGCCAACAAGCAGGAAGGATTCGCGGAAGCGATCAAAGCGCACCAGGACCTTTTCTTTATTGAATACATACGGCAAAGCCAGAATCCGAAAAGCATTGCATCGACCGAGAAAGCTTATACACAAGATCGATTTGAAGAGCTACAACGCCTGCTGGAAGCCAATATTGGAAGTATGAAGAATGTAGCCCAGTATGCAGACCTGATGAATATGTCGGCCTACCAACTGAATGCCATTACAAAGGCTGCTGTTGGCAAAACCATGTCGGACCTGATCAATGAACAAGTGATCCTGGAGGCAAGAAGGTACCTGTTTGCCACTACCAGCCAGGTAAAGGAAGTAGCCGATCACCTTGGTTATGAAGATGTCTCTTATTTTATCCGGTTCTTTAAGAAGCATACAGGATATTCGCCGGAGGCATTTCGCAATAACTTTAAATAAGTACCATTCAACTTGATAAGCGTCCTATCATAGCCCTCTTTACGCGTTCTACTTTTGTGAAAGAAATTAATCATCACAAAAACTAAACGATATGAACGCAAAAACAAGGCTATTGATGTCTTTAAAGATCTGGGCAGTTATTTACCCATCTATTACCGCTTTCTTATTCTTCTTCGGGCAAGCACTTGCCGACCTACCGCTGTACCTGAGGACATTTATCCTTACCATTTCACTGGTGCCATGGATGATGTTTGCAGGAGTTCCTATGTTGGACGCCATCATTAAGAGGATATCAGCGAAGAAAACACTGAAATAAGTATGGGGTCGCGACGCGGGTTTATAAAGTTGGCCGGGGTTCTGACAGCGGGGATGTTATTGCCTGAATGGACAAAAGGAAAATCAATCAACAGCAATATGAGAAAAGAAAATCAATACGATGTAATAATAGTGGGTGGCAGCTACAGTGGCCTTGCCGCAGGTATGGCACTAGGAAGGGCATTGCGCAAGGTGCTGATCATAGACAGCGGCGACCCTTGCAATAAGCAGACACCACATTCCCATAACTTTTTAACCAATGATGGCAACGCACCCGGTGAGATAGCAGCTTTTGCGAAAAAAGAGCTAAGCCGCTACCATACTGTAGAATTAGTGACAGGCTGGGCTATAACAGCCTCTAAGACAGAAGATGGATTTACCGTACAAATGCAGGATGGCGGGGCATTTTCTGCAAGAAAGCTGGTTTTGGCCACCGGAATAAACGATATCATGCCGGGCATACCGGGCTTTGCCGACTGCTGGGGCATTAGTGTACTGCACTGCCCGTACTGCCATGGATACGAAGTACGGCAACAGAAAACAGGCATTTTTGCCAATGGAGACCTTGCCTATGAGATGGCATCGCTAATAAGTAACTGGACGAATGACCTGACCGTTTATACAAACGGGCCATCTACGCTCAACGAACAGCAAAGAACAAAGCTGGAGCACCACGGTATAGATATAGTGGACACAGAGATAGAACGATTGGAGCATAAAATGGGCTATGTAGAACGTATCATCTTTAAAAATAAAACCAGCGTTGCGGTAAAAACACTGTATGCGCGCCTGCCATTTAAGCAACACTCCGCTATTGCCCATATGCTGAGTTGCGAAATAACACCGGAAGGCTATATAAAAATTGATGCTGCAAACAAGACCACAGTTCATGGATTGTATGCCTGTGGAGACAATGCATCGAGGATGCGCACGGTAGCAAATGCTGTATCTATGGGAACTACAACGGGCATCATGGTAAACAAAGAGCTGATCGAAGAAAATTTTTAATGCAAAAAGAATGAAAGCATTTATTAAAACAAGGTATGGGGGCCCTGAAATACTCAGGTTTGAAGAAGTAGAAAGGCCTTCTGTAAAAGCAGACGAAGTGCTCGTTGAAGTGATGGCGAATTCTGTAAACCCGGCAGACTGGCATATACTACGCGGCAAGCCATACTTTGCGCGATTATCGTACGGGTTATTGAAACCAAAACATAAGATACCAGGAACTGATTTCGCCGGGGTGGTTGTGAAAGCGGGTACTAATGTTACCCATCTGAAAGCAGGCGACAAAGTGTTTGGCCATCATTTGAAAGGAGGCGCTTTTGCGGAGTATATATCCGTGCCCGCTAACAGCTGTGCCTTAATGCCCACCGGCACAGACTATACAGAAATGGCATGCGTGCCGCTGGCGGGATCTACAGCATACCAGGCATTGGTAATACATGGGCAATTGCGTAAAAATGAAACGGTGCTTATCAATGGCGGTTCAGGTGGCGTTGGACACTTTGCCGTACAAATAGCAAAAGCATGCGGCGCAAAGGTGACCGCGGTCTGCTCTTCTAAAAACGCAGATTTTGTTACCGGGCTGGGAGCAGATCGGGTAATAGCATACGACAAAGAAAATATCCATCAACACGAGGGACAATATGACCTTGTGATCGATACGAATGGCAACCTATCTCATGCAGATTATAAGCGTATGGGTAAAAGAGGTGTGATGGTAGGATTTACTACTATGGGGCATATGATGTCTGTATCATTGAGAAAAGCTTTTAGCAGGTTCCCTTTAGCACAATTTACAGCAGAGGCTGATGCTATGGACCTGGATGTATTAGGCACGCTCATTTATAAAAATAAACTAAAGGTGCATTTGACACAAACGTACTCGCAACATGATATTCCTGAAGCACTCAGCTATATAGAAAAGATGCGTACCAAGGGTAAAATAGCTATCCGCTGGCTGCGATAAGAAAAGGACAAACTGCGCCACAACAATTTTGCATAAGTGCTATATAACTACAAGATCGTCCTACCGGAAGGGGTAATACAGAAGCTAATTTTGTAGCATGATTCGGAGATATAGCATACTGACGTAAGACTTCCCTACTCTACAAGATGTAATTAAAAAAACTTCTCAAAAGGAAGGGTGGGATCTTATTGCCTTAAATGAACCAACAATAATAATAACAACAATAATTAATAACCACTAAAAATTAAATCAAAATGTACCAAACAATTAAATCTGCAAAACTTGCAGTAGTAACACTGGCACTGGCAACTTTATCGTTCAGTTCTTTTTCGCAAACAAGCAAATTCGGCATTTCGCTTAATTCGCTGACCACCAACTTTAACTATGGAGCATCAAATAGTATGCTACAACAGTACAAACAGAACTATAAGGGCTTGCAGGCAGGCTTCTCTTACCAGGCAGGCATCACACCTATGTTCTCCCTTGTTCCGGAATTATACTTTGCAATGAAAGGCGGCACTCTAAAAGAAAACAACCCGTTGACAGGTGGTAAATCTACATTGCGTATGGGCTCACTGGAGTTGCCGGTACTTGCCCGGGTACACTTCAACAATTTCTACATCAACGCAGGCCCTTATGTTGGTTATATATTATCAGGCCGATTAAAGACAGAAGCGTCGAAGAACTTAGCGGAGACCAAAACCAAAGTAACCTTTGGCAGTGATATGGGCAGCCTGAAGCGCTGGGATGCGGGCTTACAGGCAGGTGCGGGCTATACGTTTAATATGAAAAAGACCAGCCTGACATTGGATGCACGCTATGGTTATGGCCTTGTGAATATATCTAACAACGTGGAGCGCTATAACAGGATGCTGAACATCAGCCTGGTGCTATCGAGGATCAGTGTAAAAAAACAAGCTGAGAAAAAAGGATAAAAGATTGCTCCCATAAGGAGCAATCTTCAGCGAAGATTTTTCTTCATTTAAAAATAAATAATAACAAGCATGAAAATTGTAATCGTAGGTGCCTCGGGCACGATGGGCACCTATTTGTCACAGGCTTTTGAAAAAGAACACGAAGTGATCAGGGCCGACAGAAAGGGAGTTGATGTACAGGTAGATATTACTTCTACCGAATCGATCGAAAACATGTACAAAAAGATCGGCGCATTTGATGCGCTGATATGCACAGCAGGCCCTACTTATGTAGGCCCATGGAAAACCCTGACCGATACGCAGTTTCGCAACGGCGTAGAGGGCAAGATGATGGGACAGATCAACCTGGTGCTTATCGGACAGCACTACATTAATCCTAAAGGCTCGTTCACACTTATTACAGGCGCATTAACGCACGATCCGCAACGCAACTTTGCCAACGCTTCTGCTGCCAATGCTGCTGTGGAGGGCTTTGTACGCGCCGCTGCCATTGAACTGGAAAACGGGATCCGTATCAATGCTGTTAGTCCTACCGTAATAGAGAATTCCCCTCAGTATTTTCCATTCTTCCCGGGGGATATTCCCGTGACCATGCATCAGCTGGAGTATGGATTCAGGAAAAGTGTTTTCGGTGCAGGTACGGGGCACGTGATCAAGCCGTATTAATCTTTGCCTTCTAGGGTCGTTACAATAGTAACGGCCCTTTTATTTATTTTCTCAAAATCGTCTCCATAACCTTGCCCTTAGCCAGCTCGTCCACCAGCTTATCAAGGTAGCGAATCTTTTGCATGAGCGGATCTTCGATATCCTCTATCCTATGCCCGCAGATGACTCCAGTGATCTTTGCAGCATTTGGATGAAGCCGAGGTGCACTATCAAAGAAGGTTTTATAATCTACTTTATCATCGAGTTGTTGTTGCAAAGACTGCTGATTGTAGCCAGTAAGCCAGCAGATAACGGTATCCACCTCTTCCTTTGTGCGGCCCTTTTTCTCTGCTTTTTTTACCAGTAATGGATAGACGTTTGCAAAGGCCATCCGGAATACTCTTGTATTATCCATGCGGGCAATAGTTTTCGTTGCATGAATTTACAATTTCCTGCTCATCAGTAAGTCTACCTGCGGCTCATTGCCAGCCATATAATTATGCCTGTCGAAAACTTTAAAGCCGCCTTTGGTGTAGAACCGCTGCGCACGGGTATTGTGCTCCCAGACACTTAGCCATATTGAGCTGTAACCTTGCGCAAGTGCGTATTTAAAGGCTTCTTCCATCAGCAGCGTTGAAACCCCGGCACCATGATAGTAGCGATGAACATATAACTGATGTATCTCGAGGTTGTTAGGCCCTAAGAGTTTATTTGCAATTAAATTTTTGCGTAACCGCATGAAGCCTACCAGTTTATTATCGTCAAATGCAAGCAACATTTTGGAAAAGGGTTCGGCAAATTCTTCGTGAAGCTTTACTGATCCGTAGGTATCATCAAGATATTTATTTAATTCATCCGGCGCGTAGTATTCGCCAAATGTATCTGTATAGCATAGCACAGCAAGCTGCTGCAATGCCGGCATATCTTCTACAGTCGCCGCCCTGATAAGTATCATACAGACAAATATCAGACAGCATCAATGCAAATATTGTCGCCCTGCATACAGTTTATGGCGTTTTTACCCATTCCCTGGCTTCGGCTGCATCTGCCAAAGTAAAAAACCTGATGGTTGCAGTGGTAAAGGGCGTCATTGCCTGGGTAAGCATCCGCTCCCATTGCTCTACCCCTACCATCGCAATTTTTTGAAAATCGTTCCAGTGTTTGAAATCAAAAGCGAGATCCTTCGTGAACGCACCCGCTTCCCAACCCTCAAAATTCTGCATCTCGAAATACCAGCTAATTGTTTTGAACTGCTTTATTATGTTCTCTAAAACGGGGATAAGCTGATCATAATCTTCCTTTGTCAATTTGCCCTGCGCTACCGTATAAGCAATATTTCCTTCTGTTTGTATTGAAATCATAAACAGTGTTTACAATGTGAAATAAGAAGATGGGATTAAATGTTATTCCAGCAGCCGTGAAATCTTGCTTTGAGTTTAATTGACAGATATCAGCTTTTGGTATAATGATGGTCAGCATATTTGAGCAGAATGAATGATTTCTTTATACCGAAATCCGCAAACGACTATATGCAACAGCTATTGACCGCAGAGAATGTAAGAAATGTATGTGACCCTCAGACAGTTGACATTGATAATATCACACAAGTTTTATCAGAAAAAGTATTAATAGGACAAAAAAGAGCCATCAAAGCACTGACCCTTGGCTTAAGCATTAAATCGCAGGGATTTAACATATATGTATCCGGACCGGAAGGAACAGGCAAACTGACTGCCGTTAAAAGCTTTGTAGAAAAACAAGCCGCGAAGGAACCTGTACCCGCCGACTGGTGTTATGTAAACAATTTTAAAGATCCCTACAGGCCACAAACATTAAGCCTTCCCGCAGGTACGGCGCTGCAGTTTAAAAAAGAGATGAAAAGCCTGATACAGGATATGTACCATGCGCTGATCAAAGCATTTGAAAGTGAGGAGTATGCCAATAAACGACAACAATTGGTGGGCTCTTTAGATGAGCAGCAAACCGAGATATTGGGAAAAATAAATGAAGAAGCAACAAAAAATTCATTCCTGGTAAAGCAAACACCGACAACCATTATTACTATACCCGCGAAAGATAATAAGCCCCTGACAGATGAAGAGATCAACAGTATGTCTGAAACGGAGATAGACGAACTAAATAAAAAACAGGATCATTTACAAGAGCTCATCAACGCCAGCCTGAGGGAAGTACGGAAGCTGGAAAAAGCGATGGCAGAGCGCCTTGACAATCTTGCAAAGGAAGTAGCAGAGTATGCCATTGGCAACCTGATAGGCGAGCTAACGGAGAAATACAAGACGATATCTTCTGTGATCAAATACCTGCAGTTGCTGAAAGAAGACATTATGAACAACCTGCCGGAGTTTATAAAGCAAGAGATAAAACCCAGCCTGAACAACGATAACCAGCTATTAAAAAGATATGAAGTGACCGTGCTGGTAGACAATACCGACACGAAAGGCGCACCGGTTATCATCGAACGAAACTCGACTTATAATAACCTGCTGGGAAGAGTTGAAAAGGAATCCTACATGGGTACACTTATCTCGGACTTCACGATGATAAGAAATGGTGCGCTACACACGGCAAACGGGGGTTATCTCATCATCAGGATAGAAGAGATACTAAACAACTACTTTGCGTGGGATTGCCTGAAGCGAGCATTGAAAAACAGAGAGATAGCCATAGAAGAAGCTACGGATCAGCTTGGTTATCTTACTACCCGATCTTTGAAACCCGAGCCTATACCATTGAACCTTAAGGTGATATTGATAGGCAATGCCCTATTCTACCAATTGCTCTATCAATACGATAATGATTTCCGGGAGCTATTTAAAGTAAAGGCAGATTTTGACAGCCAGATGCCCCGCACAGCAGACAGCATGAAGGACTACAATGAGTTTATTCAATCATTATGCAATAAAGAAAGCCTGCCGCAGGCAGATAGCACGGCGGTAGCCAAGATCGTTGAATACGGATCGAGGTTGGCCGACGAACAAAATAAGTTAAGCACCTGCTTTGGCGCTATTGCTGACATAATAAGAGAAGCCAGTTTTTATGCAGCACAGGAACAATCATCAAAGCTTACTGCCAAACACATTGCCAATGCAATAGAAGAAAAAATATACAGATCGAGCCTGATACAGGAAAAGATAAACGAGATGATCACCACGCATGAAATATTCATTGATACCAGCGGTGAAATTATTGGTCAGATAAACGGCCTGTCTGTTCTCGGCATTGGTGATATTTCTTTTGGCATCCCTACCCGCATTACCTGCACTACAGGTATGGGCAAGGAAGGGGTGATCACCATAGAACGCGAGGCGGAACTAAGCGGCCCTATACATACCAAGGGTGTGCTGATACTAACAGGCTACCTGACATCCAAATTTCTGCAAGACAAACCCATAAGCCTTGCCGCGAGGCTTGTATTTGAACAGAGCTATTCGGAAGTAGAAGGAGACAGCGCATCGAGCACGGAGCTATATGCCATACTGTCTTCCCTTGCAAGCCTGCCTATAAAACAAGGCATAGCAGTAACAGGCTCTGTAAACCAAAAAGGAATGATACAGCCTATAGGCGGAGTTAATGAAAAAATAGAAGGCTATTTTGAGATCTGCAAGCATATAGGATTGAATGGCGAACAAGGTGTAATGATACCGGCAGCGAACGTAAGAAACTTGATGCTGAAAGAAGAAATTGCCGATGCGATCAAAAACAAGCAATTCAAAATATGGGCGGTAGATAAAATAGAAGACGGGATAGAGATATTAACGGGCGTAAAAGCAGGCAGCATTTGGGAAGACGGTACCGTGTTTGGGTATGTGAACAATGCATTGAATTTATACGCAGATAAGATGAAAGCTTTTGCTGCCAGTGAAGGCTTATTGGAAAATGGCCTGAGTTCTTAAAGCTGTTTTGAAAAACCCCAAAAATAATCGGGCAGATACATACCTGCCCGATTATTGATGGATTAAATGATTACGGTAGCCGCAAAAAAGATTAAGCGTCCGGTATATTAGGCTCTACCAGTTTGATGAGCTTTTCCAGGGACTCCTGCCAGCCGAGATAACACATCTCTACCGGTATAACTGATGGAATCCCTTCCTGCAGCACTTTCATTTCCGTACCTACAGAAGTTTTCTCCAGCCATATTGTAGTACGCATTTCGCCGGGCATGTTTGGGTCCTCGAACGTATCTGTGTACTGTAAAAATTCATTTGGCCTGAGGTCGATATATTTTCCGCCGAAAGAATGACCATTGCCGGTAGAGAAATTGTGAAACGACATGCGGAAAGTGCCGCCTACCTGTGGATTCATTTCGTGTACGGTGCAAAGGAAGCCATAAGGCGGCAGCCAGGATGCAATAGCCAAAGGCTCTGTAAATGCACGATATACTTTTTCGGGTGTTGCTTTGATAACTCTGTGGAGAGAAACGCTATTGTTTGCCATAACTAATATTTTTTTACAAAGATGAGGCGGATATAATTAAATAAGGGTTGGCGGATGCGACAATCTGCGGGCAGATAACGACAAGCGCAAACAGCAGATTAGTCGCAAACAAATAGGGCACAACTAGTGTTGCGCCCTATTCAGATCTCACCTTAAATAATACAAAAACTTATTTGGCTACTACCATGCGTTTTGTGGCAGCTTCCTGTCCATCAAGGATAAGGCTATAGATATACATACCGGGAGCAAGTTCTGTGCCCGAAACAGTGACCTTTCCTTCGCGGCCTTGTATTGGCAGGCTTTTAAGTTTTCTGCCATTCATATCAAATATCATGATATCGGCATTGGTGTAGTCGCGTGTTAAACGATAACCTATTTCTGTGCTACCATTGAATGGATTAGGCGTGTTCTGGAACAGCATATCATCTGAAGCAGAAGTACTGCTACCTACGTTTTCAACGCCGGTGTTTTTAGTCATAAAGGCTTCAAGGCGGTTAATACGGTCTTCGAGCTCCGCGATCTTAGCGTCTTTTTGAGTGATCACTTTGTCTTGTTCCTGTATTGCTTTAATAATTACAGGTATCAATTCTGTATACTGAATACCATGTGTATGCATAGAATCATCCCCAACATACACGATCTCCCTGATCACTTCTTTAGTTTCCTGTGCGATCAAACCGAGGCTACGTTGAGAGACAGGATTATCGTTCAGATTATAGCTTACAGGCCTCAAATGCCTGATAGCATCTAAACCATATTCAAGATCGCGTACATTACTTTTCAGCCTGGCATCGGATTTGATAATCGGGGCATTACACAAAAATATATTATTCCAGCTTTTAATACTTGTACCAAGATCGCGCGTACAACTGCCATCAGGCACAACATTGCCGGCAACCTGTAACAGGTTTCCTGTAGTAGCATCGCTATTGGTACCGATACCCACGTGGCCATCTGTTCCTATTGCAATACCTGTAGCGGTGAGATTACCGGCAGCATCAGCAGGCGCTAAATACATTTGGCCATTAGGTATCCAGTACTGATAGTGAAAGCGGAAAGAATTGGTTGGACTACCTGTAAAAATGGCATCGCCCTGGTAAAGATCTAATAGCATTAAAGGATTTGTTGTGCCCCCGATACCAACATTACCTGTTGGTTTGATCACGACTTTAGTAGCTCCTGATTGATTTTCTGCAACCAGCAAGTCGCCGGGACTTCCGCATGATGAATTGGGTGTAAGACGCAGATTAGCAACACCACTACAAGTAGCATCTTTAATATGCAAGAGTGCATTGGGGCTATTGGTACCAATACCGACCTCACCCATAGTATAAATATTATCATTTATAGATGTAGGGATAGTATTTGATAAAGTAAGCCAATCCTGATCCATAATAGTACTAACATCCCTATAGTTGACTACACCACCATTGCTAACTAATACTTTCGTCTGAGCATTGTCGTTGGGAATATTTTGAATTTTTAGTTTACCATTGATATCTACTTTTTCTGCGGGGGTGATCGTACCTACACCAAGGTTACCATTTGTGAAGGTCATTGTATAGGGATCTGTCATATACTGATCGTTGTGAAATACAAAACCACCAGCTGCCCTTGCTCTAAATTCATTTGCTGCCAGGTTTTTAACTGTAGGGGAAGTCTGAAAATCAGAAAAGACAATAGATCCGTCAAATCCATTAGTACTACAGTCTTCGCCTATTGCAACAGAGTTGTTACCTGTTGCCTGACCTGACAGGGCAGCGAACGAAGAATGTCCTGAAGCCAGAGAATAATATCCAAAAGCGGCGGCATCTGTACCACTCGCCTCTGCATGTTCACCAGCCGCAAAAGACTTAGACCCTGATGCTATGCCTTGACCCGCAGCAAAAGAATTATCGCCGGAAGCTGTAGCATTGTTAACAGCAAAAGCACCATACTGCGTAGCCTGCGCACCATTGTTAAACGCAGCAGATGCATCGCCTGAAGCCACAGAATTTATTCCTCCGGCGATAGAATATGTACCAGATGCGGTAGTGGTATTACCTGTTGCAAAAGCCGCTAAACCGCTCGCATTAGTGGACTCACCAAAAGCTGCTGCATTTGAATTTGTTGCATGCGTTAGGTAATTGGCCGCGAAGGCACCAGGTGCAGTTGCTTCTGTACGTACATTAGCTGCAAATGAACCGTCACCAGATGCAGTAGTACTATTACCTATTGCAGCAGAGTACATACCAATATTTGCATTGTCCCATTGCGTACTTGTGACCATACCACTTCTAAAAGCAGCTTTATCCGGTATCCACATCATACGTGTACCAGCACCAGATACTGTATTGGGAGGAGGTGTCCCACCTGTTGGGATATCAAATAACACGCATCCGTTAAAAACATGTAGCAATGCTCTGGTTGAGGAAGTACCGACACCAACACCTGGCCCACCGCTCCCAATAAGTCCACCAGGAGTATATAATTGTGCATTTACCGATAAGGTTGCAAGGCAGGCACATAGTGCAAGAGTGATTTTGTTTTTAAATGTTCCCATATTGATGATATTTTTTCATTTGCGCCTACTCTTTACCGGATTTTCAGCATACTCCGGAATACAAGTTTTTAAACGAGCATACAATGCTAATATCACCAGGATAACAAGAGATATAAAACCCTATCCTATATCCGGCATATAAAAAGCAATAAGTGGGAGGAACTGTTTATTAAAAGGGAAAAACATATCTACATGTTGGGCTATCCGACAGACAAGGACATTACCTATCCAACCTCATAGCTGCTTCTAATTGTCTTTCCTACGTCAGTTGCCATCGCCCTGTTTGGAATGATTTACATTTTTTCATAAATTGATTACATGAAACACATCGCTATCATTACCCCAATAAAGATCTTGACATGCGCCACACAGTAGTAATACTATTGTTTTTATTGTGCTTCGCGGACAAGAGTTACGCCACACACTTTTATGGTGTTGACCTGTTTTATACCTATGTTTCGGGCGATACCTATAAAGTAACCATGGTAGCATACGGCGACTGCAGCGGGGCGCAATTCCCTTCGTTTTCCAATTCCAAACCACTCATACATATAAGAAAAGATAGCTTAGAGATCACATCGGGCTACCTTGAATGGGAGCCCCCGCAAAACGGAACGGAAGTAACCCCTGTTTGCCCGGCAGAGCTAAACAACACTACTTGTGTAAACCCTGCCGGTACGGTGCCCGGAGTGAAGAAATTCGTGTACTCCAGAAACTTCACCTTAACAGGAACATCTGACAAATGGAAGTTTGTATTCCTCGGAGAAACAAACGGGCCCATCATTGCAGGGCGCAGTATTGCTCTTACGAATGTAACATCTGCCGGCATCATAGAACTGGTGGCTACTCTTGACAATACAAAGGATAATAATTCATCGCCCGTATATACTACAATAGCAACACCCTTCTACTGTGTTAACAGGGCGACCAACTTTAACCCCGGCGCTGTGGATGCGAATGGCGACAGTCTTGTTTATGAACTGGTACCCGGCCTGGATGCCCAGCAGCAATTAATTTATGCAACGGGCTTTAGCGGTAAAAATCCATTAGACGTGGTACCGGGAAAGTTTGTCTTCAACAGCACAAACGGGCAATTGAGCTTTACGCCTGCTACCATACAACGATCGCTGGTGGTATATAAAGTGTCTGAATATCGTAAAGGAGCATTGATAGGCAGTAGTATGCGCGAGATGACGGTAGTAGTAATGAATTGCGACAATAATGCCCCTGCGGGATATATAACCAACGCAGAAGGCGCGACCATTAAAGACAGTGTAACCGTAAAGACCTGCGCCAGTGACCATAATGTATCTTTTGACATTAACCCTAAGGATGCAGATAGCGGTAACACCATCACTATGGTAGCTAATGGGTTACCAAAAGATTCGAAACTGGACATTACTGCTAATAATACCACTGCTCCAACGAGCCGCTTTTCTTGGGATATGCATAGCGTACCGGCAGGTGACTATACATTTTTTGTGACCTATACTGATAATGGCTGCCCGATAGCCAGCCGGCAAACGCAGGCCTATACTATAAGCGTAATACCAACAGACCTGCACCTTGACGCAATACCCGCAGGCTGCCTTAACCAGGGCTACCTGCAGGTGAGCACGCCGGAAGGCTGGCAACCATGGGGCTACAAAGTGTACAGCAATATGACCGAAGTATATAACGTAGATAATATTAAGAACAATACAACAGGAGATAGCCTGGCATCAGGCAGATATAGAGTCACAGCTACCAACAGCCTGGGATGTATTGCTGAAGGAGACGCTATTGTAACTACCAATTGCAATATAGCAGACCTGCCTAATGCCTTTAGTCCCAACGGAGATGGCAACAATGACATATTGTATGTAATGGGTAAAGGCATACGCGATGTGCACCTAAGGATATATAACCGATGGGGGCAGATGGTGTTTGAAAGCACTGATCTAAAAACAGGATGGGATGGCAAATTTGCAGGAAACACTGCCCCGGTAGAAGCATACGCCTACCTGCTATCCGTAGTGTTTGAAAATGGAGAAGCGATAGATAAGAAGGGAAATGTAACACTGCTGAGGTAGCTTCTAATTAGAAATTAACAATTTTGTTCCAACTATCACGTACTACTTTGCGTCTCACCATTGATGCACTGATTACATATCTTTTATGAAACTATTGTACATAATACCAATATTATTGTCGACTAGCTCATGCAATGGGCAAACCAAAACCGATAAAAACTTTACGCATACTACAGCGAAACTCATAAAAACACAAGGGTCAGATCAATATGCCAACATTCATGCGCTGTTACAAGACAAAGGGGGAAATATATGGGTGGGTACTATAAAGGAAGGTGTATATCGCTATGATGGAAAAACGTTCACCCAGTTTACCAATAAAGATGGATTGAGTGATAATACTGTTTACTCCTTGCTGGAAGATACATCGGGCAATATATGGATAGGTACAAAGAACGGACTTAGTAAGTACGATGGTAAACGCATTCAACATATTCCTATACTGCTGAACAATAATAGTTATTTGTCAGTTGGTGTGCCGGTTGAAGACCCTTCTTCGCGGGAAAATGAGATATGGAGTATGATGCAGACCAGGGACGGGCTGCTGTGGTTTGGCGCAAGAAGTGGCCTGTATTGCTACGACGGAAAAGCATTTACCCGTTTCGTAAATCGTCCGGAGTTGAAAAACGAAGACACTGTACAATTGAAAATGGTGGACTGCATGTTTGAAGCCTATGACGGAACCATATGGTTAGGTTCCGGAATGATACCTGGTGATGAAGGGATATGCAGATATGATCCATATAGTAAAAAACTGACAAGGATAAAGCCGGGAGGTGATGGCTGGATACGTTATATGCTGCAAGACAAAAACGGCATTGTATGGATAGGAACAAGACATGTAGGTATATGGCGTTATGACAAGAAGGGCTTTAACATGTTTATGAAAGGAGATGACATTGGCCTATCGGCGCTGGCTGACAAACAAGGTAATGTATGGTTTAGCGGTGGAGAAAAGGACGATGGATATTCGAGCAATGGTGGTCTATGGATATATAAGGGCGACTCTATAAAACGTTTTTCATCCAATACCTTAGGTGGTTATAGTGTATGGTCTATGCTGCAAGACAGGGATGGAAACATATGGTTTGGCACCAGGAACAATGGCTTGTATAAATATGATGGAAAGAACTTTTCGAGTTTCTCTGAGTAACCATAATTACAATTACCACCTTAAGCTTCAGAAAAATTGAAGCTTTTTTAATAAAAATTTGCGTAGTCAAATAACTACGCATATATTTGTAGTCAAATAGCTACATAATGAACCTAAGAAGAGATGTGTTCCAGGCGATAGCAGACCCAACCAGGCGCACGATACTGATGCTGGTAGCCAGCCAGGCTATGACAGCCGGCGCAATCGCGGCAAACTTTGATACCGCAAGGCCGACGGTATCTAAACACCTGGCCATACTAACAGAATGCGAACTGCTGAAACAGGAACAAAACGGCAGGGAAATATATTATCATTTAAATCCAAAGAAAATGAAAGAAGTAGCAGACTTTATAGAACCCTTCCGCAAAATGTGGGATGACAGGTTTAACAAACTGGAAAGCGTAATGAAACAATACAAATCAAAAAAATAGCACAATATGGAAATGAAGACACAAATCCAAGCCGAAGACGGCCAACAGGAATTAAAGATCACCCGTGAGTTTGACCTGCCTGTAGATCTACTCTTTAGAGCTTATGTGGAGCCCGAACTTGTAGAACAATGGATGGGAACCAAAGTACTGAAACTCGATGCTCAAAAGCATGGTAGCTACCGGTTTGAGACAACAGACCCCAAGGGCAATAAACATGGCTTTGCAGGTGCCATACACGAACTGGTACCGGAACAGAAAATAGTAAGGACTTTTGAAATGGAAGGAACCCCGATGGGCGTGCAACTGGAATTCTACTACTTTGAACCCCTGACCGAAGATACCAGTAAACTTACCATGCATGTTATTTATGAATCGATAGCCCAGCGCGACCAGGTGATGCAATTACCATTCAAACAAGGCATTAATATGGCACATAAGCGCCTGGAAGAAGTGTTAACCAAAATGAAATAGCATTATGAACAAAGGAAAAAAGATCATTTACTGGGTGGCTACGCTTTGGCTGGGACTGGGTATGACAGCGACAGGTATTGTGCAACTGATGCAAGCAAAAGAAGGTACAGGTGCAGCTGATGATATGGCCCACCTTGGCTACCCGGATTACCTGATGACGATATTGGGTGTTTGGAAAATACTAGGTGTTGCAGCAATACTTATTCCAAGATTTTCTATACTGAAGGAATGGGCCTATGCAGGATTTTTCTTTGTAACTACAGGCGCTATATTTTCGCACGTGGCGGTGGGGCAACCATTTACATCTACCCTACCTGCTTTATTATTACTGGCATTAACCTTGCTATCGTGGTACATGAGGCCGGAGAATAGAAAGCCTGTTTTAGCTAACTTTAGTAAATGAACAGAATGAATCCGAAGGTGGATTTCTTTTTTGAAAAAGAGTCGGCCTGGCAAAAAGAATATGAAAAACTAAGAACCATCGTACTGGATTGCGGACTGGATGAAGAACTGAAATGGGGACAGCCGTGCTACACATTTGAAGGTAAGAATATAGTGCTGATACATGGCTTTAAAGAATACTGCGCATTGCTGTTTATGAAAGGCGCTTTGCTCGATGACCCTAATGGCATACTGATACAGCAAACAGAAAATGTACAGTCTGCAAGGCAAATACGCTTTACCGGTGTGAAAGAAATAGTGAAGCTGGCGCCCGCTACAAAATCCTATATATACCAGGCGATAGAAGTAGAAAGAGCCGGCCTAAAGGTAAAACTGAAGCAACCGGCAGAGTTTACCATGGCTGAGGAATTTGTACAGAAATTAAAGAAAAGCGCTGCATTGAAAAAAGCGTTTGAAGCATTAACGCCCGGAAGGCAAAGAGCTTACCTGCTGCATTTTTCAACACCCAAGCAATCGAAAACACGTGAAGCAAGGATAGAGAAAGCAATACCACAAATAATGAATGGGAAAGGGCTGAACGATTAAACACATTAAGTCATGAGTAAAAAGAAACTATCCACCACAGAAGCAACAGAATTACTTGCTATACTAAAAGCACGCTTTGATAAAAACAGCAATCGCCATAAAGGTATAGACTGGGATAAAGTAGCGGCAAAGCTTGAAGCACATCCGGCCAAACTATGGTCGCTCAACGAAATGGAACTAAGCGGTGGCGAACCGGATGTTGTTGGTTACGATAAAAATTCCGGTGAGTATATTTTTTACGACTGCGCAGCTGAAAGCCCAAAGGGGCGCCGAAGCCTTTGCTACGACCATGAAGCCCTGGAAGCACGCAAAGAGAATAAACCCAAAGACAGCGCCGCAAATATAGCTGCTGAAATGGGTATAGAAATATTAACGGAACAAGAATACCGCCAGCTGCAGGAACTAGGCGCATTTGACACCAAAACGTCGAGCTGGGTAGACACCCCTGCCGAGATCAGGAAACATGGCGGCGCTGTGTTTTGCGACCGCAGGTATAATACGGTATTCCTTTACCACAACGGTGCAGAATCTTATTATGCCGCGAGAGGTTTCCGTGGTTCATTAAGAGTGTAACTATACCCGATTACTGTTGTTTGTTATAATATTCCAGCGCTTTAGGCAGATGGCTTTTGATATCATCAATACGTTGCTGATCGCTTGGGTGCGTGCTTAGGAATACAGGGCCATTAGAGCCACCACCATATTGCTGCATTTTTTGCCAGAAGCTAACTGCCACGTTGGGATCATATTTTGCATAAGCCATATAGTACAAGCCAGCCTCATCCGCTTCTGATTCCTGCTTGCGGGAGAACGCAAGTGTACCCAACGTGCTGCCTATACCATATACCGTATTAAAAAGATTGCGTGTTTCCTGGGGCTTTGAAGATAAGAGTGCGGATAACGCCACACCTCCATATTGTGCCAGTAATTGCTCACTCATACGTTCGTTACCGTGTTTTAATACCGCATGTGCTATTTCGTGCCCCAATACAACAGCCAGTTGCTCATCTGAATTTGCCAACGAAAGGATACCGGTGTACACAACGATCTTACCACCGGGCAGGCACCAGGCATTTACCTCTGCACTATTCACAAGGTTAAACTCCCAACTATAATTCGAGATCAGGTCTGACCTGCCAATGTCTGAGAGATATTTGCTGACACCGGCTGTTACGCGGGCGCCTACACGCTGTACCATCTCTGCTTCCGGGGTACCGGTAACCGGCGGGTTTTGGGAAATAAAATCGTTATACTCCTGCTGCGATAAACTGAGCATTGTACCGTCATCTACAAGATTCAATACTGTCCGTCCTTCCGCATTTTTTTTACAGGAATAAAACGCCGTAAAAATAACGAGCGCACACAAAACCATCAAGAGAGAATAATACTTTTTCATAACCTGTTGCTTTAGTACACATGGTATAACAATATCATACCAGAGGTGGCGAGATTTATATTTACACCGTAAAAATAATTGTTTAATTAAAAGTTTATGTTTTATGCATTTTACATATATGTGGCATTATAAATATTACCAGAGATTAGCTTAGCACATTATTTACCATTTACTAAAACTATTAACATGAAGTACATTTTCACAGTAATCGTCATCCTGTCTTTTCTTACATCCGCAAAAGCCAAACGATATGTAGATATCCAGGTTACGATCGCATCGCCAACAAATAATTTCGCCTATGTACAAGGAGGCAATGTGCCGATAAGCCTGATCATTAAAAATGTGGGGCAAGACACATTGTCGATCAATGACTCGATCGCCGTTCGCTTTATAGACAATGCCGGGCAGGCCATGACGCTAAAAAACGGCAATTCTTATACCGACCATATGGGGTTTAAAGCAAAGACACTATTTACCGGAGATACGATGCATATTGATACACTGATAACAACAACGACACTGCCGATACAAAATTTCCTGAATGGGAAAATATGTATTGATGCATATCCCTGCATTGATAGCATCAACCTTTGGAATACCAATATGGATACAGCGGTAAATAATAACGCAGCCTGTATTAACATCAATATGATACCTACATCTGTAACAAGCGTAAATATAGAAGAACAGGTGGTAGACATCTACCCCAACCCTGTAACAGATAGGCTGAATATTAAAACCAACCCACCCACCGCAAAGATTTCGATATTAAATATTTACGGGGCACACATGGGGCAACCTACGGAAGTAAAGAGTGGCCAATGGTCATTTGATACGGGATTATTAACACCGGGGCTATACTTTGTTCAACTGGTCAATGATGGAAAAACGCGCCTGTTAAAATTTAGCAAAGAATAAGTTTTATGACAATAGTCATAAAACAGGCGACGTTATTGATCTAATATCGCTTAGATCGATTCAAACAAATGACAAAAAGGTTTTTCCTTGCCTGCTTTATTCTTATAGCCGGCATCTTTACAGCATGTACACACAAACCTTATGTTAACCCTCACCCAACCGGTGATGCCAGCCTCTGCTTTGAGCGGGATATATTACCCATCTTTGTATCTGAATGTGCAAAATCTGGTTGCCACGATGCACAAAGCCATGAAGAAGGCTACATGCTGGATAGTTATGAACATATAGTAAGAAAAGGAATTGTTGCAGGCAACGCCGCTGCGAGCAAAATATACCAGTCCATTACAGGCACCGCAGAGGAAAAGATGCCCAGGGATGCCGCTGCATTAAGTGCTGGTAAAATAGCCCTTATAAAAGAATGGATAGACGCCGGAGCGGTAAGAGACAGCAATTGTGTAGGTGTATGTGATTCTAATAATTTTGCCTACAATAGCGGGGTAAAACCACTGGTAGAAAAATACTGCACCGGCTGCCACAGCGGTGCTACAGCGCAGGGAAGCGTTACGCTTACCAGCTACAATGCGGTAAAAGATGCTGTTCTTAACAAAAACCTTATCAAAAGCATTAACTATGCTCCCGGTTATAATGGTATGCCTCAAGGGCTACATTTATCGGGCTGCGAAGTGAGGCAAATTGAGAAATGGGTAGATGCAGGTATGCCCAATAATTAAAGATAAAAGTAAAACAGCACCGTTTGTACGGTGCTGTTGATTATTGCGTTATTAAGAAATTTTCGACGATGTCGGTAATATAAGCCTGGTGCCATCCGTCTTTCTGTGTTGCTGCTTTTTCACCCAGGTATTCACCGTGCCCACCCGGCAGTATCACCAGCTGGCAATCGGGAATAGTCCTGTACATTTTCAAAGCGCTTTCAGGTGTGCCTACATCCATTATACTATTAATTACCAGTGTCGGCGCTTTTATAGATTTCATTTGTTCGTCTGTCCAACCTGCAAAATTCTTCATGCGCTTTACATCTTTGTTGAACATATTTGTTAATGCCGCGGGACTGTTATTCACGGCCAGGAAGCCATCTTTCAGGCTTTGCGGCATATCGCTGAATTTAGCATTATCAAAGCCCTTCCAGAATTGCTCTGAGGCTGCACTCCTTTCATAAAACGTAGATGCAAGCACCAGCTTATTTACAACCTGAGGGTAATTGATAGCAATTTCTATAGCAGTTTGTCCACCGTTGCTGAAGCCAAGTATATCGGCCTTTTTAATATTCAGCTTTTTCATCAGGGCTACAACATCTTCTGCATCTTGTTTAAATGACAGGTCTGCCTTTCTATCTGCTGTGCGGCCGTGCGCCTGCAGCTCCATAGCAATTACTTCGTGATGCCTGGCCAGGCGGGGAATGATCTTTTCGAATGAAGTCTGGATAGTAGAACCTCCACCATGTATCAATATAAGCGGTTCACCGGCACCATACACTTCGTAATACATTTTCAGTCCGTTGACTGTTGCATAAGCGCTGTTATGCGGTGTGTTTAACGGTTGGCGTTTCGTGCTGTCGGGTCCCTTTGCTTCTGTGGTATTGCTAACTAAAAGAAATGTTGCCAGTAAGGCAAGTGTTATTTTATGCATAATGGTTTATTAAAAAAGGTTTGATAAAGTTAATTATTCAGCAGCAGCAACCTGCAAAAGATAATGATCGAGCTTAACAATATTTTGTTCCATACCTTCTACAGCACCATATTCCTTCACTACTTTCATAAATTCGTCTTTGTTCTCGAAAATCATTCTCCAATTCAGCATCGTCTTATTTCCCCGCTCTTCAAATTCTATAGTACCCGTGAATCTTGGGAAATTGATATGCTCATAAACGATCTTCTTATATTTTATTATATCCCTGAATACAACCCTGTTCTCATAGTCTGTACCGTCCGGACCGTGCATTACAAAATTCCATTCACCATCTTTGCTGACGTCCATTTTTGCAATGGTGTTAGTAAAGCCGGTTGGCCCCCACCAGTTTTTAATATGGTCTGGATCGGTCCATACTTTCCATACCAATTTAACAGGCGCATCCAGTAAGCGAACCATACTGATCTCCCTGTCTGCCACATTAGCTTTTTCGTTTTGCATATTTCTTAGTTTTTGTGTTCTGAATTTTTGCCAGGTAATCTTCCAACGAATCAAGATGGCTTTCCCAATATTTCTTGTATTGCTCTACCCATTTAGACACTTCACTTAATCCGTCCAGTTTCGCTTCGCAATAACGTTCCCTACCCTGCTTTTTGATCATGATAAGGCCACACTCTTCCAGTATCTTCACATGCAACGACACAGCCTGTCTTGTCATATCGAATTTTTCGGCAACGGTGTTTACATTCAATGGTTCTGCTGCCAGCAGGCCGATGATCTGCCTGCGCGTTGGATCTGCTATTGCCTGGAATACATCTCTTCTCATTTCCATAATACGCAAGTATTTGCTTGCAAATATATATGCAAGTATCTACTTGCGCAAATTTTATTTTAAAAATGGGATTTGGATACGATAAGGGCAGAAATGGCTACACCAGTTTTTAGAATGGAAAGGAGCTTTGCACTATAAAATCAATACAATGAAAATAGCAGTAACGGGCTCGCTGGGAAATATAAGCAAGCCGCTGGCAACAGAACTGATACAAAAAGGCCATGAAGTAACGATAGTAAGTAGCAAGCCCGAAAGGCAAAAAGAAATAGAAGCAATTGGAGGCATCGCAGCCATCGGCACGATGACAGACGCAGCCTTCCTGGCAAGAACATTTAAAGGTGCTGACGCTGTATATATTATGGAAGCATTAGGCCAAAATGCCTTCTTCGATCATAGCATAAATGTGATGGACGCTATTGCTGAAATAGGAAATGCTTACAAGCAAGCCATTGAACAATCAGGCGTGAAACGTGTAGTGCACCTGAGCAGTATTGGCGCCCATATGAGCGAAGGTAACGGCATTCTGAAATTTCATTACGAAGTAGAACAAATACTGAACGCATTACCAGCGGATGTATCGCTGACAACATTAAGACCTGTGGGATTTTATTACAACATGCTTGCATTCATACCAACCATAAAAACACAGGGAACGATCATTGCCAACTATGGCGGTGATGATAAAGAACCTTGGGTGTCTCCACTAGACATAGCAGCAGTAGCGGCAGAAGAACTTGTAAAACCTTTTACGGGAAGGAATACCAGGTACATAGCCAGTGATGAAGCATCGCCCAATGAAGTAGCACAAATACTGGGTAATGCAATTGGCAAACCAGACCTGAAATGGACGGTTATAACCGATGAACAATTGCTGAATGGACTACTTGCAGCCGGTATGAACCCTGATACGGCAAAAGGATATGTAGCAATGAACGCGAGCAGACGTAGTGGTGTGCTGTACGAAGACTATTACCGCAATCGACCTGTATTGGGAAAAGTGAAACTGACAGACTATGCAAAAGAATTTGCGAAAGCGTTTCATCAAAATTAAGTAGCATTGTAACGTGGCCAATAAGCAACCATACCGGATAAGAACCATCAGTGAGTTTCACCAGTTAAGGGGCTTACCAAAACCGGAGCATCCGCTGATAAGTGTTGTAGATTATAGCATGATCGACCATTCGGCAAACGATCCCCGAACTGTAATGCTCGATTTTTATTCAATCTCGCTGAAGCGAAACTCGGCCGCCAAGATCAGGTATGGGCAGCAGCAATATGATTTTGATGAAGGCGTTATGTTCTTTATGGCGCCGGGACAGGTATTCGGAGTAGAAATAGATCATTCTAAACCAGCAGCGCATTCAGGATGGATATTATTGATCCATCCTGATTTTCTTTGGCATACGAGCCTTGCAAGGAATATCCGTAAATATGAATATTTTGATTATGCGGTAAACGAGGCATTGTTCCTTTCAGAGAAAGAAGAAAATGTACTGACAGAGATCATACAGAATATACAACAGGAATATCATTCTAATATTGACAAATACAGCCAGGGCATCATAATAGCTCAGATAGAGTTGTTGCTTACCTATGCGGAGCGATTCTATAACAGGCAGTTTATTACACGGAAGATAAGTAACCACCAGATACTGGAACGGATGGAGGATATATTAAACAGGTATTTTGATGATGAGCAGTTGATGCAGAATGGCATTCCTAGTGTACAATACGTAGCAGCGTCCTTAAATATGTCGCCGGGATACCTGAGCAACCTGCTAAAGGTACTGACCGGACAAAGCACGCAACAACATATACATGATAAGCTGATAGAAAAGGCCAAAGAAAAACTATCAACTACAACCCTAACAGTGAGCGAGATAGCATATGAACTGGGCTTTGAACACCCGCAATCGTTCAGCAAATTATTTAAAGCAAAGACATTGTTATCTCCCCTCGCCTTCCGGCAATCATTTAATTGATATATAAACCAAGGGCCGCTCATAAAGCAGCCCTTGTCTATCGATAGAGTTTATTTTTTTAATGCTTTAAACGCCGCGTTGTATATTTTCTTTATACTATTCTTCTCTTCACGTTCGCAAACAGCTTCCGCAGCAGGCAATAAATCCGTATTATGTTTTGTCTTCAGCTTTAAAATTTCTCCCAGCGCAAAAGCAGCACTCCAGCGAACGACCGTGCCTTCATGCTCTGTATTAGTAAGAAGATTGGCAATGGCATCATCCAGCTTTGCAGGAAACAAGTGAGCGATATTGCCGATCACTTTTGCAGATTCCCATTTGACACGTGGGGCCTTCGCAGTGAGGGATTGCGTAACGAATGATAATACTTTTTGATCTGCAATGGCAGGTTGCTGTTTCGTTGCAAATTCTACTGCTTCTATGCAGGTAGCTTTAGCGGGATCTTTGGCTTTAGCGGCAAAATCTAAGAGCTTATCTATACTCAAAGTTTTATCGAGCAAAGCTTCGCTGATCATTTCCGTCTTTTCCTTTGGCTTGATGGCCTTGTCTTTCAGCAGTTCTTCTATATTCATATTATGCTATATTTTTCCAACGCTCTAATTTGGGAATACCCTTAGCATACAGGCCTGCCAGGAAACCGGGGAAACCCATTTCTTTCATTTTTCCTTTTACAAAGACCTGCATTTCTGCCGCGGTAATATCGGGCTGTTTGAATTTACCATTTTCATAGCAGTATGCGCAATACATGGTACTTATTGATCCATCTTCATTTGTGCCGCCACCATTTGGAGATTTTGCCAGAGGCATACCGCAGCTTTGGCAGTTCTTATAAGTCTTGCTCATTTAATATCTTTTTTTACAAAAGTAAATCCGCACACTGTCAGCCCTATGTCAGTGCATTTAAAAATATTTGTCATACCAGTGACTGAACGTATGCTTCGAGGCTGATATGCTCAGTTTTCTTAAAAGGCTGCATAGTATTTTTTAAACTCTGTATCTGCAACACTTTGAAATCGCGGTACTCATTTCGTAACCAGCACCAGGCTATCAAGTGCCACTGGTTAGAGTAAAATTTTAGGCCGATGGGCTCTACCTGCCTGCAGCTTTTCTCTTCATTGTTGTTTACATATTCTATATCCAGTACCTGCCTGTTAAGTATTGAATTCTGTATTTCTGTCAGATAATCCTTGTTCTCAACATTAGCAGACGTAAAAACACCTATCAGATCTTGTAGTTGATCCGCTTTATCTTTTTCAACCGTACGCAGCACCGATTTGATCTTATCCAGCGCATTGGTCACGTTCTTTTGAATGGTTCTATCAGTATATCTTTCTGACAGCTTTGCTACTAATATTAAAGCGTTTGCCTCTTCGCTTGTAAGCGTAACAGGTGGGAGAAAGTATTCTTTCGGGATAGAATAACCCTTATTGTTCTCGAAATTGACGGGAACGCCAATCTCTCCCAATGCTTTGATATCCCTGTAAACTGTACGTTCGCTGATTTGATATTTATCAGCAATATATTCTAATGTTACAAACCTCTTTGACTGTATGGTGGTTAATATAGCAACTAATCTGTCAACGCGATTCATAACACTGTAGCATTAAATTGAGGTCAAAGATAACTTTTCCTGAATTGACCGGGCCCCTGCAGAACATGGGCCCGGCACTCTGAACTATGTGCTAATTATTTACCTAACCGATAACTGTAACCTATTACAGCCGTAGCAGCGCCGATGGTATTATTGCCATTTTCTGAATATTTCTGAATATTAAGAAAACCATAATTGCCACCACCTTCTACAAATATGTTGTTCCTTCCGATCTTGTAGCTAAGGCCAAGGGTACCTTCTATTCCAAAATTGACGGCATGAAGATCGCTTTTAATATCTTCCGTATTGTCAAAAGACTGGGCTTCTCCCGGAAGTGCCTGCTGACCGTTTTCATCCAGGTAAAAAGCACTACGTCCGGATGTTACCTGCTTTGCGCTCACCAGGAATCCAACAAATGGGCCCACGCCTATATATATCCTTAGCGGGGATTTACCAAGATCCCAACCTGCCTTAGCCAATGCAGCCACCATCATATAGTTTAGCTTCGCTTCACTTTTGTAATTGGCATATAAATATTGCGGTGCATCGCCGTTGGAGTACATTGACTTTATTTCTGCCGGTGTTTTAAGAGCCTGCACACCATCTTTTTTACCGCCCTGAGATGAATACTGCACGATGCCCTCCAGTGAGAACAATTTGGAAACCTTATACTCTGCAAATAAAGCTGCTTCGGGGCCGAGCCTCGATTTATAACCGGTATTCATAGGTGTTTTATCTGTGGTGCCCGCTGTAAGATTAGGGATACTAAGACCTCCTTTAGCGCCTATTGTGAAGCTTTGAGCGTTTGCCTGCAGGCCCGCAAACAAAAGTGCGGCGGCGAGCAGGAGTTGCGTTGATTTTTTCATAAATGTTATTTTATGGATGATATGTTTTAAAGTGTTTTCGAACCAAAAGTATATTGGCGGAGGGGCCGCTAATATGACGGCAGTCATTGTGATACTTAATATTCATCATTAATACCTTTGTCATATAAGGCAATTATGCCTTGTATATTGTAATTTCGCAGCCCTATACACGTTTCCTTTAATAAATGACTAAATTTTACTTAGCCGCCTGCCTGGGCTTGTCCTTAATATTTGCCGGCAGCAGAACTTTTGCCCAGGACAGCACCCGCGCGCAGTTTCCCAACATGTTAGCCAATAGCTATATCGGGGTACATGCCGGTTATATCGACTATCCTTTTACGAATGCATTATTAGCGCCGGGTTATAGTGCAGAAAAGATCGTGAAACCTTTCCCTGCTGTGAAAGTGATATTGGGGCATGAATTCAATAAATATTTTTCGGCACAGATAAGCTATTTGCGCCCCGTACTGTGGGTGGAATACCGCAACGTGAATGGCGACAACGGCGAACATGCCATATTTATGAATGTGTTTGGGGTAACCGGAAAAGGAATGTTGCCTTTGAGTAAGAAATTAACAGCGTATGCGGAAGCAGGAGGCGCTATTGTAACAAGGGCAGGGTTTAATACCAATAATGTACAGATAGCAGGTAGTACAAACTACCTTACCTATGAATTGGGAGCGGGGCTGCATTATAAAATGAATAAGCGTGCCGACCTGGTAGGTAGCGTGACCTACGCAGCAGGTAATACTAACGAGAAACAACCGCGCACTATGTTTTACGGACTTGGCGTAAACTATTATATGCGTCCTTTATCGAAAGAAGCAGTTGCTAAGAACTCGTCAGGGCACTATGTATTTCCGCATAACGTGATACAGATCGGCTACTCTACCAATGCCATTGGCTACGGCATCAATTACTGGTTCTCTAAAGCGCCTATACCTGTTTTCTGGGACGGTAATATTCGCGCTACTCATGGTATCACCCTTCAATACCAGCGCAATAGCTTCCACGGCCGCAGGTTCTTCCAGATAGACTGGGGAGCAAATGTATCTTACTTCCAGACGGAACTTAATAAACAGGATTTCTTTACCGTATCCTTATACCCGGCCATGCGTTTTTGGCCATTGCGTACCAAACCATTTGACCTATACTTTAATGCGGCAGTAGCGGGGCCGACCTATTTTTCAGAAAAATTGCTGGATAACAGGATAACAGGTGAGCATTTTACATTCTACGACTACCTTGGTATGGGTTTTCTTATGGGAGCACAACGTAACCTGAACTTCGAATTCAGAATTGCGCATTATTCTAATGGCAACATCTTCTATGATAACCCGGGCATATTGATACCTATGTGCTTTAACCTTGGCTACGCATTTTAACGGGATGAGAAACTGTATTGAAAACAAATTAAATTAGAGGAAACTCATTTCATGCATAAACGTTTGCTGTTAGCAGCCTTACTCATCTGCGCATTCCAGGGCCATTCGCAGGCAGTGAGTAAAGATAAATGGTGGGAAGTGCTACATAACTGGAATGGCTATACCCCATGGGCAGAATATATGCAGCTGACGGCTAAATATATGGGCCCTAACGGCGCACCGGTACCTGAGATGAATAAGGGTATGATTCCCCAATACTCTTTTTTTGAAGCGGGATATGCATCTCACTACAGTACCGGCGACCATACGCAAAATGCGTTCATGAACGGGACCATCAAGGTAGGTAACAGGGCTGCTATTAATATGTACTTCGTGCCGTGGGAGCATTATGATATGGATACCATCACATCGCGATACGTGAGGAATACTCGAGATTTTGATGGTAAAGGACATGCGGTGGGTGATGTATATGTGAATGCCTACTTCGAGATCATTAAAGAGAAAAAGCATCGCCCTAGTTTAATGCTTTGCGCAGGAACCAAAACAGCATCGGGCGACAACCTGGAGGCGGCACGCTATATGGATGCGCCGGGCTATTATTTTTCGCTGTCCACCGGCAAAACGGTGCAGTTCCCTCATTTCTATTTCAAGAATGTGCGTTTCTATGCGCTTGCCGGATTCTATTCCTGGCAGACCTATCGCGAGGATTACAGGCAAGACGACGCGCCACTTTATGGCGCAGGCCTGGAACTATCAGGCAAGCATCTGATCCTGGACGATAATATATCGGGCTACACGGGCTATTTCAAAACAGGAGATCAACCCATCGTTAACAAGCTATCTGTTACCAGCAAGATGAAAACCATCGTAAACTTTAAGGTATTGTATCAATACGGGCTGCGCGACTGGGATTATGCATCTATCATGGTATCATCTATCATTGACTTTAGCAAAGTGAAGATCAAAACCCGCAAAAGAGAAATAACCTTCCAATAAAAAGAGCAGCCCGATAGAGCTGCTCTTTTGCTATAGCTGTGAAGCACTATGACTTCATATTAACGAATTGCAATGGAAGATCGAGATTAGAGCTGCGGCAAAGTTGTATCACATCCTGCAGGTCATCTATCTTCTTACCTGTAACACGGATAATATCATCCATAATAGCAGCCTGTACTTTTAGGCCGCTGTCTTTAATAAGCTTTACTATTTTTTTAGACATATCCTTGTCAATACCATTCTTAACAGGGATCGCTTTACGGATATATTTACCTGAAGCGGCAAACTGTTTGGTAAGGTCAAACGCATTCGCTTCCAGGCCCTGGCGCATAGATTTTGTAACGAGGATGTCTTCCAACTGCCTGAGCTGCATTTCGCTGTCTACCTCCAGGTTGATGACCATGTCTTTTTTATTCAGCTCGATGGAAACGTGAGCGCCCTTAAAATCGTAGCGGTTTTCCACTTCTTTTTTCGCAATATTCACTGCATTGTCTAATGTCTGCAGGTCTACTTTGCTGGCTATATCAAATGACGGCATTCGTATATAAGTTTAAATTAATTCAAAGATAAAATCTGATCTCACAGAAAGCAAGCGGTTAATCTTATGCCAGCTTTTCTTCCAATTCCATCATTTGCTCAAACACTTTATCTGCATCGCCCGTTAACAAATCGAGCTTAGCAGTCAGCGCCTTATAAGCTTCGTCGAGCTTTTGAAATTTGTCCTTATCAGAATAGAAAGCAGGATCAGCCAATTGCAATTCGTGCTGTGCTTTTTCTTCCTTCAATTTATTGATCTGCTCTTCCAGCTTCTGGAATTGTTTCTGCTGCTTTTGTAGTTCGCGCTGCCATTCCCGCTGTTCATTTACATTCACGGGTGCCTTTTCCTGTGGCTTTGGCTTTTCTTCTTTCTTTTCGGGCACAGGTGCAGATTGTTTCAACCTCTTTTCACGTTCTGCCAAAAACACATTCCATTCATCATAAGAACCAATGAATTCCTTGATCTGTCGATCTTCTATCCACCATATTTTATTTGCTATCTGGCTGATGAAGTAACGATCGTGCGATACCAGTATCAAAGTACCCTCATATTTGTTCAGTGCTTCAATAAGCATCTCAACAGACTGCATATCGAGGTGGTTGGTAGGTTCATCTAGCATCAGGAAATTGCCCTTCATGGCGATAGTTTTCGCCAATGCTACCCTCGCCTTTTCGCCACCAGATAATACTTTAATCTTCTTGAACACGTCATCGCCGCTAAACAAGAAGCAACCTAATAACTGGCGCAGTTCCAATTCCGTTTTACCAGTACCGGCACGTTTCAGTTCCTCGAGTATCTCGTTTTCCACTGTCAGCGCCTCTAACTGGTGCTGAGCGTAAAAACTTTCTTCTACATTATGGCCTTCCTTACGCTCACCGTCAAAGGTTTCCCTGCCTGCTATGATACGCAGCAATGTGGACTTACCTTTACCATTGGCGCCAATGAGCGCTATTTTATCGCCACGATATATCTCGGCATTTGCATTTTCAACAATCGTAAGATCCCCAAAACGCTTGGTAATATTCTTCAGCGTATTAATGATCTTGCCCGGCTGTACCGCTACATCGAAGTTGATATTCATGACCGGCATAGTACCATCCGGAGCTTCTATACGATCCAGTTTATCTAACCTTTTCAGTGCACTCTGTGCCTGGGCAGCCTTCGTGGCTTTTGCACGGAAGCGTTCGATAAAACGCTCCTGCTGGCGAATGTATTCCTGCTGGTTCTCAAAAGCCCGCTGCTGCAACTCCATACGTTCCGCCTTTTCCTTCTGATAGAAAGTATAATTACCGGAATATTGATGCAGATCGTATTGCCATACTTCTACTATCTTATTCACCATACGATCAAGGAAGTAACGGTCATGCGATACAATGACCACGCTGCCGGGATAGCCTATAAGATAGCGCTCGAGCCATTCTATAGACGGAAGATCGAGGTGGTTGGTAGGTTCATCGAGCAACAATACATCAGGCGCCTGCAGCATCATTTTGGCCAGCAGTACCCGCATACGCCATCCCCCGCTAAACTGATCGTAAGGGCGTTGCAGGTCTGCAGTAGAGAAGCCCAGGCCTTCCAACACCTCTGCGGAACGATGTTCCATTTCGTAACCACCGGCTACCTCAAAATCATGCAGGGCATGACTGTATTCATCGAGTAATTGCGCATCATCGGGCTTGGTCTCCAATTCCTTTATCAGGCGATCCATCACTTTTTCCACCTCGTGCGCCCTTTCGAAAGCCGTCATCGCTACGCTGAGAATGGAATTACTGGTAGAAAAACTCAACAGATCCTGGTTGAAAAAACCAAGCGTTACATCTTTGGGTTTATTGATCACCCCGGCATCGGGCGTGTATTCGCGCATAATGAGCCTGAGCAAGGTAGATTTGCCCACCCCATTGCTACCAACCAGCCCAATACGCTCGCCTGTATTGATCTGCCAGCTGGCATCTTCTAAAATGGTCCTGGAGCCGAAGTGAAATGAAATATTTTGTAATGCAAGTAACATAAGGCAACAAATTTACAACACATACGTTTAGCATCGGTGCAAGCTTTATTTTTGCATGGAAATTTTTAAACTATGCGTAAGCTTTATTATACAGCATTTGCAGCTGTGCTGATCTTTACCGCCTGTAATAACGGAGAGAAAAAAGAAGAGACCACCACTACAGAAGCAACAGCACCAGCCGCGTCTTCTATGCCGCCGGCCAGCAAATTAGGTGAAGCTAATACCCAAAAGCTGGTAGCTATGGTAAATGATTACTATGCATTAAAAGATGCTATGGTAGCCGCTAACGCCGCTATGGCCGATTCCGCAGCGCAGAAACTACAGGCATCCGCAACCGACCTGATGACTGCGGTAAAAAATGATACGGCAGTGTATGCATCCATGCAACCTTATTTTGATACGATTGTTAATAGCAGTAAGCAAATACCGGCAGTAAAGGATGAAACCTGCGAAGTAAAACGGGTACATTTTGAAAAAGTATCGAACGGTGTGTATGGGATCGTGAAGGTTGCTGACCTGAAAAATGCCGGTATATACAGGGAATATTGCCCTATGGCATTTAACGACAAAGGCGCCTACTGGCTAAGCAACGATCCTGAAATAAAAAATCCATACTTCGGCAAAAAGATGCTGGAATGCGGAGAAGTGACCGATTCATTAAAATAAAATCAACCCAAACTCTATGCGCACAACGCGACATTTATACATTATAGTATCTGTACTGGCTTTGCTTATGGTATTGCCGGCACAGCTTTTTGCGCAAAAAAAAGTAACCCTGAGTGGTTATGTGCGTGACGGAGGCAGCGGTGAAGCCATTATCGGAGCCACCGTATTTATTAAAGAACTGGCGCTGGGTACGCAAACCAATACTTATGGCTTCTATTCCTTATCTGCCCCTGCAGGTAATTACACTGTTATATTCTCCTATGTAGGTTTTGGCACGCGCACAGAAACCATTAATATGGTGGATAACGTAAGCTTTAATGCCGATATGCAGAACACCACTACCATGAAGGAAGTGGAAATAACCAGCATCAGGCAGGATGAGCATGTAAAGAGTACGGAAATGGGTACTATCTCTCTATCAGCAGAAAAGGTAAAAACACTACCTGTCATATTCGGGGAAACAGACATATTAAAAGCATTACAACTGATGCCCGGTGTGCAATCTGCGGGGGAAGGCAATTCGGGCTTTTACGTGCGAGGCGGCGGCCCTGACCAGAACCTGATATTGCTGGATGACGCGGTAGTATATAATACAGGACACCTTTTTGGTTTCTTCTCGGTATTCAACACAGACGCCATTAAAAATGTAACACTTATAAAAGGCGGTATGCCCGCTAACTATGGTGGCCGGCTGTCTTCTGTAGTAGATGTATCTATGAAAGAAGGTAATATGAAAGAATACCATGCAGAAGGTGGTATCGGGCTGATCGCGTCAAGGCTATTGCTGGAAGGCCCCATTAAAAAAGATAAAGGTTCTTTTATCATATCTGGCAGGCGCACTTATATAGATGCTTTGATCAAGCCGTTTGCGTCGGGTTCCTTTGCAGGATCAGGATATTACTTCTATGACGCGAACATTAAAGCGAACTATAAAATATCAGAAAAAGACCGCCTGTATGCCAGTGGCTATTTCGGACGGGATAAATTCACATTTAAAAATTCGAGCGGCAGCTTTAACGCCACCATACCATGGGGCAACAGTACCGCAACCCTGCGCTGGAACCACTTGTTCTCTAATAAGCTGTTCCTGAATACAACCGCCGTATATAACGATTATAATTTTTCATTTGGCGCAGGTCAAAATGGTTTTAACATCAAACTTTCATCGGGTGTAAAAGACTATAACGGTAAAGTAGATCTTGATTATTACACGGCATTCAACCATAAAATAAAGACCGGCTTTGCTTATACTTATCACACCTTTATACCTAACCAGTTATCGGGGCAGACAGAATCAACGGAACTAAAACCGAACAATGCCCTGATAAAATATGCCCATGAAGGCGCAGTATATGTGATGGATGATTTTGAACCCACCAAATGGCTGCGTATCAATGCAGGACTACGTTATTCTATGTTTGGCCAGGTTGGCGCATACACCCGCTACCAAACCGACTTTAATAACAAAAGGATAGATAGTACCGTGTATGGCAAAGGCCAGCTTGTAAAAAGCTATGGTGGCCTGGAACCACGCTTCAATGCCCGTTTTGAACTGAACAGCAGCTCCTCTATCAAAGCCAGTGTAACTAAAGCTTATCAATACATACACCTGGTATCTAATAATGGCAGCACGCTGCCAACAGACCTTTGGGTGCCCAGCACCTATTATGTGCAGCCACAGCAATCGTGGCAATATTCTGTAGGCTATTTTAAGAACCTGCTGGAAAACAAAATAGAAACATCGGTAGAGCTGTATTATAAAGACATGAAAAACCAGATAGAATACCGCCAGGGCTATATACCATCTACCCTGCAGGATCCTGAACTGGATTTTGTATTTGGTAAAGGCTGGGCTTATGGCGCTGAGTTTTTCGTTAACAAGACAAAAGGTAAGTTTACCGGCTGGATAGGCTATACCCTATCGTGGACGTACAGGCAGTTCAAAGACCTGAATAATGGCGATCCGTTCCCAGCGAAATATGACCGCAGGCATGATATATCTGTTGTGGGCACTTATGAGCTATCCAAAAAATGGACATTGTCCACTGTGTTTGTTTACGGATCGGGCAATGCCATCACCCTGCCAACAGCTTATTACATCATTGACAATAACATAGTACCACAGTACAGCAACCTGAATGCTTATCGCTTGTTTTCCTACCACAGGCTGGACTTATCGGCTATATATAATCCTAAACCAAAGAAGCAGCACAGATGGAAGAGCAGCTGGGCTTTTTCGATATACAACGTGTATAACAGGCAAAACCCTTATTTCCTGTATGTAGATACAAAAGGCAGCGTGAGCCAGGGTGTGCAGGCCAAAGTAATGCAGGTGTCTATATTCCCTGTATTACCTAGTATTACCTATAATTTCAAGTTCTAAATCTGCAGATAATAATATCTTAACAAGGGCATTTACCATTTTACCGGTAAATGCCCTTGTTTTTATCTAACCAGTTAGTTAGCAACGATTTGGGGTATTAACAACCAAGTGAAATAACTTGCAATACAAGACACAGCATAAAAAATGAACATGATGAAAACAAAAAAACATTAAAAAGTAAAGGATGTAAAAAGCATAAACCTTTGCAAATAATGATTGTGTGCCGATGATGACTTTTGCTGTATAAAAAAATTATTATATTTACAGCATTGAAATATACCACTTAGGACGGTGGTGTATATGAAATCGTTCTCTCTTATCCTCTATATGTAACAGAAGTCCCGTTTATACGGGACTTGTTGTTTTATTGGCTAACTTTATCAACCCAACTATGCAAGCCGATAAAAAAGAAAAAGAACTGCTTACCAACGCTATAGAAGAATGGTTACAAGAAGGTAAGCTATCAAAGGAGCAGGCGGAGGAGTTAAAAAATACTATCACCGTAAAAGATGACCCTGCACAGCAAATAGCCCGTTACTTTTTCTTCATCGCACTATCGTGTGTGATACTGGCATTTGGCGCTATTTTCATTGATGATAAAATGCTGGAGAAATTCAAAGTTTATTTCTCTTTGAGCAATATCATGATCGCGGTTTTGTTTACCGTATTATCTGCAGCCGCCTTCCTGTTCATTAAAAGGAAGAAAGCCAGTTATAGCAATACCTTATTTGAAGCCTATAGTGTTATCACCTCTCTATTAGCACTTACTGCACTCATTTACTATTGTAAAGACATTGGCAGCGGGCCTAAGTATTCGGGTTTCCTGGCGATAGCTACCGTTTTATTATTTGCGTTGTCCGCATGGCTGCGTTCTAAAGCATTATGGATAGAAGGCATACTGGCATTGATGGGATGGTACGGAGCTTTTTCTGCATGGCAGAGCAGCAATGATCTATTCCTGGGGATGAACTACCCCATGCGGTTTTCTGTATTTGGCATCGTTGTGTTGGCTTTTGCGTATATACAGAACCACGTGAGGCAATTACAAGACACCCAAAGATTTACCTACATTGCCGGGCTCATCATATTGCTGACCGGCCTATGGGGTATATCTATTTTCGGGAACTACAATAGCCTGGAAGAATGGTCTAAAGTAAGACAAGTGCAAGTGATATGGTATGCGCTTGTGTTTGCAGTGGCAGGAGCAGCGATTTTCTTATACGGCATTAAAAAACGAGATGAAGCGGTACGTGATATAGGGCTATTTGCTTTACTCATCAATTTATACACACGGTATTTTGAATATTTCTGGGACAATACCAATAAAGGATTGTTCTTCCTGATACTGGGTGTATCATTTTGGTTTATTGGCAACAGGGTACAAAAAAGCAAACGCGTTAATAAACATTTAAGCGCTTAAGCATCTATGTATTCATCCATCCATACTTCGGTGGTAACTAGTTGCCATATCTTAGAAAAATAAACACCCTGATCTCGCCTGCGCCACCATTTTTCGATCGCTTTTTTGTCAAAAACATCCCGCCGTTCCAGCGCATCAAGATGCTGACGCGCATAGTCTTGTATAGCGGTTGAAGTTTTCATCCAATGATCTAAAGGAAGGTTAAATCCTTTTTTGGGCATGGACATATTCTCGGCCGTAATATACCGTTCCGCTACTCTACGCATCAATGGCTTAGTAGTAATGCCATCATAGCGGATGGTAAGCGGTAAGGTGGCAACCCAATCGATCAATTCGTGATCCAGGTAAGGATAACGTACCTCGAGACTATAACGCATGGAACTCAAGTCGTCGCGATATACGTGATGCGAGCCGATGTAATATTTAAGATCGTAATAAGAGAGTTCTTCGGGTATTGTACGTGCATCTACATCATCCCTTAAAAACATATCCGCCGGCCGGAACGAACGATCCGTTAATTGCCTGATCTCGAAAGGGCGAATGCCCATGCGGCTATTGATAAAATATTTGAAACTACTATCGATAGACAGATAGCTGCGCACTTTTCGCGCGAAGTCATTGATGGGAGGGATACACCCTTTCAGGAAAGTCAATTTCCGACGATCCTGCCAGTTGCGATAGTCAAGATAATGTGCATAGCCACCAAATACCTCATCGGCGCCCAGTCCATTCATCACCACCTTGTACCCTTCGCGATGCAAATATGCAGACGATGCAATAGCAGGTTCGAGGTTTACATAAGGTTCTTCAAAATGACGCAGATCGGCATCTAAAGTATCAATGACATCACCCGGTTTTATTTCATGCACATGCTGTTTAATACCCAACATTTTAGCCATTGCTATTGCCTGCGGCAGTTCATCTGCACCAAGCCCCGAACCATCGAAACCAAGGGAATAGCAATCGAAGCCTTTATATTGCCGACTACAAATAGCTGTTAATGTAGTAGAATCAATGCCGCCACTCATTAAAGAAGTGACCGGAACATCTGAGCGCAACTGTCTTGCAACGATATTTTGCAATCGATAGTCAAGTTCTGCAACCGCGTCTTCAGCAGCAATAGTTATAGAAGGCTGATTGATCGGGATATGCCAATAGCAGTCTCTTACAACTTTTTTGTTATAAATATTTACCACCATGAAGGTGGCCGGTTCCAGCGAATGAATATTTTCGAAACAAGTAAACGGAGAAGGTGTTGTTTGCAATTGATAATTAGCGAAGAGCCCCTGCCAGTTGATCTGCGATTTGATAAGACCGGATTGTAAGACTGCTTTAATCTCAGAAGCCCAAACAATTCCTTGCTCCGAAAGGCTGTAAAATAACGGTTTGATACCAAGACGGTCCCTGGCGATGAATACTTCTCCTGCAACTTTATCGAAAATTGCAAAAGCAAACATTCCGTTCAATTTCTCCAGCACACCTCTGCCCCACTGTCGGTAGCCTAAGAGGATGACTTCTGTATCTGTATTACTTTGAAATACCTGCCCCAGCGATTGAAGCTGCTGCCTTAGTTCTTTGTAATTATATATTTCGCCATTAAAAATGAGCGCCAATTCCCGATCACTCGTTACCATTGGCTGGTGTCCGTGCGCAGAAAGGTCTATAATTGAAAGCCTGCGAAAACCAAACCATACATTGCTGAATGATGCTCCCTCAACAGAGAACATACTATTTCTCAAGGAAGCTACCGTATCATCGCCGGCAAAAGACTTGATATTGCCTTCGTCACCGATGCTGATATATCCTTCATCATCGGGGCCACGATGGCGTATAGCTGCAGTCATACGCTGAATAGCAACGGGAGCTACCTTTTCATCGAACCTGATAATACCGCAGATACCACACATGGAGCGGAAATTTAGGTATAAAACCCTAGCCAAAAAACTATTGCCTCAAAAAAGCTAATATTGCGTTCTGAAAAAGAAGAGATGGCAAGATATTTCCTGGAAGTAATGTATGATGGCACAGCGTTCCACGGCTCTCAACTGCAGGGATCGCTACCTACAGTACAACTTGCAGTGAACGAAGGGCTCTCTACACTCTTCCGCACGGAAATGGAAACATTTGGCGCCAGCAGGACAGACGAAGGTGTACATGCGCTGTCCTCTTTCTATCACTTCGACACAGAATTGGAACCCTACCCTAACCTTTTATATAAACTAAATGCCATACTGCCTGGTGCGCTGACTGCAAAAGCATTGTATAGAGCAAATAATCCTGAACTGAATGCACGATTTGACGCTACCAGCAGGCAATACCGATATCGCATCTACAACAAGAAAAATCCATTTCTGCAAAAACGGGCATTGTACTACCCTTACAAAGTAAACCATGGACTACTGCATGAGATGGCAGCAATACTGAAAGAGTATCATGATTTTGAAAGTTTTTCGAAACGCAATACCCAAACGCATACTTTCAAATGCAATATTATGCAATCGCGCTGGGAAGAGCATGGTGAAGAATTGCATTATGTGGTAGAAGCCAACCGCTTTTTGCGTGGAATGGTGCGTGGTTTGGTAGCCACACAATTACATTTGTCAGGCGCGCATAAAGATGGCAATGATCTTAGAGCAATCCTGGAAGCTAAAGATTGCACGAAAGCTTATTTTAATGTGACCGGAAATGGCCTGTACCTGGAAAAGATAAATTATCCTGAAGGAGCACTTACGGAGATAACAGACAGCCTACCCACCAAATAGCCTGGCAATAAAAAATGCAGCTGCAGCAGCCACAGAGCCAATAGCAGCAACCTTTAATGCACCCTGCAAAGGCTTTTGGCCGGTGAACTTCGCCTTGAACCATCCGAAGATAAGTAAGCAAACGACGGTAATCGCTGCAGACCATTTAAGTCCGTCTATCGGATGCTCTACGAAAAAGTATGGGCTCAAGGGCACCAACCCGCCAACGATATAAGAGACGCCGATGTTAAAAGCACTATTGCGGGCACGTTTGGGATCCGGTTTGTCTAAACCAAGTTCATACTTCATCATAAAGTCCACCCATTTTTGTTTGTCTTTAGCCAGTTCATCGGCAATCATATCCTGGGAGTGTTTACTCAATCCCATTTCGGCAAAGACATCGCGCACCTCCTGCTTTTCTTTCTCCGGCACTATATCTACCTCTTCCCATTCGCGCTTTAGTTCAGAATTATAGTGATCTATTTCTGTGCGGCCAGCCAAATATCCACCTAAGCCCATTGCAATAGAACCGGCGGCAATTTCAGCAATACCGGCAGTTACCACGATCGCAGTACTATCTACCGTGCCGCTAAGGCCAGCAGCCAGTGCGAAGGGAACAGTAAGACCATCTGACATACCGATAACGATATCCGTAATCAGATCAGAACTTCTGAAATGTTTCTCTTCATGGGCATGATCGTGATGACCGTCCATTAATCCAATATTTTGAGGCTATTGCTGATAATATCAATGCAATCATCCAACTGCTCGCGGGTAATGAGTAGCGGCGGGGCAAAACGTATTTTGTCGCCATGAGTAGGCTTAGCCAGCAAGCCGTGCTTCATCATCTCTACACAAAGATCCCATGCGGCATTCTTATCTGCATGTTTAATGACGATGGCATTCAACAGGCCTTTGCCTCTTACCAGTTGGATATGTGGACTATTCAAAGCCCGGAGTTGTTGCCTTAGGTATTCGCCCTGTTCCGCTGCATTTTGTGCCATGTGCTCATCGGTAAGTACTTCGAGCGCAGTAATGGCCACCTTGCACGCGAGCGGATTGCCGCCATAAGTAGAGCCATGCTCCCCCGGTTTGATAGTGAGCATGATCTCATCATCAGCCAGTACCGCAGAAACAGGTAATGTGCCGCCTGAAAGGGCCTTACCCAGTATTAATATATCGGGGCGTACGTTTTCGTGATCGCAGGCAAGCATTTTGCCTGTCCGCGCAAGGCCCGTTTGTATTTCATCGGCAATAAAAAGAGCATTTGCCTGCTTGCACAATTCGTACGCTTTGGATAAATAACCCTCATCCGGTACCATAACACCGGCCTCACCCTGTATAGGCTCTACCAGGAAGCCGGCAACATTTTTATCATTCAATGCACGTTCCAGGGCGGGAATATCGTTGTACGGTATGATCTCATAACCCGGCATAAACGGCCCAAAATCTTTACGGGCAGAAGGATCGGTGCTAAATGAAATTACGTTTAACGTACGGCCATGGAAGTTATTTTCACAAACTATGATCTTAGCTTTGTTCTCTTCAACGCCTTTCACCTGGTATGCCCATTTACGCGCCAGCTTCAAGGCTGTCTCCACCGCCTCTACACCTGTATTCATAGGGAGCACCTTATCGTAGCCGAAATAGCGTGTTATCAGTTCTGAATATTCGCCCAGTAAGTCGCTATGAAATGCGCGGGAAGTTAGCGTTAGCTTCTGAGCCTGCTCTATTAATGCATTGATAATGCGTGGATGGCAATGCCCCTGGTTAACCGCAGAATAGCCAGAGAGAAAATCATAATATCGCTTACCGTCAACATCCCAAACAAACACACCTTCTCCACGGGTAAGCATTACAGGTAGCGGTTTGTAGTTATGCGCGCTATAAATGTCTTCGCGATCGAGCAATTGTTGTGTAAGCGGGGAATTGTTAGTTGTTGCCAGCATATGGCAAATTTACACAATTACCGCCGATTTGCTTAGTTCAGGCACATACGCAGGCTCGTAGGCGTTGATCTTATCGAGTTCCAATATGGTAGTAGTATTATCAGCCGACCGATGGAACATAGGCAGGAATTTAGCGCCGAACACCATTTCGGGATATATATAAGAAAAGCGTTGCTGTACGATGTTGGAGAAATGGTCGTCAAACCCCTTAAGAAAAAATAATATTTCTACATCTGCATCCCTAATTTCCTCAATGCTCATTCCGTATAAAGGGCTTTCCTCGTTAAGCGGATGGACGATCGTCCATGACAGGGCAAGTGAATTGACTTTTTTGATCTCTAACGGCAAAGGATAGAATTTCCTTACTTTATTGCCATTGTCGTCGGTAATATGCATGGCGATGGTTACCTGTGCTTCGACATCTGTAAGGTGGTTATTCTTATAAGTCACTACCCTCGACATTAGTGCGCTACCGTCTTTGTAAGGAGCATACAACAGGTTGTCGCTGAACAATAGATAAGCGCGTGGACGCGTAAAACGCCCGTATAGCAGACCCGTAACCAACGCGAAAGCTAATATACCAACGAAAGATTCTGCCGAAGCGATCATGTTTGTCACCAGTCCTGATGGGCTAATATGCCCATAACCTACCGTGGTAAGCGTCTGTGAGCTAAAGAAAAAAGCCTGCTCGAAATTGGTTAGTGTATCATTGGCCGGGATAATTCCTTTCAGATTTTCTACACCCGCTGCCAGGTACAAGATCGCAAAAACAACATTCACAGCCGTATAGAAAGCCAGCACGGTGATAAGGAACTTACCCCTCGACATTCTTAAAAGAGAATGGTACAGGCTGATGCGCTCCCAAAAAGGCAAGCCGGTTTTAACCATGTTCATGCTGCCATCCTTTCGGGTGAGCCGCCCTCCTTCTGTATTATTACTGGTACTGAAACCAGTATTACCTATTGCTTCAAATTTACGTTTACCTAACTGCGCCATACTTTGCTTTTGTGGCTCTTATTTCAAGTAAAAAAGATACACCGGAAATTAAAGCAGCCAATATCATACCACAAATTAAAACAATCTGTGGTGTATAATAAGCTGCCAGCAGATAATGAATAACTATAAAGAGCAAGCAAAAAACAATCAGTTTTATTACCCAGTTAACCATTGGCAATAATTTACCCCAGGAAACATTCAGGATCCTGGAAGTATGGTACAAGTAATACCCTGCCTGCAGATATGTACTAATTACAAAACTGATAGCCACACCGGGTAACCCCATCAATAAATACAAAGGATACATCAGGATGCAGGCGATAGCGAGGTCGATGACAGCACCGATATTGATAATGCGGCCTTTGTGCCTGTTTTGAAGCACCACTGTAAAATTATATGCACGGAGTGGCAACACCATAATGGAAGCAAGGAATATGGGAATGGACTGGTCGTACTGTTTAGAGAATACGATATGGAATAATTCGTACCGAAAGAATACAAGGAAGAAAAATAAAGGAAATACCACCGAGGAGAGTATCCTGCCGGATTTATTCATCACTACTACGGGGGCTTCTTCTGATTTATCTGCCGACAATTGCATGAGAGCGGCACTACCTACGGCACCCATTAGCAAAGGCAAAAAAGGGACATCGTTGGAACCATTAAAATAGATAGCCGAAACAGATTCTGTAAAAAGCCAGCCGATGATAAACTTGTCTATCCATTTAAATACAACCTGCGATACATCGTAAACGCCCATGTGCACCCATAAAGAACGGATATCTGCACCGGGCGGCATAGAGTCAACATCAACAACTTGTTGTCTTATATCGTTCAGTAGTATGAACAGAGACACTATTAATTTGAGCAAGGAGACAACCAACAGGCAATAAAATAACTGCACAAAATCCAGCGTACCATTTACGAACAAAACATGTACGTAAGCAAATAATACCGCATACAACAGGTTGAGCATAATCAATACTCTTAAACTCCTGAAAGCCATCAGCAATGCATCTATTACTATGGAGCTTACATAGACAGCCAAAAACATTGCTGACAGAACGCATCCCAGCACATGATTTTCCATAAAAGCAAACACTGCAGACGTTGCCAGTAGCCATGCCAGCAGTATCGCATAATGCTTTGACCGAAGCGTTTTTAACAGGCCGGCAATCGTTGATGGAGTGTACGTGATCAAAAAGCCCTGCAGACCTAAACCGGCAAAAGTGCTTACGAGGAACAGCCTGGTCCAGAAATTCACATACGTTCCATAAACTGAGGTATCAAGCCTGTGGGAAAAATAAATAGCTACGCCCGCACTTGCCAGGGTTGGAAAAAACCTGGAAAGAAAGATGAGGGCGGAATTGCCCACAAAAGAATTATGATTTGCTTTGGGCAAAAGCTTCACACTCGGCTTTGTTTAGTTGCTTTATTATAACGGCAGGATTACCTGCAATAACACAATATCCGTGCTCAAAACTTTTGGTGACAATAGCACCCGCACCCACAATAGTAAAATCCCCTAACCTGACACCCGGCAGTACTGTAGCCCCCTTCCCAAACCAGCAATGTTTCCCGATAACTATTGGCGGATGACTGGTATAGACGTCGTTGTTTACAAAGTCGTGATTAGAGGAGATCAACCCTACGCTGGGGCCAAGATTGGTATAATCACCAATCTCTACCCCGTTATTGGCATCTATATACACACCAGGTGAATCTCCCGGAAAGACATCCCTACCACGTTTTACCCTTTCGGGACAATGTATGGTACTGGTATGATGTATTGCCCAGGATACTCCGGAATTTTGCCTCAATATTTTTCTAAACAGAAAATCAGTAAGGTAAAAGCCCATGCTCATCCCGGGCCGTAACCCAAGCATTTTTCTGAAACCACCGGATGCGCTTTTACCCATGCATTATGAGGCTGTTTTGAGACTGGTTTGTCTGAACAATTGAACAAATGACCATCCAAAGAGCACGATCAACAAGATGCAACATATTAACGCAATCCTATCCCCTTTGTAGAAGCTATCCGGATGGAATTTGAAATCTATTTTATGATTACCTGCAGGTATTTTGATTGCACGTAATACATAATCAGCCTTCATTATAGGCGTCTCTTTCCCATCTATATAAGCATGCCAGCCATAAGGATAATAGATATCGGAGAACACAGCCAGTCCGTTCTGACTATTGGAGGACGTAAAGCTGATATCATTCAAACCGTATTGGGATAGTCTTATCTTGGCTGTGCTGTCTTTACCAAATGCATAGCCCTGCATATCCTTTTCGAATGTATTGCGCATTACAGCAGTCTGCAAAGGTTTGAACTCATTAGTAACCTGCGCAGTATCGCCCAGCTTTGGTGCATTCAATGATAATATCTCATCATCAGCGGATTTTGCCCATTTCACATCATTTACAAACCAGGCATTGCCGCAAGCATCCGGGTTAGCCGATACAACGGGATGATCCTGGCCTGCATTATAGATGATGTACTTTGTATTGAGCATGTTCAGCACTTGTGAATTAAACGAACCGCTCATGTGTACATCTATCAAGTCCTGGTATTGTTCCATCTTGGTGGGGCTATATCCACCAATACATTTATGGAAGTATGATTGCGTAGCATCATTGTACACATCCTTAGATATATCGAGCACACGGTAATATGGATCCTTATCCTGCATTATCTGCAAGTCCACTTCACGCGGCTGAATGGTTGCTACCTGGTCCTTTTCAACATAATTCTCATCATTAAGGTATTTATGAGCAACGGAAAATATATCTATCGCAATAAGTGCTGCGATACCACCTACCACAAGGTTTACATTTTTGATCTTATCTTTCAGAAACGCCCAAATAAGTCCTCCTGCCAAAAGAATATAAACCGCACTTGTCAATGCACTCTTCATAGCAAGCGCCTGCCTGTCTTCCCTCAATGCAGCAATAAGCTGTTGCCTGTATTGTTCGGGGAACTGTTTATCGCCTGCCCCGGTAAAATCAAAAAACGCCGTGCCTGCAAACGCGATCACTACACATATGCCGGCTGTAATACCTAATGCTATCTTTAATTTTTTCAGCGCATCCTCCTTAGACACCCTACCGGTTATCACCTCGTTAAGCCCCCATGCTGCCATCAAAGGAAATAAAAGCTGTGCAATTGCAATAGCCATAGATGGTGTACGGAATTTATTGAGCATTGGCAGTGTATCAAACAAGAAATAATTGAGGCCCGCAAAATGACGTCCCCAGGACATCATAATAGAAAGGGCGCTGGCTGCAACGATCCACCACTTATACGGACTGCGCACCACCATAACCCCGAAAACAAAGAGGAAACAGATAATAGCCCCGAAATAAGTAGACGCCCCCAGGAATGGCTGATCACCCCAATATAGAGGCGCATTTGTTGCCTGGCCGCCTGTTACTTCAGAAAATTTCGGAGCATCCTCCGCAGATACATTACTACCACCACCATACAGATAAGGTATCATCAGGCAAAAAGTTTCGCCGATGCTGTTACTCCAGCGGAAGGCATATTCCTTATCAAGCCCACCACCTTTTTTACCCGTATCATGATTAACGATCGTCAATTCGCTCTGGCCGCCACGCATGGTAGCCTTGTTATACTCTGACACCGACATAATCGACTGCATACATAAGCCGGCACACAACACTGCAACGCCAGCTGCTACTGCTGATGAAACAACGAACTCTTTTATTCTACCTGAGCGGGCAGCTATAACCAGCATCGTGATCACCAGGAAAACAATTGCGATGAGCGCATAGTACATGATCTGGTAATGCGCAGTAGAGATCATCAAAGCCAGAGTGATGCCCATTATCGGGATGCCCTTCCACCATTCGCTACGGTATAAATACACCAACCCTGCAATCACTCCGGGGAAATAACAAATGGCAAACACCTTGGTATTATGCCCTGCCACAATTGAATCTATATTAAATGATGTGAAAGCGTAAGCAATGGCACCGGCTATAGCCAGCCACTGGTTGATCTTAAACGCGCGCATCATCATATAAAAGCAAACCATACCTATAAAGAAGAACGCGGCAGGTAAACCAAATATCCCTAATATGGCAGTATGTATATTCGCGATGTAATTATTACTTTCCGGAACATAAAAAGTGAAAGTAGGCATGCCACCAAACTGGCTATTGCTCCAAAAAACGTTCTCACCAGTCTTTTCGTGATAGTCAATACCCTCCTTGGCCATTCCCTGCCATTGAACGGAATCACCTTGATATAAGGCCTTACCCTGTAGTTCTGGGTAACTGTAAAAAATGGCTATAGCAGCAAGGCCGAGTATGATCAATAACTGCGGCATGAACTTTTTGCGATCGAATTGCATTCAGTGCTTTGTTTATCAAACAAAAATAGGGCTTCTATTCACTTATGGAAATGGTTATTGTTAAAAAATCACATAAAGAAATATATTATTAACTGAGACATAACAGGTTTGGGGCATGTGTTCAAAAATCTACTATTTAGGGGTACATTTGCGCCTGCCATTTTTCAACATGGCATTTCGTAAGACATGTTATCAAAAGATCAAATGCTTAAGGCCTACCGCCTGATGATGACGGCAAAGGCTATGGCAGACACTTATGATGCCAACAGGCAAATATGTAAATACGTTCATAGTACATCGCGCGGGCATGAGGCAATACAACTGGCAACAGGTTTTCTTTTAAAACCATGTGACTTCGTGAGCCCTTACTACCGCGACGAAAGCCTGATGCTGGGCATGGGTTACCGCCCATACGAGCTCATGCTGCAATTGCTGGCAAAGGGTGATGATCCCTTCACAGGTGGCAGGGAATATTATAATCACCCAAATATCAGGCGCGATCATTTTCCGAAAATCATTCATCAGAGCAGTGCAACAGGTATGCAGGTAATACCCACAACAGGTGTAGCGCAGGGCATACAATATATAGAAGAGCAAAAACTGATCGATTACCCGGTACCACCGGTGGTAGTATGTTCGCTTGGCGATGGCAGCGTAACCGAAGGCGAAGTAAGTGAAGCCTTTTCATTTGCGTGCCTGCATCAGTTACCGATCATATATTTAATACAGGATAATGACTGGGGTATATCTGTAAGCAGTGATGAGGCCCGCACGATGGATGCCTATGAATATGCCGCGGGCTTTAAAGGCCTTGAAAGAGTGCGTGTAAATGGCAGTGATTTTGTGGATGCCTACAAGACAATGGAGTACACCATAGATTGGGTACGTAAAGAAAGACGCCCGATACTGGTGCATGCTAAAGTACCGCTGCTGGGACACCATACCTCGGGCGTGCGTAAAGAATGGTATCGTACGGAAGAAGACCTCTTTAAACATTCGCTGGATGATCCGGGCCCGAAGCTGCGGAAAGCGCTGTTGCAACAGAAAGGAATTACAGAAGAATATCTCGACCAGATAGCTGCTGAAGAGCTGGCTTATGTGCAAAAAGAATTTGAAGCAGCAGTTGCCGCACCTGAGCCCGACCCTGCAACTGTTGAAGACCATGTATTTGCTCCGACCAAAATAACAGAGGAAAAAGGAAACAGGACGCCAGCAGGCAGAGACAAAGTGGTAATGGTGGATGCGGCGCTGCACGCGGTAGAAGAAATATTGCAAGCGCATCCCGAAGCCCTGTTCTACGGACAGGATGTAGGCCGCAGGCTGGGAGGTGTATTTCGTGAAGCAGCTACACTGGCTGATAAATTTGGCGATACCAGGGTATTTAACACCGCCATACAGGAGGCATATATCATTGGCTCTACAGTGGGTATGAGTGCACTGGGACTGAAACCAATAGTAGAAGTACAGTTTGCTGATTATATATACCCAGGCATCAATCAGCTGGTAACCGAGATCAGTAAATCCTGTTACCTGAGCTGCGGAAAATACCCGGTTAGTAACATCATCAGGGTGCCAATCGGTGCATACGGCGGTGGTGGCCCTTATCATAGCGGCAGTGTGGAAAGTACACTGGCAACTATTAAAGGCATTAAGATTGCTTACCCAAGTAATGCGGCAGACATAAAGGGCCTAATGAAAGCGGCATTTTACGACCCTAACCCGGTAGTGATGCTGGAGCATAAAGGCCTATACTGGAGCAAAGTACCCGGCACCGAAGATGCCAAGACTGTAGAACCTGACAAAGACTATATATTACCGCTCGGCAAAGGCACAGTGGCACTGGAGGCCTCGCAGGAGGCAATAGATAATGGTGAAAGTATTTGCATCATTACTTATGGCATGGGAGTACACTGGGCTAAGAACGCCGCCAAACAGTATCCCGGCCAGGTGGAAGTAATAGATATACGCACCATCTATCCACTTGATGAAGAACTGATCTATACAACGGTGAAGAAGCACGGTAAATGTATTGTGCTGACAGAAGAACAATTGCGCAACTCCTTCTGCGAAGCATTAGCCGGGCGAATAGCGCAGACCTGCTTCCAAAGCCTGGATGCACCGGTGCAAACGATTGGCGCGCTGGATCTGCCTGCTGTACCTATGAATATGATATTGGAAGCCGCGATGTTGCCTAATGCAGATAAGGTAGCTACAAGGATAGGTGAGTTGCTGAGATACTAAAAACAAAGATTCAGATAATAATAAATGCCACCGATCGGTGGCATTTATTATTATCTATAACTATACTTTTTAATTTTTACCGGCAAGGATCGCATCAACATCTTCCTGGGCCAGCGGATGATAGTTTTGTTTGTATTTGGTATATATGGATTTTGCCATATCCTGCTTGCCGTATTTCATCATACCCTCATATAGTGGCTCCAGGAATTTGCGACGACCTACCCTGCTCAGAAATTTATCCATAGCAGGGAACGCAGGTTTATAATCTGCCGGAATGGCCATTGTGTACCATAGATCAGCTAGTTCGCTATTACCACTATTGGTAAAGTGGAATGCTTTATCCAGAGCCTGCATTTGTTCCCGGCTCAGCGGAGATGGCATCTTGCGGAGGAAATGTAGCCATTCATTCGTGCTCCATTCTTTTGTTTGTAAAGTTTCCGGAGATGTACCATTCAAAAAAGCAGTTCGTGCCTCATCTACTTTTTTGAAGCGTGCGGGTTGTACACGCGGGCAGTTTGCAGGAATGCCGGGGCCATAGACCCACGCATTAATATCCAGCTTACGTGCAATACCACTATCCCCTTTTATTAAGTGCTCATTGAGATAAGCAAGGAACTGTTCTGTTGTAATTGTTTTAAATGCGTGCTCATCAAAATACTGTTTCAGGAAGCTATCCATGCGTGGCCTGCCGACTGTATTTTCAATTAATTTTAAGAAAGCAGCACCTTTTTCGTACGGTATATCAGTAAGGCCATCATCGGGGTCACGGCCTTTGAGGTCTAATTTCAGCCAGGTGTCCTTGCTATCCTTGCCGAGGTCTTCCACCGCTTTTTCGAAGTCCTGGTAGCCCAGTTCCCAAAGCATATCTGCATAACTTTTATCCGTCATAGCCTCGGTGATGCGGCGTTCGAAGTAAACAGTGAAACCTTCGTTGAGCCAAAAATCGTTCCATGTGGCATTTGTTACCAGATTGCCGCTCCAATTGTGCGCCAACTCATGCGCAATCAGGTTCATCAGCGAGCGGTCGCCAGCAATAATAGTAGGCGTGCAGAAAGTAAGTTTAGGATTTTCCATGCCACCAATCGGGAAGCCGGGAGGTAATACAATAGCATCATACCTACCCCATCTGTATGGGCCGTATAGTTGTTCTGCAGTGGTAACCATTTTACCTACATCTTCAAACTCATAGCGTGCTTTGTCTATCATAGAAGATTCTGCGTATACGCCTGTACGCGCATCTATAGGTCGGAATTTAATATCCCCTACTGCCAATGCCATCAGGTATGCAGGTATCGGTATATCCATTTTAAAATGATAGATACCACTGTCATTGGCCTGTTGCGGATTATCGGCACTCATCAGGGCTAATAAGCCTTTAGGCACCTTTACACGGGCGTCATAAGTGTAACGAATACCCGGGCCATCGGCGCATGGTATCCACGAGCGTGCATAGATAGATTCCGATTGAGTGTACAAAAACGGAAACTTTTTACCATTTGTCTGTGCAGGGTCAAGCCATTGTAGTGCCCGTGCATTTTTACCGGTCTTGTAATATATGGACACTTTGCCGGTAGCCGGTTCGATCGGGATATCCAATTCCTCACCCAGGTGAGGTACTGCACCCTTCATTAAGAAAGAACTATTGCGCCCATCTACTTGTACGCTATCAATAGTAAGATCATAGGTATCCAGCTTTAATGTGTTCACTTTTTTGTGATTATCGATAGCCCATGTTGCGCAGCCTGCAATTTGTTTTTTGTCGAAATCGACAGCTATATCCAGGTTTAAATGCTTCAAGGTAACCTCATCTGCATTGCTTTGTGTATGCTCGTCTTTTACCATAGCAACCGTATCGATTGTACGGGCATTATCATTAGTTGTTTTAGCATGTTCATTGCAAGCCGATAGCGACAGCGCCCCCAGGGCCAGTACCATAATTTTCTTCATTATATAGTAGTAATCATTTTTAAAAGTCTAATAAGCATCTTCCGCCGCCTTAATACCCTTCCAGTCTGTGTTGTTATAGCCATCCCATACCAGCCATGTAAATATTAACGTCAGTACCAGGAACAATATTTCGAGCCACCAGAACATAGATGCTATCCAATGACCAAACCCAAGTACACCCATCAGTATAAATACAAAAAACATCCTCACAATCACCTTTCCGCCGCTATTTTTTATCTGCTCCGGCATAGAAAAAGGAAGACTGCGATGCCCCACCCTCATTACACAAACCACATAGAGCGTAACATTGGCCATCGCCAGCAATACATCTATTATGGTATGCAAGCCCCATACATACATAACAAAAACACCTATAACCGCAATAAAAGGAAAGAAATATTTAAGCCATATAGCCTTGAAAGATCCGGCAAGGATATTACCGGGTACCTTTACCGGTGAGGAATAATAAGGCCATGCAGCCTTGTACTGCTCACTCATTGTTATATAATTGATGGCATTCATTATTACCGTACCTGTCATGTACAGTAAAAGGAGGTATGTTTTGGTTTGCGGTAAGTGTTCCCATGTTTCTGCAAACGAGGTTTCCTTATTCATAGTAAGCAGATAAACAAAGTAAATGGGCACGAATGCAAACATGGGATATACCCGCATACGGAAAGTGCGGCTACGATTGCTTTGCAGCCATGTGATCATAAAACCGGCGCGTGCTTCATCGCTCCTATTAAGCAGGTTTGCCAACCTGATGTAGAATTTGCCGCCACCGGTCGCCTTCATTTTTTGCGTTTTAGCCTTAGGCACATCTATACTATCAATACCACTTAAACGGGCTATAAACTGTGGCGCAAGAAAGCGAACCGTGAACCACAATAAAAAAAATGGAAGTACTAATGCAAGAAAACTAAGCCATTGTGTATGAGGCATCAATTCTGCCTTGCTGTCTATCCATGACCAGCAAGTAGCTATCCAATACGAAGGAAAGTATTTGAACCAGGGGACAGTATTAATTGTCATACCTATAACAGCACTGCTTTGTATAGCACGTGGCAGGAAATAAGAACCAAATATGAGTATGGAAAATGCTACCTGGAAATAACTTATTGTTTCCTTAAATCGTTGTGGGGAAGAAAGGCGTAATAACAACAAGTAACATCCCATCACAAAAAAGAGGCAAAAGAAAGACATGAGCAGCAAAGGGACAGGAAACCATAAAACAGCCTTCCAGCCATGAGCAAAGCCAACTGCTATCCACGATGCAAGCGACATAGGGAGCACAATCCTGAAAAAGTAAATGCCAATATGCAACAACCGCGACAAGAAGATAGTGCGGTCATTAACCGGTTTAGGAAAAATGATCAGCTTATCGCGCGTATCTACTAATACATTTGAGAAATCAATGATCAATCCAAAAGTCAGGAATACCATCATCATGGTGAGAAACATGGTGGATGCAAGCACCACATTATCAAATATGATGAATGGCAGCATGTACACCAGGCCAATAGCCAGCGTAAATATAAAGCTAATGGTAGATGTATATTTCGAAGGCTTCTGACTGCGCTGCTGCCTGCCAAAAGAGAGCGGCTTACGATCATCCATCTTCAGCTTTACGGTTAGTATCGCATTTAACTGATCTACATCTGCCCCCAAAGCACGCCACAGCCCCTTGGGTAACATCACCAAAAATCTAAGTATTTTATTCATAGCAGGGTGAGGTTATTGGTTGTTATCATTCATCGCCGCTGCGATATTATCGGCACGTAAACCAAGATCTTCGCCGGATGTAAGTTTAGAGAATATTTGCTCCAGCGATTGCCCGGAATCCCCTCTCAATTGTTCTATTGTGCCATTGGCTACGATCGTCCCTTTATCTATCAGCACTATCAGGTCAGACACTTTCTCGACCACGTCCATCATGTGCGAGCAGTAAAAAATAGTCTTGCCTTCCTGTTTTAGCCTCTGCAGTAATTGCTTTACCAATATCACAGCATTTGCGTCGAGGCCCGATAATGGCTCATCTAATATCACTATTGACGGATTATGCAGCAACCCCGAAGCAAGTAATACCTTCTGGCGCATACCTTTTGAAAAGCTATCCATACGCTGATCTATGTTTTCCAGTAACTGGAATGAATCCAGCATCCTGGTGGTGCGCTCCTCAATCAGCTCCGGCGACATGTGATATAATGTACCGATAAAACGCAGGTACTCACGGGGGGTAAGCAGGTCGTATATCTCCGCCAGTTCCGGTACATATCCTATTTTGCTTTTTATCTCGAGCAAGTGATCGCGCAGGTTCATGCCCGCCACTACTACCTCCCCGGTATAGTCCTGGATAATACCCGTAAGTATCTTTACCGTTGTGGATTTACCCGCGCCGTTGGGCCCGATGTAGCCTATCACCTGCCCGGGATAAGCTGTAAGGTTGATGTTATTTAATACCTGTTTTTCTCCGTAAGATTTAACGAGATTGGTGATCGTAATAATCGGTTGCATGGTGTAAAAATAATAATCCTGCCTGTTTCAGGCAGGACGATAAAAAAGAAAGATTAATCAGATGGTAATCAATGTTTTAGCAATTTAAAAGCATGCGACCATTGATTTTGCAGGAATCCCGGAATACACCATAATATGCATAAAGGCTCAATAGCGCGGCCCGCTGTGGCTTTTCCCATGTCTTCTACGTCCCAGCCGAAACTATCCAGTACAGCAGAAACTTCTTTCTTAGCCTCCTGGTTGTTACCACAAATGAACATGGTAGGCTTGCCACCCTTGAGTTGAGGGTCGACCATTAATGCATTACCTACACTATTGAAAGCCTTCACAAAATGGATTTCAGGAAAACGCTCCTGCAAAATTTCTATAAGTGACTCTTCGAGCGTTGTAAAAAATCTGAGCACACCATCTTGCGGAGGATTTTCAGAAATGGGATTTGTAGTATCAATAACTGTTTTACCCTTGAAATTTTGCGGCCCTGCCAATTCAATTGCTTCGGCGGCTCCCCTTCCCGAAACTGCAAGAACAATTAAATCGCCAAATCTTGCTGCTTCTTCGAAGCTACCAGTATAGGCATGATCTCCGGCGTGTTCCTGCCAATCGGCTAATTTTTGAACATCGCGGCTGCTCAACATAACCTTATGCCCCTTATTGATAAAACCAATGCCTAAAGCACGGGCTACAGCCCCGGAACCTATTATTCCTATTTTTTGCATAACAATCGATTTTACGGAAAACTAAGTATTAAACGAATTACTTGAGCAAAAAACGCTTGATTTTCAAATCTTCTATCAAAAAGATGAGTAAAATCATGCATATTTCACATTTATACCCCAACTATTCCGGATAAAAACCTGTCTACTACCAATACACAATATATATTTTTTAATATACTTAAGCTCTTGGTATTAAAATATTTTTGGAATAAATTTATAACCTAATTATTTATAATAAATAAAGTTTATGCGCTCAAAATTACTATCGTACCGCTTTATAGTTGCTGCGCTGTTTTTTGTGTTTAGCCTTTTATCTAATCACGAGGCCAAAGCCTGCCATGCTGCGTCTGCAGATATGTACGTTACATACATAGGCCCGGGTATTGATGGGTGCACGGGTACTACCTCTTATGATTATGAGATCACTGTAAATGTGTATTTGGGCTGCCAGACGTGCGGACTTGATCTTATTAATGGCTCCGACAATGTGTACATATTTTCACCCACGTTGGGCGCGGGCTCTCAACAAACCATTACAGTAGTGGACGTAAACGGTCCAGGATCTGAACCGGACACAGTATCAAGCTTATGTCCTTTTGCTATCGACTCTAATAGTTGCCGACACTTAAATGATCCTAACCTGACCTTCTATGCCAACAACTACCCGGCATATCGAAAACGTGTCCTTAAAGGTACCTGTAATCTGCCAAGCCCTCAATATGACTGGACGTTTGCATATGCCATCAGCGGCGCTGGTCGCAGTCTATATCAAAACTTACCTCCAACATTTTGCAGTGGACTATTGTGGGTAGAAGTAGTATTGAATAATGTAACAAGGTACAATAACAGTTCTCCACGTTTTACCAGTAATCCACTACCATATATTTGTTTGAATCAACCAACAACTTACCTGAACAATCCATTCGATCCGGATGGTGACTCTATGCAGGTTTATCAGCAAGCGCCGTATAATAACATCACATACAATACTCCGCCATATCCAACCACCCAGTGCATTTTCCCCGGCAATCCCCCGGCAGCACCTGCAACACAACCAGCAACGTTATCAGATCCCATTTTTTCTGCAGCATCAAATCCTTATACGCTAAACCCTAATACCGGTGCCGCTACATTTACCCCTGTAGGTACTATAGGGGCTTATATACTTGCATTCAGGGCAGAGGATTATGAGCGAGGTTCGGGTGTGTTGTTAAGTAAAACATTCCGCGATGTGCAGGTTGCAGTGCTTGGTTGTAACTCTCCTGCACCGAACATAGATTCATTGAAGCCGTCATTGAATGTTACAGACGGAGCCGTTGTTTCTGTGTTAGACGACCAGGGCCTAAGATCAGGTAATGCTATTGTTACCTGCCCCGGTAATAACATGACATTCTCACTGACATCGAAAGGCACCAAAGGCCATAACCTGTACATGTATGCTAATAATGACCTGCTTACAGGCTCTACCTTCACAGTAACTAACGCCGGATCTGACAGCATCGTTGGTACCTTCTCGTGGACACCGACTTTAGCCGATGTAGGAGAAAGAAACCTTGTTATCACATCGGCTGACTCTACATGTAAAGCAGGACAGCCAATTGTTCTGTACAGCTATACTTCCGTATATCTTAAGATCATTGCAGGCCTGGATGCCGGTAAAGACCTGCCAACATGTAACCTGAACCCACCACGCCGCAGGCTGTTTGTGAAAGGCTATGGCAACCTGGACCTGAAGGTAAAATGGACAGATGTGGGTGGCGGCCCTGCAATTGGCATTGACAATGATACGATACCTACCCCTACGGTTCAGGCTCCCGGAGGCACTCAATATGTCGTTTATTCTCCAGAGTTGAGTGGACAATGTAAAGTACGCGATACTGTAGGTTTGATCAACGATACCAGCAATTCAATAGACATCTTTCCGCAAACAGATAAATTTGTGATGTGCCGACCCGGTTATTTGCAGCTAGATGTTGTAACCAAAGGAGGTGGTCCTGTAAATAATGCAAAGTGCGATACACTTCCTAAGTTTACCTGTGATGTACCTGATTCTATAACTCTATACGGTTCTACCGTATTCGGAACGGGTATTTCTTATGATACAATAGGTACTTCGTCACCTATATTTGCCGGTGATGTTCCCAGTTATCGTTTCCAATTCCTGGTAAGAAAAGATGAGCTTAAAGAAGCCGGACTACGAGCCGGTAGTATTAAGAGCCTGTCGTTTGAAGTAGCCGAGAATAAAACGAATCCTACTTTCCAATATGGAGACTTTAAGATATTTATGGGTTGCGTAGATCCATCTACCGTAACCAAATTAGATAAAACAAAGGGATTCATCAGTGGCCTTGTTCAGGTTTATGCAACAAATGGCATCACTTTGGAAAATGGCGTACATAATTTTGTACTGGACCACTCTTACAACTGGGATACAACTAAAAACCTGGTAATCGGGATCTGTTATGCCAATAATCCGACAGTACTCGGCCCTTGCGGCCCAGGAGGTAACGGTTTTCCCGGCCTGCTAAAATACATGCCTACTACCTACCCGGCTACTATATATTTGCCTGCGCCGGATGCATCAACACTGGACGTTTGCGGTGCTAACACAATAGGAAGTATTAAAGAATTGCAGACACGCCCTGTATTTGGCATAACCTTCTGCGATGCACCGGGTAATCCGTTTAATTTCACGTGGTACCCCGGCACTTTGCTGTCTGATTCCACAATTCGCCAGCCACTTACTTATGTGCCGCGTACCACTACGTACCAGGTATCTGCCTATGGCAAAAACGGTTGCAAAATAGCTGATACGATGCAAGTGTACATACCTGTGCACAACTTCTCTGTATGGCCTGCAGATACGTCTATATGCTATGGCCAGACAGTGCCGCTGGAAGTACGCAATGGTAACGACTACCAGTGGTTTGAATATGAAGAAGGGCAGTACAAGCCATCTTTCAAATCGCTGAGCTGCGATTATTGTGCTAATCCGGTAGCCAAACCGCTGAAGAGCACCCACTATAAGATCATGGTAGGTGATGAAGTGTTCTGCTATGATACGATAGATGCGTATATAGAAGTACGCCCGCTGCCACAGGTGCATATCCTTACCCCTGATACGGTGGTGAAATATGGCCACAGCGTACAGCTGCTGGTAAACGGTGCTAAGATGTATAACTGGACCCCTGTAAGCTCGCTGAACAACCCGAACATATCGTACCCGCTGGCTACGCCAACAGAGCCTACGATGTATGTAGTATCCGGCATCAGTGCTACAGGCTGCTATTCTTACGATACGGTCAGGGTAGGCATAGACTATAGAGACAACCTGAACATCCCTACAGCCTTCAGCCCGAACGGCGATGGTAAAAATGACGTGTTTAGGGTAACGAACATCACGTTCCAGAAGATCATAGAGTTCCGTGTATTCAACCGCTGGGGCCAGGAGGTGTACAATGGCGGCGGCGACAGCGGAGCAGGCTGGGATGGCAACTGGAAGGGCGTACCACAGGAGATAGGCGACTACAACTACCTGATACGAGTATCCTCACCGGACGGACTGGTAGAGACCTACAAAGGGAATGTGACTTTAGTACGATAATATCTAATTACAACATATAAAAAAACACCTCGCGATTGCGAGGTGTTTTTTTATGTCATCAACCTAACTAAGGATATGAAATCCTTACCAGTAAAGCGATTTAACGTATAGTTAAAAATATAACACTAAAAAACACCCATCATATCTCTATAAAATACTGTCTTATTTATTACAACAATTTTATTAAAATTAGTTGTTTTCTTTTTATTAACAAAAAGTTACACAATAACGATTAAATTATTTTTTACCATTAATATTCAACCTTCATGAAAAAGGGAACATTACTACTATCAGCACTTATGATGTTCTTATGGATTACATTAGTAAATCATAAGGTGTATGCGTCTCACGCGGCCGGCGGGGAGATCATCTACGAGTGGATCAGTGACTCCACCTACCGTATCTATTGGAAATTTTACCGTGACTGTACCGGCATCCCGGAAAACAATCAGGAAACGCTTTGCATAACAAATAACTGCCCTTCTGTACCAGGCACCGGTAGCTATGTTATGAACAAATGGACAGGACCGTTACCAGGTGGATACAACAACGGGCAACCGGTATCTGCAGGATGCTCACAATACAAGAACACATGTGATAGCCCAGGCTCTGCTATACCCGGTTACCGTGAATGGTGGTATTATTATTTATGGACGGCAGGCGGCAAATGCGATCACTGGACCTTTTCTGTGTCTATTAGCGCCAGAAACGGCGGCAGTAACCTAGTGCTTGGCGCTAATCTTTATGTAGAAACAACTTTTGACAATTCGAGATTTGAGGGAAACTCCTCCCCTTTCTTCTCGGTAAAACCAATTTCGTACGTATGCGTGAATCAACCATTCACCTATAATAACGGAGCATTAGACCCGGATGGCGATTCTTTACATAGTGAAATGATACGCCCTTTGGATGGTACTTGCGGAGGAGCTCCTTCACCAGTTGGATGGTTGGGAGGTACCCCTCCGTATAATATTACAAACAACCCTTTACAAACCAATAATAGCTTTATACTAGATGGCGGAACAGGACAGATGACTTTTACTGCAACCCAAACAGGTGCATGGACCATTACAACTAAAGTAAGTGAGTATTGCGTTGATCCTGCAAGCCCCTACCGTGGCCGCCTGAAAGGCTACATTATGCGGGATGTACAGGTGCAGGTACTTCAATGTAGTACTAAAGCTCCAGACTTCAGACAGCCCAGTACAGGCGTTAGTGGTGGTAAACTGGTAAATGGTGTTGTAAACGGATGTCTTGGCCAACCGTTAGACTTTGACTTTTATATTAAAGCGAAAGACTCCGATGCGATCATGACAGCAGAAGACAACCATATATACAAACTGCAGACAGCTACCGTTACTTATACCAACCTCAAAACAGACTCTATACATGGTCATTTCCATTGGATCCCTACGTTTACAGGTAGTACCAGCTTCATCGTAACGGCCAAAGACTCTACATGTAAGCCTCCGGGTATTATGTTGTATTATCCGCAAAGTTTCCCAATATATATTTGGGGGCCACTTTCGGTTTCTCCTGATACTTCAGTTTGCTTTGGAGAAACTGCATTCCTGAATGTGACTGGTGGTTCAGATTACGAATGGTCTGTAGTAAGGGGAGGCCCCATTACACAGCTGAACTGTACATTGTGTGCGAATCCTGTATCTACGACCATACTGCCTACAACGTACCTGGTAACCTCTCATGGTACTGATTTCTGTCCTAACCATACCGACTCCGTGCATGTAGGTATACTACCGGGTCTTAATTTCACACCGTTCCCGGACACAGTAACTTGTCCTAACAACTCTGTGGTGATGGACCTGCATGGCACGCCACCAGCCAATGTCACTTATTACTACAAATGGGATACACAATTATATCTTGATGATAGTACCAAAGGCAACCCGACTGTGACGCCTAAAACAGATCATCAATACATCGTAACCATTACCAACAGCGCTAATAAATGCCGCAGTTTTGATACCGTGAATGTAAGTGTGCTTACAGGCTTTACAATGGAAAACCCGGATACTGCGATTTGTGATGAGCAGGTTGTAAATGTAAGAGGTACCGCAGACCCGAGATATACTATAAACTGGACAGCTGCTTCAGGTAATACAGGTGTGTTCTCCCCTAATAACAATGTGGCTAATCCTACCATATCACAGTCATTGTCTCAGACAAATGATGTTTACACCATGACGCTGAGCCATTCAAACTGCCGTGATACATCTGCTTCTTTTAAAATTGAAGTACAGCCAATGCCTAAGGTGACAGTAGATGCTGACGCGAGCATGTGTTTTGGTGATACTATGCAATTGAATGGAACAGTGTCCCCCGGAGTTGACACTTTCGATAGGTACACGTTTACCTGGGTTCCGGGATCTTCGCTGGACAAGCCAGGCAAGCTGAATCCAATATTTACCGCTAACAAGCAAGGTGCAAATACACTGATACTGAATGTTACCACACCTGCAGGTTGTGCCGGCAGCGATACGGTTACTTTAACAGTATTCCCGGCAGCGTTCCTGTTTACAAGTAACGACACAGCAATATGCTCAGGAGAATCAGCGAGAATACATGTTAATGCAAAAGGCGTCAAGAGTTTCCACTGGACACCTGACGTAAGAATAGACAATGTTTATTCTCTTGACCCAATAGTAAACCCGATAGCCAACCAAAAATACAGGGTGTATGCAGTAGATACCAATTTCTGCTCAGATACTGCAGAGGTAATGGTAAGAGTTCATCCTAGAGCAATGCTCCAATTACCTGATTCTGTAAGATTGTATCCAGGGCAGTCGTACCAGGTAGAACCGGGCGGTAACTGCAGCTACTATAGCTGGTTCCCTCCACTAGGTGTAAGTGACGTAAAACTCTCGAACCCTGTATTAAAACCGGAAGTTAACACACGTTATTTCGTAACCGGTGTAACAGAAGCCGGATGCGTCATAAATGATTCAATAAGTGTATTTGTATCCAATGAAAGCATCGTAGATATACCAAATGCATTCACCCCGGGATCCGGTGTCAATAACAAATTGAAAGTAGTGCACCTGGGAGATGCCACCCTGAAGAAATTTGTTATCTACAATCGTTGGGGCAATCCTGTCTTTGAAACGAACGACATCAATACGGGCTGGGATGGCACCTGGAAAAATGAACCACAGCCGATGGGTGTATATGTGTACACACTGGAAGCTGTATCACCAACCGGAAGAGTGTTCAACAAACAGGGCAATATCACCCTAATAAGATAAGTGAAGGGATATAATTCGTGTAAAAAAAGTGAAAGCCCGGATATAAATATCCGGGCTTTCACTTTTTTCGCTATACGACAAACTAATCTAAATGCATTTTTTCCTGCAGATCCTGTGGTAGTGCATCTTTGTGCAACAAGAATGCTGTAGTCTTGTAGCGCACATAATTCTTAGATACATAGATGTATCCTTTATAATCATTTTTTTCGCCCCATGAATTTTTTACGATGTAGTATTCATTTCCATCCTGGTCTTTTGCCAGGCCTACGATATGCATACCATGATCGTCTGTAGTTGTATAATCATCCAGGCCTTCCTGGCGCATTTCAGCAGTGATCTTACGTTCAGGCTTAGGCCCATTGAACAAATCTTTTTGCTCACTCTCTTCCATATCCTCCCATTCTTTTTCAGGAACAAAGGCTACCCCATTCTTCCAGCTAAAGTATTTTTCACTAACATCAGCCGCCCAGGCAACTGTATAACCATGATGCAAAGCATAATCAATAGAACGGGTAATATCGTTGAATTTTACATTGTACACTTTATCAAAGCTCCAATTATCCGGCAACAGGAAAAGTGTCTTTTTATAATATGGTTTATCGGTTACGGAAGTAATCTCAACATAATCTTTTGGATTAATGCCTACCACTTCGTTTGCAAATGTTTTAGGCGTGTATTGTTTACCCTGCCATGTAAAAGTTTCCGGTACCTCGCCAAGATATGTATCTAATACTTTTTGAAAAGCCTCCTTCCATTTTGGTGTTAGCTTTTTGTTTGGGTTACTTACCACTGCATCCAGCATACCTTTTAGCATTGCCTGCATTTCACCAAATTTGTTTTTGGTAGTACCGTAATGCAAACCGGTATAAACACTTTGTGGGACGATACCGTATTTTGCATACATATTTATCACGTCATGGCATTCTCCACCGTCGCCCCATGACAATCCGCCATGCAATTTAACATAGGCATCTGCTTTATCCATATACACGCAACGTGCTGTAAAAATCTCAGCAAGGTCTACAGGCTTTTTGCCCATACGGATCATTTCACTTTCGAGGAACGACGTGGTAGAATAACTCCAGCAAGTACCTGAACTTGCCTGATTTTTTACCGATGTACGTTCTACATTCAGTATGTCCTTAAAAACATATTTCTTCTTTGCGCTATCACTTTTATTGCTTTCCAGTTTTTTTACCAGGTCATCCTGCGCATGCGCCATCAGTGGCACACATGCCAAAAGCATTAAGATTTTTTTCATTAACAGATATTTATTGTAAGAATTTGGCGAATATAGAAAAACTCCGACCGAAAATCGACCGGTAAATGGGTGAAAAGCAGGGTTATTTATTAATATAAATCAATGGAATAGAGTAAGATCCTATCCTTTCCGTCCACTCCAAAGAACGAAGCTTTCTCAACGACGAAAAGAGTAAAGCTACGCTGAAGCGATTTTACTATCTGTTCGCGCTTCACATCATCGTAGAGCTCCAGACGATCTTATTCCTCTAAGGTATCGAGATGTTCGAAAAACGCCCTGTCACCATCTATTTTGGCTACTACGTTGTCTATTACGCCTTGCATATACGGAGATGGCTCGCCAATCTCAAAATCAAACAACACCTCGAAAAGTGTGTCCTCGTCTTTAAACTGCTGATTTTTGATATACATAACAGACACATTCCACACCGTAAACCTAATAAAAAAGGTTCAGGAATAAAATAGCCTCTACTGATATTGGATGTATATAGGGCTTGGATCGAGCTTGAGCACGTCTGCAGGTTGCATAATTTTATATGGCGGCGTTAGCTCATCGTTTTTATAGAATAGCTTAAAACCGGCAAACTGTACAGGCTCGGAAACAACCGCAAGCTGGTAGCTATTCCTCTTTTTCGCGGGGAACCCAAAACCATCCATATTGATCACCACCTGTACTTCGCGGCGCAATTTGATATTGCGGGAATTGGTAAGCATACCTTTAGTGAAGCGATGCACAATGAGCACCTTAGGCGCCAATTTATTTTTGACAACAATGTCTTTCAGGAAGGCAGATGCATAATTGACATCCTCAGCATCGAACGTGCCGATGGAAGTGCTGGGCACTTTGCCATTTTTCATGGAAAATTCAGGATCGATACCCAGATGTACATTGGGCATGGCAAGATATTTTTCCAGCAACGGCAATTCGGCCTGCAATGAGCTGTGCCCTACCTGCACATCGAGGAATACGATTGCATCTATCTTTTTTGCCATTTCCAAAACCTTATCGATCTGTGAGGACGGCATACGCAATCTATATTTGCCATCCTTACCCGGTAAGTGTTGAGCGGTAACCGCTATATAATGCAATGCGGGCTGCACTGGGATTTGCGGGTCTGCGGCGGCCCAGCGTTTTGCTTCGGACTGCAAGTGCTGCAACATTTCGTCCGGCGGCAGCTGTCCCAGTATACCCATACCTTTGGAATATAGATTGCCATAATAAGCTACTATTCTTTTAAAAGGCAGTATAGCACCTGCCAGTGGATAGGCAGATTTTACGGGCCACTTTGCAGATGCTTTATCATGAACAAGATGCAGCATTAATTTGTTATACAGCGCTGTATCCAAAGCTGCTATTGGTTCCTCAACCGGCTCGGCCACACTGACAGGAGGCTTTGCCGCTATTGCAGAATCTTTTGCGGGAAAGTCATTTTTCTTTGCCTCTGTGTTGTTACATGCGATGAGCGAAAGAAAAGGAAGCAGCAACAATTTTCCTGCTAATGTTTTAATTCTTGTATGAGTTGAGAGCTTTGATGAGTTGCGCAGCATTCCAGTTGCCATCTACGATAATTCTTTTAACGGTATATGAAGGTTCAAGCGCATCAGAAGATCCTGATAACCTGAATGCCGCAATGTAATTATATTTCTTTAGTTGCTCAATAGCATTTCGGTTCCACAGGCCATAAGGATAGGCAAAATATCGGGGAATTTTGCCGGTAATACTCTTTAATGTCTCCATCGGCTTCACTAATTGCTCATTCCAATCGGTCGTTGTATAGGATGTAACCCGTTTATGATTCCATGTATGACAACCAATTGTATTACCCTTGCCTGATAGTTCCCGTATCTGGGCCGCCGATAAATAGCCGGGTTTCCCAAGAGTAACAGTCATGATAAAATAAACTGCTTTAAAGCCGTATTTTTCCAAAACAGGTTTAGCATCGGTATATTGACCTTCTGTGCCATCATCAAAAGTAATGATGAGGGGCTTCGAAGGCACCATCCTTTTACCTAATACCTGATCGGGCAAAATGGGATGGAAATCATTATCCTTCAGGGCTTTGATCTGAGCTGCAAATGTATTGACAGGTACAATATATATCCTGCTAAACTTCGAATCCGCTGGTTTCCAATCGCGCACCTGGTGATAACAAATAACAGGGATGTTCCGGAACGGATCCTTAGCCTGACAAAAAACAACCACCGGTGAAAAAGAGGCTCCAGCAAACAGTATTGCGCTTAAAAGGTGCTTCATACTTCTAGGGCACTACCAGCATAGGTGTTTTAACGCGGTGTAATAAATGGCTAGCCATGCTTCCCATAAAAACATCTGCCAGCGCCGAGCGCCCCTTCATACCAAAAACCAGCAGATCATGAGGAGTTGAGTCCAATACCTCATTGATCTTAACCGTAGGTATGCCATACTCTTCGAGATACACAACATTATTTCCCAGATGCTTTATTGCCAGTTCGTTTATCTTTTTACTATCGTCCCTTAACGTATTAAACACTTCGCCTTCGCCGCCGGTTGCGGTAGAGAGCCACATTTCGTCAATAATGTATACGACCGTAACATCCGGTTGGGGTACACGAGCGCCAATCAGCACCTTAGCTGCTTCTAAAACTCTTTCTGTCTGCTGTGAGTAATCAACGGCTATCAATACTTTCATGTGTTTGCCTTTTTTGTGCAAATTACCGAAGAGCACTTCACAATCCGCTGACCGCAATCAGCAGAAAAAATAATTACAGACACTATCTATGCTAAAGTCCTGTTTAACTGCACAAAATGGCGTTGCTGATGAGCAATGAGAAAACGGAAGGTATCGCCCAGCTTCAGTTTAATAAATTTACTGATACTGATAGGCGTTTTTATCTTACCAATATCCTTTTTATACGCGGCTTTGAGATAATGAAGTAATTGCTCTTCTCCGGCAATAAACTCCTGCAAAACTTTAGCGGCATCTAAGCGCAATTGCGGCACATGATCTTTGGGCGCACTCATTTTTTTGGGTATGTTACCATCAGCGCCCGGCAGCATTATTTTAGTGAAATAGTTACCTATCCTGCCGCTTTTAAAAACTGCGTCCGGTGCACTATTGACGTTCTGCGACAAGGACTTCTGTATCTGTGGCAGATAATACCTGTTATAACTATTCAGGTGTTCTATCACCTGCAATGCGGTCCATCCACCTGTTGGCGGCACTTTGTTTAATTTATCGGGATGCAAGGTGCGGACCTTATTGATTCTTGACAAGATGTCTGTGACATCCTTTTCCAGGCCTGACAATAGCAGCTGCTTATTGAAATTGCGCATATATTATTCTTTGAAGCAAAACTAGCTATGAAGAAATATCTAAATCTTGGCGCAGACCAAGATTTACAATTTAACGCTCCCAAGCAGTTTACTGAATGTTGCAGGATCGACCCCGATATAGGAAGCAAGATATTTATGCGGTATCAGATTTAGTACATGCGGACTACGCTTAAGTAATGTTATAAACTTTTCTTCTGCGGTAAAACTCATTAATTCTACCTGCCGCTGCAGGGTTCCCTGCAAGACGAATGTCAAAGCTTTTAGTATCCAGGCCTCAATGCACCTATGCTTCCTCATCAATTGTTCCAGATCGCTATAATGTATGCGCAACAAAATACTGGTAGTTAAGGTCTCGAGATAATATTTAGAAGGCGTTCGGGTAAAAAAGCTATCGATGACACCGGAAAAGGAAGGTTCATAGGAAAACACCAAGGTCGCCTCCTTATCGCCGTGCAGGTAGTATGCCCTTTGCACACCGGATGCTACCCAATACAGGTATTTTTCTACCTCACCCTCACGGGTCAGGAGCTGCTTTCTCTTATATTCCACAAGTTCCCAGCTGTTAGCAAGATCATCCCAGGCACTATCATCCAGGGGGTAGATCAAAAAAACCTGTTCCTTAAGTTTATCTAAATAGTTCAATTGGGATAATTTATGCAAAAAAGACAAGATCGCGATGATATTGGCACGAATTTTCGTGTATTTCCTTATAAACCACACATGATTATGGATTATAGCTTAACTACCAACAGTATAGATGACGCAGAAGACCTGTTTCTATTAGCAAAAGACCGCCTCCTGGATATAAACGATTGGCGCAATAATGATACAGGCTTTATACTCACAGATCATCATAAACAAAAGCTGCACAGAAACGCTCATTCCGGAGATTTTATTAAAATTGGCAGCAGTGACAAATGGCTTATAATAAACAAAATACAATATGACGATTACCCGGATGTGAATGGTGAGAGCCTCACTATATTTTTATCTTATACAGATGACCCGGAAAGTATGCATACAATAGCCGTAAACAGAGTAGGCAAAGTGCTAAGCGTACAGGGATTCAACATAGACTTTTTTGAAAATGCTGAAGCCTTTCTTATCGGTATCCTTGCCACCAACGAATACGCTATCGCATCTTAGTTACTTAAGGTAGAAGAAGAAATAGTCTGTAGTAAAGGAAGCACCATCTACCATAATGGTAAACCAATATTTAATTGTCTTTGCCTTCTTGCCCTTCAGATCATACAAAGGAGAAACGGGGCCATTACCGTTTCCTCCCCACTTCCAATGATAGCCTACAGGACTTTTGTCTTTAAAAAAGATGTCTTTGATATTTGGTTGAAAGACTACGAAATAGCTGTTTTCAGAAGCATGTACGTTTTTCTTTAAAGGTATTTCTCCCCCCTTATAATCGAGTAGCATAGGCGCGTCCAGTTCGTCATTTTGAGCATAGAACCGGATACGCATATTTTTCCCGTTTTTTATCAATGACCATTGTACCAGGCATTTAATATTGCCCGGCCCACCTATTGCGTATTGTTTTACACTCGTTTGGGCCTTTACCATTGTCAGCCCCGTTGGCTGCGCCCAGGATACTGTGCTTATAAAAAACAACAAGGAAAAAACTATCACTAAATAGGTACGCATAGGCTATACTAATAAATTTTAAATAGCAATTTAAATGGAATATTGCAAAAACAGATGTTAAAATACCTATAGGGATTATTCTTTGGTGAGTACCTGGCAGTAAAATGTACCGTCGCATTCGTCGTGCAGGTGCATCATATAGACACCCACATTTAAATGTTGTATGACCAGTTCATTTTGCCCGGGCTGTAACTCACAATTGATAACGTTATTCCCGGTATTGTTGTCGGAAATAGTTGCCAATATGGGCTTATTCGTTCTGTTGGTAATGTATAATTTATCAGTCATCTTTTTATGCAAATGTTTATCTAAAATACCCTACCCTTGTTTGTTTGAAAATACCTTTATCAAGGTATTGTAAGATACGTGATAGTGCAGACATAGGAAACAGTTATCAGGTATATTTTACAACTATACTTTTAAAAAACCGAGCCGACAATTTGAATATTAGCTAATGGTTAAAAATAGATTGGCTGTTCATTCCCTGATTTTGACTAACTTATGTTTTGAATTCAGCTTTAAATTATATAATCTTGTGAAAAGAATTTTTGTAATGAAATTGAAGGTTACCTTGATCTTACTTGGAGCGTTTAGCATTCTGTCATCATCCTGCAAACGGTATTATGACTGCCAATGCACCAATAACACAGGCACTATTACAAAACATGTGGTAAATGCATCAAACAGGGTGCAGGCCAGCAAAGACTGCCGGGCCCTGCAGTTAGATGGCAATTGCGAATTACAATGATAAATGCCCTGTTTTTTCACAGGGCTTTGTTTTTTTGCATTTCTTCTGCCGCTTCTTCATTATTTCGCTTGCTGATACGTGCCCTGATACGGCTTAGCGCCTCCGGGGTAATACCTAAATACGACGCGATCATATATTGCGGTATTCGCTGAATGAAACTGCTTTTCTCTTTTAGAAACTTTTGGTAGCGCTGTTCAGGCGAATCTAACAACAAGGCAGCCACCCTACCTGATAAGCTGATGTATAACTGCTCCGCCATTAATCTGCCGACACGTTCTGAATCAGGTAAATACGTGTATATGTATTGCAGTGCATCATAATCGATCTGCACTACTTCTGTATGTTCCAGCGCATCTGCAAAAAACAGCGATGGCTTCCTTGATAGAAAACTCTCGTAATTACAAAATGACGCCTCTTCGGTATAAAAGTTAGTAATCACCTCCTTGCCGTCTATATCGTAGTAGCTCCTGATAATCCCCTTGTTAATAAAACATATAGCGTTACATACCTCGCCGGGTTGCAGCATCTTTTCGTGCTTTCTAAACTCACGAACAGCAAGCTTACTCTCAAAATTGCTCCAATTTTTCTCCTGAAGCCCGGGAAAGAGGTTGAAATAGAATTGTTTAATCTTACTGAACTTGCTTGTATTGTCTGACATTAAAACCTGTGATTAAGCCCTGACTCTAAGTTAATTACAATCTTATTTTAAATTTATGATTGTAGTATTATTTCTACATTGGGTTTTAAATTCACTATTATATTCACCCGCCCAGGAAATATGAAATCTGCCGGCGATATTATACCTTAAAGCAATAGATGTTTTACCATGCGTTACTTATTTTTATTATTGTGCATATTTTTTAACTACTTCAATGTTACAGCAAAGCCTGCAGATACATTGAAGATCTATTTCGACCTGGGAAAGACCGAGCTAAAGCCTGCAGGACGACAAACACTTGACTCATTGCTATACAATGACGTCCTGATAGCGGGTAAAAAAATTGGGATAATTGGTTATGCTGATTACGTTGGAGGTGATGAACTAAACGTAAAAATATCTGAAAACAGAGCTAAAGTAGTGCAGGATTACCTGATCAGTATGCATGTGAGACCGGAAGATATACAGGTAGTAATTGGGAAAGGTGAAGTAAAACGAAGCGATACAACGGACAGAAGCGGCTTTCAACCCGACAGGCGCGTAGACATTATACCCGGCGGCATTAAAGGCTGGAAACCACCTGTAGCCAAAGTAAAACCGCCGGAAGTTCCAAAAATTGATATTAGTAAAGTTCAAAAGAATGAGGCGATTCGCCTTAATAAAATCTTCTTCTTCCCCGGAAGCCATCGTGTACGGGAAGAATCATTACCTGAAGTGGATAACCTTTACACAATTATGAAAGATAACCCGAAGCTCAAGATTAGAATAGAAGGACATATCTGCTGCCTGACCCCAAATAACACAGACGGATATGATTATGACTCCGAAGACTTTCATTTATCTGCTAACAGGGCAAAAGCTATTTATGATATACTTGTTGAAAAAGGCATTGATGAAAGTCGGATGGAATATAAAGGATTTGGGAAAAGCAGGCCTCTTGTCAATCCTGAAAGAAGCACAGAGGATGAGAATATGAACCGGCGTGTAGAGATACGAATACTAGATAAGTAAAAAGCGGCCTTACAGGGCCGCTTTCTTTACCTATGATCTAAAAGAAAATTACAGTTGAGTAGCAGTATATACTACATCTGTAGTATAAGTACCTGCAGGGTAGCTGAAGCCGGGTGTTGCCTGGTATTTTACAGAGAACGTTTGGTTACCACCTCTGCTGCCATTGCTGATCAGGTTTTGGTTGCTTGCTGTTACATCTGCATAAGCAGTAGATGAAAACGGTGATGCGATAGTACCACCTGTACCGTTAGCAGATACCATTACATCCAGTACAGATGCTACAGGCATGATCGGTGCAGGTGAAGTGGTACCTGTATAAGAGAAGTTTGTTGAATTGGCTTTGATCGCTACAGTGAAGTTCTTGTTAGAACGTACTTTCAGTTCCTGGGCAGAAGATGTTACACCGTTTGCATAATCGTTCACCGTATTAAACGCCAGGTTAACAGCAGCACCTGTTGCGCTGGAAGAACCGGTAAAAGTGATCTCGATAGCGTTAGACAGGTTCAGGTTTACAGTTTGCGTAGCTGTAGAAGAAACCTGGGCGTTTGCTGCGTAAGTTGAAGTAAGGATAGCTGCGATTGCGATGATCTTTTTCATTTGGTTTGTTGTTTGTTGTGTGGTTATGGTTTGTTGTTATTGTTTGTTGTTGTTTGTTTGTTTGATGATGCAAATATGGGGGCAAGCATGGCGCACATGCAAAAAATGCAGCCCTGTTAACGCCGTTTTTGCAACCTGTTAACCGGTGATTAACAAAACGCCTGCCACAAACCATTGTAAATCAAACAGATAAGACAAGAGCAGCCATATGGCTGCTCTTTCAGTAAATTATATATTGTCCTTAGAACCTTAAAGCATTCCCAGCTCTAACTGGGCTGCTTCTGACATCATGCTCTTATTCCATGGTGGAGTCCAGGTTACAGCCACATGCACATCATTAACGCCTTCTATCTCTCTTATTTTCTGATCTACGTCTATAGGCAATGATTGTGCGACAGGACAGCTAGGTGCTGTAAGCGTCATAGTGATCTGTACATTGTTGATAGGCAATATGTCTATTTGATAGATCAACCCCATCTCGTAAATATTAACGGGTATTTCCGGATCGTATATTGTTTTAAGGCATTCTATTACCTTTTCTTTCAAAGCATCAGTTTCCATTACTTTCCATTTTTAGTTTGTATGCCAATGCAAAGTTTTTCATTTGTTTTACCATAGACAGCAAACCGTTAGATCTTGTCTGCGCCAGATGTTTGGTCATACCTATCTTATCTATAAACTCTAATTTAGCGTTAAGTATCTCATCAGGTGTATGATTGGTGAGCACACGTATCAGCATACTTATCAAACCCTTTACGATCACTGCATCACTATCTGCAGAAAAGTAGATATACCCGTCTTTATAATCCGCATGGAGCCATACGGTTGACTGGCACCCCCTTACCTTATTCTCATCCACCTTATATTTATCATCTAACGGCGGTAGCCTTTTACCCAGGTCTATGATATATTCGTATTTATCATCCCAGGAGTCGAAGAGCCCAAACTCTTCTACTATCTCGTTTTCCGTATCCTGAATTGTATTCACTTTGTCCATTAACCACAAAGTTACGAAAGCATCTTCACTACCTTATGTAAGCCAGCAACCAATGCATCTACTTCATCTATAGTACTATAGACCGCAAAGGAAGCTCTTGTAGTACCCGGAATACAAAACCTTGACATTAACGGCTGCGTACAATGATGGCCGGTACGCACAGCAATGCCTTGATTATCTAAAAGAATACCAATATCCTGCGGATGGATATTATCTATTACAAAGGAAATTACACCTGTTTTATGCATGGCCCGGCCAATGATCTTCAGCCCATTTATCTTTTGAAGTTCTTCAGTAGCGTAATTCAATAATACCTGCTCGTGACGGGCAATATTTTCCTTACCAATAGATTCCATAAAATCCATGGCAGCCTTAAAAGCAATTACATCGGCAATATTAGGTGTGCCCGCCTCATATTTATATGGCAGCTCGTTATAGGTAGTTTTTTCGAAAGTTACTTCTTTGATCATCTCTCCCCCACCCATATATGGTGGCATAGCTTCGAGGATGTGCTTTTTACCATACAATACGCCAACACCGGTTGGACCATATAATTTATGCGCAGATAATGCGAAGAAATCGCAGTCCATATCCTGAACATCTATATCCATGTGAACAGTAGACTGTGCGCCATCTACCAATACTACAGCGTCTACTTTATGAGCAGCAGCGACTATCTCCTTAACCGGATTAATGGTGCCCAGGGCATTAGATGCATGTACTATGGCAACGATCTTTGTTTTGGAGTTCAATAACGAATGAAAAACATCCATTTGCAGCTCCCCGGCTTCATTCACCGGTATCACCTTAAGGATCGCTCCTTTCTCCTCACACAAAATTTGCCATGGAACAATATTGGAATGGTGCTCCATACCGGATATGATCACCTCATCTCCTTTACCAACATTCTGCCTGCCCCATGTAGCAGCTACAAGGTTAATACCTTCCGTAGTTCCGCGGGTGAAGATGATTTCTTCGCGAACTGCAGCGTTAATGAATTTCTGTACGGTATCTCGGGTTGCCTCAAATGCAGCTGTAGCTTCCTCCGCCAGTGTATGTATACCTCTGTGAATATTGGCATTATAGCCCGAGTAGTAAGAAGTCAGCGCATCGATGACCGCCAGTGGCTTTTGCGTAGTCGCTGCATTGTCCAGGTACACTAATGGCTTGCCTTTTACCTGACGCTCCAGTATCGGGAATTGCTTCCTAATAGAAGCTATGTTTATAGCAGGCTGAACTTCTTCTATCGTTGCCATCTTTATATCTGAGTTGTCAATCGCGCTGCGATCAATTCCTGCACATACGTACGTATATGCTCTATTTTTATTTTTTCGAGTATATCCAAAGCGAATCCCTGCAGCAGTAGTGACATAGCCACCTCTTTGGGAATACCTCTTGACTGCAGGTAAAAAATTCCTTCTTCGTCCAAACTACCAACCGTGCAACCGTGAGAACACTTTACATCGTCCGCAAATATTTCTAATTGTGGCTGTGTGTTTACTGTAGCATTTTCACCTAACAAAATGTTTTTATTCGACTGGAATGCATTGGTTTTCTGAGCATCCTGCCTTACGTATATACGGCCATTGAAAACACCTGTAGAGCGGTCGTTTAAGATACCTTTATATAATTCATTGCTCTGGCAATGAGGCATTACATTATCTACGATGGTGTGATTGTCTATATGACTTTCCCCATTCTGGAAATATAGGCCATACATGTGTGCCTCTGAATGTGCAGCACCCATTACAATATTCAGGTTATTGCGGACTATGCCACCATCTAATGAAATAGTTACCGTTTCTGCATAGCTTTTACCTACCTGGTGAATATGGGTAGTACTTACCTGGCTGGCCTTGCTATTATCATTCTGGATCTTGCAATAAGAAACATTAGCATTCTCCGCTACTATTATCTCTGTAACCTGGTTAGTGATACTTTCTGAAGCGCCAAGCGTGGCATAAGTTTCTACAAAACTTACTTCTGCTGCTTCACTCACGTATACCAGACAACGAGGCAATGCACAAACGGCATCTGCAACAGCATCTACTATATTATATATATATACCGGATGTGGTACTACCTTCGCTTTGGGCACGTAAATAAATACACCTTGCGCATATGCAGCATTCAGTGCATTGATACCATCTTTCAGGTATTTGCTGCTGCTATTGAAGTATGCTTTTACAATGTCGGCATATTCATCGGAGGCTGCGGCCTCTAATGAGGTAACTATGATCTCGTCAGAAATGATCTTTGAGAATTCCTCGGAATACCGGCCATTCACAAATACAAGTTCATTCGCATTCTCGTGCCCCGGAAGCCTTACCGCATCTATGCTTGATTGATTGAACGAAGTGATATCCTCATTCTGCAACCTGAATTCTTTCTTAAATATGCTACCTATACGGGTATATTTCCATTCTTCATTCCGCGAAGTAGGGAAACCCATGTTGGTAAAAGTATCAAGCGCTGACTTACGTACAGGGGCAAGCGGACTATCCTGCTTTGCAGCCTGTATCGTATTCAATTGCTCTATATAATAATCCACTGTGCTCATGTGTTTTTTGCTTTACAGCAATGTGATTTAAACGTCTTCTTCTACTCCTATTTCGTTCTTAATGAAGTCATATCCTTTCTTCTCCAGTTCCAATGCCAATTCTTTAGTGCCTGATTTTACGATACGGCCTTTATATAAAACGTGTACGAAATCGGGTACCAGGTAATCTAGTAAGCGCTGATAGTGTGTAATCACCAGTACTGCATTATTTTCATTACGCAGTTTGTTTACACCATTTGCCACAATCCTGATGGCATCGATATCGAGCCCAGAATCTGTTTCATCGAGGATAGCCAGCTTAGGTTGCAGCATCGCCATCTGGAATATTTCATTGCGTTTCTTTTCACCACCGGAGAAGCCCTCGTTCAATGAACGGCTCAGCATTGCCTGGTCCATTTCCATCAAAGCCATTTTTTCTTTCATCAGCTTCAGGAAAGAAACAGCATCCAATTGCTCTTGCCCACGATATTTGCGCACTTCGTTTACCGCAGTTTTTATAAAGTTGGTAGTGCTTAATCCCGGTATCTCTACAGGATACTGAAAGCTGAGGAATACACCTTCACCCGCCCTTTCCTCAGGAGAAAGTTCCAACAGGTCTTTGCCTTCAAAAGTCACAGAACCACCTGTTACTTCATAATCCTGGCGGCCTGCCAGTACAGATGCAAGCGTGCTTTTGCCGGATCCGTTAGGGCCCATGATCGCATGTACCTCTCCCGGTTTAATATCCAGGTTAATACCTTTAAGAATTTGTTTTTCTTCAATGCCTGCCTGCAAATTATCAATGCGCAACATGTGTATCTATATCGTTTTATTTTTTTAAAAATTATCCTACGCTACCTTCTAAGCTAATAGCCAATAGTTTTTGTGCTTCTATGGCAAACTCCATAGGAAGCTGGTTCATTACCTCTTTAGCGAAGCCATTAATGATCAATGCAACGGCAGTTTCCGTATCAATGCCCCTTTGGTTGCAATAGAATATCTGGTCCTCACCCACTTTAGAAGTGGTGGCCTCATGCTCTACTACCGAAGTATTATTCTTCGCCTCTATGTAAGGGAAAGTATGAGCACCACATTTATCACCTATCAGTAGCGAATCGCATTGAGAATAGTTACGCGCATTGGTGGCATTTTTACTCACGTGCACCAGGCCACGGTAGCTATTATTGCTGAAACCTGCGGAGATACCTTTGGAGACAATACGGCTGCGGGTATGCTTACCTATATGCTGCATCTTGGTACCGGTATCGGCTTGCTGGTGATTATTCGTTACGGCTACTGAATAAAACTCACCAACAGAATGATCTCCTTTAAGTATTACACTAGGATACTTCCAGGTTATAGCAGATCCGGTTTCTACCTGTGTCCAGGATATTTTTGAATGGCTACCCTGGCAAATGCCACGCTTGGTAACGAAGTTGTAAATCCCACCCTTGCCATCCTTATCTCCCGGATACCAGTTTTGTACCGTAGAGTATTTGATCTCTGCATGATCTTGCGCTATCAACTCTACTACAGCAGCATGCAACTGGTTCTCATCGCGCATTGGTGCAGTACAACCTTCAAGGTAGCTAACGTAACTTCCTTCATCCGCTACAATCAATGTCCTTTCGAACTGGCCGGTATTCTCCGCGTTTATACGGAAATACGTAGATAGCTCCATTGGGCATCGTACGCCCTTGGGAATGTATACAAACGAACCGTCACTGAATACGGCCGCATTTAACGCGGCAAAATAGTTATCTGTAACAGGCACCACCGAACCAAGGTATTTTTTGATCAATTCCGGATGCTCTTGAATTGCTTCACTCATAGAGCAGAAAATGATTCCCTGTTCCGCCAATTGAGCTTTAAAGGTGGTAGCAATAGACACACTATCTATAACCGCATCCACAGCTACGCCGGAAAGGCGCTTTTGCTCATCAAGGGAAATACCCAGTTTTTCGAACGTCCTCCTCAATTCCGGATCTATTTCATCCAGGCTATTGAGTTTCTTTTTTTGCTTGGGGGCAGAATAATATATGATATCCTGATAATCTATCGGGTCATATTTAAGATTGGCCCAAGATGGCTCTTCCATCTTCAGCCATTGATGATATGCTTTTAGCCTGTATTGCAGCATCCATTCAGGTTCATTCTTCTTTGCAGAAATGAACCGAATTGTATTCTCATCAAGTCCTTTGGGGGCTTCATCAGCTTCTATATCAGTAACAAAACCGTATTTATATTCGCTAAGTATCGCCTGCTCTATATCGCTGTACTTCTCTTCCATAACATTAACCTTTAGCATAACATATGCTAATTGGCCTGCAAAGTTACCAAGGAATTAGCCAAAAAAGTATAAATAAAGCTGAATACACTATTAAAAGCTTTAAATTCTTTGTGTTTTTTTAGAAAACGGAAGCGTTTATATGCCCAAGGCCTGATACATTTGCCATATCTTAAGCAAACAAATAATATATCCGCCATTTTATGAACAGGCTAAAAGCATTTGTATTCGTTATTCTTTGCCTTGTGGGTACATTTAGTAATGCCCAGACAAAAACATCTGCGACTAAAAATACCACTACGACAAAAAAAACACCGACGAAAAAGCCGGTTAGTAAAGCAAGCGCAAAAAGCAATATCAAGCCTCCGGCAGATGTAGCAAAAACAATTAAACCTACATCACCACCTCCACCGCCTACGCCACCCACGCCTCCACAAGAAGTAAACCCGATCTCATCAAAAGATCAGCCTATTGAATTTGAAGCGGGTTTTACACTGGCCATACCCGTACGTACATTCCACCTGTTCCAGCGACTGGGATTTGGAGTAGATGGCGCGGCCCATTATAGATTACAGAATAAACTCAAAGACCTGGCAGTAGGTGTGCGTGCTAATTATGCTTATTTCCTCGCCAAACCGACAAGTACTTTTTTCAAATCTGAGTCTACCAGCTTAGTAAACTTGCTTGCAGATGCAAAATATAACCTGCCGTATCATTTCTTTGCCGGTGCAGGATTAGGTGTTGGTGTGGCATTAAAAAGCAGTGGCAGCAGCGTTGGATTTGCAAAAGCTATCTATGCCGGTTATGCGGTAGAATTGCCTGACAATAGCCTGTTATTCTCCCTATTCTTCGCGCAATCGATGAGCGGAACAAAAAATCTGGGCATCAGAGCAGCTATACAACTCTAATGCCAGATACCGCAGGAAGGAGTAACTTTACGTTTTCTATGTCTTTTTACACCACAATTGCGCCGGTTACAATTACCTGTAACAAACGTTTGGCGCCTTACCTGGAACAGGAAGTAGCAGAGCTGGGCTTTACTATCGAAGATCGTTTTGTGACAGGAGTACGTATTAATGCAAGCTTGAATGACTGTATTAAATTGAACCTGAACCTGCGGTGTGCCAGCCAGGTCTTATATAGCCTGAAGCAGTTTGACGCTTCCGACGCAGACACTATCTATAAGAGGTTGCTGGCCTATCCCTGGGAAAAGATCATTCCCGAAGATGGCTATTTTTCCATAACCAGTAATGTGCAGAACGAGACGATCAACAATAATATGTATGCCAATCTGAGGGTAAAGGACGCTATTGTTGATCGTTTCAGAGATAAAACAGGCAAACGCCCTAATACCGGTGCAGAACTGACAGGTGCTGTTATTCACCTGTTTTGGAAAAACGACAATGCCGAGGTATTTATAGATACATCGGGGGATTCACTGGCAAGACATGGCTATAGGAAGATACCGGGCCGGGCTCCAATGCTGGAAGCCCTTGCATCGGCAACGATCCTGGCTACGAAATGGGATAAGAAATCGCCATTCGTCAACCCGATGTGTGGGTCAGGGACAGTTGCCATAGAAGCTGCACTGATAGCTACCAATACCCGCCCCGGCCTGTTCCGGATGAATTATGGGTTTATGCATCTTATCGGTTATGATGAAACCGTATATGATAACGAAATGACCATTCTGGATGAGCAAATAACAGAGGTGCCCGGGTTGAGGATAATAGCAACAGACTACAGCGATATCGCTATAAAAAACGCACAAAAGAATGCCATAGCCGCGGGTGTAGCGGATATGATAGAGTTTTCCGTTTGCGATTTTGCGGAGACCAAAGTGCCTGAGGGGGAAGCGGGTGTAATGTTTGTAAACCCCGAATACGGAGAACGCCTTGGCGATGAAAAAGAGCTGGAAGAAACCTATGCGCGTATAGGCGACTTTATGAAACAAAAATGCAAGGGCTATCATGGATATGTGTTTACAGGCAACCTTGAACTTGCAAAGAAAATAGGACTGAAAGCCAAAAGGCGAATAGAATTCTATACCAGCACTATTGATTGCCGTATGCTGGAATATGAACTTTATGAAGGAACCAGGAAACCAGTTAAAGAAAATGAATAATATACGCCTTCTCATATATGTGCTCATTTTTTTGTTTTTAGGATCGCAGTCCTATGCGCATAGCAGGGATAGCATTATTACAACACAGGAGTTCAAAATAGAAAGCGCAGGAAAGAAAACAACCGTAACACTTGCCCAGCTATCGAAATATAAGCAAGCAAAACTGGGGAATGTAAAGATCCTAAACCATAGAGGAGAACAAAAGAGCATCATCCGGAATATTACCGGTGTATTGCTGAAAGACGTTGTGGACTCTTCTTATATGAATGTAAACAAGCCTAAAGATTATAGCGAATACTACATTCTGCTGGTAGCATCTGATGGTTATAAGAACGTATATTCGTGGAACGAGATATATAATACAGATATTGGCAACCATATTTATATCATAACCGGGAAGGATGGCAAACCTGCCGACCAAATGGAGGAACGGATATTGGTAATGTCGCTATCTGATATAAACACTGGGCGAAGGCATCTAAAGAACCTCGCCCGCATAGAAATAAAAAGGGCTGATTAGTGCTGATAGATAACCACGGAAGGATCATCAATTACCTGAGACTGGCAGTTACAGACAGGTGCAACCTGCGTTGCAGCTATTGCATGCCTGAAGAAGGTATTCAATGGCTGGAGCGGAAGGAATTGCTCAGCTTTGATGAAATGCTGCGCACCTGTAACCTGCTTGTAAACGCCGGGATAGAAAAAATACGCATTACAGGCGGCGAACCGTTTGCACGTAAGGGGATCATGTCCTTCATATCTGATCTGTCGAAACTAGACGGGCTTAAAGAATTAAATATTACTACCAATGGTGTGGTGACTGCTCCACTAATTCCTGAATTAAAACGTCTTGGTATAAAAAGTATCAACCTTAGTGTGGATACACTCGACCGTGACCGATTTTATGCAATAACCTTCCGGGATGAACTTCCTGCAGTACTCAACACCATTGAAACTGCATTGGCACATGACATATCTTTAAAACTAAACGCTGTAGTTATGAATGGTAAAAATACAGAGGATATTTTACCACTCGTAGCACTTACAAAAGACCTACCAATAGACGTGCGTTTTATTGAAGAGATGCCCTTTAATGGCGATGGGCATACCGAACAGGAAATATTCTGGGACTACAAGCGCATTTTAGACCATATCAAAACCCAACATCCTGCTATAGCCAAAATACAAGACCCTCCCTATTCCACTTCCTACAACTATCAAATACCTGGGCATAAAGGAAGTGTGGGCATTATTGCCGCATATACCCGATTATTTTGCGGAACATGCAACCGCATCCGCATTACACCGCAAGGCACACTTAAAACCTGCCTGTATGATAACGGAGTGCTCGACATAAAGAGTCTATTGCGCGATGAGACATTGAACGACGCAACTATAATTAGTGCAATACAAGATGCCATTTTGCATAAACCTAAAGATGGGCATGAGGCGGAACGAACGCGCGAAATGAGTAATCCAATTCATGAATCAATGGCTACTATTGGCGGATAATGTTATGGTAACGGTACAACAAGCTGAAGAAATAGTATTTGCTGAAGCCGGGAGCTACGGTGTAGAACATTTACCTTTTCAATCGGCCATAGGAAGAGTACTCGCCGTGCCTATACAAGCAGATCGCGATCTGCCGCCGTATGACCGCGTTACAATGGATGGTATTGCTATTAATTACAGAGCATTTGAACAGGGTCATACAAAATTTAGAATAACAGGTACTCAGGCAGCGGGGGAACATCCTTTAGCAATAGAGGCCCTGGATGAGTGTATTGAGATCATGACCGGTGCGGCGCTGTCCGAAACTACTGATACAATTGTACGATACGAAGATGTGACCATAGAAAATGGTTTTGCGACTATCCATGTGACCTCAATAAAAAAAGGACAAAATATCCATCGCAGGGGAACAGATAGAAAGGTAAATGACATTATACTTAATGCAGGCAATTTAATAGATGCCTCTGCAATTGGCATTGCAGCTTCCACGGGACAAACGACTGTTGCGGTGACCCAATTACCTAAAATTGCTATTCTATCTACAGGCAATGAACTGGTAGAACCATCAGAAACACCCAATGAATACCAAATAAGGCGGTCGAATGTATATGCCATACATGCGATACTACAAGAATATAACGTGGATGCCACGATCCTTCATATTCCCGACGATGTATCTGTTATAGAAAGGATATTGTCAGAATGTCTGTCTGCATTTGATGCAATTATATTAAGCGGCGGTATTTCCATGGGGAAATTCGATCACTTGCCACAAGTATTGGAGCAATTGCATGTAAAAAAGCTATTCTACAAAGTGCAGCAGCGGCCCGGAAAACCATTTTGGTTTGGGAAACATACAAACGGCTGCATTGTATTTGCATTCCCGGGCAACCCGGTATCAACTTTTCTGTGTGCGTACCGCTATTTCGTGCCATGGTTAAGAAGGTCTTTAGGATTGATAACTCAGCCTACTAAATGGGCGAAACTGGATGCGGATGTAGTATTTGAGCCCCAATTGCAATATTTTTTACAGGTGAAATTTAGGCACACAGCCGATGCACAATTAATCGCCACTCCTGTTACAGGTAATGGCTCCGGTGATTATTCCAACCTTGCAGACGCAGATGCTTTTATGGAACTGCCCGCTGAAATCAGTAATTTTAAGAAGGGAAATATATACCCTGTTTGGCCTTACAAAGCCATTTGACTTTTAAATACAATGAGCGATTTTACACATATTAATGAGCAAGGCAAGGCCACAATGGTAGATGTTGGTGAAAAGATGCCTACCAAACGGACGGCTACCGCACGAAGCATTATTTCCGTACCTCCGCTGGTTTTAGAAAAACTAACTAACGGCGATATCCAAACGAAAAAAGGTGCCGTGTTTCAAACTGCGATTATTGCCGGTATTATGGGTGCAAAGAAAACGGGAGAGCTAATACCACTCTGCCACCCTATTGGCATGGATAATTGCAATATTGATATCTGTGTTAATGGTAATGGAGAAATAGAAATATTATGCGCGGCAAGTATAACGGCAAAAACGGGCATAGAAATGGAAGCGCTTACCGGTGCATCCATTGCAGCACTTACTATCTACGATATGTGCAAAGCTATGAGCCACGATATAATAATAAAGGAAACCATGCTGATAGAGAAAACGGGAGGAAAAAGTGATTTCAGAAGAAAATAGAAAAGGGCTATATGGCCTTGTTCTTGCCGGTGGCAAAAGTACTCGCATGGGTAGCGACAAAACCGTTATGACCTGGCATGGACAGGAACAACGTTATTATCTGGCTGATATGCTGGGCGAATTGTGCGAAGATGTATTTATATCCTGCAGGGCGGAACAAACACATGACATTGCCAACAATTATAAAGTACTAACCGACCAGGTTGAAGGGAAAGGACCGTTAGGTGCTATACTTACCGCATTTAATACTTATCCCGACAAAGCATGGCTCATTATTGCAAGCGATCTTCCTTTATTAGATGAAGAAACTATCTCATGGTTGATAGACAACCGCGATCCAAATTGCATAGCCACCACTTTTGAGAGTCCGCACGATAGCCTTCCGGAGCCGTTAATTACTATATGGGAACCTGCGGCTTTTGAAGCAATACAATCATTATTTCAAGAAAATATATCCTGTCCCAGGAAAGTACTGATGCGCAATCTAGAACGAGTTAAGATAATAAAGCCTAATAACCCACAAGCCTTACTGAATGCGAATACGCCTGATGATGCCGCCCAAGTTATTAAACTGATACAACACAATCATTCTTAATGCCGGATGAATATACCAGATATAGCTGCCAGATAAAACTACCCGGTTTCGGGATAGAAAAACAGGAGTTGTTAACGAAAGCAAGTGTGCTGATCGTGGGTATTGGCGGGCTTGGCTGCCCGGCAGCACAATATCTTGCATCCAGTGGCATCGGTAAACTAACACTTGTGGATGGCGATGTGGTTTCAAAGTCTAATCTCCATCGGCAGATCCTCTTCAATGAATCAGAAATTGGAGAAAAAAAAGCATTAGTAGCTCAAAGAAAACTCAGCGAACAAAGCCCTCACATACAGATAGAAACCTTAGACATACCTGTCAATCCCGAGAACATAGTAGAACTTGTTAGTAGGCATGATTTAACACTGGATTGTACTGACAATTTTGACACCAAGTATCTGCTAAACGACGCTTGTGTGCTGGCTGCAAAACCATTGGTCTACGGAGCTATTTATCAATATGAAGGGCAAGTGGGTATTTTCAACGCGGCAAATGATAATGGTAGCAGAAGTGCCAACTACCGAGATATCTTTCCTGATGTAGACAGCTCGCAGATACCTGATTGCAATGATGGTGGCGTGATCCCTACCCTCGCAGGCATGATTGGATTAATGCAAGCCAATGAAGCAATAAAGTATATAACCGACATCGGACAAACCTTAGTGGGTAAACTTGCTATACTTGATGCACTAACGATGCAAACCCGCGTCATAAAACTCCCAAACGAAACCAAAACTCAAATCAATTCCCTTCCCGTTATTCGCCTGGTTGCAACGGTCAACAAAGCACAATTGAACGAATTTCTTGAAAATGGTGATTCCTTATTATTGGATGTACGGCCGGCAGAAGAACATGCTGCCTTTAATATAGGTGGAATAAATATTCCGCTTCAATCACTTACCGGGGACATTATAATCCCGGAACATGTCAAAACGATAATTGCCTATTGCGCTACAGGTAAAAGAAGCGGCGAAGCAGTGAAGGTATTAAATAGAAAGCTGCAAGACATCAAGGTTTACTCTCTTGAGAAGGGGTTGCAGAATTGGGATTAAGGATGCGCCGCTACCCAAACCTCCCCATCTTCAAATATTTCCTTTTTCCAGATCGGCACTGTTTGTTTTAGGGTATCGATGGCATATCTACAGGCATCGAATGCCGCATCTCTATGCGCAGCAGACACCGCGATAACTACGGGCACCTCTCCAACATCAAGAATCCCTACCCTATGATGCATTGCAATTTTATGTAGTGGCCAGCGTTGCAGCATTTCCCTTGCAATCTTATCCATTTCCTTCATCGCCATCCGTTCATATGCTTCAAACTCCAGGCGAAGTACCTTTTTACCTTTCGTATGATTACGGACGGTTCCAACAAAGACATCAATACCTCCGCTTTGCGGTGTCATTACCCAATTGATGCAGACATTAATATCTAAGGGTTCTTTCAGTATTTTTATATCAATGTTCATTAGCCGCCACTTACAGGAGGTATTATTGCCACCTCGTCACTATCCTTAATAATTGAGTCATCAGAAGCATATTCATCATTTACAGCTACCATATAAGAGGATATACCTCGTAATTGGGGATATCTCCCTTCCAATTTCTGTTTCAATGCACCCACAGTAATGTCCTCATCGACAATCAAATCAATTGATGTCGCCAAAAAAATATCTTTTACAATACCAAACGCTAATATTTCCATAACCCTTACCGAAACAAATGCAAATGTTTTATTAACACTTCTATTCCTGCCACTAAAACAAGTAAAGAAGTCATCCGACGTACTACCAGAAGATCAAACTTCACAGCGCTTAACCATGAACCCAGTTGACCACCCGCCAACACTGCAATTGCCAGCAAAGTTATATGAGTATAATCTAAACCGGCAGATATTCCTGAAAGTTGGCCAGCAATACCTGACAGGGAATTCACTAATATAAACAGGCTTGCAGTAGCGGCAATCTTCTTCGACGTATCCCAACCGGCAAGATTTAGGAGTGGCGACAGAAAAATACCGCCTCCTATACCTACCATGCCTGACAAAAAACCAATTATTCCCCCCAGGCCTGCATCCCTAAAGACATTAGGCTTATCGGCCATTTTACCTGCCTTAACTTTTATCCAGAGCAAAATAGCCGCTATAACGAGACTGCATCCTAATACGACAAAAAAGACATCTTCCTTTAATTTGAGCCGGGCTCCCAAAAAAGCCATTGGGATACTTGTAATAATCAGTGGTAATATTTTCCTCCAATCAACTTGCTTGTTTTTTAAAAATACAAGCGTACCTCCTGTTACTACCACAATATTGCATATTAATGCAGTCAGCTTCATTTCCTGAAATGGAATAGCGTATAAGGCTAGTATAGCCAGGTAGCTTGATCCCCCGCCAAAACCTACGGATGCATATACAAATGCTATTACAAAGAAAAAAACAAGTAATTCCCAGTGCTGCATGAACTATACAAAGCCCCTAAGCTACGTATTATTGACCGCGTGCGCAATTTACCACGGGATTATGCAGGAACTCGTCATTTTTTACCGGTACAACCACATAAATGCCAACTTTAGGCAACAGGCCTTCTTTATCATTTTAAACAAAACAAACGTACCAAAGAAAGGATAAGACATTGCTGACTATCTATTGTGCAAGATATAGGCATTCGCACATATGGGGTATATTGTGCAGGCCACTCTTCCGAAAGGATAAGTGGCTTTTTACCCTTACAAAACAGAAATAACGGCAGATTTAGTAAGTTCAAGACCGGCTGAAGCTATGAATTCAAACCAGATGAAGAAACGGGCATTTACAATCATCATTCATGCATGTGTATGGTTTATATTCTTGTCACTACCCTATCTTTTTAAACCCAGCCATCACAATGCACCTAAAGGGTCTTTACTGGAGGATCTTATAATCACTCCAAGGTTGGTGGATGGGCTATTACTAATCGGATTATTTTACTTCAATTATTATATAGTAATTCCCAAGTTTTATGCAAAACGGAAATACTTACCATTAGTTCTTTCTTTATTACTGGGTTTTGTAATATTCCTTGCGGTTAATTATAATATGCGGCCAACTGAATCTATGCATCATGGACGCGAACACGGGTCGTCTTTGGGTATGGCATTCGGACCGGGATATAATCTGTTCATGTTCATCATCGTCTACGTTTGTTCATTCACATTATCATTGTATAATCAATTACAAACAGAGAGAGAGGAGAAATTAAATACGGAGATCTCTTTTCTTAAAGCCCAGATCAACCCACATTTCCTGTTTAACACATTGAATAGCATATATTCCCTCGCATTGGCAAAATCAGACAAAACTCCGGATGCTGTAGTAAAGTTATCAGGCATGATGCGGTATGCGGTTAGTGACTCCAACCAACAAGATGTTCCCTTGTCGAAAGAGCTTAACTATATTACCAATTATATAGACTTGCAAAAGATGCGTATACCGGAAACGGTGAAGATCAATTACAGTATTACCGGTAACGCGAATGAAAAAAAAATCGTTCCTTTCATGATCATACCATTTGTGGAAAATGCTTTTAAGTATGGCATAAACCCGGAGGAAAATTCGGAAATATATATCGACATTAACATCAAGGACCGTGAGCTTGGCCTCGTAGTTTTCAATAAGAAAGTATTTGTACAGGAAGACCCGACTACAAGTACCGGGCTCGGCATACGTAATACCAAAGAACGATTAAGACTGCAATACCCAGGTAAGCACAGCTTGACAATTAACGAAACGGATGATAGCTTTACTGTAACATTAAACATAAAACTATCTTGATAAGTGCTATTGCTATAGATGACGAACCGCTCGCACTGGATGTAATCAAAGTTTTTTGCAACAAGATCGACTTCATCAAGCTCGAACAGACGTTTACGCAAATTGGCGAGGCCGTGAAATACCTGGAAAATCACAAACCTGATCTTTTATTTTTAGACATAAGAATGCCGGCAATGTCAGGAATAGATTTTTACAAAAGGATAGCGCCGGGCACTATGGCAATATTCGCCACAGCTCATAGTGAATATGCATTGGAAGGCTTTAACCTGAGCGCCATTGACTATCTTTTGAAGCCATTTGATTTTAACCGGTTTAAGCAGGCAGTTGATAAAGCAAATGAGTACCATACCTATATACAAAATAAAGAGCAGGTATCGGAACCATACCTATTCATACGAGCTGATTACAGTGTAATAAAGGTTGCCACCGCAGATATTGAATATATAGAAGGCCTCGACAACTATCTCAAAATTCATCTGTATAACTCTAAACCAGTAGTAGCCAGGATGAGCATGAAATCTATGGAAGAAAAGCTATCACCCAGGGATTTTATGCGCGTGCACAGATCTTATATCATACCTATAAAGAATGTCGTATCTCTACGGAATAAGACCATATACCTCAAAAATGCAGAGATACCGGTAGGCACCAACTACGCAGAAAAAGTACAACAGAAGTTTTCTTAAATCATTTCAGTTTCAGTTCCAGAAACGCCGGGCAATGATCTGAATGTTTCACATCAGGGTATATCGCCGCACCTTTCAGAGAACCTCTTAACGGTTCTGTTACAGATATATAGTCTATACGCCAGCCTTTATTTTGTTCGCGAACAGATGGGAACCGGGCGCTCCACCAGGTATAATGATGCGGATCAGGATTGAATACACGGAAACTATCTACAAAACCTTTTTCCCAAAATTTATCGAGCCATTCCCTTTCTTCCGGCAAAAACCCGCTTGATTTTTTGTTACCTGCAGGGTTATGAATATCAATATTTTTATTGGCTATATTATAGTCGCCGCAGATCACCAGCTTTGGCCTGTTTTTAGACAGCTCCAGCAAATATTCCTGGAATTCATCCAGCCACTGGTATTTATATGTTTGACGCTCATCGCCACTGGTACCACTCGGGAAGTATGCATTTATTACACTGATATCACCAAAATCAGCCCTTATAACACGACCTTCAGCGTCGCTTTGCATAATGCCATTGCCATAGAAGACATTATCGGGTTTGATCTTGCTAAAAATAGCTACGCCGCTATAGCCCTTCTTTTCTGCGGAAAACCAAAACGTCTCATAGCCTAAAGCCTCAATTTCGGAAATATTTACGTCTTCTTTAGTGGCTTTTGTTTCCTGCAGACATATAATATCAGCAGGATCGCTTTGCAACCAATCAGTAAAGCCCTTTTTCATGGCGCTTCTTACGCCGTTTACATTATAGGTAATGATACGCATCTCTTATTGTTGTAGTAGTGCAGGCTTAATCTGCTGTTGCAGACCCTTGGCCCAGTAAATCAATGTGTTTTTTTCAGCGTCGGTAAGGATGGCATCCTTGTGGATCCATGTATAAGAAGGCAATGGCATTTCATTTTTTTCCACCATACCTATTACCTTGTCCAGCTTATGCATTTGTCTTTTAGCCGAATAAGACGCAAACTCATTAAAGTTCAGTTCCCTTTTACCTTCATTAACATGGTGCTGCATCCATAACCCTACGGGCTGGATGTTTGTGTACCACGGATATCTTGTTTTGTTGCTATGACAATCATTACATGCTTTTTCCAATATTACATTTACATCTGCGGGCACGGGATATATGCTTGCAATATCCGAAGGGCGTACACCGGAATCGTTTCTTTCCGGCCTTACGAACTGAACCAGAACTATAGCGATCAGCAGCATTACCAGGACCTTTTTCATTGAATGAAGTTTGGCACAATTTAAAAAAAACGCTGTAACAATTGTCACAGCGTGCTCTTTTTAAAAAATATAGTTGTTATTATTTCAGTGTTTCTGCGAGCCATTCGTAGAATTCACGGTGCCACGCTATACCATTTTGTGCGTGCAATATCCAGTGATTCTCATTTGGGAAGTATAACAGCTTGCTTTTGATACCACGCAACTGTGCCGCCTGGAATGCTTCCAATCCTTGCTCTATAGGTACGCGATAGTCGATACCGCCTTGTATGATCATTATAGGAGCAGTCCATTTGTCAACAAAATTGCTAGGGTTGAATTTCTGATATCCTTGTGGTTGTGGCTTTGCCCAATAAGGGCCGCCGATATCCCAGTTGGCAAACCAAAGCTCTTCCGTAGTACCATACCAGCTTTTCAGATCAAACAGGCCATCGTGTGCAATAAATGTCTTGAACCTGTTCTCGTGTATGCCTGCCAGCATGTATACACTATAACCGCCATAGCTGGCACCGATACAACCGAGCCTGTTTTTATCTACGTAACTTTCTTTAGATACTTCATCAATGGCAGTAAGATAATCGCGCATAGGCTGGCCTCCCCAGTCTTTACTGATATCAGCATTCCATTTTACACCCCAACCCGGCATACCACGACGGTTTGGTGCCACTATTATATAGCCGTTTGCAGCCATCAGTTGAAAATTCCAGCGGAAGCTATAGAACTGAGATAATGCAGACTGCGGACCACCCTGGCAGTACAACAAGGTTGGGTATTTCTTCTTAGGATTGAAATCAGGAGGATAGATTACCCAAACCCCCATTTCTTTACCATCGGTTGTTTTTATCATCTTCAGCTCCGTATTGCTCAGGCCGATTTTACTATACACTTCATCATTTTCATGTGTCAGGGCCTTCATCGACCCGTCTTCTGTATTTACCAGGTACAATTCAGCAGCATGGTTCATATCCGTGCGGGATACGATTAACCCTTTGCGTGCCTGGCCAACAATGCCCGCTACATCGAACTTGCCGGAAGTAACCTGGCGCACCGCGGGTAACATTTTCACCATCAGGTTGCCCGGTACATTTACTTCAAACAGTTGTACGGTTCCCTTCGACGGAGCATTGAAATAAATTTTAGTTGATGTGCTATCCCAGATAAAACCTTCTGCAGTGCCATCCCATCCGGCTGTAAGATTCATTTTATAGGCATTTTTACTGCCCAGATCCATCACGTAAATATCTGTCTTATCTGCTTCGTAACCATCGGTATGCATGCTGGTCCAAGCCATGCGTTTGCCATCCGGACTGAAAGAAGGAGCCATATCGTAGCCCATCATTCCTGCTGTCCAGTTAGTAGTGGTACCGGCCTTTAGATCATAATAATAGATATCGGTATTCGTACTTTGTGCATAATCCTTACCTGTCTTCTTTTTACAAACATATACCAGCCCTTTGCCATCAGGTGTCCATACAAAATCTTCGCTGCCGCCAAATGGTTTTTGCGGGCAATCGTAAGGTTCAGACTTCATAATATCGGTCCATGTACCGTCTGCAACATTAAGAATGCAAACATGCGCGTATTTACCATCTTCCCAGGTATCCCAGTGCCTGTAATCCAGGTTGGTGTATGCCTGTAATGTAGTTTTAGGAAGATCTTTATAAATATCAGAACCATTAACCGGATCTACCAATACCTCGCGGGTAAATGCTATATATTTATTATCAGGAGACGCCTTAATATTATCAGCACCTTCTACAGGATACTGCACCGCCTTCTTATCTCCCTTTCTTGTGATGGATATATTTTTTTCATCGGCAGTTGCTATAAGTTCTTCCCTGGTGGGTTTGTTATTGCTTTCAGAGATCTCACTTAGCTTACCTGTAGCAATATTAAGCTTATAATGCTTCGTTGCAGATTTTTCTGTAGTCCAGTCATATTGCCGAGTTGTATAATAGAGCGTTTTGCCGCTTGGCGTAATTCTGTCTGCACTCACTCTTTTCAGACTCCATAGCATCTCCGGCGTCATGTGGTCCTGGGCGGAAGCCTGTATAGATAGTAACAGGAATGCAACCAAAAGTTTTTTCATATCATTTAATTATTGAACGCGAAAGTATAATCATTTAACAGGTGGTTTATCCCTCGTTTTGGGGGATGTATCGCTCCTACCCTTTTTCACCGGCTCAAAATCTACGATATTACTCCATCCTGCTTTCAGCTGTATAGGATCAGTATAAGGGATCACATATTCAGGCTGTATCTTTTCCAGTAAATTGCCGGTATCCCATTTGCCATTATGGTTTTTATCAACCACAATCCGCATTTTAAAGTCACCCGGTTTTAGCTTTCTTAATGCCACCACCGTATCTGTAACAACCTTATTGTAAATAGTATCTTTTTCAGATGTTACCATGAATATATAATCCATCCCACGGTATTTACCGGGCAGGTGGATCTCCAGTTTTGCATAATCATCATCGCTTTGGGTGCGGAATGAAAAACGTGCAGGCATCACCTCTGCACCTGCAGAGTCTTTAGCAAATCCTTTTAAAAGCCGTAATGTATATACCGCATCTTCTTTCCATGGCGCTGTGATGTGTAAGACCTGATTGCTGATAGTGTCCCTAAAAACGTTTACCTCGGATTCTACGGACACACCTGAGCTATCGAAACTCAGGAATACTCTTTGCTTGTTGATGGTATCTATTCTTCGGTTAAAGGTAATATCTACAGGCCTTGTGATATCAAACGTGCGCTTGTTGATATTTGAAGTATCGAGAACGATGGAGTAAACAAAGGGAACTGGTTCATTCTTCCGGACTGCTCCTGAGCGATCGTTAGTTTTTTTACCTTCCGGTAACTTAGCAGTGTCTGTATCTATTTCTTCAAACACCCTTAAAGTAACGGGATTGATAGCGCTATCTGCAGGATATATGATGCTATCTATAAATCCTACCTTCTCTTTCTTTCCATCGAAAGTGAGATTATTATTTGCATCGTGCAAGGCATATATGCGATAAGCGTGATAAGGAAGACCTGCCAGTTCAAAACTTCCTCCTGCACCAATGGGTGCTATATAACTAGGTTTCTCCTTTACAATTGCACTATCCGATTTTTCAGCTTTGTACAATACGACAAATCCATCTGCGTCGGGCAAGCCGGTCATCGCATCGTACACAATACCTGCAATTTTTAAAGAATCGAAATAATTGCCTGTACTAAATACATAAGTATAGGGATCCATTGGATTACCTTCATGCAAGTCCTTTATGGCCTTGCCCATAGACACCCGGTAAGTGGTATTTTCCTGGAGTAACGTGTCCGGAATTTTGATCTCTACCCTTTTCCCATATGATAATACGCTTAACGGAATAGGTAACAAGGGTGACACCTGTACTTCTTTAGATGCATCACTTACTGTTACAAATTCATTAAAATGCATCTCGATTAAAGACACGCGTGTATTTAATAATGAATCTTTAGGAGAAACGGATTTGATCTTTGGCGGGGTCGTATCCTTCTTGCCACCCTGGGGCGGCATGATATTGGCGCAGCCAACCAGCACGATACTTATCCATAAAAAAAACAGGAAGCGGACAGAAAATAGCTTCATTTGGTGCCAAAAATAAGATAAACCACCCGGTTTTACTATTTGTGCGTAGGTTTGTAAAAACTTTTAAATTTTAATCTTAACAATTTAATCAAGCTGATATGTTTTTAAGCATTCTATTGTTATTCAAGCTGTTTTTCTTTAGCCCGGATCCCAAAAGTGACCAAAAAGTTCCGGCAAGTATTTATGATTTTAAGGTAGAGGGGCTAACAGGCGGCACCATAGATTTATCGCAATACAAGGGAAAGAAAATATTGATAGTAAATACCGCATCAGAATGTGGGTTCACGCCTCAATACGAAGGGTTAGAGCAGTTGTATAAGAAATACAAGGGAAAACTTGTGATCATAGGTTTTCCGGCCAATAACTTTGGGCACCAGGAACCTGGTACGAATGAAGAGATAGCAGGTTTTTGTAAAAAGAACTATGGTGTAAGCTTTCCCATGGCAGCAAAGATTTCCGTTAAGGGTGATGACATGGCGCCGATCTATCACTGGCTTACAGAAGAAAAATATAATCACTATAAGGACACCAAAGTGAAATGGAACTTTCAAAAATACCTGATCAACGAGAAAGGGCAATTGGTAGAAGTATTCTACTCGCCCACCAAACCGATGAGTGACGAGATCAACAAAGCAATTGAGCAATAACGAAAGCCTCTCTAATAGAGAGGCTTTATTTGTTTTATTTGATCTCGAAATCCTTTTATATAGCTTGTTTGTTTACATACTTTATGTATAAGACTTCGATGATCTTAAAAAGTTTAATTAAGGGTGTGGTGGTAATGGTGGGCGCGGTGGCAATGGCGGATGTGGTGGAACCGGCGGATGTGGCAGATGTCGCGGCATAGGTGGCCTTGGTGGTACAGGCACATGCCTGTAAACATGCACAGAAGGCCTGTAATGCCGGCTATAATGGTGTCGCGGATAATAACGATAATGTCGTGGATAGTATGCATAATGCCTGTCTGAATAGTAATAGTGCCGTACTACAGGCCTGCAATGATAGGTTTTGCAATGTCGATAATGCCAATGACGCGCAAACATCCGGTCATTTGATATACAAAGCAGTAATGCTGCCAATATTACTGTTAGTATCGCTTTCATAAATTAATGATTTTGGTACAAAACCATCTGTACAAGAATTTCACCCTCAAAAGTAAAAAACTGTTAAAATAAATAACCCGCGATGTAGCGGGCTATTTATCAAATATTTACAAATGAAAACTATCTTCTTTTAAGCTTCCAGTTAGAAGTTTGAGAAGCAACGCCGGTAGCGTTAATTGCACTTTTTTGCTGCTTTTCTTTACTCCAGATATAAGATCCCAGCAAAGCCGCCACTTCTTCGGCAGATTCACTATCTGTATTCAGATACTCCGGTTTAAAATGCTTTTCGATAAACTTAGTATCAAAATTGCCACTACGGAAAGGTTCCGTCTGCACTGCCCATTTACCGAAATTAAGGGTGGTTGAAATTCCCTGTATATAATATTCATCAATTGCCCTGCAAAGCTTATTGATAGCCTCATCGCGCGTATTACCATGCACCACCAGCTTTGCTATCATAGGATCATAGAATATGGGAATATCCTGACCTTGCTCATAGCCATCATCTACCCGTACACCAGGTCCCTTGGGTGGCTGGTACATTTCCAGTTTACCGGTATCAGGCAAAAAGTTATTCATAGGATCTTCGGCGCAAACCCTTAACTCCAGGGAGTGGCCGTTGATCTTCAGATCTTCTTGTGAAAAAGAAAGCTTATTGCCGCGAGCTACATTTATTTGCTCGCGTACCAGGTCTACGCCCGAGATCATCTCTGTAACGCAGTGCTCTACCTGGAGACGGGTATTCATTTCCAGGAAATAATAGTTCAGGTTTTCATCCACCAGGAACTCTACCGTACCGGCTCCATAATAATTGCAGGAACGCGCAACGGCAACGGCACTTTCGCCCATTGCTTTACGGATATCAGGTGTCAGGCAGCTTGACGGTGCTTCTTCAATAAGCTTCTGGTGGCGACGCTGAATAGAACATTCGCGCTCAAAAAGGTAAACGTAATTTCCATGCTGATCGCCCATCAATTGGATTTCTATATGGCGTGGAGCACCCACATATTTTTCTATAAATACAGCATCATCGCCAAAGGCACTTAAAGCTTCACTTTTGGCCATGCGCATCTGTTCTTCCAACTCAGCTTCGTTATTTACAACACGCATACCCTTACCACCGCCGCCTGCAGACGCTTTTATTAAAATAGGGTATCCTATCCTTCCGGCTATTTCTTTCGCTTCGGCTGCATCTTTCAGGGGATCTTCCGTACCGGGCACCATCGGCACATTAAACTTTTTAGCTGCCTGCTTTGCCGCTATTTTGCTACCCATCATCTCTATAGAATAGGCAGAGGGGCCGATGAATATAAGACCGGCATCTGTAACTGCTTTGGAAAAGCCTGCATTTTCGCTTAGAAATCCATACCCAGGATGTATAGCATCTGCACCTGTTTGTTTTGCTACCTCTATTATCTTTTCGCCACGTAGGTAAGACTGTGCAGAAAGTGCCGGACCAATGCATACTGCCTCATCGGCATAACGGACGAAAGGCATATTACGATCGGCCTCGGAAAAAACCGCTACTGTTTTAATACCCATTTCTTTGGCAGTACGCATAACACGCATTGCTATTTCACCACGATTGGCAACCAGTATTTTTTGCATGGAACGAATATAGTTTGATTAATTGAATTGTTTTTAAGCTTAAACATTATAAAAATCTCAGGCATCAGGTGCTTCATGGTTTTCTGCGGACTGGTTAAAATAGCTCCAGACAATGCGCGCCTTGGCGGCACCGATCACCTTGGTTAACTCTCTTTCTGTAAGTGTTTTAATATTTTTTACGGAACGAAACTCTTTAAGCAGGTCTGTGGCCGTCTTATCGCCGATACCCGGTATAGCTTCGAGTTCATTTTTGATAGTGCCCTTGCTACGGGTTTGCCGGTGAAACGTGATGCCAAAACGGTGTACCTCATCCCGTATGCGCCTTATCAGCAAATGTGCAGGGCTATCATATGGTAACTGTAAGGGATCATTATCGCCGGGGAAGAATATCGATTCTTCTCTTTTTGCCAGGCCTACAATAGCCATTCTGCCGGTAATGCCTAGTTTCTCAATACTTTCCAGTGCGGCCCCTAATTGTCCTTTGCCCCCGTCAATGATAACCAACTGTGGCAACGGTTGATTGTCTTCCACCAATCTTTTATACCTGCGATACACTATTTCTGACATCGAGGCAAAATCATTAATACCCTCAACTGTTTTTATATGAAAATGCCGATAGTCTTTTTTGGATGGCTGGCCATGTTTGAAACATACCATTGCAGCTACGGGGAATGATCCCTGGAAGTTAGAGTTATCAAAACACTCAATGTGTTCAGGCAAGTCCTGTAACTGCAAAGCGTCTTTTAGCTCCTCAAGGACTCGTTCCGTATTGTTCCGTTCTGCCTCACTAAGCAGCAATGTCTTTTTCCGCTTAGCATCTTGCATGGTTATCTCTGCATTTTTGAGGCTCAGCTCCAATAACTTCTTCTTATCTCCTGCCTTTGGCACGGTTACCTTAATATTTTCGTCTGCCACATTAATGGTAAACGGCACTACCAATTCTTTTGCCTTACTTTCAAATACATTTCGCAGATTATCAACTGCTAACGACAATACATCAGCATCGTCCTCATCCACTTTTTTCTCTAACTGAATGGTTTGTGCATAGATAATGCTTCCATTGTTTACGGCCATATAATTGACATAAGCAAAATCCTCATCACTTATGATCGTTGCCACATCCAGATTGCCTAAGTGTGTATTTACCACCGCAGACCTGCTTTCGTAAGTAAGCAGATCATCGATTTTAGTTTTTATTACAGCAGCCTTTTCGAACTGCATATTTGCGGCGCTTTCAGCCATCTGGTTCTTCAGGTATTTGATCACTTCACCTGTATTGCCTTTCAATACATGCCTTACCTGCATCAGGTTATCTGCGTAATCTTCTGCAGATTGTAGCCCTTCGCAAGGGCCTTTGCAATTGCCAAGATGGTATTCAAGGCAAACCTTATACTTGGCTTTTTTGATATTTTCAGGAGAAAGGTTCAGGTTACAAGTCCTAAGCGGAATATTGTGTTTGATAAGACCAAGTAATTCGCGCACTCTTGCTACACTCGTAAATGGCCCCAGGTATTCAGATCCATCCCTAATTAGCCTGCGTGTAAAAAACACTCTTGGGAACGCTTCTTTCTTTATTACGATATATGGATAGGTCTTATCATCTTTCAGATCTATATTAAAACGAGGCTGATGGTGTTTAATGAGAGAATTTTCCAATAAAAAAGCATCATGCTCGGTATTAGTAACCGTAAACTCTACCCTGTTAATAAGAGATACGAGACGCCTGGTTTTATAATTGTCAAGCGTTTTATTGAAATAGGAGCTAACACGTTTGCGCAGATCTTTTGCCTTACCAACATACAACAGCTCATTCGACTCGCTGTAATATTTGTAACAACCGGGCTGATGCGGTATGGATGCCAGTATATCTGAAAATTGTTCTCTCGTCATGCCTTTCTTCACTCCTATAAAAAAATGTATTCCACTCTCAGCTCGCGCCCCTTGCCTGTAACGGAAGATTCAAAGTCTTGTATAATAATACTTTTTACGGGTTCGTAAAACAACTTTTGTGTATGGGTACTCCACTTGTTGTTTCTTGCAGTCTCAATATATATGGAAGTAATTTTGTGGCTATAAACACTAGCGGTGATATTGAGCTTCCGGGTAAATAGTTTAGGATCATTGGCTTCATAGTAAAAGTTCTCTGTCCTTGCCATACTATCTACAAAGCTTGTAAAGTTATACTGTCCTTCATACTTTCTGTCACCGATGTCAGTGGCAAAAAAAACTTTTAGTATATCTCCCCAGTTAATAGCGTTCACATTAGTAATTATGCTGTCGGCCTTACCATCTAAATATATTTTTTTAATAATACCAAAAGGTAAGCCGTGATAGACATGCCACTGATCCGCAGCATATGCTTTGACAGAAAAATAGGTACCGGATGAAACCGTTTTTGAAGTATCAGTCCTCTTACAGGAAGCAAATAATATTAATGCAAAAAGTATAAGAGGCAAATGAGCTCTTCTCATCTTACAAAGGTAAGGACTACGTAAGTTTTAAAAAGGATTAGTTAAGCTGAGGATTTACGGGGAAATTGACCAGGTGTGCATACTCGCCACCCAGGGATCTTATAGCAGACTTCCATATATCACTATGGTCTGACGCAAACAGCAGAGATTCATCAAATGATCCTACCAGCCAGGAACCTTCTTTCATTTCCTGCTCCAATTGTCCGGGAGACCAGCCTGCGTAGCCTAAAAATAATTTTATATCAGACTGATCGTAGCTACCATTGGCCAATACATTCTGCAAACCATCAAAATCACCGCCCCAATAAGCACCGGCAGCAATATTTATGCCCCCAAGTTCGGGTATTTTATGAAGCATATGCAGGGTTTCATTTTGTACCGGGCCGCCATTAAAAACCGTAAGGCTGGGTTGAATAAACTCAGGAAGCAGGTCACTTAAAACCCAATCTGTATTTTTATTAATAATGAACCCCATAGACCCCTCGTCTCCATGCTCGCACAGCAATACAACTGACCGCGAAAACCCGGGATCTGCCAAAAACGGCTCAGCTATTAGAAAGCATCCCGTCGATAGCAATTTTGTATCCTCCTGCTTAGGTATATGCAAAAAATCCATCGTATAATAAATGTAACAACTCCTGTAAACAAAAACAAAAATGCATAAAGAATGTTTGAATACGCTCATTATCAATCTGTACAAAGGCATTATCTATCATTCGTTTCTGAAAATGGAGTTACATTTACATAGAAAACCAGCACAGTAAATGCATTTCTTTTACAGCATTCTTCTTTTTGCTATCACTTTTTTTGGAGGTATTATACCATTGTGGTTTAAGGATTTTGACGAAAAAAGGATGCAGTATCTGCTGGCTTTTTCAGGCGCCTTCCTGTTGAGTATCACATTTCTGCATTTACTGCCGGAAACATTCAGCGACCTGGGAGCCCGGGCCGGTGTCTATGTACTAATCGGCTTCTTTCTACAGCTTATTATTCAGCGGTTCACACACGGTATAGAGCATGGGCATTTACATGTACATCCGCAAGAAGATCACCATCATCATGTACCCGTCTATTCTATACTTGCAGGATTAAGCCTGCATGCCTTTATGGAAGGATTACCCTTGGGATTTAATTATAAAATGAGCGCTACGGAACCGTCGCTATATCTTGCCGTAGCAGCACACAAACTACCGGAAGCCATTCTCGCGACTACCCTCTTGTTAAATGCCAAAGGGCGAAAGACCACATTAATTACTATGTTCTTTTTCTCTTGCATCACACCAATATCCGGCATCCTGGCCAATAGCCTGGGACAATTTTACCATGCAATGGCCGCGGCTGTTGTGGCATTAATACCCATAGTAGCCGGTGCATTCATACATATATCAACAACTATATTTTTTGAAAGCGGAACCAAGCAACACTTGCTTACCCGGCAAAAAGTAGCAGCAATACTAACCGGTGTAGCCATTGGATTTGCCACTTTATTGTTTGAATAATATCAGAAACTTATGTCCCTTACTATACGGTCCATATTACTTACAGTCCTTACGCTACTTTCCTCTTTTTCTCTAAAAGCGCAGCAGGGAAAAGAAGAAGAAAAATCGTTGTTATGGAAGATCAGTAGTAAGGATCTGAAAAAATCGTCTTACATATTTGGGACGATCCATATGATATGTCCCAAAGACTATGTTTGGACTGAAGCAATGAAAAATGCCTTCGCAAAATGCCAGGAAGTTTGTTTTGAATTGGATCTTGATGATCCCAACATGATGATGGAGATAGCGACCGGCATGTTAAACAAAGATGGCAAAACACTAAGGGAATATTTCAGTGACAGCGACTATGTAAAGCTGGAGAGGTATGTAAGGGACAGCATTGGCATGGACATATCAGTTTTTTCGCAGATGAAGCCGGTTGCCCTGGAAACTATGTTTGTAACCCATAACAACGAATGTGACAACCCTATATCCTACGAAAATAACCTGATGGCAGATGCACAAAAAGTACATAAAGAAATTACAGGGTTGGAATCTGTAAGTGAGCAGCTGGATCTATTTGACAATCTACCTGTTGATAGCGTAATTAAAGATGTAATGAATACCGTAAATGGTATAGAAACCGGTGAAGATGACTATAAAAAATTAATTGCCGCTTATAAAAAACAGGATTTGAAAGCACTTTACAAGTTAATAAAGGCATCAGAAAAAATAGACCTGGACCTGGCTGGTTTCCTGGATGTGCGTAATGAAAAATGGATACCACGCATGACAGAAAAAATGGACAAAGGCGCTATCTTCTTTGCAGTAGGTGCGGGACACCTTCCCGGCGAAAATGGCGTATTAAACCTGTTGAAAAAAGCAGGATATATTGTAACGCCCGTTAAATAACGATTTTAGAATTGTTCCAGTACGTGGTTAATGGTAGAACTGGTAAGAGGTTTATTCAGGAATTGTTTTACAGAAGAATATCCTTTTACCCGGGCAATATCATTTTCATTAATAGAGGAAGAAAGCATATAAATATAGAAGTTGCTTCTTCGTTCTGCCGGTAATGTTTCAAAAGACTCTACAAACTCAAAGCCGTTCATCACAGGCATTTGAATATCTACAAAAATTATCGTTGGTATATCATTCGAAGCCATCGTCCTTAAATAGATCAAGGCGTCATTAGCCTGTTGAAATGTAGACACACTTGCGCAACGACCTGTATTCTGAATAATCTTCTCAGCTATAAAGCAATCTAACTTACTGTCATCAACAACTATAAAGTTCAGTTTCTCCTGGCTCATTTTATTTATTTGGGATGGCGATAGAAAAAGTCGTTCCTTCTGCCGAGGATACAACGTCTATCTTACCATTTAATTTTCCTAATGCATCTTTTACGTTATACAGTCCAAAGCCAGATCCTACCTCCTCGCTATTTCCCCTGTAAAACATGTTAAATATCTGGTTAATGCTGTTTTCCGGAATACCGATGCCATTATCCTTCACTACAATATTAGCTATTCCTTTGGCAACATTTACATCCAGTTCTACAAATTTATTTTCGTTATTTTTTACCTGGTATTTAAAGGCGTTGGATAGCAAATTATTAAGTATGATCTTTATAGATACTTCATCAGAACGGAATGTTTCTGCCTGTTGTACATTCTTAACAAACTTTACATTGTTCATTTTGCTGGTTACTTCGTAAATATCAGAAAGGTCTTTCACAATATCATCGAAGTTAATATCAGCAATTTCCACCTCACCTCGCCGTATACTATAATAATCATGCAGGTTTTGGATATAATTATCCAGTTTCAGCATGGCGTTTTCCATCATCCCCATCATTTCCTTTACGTCCGCAAGATTATCTGTATGCTTGGCGAGGTCTATGATACCCAACACACTTAATATAGGACCACGCATATCGTGGGTGGCACTGTATGCAAATTTGTCCAGCTCGTTATATGCTTTCTGCAGTTCTTCGTTCTTTACAGCGAGCATTGCAGTGGTAACATAGAACTTATATCCCTGATCGATCGACGAACGTATATCATCCTCAGACCAGGGTTTCTTAATATACCTGTAAACATGGCCACGGTTAATGGCATTGATAACAGATTCTATATCTGCATAGCCTGTAATAAGTATCCTGATGGGGTTAGGAAATTCCTTACGTATCTCTTCAAAGAATTCAACGCCGGTTTTATCAGGCATTTTTTGATCACTCAGGATAACGCTGATATCAGGGTTAGCCTTCAGGTGATTGATTGCCTCCGTTGTGTTGATCGCTACAAATATATTATAATCAAACCTAAATGCGGCTTTGAAGCTGATGAGGTTATTTTGCTCATCATCTATATATAGTACTTTTATTTTATCCTTACCATTCACTAGCGTACGTTTTAAAGTGTTTGATGAATAATAGGAAGCTCAATGATAAATTCTGTACCCTCTCCTAATGCCGAATTTACGTTTATTGTTCCATTATGTTTAGCAATTGTATTATATGCAATGGAAAGTCCTAATCCTGTACCCTCTCCTACATCTTTTGTTGTAAAGAAAGGTTCAAAAAGCTTTTTCTTTGTTGCCTCATCCATACCGGTGCCATTATCCTTAATCCTGACAGTTACAGAATCTCCGTTCGCACTTGTAGAAACCGTCAGCAAACCACCTTTCGCCTCCTTGAAACGTTCTTTAATAGCATACAGGCCATTCGTCATAATGTTGAGGAACACCTGGTTTAGTTTGCCCGGGAAACATTCCACCAATGGTAAATCACCATAATGCTTTGCAACTTCAATACGATTATCAAGCTGGTTGTTTACAATAACAAGCGTTGAGTCAAGCCCTTCATTGATGTTGGCCTTCTTCAGATCATCCTCGTCCAGCCTTGAGAAAATGCGCAAACCTTTTACTATCTCTGCAGTTCTTGATGAGCCTTCATTGATACCGTTTAAAAGATAGTCGATCTCAGTTTTCAGATAATCAAAATCATATTCCTGTTTCAGATCATCAATCTTCTTTTTCTTCTCTTCAACAGGCTCATCGTTCAATGTAATTGTTTCGATCTCGTTCAACATGGTAATTACCATATCTACATCTCGCTTCAAGGGCTTTACATTAGACGTAACAAAGTTGATCGGGTTATTGATCTCATGCGCTATGCCGGCAGTAAGCTGACCGAGAGAAGCCATTTTCTCAGATTCTACCAGCTGCATTTCGGCTTCCTTGAGGTCGCTGATAGCTTTACTGAGGTCGTCGTTAGATTGTCTAAGTTCCTGTGTTCGCTCCGTAACCTTTGCCTCCAATATAATATTTTGCTCTCTCACAATCCGCGCGTTTTCTTCCAGGGCCCCCATCGCCTGCGCCTGCGATTCTTCTTTTTCTTTCCGGAATATATTGATCTTATCTGCGAGGGCGAAAGACAGCAACACGATCTCTATTACAGACGCTATCTGTAATGCGAATGTCGATGCTGTATTATAGGGAACAATATCGTAATCTTTCAGCACAAAAATAACCGCGCCTATTAATAGCAAACTCCACGCGAGTAAGAAGAACCCGGCGGGCCTGTAATGCCTGCGATAGATTACATAAGATACAAACAAAGAATATAACGAGGCTATAGCCGTATTTAATTGCATTACCTGGAAAGCGATGGACCGCATCCCGAGTAACGAAAGGGCAATGCTGAAAACGAAAATTCCATTGAAAAAGATCAGGCCGTAATGTAGCTTACGAACTTGCTCTTTAGTCCTGAGAAAATTCTTAATGAATTCAATCGCCGCCATAGCCCCAAGGCAAGAAAATAATGTAGGCCCTTGTAAAGCTAACCAGGGCGAATTGGGCCACAGGTATTTGAAAGTGAAACTTTGCAAAGTTGTCTGTGTCAACCCTACCGTAATGATGTAAACAACGTACAACAGGTAACTCCTATCGCGAACTGAGAAGTAAACAAAAAGATTGTAGAAAGACATCACCAGGATAATACCTGTAAATATGGCCATCAACAGCTCTTTCTGATAGCTATTGCTAACTACCTGGGTTTCTGTGCCCAATCTTACAGGGAACACCAGCTGCGCCGCACTTTTTACTCTTAATAGAATCTCTACAGTATTACCCGGTTGTGCACCGGTACTGAAAACGTAATTACGATCGTTATACTTGCGCTCATAAAATGGCTTATGCTTATCAACGCTCTCCTTTAACAACAACTTCCCATCCTGCGAAAACACGTAAATATCCCCCTCATCAATCAGCGGTTGTTCTACAAGAAGCAAAGGCGTCTCAGAAGTATTGTTTTTCAGTTCAAACTTTATCCAAAAAGCAGAATTAGAAAGTGCGAAATTGGGTATTTTGCTCGTAACAGGCTTGTATGCGGTAGAAGAAAAAGCCTGTTGATAGCTTAGCGTATTTGTTGCGTCCTCTAACACGCTCATACTAGTGCCCGGTATAGTCACCAATTGATCGCTGGTAGCATAATCTACCCTTCCGGCGTAGGATATACCTGCAGAAAAAATCAATAGTATGGCTAATTTTATTCGTACAAACCAGTTGCTTTCACGAAAAAAAATATGCGCTACGTTAGGAGTCATGCTATGACCGATAGTTCGGCACCATCAATGGGTTAAAAATGTTAATACTAGCTCCTCTATACCAACCCAACAATTACCTCACTAATATATTACTCTTTATGATTATTAACAACCTATACATCAACATTTAATTATTGTTGATAAGAAAACTGGTTATCAGGCTGTTATAAGGATATTTTTCACATCCTTCCTATAAGGTAATATTTGCGGCCCGGGTGCTTTAAATACTCTAAACAGGTAAATTATAGACTCGTTACCATCGAGGCCCTTGTAACCAGTCATATCCCTGAATTCGTTGTACAGTTCCTTTATGTGAGGAGTTATTCCGGGTGGCATATCCGGCGCATTTTGCTCCAGGCGTTGAAAAAAGGCAACCGGTACATTCATTGGATGAAATGCAATATCCAGCTCTGTAGCTTTTAACCACAGTTTTTGAGACGCACGGCCACCGTCGAGAAACGCTTGCTGATCGGTTCCTTCTATGGTAAGCAGCCCCATCGCTGAAGCTGTAGTCATATTTTTTATAGAGGCAGTGCTCAAGACCTTTCCGCCATCTATATCCCGCAGAATAGCTACAACTTTGGGATCTCGTATCAACCTTACACCTAAAAGATGAGCGGGGCTTAGTTCCAAAGTTGTGATACCCATACCTGTTTTGCGTTCAATAGCCTCAGCCTCGGTCCAGCGCATTTCCTGGTAGGTGAAATCATAGTGACTTTGTGGCGACAGTACTCTATACCTGTCTGTTTCTGAAATAATCCTGCCAGTTGCTTCCAGTATGGCCGGATCATGAAAGAATTTCAGTTTGGTCCCCTTGATTGACGAAACGCAGGATTGGAATTGATCGTACACTTCCTGCCCCAGCTCAACTTGCTGTGTAATTCGTCTGTTAGTATGCCTTTGAAAAATGACTTTTGATAGATTGTCGTCTGTATGTGGCTCTATACCGTCCTGGGATGTTGCATTCGGGAAGAAAGTGAACGATGCTACAACATCGTCGCTATTACCTTCCGGATGGTATTTTACTTTTGTCTCAAACCCAAGTTCATGTGATTTTAGGATAACATTCTCTATAGCTGCACCTAATGCTATCATGGAAGCTGTATCCTTATAATCCATGAACGAAAAGCCAAAGTATCGATCGAAGAATAGTACAAGAACGCCTTTTTCATATACCCATTTCCAAGGTTGGGCATTACCACCTGATGGCGCTGTACCTGCAGCATCCACAATCGCTGCTACCTGCTCTTGCGTTAATGCTATTTCACTTTTGTCGTCTGCACTGATGACTTTTGCGGCTACGTCTTTTAATTTTTCCAGTTCCAGCGGGTGAAATGGATTAGGAACAACATCACTGTTCTCCTTCCTTTGTTTATCACCAACAAGTTCTTCCATATCCACAAAATAGCGTCCGGATTCATGATACTGATCCAGCGCTATCCGCCTCCATATATCAGCAACGGCCCCGCCGCCTAACGCCACAGCAGAAGCTAATTGTGGCCAGGTAGTTATGGTATGCCCTATCTCGACGCCTGACGCCTTTAAGCGTGCAGAAATAGTATTCAGGCCAACGATAGGTGCCAGGTAAGGCATCTTCTCTTCATTGGTTTTTAAGTGTTTCAGTTTGGAAATATCAAGATGGTCCACAAACCCATGCAGAATAGAACGATCAGGTTCCAGGTCGAACCGTTCTACATCTATAGTGCATCTGTCACTTGCTTCCATCAATACAGGTATGCCGAGTTCTTTTGCTTTAACGCGACAAAGAATTTTCATGTCTACACCGTCACATTCATCTATCAAGGCATCTAGTTTACCACCTTCCAGGTAAAAAGCATCCATATTTTCTTCTGTCAGGCCGTCTTCAAAAATGGTAACTTTCAGATATGGATCTATTTCAGCAATTTCGCGCGCTACGGATATCACCTTCTTAAGCCCAAGGTTTTGCACTCCTGTGCGTATCCTGTTTAGATTTGTCAATTCCAGCAGGTCAAAATCTGCCAGCCTTATCTCTTTGAAAGAACGTTCCATTGCCAGTGTAACGGCCACAGATTGCCCTACAGATAAGCCAATTACACCAATTACTTTGGTGGCTAATATATCGCGCTCACGTAATGTTATCTTATATTGATTGCGGCTGGTGCGTACTTCTATGAATTCTGCTTCATCGAGCAAGTGCACTATACGTTTACTCCATGGATAGTAAACCCATACCCCGTAACTAGTCAAATCCCCATTCGTATGTTCATGGATCAAAGAATCATATTCTTCATCAGTCAACTGTTTTGTAGGGTTCCTGATCTTAAACATTTCCTGCAATTGAGGAACTATCTCATCATACAGGAATATATCTTCTGCCTGCAGCAGCTCGTCAAAACGGGCTTTTTCTTCGGGATTATTAAATCTGAAAAAAACGGGCTTATATAAATTCCTCTGTTGTTCTGTTTTGTTTTTGGCTATAGTTATCCTATCCATATTAATATCAGGCTAACGTTTTATTTATTTAAATTTGGTATTTTCAAGTCGTACACAACATCCAGAATCCTTCCCTTGGGGCCTATCTCTTCTTTATGTTGTTGCAGGTTTTTACGCAGATCAAATATAATTTCTCGTTCTTCGGGATCGGCAGTTTCTAATGTTGTGGTATTATTAATAATCACAGCGGTAGCAATAAGGTCTTCTTTAGGATAATAAAATGTACCATTATTGCCTAGAAACGTTGCAATTTCAAAACCTACGCGTGCGCTATTTTTAACCGTTGCAGGTGCGCAAAGCCCAAACAAAGTTGTAAGCTGAAGCTGCTCTGTGATAGCAACCGCCGCCCGGCCAAGATACATGCTTCCGATGCCTAAACCCGCAACTTCCCTGGAGTTCCATAAACCGCAAAACTCGGCGGTTCCTGCCTCTGCATATTTTTGTATCTGCTGATGGATTGTTATATCCATATCCTTTACGGCCTTTTCAATAGGCAATTCATATTTACCGCCTGCAACCTGTACGCGGGCACCGCCATACACTTTCTCTCCATCTTCAGATTCTACAAGTATTACATAGGTGTTAGAATCTTCAAACCATTCTATATTGGCTGACGTGATCATAGTGATACCGTAGATCTTCAGCACCTTCATGTGCCCATCAACAAATTTCTGGCAAGCTGCTACATCATCCGGCGCCCTGAATGCCTTAATAACAATTTTGATGTAGCTCATGGCATATTAGTTGTTTCAATAAGAACGAATATGAAACGTGGCGATTGATGAACGCTTTCTAAAATATCAGTCATTATTATTTACCCTTCGTGCTTTTATCTAAATGTTTCAATAAAATACTACATTGAAATATTATTGATTAAAAATTACATCAATAATATTTAAAAGTCAAGCTATCCTAAAAAAATGAAGTACTAATGGGCAGGCATAATTAACCGTAGCATTATTACAGATTTTTTGCTTTTTCTCTCCCTATAAGCCCTTATCTGCTAATACTCAGCGTGTTTTCAATTGTAAAAGTAATGCTACTTTTGCATTTTCTACAATATTATAAACTTTATGCTCAAACTAATGGTATTTTCCATAAATGCAGTATCTTTAGTTGAAGCATATTTACATACGTTTGAAGCTTTTAATTAAACCATTATCAAACAGAGGATGCCTGCAGATAAAATAAATATACTATATGTAGATGATGAGCAAAACAACCTCATTTCGTTCAAGGCGACCTTTAGGATGAAATATGCTGTGTTTACTGCTATCAGTGGAGAAGAGGCTATTAAGATATTGGATAGCCAACCGATAGATATTATTGTGACAGACCAACGGATGCCAAACATGACAGGCGTAGAGTTTTTGGAATCTATCCTTGAAAAGCACCCGGACCCGATGCGTATTTTGCTTACCGGGTATGCAGACCTGAATGCCGTCATAGATGCAGTTAATAAAGGAAAGATATTTCATTACCTTACCAAGCCCTGGAATGAGGATGAACTGGATATGACGATAAAACGCGCCTACGATGTATATAAGCTTAAAAAGGACGAAAAGGAACTGACAGAAAAACTGGGCGTTACCAATGCTCAACTTGAATTTCTTTTAAGACAACAGTTACTTTCTTAAATTTTTGATACGGCCCGTCAGGGCTGTTTTTATAAATAGTATTTTAGCAGCCTGACATTACTAACCGTTTAATGATAAAGCTTAGCGTTGTTATTATCACTTTTAATGAAGAAAAAAATCTTCCCCGTTGCCTTGATTCCGTAAAGGAACTCGCAGATGAAATACTGGTAGTGGATAGCCTTTCAAGCGATAATACCTTATCTATTGCACAAGGTTATGGAGCACGTACCATTAGCCAAAAATTCCTTGGCCATATTGAACAAAAGAATTTTGCCTGTGCCAATGCCCAGTACGACTGGATATTGTCTTTAGATGCAGATGAAGCCCTGGATCCTATACTGGCCGACAACATAAAAAAGGTGAAAGCAGGTCCGCAGGCTCAAGCTTTTCGTTTCGCTAGGCTAAACAACTTTTGCGGGAAATGGATCTATCATTCGGGTTGGTATCCTGATGCTAAGATCAGACTATTTAATCGCCGTGAGGGTATGTGGAAAGGTGAAAACCCGCATGACAGGTGGGAGCTTCACGATGCAAATAGTAAGCCCCTATTTTTAAAGGGAAATTTACTACACTATAGCTTTTATAGCATATCCGATTACGTTAAAAAGATAGAGCGTTACACAGAAATCGCTTCCCGGCTAAGAGTTGAAAAAGGTAAAAATTATAGTTTATTGCAAATATGGCTGGTGCCAAAATGGAAATTCTTTTCTGACTATATTTTTCGGCTGGGGATATTAGATGGCTATGCGGGATACCTTGTTTGCAGGCTGAATGCAATGGAAACTATGATCAAATACGCGAAAACAAGACAGTATGCAGAATGGAAAAAACAAGGAAGGGAATTTTAAGATGCAAGATGGCATTAGCTTAAACAAATACATTAGTTCTACAGGTTTCTGTTCGCGCAGAGAGGCAGATAAGCTTATAGAACAGGCAAGGGTTACTATTAATGATAATATTGCCATACCTGGTGCACGCGTGCAAGACCATGATATTGTATGTGTAGACGGCGAACCAGTAAAAAAGAAAAAGTCTGACAGACCTATTTATATAGCATTAAATAAACCTGTTGGCGTTACCTCTACCACAGATCCGAAAGACAAAACTAATATCATCAGTTTTCTGAATTATCCTAAGCGCATCTTCCCGATAGGAAGGCTGGATAAGGATTCTGATGGATTGATATTCCTCACTAATGATGGTGATATCGTCAATAAAATCTTAAGAGCCGAAAATAATCATGAGAAAGAGTACATAGTGACGGTTGATAAGGCCATCACACCGGAGTTCATTCAAAAAATGGCTAATGGTGTGCCGGTATTGGGGGAAACAACAGAGCAGTGCTTTGTAAAACAGGAAGGCAGCCGTAGATTTCGTATCATTCTTACACAAGGACTTAACCGTCAGATAAGACGCATGTGCGAATATCTTGGTTATGAAGTTCGCTCCCTTACACGTATCCGCATCATGAATGTACAATTAGGTAATCTTGCACCAGGCAAATGGCGGTACCTGACTCAACCGGAAATTACTACAATAGAATCTTTGATTGTTGGATCTAGTAAAACAGCTTCCAGTATAAAAAAAGCGAAAGCACCGGGTAAAAATGATACCAAGCCTAAGGAACAAAAAAAGCTTGCGGCCAGGGAGGAACAGTTTTCCCTTTCTGTCAAAAAAAACAAACATACAAGCTATAAAGACTGGAGAAATAAAAGGTAGTACTCCCGTAGGGGTATTTCCATTTTGCTGCGTTTTATCTGTGTAACTAATTAAATAAATAACATGAAAGATTCATTGAAAACATTTTCTATCGCAGCTATCACTTCTATAGTGGTAATGACAGCCTTTTCCTTTAAACCTGCAGATCCAGGCAACTCCGCCCCGCAGCACATTGTTTACGAATACAAACAATTCTCTACAATAGAATCTGTAATACCCGGAGGGCTTGGCAGATCGCGGATTTTAACTACAGACGATAACGGCCAAATGATAGAAAAGGAATTGAAGAATTTTTACAGCATGGTAGGTATCAACTTTGGCAATATTGCTAATAACGACCGCACTATTGTTGATCGTATTAATGACTACAGCAATCAAGGTTGGGAATTAATGCAAGTGTCTACAGGTTCACATGAACAGGCCTCTAACGGCAGCAGTTCAGGCGGTTTGTTTATTACCCGTTATCTTTTCAGACGGGCAAAATAATTCATCGTGTAAGCCATCTCATACAGATGGCTTTTTTATTGCATAACCGAAAGATATTCCTTCCATGGCCCTACTTCTTCTTTATACTGTTTGGCCATAGTTCTGCAGATCTGGATGATATGGCTAAGGTCATGTGCCACCCAGGTAGACAATAACTGTCTCAATGTAACAGTACAAGGGATGGATGAATCCCTGTATTGTCAAGATCCTCTTCAGTCAGGTTAAGATCATGTAACACCTGGAGGTTGTTTTGTCTTGCCTCAGCGAATTCTTCTAACAGATCTATTAATGACTTTCCTTTACTCTCTTCAAACATGGCTGTGCGATCAAAGACTTCAAATACTTTATCGCCATCCTCTGCCAATGTTTTCGAGATACGGGGAATCCAATTATAATTCTCGCCATGGAGCAAATGCCCAATCACATCGTATGGATTCCACGTATTCTCTCCTTCGTCATTCATTGTCCAATCGTCATCCAAACCAGTGAGTAGCTCTTTTAACAGGTTGGGTGTACGTTCGAGGATGGGAATTGATTTTTCAAGACTAAATTGCATAGCGATTTTATTTCTACTGCAATTTCAGCAATTATTTGGACAGTTCTAATCACAAAAAAGCCGTTGTCTAATGGACAACGGCTTAGATAATAAATATGGCAGCTACCTACTCTCCCGCATTGTGGTGCAGTACCATCGGCCATGAGGGGCTTAACTTCTCTGTTCGGAAAGGGAAGAGGTGAACACCCTCGGCAATACCACCATAAGAACTTACAGTTTTCAGCCGGTAAGGATCAGTTGGCAAATTCCAACTCAAAACTCATTACTCACGACTTACGACAAAATAAGGTGACATACCAGGAAAGCAATTATAAAGAGTTAAATAAAGTTAAAGCTTACGGGCAATTAGTACTACTCGGCTTTGATGTTACCACCTTTACACCTGTAGCCTATCAACGTTATGATCTTTAACGGCCCTTAAAAGTAAACTCATCTTGAGGAAGGTTTCGCGCTTAGATGCTTTCAGCGCTTATCCTGGCTGTACATAGCTACTCTGCACTGCACCTGGCGGCACAACAGATACACCAGCGGTACATACGCTCCGGTCCTCTCGTACTAAGAGCATGTCCTCGCAATTTACTAACGCCCACCACAGATAGGGACCGAACTGTCTTGCGACGTTCTGAACCCAGTTCACGTGCCACTTTAATCGGCGAACAGCCGAACCCTTGGGACCTTCTCCAGCCCCAGGATGTGACGAACCGACATCGAGGTGCCAAACCTCCCCGTCGATATGAGCTCTTGGGGGAGATCAGCCTGTTATCCCCGGAGTACCTTTTATCCTTTGAGCGATGGCCCTTCCATACAGAACCACCGGATCACTTTAGCCTGCTTTCGCACCTGATCGGCTGGTCAGCCTCACAGTCAAGCACCCTTCTACTAATGCGCTCTTCGTACGATTACCAACCGTACTGAGGGTACCTTTGCAAGCCTCCGTTACTTTTTAGGAGGCGACCACCCCAGTCAAACTACCCACCATGCAATGTCCCCTTACGGGTTAGACTCTAAGTAACAGAAGGTTGGTATTTCAACGTTGACTCCATAATGGCTGGCGCCACTACTTCATAGTCTCCCAACTATGCTACACATCTGGTACTCAAAATCAATGCAAAGTTGTAGTGAAGGTTCACGGGGTCTTTCCGTCCCGTGGCGGGTAACCGGCATCTTCACCGATACTACAATTTCACCGGGCTCGTGGAGGAGACAGTGTTCAACTCATTAGACCATTCGTGCAGGTCGGAACTTACCCGACAAGGAATTTCGCTACCTTAGGACCGTTATAGTTACGGCCGCCGTTTACTGGGGCTTCAGTCACAAGCTTTGGATTGCTCCGAACAAGCTCCCTTAACCTTCCAGCACCGGGCAGGTATCAGGCTCTATACGTCATCTTTCGATTTTGCAGGGCCCTGTGTTTTTGCTAAACAGTTGGTTGAACCATTTCATTGAATCCGCATCGCTGCGGATAGCTTTATCCCGAAGTTACAGCTACAATTTGCCTAGTTCCTTCTCCACGGCTCACCCGAGCGCCTTAGAATACTCATCTCGACTACCTGTGTCGGTTTACGGTACGGGTTGTTTTAGCCTAGCCTTAGAGGTTTTTCTCGTGAGCAGGTTTAGCGCCACTATCTATCCGTCCGAAGACTTCAAGTACTATCACGTTCAGCATTTCCGGCGGATTTGCCTACCAGAAATATACCTACACGCTTTAACGGGATATTCCGTGATCCCGCGGGCATTTCACTTCTCCGTCACCCCATCGAAACTAAAACAAGTGTTGGAATATTAACCAACTTTCCATCAGCTACCCCTTTCGGGTTTGCCTAAGGACCCGACTAACCCTGATCCGATTAACGTTGATCAGGAACCCTTAGTCTTTCGGCGAAGCAGTTTTTCACTGCTTTTATCGTTACTTATACCTACATTTTCTTTTCTAAACGCTCCAGCATACCTCACGATACACCTTCAATGCGGTTTAGAATGCTCCCCTACCACTCCTTACGGAGTCTATAGCTTCGGTACTATGTTTGATGCCCGATCATTTTCCGTGCCCGAACCCTCGACCAGTGAGCTGTTACGCACTCTTTAAATGAATGGCTGCTTCCAAGCCAACATCCTGGCTGTCTTAGGATTCGAACTTCGTTTGTTCAACTTAACATAGATTTGGGGACCTTAGCTGATAGTCTGGGTTATTTCCCTCTCGGCCATGGACCTTAGCGCCCACAGCCTCACTGCCGCAGATATATATCAGCATTCGGAGTTTGTCAGGGTTTGGTAGGCGGTGAAGCCCCCTAGCCCAATCAGTAGCTCTACCTCTGATATACTTCTTATATGCGACGCTGTTCCTAAAAACATTTCGGGGAGAACGAGCTATCTCTCAGTTTGATTGGCCTTTCACCCCTATCCACAGTTCATCCCATAACTTTTCAACGTTAATGGGTTCGGCCCTCCATTCCGTGTTACCGGAACTTCAGCCTGACCATGGATAGATCACAAAGTTTCGCGTCTGCCCCCACTGACTATACGCCCTATTCGGACTCGCTTTCGCTACGGCTCCGTTACTTAAGAACTTAACCTCGCCAGTGAGGAGCAAC